>Ga0070741_10000024_pt1 | contig 545009 bp, 510 predicted proteins | sample Coa_R1_4_FD_66440 | JGI IMG/M metagenome (GOLD analysis project Ga0070741, IMG submission 66440) | Surface soil microbial communities from Centralia Pennsylvania, which are recovering from an underground coalmine fire - Coalmine... | ecosystem: Environmental > Terrestrial > Soil >...
TTCCCTCGCCCCGTTCGGCAAAGCCGAACGGGGAGTTATCCGACGAGGGAAACGCTTCCCTCGCCCCGTTCGGCAAAGCCGAACGGGGCCCCACTCCCTGCGGGGTCGCTGCGCTCGCGGGTTGGGGCTTGCCAGTTTTGCGGTCTGCCCATAGCCAGGAAGGACCTTTCGCAAAGGAGGTCCTTTCGATGGCCCGTGGATTGGATTCGTCCGTTGCTCCGTTTCCGGCGTCCGCCCGTCGCTCGGCGTCCCGGTCCGGCGCGCTCGCGTTCGCGCTCGTCGTGGCGGCTACCGCTCTCCTGCTCGCTCCGGGCCGGGCGTCGGCGCAGCGCCAGTCCGGCATCCAGCAGGGATTCGAGGACGAGTTCACCGTCCTCGTGAGCAAGGACCTGGGCGACCAGCGCTGGTCGATCCACTACGACGGCTTCGTCGCGAGCGGCATCGTGTACCCGCAGGCCGGCGGCGCGCCGCAGTTCGTGTGGTGCGAGAACGTGAGCGAGGAGGACCCGGCCGATCCGATCCTCTTCGACTGCTGGGGCGCCGGGCCGTGCACCGGCGGCGACACGTGCGGCGACAACGCCTGGACGCAGATCGGCCAATCGCTCCCGATCCCCGCATCCTTCTTCCAGCTCCCGGACGGCGCCCCGTCCGCCGCCTCGATCCGGCCTCCACGGCCGCCCCACGAGCGATCGCGCGGCTGAACCCGAGCAAGGCGCCGAGCGCGGCCGGCACACGCCGGTCGCGCGCTCGCGCGGCCGGCCGACGCCTGATCGCGGCCGACTTGCGCCGGTCGCCGCGCTGCGCAACTCTTCGCGCGTCCGCAACACCCGAGGAGGTACCCGCGACGATGGCCGAGAATCCCAACCAGGCGCTGGTCGGCAAGGAAGGGCCGCCCGCGACCATCCACGTCGACAAGGCCCGCATCCGCCAGTTCGCGCGCGCGATCGGCCTGAACGACCCCGTCTACTTCGACGAGGCCGAGGCGAAGCGCCGCGGCTACCCGAGCCTGATCGGCCCGCCGACGCTGCCGATCGCGCTCGGCCAGGACGCGGATCCCGGAGCGGGCTCGGGGCCGCAGGTGAAGTGGGACGTCCGGAAGCTCCTCCACGAGGGCACCGAGATCGTCTACGACCGGCCGATCTTCGCGGGCGACGTGCTGACGATGAAGGGCAGCCTGAAGTCGATCACGACGCGCGAGGGCAAGTCGGGCGTGCGGACGATCTACACGATGGAGAACGCGTTCTACGACCAGCAGGGGAAGCGCGTGTGCTCGCTTCTCATCCGGACGTCGGAGGGTCAGTGACATGGCACCGCGCTGGGAAGAGGTGAAGGCGGGCGACGCGCTTCCGACGTACGTCCACGAGAGCGTGACGCGCACGGATCTGGTCAAGTACGCGGGCGCGTCCGGCGACTACAACCCCATGCACCACGACGAGACGCTCGCGACCCAGGTCGGTCTGCCATCGGTCTTCGCGCACGGCATGTTCTCGATGGGCCTCCTGTCGAACGTGGTCGTCCGCTGGGCGGGCGCGGGCGCCGTCAAGCGCTTCGACGTGCAGTTCCGCGCGATCACCTGGCCCGCGGACAAGGTCACGTGCACCGGCAAGGTGAAGGACAAGCGCCAGGAGGGCGGCCAGAAGCTCGTCGACGTCGAGCTCCAGTGCGAGACCAAGCCGGGGACGCGCACGATCATCGGGAGCGCGACGGTCGCGCTCGACTGACGGGCGCCGTCGCTTCCTGGCGGTCGACTCCCAGGTCGCGCGCGCGAACGTCCGCGAGCGACTCGAAGAGGAGGTCCGCGTCCGCGAGGCTCGCCGGATCCATTCCGGGGTAGGGCACCGCGACGACCTGCATCCCGGCGGCGCGCGCGGCGGCGACGCCGGCGGGGGCGTCCTCGACGACGACGACGCCGGCGGGGTCGGCGCCGAGCTCCCGCGCGGCGACGAGGAAGATGTCGGGCGCGGGCTTGCCGCGCGCGACGCGCGGGTCGTCGCCGACGACGATCGCCGCGAACGACCGGAACCAGTCGCGATGGCGCTCCGTCTTCAGGTCGAAGAAGCGCCGGCTCGAGCTCGTCGCGACCGCGAGCGGGACGCCGAGCCGGGCGAGCTCCTCGGTGAGCTCGCGCGCTCCCGGCATCGGGAGCGCGGACGGCATCTTCGCGGCGAGCGCCTCCTCGCGCTCGGCGAGGTAGTCCTCGGCCGTCATCGGAAGGGCGAGGGCTTCGACGAGCGTCCGCGCCGCCTCGATCGCCGGCCGCCCGATCATGCGGGACTTCACCGACCAGTCGAAGGTCTTCCCGAAGCGGCCGACGATGTCCTGCGTCACCTCGGTGTAGAAGCGCTCGGTGTCGAGCAGCACGCCGTCCATGTCGAAGACGACGTGCGTCGCCGGGCGGGCGAGCGGCATGCGCGCTTGCATGGCAGACCGCGGCTCGCAAGGGTAGCGGCCCCGGCCGGCGTCGCGCCGAGCTCGGACGCAGAGGCGGCCGGGGCGAGGAGGGAGCCATGGTCCGCCGTCGGACGTCGTCGTTTTTCCCGAGCGCGATCGCCGCGCTCGTCGCTGCGGTCGCCGTCTCTGCGTGCAGCGACGCGAGTCGCGCCCCCGAGCTGTCCGTCGGGCTCGCGAAGCGCGACATCACGCCGGACGCCGCGACCGCGCCGCCCGACGGAAGGGTCTACCTCGGCGGCTACGGGCTCGGCCCCGAGCGCCTGTCGACGGGAGTGCTCGCGCCGATCCACGCGCGCGCGTTCGTCGTCTCGAACGGCACCGACACGGTCGCCTTCGTCGAGAACGAGACGCAGGGCGCGTTCGGCGCGTATCGCTCCGGTCCGTTCGGCCTGACGGACGCCGCGGCCGCGATCGAGGCCGCGAGCGGCGGCGCGATCCCGCGCACGCACGTCTTCGCGAACTCCGATCACAGCCACGCCGGCCCCGACACGACCGGCGTCTGGGGCGGCCTGCCCGAAACGTACCTCGCGCACTGGCGCGACCAGATCGTCGGCGCGGTGATGGACGCCTACGCCGCGCGCCGACCGGCCGAGCTCTGGTTCGGGTCGACCGACGCCACGGATCTGATCACGAGCCAGTTCCACCAGCCGCCGAACGACGTCGTGGACGGCGAGCTGCGCGTGCTGCTCGCCGTCGAGCCCGGTGGATCCGCCGGGCGCCCCTTCGGTGCGCTCGTGAACTACTCCGCGCACGCGACCGTCATGGGAGGCGGCAACACGCTCGTCTCGGCCGACTGGCCCGGGCCGTTCGCGGAGAGACTCGAGCGCGACCTCGGCATCGAGACCGCCGTCGTCATGGTCGCCGACGTCGGCCGGACGCAGCCGCGCGACGGCGACGTTCCCGGCAACGACGACTACGAGAAGCTCGCCGGCTACGCCGACCGCGTCGAGTCGCGCGCGCTCGCCGCGGCGAGCTCCGCGACGCGCCGGAGCGGCACCGACATCGCGGCGACCTGGCTCTTCCTGCGCGAGCCGTACGCGAACCCGCTGTTCCCGCTCTCGTTCCTCGGGTCGATCATCTCCCGCAGCGACCGCCCGCCCTGGCTCGACGACGAGGCGATCGGGACGCTCGTCGGTGCCGCGCGCGTCGGCGACGTGTTCTTCGCCGCGATCCCGGGCGAGGGCTATCCGGCGATCCACTTCCTCGCCGAGCGCTCGGTCCCGGAGGGCGTCGAGACGTTCACGTTCGGGCTCGCGAACGACCAGCTCGGGTACCTGATCGCGCCCGAGTCGGGCTACCCGCAGGTCCTCGCGGCGGCGCCCGACAACGACAACGCGATCTTCAACGTGAGCCCGAAGATCGGCGATCACGTGGGCTGCGTCGTGCTCGCGGCGGCGCGCGCGATCGGCATGGCGGTCGCGGACGATCCGCCGGAATGCGCACCGTACGCGGCGGAGGACCACTCGCTGCCGTTCTGACGCGGGCTTCGCGCGCGCTGCCGTTTCCTCGTAGGCGTGCGGGATCGGAGCGCGATTCCGGGAATCCTCACCCGGCGTGCGCGGCGCGCGCCATCCGCACGCCGCGCTCGATCGCGGCCTGCATGACGCGGTCGTTGTCGCGCGAGATGAAGCGGTGCACCCGGCGCTCGAGCAGCCGGCGGAGCACGGGATTGAACGCCTCGTAGGTCTCGCGGAAGTGGACGCGCGTCCGTCCGTCGCCGAGGTCCTCGAGCCTCGTCCAGCCGGTCGCGCGCGACCAGAGCGGCTTTCCGATCGCGTCGTAGCGCCAGGACTCGAACGGCTTCACCTCGGTGAGCCACTCCCACGACCGGCCGATCCCGCCGGACAGCAGGTAGCGCGGCACCCGAAACCGGCAGTGGCGGATCCGGCCTTCGCCGCCGTCGTCGCCCCAGTGCAGGTACTCGATCCGGACGTCGCCGTGCTCCACGACGCGCCGGCTGCGCTGCCAGAAGAGCGACCAGATCTCCCGCGGCGTCGCGGCCACCTCGAAGCTGAACGAGTGGTCCTGCATGGCGGCAGCTTCGCACACCGGCCGGCCGCGATGGAACGCGAGGCCGCGGAAGCCCGAATCGCGTCATCGATGCGCCCCGGCCGTGGAAGTCGCGGCCCGCGCCGCGTATGCTGCCCGCGATGCTCTCACGAACGGACTCTCGCCCTCGCAACGCGCTCGCTCGCCGGCGATCAGCCGCGGCGGTCGTCGCCGGCGCCGCGGTCCTGGCCATGGGCCTCCCGGCCGGGGCGGCGGTCGTCAATCGGATCATCGCGACCGTCGACGGGCAGCCGATCACCGAGCACCAGCTCGACACGTTCGTCCGCTCGAACGGCTCCGCGGATCCGTCCCTCCTGACCGAGACCGAGCGCAAGAAGGCCCTCGACGTCCTGATCAACGACCTGATCGTCCAGATGGAGAGCCAGCAGTCTGGGGTCACGCCGTCGAACGAGGAGGTCGACGCCTACATCGAGCAGATCAAGAAGCGGAACGACCTGAGCGACGAGCGGCTCCTGCAGGCGCTCGAGGCCCAGGGCATGACCATGGACCGCTATCGCGAGCAGGTGCGGAAGGAGCTGCAGCGCTCCGCGCTGGTCTCGAAGCAGATCCGCTCGCACGTGAACGTCTCCCCCGAGGAGATCGAGCGCTACTACAAGGACCACCCCGACGAGTTCGCGGTCGCCGAATCCGTGCATGTCAAGCACATCTTCTTCGCGTTCCGGCCCGGCATGACGATGGACCAGGCGGAGGTGATGGTGAACGAGGCGAAAGGCGCGTACGAGAAGCTCAAGGCCGGCGCGGACTTCGATCAGGTCGCGCGCGAGGCGGAGTCCGGCCCCGCGCACGCGATCTCGGGCGACCTCGGAGAGATGAAGCGCGGCCAGATGATGCCCGAGCTGGAGCAGGTCGCGTTTCGCATGAAGGACGGCGAGGTGAGCCCGCCGATCCAGAGCCAGGGCGGCGTCCACATCCTCAAGGTGAGCGGGCGATCGAGCGGCGACGCGGTCTCCCTCGAAAAGGTGCGCGACCAGATCAAGGAGAAGCTCCTCGCCGACGCGCTCCAGGAGCGCTACCAGCGCTGGGTCGACGAGGACCTCCGGAAGTCGCACGAGATCGTCATCAAGTAGCTCTCCGCGCTCGACGTCTCGTACGCCCCGGATTGCCGCCATGCCTTCGCCGCATCTCCCTGCGGTCGCCGTCACGCTCGGCGACCCGACCGGCATCGGGCCGGAGGTCGCGCTCGCGGCCGTGCGGTCGCTCGCGCGGCCGTCGCCGGCGCCCGGTCGCCGCGGCGGGAGCGCGGGCGCGCGCGGGGCGCGCATGGTCCTCGTGGGCGATCCCGGGGCGGCCGCGGACGCGGCGACCCGGCTCGGCGGGGCGATCGCGCTCGCGCCGTGCTCGCCCGCCGACGTCGCTCGCATCCTGGACGAGCCGCCGCGGCCGGGCCGGCGTCCGCCGCTCCCGATCGTCCGGCCGCCGGCCGCTCCGCTCCTGCGCGCTGTCGAGCGTCGCGCAGGGCGGCCGAACGTCGCGGCCGCGCGCGTCGCCTACGAGTCCGTCCGGACCGCGGTCGCGCTCGCGACGGCCGGAGCGGTCCAGGCGATCTGCACCGCGCCGATCAGCAAGGAGTGGTTCGCGCGCGCGGGCGTCGCCGACACGGGCCACACCGAGATCCTCGCCGAGCTGACGGGCGCGCGCGGCGTCCGCTTGATGATGGCGCTCGACCGGCTCCGCGTCGTTCTCGTCACGACCCACCTCGCGCTTCGCGACGTGCCGGCCGCGCTCGGCGTCGACGGCATCGCCGAGACGATCGAGGTGACGGCGCGCCATCTGGCGCGCTGGTGGGGGATCGCGCGTCCGCGGATCGCGGTCGCCGCGCTCAACCCGCACGCGAGCGACGGCGGCGTCTACGGCGACGAGGAGGCCCGCATCATCGCCCCCGCGATCGCGCGGGCGCGCGCCGCCCGCATCGACGCGATCGGCCCGGTGCCCGCGGACACGCTCTTCTCCGATCTCGGCCCGAGCTGCGACGCGGTCGTGGCGATGTACCACGACCAGGGGCTCATCCCCGTCAAGCAAGCGGACGTGCACCGGGCGGTGAACGTGACGCTCGGCCTGCCGTTCATCCGCACGTCGCCCGACCACGGCACCGCGTTCGACCGCGCCGGCCGCGCGCCGGCCAACCCGCGCAGCATGCAGGCGGCGCTCGCGCTCGCGATCGAGCTCGCCGCAGTCGAAGCGCGGGCCGGCACGGCGCGACCGAGCGCGGCGCGCTCGGCGCGAGGAGGTTCCCCGAGATGAAGCTCGACCCGACGATCTTTCGCGAGTACGACATCCGCGGCGTCGCGGAACGCGACATGGATGCCGACTTCGCGCGCGCCCTCGGCCGCGCGGTCGCGACGCGCATCCGGAAGGTGCACCCGGACCGCACGCCCGCGATGTCCGTCGGACGCGACTGCCGCCTCACCTCGGACGCCTACGCCGACGCCGTGATCGCCGGGATCGCCGAGACGGGCGTCGACGTCGTCGACATCGGCATGTGCCCGACGCCGCTCCTCTACTTCTCGCTCTTCCGCCTACCGGTCGACGGTGGGATCGAGGTGACCGCGAGCCACAACGCGTCGGAGTACAACGGCTTCAAGGTCTGCATCGGGCGCGAGTCGGCGTACGGGGAATCGATCGCTCGCCTGCGCGGCGAGATCGAGCGCGCGGACTTCGCGTCGGGGCGCGGCGGCGTGCGTAAGCATCCGATGCGGCCCGAGTACCACGCGTACTGCGTCGAGCAGTTCGGGACGCTCGCGCGCCGTCTGAGGGTCGTCGTCGACGGCGGCAACGGCGCGACTGGCCCGGTCGCGCCGCCGATCCTCCGCGAGATCGGCTGCGACGTGATCGAGCTCTACTGCGACCCGGACGGGCGCTTCCCGAACCACCACCCCGACCCGACCGTTCCGAAGAACCTCGCCGACCTCGTGCGCGCGGTCGACGCGAAGGGCGCGGACGTCGGCATCGCGTTCGACGGCGACGGCGACCGGATCGGCGTCGTCGCGCCCGGCGGCTCCATCCTCTGGGGCGACGAGCTGCTCGTGATCTTCGCGCGCGAGATCCTCGCGCGAAAGCCGGGCTCGGTCGTCATTAGCGAGGTGAAGTGCTCGCAGCGCCTCTTCGACGACGTCGCGAAGCACGGCGGGAAGCCGATCATGTGGAAGGCCGGGCACTCCCTCATCAAGGCGAAGATGAAGGAGACGCACGCCGAGGTCGGCGGCGAGATGAGCGGCCACATGTTCTTCGCCGACCGCTTCTTCGGGTTCGACGACGCGACCTACGCCGCCTGCCGGCTCCTCGAGATCCTCGCCCGCTCGTCGGGCGGCGTCGCCGACCTGATCGCGGACCTCCCGCCCGCGTTCGCGACCCCGGAGATCCGCGTCGACTGCCCGGACGAGATCAAGTTCGCGGTCGCCGACCGCGTACGCGAACGGCTGGCGCGCGACTTCCCCGTGAACGACGTCGACGGCGTGCGCGTCACCTTCGACGACGGCTGGGGCCTCGTGCGCGCGTCGAACACGCAGCCCGCCCTGGTGCTCCGCTTCGAGGCGTCGAAACCGGAAAAGGTCGAGGAGCACCGCCACCGCATCGAAGCGCTCGTCGCAGAGGTACGACGGGAAGTCGAATCCAGCAGCTGACTCGCTCTCGGGACGCGCTGAACGCAGCCGGCGCCGTTTGTGCGGGCAAGCGAGCGACTGTCGAACGAGCGGGACAATGACCCGCCCCCACCTTGATTCATGAAATCAGTCGGGGCGCTCTTCCTCCCCGCGAGTGAGACCCGGAGCGAGCGCCCGCACAAACGGCGACGGCGTCCACAGGCACGGCGGCTCGTGTGCGGCGACGCCCCGTCAGTCGTGCATCTGCTCCGCGAGGTACATCTTCTCGCCGAGGTGCGCGACGAGCGAGAGCTGCGTCTCGAGCCAGTCGAGGTGCTCCTCCTCGGAGCGGAGCATCTTCTCGACCAGCTCGCGCGTGCCGTTGTCGTGCACCGAGACGGCGAGCTCGATGGTCTTGTTCATGAGCGCGATCGCCTCGACCTCGAGCTCGCGGTCGAGCTTCAGCTGCTCGGGCACGCTCTCGCCGACCCGGACCTTGTTGTAGCGCTGCATGTTCGGGAGGCCTTCCATGTAGAGGATGCGCTCGATGAGCTCGTCGGCGTGCTTCATCTCGCCGATCGACTCGTCGTAGTTCTTCTTCGCGAGGCGCTCGTAGCCCCAGTTCCGGCACATGCGGGAGTGGATGAAGTACTGGTTCACGCCCGTGAGCTCGCCCGTCAGGAGCTGGTTCAGCGCCTCGATCAGCTTCGCGTCGCCCTTCATCGCCTCTCCTGGTCTGCCGCGTCCAGCACGATTATGCCGGACGAGCCGCCTCGGGCAACGCACGGGCGGCCGCGGGCCTCTTGCGAGGCCGCGGCCGCCCGCGTGCGCGCGAAGGATGACCAGTCCTCCGCTCGTGGCCTCAGCGGATGATCGCGCGCACCGTCGGATTGATCCGCGCGACGTCGTCGAGCGACACCTCGACCAGCTCCGGGTCGGGAGCCGTCAGGTCGGCGTAGGTGATCGCGCCGCCCGCCTCCGACGTGCAGAACACCTGCTCGACGTCGCGGGTCCGGATCGTGACCAGGAGCGCTCCCGAGGCGCGGCTGAAGAAGCGGACCAGGAAGTCGAACCCGCGCTCGACCGGGTCGCCGACGCGGTCGATCCGGCAGAAGCCGCCCTGGCCCGTGACGTTCGCGGTCGGGAGGCCGGTATTCCGGTAGTTGCCGGTCGCGGCCGAGATCACGGGGATGTTGTTCACCTTGTCGATCGTGCCGAACACGAGCGCATCGCTCTGGCCCGGTCCGCCGTCGAAGAGGTCGCTGCCGTCGCCGCCGGCCCACACCGCGACGTCGTTGCCCGGGCCGCCGAACTGCATGTCGGAGTTCGGCCGCGTCGTCTGCTCGGTGCCGCCGACCAGCACGTCGTTGCCCGGGCCGCCGAGCATGACGTCGCTCCCGAGGAGGCCGATCAGCACGTCGTGGCCGCCGAGGCCCTCGATGACGTCGGCGAAGTCGAGGCTCTGATCGGCGGCGGTGCCCGGGGGCTGGATCTCGGGGTCGTTGACGCTGTCGTCGTCGTGTCCGAAGAGCAGCTCCGAGGCCTCGCTTCCGACGACGATGGCCGCGTGGGCGGTCGTCGCCTGGAGCGCAAAGCACGCGGCGATCGCCGCAAACGCGAGGGTAGTCCTGAACCGCATGAACGTTTCTCCTTCGAATGCCCGTCCGCAAGGCGTGGCGGGGCCGTGCCGGATGAGCCCGTCTCTCCGGCCGCTCGTGGCCGCACGCCAAGCGTGCGGCGATGTCTGGGGACGGGCCCCCGTTCGGCCCGCCGATCGATCAGGGACGCGAGCGCGGAGAACGTAGGGGAGGATCGGCAGAGCCGCGCGCGACGTCGTCGCGGCTCTGGGCCGCGAGAATCAGGCGAAGTTCGCTTCTCGGGACGAGGGGGTCGGCGTGGGCGCTCGCTCAGGCAGGATCGCAACACGCGTACCAGCGCGCCGGCGCGGAAAAGCGACGCCTGGGCGCGCGGAAGACGCCGGCGGCGTCAAGCGCGCGTAGCGCTGCCGCACGCGACGCTTTGCAGCACAGCGCGTGCGGTTTGCGGTCGAGGTACCTCGGCGGCGATCAGGCGCGCGGCAGGCCGAGCACGCGCTGCGCGATGATGTTCCGCTGCACCTCGCTCGTGCCGGCGTAGATCGTCGCGGCCCGCGACCACAGCATGCGCCACTGCCAGTGGCCGGCCGCCACCGCGCGGTCGCCCTCGTAGACGGCTCCGTACGGGCCCTGGACGTCGACCGAGAAGCCGTAGAGCTTCTGCTCGACCTCCGACTTCCAGAGCTTGACCATGCTCGCCTCGGAGCCCGGCGCCTTTCCGTCGCGCATGGCGGCGAGCGTCTTGAGGCAGATCAGGCGGAGGAGGGCGAGGTCGATCTTCAGATCCGCGGCGCGCTGGCGGATCTTCGGGTCGCGCGCGCGGCCGTCGTCGCGGAGCTCGGCGACGAGGCGCTCGAAGTCGGCGTCGAACGCGGACGACGAGGTGAGCGCCTGCGTCCCGCGCTCGTACCCGAGGACGGTGTTCGCGATCTCCCAGCCCTGCGTCGGCTCGCCGACCATGTTGTGGCGCGGGACCGCGACGTCGTTGAAGAAGACCTCGCAGAACTCGGAGCCGCCGGTGAGCTGGCGGAGCGGCCGCACCTCGACGCCGGGCGAGTGCATGTCGATGAGGAGGAACCCGATCCCGCGGTGCTTCGGCGCGCTCGCATCGGTGCGGACCAGACAGAAGATCCAGTCGGCGTACTGGCCATCGGTCGTCCACACCTTCTGGCCGTTCACGATGTAGTGGTCGCCGTGGAGCTCGGCGCGCGTCCGGAGGCTCGCGAGGTCGGAGCCGGAGCCGGGCTCCGAGTAGCCCTGGCACCAGATCTCCTCGGCCGAGAGCATCTTCGCGAGGTAGCGCTCCTTCTGCGCGTCGCTGCCGTGGTGGAGGAGCGCCGGGCCGCAGAGCGTGATGCCGAGCATGTTGACGGTCGGCGGCGCGCCGGCGCGCGTCATCTCGTCGTGCAGGATCGCGTCGTGGAAGGGCGGCGCGCCGCGGCCGCCGTACTCGCGCGGCCAGGTGATGCCGATCAGGCGCGCGTCGAAGAGCTTACGCTGCCAGGCGCGGAGGCGCGGGAACTCGCGCTCGGTGATCTCGAAGTACTGCGTCCCGGGCGCGTGCCCCCAGTCCTTCGGGATCTCGCGCGCGAGGAAGTCGCGGACCTCGTCGCGGAACGCCCGGTCCTGGTCGCTGAGCGTGATCTCCATGGGCCGAGGACTAGCCGAGGCGCCGGGCGGGCGCGAGCGGTCTTGCATTCAATAGACGCGCTCGACCCGTGCGATTCGCGTCACGTACTTCTTGAACCAGGCCGACTTCCCCTTCTCCTTCGCGATCAGGTGAAGTGAGCTCGTCCGCCAGGCCGCGATCGCGTCGAGCGACGCCCAGTACGAGACCGCGAGCGCGAAGCCGCGCTGGAAGCCGGTCTCGATGCCGAGGAAGCCCGGCTGGCTCTTCGCGAGCTCCACGAGCTTCGCGGCGAGCTCGGGGTAGCCCCGCACGTCGTCCGCGAGCTCGGCGGGAGCGATGACCGCCCAGTACGGCGGATTCGGCGCATCGACGACCTGGCTCACGGCCGACCTCCCTCGAAGACGCGGTTCAGCTCGGCGAAGGGCGTCGCGCCGTCGAACGACTCGAAGCTGCCGCGCTCGGCGATCTCGGTCGCGGCGCGGATGAAGGCGCCCCACGCGACGCGCGCGAGCGCCGACCCCACGCTGATGCGGCGCACGCCGAGCTCCGCGAGGTCCGCGACGCTGAGTCCGAGGTTCGCCATCACGATCGAGTTCACCGGCTTCGGCGCGACGGCGCCGACGATCGCGCGGAAGTCTTCCCGGGTGCGCGCGCCCGGCGCGAAGAGCACGTCGGCTCCCGCGTCCGCGTAGGCCGTGAGCCTCCGAAGCGCGTCGTCGAGCGGCTCCGGGTGGCCGACGAGGAAGCTCTCGGCGCGCGCGGTCAGGAGCACGCGTGCGCCGCTCGCGTCGATCGCGGCACGCGCTGCCTCGATGCGGCGAACGGCGAGCGGAAGATCGTAGAGCGGTCGATCGGGATCGCCCGTTCCATCCTCGATCGAAAGCCCGGCGACGCCCGTGCCGACGCAAAGCGCGACGTTCCCCGCGACGCCGTCCGGGTCGTCGGCATATCCCGACTGGAAGTCCGCGCTCACCGGGAGGTCGGTCGCGGCGACCATCTCGGCGACGTGCGCGAGCACCACGTCGCGCGGCGAGCCCCACAGGGTGTCCGCCCGGCCGCGCGAGAACTGGAAGCCGGCGCTGGTCGTCGCGAGCGCGCGAAATCCGAGCGTGCGGAGGTAGCGCGCCGTCCCGAAGTCCCACGGGTTCGGGATCACGAAGCAGCCCGCCTCGTGGAGCCTCGCGAACGCGGCGCGCCGGCCGTCGATGTCGCCCGTCGTCATGAGCACCTCCCTCTCGAGCCTCGTTCATGCTGCGGCAGCGCGCATGTGTCCAATGCATTGATTTGATCACTTTCATCGATGAAACTGATGGCGATGATGGACTTCCCGAACGTCGAGGCGTTCCTCGCGATCGTCCGCCTGGGCGCATTCACGCGCGCTGCCGACGCGCTCCATGTCTCGCAGCCCGCGCTCAGCCGGCGCATCGGCCTCCTCGAGCACGAGCTCGGCCAGCCGGTCTTCGAGCGCGGCCGAACGGGTGCGCGGCTGACCGACGCCGGCAGCGCTTTCCTCCCGCACGCCGAGGCCGCGCTCGCTTCCCTGCGCGACGGCGCGGCCGCCGTCGAAGCGCTCGCGCACGGCGAGACGGGACGCCTCACGCTCGCGATCGTCGGCACCCTGGCGAGCACCGACGTCACGGCGCAGCTCCGCCGCTTCCGCGACGACCACCCGCGGCTCGACTTCCTGCTACGCACCGGGAACAGCGCCGAGGTGAGCGGCCTCGTCCGTCGCGGCGAAGCCGCGCTCGGCCTCCGCTACTTCGCGGACGCGGCGCGCGACGTCGTCTCGCGCCGGCTGTACGGCGAGCCGCTCGTCGTCGTCGCGGCCGCGGGCCATCCGCTCGGACGCGCGCGCCGGATCGCGCCCGCGCGTCTACGAGAGGAAGCGTGGGTCGCGTTCTCGCCGCGGCGCGGCGCCGCGATCGACCCGTTCGGGCAGGTCGTTGCCCGCTCGCTCGCCGCCGCCGGCCTCGACGAGTCGAAGCGCGTCGTGATCGACAGCCTGACGGCGCAGAAGCGGCTGGTCGAGGCGGGATTCGGGGTCGCGCTCGTGCCGGAAAGCAGCGTGCGCGAGGAGCTGGCGCTGCAGACGCTCCGGCGGCTCGACGTCCCGGCGCTCCGCGCGACCGTCGACGTCACGCTGATTCACCGCAAGCACGCGGTGCTCGGCCCCGCCGGGCAACGGCTGGTCGACGTCCTGAGCAAGCCGCCGGCGGAGACGCGCGCCGGACGCTCGCGCCCGGCGCGCGCGTCGCGACGTTAGGCGTTCAGCGCTCGCGCCGGCTGCGCGCGCCGGGCGACCGGCCGCGGCCGTCCGTCGACACGTTCTTCAGCGCCTCGCGCTTGCTGAGCGCCGCGAGCCGCGACTCGTTCGCCCGCACGTACCGCACGACCTCGGCCGGGTCGGTCCACGCGTGCTGTCGCAGCGCCCAGCCGATCGCCTTCTGGAGGAAGAACTCCTTCGACCCGAGCGACGGCTCGATGCAGGCGTAGAGGAGATCGAGATCGGTCTCCGCCTTGAAGCCGAGCTGGCAGAGGATCGCGCTCCGGCGCTTCCAGAGATCGTCGCCGCGAGCCCACGCGAGCATCGTCCGGCGCATGCGCTCGGGCTCGCGGCGGAGGATCGCGCCCAGGCGGTGGCTCGCGATCTCGTCGACGTAGTCCCACCAGGCGCCGGTGACGATCATCTCCTCGTACATCGGGAGCGCGCGCGTCGTCTGGAAGTCGCGCGCCGCGCGGACTCCGGTGAGCTGGATCGCCGCGTAGCGGTGCTCGCGGTGGCTCGCGCCGCGCCAGAGGGCGAGCGCGGTGTCGCGCCACTCCTCGAAGTCGGCGAGCGGGTGCGACGCGAAGATGTCGCGGCAGGCGGCGCGCATCGCGGGGACCGGCACGCCGAGGTAGGGCATCGCCGACTTCATGTACGCCTGCATCGCCGGCGCCTTCACGGGATCGGCGACCTCCGCGAGCCGCGCCCGCACGTCGCGGACGAGGGCACGGCAGGCGCGCCGGAGCACCGCAGCCGTCGTCCTGGCCGCGGCGCTTCCGGAGGTCTTCGTCATCGCATCTCCTTCCGCCGGCCGCGGCCGACGGAAGGGATGCTACGACGCACGTGTCCGCGGAGTCGAGACGAGACTCTGCGCCCGGATCGCTCTCAGCTCACGCGATCTTCAGATCGAGCGTGCGCACGCTCTTGAAGCGCTGCGCGACGTCGGGCCAGTTCACGACCTGCCAGTACGCCTTCACCCAGTCCGCCTTCACGTTCTTGTACTGGCGGTAGTAGGCGTGCTCCCACATGTCGAGCACGAGGAGCGGCACCGTGCCGTTCCCGATGTTGCCCTGGTGGTCGTACACCTGCTCGACGACGAGCCGCTTTCCGACCGGCTCCCACGCGAGCGCGCCCCAGCCCGAGCCCTGCACGGCGAGCGCGGCCTCGGTCATCTGGCCCTTCATGCCGTCGAACGAGCGGAAGTACTCCTGGATCGCGGCGGCGATCTCGCCGTCGGGTTGCCCGCCGGCCTTGGGCGCGAGGTTCTTCCAGAAGAGCGAGTGGAGGACGTGTCCGGAGACGTGGAACGCGAGGTTCTTCTCGAGCTGGTTGATGGTCGCGAATTCCTTCTTCTCGCGCGCCTGGGCGAGCTTCTCGAGCGTCTGGTTCGCGCCGGTCACGTACGCTGCATGATGCTTGTCGTGATGCAGCTGGAGCTGCTCCGCCGAATAGTGCGGCTCGAGGGCCGAGTAGTCGTACGGAAGCTCCGGCAGCTTGTACTCTGCCATGGGCGATTGACCTCCTCCTTCGACGCTACGCCGCCTGGCACGTGGCGCAAGATGGGCCCGTCCGCTAGTTGACGAGGAGAGGCGCCAGTCCGGCGCAGCCGAGCCGAGCCAAGCGAGGGAGCGTCATGCGAGAAGTCTACATCGTCGAAGCGGTGCGCAGCCCGATCGGGAAGCGACGCGGCGGGCTCGCCGGGATGCACCCCGCGGACCTCCTCGGCACGGTGCAGAAGGCCGCCGTCGAGCGCGCCGGCATCGATCCTGCGCGCGTGGGCCAGGTCGTCGGCGGCTGCGTGTCGCAGGTCGGCGAGCAGTCGTTCAACATCGCGCGCGTCGCGTGGCTCGCGCAGGGCCTTCCGCTGGAGGTCGCCGCGACGACGATCGACAGCCAGTGCGGCTCCTCCCAGCAGGCGACCTCGCTCGCGGCCGCGATGATCGGCGCCGGAATCGAGGACGTGGTGCTCGCGTGCGGCCTCGAGATGATGACGCGCGTCCCGCTCGGCTCGAACATGAAGGGCGGCTCGCCGCTCTCGCAGAGCTACGTCGACCACTACGAGCCGACGTCGCAGTTCGAGGGCGCGGAGCGCATCGCGAAGGAGTACGGCATCACGCGCGAGGACACCGATCGCTTCGGGCTTCAGAGCCAGCAGAAGGCGAACCGCGCCTGGGCCGAGGGCCGCTTCGACCGCGAGGTCGTTCCGATCACGGCGCCCGTGATCGACGAGGAAGGGAAGCCGACCGGAGAGACCCGCGTCGTGAAGCGCGACGAGGGGCTGCGCGAGACGTCGCTCGAGAAGCTCGCGAGCTTGAACCCGGTCGTGCCGGGCGGCGTGCACACGGCGGGGACGTCGTCGCAGGTTTCCGACGGGGCGGCGGCGGTGCTGCTCGCGTCGCCCGAGAAGGCGAAGGAGCTCGGGTTGAAGCCGCGCGCGCGCATCGTGACGACGACGCTCGTCGGCGTCGACCCGGTCACGATGCTGAAGGGCCCGATCCCGGCGAGCCGGAAGGTGCTGGCGCAGACCGGCCTCGCGATCGAGCAGATGGACACCTGCGAGGTGAACGAGGCGTTCGCGGCTGTCGTCCTCGCGTGGGAGAAGGAGCTCCGCCCGAACCCCGAGCGCGTCAATCCGAACGGCGGCGCGATCGCCCTCGGCCACCCGACCGGCTCGACCGGCGCGCGCCTCATCACGACGGCGCTGCACGAGCTCGAGCGCACCGGCGGCCGCTACGGCCTGATCTCGATGTGCTGCGGCGGCGGGCTCGGCACCGGCACGATCATCGAACGGATGTAGGGGCGCGCGCGGCCGTTGCCGCGCGCCTCAAGGTACGAGCACGACCTTCCCGACCGTCTGCTGCGACTCGATGCGCGCGTGCGCGTCCGCCGCGCGCGCGAGCGGCAGCGTGTCGATCGGAAGGTCGATCGCGCGCCGGCGGAAGAGGTCGAACAGCTCGGCGTAGGCACCCGGGATGCGCCCGATCTCGGTCGCGATCGTCGCGCCGAGGTAGTAGGTCCGGAGGCCCAGGTTCCGGTTCGCGCCGAGAAAGCTCTCGAGGATCGCGGCCGGCGGCGGGTCGCCTCCGGCACGGCCGAAGAGGACCGCGGTTCCACCGGCCCGGAGGATGTCGAAGCTGCGGGCGGTGTTTGGGCCGGCGACCGAGTCCAGCACGAGGTCGGCGCCGCGGCCGGCGGTGAGCTCCCGGACGCGCGCGACGACGTCCTCCCGCCGGTAGTCGATCGCGTGCCGGAAGCCCGCGCGCCGCGCGATCTCCGCCTTCGAAGGGCTCGACACGAGGCCGATTCCGAACGCGCCCGCGTCGCGCAGCAGGCCGCCGAGGAAGCAGCCGACGCTCCCGGCCGCCGCATGCGCGACGACCGCCGCGCCCTGGCGGGCGCCGTTGTCCTTCACGAGGAAATACGCCGTCAGGCCCGCGACCGGACACGACGCCGCCTCCTCGTCGCGGACGTCGTCCGGAATCCGCGTCGCGATCAGGGCGGGCACGACGGTCTTCTCCGCGTACGCGCCCGCGACCTGGATGCCGAGCGCGCGGTCGCCGACCGCGAAGCCCTCCACCCCCGGGCCGACGGCGTCGACGACGCCCGCGAAGTCGGTGCCCGGGACGTAGGGGTGCGTGAGGCCCGCCTCGCCGTGGCGCCGCGACTGGATGTCGTGGAAGTTGACGGCGATCGCGCGGTTCCGGATGCGGATCTCTCCCGCCGACGGCTCGGGCTCCGGGACGTCCACGAGGCGCATCACCTCGGGGCCGCCGACTCGCGTGACGTGGATCGCCTTCATGAACCGCCCTCCTGCGCGCGCGGGCGCTGCGCGCGCGATCCGTTCTGGGCGGCACGCGGCGTCGACGCAAGCCGACGGCGGTCGTTTCTCGATCGTGCGAACGGCGGAGTTGACGCGCCCGCCGCGGCGCTGCCAGCCTGGCGCGAACGCGCATCGCCGCGCGACCGCCGGCGAGCGCGCTGCCGGCGCCGCAGGCGGCGCCGCCGACTCGAGGAGACGCCGATGCCCGAGCAGGAGAAGCTCCTTCGGATCGCATTCTTGACCGGCGCCGTGACCGACGCGCTCGCCCTCATCCCCATGACGATCCCGCCCGCCGCCGCGCTCCTCTGGGGCTTCGACGACACGAGCGGCGCCTACCGCTTCGCAATGGGCTACGGCGCCGCGCTCATGCTCGGCTGGACCGCGCTCCTCCTCTGGGCGCACCGCCGCCCGATCGAGCGCCGCGGGGTCGCTGCGCTGACGGTGCTCGTCATCTACGGGCTCGTCGCGGCCGAGATCGTCGCGGTGCGCTCGGGCGCGATCGCCGCGTGGCGAATGGTCCCGACCTGGATCGTGCAGGCGGGCCTGCTCGCGCTCTTCGCGGGCGCCTACCATGCGCCCTCGCTGCGGCGCGTTCTCGCGCGCTGATCCGAGCCGAGACCCCGCGGCCGCGCGGCGCTTCTCTTCCGGCGCGCGTTCGGGCAGTGGAAACCGCATGAAGCGCCCGCACCGCAGACGCCGCGCGGCGAATGCCGTCCTCGCCGCAGCCACCGGAACCGCCCTCGTCCTCCTCGCTGCCTGCGGGAGCTCGTCGAGCTCGTCGACGTCGCCGCCGGCGTCGAGCGACCGCGTCACCGGTCGCGTCACGAGCGCCGACGGCCCAGCGCTCGCCGGCGCGATGGTCACCGCGACCGACGACCAGGCGCACAAGAGCGTCAGCGTCTTCACCGACGGCGACGGCCGCTACGCGCTGCCCGCGCTGCCGGCGGGCGGCTACCGCGTGCGCGCGAAGCTGATCGGATGGGAGGAGAGCGAGCGAACGCTGCAGGTCGAAGAGCGGAGCGCGCCCGCGGCCGACTTCCAGCTCGCGCGCACGTCGAACCTGAACGCGCAGCTTCCGGCGTCCTACTTCTACTCGCTCCTCCACTGGCCGTCGGCGAAGGTGAAGGGCGACTTCACGCGCGCCTGCGCGAACTGCCACCCGATCGGGTTCTACGGCTTCACCGAGCAGCGCAGCGCGGAGGAGTGGAAGGCGACCGTCGACCGCATGATCGGCTACGGCGGCGTGCCGTTCTTCGACGAGACGCGGCCGGTTCTGCTGCCGACGCTGGTCGCGACCTTCGGCCCCGACGCGCCGGCGCCGCACTTCGACGTGCCGCCGCCGCCGACGGGCGACGCCACGCGCGCCGTCATCACCGAGTGGGAGATCGACCCGGTCGAGCACCCGGGCTGCCACGACCTCGAGCTCGGGACGGACGGGGTCGTCTACATGGTGAGCGGCATGTACGTCCTCGACCCCGCCACCAACGAGCGGCGGAGCCTCCCGATCGAGGGCGGCGGCCACTCCGTCGAGCGCGCGTCCGACGGCACGATGTGGATCACCGCGCCCGGCCCCGAGACGCTCGTCCACTACGATCCCGCGACCGGGCAGTCGGTCTCGTACCCGCACCCGCGGATCGGCGAGGACCTCGGGTCGTACCCGCACACGCTCCGCTTCGACGATCGCGGCGTCCTCTGGGAGACGCTCACGAAGTCGAACCACGTCGCGAGCTTCGATCCCGCGACCGCGGAGTTCCGCTACTACCGGCTCCCGCCCGCGGACCCGAAGGAGAGCGGCGTGCCGATCGCCGTCGCCTACGGGCTCGACGTCGCGCCCGACCAGACGGTGTGGTGGTCGCAGCTCTTCGGCCACCGCATCGGCCGGGTCGATCCGGCGACCGGCGAGGTGAAGTCGTGGCGCACGCCGTTCGACGGGCCGCGCCGGCTCTTCGTCGGGCCCGACAACGTCGTCTGGGTACCGGCGTACGGCGCGTCGCAGCTCGGGCGCTTCGACCCGAAGACCGAGGAGTGGTCCGTCGTTCCGCTGCCGACCGAGCCACGCGGCAGCGACCTCCCGTACGCGATCGCCGTCAATCGCAGGACCGGCGACGTCTGGATCACCGGCTCGAACTCCGACTCGCTCATCCGCTACCGGCCGTCGACCGGAGAGTGGACCGTGTTCCCGATGCCGACGCCGGTCGACTTCATGCGCGAGATCGAGTTCGACGACGAGGACAACGTCTGGACGTGCACGTCGAACGCCGAGATCGGCGCGGATCGTCCGGGCACGGGCAGGCTCATCAAGCTCGAGCTCCTCGACCGGAGCGGCCGCTGCGGGGACGGCGCGATCGACCTCGGCGAGCAGTGCGACGACGGCAACGCGACGAGCTGCGACGGCTGCTCCGCCGACTGCCGGACCGAGACCGGCTGCGGCGACGGCGCCGTGTGCGGCGCCGAGGCCTGCGACGACGGCAACCGCGCCGCGTGCGACGGCTGCTCGCCGACGTGCGAGGTCGAGTCGGGGTGGCGCTGCGGCGACGGCGAGCTCCGGACCGACTGCGGCGAGGAGTGCGATCCGCCGGGCGTGGCGTGCACGGCTTCCTGCCGTCGCATCCCGACCTGCGGCGATGGCGCCGTCGATCCGGGCGAGGAGTGCGACGACGGGAACCGCACCGGCTGCGACGGCTGCTCGGCGGCGTGCAGGGCCGACGTCGGCTGCGGCGACGGCGACCTCTGCGGCGGCGAGCAGTGCGACGACGGCAACGCGAACGGCTGCGACGGGTGCTCCGCCACGTGCACGGCCGAGCCCGGCGCGATGTGCGGCGACGGCGTCGCGCTCGCGGCGTGCGGCGAGGAGTGCGACCCGCCGGCCCCCGGCTGCTCGCTCGACTGCCGCGAGGGCGACGAGCTCGGCGCGCGCCACGTGAGCTTCGGCGGTGATCTCTACTCGTCGTCGCTCGGGCCGGAGGTGTCCCTCGGGACGCTGACGGGGGCGATGGATCTCGTCGCGGGAGCTCCCGACGCGAGCGGCGTGGCGCCCGTCACGGCCGCGGGTCCGGTCGTCTTCTCGGCCGCGATCCTCGGCGGCTCGTACGGGACGTACTGCGTCCGGATCGAGAGCTGCACGGGCATGGTCGACTGCGACGGCGGCAGTGCGTCGGGCGTGACGACCGTGCAGGACAGCGCCGGCCCCGGCGTGCAGGGCAAGGCGACCGTCGTCACGACCGGCGTCGGCAACGACGGCGGCCCGGGCTCGCTGCTGCTCGACTGCCAGCAGTCGTACGTGCAGCTCCTGCCGGGCGAAGGCACCGACTGCGCGGCGGCGGCGTACCCGGCGCCGGCGCGCGTCGTCTACACGACCGGCCGCGCCGACGGCCTCTTCACGAGCGCCGACGCCAAGGTGGGGTCGGCGTCGCTCTCGCTGACCGGCGAGAATTTCGCGTGCTCGTCGTGGCCGCGCGAGGACGGGCCGGGCGCGCTGGTCGGAATGTTCCTCGTCGAGGACGACCCGCAGGCGGGCGACCTCGCGAACGCGAACCGGATCGACGACTGACGGGTGCATGCGTGACATCGATTGCGCGCCCGGTTTGGCGGCGCGGCCCGCGAGGTGACAAGCTCGGCACCAGCGGGAGGAGACCATGCTGGGCACGATCGCAGCGGGCGTTGCGGGCGCCGTCCTCGGCGCGATCCTCGGGCTACTCGTCGGCGCGACCGTCGGCGGCAACTTCGCGACCGACTTCACGTTCGCGGGCGTGCGCGGCTACGAGGCGACTGGCCTCGTGGGCGCGATCGCGGGGGCGGTGCTGGGAGGCCTCGCCGCCGCGGGGATCGCGAGCGGCCGCGGGCGCGCCCCAGGGGACGCGGACGCTGCTTGACCGCGTGACGCTTTCGCCCGCGGACCCACCGGACGGCCGCGGTCGCCGGGGCTGCGAGCCGCCGATCTGAGGCCGCCGTGCGTGTGATCGTCGTCGGGGCCGGGCCCGCGGGCGCGTCGATCGCGTACCTCCTCGCGCGGCGCGGGATCGACGTCACGCTCGTCGAGCGGCACACCGACTTCGCGCGCGAGTTCCGCGGCGAGGCGCTCATGGCGAGCGGGCGGAGCGCGGTCGCGGAGATGGGGCTCGCCGACGAGCTCGCGCGCGTCCCGCACGTCCGTCTCGCCGAGCTCGAGATCTTCCGCGGCGAGCGGCGGCTCGCCGTCTTCGGGATGCTCGGACAGGTGGGAGGGATCTCCGGTCCCGAGATCGTCTCGCAGCCCGCCATGCTCGAGATGCTGGTCGAGCAGGCGAGCCGGCTCCCGTCGTTCCGGATCGAGCGCGGCGCGACCGTGCGCGACGTGCTGCGCGACGACGCTGCCGGCGGCCGGATCGCGGGCGTGCGGATCGACGGAGCGGGCGGAGAGCGCGAGCTGCGTGCGGACCTCGTGATCGGCGCCGACGGCCGCACCTCGACGCTCCGCAAGCGCACCGCGCTCGACCTCGACGTCACGCGCTACCCGCAGGCGTTCGACATCGTCTGGTTCAAGGTCCCGCTGCCGGCGTTCGCGGCCGACCTGCCGCGCGCCCGCGCGTACCTCGGCCGTGGGCACGCGGCGCTCATGTTCCCCAGCTACGACGATCGCCTGCAGATCGGCTGGATCATCGACAAGGGGTCGTTCGGCGAGCTGCGCGCGCGCGGCATCGACGCCTGGCTCGAGGCGATGCGCGAGCACGTGTCGCGCGATCTGAGCGAGCACCTCGCGCGCCACCGCGGCGACGTGTCGCACCCGTTCCTCCTCGACGTCGTGTGCGATCGCGTCGCGCGCTGGACGGCGCCCGGGCTCCTCCTCGTCGGCGACGCCGCGCACGCGATGTCGCCGGTCGGCGCGCAGGGGATCAACCTCGCGCTCCGCGACGCGATCGTCGTCGCGAACGAGCTCGTGCCGGTGCTCGCGCGCGACGGTGCGGCCCCCGCCGAGATCGACGCGGCCGCGGCGCGCGTGCAGGCGGTGCGGGAGCCCGAGGTCGTCGCCATTCAGCAGCTCCAGCAGGGGCCGCCGCCGGTGCTCTTCGGGCACGCGTGGTGGAGCCGGCTCGTGATCGACCATGCGCTGCCGTTCCTGGTGCGGACGGGCATCGCGCAGGCGGTCGCGTTGCCGACGCTCCGGCGCCTGACGACCGGCGTCGCGGACGTGCATCTCCGCGTGTGACCGCGGAGCCGAGCTACATCAGCACGTCGGCCGATACCGCGTCGTAGCCGATCGTGTCCCAGAAGTCGCAGTGGTGCGGCGGCTGCACCTCGGTCGTGATCGGGGTGTCGAGGACGACGTAGTCCTCTCGCGGCAGGAAGGGCGGCCACGCGACCGCGGGTCGAGACTCGTTCGGGTCGTGGCCGGGGCGGGCAAAGCTGCCCCAGTACGCGGCCATGGCGCGCGAGAGCGCGTCCTCGGCCGGCGTGAAGGTCAAGCCGACCTGCGACGCCGAGTGGAAGACGTACGGCAGCTCGGCGGCGTGGCAGACGGCGTTCGCGCAGGCGGGGATGCCGACGACGTTGAAGCTCGACACGTGGACGAACTCGTACGCCCACGCCTCCGATTGCGCCTGCGCCGCGAGGAAGCGGTTGCTGCAGGCGAAGAGGTAGTCGGTCACGATCTGCGAGAGCTGGTCCGCGTTGTCGTCGTTCATGGGCGGATAGCGTTCGACGATGCCGGCGACGTGGTGCGCTCCGAAGAAGAGCGCGAGCGTCGTCGCGTAGGCCTGGTCGGTGACCGGCGACGGCAGGATGCCGAGCGTCGTCGCGGCGACGACGAACGACGTGCCCTCGTTCCGGTTGGTTCCCAGCAGGACCGGCTTCTCGAGCGCGCCACCGGACGCGGCGGCGACGGGCTGCGCGACGATGAGGTTTCCGTCCACGACCGGCACCCACGGGAGGAGCGTCTGGAAGAGGCTCCGCGGGTCCGGGAGGATCACGGCCGCGCTCACCTGCTGCGCGACGATCTGCTCGGTCGGCGCCGCGCGCAGGCAGTCGAGCTCGTCGGGACCTTCGCAGCCGAGGGCCTTCGCGAGGCGCGCGCTCTTGACGCCCTGCTGCGCGACGGTCGCATACGGAAGGCCGAACGGGTTGCTCTCCATGGCGCCCGCGACGAAGAGCCCCGCGCTCGACGGCGCCGAGAGCATGTGCAGGCCGACGGACATGGCGCCCGCGCTCTCGCCGAAGATCGTCACGTGCTCGGGATCGCCGCCGAAGGCCGAAGCGTTGTCGCGGACCCAGCGAAGCGCGAGCTGCTGGTCGAGGAAGCCGTAGTTGCCTTCGAGCCCGTCGATGCCGGCGAGGAAGCCGAAGGCGCCGACGCGGTAGTTGAGGCTCACGAGCACGAGATGCTCGGCGCTCGCCAGGTACGCACCGTCGAAGATCGGGTTCGCGCTCGACCCGAAGAGGAACGCGCCGCCGTGGATGTAGACGAGCACCGGCAGATGCTGGCCGGCTTCCGCATCTGCGGGCGTCCAGACGTTGACGGAGAGGCAGTCCTCGCTCTGCGGCGGTAGCGCGAGGTCGGTCGCCGCGGATCCGAGCGAGCTCTGCGGGCAGATGTCGCCGAAGGCGACCGCCTGGAGCGTTCCGCTCGCGCGCCCGGCGGGGATCGGCGGCTTCCAGCGGTTCTCGCCGGCCGTCGTCTCGGCGTACGGGATGCCGAGGAAGGCGTGCGCGCTCGGCGCTTCGGGCACGTCGACCGTCGTGCCGCAGACGTCGCCGCTCGTCGTGTCGATCGGGCCCGGCGCGCCGCCGGGACATTGCGCCGTGGTGTCGGAGCACGCCGCCACCATCGCCGAGAGGAACACCGCCATCGCCCCACACCACACCGTCCTCATGGCGCGGGCCTTCTCACGCGCCAGCGATGCCGTCAACGGCTGCCTGGTCGGATTCGCCGCCAGGACCGACCGGTCCTCGCGACGTTCAGCTCGCGTGGCGTTGCGGCGGGACGCGTACTTCCACGCGTTGGGACAAAAGGCGCGCGGTCGCCAAAATTTGCCGGGAGCGCTCTCATAGGGCTCGGGGCAACGTCCGGTCCGATTCGTCAGCGATGCCACCGCGCGTGGTCGTGGGGACCCGCCCGGGACATCGCCTAGCCCGGAGGTTGAGCCATGATGATCTCGCACCGCTTCCTGCGCTCCCTGGTCTCGCTATCCGCTCTCGCCGCGGTGATCGCGGTCGGGGCGGGTCCCGCCGGGGCCGACCCCGTCAAGTGCCAGAGGCAGATCGTCCGACAGCTGTTCCGGTACAAGAACACGTACCTGCAGAAGCACCGGATGTGTCTCGAGAAGGAGAACCTCGGCAGGATCGCGGGTCCATGCCCCGATCCTGCGACGCAGCTCCGGCTCGACTACGTGAACGGGAAGGTCGTCGAGGCGATCGAGCGCGTTTGCACCCTGGCCGACATCCAGGCGCTCGGCTACCGGAGCGACTGCGCGTACGAGGCCGCGACGACCGGCATCGAAGGCCAGTGCGCCGCCTTGCCCGTGAGCGACGTCGCCACCTTCACGGAGTGCCTCAAGTGCTGGAAGTCCGCCGAGCTGTCCGAGTTCATCGCGATCCTGTTCGCATCCCATGCCGTCGAGGAGTGCGGAGGCGCCCTCGACGAGACGTCGCCCCAGTGCTCGGACCTCGACTGCACGACGCCGCTCCCGGTCCAGCGAAACCTCGGCGATACGGGTGAGAACGATTGCCAGAAGGGGATCGCGCGCGCCGGCGTCCGGTACCTGCTCCAGCGCGAACGGGTGCTCGAGGCCTGCGCTCTGAAGGGCGGGACGAGCGCCTCGTGTCTCGCCGACCTGACGGTCCAGAGCCGCTTGCAGAGAGCGGAGACGGCAAAGGAGACCGCGATCCAGCGCGCCTGCGGCCAGCGAGCCCCCGATCCCGATCCGCCCTTCTGCTGCCGCACCGGAATGGGCAACCAGTGCACGGTGTTCGCGACCCGCGACGATTGCGTGACGGGCGGTGGGGACGTGATGGAGGGCAAGACCTGCAACACCAGCACGAACGACTGCGACCCGGTGGGCGGGCCGAACCAGACGATCACGTGGTGGGGTTACTGCCCCGAGAGCGACACCTGCCCCGGCACGCCGCTCGCGAGCCGCGACGATCTCATCGCCTGCGTCGATTCGAGCGCCGACGCGGTCGTCGACGAGCTCCTTTGCCTCCAGCTCCCGGGCGGCGGATGGCCGTGTCCGACCGACTCACCGTGATCGGCGAGGCGTGACAACCGAGCCGCGACACCGACGACGTGCGGACGGCGATGCGCGCTGCGCATCGCCGTCCGCGACGTGACGCGGCCGAGACCTACGGAGCGGCGGCGCGTAGCGACCAGGCGCCACCGGCCGAACGCGCACGCACATGGGAAGGCGCCGCGACGCGGGGCCTTCAGGCTGCGATCGTCCGGGTCGGGAAAGGGTCGATCCCATGCGCACGGCAGAGCGCGTAGATCCGGGTCTGGTTGCGCTTGCCGTGAGCGAGCTTCCGCATCGTGCGAAGGCAGAACTTGAGGGCCGCGGCGACCTCCTGCGGATCGCGATTCTCTCGTGCGAGGAGCTGTCGGATCGTCGTTTCCGTCGTCATGAACTCAATATGATCGCATGACGACCCGACGACAAGCGCGATCTCGTCCTTCCGCTCTCATCTGCGAGTCACGATCAAGCCGTGACTCACGTCGTAGGGCGAAACTCCGACGGTGACCGAATCGCCGGGCATGATCCGGATGTGGAACTTGCGGAGCCGGCCGGATCGGCGAGCGACGATCCGATTGCCGTTCAGGAGGTCGACGGAATAGCTTCCGCCGCCCAGAAGGCCCGTCACCACGCCGTCGACGCGCACGAGGTCGTCGCGGCTCACGTGGCAATCCTGCGGTGGTCGCGGTGCTGAAAGCGAAAGTCGGAAGCTCGATGCATCGGCTGTACCTAGCAAGCGATCCGCCCTCGTGCATCGAGACCTCATGTCGTCGCTCGCACCGACCCACGGCGCCGACGAAGGCTCTCTTGGCGGTTCGGACGTCGGACCTGTAGGGTGAGAGGACCGCCAGTGAGGTCACTGGCCGTCCGCGGCCCGCGGGGGTGAGGTCGAGCACATCTTGGCTTCGCCTCTGCGCCCGTTGGCTGCGGGTAGCGATGGCCCGGGCGGCACCGGCGTCGGGCAGCGGCCGCTCGAAGGCTCCCGCGCCCCCAGCGTTCGCGCGACGGCGACGCGCTGCGATGGCGCAACCGATGTCGTGAATGCTTTGGGGCCAACGCGCGGGCGTCTTCCGCGCGCCGACCGCGCCGGACGAGGTGGGACACGAGACGATGAAACGGTGCACGGGCATTGCGGCATCGCCGGGGATTGCAGCCGGCCCCGCATTCCCATTGGCAACGAGCGTCGTCGTCGGCGAACGAAGGATCGTCGACGACGACGTCGAGTCCGAAGTCGCGCGCGTCGAGCAGGCGCTCAGGGATGCCGACGAACAGCTCGAGCGGCTGGAGCATCATCTCGCCGAAGGCAATCGGCACGTCGGCCACGACATCGTCGAAGCTCACCGGCTGATGCTGAAGAGCCCCGAGCTCGCCGAGGAGATCCCGCGTCTGATCCGACGCGAGCGGATCGCTGCGGAGTGGGCGGTGCGGCGGATCGTCGACGGCTTGCGAGCTGCTTTCGCGGCGCTCGCGGAGCCGTATTTCCGCGAGCGCGGTAGCGACGTCGAAGCCGTCGGCGAAAGGATCCTGCGCGCGCTCCTCGGGATGCCGGATGTGCGCGCAGGCGAGGGCGGCGCGCGGGGTGCGATCGCCGTCGGCACGGAGCTTTCGCCGCTCGATCCGTTCCATCTCCATCGTGCCGGGTTCGCCGGCATCGCCACGGAGGGCGGCGGGCCGACGTCGCACGCCGCGATCCTAGCGCGCGCGCTCGGGCTTCCCTTCGTCGCCGGCATTTCGCAGCTCACCGGAAGCATCCGTCCCGGAGAGCAGATCCTCGTGGACGGGAGCCACGGCGAGGTCGTCATCGCGCCCGACGCCGATACGCTGCGGCATTTCGAATCGATCGCCGCGGCCAACGCCGTGCGCGCGGAGCGGCTCAAGTCCTCCCGAGATCTACCCGCCGTGACGACCGACGGCGCGACCGTCCAGCTGGCCGCGAACGTCGAATGCCTGCCCGAGGTCGCGAGCGCTCTCGAGGCGGGCGCCAAGGCGATCGGGCTCTTTCGAACGGAGTTCCTCTACCTGGAGCGCGCGGAGCTGCCGACCGAAGAGGAGCAATATCGGGACGCGGTCGCGGCCGTGCAGGCCGTCGGCGGGCTCCCGGTCACCTTTCGCACGCTCGACCTCGGAGGCGACAAGATCTCGCCTTCCATCGAGCGTCCGCGCGGCGCCAACCCGGCGCTCGGCGTGCGATCGATCCGCTTCTCGCTGGCTCACCCGACGATCTTTCGCACCCAGCTGCGGGCGCTCTATCGGGCCTCGGCCGTCGGCCCGATCCGAATCCTGCTGCCGCTGATCTCGGGCGTGACCGAGCTCGCTCAGGCGCGCGCGATCTGCCGCGAGGTGTGCGGCGAGCTCGCCGCGGAGGGGCAGGCGCACGATCCGGAAACGCCCGTCGGCGCCATGATCGAGACGCCGAGCGCGGCATTGACGGTCGACCACCTGGCCGCCGAATGCGACTTCTTCAGCATCGGCACGAACGACCTCATCCAGTACGCCTTCGCGGCCGACCGCGACAACCAGGAGGTGAGCCACCTCTACCACCCGCTTCACCCGGCGGTTCTGCGCTCGCTCGTGCAGATCGTCGCGGCCGCGGAGGGAGCCGGGAAGCCGGTGTCGCTGTGCGGCGACATGGCGGGCGATCCCGCGTATGCCTGGGTCCTCCTCGGCCTCGGCTTGCGGGATCTCTCGATGACGCCCCGCCAGATCCCGCTCGTCAAGGCGGTCGTGCGCGGCTCGTCGCTGCGCGAGGCGGCGGATCTCACGCGACAGGCGCTCGCGCTTCGCAGCGAGGTCGAGGTGGAACGACTGGTCCGCGAGGCGATGGCGGCGCGATTCGGCGGCGAGATCGAAGGCTGCTGAGATCGGCAGCGTGGTCTCGCACGCGCCGTGGAAATGGCGGGTGCGCCCTCAGCGCCCGGCGGCGCGCAGCGACCAGGCGCCGCCCGCGCTGTGCCCAGTGAGCACGTACGAGGTGCCGCCCGGAGCTGGCTGGGTCCGTACGTCGGCAAGGCCGCTCGTCTGGAGCGACGGGTCGCCGGACTTCGACGCCGGGAGGAACGCGAGGAGCTCGATGCCTTCGCGATCGGCGACGCCGCTCGCCTCCAGCACGCCGCTCTCTCCGTCCCAGCGCATCGACGTGAGCACGCCCGGCGCGGCGCGCACCCAGCCGCGCGTCAGGTCGTCGATCAGGTCCGTGCGGAGGCCGGTGATCTCGTTCGTCGTGCAGTCGACCTCGAACTCGCCCCAGACGTACGGAACGCGACCGGCGCGGTAGTCGCCGGCCTTGTGCGGGTCGCCGCACGACTCGTGCCACGTCCAGAGCGTCGCGCTCACGCGGAACTCGTCCTGCAGGTCCTGGTGCTCGACGAAGTACTCGTCGGCGGGATCGGACGCGCGGCGCGGGTCGGTGCCCCACTCGCCCGAGAGCACCGGAGCGCCGCCGAACCTGCGCGCCTCGTCGATCGCGGTCTGGAAGGCGGCCGCCGTGATGGGGCCGTTGCTGAAGCCGCCCGTGTAGACGTGCGGCGCGTAGACGACGTCGCGGTCGTGCGCGAAGTCGGGCGGCGGGCCGTTGCCGGTCGCCGACCAGATCGCGGAGGGCTCGAACAAGACGAGGTGCGGCTCGACGTCCTCGACGCCGGCGTCGCGCGCCGCCTGCTCGCCGGCGCGGATCGCGGTCAGCGCGTCGGCGTACATGTCGGACATCGACGCCTCCGCCGGCCCGCCGAACGCGTTCGGCTCGTTCATGAGGTCGAAGCCGGCGATCTCCGGTCGGCCGGCCCAGCGACGCGCGAGTGCGCCCCACATCTCGGCGTAGCGCGTCCGGATGCCGACGCCGCCGGGGCCCGTCGCGTCGGACCAGAACGCGCCCCACGCCGCGAGCACCGCCGGGCTCGACTCGCGGACGCCGCCGCGCGTGCAGCGCGGCGCTCCGCCGTCGAGCGTCGCCCAGCCGGGCGCGCCGTCCCAGCCGAACGCGGGCTCGGTCGGCGGCGCGCAGCTCTCGTCCGGTCGCGCGACGAGCGTCGCGTTCCAGGCGTCCTGGTGGAGGTCGACGATGGAGTACACGCCGCGCTCCGCGAGGAGCGCGATCGCGGCGTCGGCCTCGGCGAGGTACGCCTCGTCGATCTCGCCGGGCGCGGGCTCGACGCGCGACCACGAGAGCAGGAGGCGCACGGCGTTCCAGCCGATGGCGGCGATGCGGTCGGCGTCGTCGGCGGTGAAGGGGAAGGTCGTGGGGAAGCTCGTCCCCTGCCAGTACTCGGCGAGGGCGTTCACGTTGACGCCGCGGAGGATCACCGTGCGGCCCTCGGCGTCGACGATGCGGCCTCCGCCGACCGGGTCCGGCTCCGCATGGAGCGCGACGAGGCGCAGCGCGGGCGCGGGGCTGCTGCGACTGGCGTCGGAGCAGCCGGTCGCGAGCGCGGCGACGATCGCGAGCGCGGCGACCGCGCGGACCGAGACGCGCGCGCGCCTCATCGGTCGATCATCGCGACCGCTTCGATCTCGATCAGGAGCTCCGGCACCGCGAGCGCCGTGATGACGACGTACGTGCTCGCCGGCGGAGCGCCGTCGGTGAACCAGCGCTTCCGCGCCTCGACGACCGCGGAGCGATACGACGCGTCCGTCACGTAGACGTTCGTCTTCACGAGGTCCGCCATCGTGCCGCCGCAGGCCTCGACGACCGTCTTCAGGTTCTTCATCACCTGCTCGGCCTGCGCCGCCGGATCGCCCGGTCCGACGAGCTTTCCGCTCGCGTCGAGCGCGACCTGGCCGGCGATGAAGACCGGCGTCCCCGGCTTCTTGACGGCGTACGAGTAGCCCGACGGCGCGGGCATGCCGGGCGGGTTGATCACGTGCTTGCTCATCGATCCTCTCCTCGGAAGTCGGGCGAATTCGGGGCGGTTGCCCCGCGGCCGGTCCTTACCAGGCGGTCGACCCTCCCCGCGACTCGCCAAGTGCCCGTCCGATCGACAAATGCCCGGAAAACGGGCATTTCCGGACGCTCTGCGTCGTAGGCGATTCCACAGTTCTGCGTAAGGAATCGTTGACAGTTGCTCCAGCGATCCACTATCCGTAAGGTCCTCTCGGGGGACAGCCTTATGAAATTCGGAACGAGCGAGGGTCTGGAGCTGGACGGGATCGACTTGCAGATCCTCCAGACCTTGCAGCAGGACTGCAAGATCCCGCTCGCCCGGATCGGCGACCTCGTCGGCCTCTCCGCGCCGTCGGTCATCGAGCGCATCAAGAAGCTCGAGCAGTCGGGCGTCATCCGCGGCTACCACGCCGCGCTCGACTCGCGCCGGCTCGGCCTCGACGTCACCGCGTTCATCGGCGTCGTGATCGATCACCCCGCGAGCATCGAGCAGTTCGAGGATCAGGTGAGCTCGCTCGAGGGCGTGCTCGAGTGCCACCACGTGACGGGACAGCACACGCTGCTCTTGAAGGCGAAGACGCAGAACACCTCGACGCTCGAGAAGCTCATCAGCCGCGTCCGGACGATCCCCGGCGTCGCGCGCACGGAGACGATGGTCGTGCTCTCGACGCACAGCGAGCGCGTCCAGATCCCTCTCGGCACGCAGATCGCGGCGCGCGCCGCGGCCGAGGCCGAGGAGCGCGAGCGGAAGGAAGTGCCGCGTCGGAAGAACCTGCGCGGGCCGAAGCTCGTCGCCGTGCAGCCGAGCGGAAGCTCCGCACCCGCGCGGCACCCGAGCGAGCGGCAGTGACCGAAGCACACACGGAAGCACCCACGGAAGCAGCGAGCGCGAGCAGCGAGGGAAGCGAGGTCAGGCGATGAACCGAATCGACCGCGACGAGACCTGCCGGCACGGCCGGCTCTCCCCGCAGGAGATCCGCGACCTTCGCGCGAAGACCGAGCGCGAAGGCCTCTACCGCCGCTCTACCGAGCACGACGCGTGCGGCGTCGGCTTCGTCGCCCACATGAAGGGCGAGCGCTCGCACGACATCGTCGTGAAGGGCCTGCAGGTCCTCCAGAACCTGACCCACCGCGGAGCCTGCGGCTGCGATCCGCGGACCGGCGACGGCGCCGGCATCCTGATGCAGCTCCCGCACGAGTTCCTCGCGCGCGAGTGCGCTCGCCTGCGCATCGACCTGCCGAAGCAGGGCCTCTACGGCGCCGGCCTCGTCTTCCTGCCGCAGGACATCTTCGAGCAGAACTTCTGCATCTCGACCTTCGAGAAGGTGATCCACGAGGAGGGCCAGCGCCTCCTCGGCTGGCGCGAGGTGCCGGTCACCGCCGCCGCGGCGGGCGACGTCGCGCGCGACTGCATGCCCGCGATCCGGATGGTGCTCGTCGGCGCCGGCCACGGCGTCGAGGACCAGCCGACCTTCGAGCGGAAGCTCTACGTCATCCGGAAGCGCGTCGAGCACGCGGTGCGCGCATCCGACCTGCGCGACTCCGAGAGCTTCTACGTCCCGAGCCTCTCGTCGCGGACGATTGTCTACAAGGGGCTCCTCCTCCCCGACCAGATTCCGGCCTTCTACCGCGACCTCCGCGACCCCGAGATGAAGAGCGCGATCGCGCTCGTCCACCAGCGCTTCTCGACGAACACGTTCCCGTCGTGGGACCGCGCGCACCCCTACCGCTTCCTCGCGCACAACGGCGAGATCAATACGCTCCGCGGCAACGAGAACTGGATGCGGGCGCGCGAGAGGATGTTCTCGTCGGACGTCTTCGGCGACGACATCGAGAAGATCGTCCCGATCGTCGACGAGACGACGAGCGACTCCGGCAAGTTCGACAACGCGCTCGAGCTCCTCATGCACACCGGCCGCTCGCTGCCGCACGCCGTCATGATGATGATCCCCGAGGCGTGGCAGAAGCACGAGGCGATGACCGATACGAAGCGCGCCTTCTACGAGTACCACTCGTGCCTGATGGAGCCGTGGGACGGCCCGGCGTCGATCGCGTTCAGCGACGGCCGGGTGATCGGCGCGGTCCTCGACCGGAACGGGCTTCGCCCGTCGCGCTACGTCGTCACCAAGGACGGGCTCGTCGTGATGGCGTCCGAGGTCGGCGTGCTCGACATCCCGCCCGAGGACATCGTCGAGAAGAACCGCCTCCAGCCCGGGCGCATGTTCCTGGTCGACCTCGAGCAGGGGCGCATCGTCGACGACGAGGAGATCAAGGAGGGCATGGCGGCCCGGAAGCCCTACCGGAAGTGGCTCGCCGAGAACCTCGTCAAGCTCGATCGCGTGACGCCGGCGCGCGCGTCCGCCATCCCGGAGGACTACGACGCCGACGAGCTGCTGACCTTGCAGCAGGCGTTCGGCTACACGCTCGAGGACCTCCGCTTCCTAATGGCGCCGATGGCGATCAACGGGCAGGAAGCGGTCGGCTCGATGGGGACCGACACGCCGCTCGCGGTCCTGTCGGACCGCCCGCAGCTCCTCTTCAGCTACTTCAAGCAGCTCTTCGCGCAGGTGACGAACCCGCCGATCGACCCGATCCGCGAGGACCTCGTCATGTCGCTCAAGACGACGATCGGCTCCGAGCAGAACCTCTTCGACGAGACGCCGGCGCACTGCCACCAGCTCGAGCTCGAGTCGCCGATCCTCCGCGACGAGGACCTGGCGCGCATCCAGGCGATCAAGAACGGCAGCCTCCGGACCGAGACCCTCTCGACGCTGTACGCGGTGCGCGACGGCGCGGTCGCTCTCGAGGAGGCGATCGCGGTCCTCTGCGACGACGCCTCGGCCGTGATCGCGCGCGGCGCGACGATCCTCGTCCTGTCGGATCGCGGCGTCGACTCCGAGCGCGCGGCGATCCCGAGCCTCCTCGCGGTCGCGGCCGTGCACCATCACCTGATCCGCGAGGGCACGCGGACGCGCGTCGGCCTCGTGCTCGAGACCGCGGAGCCGCGCGAGGTGCACCACTTCGCCGTGCTTGCGGGCTTCGGCGCGGGCGCGATCAACCCTTACCTCGCGTTCCAGACCTTGAAGCAGCAGATCCGGGACGGCGTGATCCAGGGCGTCGAGGAAGAAGAGGCGGTCCAGCACTACATCAAGGCGATCGACAAGGGCCTCATGAAGGTCATGAGCAAGATGGGGATCTCGACGCTGCAGAGCTACCGCGGCGCGCAGATCTTCGAGGCGATCGGCCTCTCGCGCGAGCTCGTCGACCGGTACTTCACGTGGACCGCGTCGCGGCTCGAAGGGATCGGCATCGAGCAGATCGCGCGCGAGACGGGAATGCGGCACCACCACGCCTTCGACGTGTCGCCGTCGCTCGACGGCGAGCTCGACCCGGGCGGGAACTACCAGTGGCGGCGCCGGGGCGAGTACCACATGTACAACCCCGAGACGATCGCGCACCTGCAGCATGCGTGCCGGAAGGGCGACTACAAGCTCTTCAAGAAGTTCTCGGAGCTCCAGAACTCGTACGACCGGAAGCTCTGTACGCTGCGCGGCCTCCTTCGGTTCAAGAAGTCGACGCCCGTTCCTCTGGATGAAGTGGAGCCGGCGACCGAGATCGTGAAGCGCTTCAAGACGGGCGCGATGTCGCTCGGCTCGATCTCGCGCGAGGCGCACGAGAACCTCGCGATCGCGATGAACCGGATCGGCGGCAAGTCGAACACCGGCGAGGGCGGCGAGGACCCGGTGCGCTACGAGCGCGACCCGAACGGCGACTTCCGCCGGAGCGCGATCAAGCAGGTCGCGTCGGGCCGCTTCGGCGTGACGAGCTACTACCTCGTCAACTCCGACGAGCTCCAGATCAAGATGGCGCAGGGCGCGAAGCCGGGGGAGGGCGGCCAGCTCCCCGGCCACAAGGTCGACGAGTACATCGCGAAGATCCGCTACTCGACGCCCGGCGTCGGCCTGATCTCGCCGCCGCCGCACCACGACATCTACTCGATCGAGGACCTGGCGCAGCTCATCCACGATCTCAAGAACTCGAACGACCGCGCGCGCATCAGCGTCAAGCTGGTCGCGGAGGTCGGCGTCGGGACGGTCGCGGCGGGCGTGTCGAAGGCGAAGGCCGACGTCGTCCTGATCTCCGGCGACTCGGGCGGCACCGGCGCGTCGCCTCTCACCTCGATCAAGCACGCCGGCATCCCGTGGGAGCTCGGCCTCGCCGAGACCCAGCAGGTGCTGGTCATGAACGACCTCCGCGGCCGGATCCGCGTCGAGACGGACGGGCAATTGAAGACCGGGCGCGACGTCGCGATCGCGGCCCTCCTCGGCGCCGAGGAGTACGGCTTCGCGACGTCGGCGCTGGTCGCGTCGGGCTGCATCCTGATGCGGGTCTGCCACCTGAACACCTGCCCGGTCGGGATCGCGACGCAGGACCCGGTCCTCCGGAAGAAGTTCGAGGGCAAGCCCGAGCACGTCGTCAACATGATGATGTTCATCGCGGAGGAGCTCCGCGAGATCATGGGGGAGCTCGGCTTCCGGAGGGTCGACGAGATGGTCGGCCGGGTCGAGATGCTGGACGCGACCGACGCGGTCGACCACTGGAAGGCGCGCGGCATCGATCTCACGCAGCTCCTTCACAAGCCGGCCGTGCCCGAGTCCTACGCGATCCACTGCGAGACGAACCAGGACCACGGCCTCGACGCCGCGCTCGACAACCAGCTCATCGAGCTCTCGCGGGACGCGATCGAGTCGCGGACGCCGGTCGAGTTCTCGCTGCCGATCCGGAACGTGAACCGGACGGTGTGCACGATGCTCTCGGCCGAGGTGTCGCGCCGCTGGGGCATGGAGGGGCTCCCGCCCGAGACGATCCGCATCCACTTCCGCGGGTCGGCCGGGCAGAGCTTCGGCGCGTTCCTCGCGAACGGCATCAGCGCGACCCTCGAGGGCGACGCGAACGACTATTTCGGGAAGGGCATGTCGGGCGGGCGGATCGTCGTCTTCCCGCCGGACGAGTCGACCTTCGTGCCGGAGGACAACATCATCGTCGGCAACGTCTCCTTGTACGGCGCGACCGGCGGCGAGGTCTTCCTCCGCGGCATGGCGGGCGAGCGCTTCTGCGTCCGCAACTCGGGCGTGACCGCGGTCGTCGAGGGCGTCGGCGACCACGGCTGCGAGTACATGACGAAGGGGCTCGTCGTGGTGCTCGGCAAGGTCGGCCGGAACTTCGCGGCCGGCATGAGCGGCGGCATCGCGTACGTGCTCGACGCCGAGAGCGACTTCGAGAAGCTTCTCAACAAGGGGATGGTCGACGTCGAGCAGCCGACGGCCGAGGATCTGGAGACGGTGCACGCGCTCGTGCGCCGTCACTTCGATTACACGCAGAGCGCGGTCGCCTGGCGCGTGCTGTCCGGCTGGAAGCAGCTCTCGCACCAGTTCGTGAAGGTCATGCCGACCGAGTACCGCTCGATCCTCGCCAAGCAGCACCTCGACAGCGACGCGGCGAAGCTCGCGAGCATTTGAACATGAGCGGGGTTTCGCCGTGGGCGCGGGACGCGGGCTTTGCCCGCGTCCCGCGGTCCATCGGAGGAGCGGAGCTGAAGCGCGAAAGCGCTTCAGCGAGCACCGCACGGGGACGAAATGGGTAAGATCACCGGATTTCTGGAAATCGATCGGACCTTGCCGCCGCGGCGGCCGGTCGAGGAGCGGCTGCACGACTGGCGCGAGCTCGAGGGCAAGCTGCCGGAGGACGAGCTCCGGAAGCAGGGCGCGCGCTGCATGGATTGCGGCATCCCCTTCTGCCACAAGGGCTGCCCGCTCGGGAACATCATCCCCGACTGGAACGACCTCGTCTACCGCGGCCGCTGGGACGACGCGATCGCCCGGCTCCACTCGACGAACAACTTCCCCGAGTTCACCGGCCGCATCTGCCCCGCCCCGTGCGAGGAGGCCTGCGTCCTCAACATCAACAACAACCCCGTCACCATCAAGCAGATCGAGAAGCAGATCATCGACCACGCGTGGAAGGCGGGGGTGATTTCGCCGAACGTTCCGGAGCGCAAGACCGGCAAGCGCGTCGCGGTCGTCGGCTCGGGCCCGGCGGGAATGGCGGCGTCGCAGCAGCTCGCGCGCGCGGGGCACGACGTGGTGCTCTTCGAGCGCGCCGACCGGATCGGCGGGCTGCTGCGGTACGGCATCCCCGACTTCAAGATGGAGAAGCACCTCATCGACCGGCGGATGGAGCAGATGTCGGCGGAGGGAGTGACGTTCCGGACGGGCGTGAACGTCGGCGTGGACGTGACCGCTGCTCAGCTTCGGACCGAGTTCGACGCGATCGTTCTATCCGGCGGCGCGACCTGGGCTCGCGACCTCAAGGTGCCGGGTCGCGAGCTGCGCGGGATCCACTACGCGATGGAGTTCCTGCCGCAGCAGAACAAGGTCGTCGCGGGCGACCGCGTGGACGGCCAGATCCTCGCGACCGGGAAGCGCGTCGTGATCCTGGGCGGCGGCGATACGGGCTCCGACTGCCTCGGGACGTCGAACCGCCACGGCGCCGTGTCGGTGCACCAGTTCGAGCTCCTGCCGATGCCCCCCTCGACGCGGACGGAGGACGTGGCGCCGTGGCCGTACTGGCCGATGATCCTCCGGACGTCGTCGTCCCACGAGGAGGGCGTCGTTCGGGACTGGAGCATCAACACGAAGTCCTTCTCCGGGGACGCCGAAGGGAACGTGAAGAAGCTGCACGGCGTCCGGCTCGAGTGGCAGAAGCAGAACGGCGGGCCGCCGAAGATGGTGGAGATCCCGGGGAGCGAGTTCGAGCTCGAGTGCGAGCTCGTGCTGCTCGCGCTCGGTTTTCTCGGGCCCGAGAGGGGGCCGCTGCTGACGGATCTCGGCGTGGAGTTCGACGCGCGGGGGAACGTCATCGCGGACGCCGATTACATGACGACGGTGCCCGGGGTATTCGCTTGCGGGGACCTGCGCCGGGGGCAGTCGCTTGTGGTGTGGGCGATCTGGGAGGGGCGCGAGGCGGCGCGCGGGGTGGACAAGTATCTGATGGGGGAGACGGCGCTGCCGGCGTCACCGCTCGCGTGAGCTGACACGTCGGACGGCCGTCGGGGAGGAGTGCCTAGACCGCGGCCTGTTCACCACCGCGATTGTGCGGCCAGCCGTGGTCGCTGCAGAGCACCGCGGCAAGTCACCGCCATGACAGGCCTCGACCCGGCACGCCCGTGCGATAGCTTGACTCCCCACCTTGTTCAGTCTATTCGGCGGTGGACTGACCCCCACCAAAGTTTCAAGAGGTGACCAGGGCGGTGGGCCCGAAGCTTGGTTGCAGGCTTCCGGCAAGGGTTGCGATCGGCGCATCCTGCTGATTCTTGGGTCTGCGTGTCCCCGCGGGATACCGCGGTTTTGTACGCGGCCCGACACGCTCCGCTCCACCAGCGCGATGTCATGGATGGCGCTCTGAGCGATGCGAAGTCTATCTATTTCCTATTAGAGACCTTCCAAAGACCGCAGGAGTGGAATGGAACAAGCTCAACTCAACTGGATCGCAAATTTCATCTGGGGGATCGCCGATGACGTGCTGCGAGACCTCTACGTCCGCGGCAAGTACCGCGACGTCATCCTGCCGATGGCGGTTCTGCGCCGTCTCGACGTCGTGCTCGAGCCCACCAAGCAGGCCGTCCTCGACATGAAGACCTCGCTCGACCAAGCGAAGATCGTCCACCAGGAGCAGGCCTTGCGGGAGGCGGCGGGCCAGGCTTTCTACAACACCTCGAAGTTCACGCTGCGCGACCTCAGGGCCCGCGCAAACCAGCAGCAGCTCAAGGCCGACTTCGAGGCGTATCTCGACGGCTTCTCGCCGAACGTCCAGGACGTCCTCGAGAACTTCGAGTTCCGCAATCAGATTCCGCGACTCTCGAAGGCGGACGCGCTCGGCACGTTGATCGAGAAATTCCTCTCCCCCGACATCAACCTGAGCCCGAACCCGGTCCGAAATGGCGACGGCTCCGTTAAGCACTCCGGCCTCGACAACCACGGCATGGGCACCGTGTTCGAGGAGCTGGTCCGCCGCTTCAACGAGGAGAACAACGAGGAAGCCGGCGAGCACTGGACACCGCGCGACGCCGTGCGGCTCATGGCGAAGCTGATCTTCCTGCCCATCGCCGACCGGATCGAGTCTGGCACCTACCTGCTCTACGACGGCGCCTGCGGGACGGGCGGCATGCTCACGGTTGCGGAGGAGACGCTCCAGCAGCTCGCCACCGAGCACGGCAAGGAGGTGGCGACCCATCTCTACGGCCAGGAGATCAACGCCGAAACCTACGCGATCTGCAAGGCGGACCTGCTGCTCAAGGGCGAGGGCGAAGCGGCGGACAACATCGTCGGCGGCCCGGAGCACTCGACGCTCTCGAACGACGCGTTTCCCTCGCGCGAGTTCGACTTCATGCTCTCGAACCCGCCCTACGGCAAGAGCTGGAAGACCGACCTCGAGCGCATGGGCGGCAAGGATGGCCTCAAGGATCCGCGCTTCCTGATCGAGCACGCGGGCGACGCCGGGTACTCGCTCGTCACCCGCTCGAGCGACGGTCAGATGCTCTTCCTGGCCAACCTGCTGTCCAAGATGAAGCACGGCACGAAGCTCGGCAGCCGCATCGCCGAGGTGCACAACGGCAGCTCGCTCTTCACCGGCGACGCCGGCCAGGGCGAGAGCAACATCCGCCGTTGGATCATCGAGAACGACTGGCTGGAGGCGATCGTCGCCCTGCCGCTCAACATGTTCTACAACACCGGCATCGCGACCTACATCTGGGTGCTCACGAACCGGAAGCCCGACCACCGCAAGGGCAAGGTACAGCTCATCGACGCAACGCAGTGGTTCAAGCCGCTGCGCAAGAACCTCGGCAAGAAGAACTGCGAGCTCTCCGACGAGGACATCGCGCGCATCTGCAACACCTTCCTCACCTTCAAGGAGACCGAGCAGTCCAAGATCTTCCCCAACGCCGCCTTCGGCTACTGGAAGGTGACCGTCGAGCGCCCGCTGCGGCTCACGGGCATCGACCCCGAGTGCGCCTACGCCGCCAAGGAGATCAAGGCGCTCAAGGAGACCGCCGAACGCGCCGACCACGCCCCGCCGGTCATCAAGAAGATCCACAAGAAGGGCACCGCGGCCGATCCGCTGCGCGGGCTGTTCGAAGCCACGATCGGTGGCAAGCCCGCCGTGGTCGAGTACGAGCCCGACACCGACCTGCGCGACACCGAGCAGGTGTTGCTGCTCGAAGATGGCGGCATCGAGGCCTTCCTGCGCCGCGAGGTCCTGCCGCACGCGGCCGACGCCTGGTACGTGCCGGACAGCGTGAAGACCGGCTACGAGATCAGCTTCACCCGCTACTTCTACAAGCCGAAGCCGCTGCGCACGCTGGAGGAGATCCGGGCGGACATCCTGGCGCTGAAGAAGGAGACCGAGGGGCTGCTGGGCGAGATCATCGGGGGCGTCTCGTCGTGAAGGCCACCGAAGCCAAGCTGCTCGATTTCCTGAAGAAGTCCCCGCAGTTCGTCATCCCCATTTACCAGCGAACCTACAGCTGGACCGAGCGCGAGTGCCGCCAGCTCTGGGACGACATCCTGCGCACCGGCCGCAACGAAGCCATCGCCGCCCACTTTGTCGGCTCGATCGTCTACATCGAAAAGGGGCTCTACCAGGTCTCCAGCCAGTCCCCGCTGCTCGTCATCGACGGCCAGCAGCGGTTGACCACGGTGATGCTCATCCTCGAGGCGCTCGCGCGGCGTCTCGGCGACAGCGAGCCCGTGGATGGTTTCTCGGCCAAGAAGATCCGCAGCTACTATCTCCTAAACCCGTTGGAGGACGGGGAGCGCGGCTTCAAGCTCCTGCTCACGCAGACGGACAAGCACAGCCTGCTCGCCCTGGTGCAGCAGAAGAGCCAGGCTGGCGAGGCCTCCCTGCGCATCACCGAGAACTTTGCCTTCTTCGGAGAGCAGATCGGGGCGCTCGGCGACGACCTCGCGTCGCTCTGCAACGGGCTCGCGAAGCTGGTGATCGTGGACATCGCGCTCAGCCGGGATCAGGACAATCCTCAGCTCATCTTCGAGAGCATGAACTCGACCGGCCGCGAGCTGAGCCAGGCCGACCTGATCCGTAACTTCATCCTGATGGGTCTCGAGCCGGCGGTGCAGACGCGGCTCTACGAAGACCACTGGCGCCCGATGGAGGTCGCCTTCGGCCAGGAAGCCTACGGAACGCACTTCGACGGGTTCATGCGCCACTACCTCACGCTGCGGACCGGCGAGATCCCGAACGTCCGCCAGGTCTACGAGGTGTTCAAGGGACACGCCCGCGCCACCGAGGTCGCGAGCGCGGGAGTCGACGCCCTCATCGCCGAGATCCACGCCTATGCCGGCTACTACTGCGCCATGGCGCTCGGACAGGAGCCGGACAAGGAGCTGGCGGCGGCCTTCCGCGACCTGCGCGAGCTGAAGGTCGACGTCGCCTTTCCCTTCCTCCTCGAGCTCTACCACGACTACGCCGAGGGCCGACTGGATCCGGACGACCTCGCCCAGGCCGTCCGGCTCGTCGAGGCCTACGTGTTCCGGCGCGCGGTCTGCGCCATCCCGACCAACTCGCTCAACAAGACCTTCGCGACCTTCGGCCGTGCCCTGCGCAAGGACCGGTACCTCGAGAGCATCGAGGCGCACCTCCTGACGCTGCCCTCGTACCGCCGCTTTCCGAACGACGAGGAGTTCCAGCGGGAGCTTGCGGTGCGCGACCTCTACAACTTCCCGCGCCGCAGCTACTGGCTGCGCCGGCTGGAGAACCACGGCCGCAAGGAGCGGGTGCCCGTCGACGAGTACACGATCGAGCACATCCTGCCCCAGAACGAGAACCTCTCTCCGAAGTGGCGGGAGGCGCTGGGACCCGAGTGGCAGCGCGTGCGGGAGACCTGGCTCCACACGCTCGGCAACCTGACGCTCACCGGCTACAACGCGGAGTACAGCGACCGGCCGTTCGATGAGAAGCGCGAAATGCCCGGCGGGTTCAAGGAGAGCCCGCTGCGGCTGAACGAGGGCCTGGGCGCGCTCGCTGTCTGGGACGAAGCCGCCATCCAGGAGCGTGCCCGTCGGCTCGCCGCGCAGGCCGCGAGGGTGTGGGCGGCGCCGTCGCTACCGGCGGAGGTGCTGCAGACCTACCGGCCGAAGGTCGAGCGGCCGGCCGGCTACAGCCTCGCCGATCATCCCCAACTGGGCGAAGGCAGTCCCATGCGGCCCGTCTTCCAGGCCTTCCGCAAGGAGGTCCTGGCGCTCGACCCGTGCGTCACGGAGGAGTTCCTCAAGCTCTACGTGGCCTACAAGGCCGAGACGAACTTCGTCGACGTCGTGCCGCAGAAGAGCAGGCTGCGCCTATCGATCAACCTGCACTTCCACGAGTTGCACGATCCCAAAGGGCTCGCCAAGGACGTGACCAACCTCGGTCGCTGGGGCAACGGCGATGTGGAAGTGGCGATGAGCGACCCCGAAGAGCTGCCCTATGTGATGGGTCTCGTGCGCCAGGCCTTCGAGAAGCAGATGGGCAACGGGGAGGCCGAGTCATGATCGACGGCCTAAAGCCCTATCCTGCGATGAAGGACTCCGGGGTGCCGTGGCTGGGGGAGGTGCCGGCGCATTGGGGAGTGCAACCCATCGGGAGACTCGGCCAGCTATTCAAGGGGAACGGTGGCAATAGGGGGGATGAAGTCCCCGCCGGCGTGCCGTGTGTTCGCTACGGCGATCTCTACACAAGGCACGAGTTCTTCATACGCAGTACCAAGGCCTGCGTTTCCCCGGTGCGGGCGCCGGACTACACGCCGGTCCGTTACGGGGACGTCCTGTTTGCCGCGAGCGGGGAGACGATCGAGGACATAGGCAAGTCCGCTGTCAATCTTCTCGACACCGACGCGCGTTGTGGAGGCGACGTTCTTCTGCTCCGTCCGGAAGTCGAGGCAGTACCCGAATTCCTCGGTTACGCCTGCGACTCAGTTTCCTCACGCAATCAGAAGGCGTGCATGGGACGCGGCTTCACTGTCGTGCATATCTATGGGAGTCAGCTCAAGCAGCTGGTGCTGACGCTCCCCTCGCTTCCCGAACAAGCCGCCATCGTCCGCTTCCTCGACCACGCGGACCGGCGGATTCGGCGGTACATCCGCGCCAAGCAAAAGCTGATCAAGCTGCTGGAGGAGCAGAAGCAGGCCATCATCCACCGCGCCGTCACCCGCGGCCTCGACCCCAACGTCCGCCTCAAACCCTCCGGCGTGGAGTGGCTGGGCGATGTGCCGGAACATTGGGAGATCTTGAAGTTGGCGCGAGTGGTCGCTGATGGTCCGCGAAACGGCATTTCCCCGGCTGTCGACGAACGGGGGAGCATCGAGTCGTTTTCTATATCTGCAATCCGCAATGGTCAGGTCGATGTCCGAGACGGGGACAAGAAGTACGTCTCAGGAGACAAGACGTCCTTGGAGGAAGCGTACCGTCTTCTATGTGGTGACGTGCTTCTTGTCCGGGGCAATGGAAACCTCCGTCTGGTCGGAAAAGCCGGTCTCGTAGCGCGCGACATGCCCGGCCGCGTCTATCCGGATCTGCTCATGCGCATTCGCCTGGCGCCCAGGTGCTTGCCGCAGTTCTTGGTTGCTTTGCTGACTTGCACAACAGGTCGGGATCAGATCGAAACGGCGGCTCGGACGGCAGTAGGTACGTTCAAGATCAACAACCAACAAGTACGTCAGATGTGCTTCGCCTTTCCTCCGGTGGCCGAACAGGAAGGGATTCTACGCTCGTTGGACGATAAGCTGAGTGCCATCACGGTCGCCCTTTCTCACGGCGAGGAGGAAATCGACCTCCTCCGCGAATACCGAACCCGCCTGATTGCCGACGTCGTCACCGGCAAGCTCGACGTGCGCGAGGCGGCGGCGCGTCTGCCGGACGAGGTCGAGGAGCCCGAGCCGCTCGACGAGGTCGAGGCCGAGGGCGACACCGATGAGGTAGGCGGTGACGAGGCAGACGCCGTGCCGGAGGAGGCCGAGGCATGACCACCGACACCTCCGAGCGCAGCCTCGAGCGGCTGATCTGCACGGCGCTGACCGGCTCGGCCTGCGATCCGGGGCCGGTCAAGGCCGACGCCGTCCACGAGCGCCCGGCCGTCTACGGTGCGGGCTGGATCTGCGGCGCGCCCGAGGACTACGACCGCGAGTACTGCGTGGACCTCGCGCAGCTCTCGGCCTTCCTCCGCGAGACGCAGCCGGAGGTCTGCGACGCGCTCGACCTCGGCCAGGACGGGCCGACGCGGCGCAAGTTCCTAGCACGGCTCCAGGGCGAGATCACCAAGCGCGGCACCATCGACGTGTTGCGCCACGGGCTCAAGCACGGCCCGCACCATCTCGACCTCTTCTACGGCACGCCCTCGCCGGGCAACGCCAAGGCCGCCGAGCGCTACGCCCAGAACCGCTTCAACGTCACGCGCCAGTTCCGCTACAGCCGCGACGAGACGCAGCGCGCGCTCGACCTGGGCCTCTTCATCAACGGCCTGCCTGTCGCCACCTTCGAGCTCAAGAACAGCCTGACCAAGCAGACGGTCGCGGACGCGATCGAGCAGTACCAACGCGACCGCGACCAGCGCGAGAAGCTCTTCGAGCTCGGCCGCTGCGTCGTTCACTTCGCCGTGGACGACCACGAGGTGCGCTTCTGCACGCACCTCACCGGCAAGGACTCCTGGTTCCTGCCCTTCAACCAGGGCTGGAACGACGGCGCGGGCAACCCGCCCAACCCGAACGGCCTGAAGACCGACTACCTCTGGAAGCGCATCCTCACCCGCGCCGGCTTGACCGACATCCTCGAGAACTACGCGCAGGTCGTCGAGACCAAGGACGAGAAGACCGGCAGGAAGAGGGCGGTGCAGATCTGGCCCCGCTTCCATCAGCTCGACGTGGTTCGGAAGCTCCTCGCCGACGCGAAGGAACACGGCGCCGGCAAGCGCTACCTGATCCAGCATTCGGCGGGCAGCGGCAAGTCGAACTCGATCGCCTGGCTGGCGCACCAGCTCATCGGCCTCGAGAAGGACGACGCAAAGGCCTTCGACTCGATCATCGTCGTCACCGACCGCACGATCCTCGATAAGCAGATCCGCGACACCGTCAAGCAGTTCGCGCAGGTCGGCGCGACCGTCGGCCACGCCGAGCACTCTGGCGACCTGCGGAAGTTCATCGCCGAGGGGAAGAAGATCATTATCTCGACGGTGCAGAAGTTCCCGTTCATCCTCGACGAGATCGGAAGCGAGCACCGCGGGCGCCGCTTCGCGATCATCATCGACGAGGCGCACTCGAGCCAGGGAGGCCGCACGTCGGCGGCGCTCTCGATGGCGCTCTCGACGGCCGGCGCCGAAGAAGACGACGAGACGCTCGAGGACAAGATCAACCGCCTGATGGAGGCAAAAAAGCTGCTGCCGAACGCGAGCTACTTCGCCTTCACCGCGACCCCGAAGAACAAGACGCTCGAGATCTTCGGGAAGCCCGAGCCGCAGCCCGACGGCACGGTCAAGCGTCGACCCTTCCATGCCTACACCATGAAGCAGGCGACCCAGGAAGGGTTCATCCTCGACGTGCTGAGGCACTACGCACCCGTCGAGAGCTACTACAGGCTCGTCAAGAAGGTCGAGGGCGACCCCGAGTTCGACACCAAGCGCGCAAGGAAGAAGCTGCGCCGCTACGTGGAGAGCCACGACCACGCGATCCGGCTGAAGGCCGAGATCGTGGTGGACCATTTTCACGAGCAGGTGCTCGCGCTGAACAAAATCGGCGGCGAGGCGCGCGCGATGGTCGTCACGAGCGGCATCGACCGCGCCATCCAGTACTACCACGCCATCCGCGACTACCTCGTCGAGCGCAAGAGTCGCCATCGGGCCATCGTCGCGTTCTCGGGCGAGCACGAGTACGGCAGCGCGATGGTGACCGAGGCGTCGCTGAACGGCTTCGCATCGAGCCAGATCCCCGACCGGATCCAGGAAGAGCCGTATCGGTTCCTCATCTGCGCGGACAAGTTCCAGACCGGCTACGACGAGCCGCTGCTGCACACGATGTACGTCGACAAGACGCTGTCGGGCATCAAGGCGGTGCAGACGCTCTCCCGGCTCAACCGCGCTCATCCCAAGAAGCACGACGTCTTCGTGCTCGACTTCATGAACGACGCCGACACGATCCAGGAGGCCTTCGCCGACTACTACCGCACGACGATCCTCGCCGAGGAGACCGACCCGAACAAGCTGCACGATCTGAAGGCCGCTCTCGACGGCCATCAGATCTACTCCGACGCGCAGATCGGCGACTTCGTCGCGCTCTACCTCGGCGGAGCAGACCGCGATCGACTCGACCCGATCCTCGATGCCTGCGTGGCGGTCTACAAGCAGCAGCTCGACGAGGATGGGCAGGTCGACTTCAAGAGCGATGCGAAGACGTTCCTGCGCACGTACGGCTTTCTCTCGTCGGTTCTGCCGTACACCGACGCCGTGTGGGAGAAGCTCTCGATCTTTCTGACCTTCCTCGTTCCGAAGCTGCCGGCCCCCGTCGAGGAGGACCTCTCGAAGGGAATCCTCGAGTCGATCGACATGGACAGCTACCGCGTCGAGAAGCAGGCGGTGGTGCGCATCCAGCTCCCCGACGCGGAGGCAGAGATCGAACCTGTCCCTACGGCCGGCGGAGGGCACAGGCCTGAGCCCGAACTCGATCGACTCTCGAATATCCTGAGGACCTTCAACGACCAGTTCGGCAACATCGCTTGGACTGACGCCGACCGTGTGCACAAGCTCATCACCGAGGACATCCCGAGCCGCGTCGCGGCTGACAAGGCGTACCAGAACGCGCGGCAGTACTCCGACAAGCAGAACGCCCGCATCGAACACGACAAGGCGCTCGCACGCGTAATGACGGCCGTCCTCAAGGACGACACCGAGCTGTTCAAGCAGTTTATGGACAACGAGGGTTTCCGGCGCTGGCTGACGGACACGGTGTTCGGGCTTACGTATGAGTCGTCCAAGGCTGCAGGCTAACAATGAACCTGCCGGTCGCCGTCGGCACCCGCAGCTTCGGCAGGCGGTTTCCTCCTTCACGGTCCAGCGACGCTTCCAGGCCAGCTTGGGAAATGGCGAATCCGGTCCGCCGGTCAGCACAGTGACGCGAGCTGCCTCGCGCCCTGCGCCATCACGCCGCGATAGATGTCCTTCGGCACGCTTGGGTCGCCCGCCATGAGCTTGAGCGTGTGCCCGCGCGGCACGAACGCTTCCCGCACCACGACGTCGTTGCCGCCCGTCGCGCGGAGGCCGCTCACGTGCCAGGTGTCTACGATCTCCGCCTGGTCGGGCGGGACGACGAGCATCCGCACCTCGGGCTCTCCCGGCACGGCACCGTCGCGCGGACGACCGTCCTCGCGCATCACGCAGCCGACCACGGGGAGGTCGGCATGCAGCGATCCCGATGCCCACGCCCAGCGCCCCGTGACGCGCCAGCCGCCCTGGACCGCGTCGGCCGCTCCGGTCGGCGCGGCCGCCGCCGGCGCACATCACGTCCGGGCGGCGCTCGTAAAACGCCGCGAAGGCCTCCGCGGAGTAGCGCGAGAGGATCGCGGGCGCCTCGCTCCCGATCGCGACCAGCCCGTCGATCCGCCCGACGCCGCGACCATCTCGACGTCGACAGCAGCTCGCCATCCGGGCTCCGATCGCGCGACACAGGAGACTATTTACATTTCTAGGCGCAACTCTTAATAGTCGCCCGGCCTATTCAGAGTTGCTGACCAGCGCCTCGGCCATGACGCGCGGAGAAACAGGGACCTACGAGGTGACGAATGCCGGCGGCGAGCCCGTCCGCGCCTTCGTGCCCCGACCCCTCCCGCCGAGCCCGCCCCTCGCGTTCGACGGCGATCTGCAGAGATCCCTCGAGGCTGCCGTGCTCGCCGTCGGCCGGCTCGACGGCGTCTCGACGCTGCTGCCCGACAAGTCGCTCTTCCTCTACAGCTACGTCCGCAAGGAGGCCGTGCTCTCCTCGCAGATCGAGGGAACGCAGTCGTCGCTGTCCGACCTCCTGCTGTTCGAGCTCGACGAGGCGCCAGGGGTGCCGTTGGACGACGTGGTCGAGGTGTCCAACTACGTCGCGGCACTCGACCACGGGCTCGCCCGGCTACGCGGAGGCTTCCCGCTCTCGAACCGCCTGATCCGCGAGATCCATGGCGAGCTTCTCGCTCGTGGGCGAGGAAGCGGCAAAGACGCGGGCGAGTTCCGCCGCTCGCAGAACTGGATCGGCGGCAGCCGGCCGGGAAACGCGACCTTCGTGCCGCCGCCGCATCCGATGGTGGCCGACTGCATGTCAGCCTTGGAGAGCTTCCTTCACGCGGAGAACGACGGCCTGCCGGTCCTCGTTCGGGCCGGCCTCGCGCACGTTCAGTTCGAGACCATCCATCCCTTTCTCGACGGCAACGGCCGGGTGGGTCGGCTGCTCATCACGTTTCTGCTTTGCCACGCGGGGGTTCTCCGCGATCCGTTGCTCTATCTGAGTCTCTATTTGAAGCAGCGCCGCCAGGACTACTACTCGCTGCTCGACCTCGTGCGGCGCGAAGGTGACTGGGAGGCGTGGCTCTCCTTCTTCTTGGAGGGCGTTCGCGTGACCGCGGACGGAGCGGTCGAGACCGCGGGGCGGCTGTCCACCCTTTTCCGCGAGCATCGTGCGGAGATCGAAGCCAAGGGACGGCGAGGCGGTTCGGCACTGCGCGTGCACGAGGCGATCAAGGCACGCCCGATCCTCTCCATGCCGGACATTTGCCGCGCGACCGGGCTCTCCTTCCCGGCCGCGTCGTCCGCGATGAGCCTGCTCGTCGAGATGAGGATCGCGCGCGAGATGACCGGGAAACGCCGCAACCGGCTGTTCGTGTACGACCGCTACCTCTCGATCCTGAACGAGGGGACGGAGCCGCTCTGACCGCCGAGCGCAAGCCGCCGAAGGGCGACGACGCCAGCCCCCATCGCGTCCGCGGGACACGCGGGAACGCCGAAAGCAGAGACAGTGACGCGAACGGGACGGAGGTGCGGGATCGCGCGCGTCGCGCTGCGGAAACCGGCCGCGAAGGACCGAGACGCCGTGCGCTCGATCACAGGTACGACAGCGCCCAGTGTCGCCGGGTACGCTTGACGTCCCCCCACCACCGGCAGAGCGGGTACAGCAGCGCGACGACCGCGACCGTCGCGACGTAGACGACGGGCAGCGAGAACCCGAGCCCGGCGATGCGCTCGGGAGCGGTGTGCCCGTTCTCGAAGTATCCGAAGAGCCCGCTCGGGTCGCGACCCGCGGCCGCGTTCGCGACGACCGCCGCCGCGTGCACGACGTAGATGTGGATGACGTAGAAGAAGAACGGCACGGCGCCGAAGACGGCGAGTTCGTTCGTCACGAAGCGCGGTAGGCGCGCGATCACCGGCCAGAGCGAAAGCACGAGGCCGAGCGTCACGAGCACGTAGAGGAGCGACGGCGGGTACTTCGTCACGTCGAGGAACGACATCGCCGTCGCCACGGCCGAGCCCTGCACCGTCCACGGCCGCGCGTCGCCGACCACGTTCAGCGCACGCAGGACGACGAACGCGACGAGCATCGCGACGCCGATCCGCCCGAGCTTCCGATCACGCACCCGTGCCGGCTCGACGAAGATCGCGCCGAGCCCGTACCCGAGCGCCATCACGCCGATCCAGGGCAGCACCGGGTAGGCTGCGAAGCCGATCGGCGGGCCGCCGACGCGTAGGACCCCGCCCTCGTGCAGCAGCGTCCAGAGCCACGCGGCGGCGCCGAGCCGGCCCGGAGCGATCGGATCGAGCAGGTTGTGCCCGCACACGATCGCGACACCGACGGCGAGCACGGCAGCGCGCGGCGCCCACACGAGCGGCGCGAGCGCGATCATCGACCACCCGATCGCCCAGATCACCTGCAGGAAGAGCGGCCAAGGCACCGTGAACGCCCAGCCGAAGCTCACGACCGTGATCTCGAGGACGACGAGCCAGAGCCCGCGCGTCGCGAGCAGCCACGACAGCTCGCGCACCGGCTTGCCGCGCGCGAGCTGGAGCCAGCTCGACAGTCCCGCGGGACGAGAACCTACCCCGCCGCTCTCGCGATGAGCCGCCTCCTTGTGTAGCGTGATGTGTAAACGTACGCGGAGGACGGAATGGCAACCAATCTGGCCCTCGACGACGCGCTCATCGAGCAGGCCCGCCGCGCGGGCAAGCACCGAACGAAAAAAGAAGCCGTCACCTCGGCGCTGCGCGAGTACGTACGGCGCCGGCGGCAGCTCCAGATCCTCGACCTCGTCGGCCAGGTGCCGTTCGACGAGAGCTACGACCACAAGCCCCTTCGCCATCGCAAGCGGCGTCCGTGATCCTGATCGACACGCCGATCTGGTCGCTTGCGCTGCGCCGGCGAAGGGGCGCCCTGAGCCGCCAGGAAGAGCGCGACGTCGCGGAGTGGGAGCGCCTCGTGCGCGCCGGCAGCGCGGCCCTGATCGGCCCCATCCGGCAAGAGGTGCTGTCGGGCGTGCGCGACGAGCGGTCGTGGGAGCGCCTGCGCACCGCGTTGCGCCCGTTTCCCGATCTCCCGATCGCCACCGCAGACTACGAACGCGCGGCAGACTTCTTCAACCGGTGTCGGCGGCGCGGCATCACGGGCAGCGCGATCGATCTGCTGATCTGCGCCGTCTCGTTCCGCTTCGCGACGCCGGTGTACACGACCGATAACGACTTCAAGCGCTATGCCGCGGTGCTGGACCTGGAGCTGCATTCACCGCGCGTGGCTACCGGCCGGTCACACTGAGAATCACGAAGCCGGCCGGAACGTGTGCCGCCACATTTGTGAGCGGCGGCGATCGGTGTAAGACGCCTTACCGTGGAAGCCCGACTCTCGAGCAAAGGGCAGCTCGTGCTGCCGAGCCGCGTGCGGCGCAAGCTCGGAATCGAGCCCGGCGATTCCCTCGCCGTCCGTATCGAGCGCGGCAAGATCGTCTTGAGCACGAAGGGCCGCCGTCCCAGGAAGGCGCGGCTCACGACCAGCCGGAGAACCGGTCTACCGGTGATCGACGCAGGCCCGGAGGCCGCCCAGGTCACGAGCGAGATGGTCGAGCGGCTGCTCGACGAGCTTCCGTGACGTATCTGCTCGACGCGAACGCGCTCATCGCTCTCGGGCTCAGCTCCCACGTCTTCCACCGCCGGATGGAGGCGTGGGTGGCCGGCCTTCGCACCGAAGATGGCATCGCGACGTCCGCGATCACCGAGCTCACATTTGTCCGGGTCATACCGCAGCTTCCCGGAATCTCGGTCGACGTCGCACAGGCGAAGGAGCTGCTACGGCGTCTGAAGGGCCAGCGACGCCGCAGGGTGCAGCTGCTCGCCGACGCGCTCGGGGCGGACGCCCTCCCGGCTTGGGTACGAAACACGAAGCAGACGACCGACGGCCACCTCGCGGCACTGGCGAGGATGCACGCCGCGATCCTCGCGACGCTCGACGCAAAGATTCCCGGCGCCTTCAACGTGCCGTCCTGAGAGACGCTCGCGCGACGTCGAGTCCGCCGTTGCGTTCAAGCGCACCCTCCTATCGCTGCCTAGCTCTGAGGCATGAACACTCATTTTCGGATCACATCCGCCGATGAGACCCTCGAGACGACGCCCCTCCAGATGCTCGTCGCCCACACCGCGTGGGCCAACCGGCAGCTCTTCGCCGCCCTGCGCGACGTCGACGCCTTCGAGTCGCAGCCGGGCGCGGACCTGATCGCGCGGGCCCTCGATCACATCCACGTCGTGAGGCGCATCTTCCAAGCTCACCTGCACGGCGTCTCACACGGCTTCGAATCGACGCAGCGGGCGGTCGCTCCCTCGCTCGCGGAGCTCGATCGGGAATCCGAGGCGATCGACCGCTGGTACGTCGATGCGACCGCATCGCTCGGACCCGGCGAGCTCGCGCGACCTCGCGACGTCCGCTTCACCGACGGGAACGTCGTCACGATGACCGCCGCCGCGATGATCCTCCACGTGGTCACCCACACGATTCATCATCGCGGACAGGTCGACGCCGTCATGATCCAGACCGGCATGCCGCGCCGGAGGGATGGGGTCCCCGAGTTCCTCGTCAGTCGAGCGTCCGCCACCTGACGGAGCTCAACCCCTGCGTCGGCGTCATGCCGAACTGCTCGCGGAAGACGCGGCTCAGGTGAGCGCTGTCCGCGAACCCGGCCGCGGCCGCGGCGGCGCTCAGGCTCGCGCCCTTCTCCACCGCGGCGACGGCGCGGCGGAGGCGCTTCCACCGGAGGTACGCGCGCATCGGGAGCCCGACGTCGCGTGCGAAGGCATGGCGCATCTGGCGCGGCGAAAGCCCGGCCGCGTGCGAGAGGCTCGCGAGGTCGACGCGGTCGGAGCCGTCGAGGGACGCGCACATCCGGCGTGTCGCCGGGTGTCGCGGCGCCGGCGGCTGACGCAGGTCGACGGCGGAGAGGATCGACGCGATGAGCGCTCGTGCCTGCGCCGGCGTCGGATCGCGCGGGACGCTCACGTCGAGGGCGTCGCGCATCCACGTCTCGCACAGCGGCTCGGCGTCGCGCGAGAGCTCCCGGCTCGCCACGTCGTCGCCGTCGAGGAACAGGAGCGCCGCATGTGCGCACGCCCCGTGTCGATGCGTCAGGCGCGGCGGAATGACGGCCGCGCGAGCGCGAATGCGCCCGTCGGCAGCGTCCTCGATGTCCAGGCCCGACGGCGCGACGACGACCTGCGCCGCGTGGTGCGCGTGCCGCTCCGTCGCGACGAGTCGGCCCACGTAGAGGTAGAGCGCCCGCGTCGCCGAGACGAACAGCGTACCGTCCAACCGCGCCGGCGTGCTCAATGCTCCCTGCTCCTACCGGGACGTCGATGGCTCGCCGGATTTGCCGGTCCCTCGACTTCCCATCCTAGCTCGCCGAGCGGGGCATCGTCGTCGTCTCACAAACCGCGTTGCCGACCTCGGTGGCTTCGTCGTAGAAGCACCCCCGCCCACCGTGTCCGTCGGCGTCCCGGACGGCTCGAAAAGAGGCACCCGGTTTTCGATCCGAGGACGAGGAGTTCGTGATGCCGACCCGAGCCGTCCACGTCGCGGCAGCGCTGCTGACGCTCTGCCTCGCCGCCGACCTCCACGCACCGCGCGCGAGCCGCGCCGCGGCGGCTGGCGGATTTCTCGGAGGTGACCCAGGCCCTGCCCCCGAGGGCATTCCGTACTCGGAGGACGATTTCATCGAGGGCGCGCCGAAGGTGACCGGCGTGCGCCTGGCGAGATTCGCCGGACCCGAGGGGCGCCTTCGCCTCGAGGTGACGGTCGAGTACCCGCACCTGCGCGACGAGTGGGACGGGCTCGTTTCCGACAAGGCGACCTACCAGGGCCGCGTGAACGTTCAGCTCGGCAGCTGCGGCAAGGGCACGGGCGCCGACGGGGCATCCGGACGCGTCCGGGTCGTCGACACCCACGCGCTCCCGATGGACACGGACGGCCCCCGCGTCCCGTACACGCACGTCATCCAGCTCACCGCCGAGGAGAGCCAACGGCTCCTGTCGAGCGCACCCTGCGCGGAAACGACATCCGCCGCCGGCGTCCGCGGTGCGGCGTCCGCCGCCTCGATCGCCGGCGGATCCCGGGTGTCGGTGGGCTCCGGTCCGCGCCTTCCCGTCCTCCGGTCGAGCCACGGGAAGGTTTTGATCGACGTCAGCGCCACCGCCTCGTTCGACCAGTTCGGTGACGGCGAGAGCGAGGAGACGGCCCGCGTGCGCTACCAGCGCCGCGTTCTCATCGGGGTCGTACCACCGCGAGCGACCACGCCGTTCCTGTGCACCTCCAAGGCCGACCTCCAGCCGCAGCGGTTCCCTCTGACCGGGCTCCGATACGCCTGGGCTCCGACCCAGCACCTGCGCGCCTGGATGAACGAGCCGTACGACGTCCGGATCTGCGCGACCGATGCGAAGGAGCTGCCGACCTCCCCGCAGCTCGAGGTGTTCTCCGATCCCGACCACGGGACCGCGACCAACCTCCGGATCGAGAACGGCTACCTGAAGGTCACCTACACGCCCGCGCCGGGCTACTTCGGGGACGACAGCTTCGGCTACTACAACTTCCCGACCCCGACCCAGTGGGACCAGCTCACGGTGAACATGCGGGTGAAGCCGTTCGCGATGGGCGCGATCGGCGACTCGATCACCGCCGGCTGGGGATACCTGGGAAGCGGCGCCGCGCCCCAGCTGAGCGGCAACGACAACGACTTCGACATCGTCATCCTGAAGCTCTGCGAGCCGCTCGAGAGCCTGAACAACCGCTGCTCGTCGAACTCCGACCTCGGCCCGGACGACAAGCGCAATCTGTGGCGCTGGACCGCGGATGGCGGGCTCGCGAACAACGTCGCGTGGCCGGCCCAGTTCGCGAACCGCCACGGCGTCAAGCGGACCACCAACGGGTTCACGACGTTCGACAACCGCGCCGTGTCGGGCTCGCAGCCGCAGGACTGGGTCCCGGGCGGCGTCCTCTACCCGCACCTGGAGTCGATGCTGCAGAACAATCTGACCGTCCTGACGCTCGGTGCGAACCCGATGCTGGCGAACACGCTCCTCGACACGAAGCTCGGCGACGAGTGCGGTCGGCGTCCGAACAACATGACGCCCGAGCAGGAGGTCGCGGCCGGCGTCAAGTGCATGCAGGGGCAGATGCAGTCGCTGAAGCTCTACGAGCGCCTGCGCGGCGTCTACCGCCGCCTGCTCGACGGTCCTCGCAACCACGTCGTCGTCATGCTCTACGGCCTCACGTATCCGGTGATCGGCGATCTCGTCACGTCGTTCCTCGCGAACTCGTACAGCTCGTGGACCATCGAGGCGATGGCGAACGAGGTGACCAGGGAGATCAAGCGCGCGGTCGAGGACGAGGCGCAGCTCGCGCGCGAGCAGGGCAAGGGCGACCGCCTGTTCTGGGCGTCGCCCGGCCGGTTCAACATGGGGCTACCGGGCTACGACCAGGCGATCCTCAAGCTGCCGGGCATCGACTGCCCCACGTCGAACAGCCCGCTGATCGGAAAGGTCGACGGCACGTCGAACCAGTCGGCGGTCGTGCAGAAGACGCTCGCGTTCACGTCGCAGAACCTTCAGACCCAGCTCACGAACTGCCCGAGCCGCGGTGCGTCCGAGAACTACTTCGAGGGCCTCGACGGCGGCCTCCACCTGAGCCGCGCCGGCCACAAGCGCTTCGCGGACGCCCTCGACGCGAAGGTGAAGGAGCTGAACCTTCCGCTGCCCCGGCCGTAGCTCGCGAGCTCGAACGCGTGCCGCGGCAGCGTCTCGAAGCGGACCGCCCTCGCGCCGCGAGCCGGCGAAGCGCGGCGCGATCAGCAGCCCGGCGCGCTCACCGGCATCGTGAGAGACGACGCCGCCGACAGCGTCGACGTCGGGAGGTTCATGGCGCCGTTCGGCGGCGTGAAGAGGACCGCTCCCAGGTGCGCGATGTCGCCGCCGAAGATCCGGATCCGCGTCCACCCGGTGCGCCCGGCCGACACGACGGTCTCCATCGGCGGCGCCGTCACCGGCGTGCCGTTCATGAGCTCGGCGACCAGCTGCGAGGCGGGAGCGAGCATCACGTAGCCGTGGCGGCTCTCCGCGTCGTCCCACAGGTTGCCGACGATCTTGCCGATCGAGGACGTGGTCGTGCCGAGGTTGCCGGCGATCCGGTTCACGACGAGGAGCTGGCGGGTGCCGTCGGCGCGGCTCGGGAAGTTGTCGACCGACGCGAGCCTCGGCAGCCGGTTGAAGGACACGCCGTTGAACGAGAGCGCCGCCGTCGTGCTGTTCGCGTCACAGCCGGGCAGCGTCCCGGAGAAGAGCGACGAGACGGCGACGGCCGGAAGCGTGCCGCGGAAGCCTTCCGCGAGCTTCACGTGTGCGAGGCCGCTCAGGACGTTGGCCTCGGTCCCGAGCGGGCAGCCGTTGACGTCGACGGCGACCGCGATGATCCAGCCGCGCACTCCGGGGTCGACCTGCGAGGCGTTCAGGCCGAACGTCTGGTTCGGCCCGAGGCAGAGGGGCGTGCTCAATGCCGAGCCGGTCGCCCCGTCGACGAGGAAGATGCGAACGCGCTGCGCGTTCGTGCCGTCCCCGTTGGTGATCGCGAAATGCGTCTCGTCGACCGACGGGTCGATGCCGGAGCTGTAGAGGTTGAAGAAGAGCACCGAGCCGAGCTTGGTGTCGCTCATCTCGCTGGTGGCGGGATACGCGAGCCCGGGATCCTGCGCCCGCGCAGCGGGTGCGAGGGAAGCCAATGCGACGGTCGCGGTCGCGGCGATCAGGACGGTTCGCAGTCTCATTGTCGCCTCCTCCGCCTCAGCAGCTTGGCGATTCGACGGGGAACACGAGCGTTCCGTTGGAGGTCAGCGTTCGCGACCGGAGGTTGACCCCGCCCGCCCCTTTGAAGAGCGCGGCGCCGAGGAGCGGCACGTCGGACGTGTTCGCGAACCTCGCCCAGCCCGTCGTCCCGGACGGAATCACCGTCGTGAACGACGGCGTGGTGACGGGGAAGCTGTTCGAGATTTGCGTGAACTTCTGCGACTTGACGACGTTGAAGTTGAACGGGAACGTCGCGCCCGTGAAGCCCAGCAGGGCGCCGCTCACGCCGCCCATCGGGTTCAGCCCGCCCGACAGATCGCCTGCGATGTGGTTCAGGACGAGCAGCACTGCGTGGCCGTCCGTCCTGGAGCGGATCTCGTCGAGCCCGAGCGAGCGCGGCAGGCGGGTGTAGCCGTCGTTGTTCACGCCGTTGAAGCGCAGGGTCGACGTCACCGAGTTCGCGTCGCATCCGGGCTGCACGCCGTTGAACAGCGCGGCCGCCGCGACGGCCGGGAGCGTCCCCTGGAACTTTCCGGATTTGACGTGCGCCTGGCCGGACAGCCGGTTGCTGTTGGTCTGGAACGTGTCGCCGATGGGGCAGCCGACCACGCCGTCGACCGAGACCGCGATCAGGTAGCCGCGGAAGTCCGGCATCACGTCGGAAGCGCGAAAGCTCGCGGTCTGCGCCGCCGTCAAGCAGATGAAATTGCTCGCGACGAGACCCGACGTTCCGTCGACGAAGAAGAGGTGCACGAAGTTCGCCGACGTCTCGGAGTGGTTCGTGATCGTGAGCCGCGTGTCCTCGGCCGCGGGATTCGCCGCCTTGGACGTGAACAGGTTGTAGAAGAGGACGTTTCCGCGACGCTGGTCGCTCGCCTCCGACGCGAGCGGATAGACCAATCCCGGCTCGGCGGCGACCGAAAGCTTCGGTGCTGCGACGATCGCGAGGAGGAAGAGAAGGCGGGCGCGTTTGAGCATGGCTCGAATCTCCGGCAGCGGCTCGCGCCACCCGTTCGCGAGGTGATCGGCAGGTCCGTGGCACGGCCGGTATAGGGTCGGCCGGCGACGAGAGGCAAGACGCTCGCTGCTACGCGATCCTCACGAGGGCGTCGGCTCGCGCGCCGGCGACGCGAAAGCCCACCGTACGTCGTCACGGCGCGAGTACGATGACCCACCAGAGCGAGCGACCTTCGCGCCCGACCGCCGATCCGCAGCCGATCCGCGTCAGCGCGGGGCCGTCCGGCGCCGAATCCTGATGCAGGACCGCCATCCGGAGCGCGCCGTTCGTCTCCGCGAGCGCCGCGTGCACCTCGGGATCGCGCTCGGGATTCCAGTCGCCCGGGAGGTCCTCGGCGGATACCGTCTCGCGCTCGGTTCCGACGCCGTCGACCCAGATCGGTCGGCGCCACGACGAGTCGCGATGCTTCGTCCCGAGCGGCGCGCCGCCCGCCGCGAGCCGCTCGGCCTCGGCCTGCGCGACGCCGTCGAGCGACGCATCCTCGGTGAAGCGAACCGGCCACGACCATTCGGACTGGTAGGCTCCGCGCCAGGGAACGCCCTTGAACCGCATGTGCTCGCGACCGGCGTCCCGGCCGCGGTTCACGTGCTCGCAGAGCTCGGCGGCCGTCCGGTAGGGCGGCCGATCGGCGGCCCAGGCGGCTTCGTCGAGCTGCGCCTCCTGTCGCCGCGAGCAGGAGGCGACGAGGAGGACCGCGGCGAGCAGGCTCGTGGCGCGTGCCCCGCGGACGAGGCGTTCGCCACGCCTGGCCGCGATCTGACAGAATGCGCCCGGGAGGCAGACGGCCATGAGCGTCACCATCGAGCTTTCTCGCGACGACCTCCAGCTCCTGCTGCGGCACGTCGATCGCCACCTCCAGCACCTCGACGCCGAGCTGGTCCGAACCGACAAGCACGAGCTGCAGCACGACCTCGCGCTCGAGGTGAAGCGGTTGCAGGACATCGCGCGACGACTGTCCGTCGCCTCCGCGGCTTGAGGCCGCGCGCCCCGGCCAACGGCACTCGGGGGCCGCGCGCGAGCGCGGCCCCCGAGTGCGATCCGATCGAGATCGGCCTCAGAATTCCGCGTCGCGCTCGGGCTCGACCCCCGGCACGACCGATCCGGACGCGTCGCCGTCCGCGGATCCCGCAACCGCGGCGGCCCCATTGACCGGAACATCGACCATGTCGAGGCCGAGAATCTCGACCTGCATGCCGTTTGCGATGCCGGTGTCGGGATGCTCGTCCTCGAAGACGGTGCTGATGGTGTAGCGGAGCGTCCCCGTCGAGTCGCCGGGGTTCCGCTCCCACGACCAGTCCTCGATCCACGCGCCCATCGTCTTCACGAACTGATCGCTGCACTGGTCGCCGACCTCCCAGCCCGTGAGCATCGGAACCGCCCACGTGAAGGGTACGCCCTCGATCTTGAACGCGTAGCGGTTGCGGGTCTGCGTGCTGCCGACGCAGACGTTGGAGCCGCTCCATGGCTCGAGCTTCAGGTCGTTGTCGAGGAACCCGGGCGCGTCGGGATGGCCCGACTCGAGGAGCACCGACTGGGGCTTCCAGACCTGGACGCTCCGGCCGCTCAGGATCGTCGCGATCTCGGCGCCGTAGACGTCGTGGTTCGAGTCGTTCTTGAGAACGACGTCCGTCGTCCACTTGATCTTCTTCCGCTTGATGGTGCTCTCGCCGACGTCGAAGCCGAATTGGAGGAGCTGATGGTGGTCGTCGCCGAAGCCGACGCCGAAGCCGGCGAGGAGCTTCGCGCGCGGCTTCGGGTTCACGCGGAGCTTCGCCGGCATGGTTCGGTGGCTCGCGTCGAGGCTGCGATCGACGAAGATCAGCTTGCCGGTCGAGTCGGAGTGGGTCGCCTTCATGTCGATGTGCGGCTTCGGCAATTGCCCCGGCCGTGTGAAGTCCTTGGCCCACGCGACGATCGTGTACTGGTAGCACCAGTCGTACGGGTCGTCGCCCTTGCGATCGCTCAGGAGGCCGCCGGCATCCCAGCTCAGCACGTTCCCGTTCTGCGCGATGTTGAAGATCACGGCGCCGAGGCCGAGCACGTGGTGGTCGGTGTCCGAATATCCGAGCGACCAGCCGTTCAGGAACACCGTGCCGTTGAAGCCGTCCGGCAGCGTGGCCGAGTCGAAGGCGCGCGACCCGAGGAACTCCTTCGATGCCGCGCGCAGCGCGCCCGCGCACGTGTAGCCGTGGTCGACCTTGAGCTTCGGCTCGTCGATCACCCGGTGACGCTCGCCCGAGACGGTCGCGTCCTCGACGTAGGGAGAGCCGTTGAGGATGTCGTAGAGGTGCTGCGGGCTGTCGAAGACGTCGTCGCGCGCGTGGAAGCCGCATGCTTCGAGGAGCTGGACCGCGACCATTGCGGTCACGACCGCGGCGAGCGACCGCGCGACCAGAAGCGCGGGGGAAGGGCGCCTGCGTCGCCGGGCCGGCGGACTCGTGCCGTGAAGCGCTGTGGATCTCGGGGCCATGGGATCTCCTGATTCGAGGGCGTCCGCTGACGCCCGGATTTTGCCGGCTCCGGAAACGATCGCCGGTCCATTGAGTTTGAAAGAGCGAGCCTCGACGGGTGCGCACGTGCGCTCCCCCGCCGCTTCGAGCGATGTCGGTGGGGAGGCGCTACCTCGCGGGTAGCGGCCGCTACCTGGGGCTTCGCGCCAGGCCGGAGGCTGCCGGACCGGTCGCGGGTGCGCCGGCGGCGCTATCCTCGGCTCAGAGCTCGAACGCGTGCCGAGGCAGCGTGAGCGGCAGCTCCGCCGACGTGAGGAGCCCCGGCTTCGCCGCGCACACGTACGGGATCGCGTTCACGACCCGCATCGCCGTCGCGATCATGCCTTGCTGCGAGAAGTCGGCCGGCGTCCCGAGCTGGAGCTCGCACGTGAGGCTCGGCTCGCCGTCGAACGCGATGCGATATGTCCCGTCGCGGCTCGCGGTCGGCCAGTCGGGCGCGACGTCCGGCGCCATCCGGTTCACGTGCTCGATCACGATCGCGTCCCGGCCGTCGACGACACCGATCGTCTCGAAGCGGACCGCGCCGACCGTGCCGGGCTCGATCACGCCCGCGGCCACCTCGAGGCGCCGCTCCGTGACGCGCTTGTCGTAGGTCTCGCGGATCTCGTCCAGGCGCGCGCCGAGCGCGTCGGCGACCATCCGAACCGGCGGGCCCCAGGTCGACGCCTGGATGCCGGGCAGCTCCATGATCGAGCGGTGCTCGGGCGGCTTTCCGAACCCGAACACCTCGAACATCGTGAACGCGACCGGGTACTCGGCGTACGAGAAGATCTCCTGCGTCCGGACCGATCGGATCCCGTGCGACAGCGTCGCGAGCGTGCACACGAGCTGGTCGCCGGCGAAGCCGGGCTCGATGCCCGACGCGTAGAGCGACGCGAGTCCCCTGGCGCACGCGGCTTCCAGCGAGCCGACGTGCTTCGGGTCGAACGCCGCCGGGTGGACGAGGCCCGGCATCGACGTCGTCACCACGTTGATGCCCGCGGACAGCATGCGGCAGAAGTCCGCGACGCACTCGTCCGGTCGCGACTCGCCGCTCGCCGTGTAGCAGATGCAGTCCGGGCGGAAGGCGATCAGCGCATCGGCGTCGGACGTCGCCGCGATCCCGAGCGGCGCGATCCCCGCGAGCTCACCGGCATCGCGTCCGACCTTGTCGGCGCTGTGCACCCACACGCCGGCGAGCGCGAGATCCGGGCGCGCGGCCAGCGCGCGGATCGCGATGGAACCGACCCCGCCAGTCGACCACTGCACGACACGAAGCTTCGCCATCACAACGCTCTCCGAGCGGACGTCTCGTGCACCATGCCGCTCGCATGACGGCGACGCCAGCATCGATGGCAGGCGACACATTGGATTCGCGGCGCCGCATGACTACGATCGGCGCAATGGCCAGCCGGCCGGCGCGCAGGCTCATGACGGAGGAGGAATACCTTCGCCTGCCCGAGTCGATGACCAAGACCGAGCTGCTCGACGGTACGCCGCGTCGGGCGTGCGCGAGTTCTGGGTCGTCGAGCAAGCCGGAAGCGTCGAGCGCTGGTCCGGAGCCGGTCTCGCGGAAGCGGAGGAGCTGCGCGATCGCCGTGCGACGCCGCTTCTCCCCGGCTTCCGGCTGGACCTGCGACGCCTGTTCGCGAAGCGACGGCCACGACGAGGCTGACGCGTCCGCATCGTGTCCGCGCTTGTCGTCCTGATATCATCTTGATATCAGGCTGCCAGGAGGTGCATCGAGTGGCTCAGGTCGTCGTGCGGGAGCTCGAGGACGGCACGATCGCCGCCTTGAAGGGGCGCGCCAGGCGGCATGGTCGTTCGCTCGAGGCCGAGATCCGTCTGATCCTCGCGGACGCCGCCCGCCATGAAGACGCGGGAGAGGTTTGGGCGGCCATCGACCGGTTCCGCAACCGGCTCAAGGGAACACGGCGACGCTTCGCAGACAGCGCGGACCTCATCCGCGAGGATCGAAGCCGCCGTTGAGCGCGTTCGTGGTCGATGCAAGCGTCGCCGCGAAGTGGTGGTTTCCGGAAGCTCATCACGAGGCCGCGCTCGCCGTGCGAGACCCGGCGAACGAGCTGCACGCGCCGGAGCTCTTCGATCTCGAGATCTCGAGCGTCGTCTGCAAGCGCGTCCGGCGCCGCGAGATCAGCGCGCGGGACGGCGAGCGGATCCTCACGTTGCTCGAGCAAATTCCTGTCCGGCGTCATCGAGATCGGCCACTCCTGCGGCCGGCCATCGCGCTCGCGCACTCGACGCGCCAGTCCGTCTACGACTGTCTCTATCTGGCGCTCGCGCTCGTGCTCGATGCCAAGCTGGTGACCGGCGACGCGCGTTTCCATCGCGCGATGCGCGCCTCGTCGGCGGCTTCGCCGGTGGTCTGGCTCGAGGATCTCGCTCTGCGGCAGCGAAAATGAGGGTTTCCCTCGTCGCAGCGTCTCACGCGTCCGCCGTCCTCGCCTTCGGGACCGCCGACGTCCAGTTCTATCTCGCGTTCGAGCAGAACTGGGGCGTGCCGTCCTCGAACGACCCGATCGCCTGATCGACGTCCACGCGCCGATGGTGGCAGGGCAGGACTATACGGGCTTCGCGGAGGTCATGAACCAATCGGGGCAGACCAAGCGCGGGAGCGTGGCCTGGCACGACGTGGAGAAGTGAAGATGCTGGACGCTACGCGCCGGAAGCGAGGGGCTACCGCGTCGATCATCGCGGCGTAGACGCGACTCGGGGACCGCGCGTGAGCGCGGCCCCCGAGCGGTCGCCGGCGACCTCGCGATCGAAGACGCCGGCGACGTTGCCGATCCAGTCGCCGCTCAGTTCGTCTCGACCTTCCCCGGTGGCTCGAGCAGGTTGATCCCGAGCACCTCGACCTGCATGCCGTCGAGCAGCCCCTCGACGCCGGTCGGGTCCTCGTCCTCGAGGATCGTCCGCACCGTGTAGTGGAGCGTCCCCGTCGACGCGCCCGGCGGGCGGTCCCAGAAGAAGTCCTCGATCCACGCGCCGGCTTTCTTGACGTTCTCGTCGTCGCAGTCCTGGCCGACCTGCCAGCCGGTCAGCATCGGCACCGCCCACGTGAACGGCACGCCGGTGATCGTGAAGCTGTAGACGTGGCTGGTCTCGCTGCCGATGCACGCGTTCGCGGGGCCGTAGGACCGTAGGCGAAGCTCGTTGTCGATCATCACCGGCGACTGGGGATGGCCCTCCGCGAGGAGCACGGCGCTCGGCTTCATCGTCTTGACGCTCTGGCCGGTGAGGATCGTATCGATCTGCGAGGCGTAGTAGTCGCGCTTCGAGTTGTCCTTCAGGATGACGTCGGTCGTCCAGTTGATCTTCTTGTTCGCGATGCGCGCCTTCCCGAGGTCGAAGCCGAACTGGAGGAGGTTGTGGTCGTCGTCCTCGAAGCCGACCCCGAACCCGTTCAGGAGCCGCGCGGCGGGCAGCGGGCCGCCCGTGTCGAACTTCTGCCGCGTCCGGATCTTGCTGCCGTTCAGGCCCTGGTCGACGAAGATCCCGCGGCCCGAGGAGTTCGGCCAGATCGCCGCCATGTCGACGTGCGGCTTCTGGACGCCGACGACGGGCGACTGGATGTTCTTCGCCCACGCGAGGACCGTGTACTGGTAGCAGAAGGTGTAGACGTCGTCGCCGTCGCGATCGCTGATCACGCTGCCGGCGTCCCACACGAGCTTCGGACCGATCTGCCCGATGTTGAAGATCACCGAGCCGAGCCCGGCGACGTCGTGGTCGTCGTTGTTGTACTTGAGGAACCAGCCGTTCAGGAACACCGTTCCGTTGAAGCCGTCGGGAAGGATCATCGAGTTGCCGACGCGTGCGCCGATGTAGTCCTCCGAGACGGCGCGCATCGCGGTGCCGCACTGCATCCCGTGATCGACCTTGAGCTTGGGCGCGTCGATGACCCGCCAGTGGTCGTCGTGCACGGTCTCGGGGTTCGCGTAGGGGGCAGCGTTCAGGACGGTGTAGATGCCCTCGGGCGTCCGGAGCTCGTTCGGCGCGCTGAAGCTGCAGGCCTCGAGGAGCTGGATCGCACCGGAGCCGAGCATGAGGGTCATCACGAGGCGTCCGGCGTCGATCGCGAATCGCCTCCACGCCGCCCCTCGTTGCCCGCGCGCGGCGCGGCGGGCGCTTCCTGGACTCGCCAGACTCGGGATCATGGGACCGTTCTCCTTGTCCGCGAGCGGAGCAGCGGAATGCGCTCCCGTCGGTGGCGGCGGATGCCAGGCGGCCACCGAGCTCGGCGAGCGGGCCCCGGGCAGGGCGACCGTCGCCCTGGCCGGGGCCGACTCGGCCTCGCGGTTCGCCGTAGGGGCGCTACCTCGCGGGTAGCGGGCGGCTACCTCGCGGCGCGTCGCCGCAGCGAGACGCCGCGCGCCCTATGGCATATTGGCTTCGCCGCGCGCGGGAGGCCGACCATGGTGACGGTCAAGCTCGGCGAGTCGGAGTCCGACCTCGAAAAGGTCCACTCGGGGGTGCAGAACTTCGCCGCGCACCGGTTCTACCTGCGCCGCGGTTCGACACCGCGAGCCGCCACTTCGCGATCAGGGATCTGTTGGCGGGCTCGCCGTTCGGTCGCCGAAAGATTGGTAGCTGCCTGGTACACGGGCGTTCCGGCGTTCCGGCGCGTCGCGCCGCCCGGGCGCGCGCCGGGTGCCGTGCTCGCGTCTGGCTGAGCCGCAGCGTAAGCGTAAGCTCGCCGGGGGCCTCTTTGCGAAATCGGGTCATAGCCTACGGGCTCAGCTTCGCGGCGCTGGCCGCAGCAGTGCTGCTGCGCTGGCTCCTCGACCCCCTCATGGGCGACAGGCTGCCGGTCGTCACGCTGTTCGGTGCCATCGCGGCTGCCGCGTGGCTCGCCGGCCCACGTCCCGCCGTCGTGGTCGCCCTCGTCGGCTACCTCGCCTGCGACTTCCTCTTCATCGCGCCGCGCGCGAAGCTTCGAGTCGGCGACTTCGGCGACGTCGTCGGGCTCCTCGCGTACCTCTTCACCTGCGCGCTGATCATCCTCTTCGCCGAGGCGATGCGGCGCGCGCACGCGCGCGCGTCCGCGCAGGGCGAGGTGCTGCGCGTCACGCTCCACAGCATCGGCGACGCGGTCATCACGACCGACGGCGACGGTCGAATCACATACCTGAACGACGTCGCGGAGAAGCTCACCGGGTGGACCGACGGCGACGCCCGCGGCGAGCCGCTCGAGGCCGTCTTCCGCATCTTCAACGAGAAGACGCGCGAAAAGGTCGAGAGCCCGACGGCACGAGCGCTCCGGGACGGCGTCGTCGTGGGCCTCGCGAATCACACGGTGCTCGTCCGGAAGGACGGCACGGAGCTTCCGATCGACGACAGCGCCGCGCCGATCCGGGACGAGACCGGCCGCGTCTCGGGCTGCATCCTCGTCTTCCGGGACGTGACGCGGCAGAGGTGCCTCGAGCGCGACCGGGCGGATCAGCTCCACACTGCTCGCATCCTCGCCGCGATCGTCGAGTCGTCGGACGACGCCATCGTCAGCAAGACGCTCGACGGCATCATCCAGAGCTGGAACGCCGGCGCCGAGCGCATCTTCGGCTACACGCCGGAGCAGGCGATCGGAAAGCACATCACGCTGATCATCCCGCCCGAGCGCATCGCCGAAGAGGACCACATCATCGCGTCGCTCAGGGCCGGTCGGCGGATCGACCATTTCGAGACCGAGCGCGTGCGGTCCGACGGCGAGCGGCTCCTGGTCTCGCTCACCATCTCGCCGATCCGCGACGAGTCGGGGAACGTCGTCGGCGCGTCGAAGATCGTGCGCGACGTCACCGTTCAGCGGAGGGCCGAGCAGCGCGAGCGCGAGCTCTTCTACCAGGCCGCCGCGGCCAACGCGAAGTTCCGCGCCTTCTTCGATCAGGGCGCTCTGCTCGCCGGGATCGTCGACCTCGACGGCACGCTGGTCGAGGCGAACCGGGCCTCCTGGGAGGCCACCGGCTTCAGGAAGGACCAGATCGTCGGGCGGCCGATCTGGGAAGGCCCGGGGTGGGCGCCGTCGGCGGAGCTCGTCGATCGCGTCAAGGCCGCGTTCGCCGAGGCGGCGGCGGGAGGGACGTCCCGCCACGAGATCCCGTACTCCGTCGCCGACGGCAGCGAGCGGGTCATCGACCTCATCATCCAGCCCATCCGTGACGAAATCGGGCGCAACCTCTTCTTCGCCGCGACCGGGATCGACATCACGGATCGGAAGCGCGCCGAGGCCGATCGCGAGAAGTTCGTGACGCTCGTCGAGAACAGCACCGACTTCATCGGAATGTGCGACGTCGACGGCGTTCCCTTCTTCGTGAACCGTGCCGGCCTCGAGCTGGTCGGGCTCGACGGCATCGAGCAGGCGCGTCGCACGAACGTGCGCGACTTCTTCTTCCCCGAGGACCAGTCGCGGATCATGGACGAGTTCTTTCCGAGCGTCCTCGAGAACGGGCACGGCGAGGTCGAGGTGCGCTTCCGGAACTTCAAGACGGGCGACGCGCGCTGGATGGCGTACAAGGTGGTCGCGCTGCGGGACGGCGCCGGCCAGCCCATCACCTTCGCGACCGTCAGCCAGGACGTGACCGAGCGCAGGCGACTGGCGGAGAACCTCAGCCAGCTCGCCGCCGACCTCGCCCGCGCCGATCGGCGGAAGGACGAGTTCCTCGCCACGCTCGCGCACGAGCTCCGGAACCCGCTCGCGCCGCTCTGCAACATGCTGGAGGTGATGAAGCGCGCCGGCGACGATCGCGACGTCCTGCGGCGGGCGCGCGACACGATCGAGCGCCAGCTCGGGCAGCTCGTCCGCCTCGTCGACGACCTGCTCGACCTGAACCGCATCACGCACGACCGCCTCGAGCTCCGGCGCGGGCGGGTCGAGCTCTCCTCGGTGATCCAGCAGGCGGTCGAGACCGCTCGCCCCCTCGCGGATGGGGCCCACCACGAGCTCACGGTGCGCCTGCCCGAGGAGCCGATCTTCCTGAACGCCGACCCGGCGCGCCTCGCTCAGGTCTTCGGCAACCTCCTGAACAACAGCTGCAAATACACGCCGCCCGGCGGAACGATTCGCGTCACCGCGGAGCGGCGAGGCGCCGAGGTCGTCGTCGGCGTCCAGGACACCGGAAGCGGGATCCCGCCCGACCGGCTCGACAGCATCTTCGAGATGTTCACGCAGGTCGATCGCGAGCTCGAGCGGTCGCAGGGTGGGCTCGGCATCGGGCTCACGCTCGTCAAGCGGCTCGTCGAGATGCACGGTGGATCGGTCGAGGCGCGGAGCGCGGGCGAAGGCCGCGGCAGCGAGTTCGTCGTTCGGCTGCCGGTCCTGGTCGGCGCGCCGGAGGCGGTGTCGCCGGCGCCCTCCGCTTCCGAGGAGACGCTGCAGAGCCGCCGCATCCTGATCGTCGACGACAACGAGGACGCGGCCGAGTCGCTCGCGATGCTGCTGTCGATCACCGGCAACGAGACGCACATGGCGCACGACGGCGTCGCGGCGATCGCGGCGGTCGAGCATCATCGTCCCGACGTGGTGCTCCTGGACATCGGGCTTCCGGGATTGAACGGCTACGAGGTCTGCCGCCGCCTGCGTCGAGAGCCGTGGGGCAAGCACGTCGTCGTGATCGCGCTCACGGGGTGGGGCCAGGAGGAGGACCGCCGGAAGTCGCAGGAGGCGGGCTTCGACGGCCACCTCGTGAAGCCGGTCGACTACAACGCGCTGCTCGAGCTGCTCGCGTCGCTGTCGGCGCCGCGGCGCGACGAGACGGCGTGGCGGACGCCCGCGCCGGCAGCGGAGATGCCTGCCGGGCGCAACGGATCGTGACGCCGTCGGTCGATTCCCCGCGGAGCAAGGAGTCGCGCGATGGTACGAACGCACGGTCTCACGCACATCCACCTGGTGGTCCGCGATCTCGGGCGCTCGCTTCGGTTCTACCAGCAAGTGTTCGGGATGCGTGAGCTCTTCCGCGACGGCCCGACGATGGTCTTCCTCAACACGCCGGGCAGCCGGGACCTGATCACGCTGAACGAGGATCCCGAGCAATCGGGCGTCGCGGGGGTCCACGCGGGCGTCGGCCACTTCGGGTTTCGCTTGAATGACGACGCGGACATCGACGCGGCGATCGCCGAGGTCGAGAGCGCGGGCGGCAAGCTCATCCGTCGCGGCGAGCACGGTCCGGGGCAGCCGTTCGCGTACGTCGAAGACCCGGACGGCTACGTCATCGAGCTCTGATCGCAGCCCCGCGTTCCGTGTCGCGGCCGGTCGCATTCGCGTTCGGCGTCTTCGTCGCCGCCGTCGGCGTCGTCGGCTTCATCGTGCCGTCGAGCGGAGTCTGGCTCGCTCGGACCTTCGTCGCTACCGGTGCTTCCGGCGGCGTCGCCGGAGGGTCGATCTCGAAGCAGCAGGACGGCCGATCGCCGCGGTGGCAGGATTCGCGCACCGGCGCGCCGACGATCTCCGATAGGAGGCTCTCCATCGCCCCGCAGACGCGTGCATCGTCGCGGACCACCTCTGCGAGCGGGCAGCCGAGTCCGCGCACGACGACCTTCTCGGCCTGTCGCTCGACCTCGACCGCGCCTCCGAGCTCCCGGAGGAAGTCGAGCGCGTCGCGCACGCGGCGCTCGGGGGCGGCGTGGTGGCGCGGTCGTGCAGCGGCGAGGCGGCGGCCCACCTCGCGAAGGACGTCGGCGGTCGCGTCGGGACCCAGCCGGTCGCGGACGACGTCGATCAATGATGCGAGGAACGGGATGTACGCCTTCGAGAAGCCGCGTTCGGCTTCCGCGGACAGGGCGTAGAGGAAAGCGGGCTTCCGGAGCCGGCGCTGCACGCCGGCGCGGCGCACCAGACCGTCTCGCTCGAGCCGGCCGAGCTGGACTCGAACCGAGTTCGGCGTCACGTCGACTTCCCGGCTGAGGTCGTGGACGGTCGCCGGACCCCGGCGGAGAAGTGCCAGGATGCGCTCCCGGGTCGCGGCTTCGTCCTCCGGCTGTGGCCTCGTCATGGCGGTATCGTAGCGGAATCTCATGGAAAAGAAAAAAGACAAATAATAATCATCAAAGTATTGTTTATTCTCGGGGCGCGCGGTAACTCTGCCAGTAGACGAACCCACCGTGGCGGTCGCGCTCCGCGTGTCCGCCCACACGCGCGGGCACCCGGACGGGACCCGCGCTCGGAGGCAATCGCAGATGAATCAGCTCGACCCCAGGCTCGATCCCGCGTGGATCGGCCTCAAGCTCGCGTACGGCCTCGTGCCGCTGCTCGCGGGCCTCGACAAGTTCTTCAACCTGCTCGCCGACTGGCCGAGATACGTGAGTCCGGCGGCCGCCGGCCTCCTTCCCGTCGCGCCGCAGCACTTCATGTACGTGGTCGGCGTGATCGAGATCGTCGTCGGCCTCGCGGTCCTGACGCGCTGGACGATGGTCGGCAGCTACGTGGCCACCGTATGGCTCCTCTGCATCGCGGTGAACCTCGTCGCGGCGGGGTACTTCGACGTCGCGGTGCGCGACGTCGTGATGGCGGTCGGCGCGTTCACCCTCGCGCGCCTCACCGAGGTGCGAGGCTCGGACGAGATCAGCCAGCTCTCGAGCGTGCGGAGCGCCGCGTAGCCGCGTGACGCCTCGCGATCCCGGGGCGATCAGCGGGCGTGCGCCGAAGACCCGCGCTCGCTGATCGCCTCGAGCTCCCGTTGCCGCGTCTCCGGAAACGCGAGCACCAGGAACGCTGCGATGGCCGACGTCGCGCTGACCAGCGAGACGACGGTCACGAGCGCCAGGCCCCACCGCATGCCGGCGCTCACGAGCGCGAGCCCGGTCGCCGCGCCGAGCGTCTCGTTCGCGAGAAGCCAGCCGGTCGCCGTGCCGCGGTACGACGTCGGGAACAGCTCCGTCGCGAACGCACGCGAGATGACCGTGCTCGCGGTGAGCAAGAACACGAGCGCGCTCCAGACGATCGGGATGACGCGGTCCTCGGTGTGGAAGAAGGCGTACGCGACGGCCGGGAAGACGCCCATGAAGAGGAACCCGACGGCTCTTCGCCCGATGCCGTCGCCGAGCCGGCCCGCCGCGATGTTGCCGAAGACTCCCGTCACGCCCGCGACGATCACCAGCGTCGAGTATTGCCCCGGCTGCCAGCCGCGATGCGCGAGCAGGTACTGGGCGGTGAACTGGTAGACGCTCGCCTGTCCCGCGGCCGCGCTGAAGCCAACCGCCGCGATGCCGGTCGCGCGCCACGGGTATCGCCGAGCGAGATCGCGGATCGGGCCCAGCCATGCCGACAGGGCGGACGTCGGTGCGAGCTCCTGTCTGCGGAATCGCTCCGTCTCGGTGACGCCGATCCGGAACCGCGGGAGAAGCAGAAGCGGGACGACTCCGACCGCGTACAGCGCCCGCCATCCGAACGGCAGCACGTTGATCGCGGCGAAGAGGAGCGCTCCGAGCCCGTGCCCGAAGACCGAGAGCGCGCCCAGCATGCCGATGCCCCAGCCGCGGTGTGCGGCCGGGAACTCCTCGGCGACGATCACGAACGCGATCGTCGCGGCGGTGCTCATCGCGGTGCGGGTCGCGATCTGGAGCGCGACGAACTGCGCGGGCGTCTGGCTGAGCCCCGTCAAGAACGTCCCGATGCTCAGCACCGCGACCGCGGCGAGGAAGACGCGCCGGCGTCCGAGCCGATCGGCGAAGGGGATGAGGAGGAACGCCGGCAGCGCGCCCAGGCGGATCAGGCCCGTGAAGTCGCCGAGCGCGCGCTCGGGGATGTCGAGGCTGTGCGCGATGAAGGGCAGGGCGGACGTGAGCAGGGAGAAGTCGTAGTTCTCGAAGAGGAGCGCGAGCGCGACGAACCCGAGCAGGCTCACGTGCCTCTGCTCGACGTCCGGGACGCGGCCGAGGAACGGCGGGATCCACCACGGGTTGCGCCTCGTCGGGGACCCGTGACCGGCGTCCGCATCCGGCGCCCCGCGCGCCGAGCGGGCGGGCTGGCTCGAGCTCATGGGCGCCGAGCATACCCGAACGTCGCGCAAAGCTCGCCCCGTTTTGCGTCCGTCGTCGGACGACCCGCCGGGCCGACGTTGACCGCCCATCGGCGTCCGCGTAGTCGGCAGCGATGAGCACCGGAGCCCGCATCGGCCGCACCGTCGCCGAGTCCACGCCGTCCTTCGAGCCACTTCCGCGACCGCCGGCAGGCGCCCCGAACGTCGTCATCGTCGTGCTCGACGACCTCGGCTTTGCGCAGCTCGGCTGCTTCGGCGGCGACGTCGACACGCCGGCGATCGACCGCCTCGCCGCAGGCGGGCTCCGCTACCGGAGCTTCCACGTGACCGCTCTGTGCTCGCCCACGCGCGCGTGCGTCCTCACGGGTCGCAACCACCACGCGGTCGGCATGGGGTTCCTGACCGACATCCCGATCGGCTTTCCGGGCTACGACGGCCGCATCCCGCGCTCCGCCGCGACGCTGCCGCGCATCCTGCGCGACGTCGGCTACTCCACCTTCGCCGTCGGCAAGTGGCACCTCATCCCGCGCTGGGAGCAGTCCGCCTCCGGGCCGTTCGACCGCTGGCCGCTCGGGCTCGGGTTCGAGCGCTACTACGGCTTCCTCGCCGGCGACACGAACCAGTGGACGCCCGAGCTCGTCTCCGACAACGGCTTCGTCGACCCGCCGGCGACCCCGGACGAGGGCTACCATCTGACGGAGGACCTCGCCGATCGCGCGATCCGCCTGGTGCTGGACCAGCAGCAGGCGACGCCGGGCAAGCCGTTCTTCCTCTACTTCGCGCCGGGCGCGATGCACGCGCCACACCAGGCGCCGCGGGAATGGATCGATCGCTTCCGCGGCCGCTACGACGACGGCTGGGAGTCCTTCCGGGCGCGCGCGTTCGCGCACCAGCAGGAGATCGGGATCATCGCGCAGGGCGCGCCGCTTCCGGAGCGGCCGTCGTGGATCGCGCCGTGGAGCGAGCTCTCGCGCGACGAGCGCCGCCTCTACGCGCGCATGATGGAGGTCTACGCCGGCTTCCTCGCGCACACGGACGCGCAGATCGGCCGCGTGCTCCACTTCCTCGGAGCGCGCGGTCTCCTCGACGAGACGCTCGTGATGCTGATCTCCGACAACGGCGCCAGCGCGGAGGGCGGCCCGCTCGGCTCGCACAACGAGCATCGCTTCACGCACGACCTGCAGGACGAGGCCGCTACGCTGCTCGCCCGCGCCGACGAGCTCGGCGGCCATCGCGCGTACAACCACTACGCTTGGGGTTGGGCGTGGGCGGGCAACACGCCCTTCCGACTCTGGAAGCGCTTCGCCTGGCTCGGCGGCACGCGGACGCCGCTCGTCGTGCACTGGCCGAAGGGCATCGCGGCGCGCGGCGAGGTCCGCGGCCAGTTCGCGCACGCGATCGACCTCCTGCCGACGGTGCTCGACGCCGCGGGCATCGCGCCGCCCGCCGTCGTCGACGGGATCACCCAGAAGCCGATCGACGGCGCGTCCCTCCGGCCGACGTTCCACGACCCCGCGGCCCCCAACCCGCGCGCGACGCAGTACTTCGAGATGATGGGCAGCCGGTCCATCTGGCACGACGGCTGGCGCGCGACGACCGACCACGTCGGCCACCAGCTGAGCGTCGAGCGCGAGAGGGTGCCGGGGAGCCACGACTTCGAGACCGACCGCTGGTCGCTCTTTCGCCTCGACGACGATCCCGCCGAGGCGGTCGACCTCGCGGCGGAGCATCCCGGCGAGCTCCGCCGGCTCGTCGACCTCTGGTGGGCCGAGGCCGGCCGCAACCAGGTGCTGCCGCTCGAGGACGGGTTCATCAGCCGCGCGGTCGCTCTCGAGCCGTCGCCGTGGGGCGTGCGGCCGCGCGCCGAGCTGCTGCCGGGCGGCGGACCGATCTGCGAGAGCAACCTGCCGCCGATGGGGGCCGGGTTTCGCTTGACGGCGGAGGTCGAGGTCCCCGCGGGCGGAGCCGACGGCGTGATCGCGGCGCTCGGCGACTGGTCGAACGGCTTCGCATGCTACGTCGCAGGCGGACGCGCGGCGATGTGCATCAACCTCTTCGGCGATCCGGTCCGTGTCGTCGCGCCCGAGGCGCTCGCTCCGGGGAAGCGCCGCATCGACGTCCTGTATCGCCGCGCGCGCCGCGGCGGCGGGCCGCTCGCTCTCTGCGTCGACGGCACGACGGTCGCGCGCGCGCAGGTGCCGTCCGACCTGCCGTTCCGCTGGCAGATCGGCGGCGCGGGCCTCCTCATCGGCCGGGACCGCGGCTTCCCGGTGTGCGACGACTACCGGCCGCCCGCGGAGTTCACCGGCCGGATCGCGAGCGTCGTGCTCGAGGCGCTCGTCCTGCTTCCGCCGGACGCGCGGCAGGAGATCGAGGCGATCCTGCACCACGAGTAGCGCCCGCGCGGCGGCCGCCGCCGCCTCTTGTCTTGTGAATGACGATTCACTATTTTGTGAATCGCCATTCACGTCCACCGTGCGCGCGCCGACTGTCGGCGGAGGAGAGCCAGCGATGCCCGTGCGCTACCAGCCGGATGCCCCGATCGTCGTCGTGACGATCGATCGCCCCGAGGTCGGCAACGCGATCGACCGCCCCACCGCGGACGCGCTCGCCGACGCCTTCCGCCGCTTCGAGGCGGACGACTCGCTGTCGGTCGCGGTGCTCACCGGCGCGTCCGGCAAGTTCTGCTGCGGCGCCGACCTGAAGGCGATGCGCGCCGGCGACCCGAGCCGCATCACGCGGCTCGCGCCCGACGGAGACGGCCCGGTCGGTCCGACGCGCATGCTGCTCCGGAAGCCCGTCATCGCGGCGGTCGAGGGGCACGCGGTCGCGGGAGGGCTCGAGGTGGCCGCGTGGTGCGATCTCCGGGTCGCGGCGGAGGACGCCGTCTTCGGCGTGTTCTGCCGGCGCTGGGGCATCCCGCTCATGGACGGCGGGACGATCCGGCTCGCCCGTCTGATCGGCCACAGCCACGCGCTCGACCTGATCTTGACGGGTCGCGGTGTGTCCGGCGAGGAGGCGCTCCGGATGGGACTCGCGAACCGGATCGTGCCGCGCGGCCAGGCGCTCGAGGCCGCGATCGCGCTCGCGCGCGACGTCGCCGCGCGGCCGCAGGCGGCCCTGCGCGAGGATCGGCTGTCGTCCTACGAGCAGTGGTCGCTCGCGCTCCCGGACGCGCTCCTCGGCGAGTACCATCACGGCATGGCCGCGCTCGCGACCGGCGAGATGGCGGGCGGCCTCGATCGCTACGAGTCGGGCGGCTGGCGTCGCGGCGACTTCCGAGGCGGCACGACGCTTTGACGCGCGCGAAGGAGAGCCCCATGGCACGATTGGCCGACGACGCAAGCGTGGTCCAGAGGATCCTCGACCACATCGACGGGCGCACGACCGACCTCGGCGACGACACGTGGCGCGAGCCGGTCGCGAACTACGTCTCGGAGGAGCGCTTCGCCGCCGAGCGCGACCTCGTGCTGCGCCATGTCCCGAGCGCGTTCTGCCCGTCCGCCGTGTTGCCCGAGCCCGGCTCGTACGTCGCGCGCGACGCCGCCGGCACGCCGATCGTCGCGGTGCGCGGCAGCGACGGGAAGGTGCGCGCCTTCCGGAACGCCTGCCGCCACCGCGGCACGCAGCTCGTCGACGGCGCCGGCTGCGAGAAGGCGTTCGTCTGCCGCTACCACGGCTGGGTCTACGGGCTCGACGGCGAGCTCCGCCACGTCCCGCACGAGGAGGGGTTCCCGGGTCTCGACAAGGCGACGCGCGGTCTCGTGCCGATCGAAGCCGTCGAGACGAGCGGCGTCGTCTTCTTGACGCAGCGGGCGCCGTACGCGACGGGTACCGCGCTCGAGGAGCTGCGCGACCTGCCGTCGCCGCTCATCCCGGCGGGCGAGCGCGTCGTGCAGTCGACGGAGCGCGACGTGCCCGCGAACTGGAAGGTCCTCCTCGAGGGCTTTCTCGAGGGCTACCACATCCGCTCCACGCACCCGCAGACGTTCTACCCGCTCCAGTACGACAACCTGAACGTCGTCGAGCGCTTCGGCCGGCACGACCGGATCGCGTTCCCCTACCGCGCGATCGAGAAGCTGCGCGGCGCGCCGCCGCCGGAGCGCTCGGCCGACGGGAAGCTGACCTACGTCTACCACCTCTTCCCGAACGCGATCGTCGCGACGTTCCCGACCAATCGCGTGATGGTCGTGCTCGAGCCGCTCGCCGTCGATCGCACGCGCTTCGTCACGTACGGCTTGACGGACCGGCCCGACGACCCGAGCGGACGCGAGGCGGCGAGCCGCGGGCGCGAGCTCGTCGACTCCGGTGCCGCCGAGGACAACGCGGTCTCCCTCGGGGTCCAGCGCGGGCTCGCGAGCGGCGCGAACGAGTTCCTCGAGTTCGGCCGCTTCGAGAGCGCGATCGTCCATTTCCACCGCGAGCTCGACGCGGCGCTCGAGGCCGGGCGCGCGGCCACGCGGCAGCGCTGATGCGGAAGCCGCGCGCGCGACGCCGCACCAAGCAGCCCGACGAGACTCGCGCGCGCCTGGTCCGCGCGGCGCGCGAGGTGGTGGAGCAGGGCGGCTACGCCGCCGCGTCGGTCCTCGCGATCGCCGAGCGGGCCGGCGTCTCCGCCGGCGCGCTCTACCGCCACTTCCCCTCGAAGGGCGATCTCTTCGTCGAGGTGCTTCGCTCCGCCGGCCAGCACGAGCTCGACGAGATGAACGCGGCCGCGAGCCGCGCCGACACGATCGTCGGCCGCCTCGAGACCGTGGTCGCGACCTACGCGCGTCGCGCGCTCCGGAACCCGCGCCTCGCCTGGGCGCTCGTCTACGAGCCGGTCGACCCGCTCGTCGACGCCGAGCGGCTCGCAAATCGCCGCAGCTACTGCCGCGGCATGGCGGCTCTCCTCCGCCAGGGCATCGCGACCGGCGAGCTTCCCAAGCAGAACGCGGAGCTCACCGCGGCGGCGATCGTCGGCGCGATCAGCGAGACGCTCGTCGGGCCGCTCTCGCCGGTCGGCGGCGAGACGGCGTCCGACGAGGAGGTGGTCGCGTCGCTGCTCCGCTTCTGCCGCCGCGGCGCCGGCGTGCCCGACCGCCCGGCGTTGCGCACGGTGCGCGCGCGCGGCCGCTGAAACGTCGTCCAGGATGGGCGGGTCTGCTCTTCGAGCTTGACGGCGTGCTGCGTCGGATGCACTGAGACGTCGCAGATCGACGTCATGGCGCGACCTCGCAAGCGGCTTCGACGGCTCCTTCACGCGCGCGCGATCGCCGCCGCGCTGGCGTATGCGGCGTGGGGCGCCGTCCTCGCCTCGCCCGCTGCGCACGCGGACGGATGCGCCCCCGGCGAGGACGACTTCTACGGCACCTGCGTCGAGCGCCTGAGCGTCTTCGGACAGGCGTCCTGGAAGGAGACGGCGGTGGGCGCCGTCCGCGGCCACACGATCGGCAACCACGCCGCCGGCGTGGCGATCGATCGCAGCGTCAAGCCGAACCGCATCTGGGTCGCCGACACGAGCAACAACCGCATCCTCGGCTTCCGGAGCCTCGGGCAGTGCTCCCTCGCGCCCGCGATCCCGTGCACGAACGACTCGGACTGCGCCGGGGCGTCGGCCGGCACGTGCGCGATCAGCGGCGCGTTCGGCCAGCCGTTCAACCCGACGTTCCGGGACGCGGACGTGGTGATCGGCCAGCCCGACCTCGGAAGCTCGGCGTGCAACGGCGACGACAACGTCGGCATCTACGGCCCGGCGTCGGCGTCGACCCTTTGCTTGATGCAGACGCCCGCCGTCGACAACGTCGCCGAGTCCTGGCAGTCGATGAACTTCGACGTCGACTCGCGCGGCGATCTCTGGGTCACCGACCGCCACAACAACCGCGTCCTCGAATACCTCGAGCCGTTCAGCGATGACCGGGCGGACGGGAAGGGCGACGCCGTCGCCGACGTCGTGATCGGCCAGCCGGACTTCTCGTCGGACCTCGCGAACCGCGGGGGCGACGTCGGCGCCGACACGCTCTTCCTGAACGAAGGCGCCTTCCAGCACGTGGCCGTACCGAGCTTCGGCGGCGTCAGCGTCGGCGCGGACGACGCCGTCTGGATCGCGGACTTCGGGAACTCGCGCGTCCTCCGCTATCCCGCCGGATCGGCGACGCCCGACCTCGTCCTCGGCCAGGCGACGTTCACGACGGCCGACCCGGGCGCGCTCGTCGCGCCCTTCGCGGTCGCGCACGATCCGGACGGCGGCCAGCTCTACGTCCTCGACCACGACTGGTCGACCAACAGCGACCGCATCGTCGTCTTCGAGCCCGACCGCAGGACCGGCGCCTTCACGAGCGGCATGGCGCCGCGGCGAACGATCGTCCCGCGCCACGGCCTCACCTACCCGAAGGGATGGAGCTACGTCTTCCGGGCGTCCGGGATGACGCTCAACCGCCACCGGAAGGGGAAGTACGCGCGCGGCAAGATCTGGGTCTACGAGGGTCCGCCCGGGCAGCGCGCCGCGCTCCTCGACGCGCACGGGCACTTCGTCCGCGTGATCGGCGCCCCGAGCGCGAGCGCGATCGGCGGCGCGGGCTGGAGCGACGGGCACCCGGAGTGCACGTCCGCGAGCTACTCGTACCGCCTGCACTGGCCGGCGGGCAGCGGGGCGATCGACGACGACGGCAACCTCTACGTCGCGGACGAGGGCTTCTCGCGGATCGCCGTGTACCACCTGCCGACCTATTCGAACCTCTTCGAGAGCCGTACGCGCTGTCCGCCGCCGCCGAACGCGGTGCTGCTCGGAAGCGACGAGCTCGCGCGCGACCGGCTGCTCGCGATGTACGGGGGCGCGCACGCGGTCGGCGGACAGCTCTTCGCGGGCGACTGGACGCGCGTCGTCGTGTGGAGCGACTACGCGGCGAAGCCGATCGGCGCACCGGCCGACTTCGCGATCGACGGCGCCGACACGGCGGGCGGCCGGGGAGCGGCGGTCGACGACCAGGGACACCTCTGGCTGGGGACCGTCGTCCTCGCGCTTCCCGTCACGGCGGATGCGCCCGCGCCGCTCGCGCGCGACGTTCCGGTCTACTGGGGCGACGACCCGAGCACGCAGGTGACGACGATCGCGGTCCCGGCGTGGGACCCGGTCGGCCGCAAGCTCTGGATCGCCGACGGCAACCGCGTGCTCCGGATCGCGAACGCCGGCCGCGTCGGGACGGGCGAGAAGCTCCTCGTCGACCTCGTCGTCGGGCAGGTCGCGAAGGGCGCGAACGACTGCAACCAGGGCTTCTCCTCGCCGGCCGCGAGCCGCCTCTGCGTCGCGTCCGAAGTGCAGTTCGATCCGTCCGGGAATCTCTACGTCGTCGAGAACGCCTACGAGTGCCACGGCAACAACCGGATCACCGTGTTCACGGCGGCCGACATCGCCGCGGCGCAGGGCCTTTTCCCGAATCTCTCCGCTCGGATCGCGTTCGGCGGGACGCTCACGACGCGCGGCGACTGCGCGTTTTCACCCGTCGCCGTCGCGTTCGACAGCCGCGGCCGGATGGTCGTCGCGAACGACGGCGGCACCTCCACGTCGGACTACCGGACGCGCGCCGTCCGCCAGCTCTTCTTCTATCCGACGCCGCTCGCCGATCAGACGCCGTCCGCCACGATCCGGGTTCCGATGGGCGCGCCGGGCGCGATCCAGTTCGACGAGCAGGACGACCTCGTGATCCGCGACGGCACGTGGCACCGCATCTGGGTCGTGAACCTCGACCGCGATCCGTCGTGGCTGGTCTCCGAATGACCCGGACGAGGCGCCGGGCAGGCGAAAAACCCGTGCCGCGGCCGCCGCGGTCCTGATACCATCGCCCGCCATGCTCGGGTCGGCGCGCATCGCGCTGGCGCTCGTGGTCGCGCTCCAAGGGACAGCATGGGCCGCGTCCGCTGGCGAGCCGACGTCGATCCCCGGCATCGCCGTCGACGACGGCGCCGTCCCCGACGATCCGGCGCTCCTCGAGCAGCTCCAGAAGGCGATCGAGCTTCGCCAGCGCGAGCGCTTCGACCGCGTGCTCGACGCGCACGATCCCGGCGAGCTCGTCGAGCACGCGACCCTCAACGACGACGCGTTCGACTACCGCCAGCTCGCCCCCGACACGCTCTTCGTCGTCGGCGACGAGCTCTTCGGCTACCTCTTCCGCCCCGAGAACGGCTGGGGACACGGCGGAGCCGATCGGAAGGCGATCGGCTACACGCCGGAGCTGCAGCGCGTGCACCGGGGCGCGGCCGGCGGGCCCGATGCGTTCGGCTGCTTCGGCTGCCACTCGAAGGGCGGACCGGACGGCGCGGGCACGCAGACGCAGAACGCGTTCCTCCGCGGCGACGGCGAGCGCAGCGCGATGGCCGATCAGCGCAACGCGCCGCATCTCCTCGGCCTCGGTCCGATCGCGCTCCTCGCGCGCGAGATGAGCGCGGAGCTCCGCGGCGAGGCCGACGGCGCGCGCGATCGCGCTCGCGCGACCCACCAGGCGGTCGAGCAGAGCTTGACGGCGAAGGGCGTCTCCTTCGGCCGCGTCGTCGCCGCGCCGGACGGCACGCTCGACGATCGCGCGGTCGAGGGCGTCGATCGCGACTTGACGGTGCGCCCCTTCGGCTGGAAGGGCCACCAGGCGACGCTCCGCGAGATCGTCGAGGAGTCGCTGCAGATCCACCAGGGCCTCCTGTCCAAGCGCATCCACCTCGCCGTGCGCGACCAGGCTCTCGACGCCGCGCCCTACGGCAAGGGCCCGTGGTACGACCTCGACGACGACGGCGTGAGCCTCGAGATCGACGACGGGATGCTGACGACCGTCGTCGCCTACCTCGCGCAGCTCGAGGTGCCCGTCGTGCGCCCGCCGCGCGATCCGGGCCTGCTCGATCTCTTCGCGGCCGGCCGCTCGCGCTTCGCGGCGATCGGCTGCGCGGGATGCCACGTCCCCACCCTCGAGCTCGCCGAGCCGAAGATCGACGCCCGCCAGCCGGCCGGTCCGGACACGAAGCCGTTCTTGATCGACGTCTCCAAGGACGGCGACGGCCCGAAGGTCGAGCCGAAATACCCCGGCACCAGGACGACGTACCTCGTGCACCTCTTCAGCGATCTCAAGCGCCACGACATGGGCGATGCGCTCGCGAGCCCGTCGCCGCAGGGGACGATCCCGGCGCGCATGTTCTTGACGCGTCCGCTCTGGGGCCTGGCGGAGACGGCGCCGTACCTGCACGACGGGCGCGCGCCGACCGTCGACGACGCGATCCGCCTGCACGGCGGCGAGGCTGCGGCGGCGCGCGACGCGTACGTCGCGCTCGACGACCGCGGGCGCGCGAGCGTGCGCGTCTACCTCGCGTCGCTGTCGCGCGAGCCGAAGCTCTTCGTGCCATGAACGTGACACCGCGCCGATGCTGCGCGGCGGCGCCGTGGCCGCTGCTCGCGCTCTGCGTCGCGCTCGCGGCGGGATGCAGCCGAGCGCCGGAGCCGGAGGCCGCCACATGGCCGGCCGATTGCCCTTCGCTCGACCGCCCGCCGCCTCTCAGCCTCGCGGCCGCGCGCGACGCGCAGCGATCGGCCGAGCGCCGGCACGAGATCCGGCTCCGCGAGGCCGCCGAGCCCGGGTTCTTCCTGCGCGGGGTCCACGCGACGCTCGATGCGAAGCGGCTCGCAGCGGGAAAGGTCTGCCTGTCCGAGGTGGACGACCTCGGCGAGCTCCTCTTCGAGCACGAGTACGGCTACGCGGACGGCCTCGGCGGCGGCGCTTCGAAGACGTCCCGCCGCGGGCCGTTCCGCCGCGTCCACGACGGCCTCTTCGGCGGCCCGGAGACGGCGTCGTGCACGTCGTGCCACTGGATCGGCGGGCCGAGCGGCGCCGGAGCGGAGACCGACGACGCGTTCCTCGACGGCGACGGCGACCGCATCGGGAGCGGCGACGCCCGCAACCCGCCGGCGCTCGTCGGGCTCGGCGTCGTGCAGGCTCTCGCGCGCGAGATGACGGCCGACCTGCAGCGGCAGCGCGCCGACCTCGTGCGCGACGCGGCCCGCGCCGGCGCCGGCCGCGAGATGCGCTTGACGGCGAAGGGGGTCGACTTCGGCGTCCTGCGGGCGAGCGCGGACGGAAAGGTCGACGCCTCCGGCATCCGGGGCGTCGACGGCGACCTCGTCGTGAAGCCGTTCGGCTGGAAGGGCACGCTGCCCCGCATCGCGGACTTCAGCAGCGAGGCGCTGCAGGTGCACATCGGCATCCAGAGCGACGAGCTGCTCGCGACCGGCGCGCGCGAGCTCGTCGGCACCGGGAGCGACCCCTCGGATCCCGACGGCGACGGCATGCGCGGCGAGCTCGGGCAGGGTCCGTTCACGGCGATGATCGCCCACCTCGCCGTCCTCGAGCTCCCCGTCGTCGAGCCCCTCATCCAGGACCGCGTGCTGCCCGCGCCGGCGTCGTCGCTCCTGCCGCCGACGACGACCAGCTTCGCGGTCGACTTCCAGCGCGGCCGCGACCAGTTCCACGCGATCGGCTGCGCCGGCTGCCACCAGCCGATGATGGTGCTCGAGAGCCCGATCCTGAAGCTCGACGGGCTCCCGCCGATCGACCTCTCGCGGCAGATGCGACAGCCGGGGCTCCGCTGGGACGCGACCGTCCACGGCTATCCGGTCTGGCTGTTCAGCGACCTGAAGCGCCACGACATGGGTCCGGCGAACGCCGCCCGACACGTCCAGCGAGGAGTCGCCCGCGAGGAGTACTTGACGCCGCGGCTCTGGGGCGTCGCGGATTCGGCGCCCTACCTCCACGACGGCCGCGCCCCGAGCTTCGACTACGCGATCGCCGGCCACGACGGCGAGGGCGCGGCGTCGCGTGCGGCCTACGCGGAGCTCCCCTACGAGGAGAAGGGTGCGCTGCGCGTCTACTTGATGTCGTTGCGTCGTGCCCCGCGCGTCATCGTCCCCTGACGAGCATCGCGCGCGGCCTTCTCGCCGCGGAGGACGTAAAGGTCCAGCACGCCGACGGCCGGCCGTCCGCTGACCGGATGGCGGAGCGAGCCGATCAGCAGCGTCGGCCGGCCATGCCCTTCGGGGTCGGGGGCGCGGCGGATGTGCCACCCGAACCAGCAGTCCGGTCCGTCGCCGAAGAGCTCGGTGATGACGGCGCCGGTCCGCCCCGAGCGCAGCTCGACGCGGCCGACCTGGTCGCCGCCGTCGCGGCGATGCAGGGGTGCTCCGATCGCGACGTCGTCGACGCCGTCTCCGTCGAGGTCGCGGGCGGCGACGACCATCCGCCCGAAGAGCTCGCCGGGCTGCGTCCCCGACCAGCGCCGGAGCTCCTTTCCGGTCGCGCTGGAGTGGATGCGCACGTCGCCCGGGATCGTCCGCGTCTGGTCCTCCGTTCCGGGTGCGGCGACGGCCACGTCGGCCTTCCCGTCGCCGTCGACGTCGGCGACCGCGGCCACCACGTTTCCGAAGCCGGCTCGCGGATCGGTCCCCTGCCAGTGCTGCAGCTCCTTGCCGTCCGCCGAGGAGAGGATCCATGCGGCGCCGACCCTCGCGCCGTCCGCGTCGACGGCCGCGGGCGCTCCGACGGCGAGATCGTCGTGCCCGTCGCCGTCGAGATCGGGCAGCCGCTCGACGTACCATCCGAAGGAAGCGGCCGGCGGTCGGGGCGCATACGTGCGCAGCACCGAGCCGTCCTTGCCGCTCACGAGATCGACCCGTCCGCCGTCGCCGCCCGGCGCGCCGACGAAGAGGTCGGTGCGCCCGTCGCGGTCCTGGTCTCCGGCGAGCGCCAAGTCCCAGCCGTAGTTCTCGCCAGCCGTCTCGACGCGCTTCCAGAGCTCGGCGCCGGTCTTCGGCGAGCGCGCCACGACCGCGCCTCGCGCGATGTCGCCGGTACGCGCGTGCGGCGCCGCGATGACGACGTCGGCGATCCGGTCCCCCGACAGATCCGGGACGGGCATCACCCAGTGGCCGAACAGCCCGTCCGGCCAGTCGCCGTCCCACTGGCGTATGACGGCACCGGTCGCGCCCGACCAGACCGTCGTCTCTCCGTTCTGCTGGGTCTCGTGCCGGAGCTTGAAGCGGGCCCCGGCGGCCACGTCGGCATGCCCGTCGCCGTCCATGTCGAGGGGCTCGCCGAAGCGGAACCCGAGCTCGCCCTGCGGCACGCTGCCGGCGAAGCGGCGCGCGACGCACCACCCCGTCCCGGGAGCGGAGCAGGGCGGCGTGGCTCCGCTGGGAGCCGCCGGCGCGACGCCGGCGAGCGACAGCCAGCAGAGAGCTGCCGCGGTCGCGGCGAAGAGTCGGTTGCGCCGGCACGCTGGTGCCGGCGCAACCGGATCCTTCAGACGCAGCAGCCGACCCAGCGGCTCGAGAAGTTACACTGCTCGGGCGCCTGCACCGCCCCGAGCGTGCCCACCGCGTTGTTGAGGTCGACTCGACGACCGCGCGACGGGGTGTGCGCCGTGCCGTATTGCCAGTTTTTGTTGGCGACCGGCGTCCCCGGCATGGCGGCGTCGTCGTTGCACTGGTTGATGTCGGCGTTGTTCGAGGTGTCGATCACCCAGAAGGAGGTGACGAAGTTGTTCGCGGTATCCTTCAGTCCGTCGAGGTCGCCGGCTGCCTCGGCGCTCTGCAGCTCCGTGTACGTGCAGGCATGGGTGCCGGGGAAGTTCGTGTTGCAGGCGGCGTTCGCACCCGGGAGGCCGAGCGTGAGGTTGTAGTTGAAGCGTCCCGGCGTCTGGGTGAGCGCTCCCTTCAGCACCACGCCGGGGCCGGGTGTCGGCGACGGCGTGGGCGTCGGCGTGGGCGGAGGCGGGGTGGGCGTCGGCCCGGCTCCCGAAGCGCAGCTCCCGTTCGCGGTGTCGTCGTCGAAGACGTCGCAGTTCACCGCGAGGCCGTCCATGTCGTTCGCCATCTGGCAGACGCGGCACTCGACGACCCGGTCGAGGCACGCGCCGAGCGCGGTGCCGGAGAGGCCGGTGCAGTCGCCCGGGAAGGCGCCGCTGGTGACGTTCGGCATGTCGCACTTCTTGGCGATGTCGCCGTTCACCGCCTTGACGGCCTTCGCGAGCATGCCCTTGGTGTCGGCGGCGATCGAGCCCGGCGTGCCGTCGTCGTTCACGCAATCTCGAAGAGCGCCCACGGAGGACGCGCCGGCCTTCAGGGTCGCCTTCTTGCACTTCAGGAACTCGAGCAGCTTCTTGTCGGCCAGCTTCTCGACGTCGCCCAGGACCTTCTGCTGGCAGAGGCATCCGGCCTTGCTGCTGCTGCAGGAGATCACCGCAGGATCGAGGTTTGGGCCGAAGATGTCGGAGACGACGTCGAGCTCGGCCTGGACCGCTCCGTTGTTGACCGACGCGGCCCCCGTGAAGCCGAAGCCCGGAGCCAGCGCGCAGAACTTGGTCTGATCGGCGGTGGTCTTGTCCTTCTTCGTCTGGACCTTGGCCTTCGGGTCGGCGGTGAGGCAGGCCTGCGCGGTCCCGGTCAGCATCCCCTTGCCGGCGCCCTTCAGGCAGTTGACGTTCGCCTTCCCCTGCGCCTTCGCGACCAGCGTGCCGTCCTTGTTGATCGCGTTGAGGCACTTCTGCTGCGCGGTGGACTGCGCCTGCGCGAGCGCCGACGAGGCGCTCGTCAAGAACAGGAGACTCATCGTAGCCGCTGCGGAGACGATCGGATTCCGGATCGACATCTCAGCACCTCATCGACTGCGTTTTTTCCGTTGTCGCGTGTCTCGCCGACACCGGCCGTGCCGACGCCCGACCGTGGGTTTTTTTCCCACGAACGCGTCGACACTACGCGGGCCGCAAAGCGGATGTCAACTGGAACGCGGCGTGCGCATCGGGCCATCTCACCGACGCGGCGGCGCGAGGCGTGCCTCCGGCGGGCACGCCGCGCGCCGCGCCCGTCACGGCAGGACCGTCGTATCGACGCGGTCGGTCGCGTCCGCAGGAGTCGGATCCGGCGCGGCGCTGGTCGCCGACGCAATCGCCGAGACCGTTCCCGGGACGCTCGGCACGAGGCTGATCGCGATGCGCTTCCTCCGGCCCGGAGCGAGATCGCCGAGCGCACAGGTCGCGGTCGCACCGGACACCACGCACTCCGACGGGGCCGCGATGCTCGCGAGGTCGGATCCGCCGACGCCCGCCAAGCTCACGACGAGCCGAGCGCCGGTCGCGATCGCCGGGCCGTGGTTCGACGTCGTCACTCGGTACGTGATCCTGCGCCCGACTCGCGACCGCAGCGGCCTGTCGGGGACGTGAACCTCGAGATCGGCCGGATCGGTCGGCGCGACCAGCTTCGAGGGGAACTTGACGTTGTCGACGACGGCCCAGAGCGGCCCCGGCTTCACCGGAAGCTGCACGACCAGGATCGCCTGCGCGATCTCGGTCGACGACGAGATGCCGAAGAAATCGCCCGCGTTGCTGCCGAGGAGGGCCGGGACGGTCACCGACTCGATGAGCCCGCCGGCGGCGTCGTAGGCCTGCAGGTCCCACGGCTGATCCGTCAGGCCGACGTTCATGCCGAAGGCCTTCACGGGCGACGGGAACGTGATGATCAGGTTCCGGAAGAGGTAGCCCTCGCTCGAGACGTACTGTCCCGTCGTGTTGTATTGACCCGCGTAGGTGCTGGAGACGGCGAGCCGAGCCCCGACGAAGCTCGCGACCCCGTCGGCCGTCTGCACCGAGAGACCGCCCGCGTACGCGGGGTAGATCCCGGGCGCGGCCGATTCGAAGTCGACGGTGATGGGCGCGCCGCCGAGGGCGGGATCGGCCGGATCGGTGATCGGCGCGGCGGCGGCCGTGCCGAGCGCGGACGCGGCGACGACGGTCACCACCGCCTGCGCGAGTCGTCGCGGCGTTGCTCCCGAAACGAGTCCCCGGCGCGCGCGCCGCTTCTCGCCGGCGGGACTCTCCCCTGACGTTTTCATTCTCTTCTCCTTCTGTGCCGGCGCATGGCGCGCCGGCGCGATGGAGCGGCGATCGATGCAGGGCCGATGCCACGAGAGGGCCGCGAGAGGGCCGCGTGGCGCCTCGCGCTTCGCGCCGGGAGCCCGCAAGCGGTCGCAGTCGCGGCGCGCCTCCCCGCAACTCTTTGCACGGTCCTTCCACCTCCATTGACGCCGCGGGCGGCACGCGGGAATGTCGTCCGCCGCGGCGCCTCGGCGCCGCTGCGCGGGACCAGGAGATGCCGGGCAAGCGAGTGCGCGTCGGATTCGTCGGCGGCGGCCGCATCGCCGATCTGCAGGCGATCGGCTGGCGCGAGCACGGATACGCGGAAATCGGCGCGATCTGCGACGTCGATCGCGCGACCCGCGAACGCCGCGCGCGCGAGTGGGGCGCGACTGCCTACGAGCGCCTCGAGGATCTGCTGGCCGATCCGGCGATCGACGCGCTCGAGATCCTGACCCCGCATCACCTGCACGCCGAGCAGGCGATCGCCGCGCTCGAAGCCGGGAAGCACGTCTCGCTCCAGAAGCCGCCGGCGCGCGATCTCGCGGAGATGGATCGTCTCGGTGACGCGGCCGAGCGCGCCGCGCGGAAAGGCGTCCTGTTCCGCGTCTTCGAGAACTTCATGTGGTACCCGCCGCACCGCCTCGCCGAGCGCCTCGTCGCGGAGGGCGCGATCGGCGACGTGCTGTCGATCCGGCTCGTCACCGCGGCCGGCCGCCTGGGAGACGGGCAGGGCTGGGACGTGCCGATGTCGGCGACCGCCTGGCGCATGGATCCCGCGCTCTGCGGCGGCGGCATGACGACCTTCGACCACGGCTACCACTGCTTCCACATGGCGCGCGTCCTCGTGCCGCACCCGGTCGAGACCGTGCACGCGTTCATCCACTGGCTCGAGGTCCCGGGCGCCGGCGCGATCGACGCGCCGGCGCTCATCACGTGGCGCTACGCGGGGTCGCCGCGCTTCGGCTCGTGGGAGGTGGTCGCGTCGCTCGATCTCGCGGTGCGCTCGAAGTACTACGTGAGCGACGACCGCATCGAGCTGCGCGGGAGCCGCGGCGTGCTGTGGATCAACCGCTGCTGCGGGAAGCTGCTCGACGAGCCGTCGGTCGTCGTCTACGCGGACGGCGAGACGCGCGCGTTCCACGCCGTCGAGACCGACTGGGCGGCGTCGTTTCGCGACGGCACGCGCGATTTCGTCGACGGCATCCTGGCCGGAAGGTCGAGCCCGCTCTCGGTCGCCGACGCCCGGGCGACGCTCGCGTTCGCGCTCGCAGCGCAGCTCTCGGCGCGCGAGGGTCGCGAGGTGCGCGTCGCCGACCTCGGCTGAGCGACGCGCGGCGACACCGCGCCTCGCGACGGCCTGGCTGCCGCGCGCCGGCGCGGCGGGCGGCAGTCAGAGTCCGAGGCGCTGCAGCAGGCGTTCCGCTCCGCGCACGCCGCGATCGACGAAATCGGAGTGGCGCGCGCGGTGCGCGACCTCGCGATCGAGGAAATCCTGGCACTCGCTCCAGACGCGCGCGTGCAGGGCGCGGAGGACGTGCGGATTTCGCTTCGCCGCGGCGCGATCGCCGAGATCGAGGGGCGGCGACACGACGTGCGTGACCCGGACCGGGAGCGGCACCATGCCGGGCACCACGTGCGGCCCGAGAAGCCCGAACTGGAAGCGCGACCCGGAGTAGCGCTCGGAGCCCGACAGGCGGAGCAGCCAGTCGGGCGTGACGAGGCTCGACTGGTAGTACATCTCGTCGATCCCGATCGCGGCGACGAACAGCAGCTCGGCGTCGAAGCGGAGGGCGAGCCGGAGGAACCCGAGCCGGCCATCCCATTTCAGCCGATAGGGCTCCTCGCGATACACCCGGCGCGCCGCTTCCGAGCCCGAGCCGGGGTACAGCATGAGGAGGCCGTCCGCGGCGAGCGCGGCCTCGGTCTCCTCCATCCGCCGCGACGGAATCATGCCGTAGGCGCGGGCGAGCTGCGCGAGCCCGGGCATGCCGAAGATCAGGTTCTCGTGGCCGATGAAGTGAGGCACGCGGCCGTAGCGCCGCAGCATCTCGCCCGTCAGCATGAGCGGGTCGAGGACGTCGAGCACGTGGTTGCCGACGAGCACGATGCGGCGGCCGCGTCGCATGAGCTCGCCGAGGCGCTCGATGTGCACCACGCGATGCCGGTGGTAGCGCGCGAAGAGCCGCGCGTAGGCGAGGAACGGAGCGGCGAGCCAGTCGTCGCGCGCGATCGCGATGCCGGGCACGGGAGCGCGCAGCCCGCCACGGCGGCGCGGCGCGCGCTCCTCTTGCGTCGCCGTCCGGCCGGGATGCTCTGCACGCTCGAGAGCCGCGGCCGACGGCGAAGCGCTCTGAGTGACCATCACGGCCTCCGCGCGTGGCCCGCGTGCCCGGTGTGCGCGACCTCCGGATCGCCCGACACCGCGGTGCCGGTCGGATGGGGCCCGCGACACGCGGCCACCGGCGGCGGCAGGAGCTCGCTCACCAGCGAGCGCCCGCCGGCGTTCATGGCACGACCTTCCGCGCCGGCGGTGCCGGCGACGGCACTCGGGTCGACGGAATAGCTCCCGAGCAGGAGGAAGATCTCGTTCTCCGGGCTTTCGCCCCCCGTGAGCAGACACGCGTCGCAGTCGCCGTCGCGCGCGCCGGGCGTCCCCGGATATCGGAACGGGCCGCTTCGGTCGATTCCCAGGTGTGCGAACGCCATGTCGCCTCTCCGCGGCCGCCGTGCCCGGCGCCGTCGCCGATTTTCCGCTCGATCCACCGGCGTGACCGCGCGCGAGCCTTTCGTGCGGAAACGCCTCGAACCGGCGATGTGCGAGTTTCGCGCCACGCGAAGCGACCCCGCGAATGGCGATTGATCCGAAGCGTGGACCCGTCGTATGGGTCGCCCCGCCTGCGGAATCCCATGTCGCCTTGCTCGATGCATCGGCCGGTCGAGGTCGCCGCGCGTCGGTCGCCGGCGTCGCGCCGCGGCATGCCGGCGATGCTGCTCGTCGGGATCGCGCTCGCGATCGGCTGCTCGGACGGCAGCCGGTCGTCGTCGCCGCCCGACGCGACCGCCGGCTGGCCGATGTTCGGCGGCAGCCTCGCGCGCACCTTCTTCAACGCGAGCGAGACCGGGATCACGCGCGACACGGTCGCGCAGCTCATCCCGCGCTGGCGCTTCCCGACGGGCGCGATCGTGACGGCGCAGCCCGTGCTCGCGGACGTCGAGCGCTCGGGCGAGGGCCGCGTCCGGCTCCTCTACGTCACGTCGTGGGACGGAAACCTCTACGCGCTCCGCGCCGCGGACGGCTCGCTCGCGTGGAGCTTCAGGCTGAAGACGCACCCGGGAGCGGATTACGGATACGCGGCGTCGGCGACGGTCGCGGAGCTCGACGGCCGCCAGATCGTCTTCGCCGCCGCGAACATGACCGTGTACGCGCTCGACGCGGCCACCGGGGATCTCGTCTGGTCGTTCGACGCCGGCGACGGCTGCACGACGTGCGACCGTCGCGACGAGCGCAACCAGGTGGAATCGTCGCCGGCGGTCTTCGACGGCGTCGTCTACTTCGGGATGGACGTGAACGAGATCCGCTCGGGGAAGGGCGGGCTCTACGCCGTCGACGGGCGCCGCGGCACGCTCGTCTGGTACTTCGACCCCGAGACCGCCGCGACCTGTCGCCCGCTCGCGGACGACGCCGTCCGCCGCTTCGACGGCTACCACACGGCGACCGACCTCGGCCTGCCCGACGACTTCTTCGCGACGCGCCCCGGCTGCGACTTCGACCGCAGCGCCCACGGCTGCGGCGGCATCTGGATGACGGTCGCGATCGATCCCGAGCGACGCCTCCTCTACGCCGACTCCGCGAACTGCGACGCCTTCGCGCAGGGTGCACCCGGCACTCCGGGCGTCATGCCGCCCTACGGCGAGGCGGTGTTCAGCTTGACGCTCGACGGAGATCCGGCGTGGGTCTGGCAGCCGCGCCTCGTCGACGATCGCGACCTCGACTTCGGCGCGACGCCGAACCTCTTCGAGGCCGAGATCGGCGGCACGACGCGCGAGGTCGTCGGCGTGGGAGGGAAGGACGGCACGTACTACGTCCTCGACCGCGACGGCGTGAACGAGCTCACCGGTCGCATCGAGCCGTACTGGCAGACGAACGTCGTCCAGGGCGGAGGGCAGGGCGGCCTGATCGGCAGCGCCGCGATCGGAGAGGGCCGCGTCGTCTTCAGCACCGCTCCGGGCGAGGACGTGTTCGAGCCCGAGAGCCCCATGGTGCACGCGCTCGCGATGCGCGACGGCGCCGTCCAGTGGCAGATCCCCGACACGATGGCGAGCTTCGCCGCGGCGTCGCTCGTCCCTGGAGTGGTGTTCACGAGCGGCGTCCTCGGGCAGCTCTTCGCGTGGGATTCCGACAGCGGAGCGCCGCTCGCGAGCTTCTCGGTCGGCGGTCCGCTCTCCGGGCCGCCGACGATCCTCGACGGGAACCTGTACGTCGGCGCCGGGAGCGGCGCGCGGAGCGGCCCGCCCGAGTTCGTCGGCTCGATCAGCTCCTGGGTCTCGGCTCCGATCAACGCGTTCTGCATCGCGGGCAGCGACGGCTGCCCCGCGGAAGGCCGCTGCAACGACGCCAACCCGTGCACGCGCGACGCACTCTCCGGGGCCGACTGCACGCACGCTCCCGAGGCCGACGGGACGTCGTGCCGAATCGGCGCGAACACCGGCGCCTGCAGCGCCGGGGCGTGCGTCCTCGGTCCCCACGACTGCGACGACGCGAACGCGTGCACGCGCGACTTCCAGACGCCGGCCTCGTGTCGCTACGAGTCGGCCCCGGCCGGCACCGCCTGCACGACCCGCGGCCGCGCGGGCACGTGCCGCGACGGCTCCTGCTTCGTCCAGGTCGGCAGCGAATGATCGCCGAACGCGCTCCCCTCGACCACTGACGGCACGGTTCGAGAAAGCCGGAGTCGCGTCCATCCCGCGAGCGCTCCGCCGGTGCGGCGAGCCGATGAGGCTCACGTCGTCGCGCGCGTCTGCCATTCCTCACGATTTTCGGCCCGATCTTCTGAAGCGTCAGACAAGAAAGCGATAGGACAGCGTGTTCGCGATCGCCCGATCCGGCATGCCGTGTGCTCCGCCCGCCGGCCGGGGGCGTGCGCGCGGCTCAGGTCCGGGTCGCGCGCGGCGATAGGTCCCGGCCTGTACGGCGAGCGGCCGTGCGCCCCCGGTCGCCCGCCAGGCAGGAGTCGGGAGCTGGGAGAACGCCATGCCGAAGAACTTCGACGAGGCGCCACCGCTGAGTGCGACCTACAACGTCAAGACCGACGAGGTGGTCACCTTAGACGTCATCATCGGTAGCGGTCAGATCGGCAGCATCGGAGTGCAGGTGGGCGACGATCCTCTCGTGATGGGTCACGACCATCTGAAAGTCGCGCTCGGACAAGGATTCGACGTCAAGGGAAAGACGGTTGTCGTCGGAACCGCAGTCCACGACGTCAATCCGAACACGAATCGCAGCGAGGTGCAGTACACGTTGACGGGTGGCTTTCCGCCCGACGTCTTCCACACCGAGCTGGTCCCGACCGAGGACCTCTTGATGGTCATCCACGTCGCGACCTTCACGTTCGCGTAGGTCGCGCCATGCTTCGCCATCCAATCAAAGTCCACATCGTCCTTCTCGCCTGGCTGATCGCGCTACCGGCGGCTGCGGTCGCCGAAGCTGCGCAGGACGGGTCCGGCTCCACGGTGACCGTGGAAGACCTGCGTACGCCGTACTCTCCCGCGTTCGTCCTGTTGGGCATCGAGCCGGCGACCGTCGAGCGCCCGACCAATCCGAAGGCGCTCGCGCTCAGCGCGTTCGGGGCCATTCAGAACGGAGGCAATTTCGCGCTCGAGGTCGCGCCGTACTGGCTTTTTCGCCATCCGACCTTGACGTACGAGGACTACTACGGCGCGAACACCTTCGAGGTGATGCTGCAGACCTTGTCGATTTCCGTGGCGACGTCGCTGAACATGGACACGAAGCCCAGCGACATGTCGGAGACCGACTCGAGCAATGCCACGGGTGCCGGTGTCGGTGCCCGCCTTTCCGTCTTGCGCGGAAAGCCCGACCAGTCCGACGTGGATACGCTGTTCGCTGCCAGCGACAAGGCGGCTGAACGCGCCGTCGCGCTCGGAAAGGCTCAGCTGAAACTCAACAAGCTGAACGCCGCGATCGAACAGAAGCAGGGTGAACTGAAGAACGAAACCGATCCGGCCGCCGCCAATAAGCTGCTCTTGCAGATCAACGCGTTGATGGCCGATCGGACCGGTGCGGAGAAGGAAATGTCGGGGATCCGGGACGACATCGACAAGATTGCGAAAGAGAGCCGTCCCGTTCGCGAACGCGTTGCGACCGCATGGCATCGGGGCTTCACCCTCGATGTCGCGGGTGGAGCATCCGGCATCTTTCCTTCGGGCAAATCGCAGAGCGGCCAGTTCCAGCGCGCGGGCGTATGGTTCGAGCCCGGCTACCGCGCGGACGACGTGTTCGACGCCCCAAAGCACGAGAGTGGCGGCGTGCGTCTGAACTTGGAAGTGGTGGGCATCGCTCGGTACCTGTTGGACCACGAGACCGACAAGAACGACCTGGTGGATTTGGGCGGACGCCTCACGGCGGAATTCCCGCGGGCGGTCTTCAACAGCAGGCTCGCGCTATCCTTCGAGGGGGTGAAACGGATCGTGGCCTCTGGTCCCGAGCAGAGCAGTGAGCGCCTCGCGGGTATCATCGAGTACGAGCTTCCGGAGTTTCTCCAGATGGGGAATGCCAAGTACCTCACTGCAACGTTTGGGCAGGACTTCGACGACCAGACGGGCGACAACCGGACGATTGTTCTTTTCGGAGTGAATTTCGGATTCGGACAAGATCCGCAGGTCACGTTCGAGAGGAGCGGCGGGAACCAGGGTTGAGGTTCGACGTCATCTCGACCGGCGGACTCGAGCGACGTCGGCCGTCGCGCCGGTCGTTCGCCGAATGCGTCCACTTCGGCGAGCGACCGGCGCCGACATTTGCGGTCGCAAAGCGTAGGTCGGTCGTGAGTCTCGGAGCGGCGGATCAGATCACGCCCGGGTACGAGCCGCCGTCGACCTGGAGGTTCTGTCCCGAGACGTAGCCCGCGTGCGCGCTGCAGAGGAACGCGCAGGCGGCCGCGAATTCCTCCGGCGTCCCGAGGCGCCGCGCCGCGATCGATTCCGCCATCTCCGCGTAGGCCGCCTCGATCGACATGCCGGCGACCTGCGCGCGCACCTGCGCCATGAAGCGCTGGCGATCCGTGTCGATGCGTTCCGGCAGGAGGTTGTTGATCGTCACGTTGTCGCAGGCGACCTCCTTCGACAGGCCCTTGCACGCGGCCGTGAGGGCGCTGCGCGCCGCGGTCGAGAGGCCCATGGCGGGGTGCGGCGACTTCACCATCGCGGAGGTGATGTTCACGATCCGCCCGAAGCGGCGCGCCCGCATTCCGCCGACGACAGCTCGGATGAGGAGCACCGGCGCCAGCAGGTTCGCCTCGAGCGCGGCGAGCCATTTCGCGCGATCCCAGTCCTCGAAGCGGCCGGGCAGGGGGCCGCCGTTGTTGTTCACGAGGATGTCGGGCTCGGGGCAGGCGGCGAGGAGCGCCTCGCGGCCGGCTTCGGTGTTGAGGTCGGCGGCGACGGCCGTCACGCGAGCGCCCGTCGCGCGCCGGATCTCCTCCGCGGTTGCGTCCAGGCGCTCGCGGTCGCGTCCGTTGACGACGACCTCGACGCCCTCCGCGGCGAGCGCGAGCGCGCACGCCCTTCCGAGCCCGCGGCTCGACGCGCACACGATCGCCCTCCGGCCCGCGATCCCGAGGTCCATGTTCGCTCTCCTTCCTCCGCGCGCGCCGGCCGCGCGTCAGGCCGGGACGATCGCGTCGATCGCGCGCGCGAGCGCGCCGTACGCATCGGGGACGCCGCGCGGCGCGCGCCATGCGACGTGCTGGTCGGGCCGCACGAGAACCGCTCCGTCGGGCGCGATCCCGAGGAGCTCCGTCCATCGCCCGCTCGGGTCGAGCACGTCGCGCCCGATGACGACGCGGTCGATCGGCACACGCGCCGCGCCGCCGCTGCGGCTCGCGCCCATCCCGACGCGAGCTGCCGCGTCGATCCACGCTGCCCCCGCGCCGGTCGTCACGAGCGTGAAGCGGTCGAGCGCGAAGAGGTCGAGCGACGAGACGCGCGCCTCCGCGCGCTCGACCCACGCGTGCGGAACGCGCGCGCCCGGCCGCGCCGTCTGGACGAGCTCGCGCACCGGGTTCGCGAGCGCGGGCGGCGGCGTGCCGTCGTCGAGGAGCGCGCCCTCCTCGTACGCGACGCCGAGCTGGAGGCCGAGCATGTCGAAGTGCTCCGCCTGGTTCGCGATCGCGCCCGCGATGCGGGCGCGGCGCCCTTCGTCGCCGTCGCCGTCGCCGTCGCCCGCGAGCGCCTGGTACACGTCCAGGAGGCGCGCGGCGTTCGCGAGGCTGACGTCGGCGTTCCGCTGCGCGGTCGGCCGGCGCTCCGTCTCGTACGTCTCGAGCAACGCCTCGCCTGCCCAGCCGCGCTCGACGGCCGCGATCTTCCACGCGAGGTTGTGCGCGTCCTGCACGCCCGTGTTCAGGCCGAGGCCGCCCGTCGGCGGAAAGCGGTGCGCGCTGTCGCCGACGAGGAAGGTTCGGCCCGCGCGGTACGACGCCGCGACCTGCGCGGTCATCGTCCACGGGCGGATCGTCCGGATCGCGAATCGAGCGGCGCCGGTGCCGAGCGCGCGCCGCACGATCGCGGAGCACGCCTCCTCGCCGTAGTCGCTCTCCGACTCGCGGTCCGAGTCCCAGGGGTGCATGTAGACCCACGTCGAGTCGATGTCGTGCGCGACGAACGTTCCCGTCGCACCCGGCGCGGTCGTCCAGTAGAGGACGCCCGGCCGTTCGCCGACGAGGCCGCGCAGGTTCGCCTCGAAGTGGATCATGACGAAGCTCTGGAGGCGTCCCGGCCCGAGCATCTCGACCCCGGCCGACTTCCGGACGCGGCTCGCCGCGCCGTCCGCGGCGACGAGCCATCGGCTCTCGATCTCGATCGTCCCGGTCACCGTGCGGATCCGCGACACGACGCGGTCGCCTTTCTCCTCCGCGCTCTCCCACTCCTCGCCGAAGCGAACCTCGCCGCCGAGGCGCTCGAGCGTCGCGTGGAGGATCGGCTCGAAGCAGTGCTGGGAGAGGTTCCGGAGCGGCGTCGGTGTGACGTCGAGGACGTCGTCGCCCTGGCGCTCGAAGGGGAGCCGGCCGAGCTCCTCGCCGGCGAGCGTCGTCACCCAGAGCACGCGGCCCGCGTCCGCGGGCGGCTTGCACGCGGCGGCGACCGCGTCCATGTCGACGCCGGCCGCGCGGCAGATCTCGAACGTGCGGGCGTTCACGACGTGAGCCGCCGGCGCGCGCTGCGGCTCGTGACGCCGCTCGATCACGCGGCACGCGACCCCCTGGCGTCGCAGCAGGATCGCCGACATCAGGCCGACCGGCCCGCCGCCGACGATCAGGACCGGGACGTCGATCGCCATCGTCAAGCTCCGAACGGCGAGGGCGCCGGGGGCCCCCAGTGCGATTCCGGACCCGGGCCACCGATCGCGATCGCGCCGGTCGGGCTGGTCGCGTCGAAGAGATCGCCGTCGGTCCAGTGCTCGTGCACGTTGCCCCAGGGGTCGCGCCAGTAGTCGAAGACCTGGCTTCCGACGACGTGCCGGCCGACGCCCCAGTGGTGCGCGTGGCCGCGCGCCGCGAGGTGCTCGTGGCCGGCCATCAGGTCGTCGAGATCGTGGACCTCGAAGGACACGTGGTTCAACGCCACCTGTCCCGCGCCGATCGCGAGGAAGGTGTGGTGATCGACGTACTCCGCGCCGCGGTCGCAGCGCATGAACGCGGCGAGCACCTGGTCGCGATCGCCGAGGTAGACCTCGTCCGAGCTCAGGAAGCCGAAGCGATCGCGGTAGAACGCCTCGGTCTCGCGGAAGTCGTTCACGAGCAGGACGAAGTGGCCGAGCCGCTTCACGTGCGACGGGCCGCGCTCGACCGACTGCGGCTCGCCGCGGCGCGCGCGCGTCGCGCCGTCGTTGCGCGGCCGGCGCGCGGGCAGCGGAAGGGCGGAAACGCCCTCCATCCCGTGGACGACCTCGAGCGCGATGCCGTTCGGGTCGACGAGGCGGACGCGGAGACCGCCTCCCGGCTCGTCGATCGGCTCGACGGGTCCGGCGCCGGGCGCGCGCGCGATCGCTTCGAGGTCGGCGACGCTCTCCGCCCGGAGGCCGACCCCGACGAACGCGGGCTCGCCGAGCTCGGTCACGTGGACGTGATGAAAGGCGTCGCTGCCGCGCATGTAGAGGGCGGACGCCGTCCGGGCCGCGCGGACGAGGCCGAAGTCGGTGAGGAATGCTTCCGCGCGGTCCAGGTCGGGCGCGCGAAAGCGGACGTAGGCGAGATCGCTGACCTTGATCATGGTGACTCCTTCGGCGGCGTCGGCCACTGCCCTCCACGAGTTAGTCAGATGTATAAGCAATGTTGCGTTTCTTAGTCAATGGACTAAACTGTGATCGCATGACGAAGCGGCGATCGGGCACCGCGGCGAAGCGGCGGACGCGCCCGGCGAACGCGTCCCGGACCCGGGCGGCGAGCGCCCGAAGCGCGAGGCCGGCCGCCGTCGAGGGCACGCCCGCCGACATCCTCGACGCCGCGCTCGCCGTCTTCGCCGAGCGCGGCTTCGACGGCGCGCGCACGCGCGAGATCGCCGCCCGCGCCGGGGCGAACCTGGGCCTCCTCACCTACTACTTCGGCGACAAGGAGCGCCTCTGGCGGGAGGCGGTGACGCGCGCGTTCGCCCGCCTACGGGAAGAGCTGGGCGACGTCCTCGCGGCCGACGCGGACGGCGCCGACCCGCGCGCCGGCCTCGACCACGTCGTGCGCCGCTTCGTCCGCTTCGTCGCGCGCAACCCGGAGTTCATGCAGCTCATGAACGACGAGGGAAAGCGCGACGGTCCGCGCATGCGGTGGCTCGTCGATCGCTTCGTCGGCCCGGCGTACGAGGCGCTCCGGCCGCGCGTCGAGCGCGCGCGCGCGAGTGGCGCGCTCCCGGCCATCCCGGCGGCGAGCCTCCACTACCTGGTGCTCGGCGCGGCGGGCCTGATCTTCAGCCAGGCCGCGGAGTGCAAGCGCCTGATGGGAGTCGACCCGCGGACGGACGCGTTCGCCGACGCGCACGCGGACGCGCTTCTCCAGCTGATCGCGCCGGCGAGCCGCGCGGCTAGCGATTGACCGCGGCGAACGCCTCGGCGATCCGCTTCGGCGCGCGCGGCCGCGCGTACATGCGCTCCATGTACGAGCGGAGGCGCGGGAAGTCGTCGAGCAGCTTGTCCTCGTTGGCCCAGTCGAGCGTGTAGGCGGTCACGAAGTCGGCGACGGTCGCGCGGTCGCCGACGACGAAGTCGCGACCGCGCATGTGATCGTCGAGGACGGCGGCCATCGGCTTGAAGTCGCCGGCGGCGTTCGGGATCTCGGCGGGCAGCCGCTGCGCCTCGGGGTAGAGGAACGTGTGGCGCGAGATCCGCCAGAGCGGCTGCTCGAGCTCCGTCGCCGCGAAGAGGAGCCAGCGGTAGACGTCCGCTCGCGCCGCGAGGTCCGTCGGCAGGAACCGCTTGTCGCGGTCCTTCTCCGCGAGGTAGAGCACGATCGCGACCGACTCGGTGAGCACGAGGTCGCCGTCGACCAGCACGGGCAGCTTCGCCGCCGGGTTGACCGCGAGGAACTCGGGTTTGCGGTTCTCGCCCTTGATCAGGTTCACGGGCACCGACTCGAAGTCCATGCCCAGCTCCTGCAGGGTCCAACGCGCGCGGATCGAGCGCGTCGGGCCGAACTCGTAGAGCCTCATCCGGATGTCTCCTTTGCGACGGCGCGCCGGCCGCCGAACGATCGTCCCCTCGATGGCTCGTCGAACGGCGCGCGCGCCTTTCGACGATCGCGGCGCCGAAAAAACGCACGTCCCGGCCGGCACGCGCCGTGCGTCGTTCTCGGTTAAGGATAGGCCGATCGTGCGCATCGTGAAGAACCCGCCGGAGCCCTTTCACGAGGGGGAGCTCGCCGTGCAGCGCCGCGCGGGCGTCGCCGCGATGGCGGCGAAGGTGGGCGCCGGCATCCACGACGTTTTGCCGCCCCCGGCGGCCGCGTTCCTCGCCGCGCGGCGCTTCGCGGTGGTCGGAGCGACCGACGAGGGGGGCCGCGTGTGGGCGTCGCCGGTCGTGGGAGAGGAGGGCTTTCTCCACGTCCCCGAGGAGCGGACGCTCGAGGTGCGTGCCGCTCCGCCCGCCACGGACCCGCTGTACGCGGCCCTCCGCGGCGAGGCGCGGGTCGGCCTGATCGCGATCGACTTCGCGGCCCGCCGGCGCGTGCGCGTCAACGGAACCGCCGTGCCGCTCGCGGGCGACGGCTTCGCGATCCACGTCGAGCAGGCGTACGCGAACTGTCCGAAGTACATCCGGCGCCGCGAGCCGGCCGACGGCGACCGCCCGCGGCCCGTCGCGCGCGAGGCGTCGCGTGCGAGCGAGCTGTCGTCGTCGCAGATGCGCTGGATCGCGTCCGCGGACACGTTCTTCATCGCGACCGCTCACCGCGAGCGCGGCGCCGACGCGTCCCACCGCGGCGGCGACCCCGGCTTCGTGCGCGCGCTCGACGCGACGCGGCTCGCGTGGCCCGACTACGTCGGGAACGCGATGTTCCAGACGCTCGGAAACCTCGCGACGAACCCGGCATGCGGCCTCGTCTTCCTCGACTTCCGGACCGGCGGCGCGCTGCAGCTCTCAGGCACGGCGCGCGTCGCGTGGGACGATCCGGCGGCGCGCGAGATCGCCGGCGCGGAGCGGCTCGTCGAGTTCGCGGTCGAGCAGGTGATCGAGACCGAAGGAGCGGTCCACGGCGGATGGCAGGAAGGAGAGCCGTCGCCGCACAACCCGCGGTGACGTCGTGCCGACCGCGCCCCGCCGCGCGGCACGTCGAGCCCACGCATCGTCCAGAAGCGGGTGCTCGACGTAGCGGATCGAGCGTGCCTAGAACCGGACGTGGACTCGAAGCGGGAGGTCGTGGTCGTTCCCCTCTCCGACGTCGATCGGGCCAGGGACTTCCAGGAGCGGCTGGGGGAGATCAACGAGCGGCTGCCGGGCCGGGTGTGAGCGATGGACGTCGCAGCTCTTGCACGGCTCCTGCACGAAACGTCCGAGCACCACGGCGCGTTCGAGGCGGTCGCCCCGCCGCACGACTGGTGGGACTGGTACGCGGCGTACATGGACGCCCGCCAGCGCGGGAGCACCCCGGAGGAGGCGTCTGCGGCCGCCGGTCGCTACATGGCGGACGTCAAGCACGTCGTCGCGCGTACCTGACGTACGCGCCACCCTCGCCACGCGAATGGACCACGGCGAAACGGTCGTCCGGCCGGCCAAGCGCGGCGACCGCGAAGCGCTCGGCCGGCTCGGCGCGCTTCTCGTCGGGACGCACCACGGTTTCGACCGCGACCGCTTCATGGCGCCCGGCGCGGACGTCGAGCGCGGCTACGGCTGGTTCCTCGGCACCCAGCTCCGCGAGGACGACGCCGCGGTCTTCGTCGCCGAGCAGGACGGCGAGGTCGTCGGCTACGTCTACGCCGGGCTCGAGCCGCGCTCGTGGAAGGAGCTGCGCGACGCCGCAGGATTCGTCCACGACGTGGTCGTCGACGAGCGGGCGCGCCGCTCCGGCGTCGCGCGCGCCCTCCTCGAGCGCGCGATCGAGTGGCTCCGCGAGCGCGGAGCGCCGCGCGTGATGCTCTGGACCGCGGAGCAGAACCGCGGCGCGCAGGAGCTTTTCGCGGAGCTCGGCTTTCGCCGCACGATGATCGAGATGACGCGCGAGCTGTCCGACGGGTCGCCGCCGAGAGGCGAGCGTCCGAAGCCGCGACGGCGCTGAACGACTAGTCGCGCTCGCGCGCGGCGGCACGCATCTCGGCGCCCGGTCGGGTCAGGACCTCGTCCGCGATCTCGCGGTCGCGCGTCTTGTGGAGCCGGTACGCGTCGTCGACGAGGCGAAGCGGGTGCATGCCGTCGACCTGCCCGATGAACGGCGGGTGGATGCTGTAGCCGAGCAGCGACCGCATGCGCGCGCTGCAGGCGCGCGCGGCGTCGGGCGGGACGATCAGGAGCTGCGACTCCTGCGGCCGGAGCCACGGCTGGCAGTACTGCGGGCTGATCGCGAGACGCGTTCCCGCGCTCCGGTTCTCGCCGCCGCGATGCCAGAGCGCGGCGTCGAACACGATCGCCGAGCCCGCCGGCATGACCGCCGCGCGCTCCTCGTGCGCGCGCTCGTCCGGATGGTCTCCGGCCCAGCGATGGCTTCCCGGGATGATCTCGGTCGCGCCGTTTTCCTCGGTGAAGTCCTCGATCGCCCAGATGACGCTCACTCCGAGGACCGACGGGCGCGGGCGCGGAAGGAGGTAGAACGCGTCGTCGGTGTGCCACGCCTGCGCGTTCTCGCCCGGATGCAGCCGGATCGACTGCATCGTGGAGAGCAGGTAGTTCGGGAGGAGCACGCGATCGAGCAGCTCGACGATCCGGGGATGCTCGGCGAGGCGCTGGAATGCGGCGCCCTTCGCGGCGAGGCTGTAGACGCGCTGGCTCCGGTCGCCCTCGAAGTCGTTCCGCCCCATCGGGCGATCGCGCTCGTACGGCGCGAGCGCGGCCGTGATGTCGGCGAGCTCCGTGCGATCGAGCAGGCCTTCGAGGATGACGTAGCCTTCGTCGACGAAGCTCCGAAGGCGGGTTTCGGTCGTCATGACGGAAGCTATACCGGCGCGCGCCGCCGAAGCGAGTGCCGGGGCGCAGCTCATCTCGCCCGCCGAAACGGCCGATGGTCCCATGAATGGTCGAGCGGGTTCGAAGATCGCTCTCCGCCCTCTGGTCTGCGCTGCGCGCGCCGGTGCCCGAGGGCTATCGCGCGGAGCGGGCGCGAGCGCTCCTGTCGCGCGTCGAGTGGTCGGCGCGCCTGGCGCTCCCACTCGTCGTGATCGCGGCGATCGGGAACCTGCTGACGTTCGAGACGCGCATCGCCGAGCGCCTAGCGACCTTCGCCGCCGAGCTCGTGCTCTTCGCCGCCGCCCTGGTCCTCGTGCGGTGGCCGTGGGCCGTCCGGCACGCGACCGCGCTCACCCTCGCTTTCGCGTGCGCGATCGGCGGGGCGCTTCTCTGGGCGCTCTCGCTCTCGCCGGACGACATCGAGATCCTCGGCGGCACGATCGTCGTCGCGATGATGGCGACGAGCCTGATCTATCCATGGGGACCGTGGGCGCAGCTCGTGTTCACGGCGTTCCTCTGCGCGGGTTACGTCGCGCTGCTCCCGGTCGTCGGGTTCCACTCCACCCGCTTCGTGAACGTCCTGATCGCGCTCCTGAACGGGGTCGTGCTCTCGACGGCGGGCGCGTTCGTCTACGAGCGCCAGCGGCGGTCGAACGCGCAGCTCGTGCGCGATCTGAAGCGCGCGAGCCGCACGAAGTCCGAGTTCCTCGCCAACATGAGCCACGAGATCCGGACCCCGATGAACGCCGTCGTCGGCATGACCGGACTCCTCCTCGACAGCCCGCTCTCCACCGAGCAGCGCGACTTCGTGAACACCATCCGCGTCAGCAGCGACGCGCTCCTCACGCTGATCAACGACATCCTCGACTTCTCGAAGATCGAGTCGGGCAAGATGGACGTCGAGCGCGCGCCGTTCCAGCTTCGCACGTGCGTCGAGGAGGCCGTCGACCTGGTCGCGCGCGCGGCGGCGGAGAAATCGATCGAGCTCGGCTACGCCATCGCCGACGACGTCCCGGCGGCGGTCGCGGGCGACGTGACGCGGCTCCGTCAGGTGCTCGTGAACCTCCTCAGCAACGCGATCAAGTTCACGGAGCGCGGCGAGGTCGTGCTCGCGGTCGCGCTGGCGGCGCGGCGCCCCGAGGGCGCAGAGCTGCACTTCTCGGTGCGCGACACGGGCATCGGGATCGCCGCCGATCGTCTGGAGCGGCTCTTCCAGCCCTTCACGCAGGCGGACGAATCGACGACGCGGCGCTACGGCGGCACGGGTCTCGGCCTCGCGATCTCGACCCGGCTGTGCGAGCTCATGGGCGGACGGCTGTGGGCCGAGAGCCAGCCGGGCGCGGGGTCGACGTTCCATTGCACCGCGGTCGTCTCGCTCGCCGCTTCGTCCGACACGCGACCGGCGCTCGCGCCCGCGGCGAGCCTGGACGGCCTCCGCGCTCTCGTCGTCGACGACAACGCGACGAATCTCTGGATCGTCTCGTCGTACGCCGCGGGGTGGGGGATGGACGTCGCGACCGTCGCCTCTCCCGGCGAGGCGCTCGAGCTGCTCGATGCCGGCGCACCGTTCCACGTCGCGATCCTCGACATGGCGATGCCGGACATGAACGGCGCCGAGCTGGCGCGCGAGATCCGGCGCCGTCGCGGCAGCGGCGCTCCGCGGATCATCCTCCTGAGCTCGATGGGACGGAGCGAGGTGCGAGCCGCTCTCGAGCGCGATGGCGCCCCGGAGTCCGCGTTCGCCGCCATCCTGACGAAGCCCGTCAAGCCGTACGCCCTGCGCGCGGCGGTCGAGGACGCCGTGCTCGCGCTTCCGGCGGTCGCGGCGGAGCCGCTGCGACGCGGCCCGTCGCTCGATGCGGCCCTCGCGGCGCGCATGCCGCTTCGGGTCCTCCTCGCCGAGGACAACCACGTGAACCAGAAGGTCGCCCTCAAGATCCTCGAGAAGCTCGGCTATCGCGCCGACGCGGTCGCGAACGGTCTCGAGGCGCTCGCGGCCCTCGAGACGCGGTCGTACGACGTCGTCCTCATGGACGTGCAGATGCCGGAGATGGACGGCTACGCGGCGACGCAGCAGATCCGCGAGCGCTGGCCGCACGGCGGCCCGCACGTCGTCGCCATGACGGCGCACGCCCTCGCGGGGGATCGCGAGGCGTGCCTCGCCGCCGGCATGGACGACTACGTGAGCAAGCCGCTCCGGCCGGAGGCGCTGGTCCGCGCCCTCGAGCGCGCAGCGGCCGCTCTCCGCACGGACGACGCCGGCGACGACGGGCGCGGCGCGCAGGCGAGCGGCGACGTCCAGCGAGGATCGCCTTCCTGAGACGTTTTCGGCGTCTTGTCCGCTCCGGCGCAATCGTTCAGTGAAGTTGCGGTGGCGCCCGAAGGCGACGGAGCGCGTCCGAGCCGAGCGCGGGAGATCGCGCCCGAGGACGCACGGCGCACGGCGCGGCGCTCTCGCGAGAGAGTCGGAGGCGGTCGCGCGCCGCGCGACGTTCCCGTCGGGTTTGCGAGCCGTCGCCAGAACGCGATCTCTCGCGTCGCGATCGGGCTCGCGATCGCCGCGGCCGTCGCCGTCGCGCATGCCGGCTCGCTCGACGGCGGCTTCGTCCTCGACGCTCGCGCCCAGGTCCTGCTGAACCCGGCCGTGCACGCCGCGACGTGGGCGAACGTCGCGACGCTCGTCTCGCACGACTACTGGTACCCGTTCGGCGCGGGAGGGCTCTACCGGCCGGCGACCACGATCTCCTACCTCGTGAGCTACGCCGTACTCGGGAGCGGCGATCGCCCGCTCGGCTACCACGTCGCGAGCCTGCTCCTGCACCTCGCGTGCACGTACGCGCTGTACGCGCTCGTCCTCCGAGTCCAGGGCGTCCGCTGGACGGCGGCGGTCGCGGCCGCGCTCTTCGGGCTGCACCCGCTCGCGACCGAGGCGGTCTCGTCGATCGCCGGCCGGGCCGATCTGCTGGCAGCGCTCGGAGTGCTGACGGCGCTCGCGATCCACGCCGCGGGGCGCGGGCGCGGGCTCGAGTCCACGGCATTCGCTCTCGCCGCCGCGCTCGCGTTCTTCGCGAAGGAGACGGGTCTCGTGCTGCCCGTTCTCCTGATCGCGCACGACCGACTCCTCGGCGCGCGGCCGGGTGCGCGCTGGCGGTACGCGATCGCCGCCGCGCTCCTCGTCGTGTACGTGGCCGCTCGCCTGCACGCCGCGAGCGCCGACGTGCCGGTCGAGGACACGCCGGCGCTCGACAACCCGCTGGTCGAGGTGGACGCGCTCCGGGCGCGGCTCACCGCGGTCGCGGTGGCGGGCAGAGAGCTCGCGCTCTTCGTCTGGCCGGCGCGCCTCAGCGCCGACTACTCGTGCTGCGAGATCCCGGTCGTCGGCTGGCCGCCCTCGGGACGAGATGCGGTCCGGGTCGGGCTCTCCGCGCTCGCCCTCGGCGCCGTCGCGCTCTGGATCGCTCGGCAGCGCGGCACCCGGCCCGGGCGATGCTTCTTCGCCGTCCTGGCGGTGGTCGCGTGGCTTCCCGCCTCGAACCTGGTCGCGATCATCGGAACGATCCTCGCGGAGCGGACGCTCTATCTGCCGCTCGCCGGAGTCGCGGCGGTGGTCGCGGACGTCGTGCAGGAGGTGCGCGCTCGCGGAACGCCGGCGCGGGCGCGGGCGATCACGGCCGCATGCGTCGCCGTCCTGGTCGCCTGCGGTGCGCGCACGTGGGCGCGTGCGCGCGACTGGCGGAGCGACCGGCGGCTCTGGGAGAGCGCGCTCGCCGCCGTACCCGGAAGCGCGAAGGCGAACGCATCCCTCGCTGCGACGCTCTTCGTCGAGCGCGGCGGAGCTGCCGACCTCGACACGGTGATCGCGCTCGGAGAGCGGGCGGTCGCGATCCGCCCGGACTACCAGAACGCGCTCGTCGCGCTCGGAGGGCACTACGTCGTCAAGGGCGACGAGCTCGCGGAGCGCTCCGGCGCGGCGGACGCGAGCCCCTGGTACGAGCGGTCCGTCGCCGTGCTGGAGCGGGCTCGCGCGCTCGACGCCGCCGCGGTGGAGCGCTTTCGCCGGTCCATGGCCGCGCGCGGCGTCGCGCCCGACGCGATCCCGGATCGCGCCGACGCGAACCTCTACAACAACCTCTCGCTCGCGTACGTCCGGACCGGCAGGCTCCCCGAAGCGCTCGCGGCCTACGAGCGCTCGCGCGACCTCGACCCGCTGAACGCGCGCCGCCACTCCGACGTCGCCGCCGTGCTCGCGCAGCTCGGCCGATGGCAGGACGCGACGGTCGAGATGTTCGAGGCGGTCCTGCTCGCGCCCGGGGATGCGGAGCTGCGCTCGTGGCTGGTCGAGCTGCTCCGCCGCTCCGCGCCGGGCAGCGTGGCGACGCTCGCGCCGGATCGCGTGGAGGTCGACGCCGGGCATCCCGACGTGCGGCGCCATCGCTGCGCGGCGCTCGAGGCCCTCGTGCGCGACGCCCGGGCCGCGGGCGACGCGGAGCGTACGGCGTCGTTCGAGCGCGCGCGCGACGAATCGTGCGGCGGCCGACCGGCGGCGTGACGCTCAGCGGCGGCCCGAGCGCAGCAGCGACTGGTACGCGACGAGCGACCGCGCGTGGTCGCGGTCGGCGCGGAGACCGACGTGGCCGTCGGGTCGCACGGCGAGGACGGCGATGCCGTCCACCCCGAGGGCCTCGCTGGTCGTGCCGTCGAGGCGCGGCCAGCGCTCGTCGGACGGCTCGCTCGCGAGCACGACGGTCGTCTCGATCACGGACGGATCCGCTGCCGCTCGCACCGACTCCTCGACCCCGGCGACCCCGTCCGCGCCGTCGCACGAGCCGGCGATGACCAGCGCGGTGTGGCCCGCTCGGTGGGCGAGCTCGTGCAGGAAGCAGCGCTCGCCGTTCGGGAACCGGACCGGGACCGTGTCGGGAAGCCTTCCGCCCGGATGAAGGGTCGCGTCCGTATCGCCCATCACGATCGGCGACGCCGAGTAGTCGATGTCGAGCTCGGCCTCGGCGATCACCTCGTGGTGGCGGGACGTCGGGTCCGCGAACACCCTGCGGAGCTCGCGGTCGCGCGCGCGTCGCTCGGCGGGGTCGACGAGCGTGTGCGCGTGCTCGGCCGCGTCGCCCGACGCGGTGATCGTCTCGGCGACCGGCCGCCGCTCGACCTCGTAGCTGTCGAGCAGGTCCGCGCTGCTCTCCCCGGAGCACACGAGCGCGAGCTTCCACGCGAGGTTGAACGCGTCCTGCAGGCCGCTGTTCATCCCGTGACCCTGCGACGGCGAGCAGACGTGCGCTGCGTCGCCCGCGAGCAGCACGCGACCGGAGCGGTAACGGGTCGCGACCTTCGTGTGGCAGTGGAACCGCGTCGGGTTGGCGACGCCATCGAACGCCACCTCGGGGTGGTAGCGGCCGATCGTCGCGAGCGCGTCGGCGACCAGGTCCGAGTCCGGGCCGCTCGGACGGAGGTAGACGCGCCAGCGCTCCTTCGGAAGGGCGGTCAGGATCACCGGGATCGCCTCGAGGTACGCGTAGTTCGCCTCGAACGGCTCGGACCAGCCGCGGAGCGTGACGTCGAACACCGCCCACGGCTCCGGGATGTCGTGACCCGCGAGGTCGATTCCCGAGAGCTCGCGCGTGGTGCTGTGGAGGCCGTCGCAGCCGACGACCCAGTCGACCGACGTCTCTTCGTGCGCGCCGCCGCTCTCGATCGCGGCCACGATGCCGTCTCGCCGCTGCTCGAGGGCGACGAGCCGCGTCGCGCGCATGACGTCGCCGCCCCGGCGGCGGAGATAGTCGGTCAGGATCGACTCGGTCACCTCCTCGGAGATCCCGAGGTTGAAGCCGTGCCGGCTGCCGCAGGTCGCGAGGTCGATGACGCCCAGCACGTCGCCCCCGGAGTGGAGACGGGCCGTCCGTTGCTTGACACCGATCGCAAGGAAGGGATCGAGGATCCCGAGCGATTCGAAGACCTCGAGCGACCGCGGGTGCACGACCGTCGCGCGATCCCAGTGCAATGGCGCGTCGTGCGCGTCGATGAGCCGACACGGGACGCCGCGGCGGTGGAGCTCGGCAGCGAGGAGCAGTCCGGTCGGCCCGGCGCCGACGATCAGAACGCGCGCGTCCTTCGGCGTCATCCGGGATGCTCTACCTCAAGCTCGCGGCCACCGGTATCGTCGTCAGCAGTGCTGGCTGAGTTGCGGCTGTGAGCCTGAAGGCGCTTTTCGGGATCGCTCTGCCGGTCGTGCAGGGCCCGATGGCGGGCGTGCAGGACGCCGCGCTCGCGATCGCGGTCTCGAACGCGGGCGGGCTGGGCTCGCTGCCGTGCGCGATGCTCGCACCCGATCCGCTGCGCGCCGAGCTGAAGAAGATCGCCGCCCAGACCACGCGACCGTTCAACGTGAACTTCTTCTGCCATCGCCAGCCCGAGCCCGACCCGGAGCGCGAAGCCGCCTGGCGGCGCGCCCTTGCGCCGTACTTCGCGGAGTACGGCATCGATCCCGCGAGCGCTCCGGCGGGACCGGGCCGGCTGCCGTTCAGCCACGACGCGGCCGACGTGCTCGAGGATTTACGGCCTCCGGTCGTGAGCTTCCACTTCGGCCTTCCGCCGCCGGATCTGCTGCGGCGCGTTCGGGCATGGGGTGCGACCGTCCTCTCGTCGGCCACGACGGTCGCGGAAGCCCGCTGGCTCGAGGGCCACGGCGTCGACGCGATCGTGGCGCAGGGTCTCGAGGCGGGCGGCCATCGCGGCTCGTTCCTGTCGACCGATCTCTCGGCGCAGATGGGCACCTTCGCGCTCGTGCCGCAGATCGTGCGGGCGGTGAAGGTGCCGGTGATCGCTGCCGGCGGCATCGTCGACGCGGCGACGGCTACGGCCGCGGTCGCGCTCGGCGCGGCCGGGGTGCAGGTCGGGACGGCCTACCTCCTCTGCCCGGAAGCGACGACGAGCGCCGTGCATCGCGCGGCCGTCGCGAGCGAAGCGGCGCGCTTCACCGCCGTCACCAACCTGTTCACCGGCCGTCCGGCGCGCGGCATCCCGAACCGCCTGATGCGCGAGCTCGGTGCGCTGAGCGACCTGCCGCCGCCGTTCCCCCTCGCCGCAGCGGCGCTCGCACCGTTGCGAGCGAAGGCGGAAGCCCTCGGCCGCGGTGACTTCACGCCGCTCTGGGCAGGGCAGAACGTCGGCGGATGCCGGGAGGTGCCGGCGGCCGACCTCACGCGCGAGATCGCGAGCGCGCTCGTCGACGTCGCCTGAATCTCGTCAGAGCCCGCCGGGCGGCAGGAAGAAGCTCGCCGGCAGCTCGACCGACCCATCGATGAGCGTCCAGCTCGAGGCTGCGCACCCGAGGGCGTCGTCCGAGCACGCGTCGGCGCCGTAGCAGGCGAAGCTGAAGACGCTGGAGGGGTCGCCGATGAAGCCCGTCGAGCCGGCGTTGATCGTGCAGTAGACGAAGCGCGGCTCGCTGCCCCCGGGGAAGTAGACGTTTCCCGTCACGTCCTCCACGAACAGGGCTCCGGAGATGTCCGGCGCGAAGTTCAGCGAGATCGCCCATCGCTCGTCGCCGACGTCCTTGCTCACGAGGAAATGCTGCTGGTCGGGCGTCAGCGTCACCCCGCGCCCCAACGCGCCGCCGGCGGCGCCGTCCGGTGCACCCGGTCTCGCCGGCGCGCCGGCCGACGCCACCCCGTAGCCGCCCGGCGGCAGGAAGAAGCTCGTCGCCAGCGGGACGTCCGGATCGATCGCCGACCACGAGCTCGCGGAGCAAGCGATCGCGGAGCCCGGGCACGCGTCCGCGCCCGAGCAGAAGAAGCGGAAGGTGCTCGATGGATCGACGATCGTTCCGGTGCTGAGCTGGTTCGGCGTGCAGTAGACGAACGCGGGGGTGCCGCCGCCCGGGAAGTAGACGTTCCCGGTCGCGCTCGTGACCTCCGGGTCGGCGAAGGTCGGCATCGTGTTCAGCGAGATCGCCCAGCGCTGGTCGCCGACGTCCTTGTTCACGAGGTACGAGGCGCGGTTCGGCGCGAGCGTCGTTCCGCGCGCGGTCGCGCCGCCCGTGCGCGCGAACTTCAGGAAGAGCGGGTGCGTCGAGCCGACGTCGCCGCCGCCGAAGAGCGAGAAGCAGGTGCCGTCCCAGGTCGACGGGTCGTCCGGGTTGACCCGCGTCGTCAAGTAGTCACCCCAGCGGTTGCCGTCCGGACCGTGATCGCCCTCGGTGAGGTCGACGGCGGCCCAGTCCGCGTCCGGGTCACCGCTCGAGACCCACGCCGCGCAGCCCGGGTAGTAGGCGCCTCCGCCGTACGCGATCGTGCCGCCGAGCGCGCCGTCCCGATTGGGCGCGACCGACGGGTAGAGCCACGCGTAGTCGGAGTTCCAGATCTCGAACTGCGAGACGAGCGAGGCGTCGCCCTCCGAGATCCGGGCGCCCGCCACGTACGGATACGCGAAGCCGCCGCCCTGCGGCTCGTTCCAGAGGAAGCCGACGACGCCACCGGCGCGGTACGCGCCGACGATGCGGCGATCGGTGCGCGCGCACATGTCGGTGCCGTCGGGCGACGGGCAGCTGTACGCGTCGTACTCGCCGCCGTCCGGCAGCGAGATCGCGACCTCGTGCAGGTCGGCGCTGTCCGCGTCGTCGCGCCAGGCGCCCAGCTGGAGCGTCTCGCCGAGCTCCGGGGTCGAGCTGTGGTACGCGAAGTACGCGGTCGTCGTGGATCCCGCGGCGACGCGCGGGCTGAAGCGCTCCGACAGATAGTAGCCGTACGAAACGCTGTCGCAGCCGGCGAGGTCGTCGAGCGAGATGCGGTACACCACCGAGCGGTCGAACGTGCCGTCCTCGCCGGTCTTCTCGTCGCCGCCCTCGTACGAGTTCGTCGTGCCGTAGAGGTTCGACGTCCCCACCTGGAGGTCGGGGAAGTCGAGGAAGCGGTCTTCCGGCAGCCCGAAATCGCTCGCGACGAAGCCGAAGGAGCAGTCGAACTCGCCGTCGGCGCCGGCATCGACGTTGATGCGCTGCACGTTCCCCGCGTCGCCCTCGATCGAGTACTGCTGCAGCCAGAAGATCGAGTCGGTACGCGGATCGTAGATCGTCACCTGGTCGCAGCAGAAGTGCTGGCCCTCCGGCGGGTCGAAGGGGTTCTCGTTGGGCTCGAGGAACTCGAACGAGCCGCCGCCGTCGAACGAGAGCGCTCCGAACCAGTTGCCGGTCATGAGGACGACGTCGCCCTTGACGGCGACGCTCGGCTCGGACGTGGTCGAGAGACTGCCGTCCGGGATGACGGGCCAGAGATCGATCGACGTCCGGAGATCGACGGCGCTCGCCGCCTGCGGCGACGCGACGCCGCGCCCGGCGCCGCCGCGGTGGGTCGGCGGCGACGTCGGGCCCGGAGCGCGGAGCGCGCGTCCTAGGGCGCCGCCGTCGCGCGGCAGATCCGGCGGACCGGGCCGATGCGTTCGGTCGAGGTCGCGCTCGCGGCGCCGCAGAGCCTCGGGCGCGAGCGGGCCGCGCGAGCGCCGGAGCGCGGACTCGGTCACCGGGTCGGGCGCCTTCGAGCCGCGGAAGGTCGGAACGCGGCGTGTGGCGGCCTCCTCCGCCGCGGCCGGCCCCGTCGCGGCGATCGCGACGACGGCCGCCGCGACCGCGAGCGCGAGCCCCCATTCCCGTGCGTTTCCGAACACCGACGTCCTCCCGTCCGCTCTCGGCCCGCCGCGTCCTCTGGCGCGGGCTTGGCTACGTAGGCCGCGCGCCTACGGGTTGTCCATACGGAAAGAGACGTATCGCCGGTGACCCGGAACGCACTGCGGCCGGACGCTGCGGGGCGGGGCGCGCGGATGATTCGCTCGCCGCCGCAGCGGGCGGCGCGGTCGGAGTCCGCGCTCAGCGCGGCGCGGGGCGCAGGAAGTCGAGCCCACCCGTCGCGACGTCGTACATCGCTCCGGCGATCTCGATCGTGTGCGACGCGTCGAGCTCGGCGAGCACGGGGCTCCGGCGCGGGATCTCGGCCATGGCGAGCTCGACGTTCTTGCGCGCGACCGCGTCGACGAAAGCGTCATTCTTCGACGAGCGCTCGCCCGCGTACTCGGTGGCGTCGACCGCCGGACGGATCTTCGCGAGGAGGCCGGTGAGGTTCCCGAGCTGCGCATTGTCGATCGCGCCCTTGATCGCGCCGCACGAGGTGTGGCCCATCACCAGAACGACCTTCGCCCCGACGAGCTTGCAGGCGAACTCCATGCTGCCGAGCAGGTCGTCGTTCACGACGTTTCCCGCGACGCGCGCGTTGAAGCAGTCGCCGATGCCGAGGTCCATGATCGTCTCCGCGGGTGCGCGGGAGTCGATGCAGCTGAGGATCACCGCCGCGGGGTACTGGCCCTTGGCGCTCGCCTTCTGCTGCGCGAGGTAGTCGTGCGGCGACTCCTTCCCGAGGCGGAAGCGCTCGTTCCCCTGCTTCATCATCGCGAGGATCTCGTCGGGGGTGAGCTTGTCCCGCTGCGCCTTGCTCAGCGCTGCCGCGTAGGCGAGCGGAGACGCAGAGAACGTCGCGGCTGCCGCAGCGGCGCCGGCAATCGCGAGAAATCCGCGTCGACCGACGCAGCACGTGTGCGAGAACCCCGCTGTCGCCTCACCCGCCATGATCCCCCTCCAGCCGCCGGATGGAGGCCGCCTGATCCCAGATGGGATGCGGAAGGTCAAACCCGATCGGAATGCGGCTTCACGCACCGAGGCGCAGCACCTCTCCCGCGCGTGCCGCGCGGTCGAAACGTCCGTTCTCCACGACGACGCTCCCGTTCAGCACGACCGCTTCGATCCCCGCCGGCCGCTCGCGCCACGCGTCCGCGATCGCATCGGGGTCGAAGACGACGAGGTCGGCCGCGAGACCGCGCTCGATCCGCCCTCGGTCGCCGAGGCCCATGCGCTCGGCGTTGAAGCCGGTCATGCGGCGCACGGCCTCGGGCAGCGAGAGCAGCCCGAGCTCCCGCACGTAGCGCCCGAGGACGCGTGGGAAGGTCCCGAACGAGGCCGGGTTGTCGACGCCGTTGCCGGTCAGGATCGTGTCGGTCTCGAAGCAGCACGCGCGGTGCGCGAGCACCTTCCGGAGGCTCGTCTCCTCGGCGTCGCGGCCCGAGTAGTTCCAGTTCATGATGCGCGTCTGGCTCCCGAGCTCCGCGATGAGGTCGAGGTACGTCTCGGCCGGCGCGGCGCCGCGATCGCGCGCGATGTCGGCGACGGTCTTCCCCTCGTACTCTCGCCGCTCCTGCTTCGGCACCCACAGGATCTGGGTGTCGTCCCAACGCATCCCGAGCGAGGGCAGGACGAAGTCGAGGCCGCTCACGAGGCGGCTCCGCGATTCGGGATCGGTCACCGAGCCGCGGATGTCCTTCAGCGCCCACGGCGGCAGGAAGACGACGAGCGTCGTGTTGCCTCCGACGTACGGGAACGCGTCGCACGCGATGTCGACGCCCTCGTCGAGCAGGCGGTCGAGGTGCTCGAGCACGCGGTCGGTCGTGGGCCAGGTCGTATCGCCGACGAAGATGAGGTGCGAGTGCTGCACCTTGACGCCGTGCGCGCGCCAGATCGCGGCGGTCTCGTCGAGCGCCGTCAAGTTGCTCGGCGGCCGATCGGGATGCGCGAAGAGCCCGAGCGCGATGTAGCTGCGCGCGTGCGAGGTGTAGACGCCCCGTCGCTCCGCGAGCGGCTTGCTGACCGCGACGAGCTCGTCGGTGTCCGCGAAGATTCCCGGCGCGTAGCCGAGGCCGGTCGAGAGGCCGATCGCGCCCTCGTCGAGCGACGACCGGACGAGGTCCGCCATGCGGGCGAGCTCCTCGGGCGACGCCGGTCGCGGATCGGAGCCCTTGACTGCGGCGCGGACGGTGCCGTGGCCGACGAGCTGCGCGACGTTCAGCGAGAGACCGCGCTGCTCGAGCGCCGCGAGGTAGCTCGCCATGCCCGACCAGCCGTAGTCGAGGTCGCGATCGTGCAGCATGCGGCCGATCTGCGGGAGGAGGGCGGCGTTGGCGTCGAGGTAGGGCGCGGGCGAGCAGCCGCAGTTGCCGGCGACGATCGTCGTGATGCCCTGCTCGAGGAGCGGCGCCAGCACGTCGGCGTGATCCGGCTGCGGCAGCACCCAGTCGCTGTGGGAGTGCATGTCGATGAAGCCCGGGGCGACCGCCTTCCCGCGGCAGTCGACGCTGCGGGCGGCCTCGGCCCCGGCGAGGTCGCCGACCGCGGCGATGCGCCCTTCCGTCACGCCGACCGAGCCCGCGAAGCCCGCGCGCCCCGTGCCGTCGAAGATCGTGCCGTTCTCGAGAACGAGGTCGAACGACATGGCTTTGCTCCTTCCGAACCCTTTGCGTCAATCGAAGGCGGCGTCGTAAACGCTCCACCAGTACTCGCACTCGCGACGGCGGAAGCCGCTCACCGCCGAGATGTCGACATCGAGGTTCAGGCGGAGGTCGGTCGCGTCGTCGTAGGTCGGCCAGCGGACGGCGCCGTCGCCGTTCGGATCGCCGGTCGATGCGAGCCGCGTCCAATAGCCCTGGATCGCGTCGACGAGCGCGCGGTCGTCGTCGGTCGCTGGCGGCGGCGAGCCGAAGACGTACGCGATCTCCGCGCCGTGCAGCGCTCGGAGGTCGAGCGGCTGGAGCGCCGGGATCTGAACCCAGCGCGCGAAGTTGTAGAGGTAGACGGTCGCGCCGGCGGCCGCGGCCCGCCGCGCGCTGTCGTACGTCCCGCAGACGAGGCCGCTGTCGCCGACCACGCGCACGAGCGCGTCCTGCGGCGTGGCGAAGCTCGCCGCGGGATACACGGCGGCGATCTCGTCGGCCCGCTCGCCGTAGCGCTCGCGCAGCGCCACGACGTACTCGTCCTCGGTCCGCACCGGCGCGACGCCGAGAAAGAAGATCGTGCCCTCGTCCGCGTTCGCTCCGATGACGTAGGGCACGTCCGCGAAGCGGCGCGCCGCGAACAGAGCGCGCGGCTGGTCGGGGAGGAAGTCGCCGTCGACGACCGGTCCGACCGCGACGCCGCTGTCGAGGAGCGCGCCGACGCGAGCCCGGCGCAGGCAGGCGAGCTCGTCGGCCGCGCCGGCGCAGCCGACGACCGCCGCGATCTGCTCGGCCTGCGCCGCCGCTTCCGCCGGCGTGTCCTGTCGGGTCGTGCAGCCGCCGCTCTCGCTGATCGCGCGGTGGAAGAGGCCGCCGCTTCCGGGCGACACCATGTGGAGGCAGACGTCGACCGAGCCGGCGGACTCGCCGAAGATCGTGACGTCGTCCGGGTCGCCTCCGAACGCCGCGACGTTGTCGCGCACCCATGCGAGCGCGGCGCGCTGGTCGAGGAGCCCCTGGTTGCCGGCGAAGGGATGGTCGGGATCCTCTGCCGCGAGAGCGGGGTGCGCGAAGAACCCGAGCTTTCCGAGGCGGTAGTTGGTCGTCACCACGACGACGGCGCGCGTCTCGCTCAGGATGCGACCGTCGAAGATCTTGCCGCCGAGCCCGAGCGGGACGTCGTCGCCCGCCGAGCCGAACTCGTTGCCGCCGCCGTGGAACCACACCATCACCGGCAGCGGCTCGGCGGGCGCGGGATCGGGAGTCCAGACGTTCAGGTACAGGCAGTCCTCGTTCTCGCTCGGCGTCCCGAGCGTCGACGGGCGCTGCGGGCACGAGCTTCCGAAGGCGGTCGCCGCGAGGGTGTCCGTCCACGGAGCCGGCGGGGCCGGCGGGCGCCACCGAAGGTCGGCGACCGGCGGCGCGGCGAACGGGATGCCGAGGAAGCGGCGCGTTCCGCCGACGACCTCGCCCTGGACCATGCCGTCGTGCAGGCGGAGCAGCGTTCCCTGCTGGATCTGCTGCCCGGACGTGCCCGCTTGGTCCGAGCAGCCGAGCGCGCCCGCAACGCACGCGGCGACGAGCAGCCCCGCCGGCGTGCGCGCGATCCGAGCCGGGCGATCGGCGGAGTCGCGCGACGCTGCGTGTGCGCGTATGTTGGGTGCGTATCGCGTTTTCATGTGTCGCCCGGCCTGGCGACGCTCGCGCAGTGCACGGCTTCGCCGCGCGCGTTCTCTCGCAAGACGGGCCCGTATGGAAGCGGTCATCTTCTGCGGCATCCAGGCGTCCGGCAAGACGACCTTCTACCGCGAGCGCTTCTTCGACACGCACGTCCGGATCAGCCTCGACCTCGTGCGCACCCGGCGGCGCGAGGATCTTCTGATCGCAGCGTGTCTCGCGGGCCGACAGCCGTTCGTCGTGGACAACACGAACGCGACCGTCGCGGACCGCGCGCGCTACATCGAGCCGGCGCGCTCGGCGGGCTTCGCGGTGGTCGGCTACTACTTCGCGACCGACCCGCGCGCGGCCTTCGACCGGAATCGCAAGCGGCCGGGCCGCGCCGCGATCCCGGCGGCGGGGCTCTTCGGGACGCACAAGCGCCTCCAGCCCCCGACGCTCGAGGAGGGGTTCCGGACGCTCTACCGGGTGGAGATCGCCGAGGGCGCCGGCTTCCGCGTGACGCCCGTCGAGCCCGCGGAGTCGCCGCCCGCGAGGTAGATCGACCGCTTCGGCTGCGTCAGCACCCGTCGCACCATGGGCTCGAACTCCTCGAGCGTCATCGATTCGTACGCCGGGTCGAAGGAGTTCTGGTCGTAGCGCGCGCAGAACGCCGCAGTGTCGGCGAACCAGGGGTGGTCGCGGAAGCGGTCGCGGGCGTTCTTGTCCAGGCCGAGGTGCTCGAAGAAGTAGTAGCCCTGGAAGATCGCGTGCTGCTCGACGATCCAGAGGTTCTTCTCGGAGACGAAGGGCTTCAGGATCGCGGCGGCGATGTCGGCGTGGTTCAGCGGCCCGAGCGTGTCGCCGATGTCGTGCAGCAGCGCGCACACGACGTACTCCTCGTCCCGCCCGTCCCGATGCGCCCGCGTCGCGGTCTGCAGCGAATGCTCGAGCCGATCGACCGCGTACCCGCCGAAGTCGTTTCGGAGAAGGCGGAGGTGATCGAGCACGCGCTCCGGCAGCTTCTGCTGGTAAGGCAGCGAGTGCGAGAAGACGATTGCCCACTGGTCGGGGGTGCCGTCGACCATGCGTGTGAAGGTGGCGCGCTGCGTCTGCTCGGGTTTGCCCATCGTGCTCTCCTCGTCCGTCGGCGGTTGGTGGCCGCAGGGTGGCTACGGCGATCGAACCATACGGCGACGGCTGGCGCGACTCGCGGATGTCGTATCGATCGGGTGTCTGGTGGGTCGGCCGCACGGGCCGTCGGCTCGGTGCCAGCCGCACGGGGACGAATCTTCGTCGTCCGTCTTCGCGAACGCTGGCGGCTGCGCGAACGTCGCCCGCAGGCCGCGTGCCATCTTGAATCGGCGATCCTTGCCGCTGGACCGACTCTGGCGAACGAATGAATGACTCGACATACGATCCGATTCCGCCGGAGCACGCCGCCGCCATGGACGCGGCGACGTCCAAGGGAGGCACCCATGAAGCGCTGGTGCGAGTTCGCAGCCGAGAGTCCCGCGATGGCCGAGGCCGGCCGTACGCTCATCTACCAATTCAAGGTCGGCCTCGGTTATCTCGCGACCGTCCGAAGAGACGGCGGCCCGCGCGTCCACCCCGTCTGCCCGGTGATCGCCAACGACGGGCTCTACGTCTTCATCGGGAACCACTCGCCGAAGGTGCACGACCTCCGGCGCGACGGCCGCTTCGCGCTGCACTCCTTTCCCAACCCCGAGGTGGACGACGAGTTCTACGTCACCGGTCGCGCGCGGACCGTCCACGACGACGGCGTCCGGAAGGTCGTCCACGACGCCTACACCGCGACCGGGGCCTTCACGACCGACGACACGCTCTTCGAGCTGTGGCTCGAGCGCGCGCTGCACGCGAGGTACGGGCCGCGACCGAGCTGGCCGCCGGTCTATACGAAGTGGTCGAGCGGGGGCGCGCGATGAGCGACCTGCCGGAGCACGTCGCCCGCAATCGCGGTCTCTGGGACGGCTGGGCGAAGGACTTCGTCGCCGAGGGCGAGCGCGCCTGGGCGCAGCCCGAGCCGACTTGGGGCATCTGGGGCATTCCCGAAGCCGACGTACGGCTCCTTCCCGACGACCTCGCCGGCAAGGACGCGATCGAGCTCGGCTGCGGCACCGCGTACGTCTCGTCGTGGCTCGCGCGATGCGGCGCTCGCGTCGTCGGCATCGACAACTCCGAGGAGCAGCTCGCGACGGCGCGCCGCCTGCAACGCGAGCACGGCATCCATTTCCCGCTGCTCCACGGCAATGCGGAGTCCGTCCCGTATCCGGACGCGAGCTTCGACTTCGCGATCTCAGAGTACGGCGCGTGCCTCTGGGCCGACCCGCATCGTTGGGTGCCCGAGGCGGCGCGCCTCCTCCGCCCCGGCGCTCGGCTCGTCTTCCTCGTGAACGCCTTCCTCCTGCACCTCTGCGTTCCGGCCGAGGACGGCGTTCCCGCGAGCGACCGCCTCCTCCGCTCCGCTTTCGGCGTCCACCGCGTCGAGTGGCCGGGCGATCCCGGCGTCGAGTTCCACCTCTCGCACGGCGACTGGATCCGGTGCCTGCGGCGCGCGGGATTCGAGATCGAGGACCTGGTCGAGCTCCGACCGCCCGAAAGCGCGACGACGCGCTACCCGTTCGTCACGCTCGACTGGGCTCGGCGCTGGCCGTGCGAGGAGGCGTGGAGGGTCCGACTTCGCGCTTGACGCGTTTCTTGCGGATGGCACCGATTTGCGGTCCGCGATACGAGCCGGCCCGATGCCTCTTCCCGCCGTCGAGCCCATGCCGCCCCGGGCCGGGAGCGCGATCCCCTGGCTCGGGGCCGGGATCGGCCTGCTGCGCGATCCGACCGGGTTCTTCGCGACCGCGCGGCAGCGACTCGGCGACACCTTCCTGGCCGACGCCTTCGGCTACCGCCTGCTCTGCGTCTTCTCACCGGACGCGGTCCGCCGCCTGTACGAGCTGCCCGAGGCGGACGCGAGCAAGGGCCTCGCCGACATGGCGCTCCTCCGCCTCAAGCTGCCCGACGAGCTCATGCTCGGTCGCCGCATGCGGCCGCACGACCTCTTCGGCGGCGAGGAGGTGGAGACCTACCTGGGCGCGGTCCGCCACGCGGCCGACCTCGAGGTCGCGCAGCTCGGCGAGCGCGGGACGTTCGATGCGTTCGCGCTCGGCCGCCGGCTCGGCCAGCGGATCGGGCTCGCGTGCTGGGCGGGCCCCGAGGCCGCTTCGCCGCGCCACCTCGAGCGGCTGCTGCCGCTCCTCGATCGCCTCGACGCTTCCGACGCGTTCGTCCGCCCGGCGCAGGGCTTCGCGGCGTGGGCGACGGGCAAGCGCCGCGAGCGCGCCGCCGTCGCCGGCATCGAGCGCGTGATCGGCGAGATCCTGGCCGAGCGCGCGCGCGACTTGCGCCCGCGCGACGACTTCCTCGCGCGCATCGCCGAGCGCTGGTCCGACGCGACCGGCGACCAGCACGTGCGCGGCGTCGCGCGCGACGTCGTGATGCTGCACATGGGCGCGCAGTCGAACCTGCCCGCCGCGCTCGCGTGGACGCTCGTCGACCTGCTCGCGGAGCGCGACCTCTACGCGCGCGTCACCGCCGGCGACGATCCGCTCCTCGAGCGCTGCGCGAGCGAGTCGATCCGCCTCGCGCAGCGCTCGATCACGCTCCGGCTCGTACGGCGGGAGATCGAGGTCGACGACGGCCGGCGAGCGTACCGGGTCGCCCCCGGGGTGTTCTTGACGACGATGCTCTCGGTCACGAACGCGACCGCGGCGCCCGGCCTGGATCGCTACGACCCGGCGCACTTCGACGGGCGCCGGCTCGTCGCGCCGTCCGGGCTCCCGGCGCGCGAGCTCGTGAGCACCTTCGGGCACGGCCGTCACGCGTGCCCGGCGCAGCGCTTCTCGATCTCGGCGATCAGGATCGCCGTGCGCGCGCTCGTCGAGCGCTTCGCGCTCGAGCGTCTCGACGACCCGGAGCCGCGCCGCGCGCAGGTCGGCGGCGTGGCGCGGGGCGAGCGGCCATGTCGCGTCGCCTACCGCGCCCGCGACGGCGCCTGATCGAGGACGTCGCGACCGAGAGCCGGGAAGACGCGCGCGACCTTCCCGAGCAGGTAGTCGCCGTACGTGCCGCGCAGGTCGCGCAGGCTCGTGCCGTCCCAGCGCTCGGCGCGGTCCTCGGGGACGACCCAGCCGTCCGCGAGCTCGATCGGGCGCACCTCGGCGTCGAAGCCGGGATCGAAGAAGAACGGGAACGAGAGGCGTCCGCGCTCGCGCGGCACACGCACGCGGTGCGGCGTCGAGCGATAGCGACCGGCCGTCATGCGATCGAGCATGTCGCCGACGTTGCACACGAACGCGCCGGCGATCGGCGGCGCGTCGATCCAGCGCGCGCCGACGCGGACCTCGAGGCCGCCGGTCGCGTCCTGCTTGACGATGGAAAGAAGCCCGTAGTCGGTGTGCTCGCCGACGCCCCAGCCGCCGTCGTCGGGCCGCGGCGGGTAGTGGAAGATGCGGAAGAGGACCAGCGGGTCGCGCGTGTAGCGCTCGGCGAAGAAGGAATCCGGGAGCCCGAGGCTCGCGCCGATGCCGGCGACGATGGCGTGGCCGAGCTCCGTCATCTGCGCGATGTAGCCGAGGACCGCCGCGCGCCACTCCGGCGCGTCGTCGGGGAAGAGGTTCGGGCCGTGGAGGGGCGTCCCGGCCCGCACGCGCGGGTCGTCGGGGCGGAGCTCGGCGCCGAAGTAGAGGCCTTCCTTGCGATCGGGCTTCCCCGACGTCAGCTCCCCGCCGACCGGGAAGTAGCCGCGCCAGGCGCGCCCGCCGCGCTCCATGCGGATCGCGAGCTTGCGCTCCGCGGAGCGCGCGAAGAACTCCGCCGCGAGATCCTCGAGGCGGCGCTCGAGCTCCGGGTCGACGCCGTGGCCCGCGGCGTAGAAGAAGCCGGACGCACGGCACGCCGCGCCGATCTCGCGTGCGGCCGCGAGGAAGTCGCGATCGGGCGCGACTCCGCTGCCGCGCGCCGCCGCCCGCCGCCGCGCGACGAGCGGAGCGACGTCGACGACCGGGAGCGCCGCGTCGCTCACGCGCGCGCCGGCGTCTCCGGCGTCGTGACCGGCGCGCCGCCTTGCAGGACCGGGTACTGCCGGTCGGGGTGTTCGCACGCCTCGGTCGACGCGGGCGGGCCGGCGTCCGGGTCGCCGACGAGCTTCCGCGCGCCCGCCGGGGCGTACTGGACGATGTAGGCCTTCCGGACGTCCGGCGTCGCATTCGGACCGGTCAGGTGCGGCGTCAAGGACGAGAACACCACGACGCCGCCGGCGGCGACCGGCGCGGCGACGCGCTTCGGCGGATCGGCGAAGCATTCGAAGCCGAGCGGCTCGACGTAGCGATGCCGGAGCGTCCCGAACCGGTGGACGCCGGGCGCGATCCACGGGCAGCCGTTCTCCTCGGTCGCATCGGTGAGCGCGATCCAGCACGTCAAGTATTGCTGCGGCTCGACGTACGCGTAGCCGTTGTCCTGGTGCCACGGGAAGCGGCGTGGCTTCTCCGGCTTCTTGTAGACCGCCTGGTCCCAGTAGAGGTGGACGTCGTCTCCGACGAGGTCGTGGCAGAGGTCGGCGAAGAGCGGCGCGCTCGCGAACCGGCGGAGGAGGGCGGAGCGCGCGACCAGGTGGATCGAGAACGTGATCGCGCCCGACTCGAGGATCATGAAGCGGCTCTCCGGCTGGGTCCGGAGGAAAGCCTCGGTCTGCGCGTCGAAGGCGTCGATCTCGGCGACGACGTCGGCGACGTCGCGCTTCGCGAGCGCGCCGTCGAGGACGACGTAGCCGTCGCGATCGAATTGCTCGGCCTGCGCGGGCGTGAGGGCTCGCAGCCGGGAGGCCGGTCCGCGCCACGCGAAGCCGCGGTTCCACGGGTGGAGCGCGGCGCCCGGCGGAAGCTCTCTCATCCGCTTCGTCCGGGCTCGCCGGCCAGCTCGCCCGCGCGCCGGACGGGCATCCAGTCGTTCACATACGCGGGGCCGACGGGCGTGCGATCGACCGTGCCGGCCGGACCGTAGTGGTAGACCATCGCGGCGCGGATGCCGTCGCTCGTGTTGTCGGTCGAGCGGTGCATGAGGTGGCTGTGGAAGACGAGCAGGTCGCCCGGGTCCATCAGCACCGGGACGGCCGCGCTCATGTCGTGGTCGACGATCTCGAGGTAGCCGTAGTTGCTGTCCGGGCGGCGATCGGGCTCGTGCGCGTGGACCCGCTCGCGGTGCGATCCCGGCAGGACGTGCAGGCACCCGTTCGCGAGAGTCGCAGGCGTGATCGCGAGCCAGATCCCGATCTGCGCGTCGGGCTCCATCAGGAAGTAGAGCGCGTCCTGGTGCCAGGGCTGCCCGTACGCGCCGCGGTTCTTGAAGATGAACTGGCTCAGGAAGCAGTCGACGTCGTCGCCGAGGATGCCGGCCACGACGTCGACGACGCGCGGATCGCGCGCGAACTCGCCGAAGACGCCGTCCCGGTGCAGCCGGAAGACCTTCGAGATTCGATCCTCCGGCTCGCGCGCGAGCGGATTCGGCTTCGCCTCGGGGACGACGAGAGCGCCCGTGAAGTTCTCGCCCGCGTCGTAGCTGCGGCAGATCGCGACGGCGCGCGCCAGCATGTCGCCCAGCACCGGCTCGCGCGCGAAGGCGCGACGGATGAAGAAGCCGTCCCGCTCCCAGGCCGCTCGCTCCGCGGTGGTCAGCGTCCCGGATGCCGGGGACGCGTCGGCGGAATCATGCGGCACCCGTTTGGATGATGGCGGCGACGTCGCGGAAGCCCTCCGAGACGCCGACGCCTAGCACACGGGAGCGCGGCGGACAGCGGGTCGCGTGCGCCGAGGTGCCGGGCTGCGCGGGTGGCCGCTCGCGCCGGCCGGGCGCGAGCGGCCCGCGATGCTCAGTGCCAGTGCTTCCAGTGCCCGTGACCGCGGTACCCGCGGTAGCCGCCCCAATAGGCGCGGCGCGGATAGTAGCGGGGACCGTAGTAGCCGCCGTAATAGCCGCCGTAGTAGGGGGCGGAGTAGTAGACCGGCGGCGCCACGACGACCGGCGGCGGTGCGACCACCACGCCCGGGACCGGCAGCGGCAATCCGAAGCCAAACGAAAAGTGCACCCCGGCGCGGGCGGTTCCCGGCGTCGCGAGCGTCGCGATGGCGAGCGCCAGCGCGAACGTGAGCGCGATCGTGAGCTTTCTCATGGTGCGGGATCCTCCCACGGGGTGGAACAGCCCCGCACCGCCGAGGTTGCGATCGCTCAGCTCGCTGCCGGACGGGCCTCCCCGGGTTCCGCCGGCGCGGGAAAGCGGACGTACTCCTCGATGATCGCGAGGGCCAGGTCGCGCGGGTCGGGCTCGGCGGCGCCGATCCGCCCGCGGTCGCGGAGGTCCGCCTTCAAGGTGTCGACCGCGTACGCGCGGGTCACGTCGTCGGTGTGCTCGGCGGCGTGACGGCGCTCGCCCTCGTCCGCGTAGCAGTACGCCTTCCACGACACCGAGAAGCGGATCTCGCCCCAGCGGTAGGTCGCGAGCGGCGCGTCGTCCGCGCCGATGCGCCAGTTGCCCTCGCCGGCGAACGTCAATCGCATCCCCGGTGCGAGCGCCGGCAGCGGCTTGTCGCGCTCGGCGACCCGGTCGACGCCGTGGAAAACCGAGTCGGTGTCGAGGATCACCGCGGTGTTGTGGCGGACGGGAAGCGTGCGCGCCGGGCCGGAGGCGCCTTCGGGGTAGAAGGCGAACTCGCCGCCCGCACACTCGTCGAAGTAGGCCACGGCCGTGACGATCGGAAGGCGCCAGCGCTCGAACAGGCCCGAGTGGTGCATCGCGACGAGCAGCCATTGCGGGTCGCTCATGCGGCTCATGCCGCGGAACTCCGGCACGTCGGTGTGGACGGCGAGCTCCTGCCCCGGGAGCAGGATGTTCGCGTAGACGATCGCCGGCTCCACGATCGGGCGGCCGTGGATCGCGCGCGCGGCGTCGAAGAAGCCCTCGTAGCGCCAGAACGGCTCGATCCCGGGCAGCGCGACGCGATCGCGATAGGCGTAGGTCTCCCGGAAGTAGTTCGTGCGCGCGGCGAGCACCGCGATCGGCTCCTGGCGCCCGAACCGGCCGCCGGAGCGGACGAAGTTGATCGCCGCGTCGTAGCGCTGGGGGAGGCCGCTCCCGAGGTCGTCGGCGGTGCCCTCTTCGCTGTACATCCCATAGCTCCCGAAGCGCTCGCAGAGCGCGATCATCTCGCGCGCGAGTTCGGCGGGCAGCAGCGGGTCGAACACTCGGTACGGGCTCGCGGTCGATCGGGCGGCGTTCATGGGTCCTGCTTCGCGCGCGCCGCCGGTCGTTGTCAACGCGGTCGTGCGACCGGGGATCGAGCGGCGACCGCGGTTCCGCCAACGGCTTGACGCTCGAGCCCGCTGCGGCAAACCTGCCACGTTGCGGCGCTGTGCGATGGCGCCGTCTCGGAGGAGCGATGGGCGACCTGATCGACGTGAAGCGTCCCGACGGCGGGACCTGTCCCGCGTACTTCGCGGAGCCGCGGCGCCCGGGGGCGGCGGCCGGGTTCGTGATGATCCAGGAGTGGTGGGGCGTGAACGACCAGATGAAGGGGCTCGCGGACCGGCTCGCGGGGGAGGGGTATCGCGTTCTGGTGCCGGACCTCTACCGCGTCGCGGCGACGACCGACCCGGACGAGGCAGGGCGGCGGATGAACGCGCTCGATTTCGGGGCGGCGACCGGGCAGGACATCCGCGGGTGCGCGCGGCACCTGAAGGAGGCGTCGGCGAAGGTCGCGGTCGGCGGCTTCTGCATGGGGGGTGCGCTCACCGTGCTCGCCGGCGTGCACGTGCCCGAGCTCGACGCGGCGGTGTGCTTCTACGGCATCCCGCCCGTCGAGGCGGCGGATCCGGCTCGCATGCGGGTGCCGTTCCAGGGGCACTTCGCGAACCGGGACGACTGGTGCACTCCGGCAGCCGTCGATCGGCTCGAGGCGGGTCTCGCGCGCGCCGGGGTGCCGTACGAGGTCCATCGCTACGACGCGCAGCACGCGTTCATGAACGAGCGCCGTCCCGAGGTCTACGATCGCGCCGCGGCCGACCTCGCATGGCGGCGAATGCTCGACTTCCTCGCGCGCACGATGGCGCGCTAGCTCGCGCCGGACGCGCCGCGGTCCCGCTCCACCCGCGGGTCCCGTGGATGGTTCGTGCGCGATTGCGGCCGGCTAAAGCGCCCCGCGCCGGCGGTCGAGAGATCGACATGGACAAATTACAAAATCCGCGAGCTCTCGCTGCGACCGCAGACCGCCGCACCCACTGGCCCGCACGCGCGATGATCGGCGGCGCCTTTCGCATCGCAGGCGCCGGGGCGGTCGCGCGAGCCGGCGCGGCGGCGCTCGCGCTGGCGCTCGTCGGGAGCGCGGAGCCGGCGAGCGCGGGCGACTCGTGCGAGACCGCGCTGACGCTCGCGGCGACGACGCTCGCGCAGTGCACCTACGCCGCCGAGGCGGCTTTCGCGAAGAACGAGAACGAGGGACGCCGAGACGCCGCGCTCCAGCGCTGCCGCGAGCAGTTCGACACGAGCTTCGCGCGGGCGCGCGGCGCCTTCGGCGGCGAGTGTCCGGCGACCGCGCCGACCTCGACGTTCCAGAGCTACGTGGCGCAGACCGCGGGCACCGCGGTCGCCGCCGCCGGCGGCGGCTCGCTCGCAGCCGCTCCCGACGTCTGCACCGTGGCGAGCGGCGTCACGACGCTGGTCGTGACGAACAACTGCTCCTCCGCGAAGAGCGTCACGTTCGCCGCCGGCTCGACCGGCCAGGCGAGCCCGTCCTGCCTCCAGAACCTGGCCGCGAACGGCGGCACCGGCACGGCCTACCTCTCGACGTCGAACCTCAACTACGCGTTCTGGACCGGCAGCTACGGCAGCTCGTCGCTCTTCGAGCTGAACGTCAATCCGGGCGGCATCGGCACCGACAACTTCGACATCTCGTTCAACCAGGGATTCGACATCGGCATGACGATCGTCGCGCCCACGGGGACGTCGATCCCCTACATCGTCGCGACCGATGCGACGGCGCCGGGCGCGTACCAGACCGCCCAGAACCAGCCGCAGTGCTACACGGCGCCGTGCCTGTCGCCCAACTACAACGCGACGACGGGCGGCACGTGGAATCTCTACCTCTGCAACGGCGCGCCGAGCATCCCGAACGTCAACACGCCGGGGCCGTGCGGCTGCAGCGTGTGCCCGTGCCAGTGCAACTGGCAGGACGTCACCTGCAAGGGCCAGCCGACGCCCGGCCAGAACGGCTGCCCGCTCGACTGCCCGAACTCGTGACGGCGCGGGACGTCCGTCAGCGCCAGGCGAAGACCGGCTGCTCGAAGTGCGCGACGCGCGTCGCGCGGCCGTGCAGCCCGACCTCGCGGAACTGAAAGATGACCGCCGCGGTCGGCGCGTGCACGTGCGTGCCGACGAGCGGGATCGAGATCACGGGCCGGTCGCTCTCCGGGATGCGGCGGAGGCGCGGGACTCCGGGCCGATCGAGCTCGGCGAGCGGAATCCGGTACGCGGCCGCGACCTCGCGCGGGTCGGGCACGAGCTGCGCGTCCTCGCCGGCCCACACCACGACCGGGGTGATGACGAAGCCCGAGCGCGTCGGGTAGTCGTCGAGGAGGCCGAGGACCGCTTCCGGAGTCGTCTCGAGGCCGACCTCCTCGTGCAGCTCGCGGAGGGCGGCCGCGGCCGCCGTCTCCCCGTCGTCCATCCGGCCGCCCGGCAGGGCCCACTGGCCGCCGTGGTTCGCGAGACGAGCGGCGCGACGCGTGAGGACGAAGCATGCGTTGCCGGCCTCGTCGCGGACGATCACCACCGCGACCGCCGCCGCGACCCGGTGCTCCAGCGGACAGGTCTCGCGCTCGAAGGACGCGAGCCGCGCTCCGATCTCCTGCCGCAGGGGAGTCGAGAACTGGAGGAGCGGGGCGATCGACATCGGCGACCAGATTAGTCCTCGCCGGGTGCCGATCGCCAGTGCGCTTCGGCGCCGCCGGCGAGCACGCGGGACGCGAAGCGATGGGGTCGTCGCAGCCGTCGCCACGCGAGGGTAGAAGGCGGGCGTGGGTCCGCGCATCCTCGTCGACGAGAACGTGGCGCTCGCCCGCGAAGCCTTCGGCGACCTGGGCGACGTCGAGCTCTTCGCCGGGCGAAGCTTGCGCGCGGCCGACGTGCGCGACGCCACGGCGCTCGTCGTGCGCTCGGTCACGCGCGTCGACGAGCGGCTCCTCGCGGGGAGCGCCGTCCGCTTCGTCGGGACGGCGACGATCGGCACCGACCACGTCGACGTCGATCTTCTCGCACGCGGCGGGATCGCGTTCGCGTACGCTCCCGGCAGCAACGCGCGCTCGGTGGCGGAGTACGTGACGGCGGCGCTCCTCGAGCTCGAGGTCGAGCGCGGGCGCTCGTGGGAGGGCGCGGTGCTCGGCGTCGTCGGCGTCGGGCACGTCGGGACGCTCGTCGTCGAGCAGGCGGCCGCGCTCGGGATGGAAGTCCTCTGCTGCGACCCGCCGCGCGCCGAGCGCGAGGGCGACGCGGGCTTCCTCCCGCTCGCGCGCGTCCTCGACGCCGCGGACGCGGTCACGCTCCACACGCCGCTCGCCGTCGCCGGGCGGCACGCGACGCATCATTTGATCGGCGCTCGCGAGCTCGCGCGCCTGCGGCCCGGCGCCGTCGTGCTCAACACGTCGCGCGGTCCGGTCGCCGACGGCGCGGCTCTTCTCGCGGCGCTCGAGTCGGGACGCCTCGCGGCCGCCGTGCTGGACGTGTGGGAAGGCGAGCCCGCTCCCGACTTGGCACTGGTCCGACGCACCTCGCTCGCGACCCCGCACATCGCGGGCTACTCGCTCGACGGCAAGGTCGCCGGCACGCGCGCGATCGCGCGCGCCCTCGCCGACTTCCTGGGAGTCCCCCCTCCGGTCGGCGCGGCGCTGCCGCGAGCGGGCCGCGTGTCGATCGCCGACACGGGTCGCGCCGCTCTCCGCTCGGCGGTCCGCTCCGCGTACGCGATCCGCGACGACGACCGGCGGCTCCGTTCCGCCGTCGTGCTCGAGCCCCGCGAGCGAGCGGCCGCGTTCGACGCGCTCCGGCGCGACTACCCCGTCCGGCGCGAGTTCGCCGCCTACGAGGTCGAGACCCCCGGCCTCGCCGACCGCGACAGGGCGCGCCTCGCACGCTTCGGCTTCGCGCTCGGTTAGGAGGATGGCTCAAGACGCGAGCGCAGCGAGCCCGCGGGGAGTCGGGCCCCATTCGGCTTTGCCGGGGCGAGGGGAGCGATCCCCTCGTTCGATGGCCCCGCCGGGCGCACCGCTGTACCCTTTGCCTCGTTCGATTCGCCGAACGACCCTTGATCGCGGTGGCGCGATTCGCCATGCAATGAACGATCGTTCGTTGATGCTGACCCGACGCGGTGCCGCGGCGAGCGCGGCACGGGAGGCGTGAGATGGAATACCGGCTGATCTCGGCGGATTCGCACTTCATCGAGCCGCCCGATCTCTGGACCGAGTGGCTGCCGGCCAAGTATCGGGACATCGCCCCCAAGCTCGTCAAGGACAAAGACGGCGGGGACGCCTGGGACTACGGCGCCGGCGAGCCGTCGCCGCTCGGCATCTACGCCGCGGCGGGCAAGGACGAGCACACACTCAAGTGGACCGGCGTCAGCTACTCGACGATGAATCAGGGCTTCTTCCGCGGCGCGCCCCGCCTCGAGGAGCAGGATCAGGACGGCGTCGACGCGGAGGTGATCTTCAGCTCGGCGCGCATGCTCGCGCACTTCTACCGCCAGAAGGACGACCAGGCGCAGCTCGCCGCGCTCCAGGCGCTCAACAACTGGATCTTCCAGGAGTTCTGCGCGCCGAACCGGAACCGGCTGATCGGGCTCGCCTACATGCCGGCGATCGGCGCCGAGGCGGCGGCGGTCGAGCTCGAGCGCTGCGCCGAGATGGGCGCGAAAGGCGCCGCGATCCTGTGCTGGCCGAGCGGCAACGACGCGATCTCCAAGGCCGACGATCTTTTCTGGGCGAAGGCCGAGGAGCTCGACATCCCGATCCACGTCCACGTCCGCATGATCCCGCGCTTCAGCCCGCCGCCGAAGGCGACCGGCCAGCAGGGCGGCGACATCCCCGGCCTCGCGACGACCGGCATGCTCGACATGCCGAAGGTCATGGGCCAGATGATCATCTCCGAGGTCTTCGACCGCTTCCCGAAGCTGCAGATGGTCGGCGTCGAGGCGGGCTGCGGCTGGATCCCGTACTTCCTCGAGCAGCTCGACGACCGCTACTGGCGGAACCGCCGCTGGGCCGACTGCAACCTCAAGATGCAGCCGACCGATTACTACCGCCGGAACTGGCACTCGACCTTCATGAAGGACTCCTACGCGCTCGAGAACCGCCACCGGATCGGCGTCGACAACATGATGTGGTCGAGCGACTACCCGCACCACGGGTGCGAGTGGCCGTACTCGCGGAAGCAGATCCGCGAGACCGCGCTCGGCGTCCCGGCCGACGAGCTGCACAAGATCCTCGCCGGCAACGCGGTCGCGCTCTACAAGCTGCAGTAGGTCAGGTCCGCGCCGCGCGCCGCGCTCACGCGGGCGGCGGCTCGGCGGGGACCCATCCCCGGCACGCGACGACCGGCAGGCGAGGGTAGCGCGGAAACGCGGGATCGCGCTCGGCGAGCCCGCAGAGCCAGAACGTGCTGCCGCGCGCCGACGCGATCCGGCGCGCGTGCGCGCAACCGGCGCAGAGGCCGGGATCCGGCTCGGGCGGCCGCGCGCCGTCGCTCACGCCGAGGCGGAACGCACGCGCCGATGGCGCTCGGCGATCAGCGTCCGATACACCGCCTCGTACTCTCTCGCCGCGCGATCCGACGTGAACCGCTCCTCCGCCCAGGCGCGGCAGGCGCGGCGATCGATCTCGTCGATCCGGCCGAGAGCGCGCTGGAGCTGCTCGTCGCCGTCGCAGACGAAGCCCACGTGCCCATCGGCGACGACCTCCGGCGCGGCGCCGCAGCTCGTCGTGATGACCGGCGTTCCGCACGCGAGCGCCTCGATCATCACCAGGCCGAACGGCTCGGGCCAGAACATCGGGAAGAGGAGGGCGCGCGCGTCGCCGAGCAGCCGGAGCTTCTGCTGCTGATCGGCCTCGCCGACGTACTCGACGCCGGGCGCGTCCAGCATCGGCTCGACGACCTCCTCGAAGTACCGCTTGTCCGCCTCGTCGACCTTGGCCGCGAGCACGATGCGGATGCCGGCGCGGCGCGCGAGCGCGATCGCCGCGTGCGGCCGCTTCTCGGGCGACATGCGGCCGAGGAAGAGCACGTAGTCGCCGCGTCCTTCGCCGACGGGATAGTTCTCGATCGGCAGGCCGTGATGGATGCACGCGACCCAGCGCGCCCACTCGACCGGCCGGCGCTGCGAGTAGCTGATCGAGACGAGCGGGCGATCGGCGAATACCCGGAACGCCGGCTCGAGCCACGGCAGATCGAGCCGCCCGTGCATCGTCGTGACCGCGGGCGGGTGCTGGGGCCCGAACGCGGGGAGCGCGAACGTATCCAGGTGTGAATGGATGACGTCGAACTCGTGCGCGCGCTGCTGGACCATGCCGAGCATCGTCGTGTGCGAGACGATGGGATCGCCGCCCCGCGCGAGGCGGATCGCCCGGTCGACGACCGGAACGAGCTCCGCGGACGTCTGCGAGTCGCCGCTCGCGAACAGGACGACGTGATGGCCGCGGTGCACGAGCGCCTCGGTGAGCCAGGAGACGACGCGCTCCGTGCCACCGTAGAGCTTGGGCGGCACGGCTTCGAAGAGCGGTGAGAGCTGCGCGATCCGCAGCGGCGATTGGTCCACCTCTGCCCCCGTGATACCTCTTTCCGAAGTCACGACGTCGACTGCATGGACGACGAAGTCATCTACGTTCGCGACCAGTTCTACATCCTTTCTACCTCGCGGCGCGCCGACGACCGAACGCTGGTCCTCAAGAACAACGACACGTTCGCCGTCCTCGATCGCCACGGGGACGCGCACGCGATCGGCCTCGGACGCCAGGGCGTCTTCCACGACGGCACGCGTCATCTGAGCCGGCTCGAGACGCGCTTCGACTCGGCGCGCCTCCTGCTGCTCGGCTCCACCGTGGCGCAATCCGACGGCGTCCTGATCGCGCACCTGACGAACGCCGACATGCGCCACGGGGACGTCGTCGTCGTGCCGCGCGACACGGTGCATCTCCTCCGGACGACGTTCCTCTGGGACGGCGCGTGCCACTCGCGGCTCGAGATCCGGAACTACGGCTCCGATCCGGTCGCGTTCGTCCTCGCGATGTTCTTCGGCGCCGACTTCGTCGACGTGTTCGAGGTGCGCGGCTCGCGCCGCGCGCATCGTGGCACGATGCTCGAGCCGCGGCTCGAGCCGGGCTGCGTCACCCTCGGCTACGAGGGCCTCGACCGCGTCCGCCGGACGACGGCGATGCGCTTCCGGCCGGACCCGTCGGGGCTCGACGCGGAGAGCGCTCGCTGGTCGCTCACCGTGCCGCCCCGCGGCGAGGAATGCGTGCTCCTCACGATCGAGTGCCGGCGCGAGGAGCCGTCGATCGCGCCGACCTCGAACGGCGCGCAGCGCTACGACGCGGCGCTCGCCGAGGCGCGCGCGCGGCACTCCGCGCGCACCGCGTGGGCGGCGCGGGTCGAGACGTCGAACGCGCTCTTCGACGAATGGTGGACGCGCTCGTCGACGGATCTCGCGATGATGCGCACCGACCTCCCGACCGGCGAGTACCCGTACGCCGGCGTCCCGTGGTTCTCGACGCCGTTCGGCCGCGACGGTCTCATCACGGCCTTCCAGACGCTCTGGCTCGACCCGTCGCTCGCGCGCGGCGTGCTCCACTTCCTCGCGGTGACGCAGGCGACCGAGTCTCGGCCCGAGGCGGACGCGGAGCCGGGCAAGATCCTGCACGAGGCGCGCGGCGGCGAGATGGCCGCGCTCGGCGAGATCCCGTTCGGCCGCTATTACGGCAGCGTCGACTCGACGCCGCTCTTCGTGATGCTCGCCGGGGCGTACTGGACGCGCACCGGCGACCGCGAGACCGTCGAGCGCGTCTGGCCGCACGTCGTGCGCGCGCTCGACTGGATCGCGCAATCGGGCGACCTCGACGGCGACGGCTTCGTCGAGTACGCGCGCCGCACGCCGTCCGGCCTCCGCCATCAGGGGTGGAAGGACTCCGAGGACTCGGTGTTCCACGCGGACGGCGCGCTCGCGGAAGGCGCGATCGCGCTGTGCGAGGTGCAGGGCTACGTCTACGCGGCGCACGTCGCCGCAGCCGAGCTCGCGTCCGTCGTCGGCGACGCCGAGCGCGCCGAGCGCCACCGCCGGCTCGCGCGCGAGATGCGCGATCGCTTCGACGACGTCTTCTGGGACGACGAGATCGGGACCTACGCGCTCGCGCTCGACGGCGACAAGCGGCCGTGCCGCGTCCGCACGTCGAACGCCGGCCACTGTCTCTTCTCCGGCATCGCGCGCGCCGAGCGGTCGAAGGCGGTCGCCACGACGCTCATGCACGGCGACACGTTCTGCGGCTGGGGCGTGCGCACCGTCGCCGCGAGCGAGCGCCGCTACAACCCGATGTCGTACCACAACGGCTCGGTCTGGCCGCACGACAACTCGGTCGTCGCGTGGGGGATGTCGCGCTACGGCCTCTACGAGCCGGTGCTCGCGATCTTCGAGGGCATGTTCGGCGCGGCGCTCGGGATGGACCTCCGCCGCCTCCCGGAGCTCTTCTGCGGCTTCGCGCGCCGCGCGGGCGAGGGCCCGACCTCGTACCCGATGGCGTGTGCGCCGCAGGCCTGGTCGGCGGGCGCGGTGTCGCTGCTCCTGCAGGCGTCGCTCGGGCTCGCGATCGACGCCCCGGCGCGCCGCATCCAGCTCTCGCAGCCGCGCCTGCCGCCGTTCCTGGACGTCGTCCGCCTGCGCGACCTCCGCGTCGGCGAGGCGAGCATCGACATGCAGGTCGTTCGGCACGCGAGCGACGTCGGCGTGACGGTCACGCGTCGCGACGGACACGTCGAGGTCGCCGTCGTCACCTGACCGGCGCGGCGCTCGATGACGCCGGCGTCGCGAGCGCTCGGCGCGCGTCGCCACATCGACGCGGCCCGCTCGCCGGCGCGCGAGCTCTCGCCGGCAAACGGCTAGTCTGGGTCGAGATCGCGTAGCGCCGCGGCGGCGACCCGCAGGTCGGCGACGAAGAGCTCGTTCTCCCGCTGGCGGCTCTCGGGATCCGGCGCGCGCAGGATCGACGCCGGGTGCACCGTCGCGACGACGCGCCCGAACGGCGAGCCGAGCAGCATCCCGCGCTGGCGCGTCACGCGAAAGCTCGGGCCCAGGATCGACTGCGCGGCGGTCGCGCCGAGCGCGATCAAGAGCTTCGGGTGCACGGTCGAAACCTCGGCCTCGAGCCACGGGCGGCATGCGGCGACCTCGCGCGAGTTCGGCTTCGCGTGGATGCGGAGCTTGCCGCGCGGCTCCCACTTGAAGTGCTTGACGGCGTTCGTGACGAACACGCGCTTCCGGTCGATGCCGGCCGCGTCGAGCGCCTCGTCGAGGAGCCGGCCGGCCGGCCCGACGAACGGGCGGCCGGCGAGGTCCTCGGCGTTGCCGGGCTGCTCGCCGACGAGCATGACGGCCGCGCCGCGCGGGCCCTCGCCGAAGACCGCCTGCGTCGCGCGCTCCCAGAGATCGCAGCCGCGGCACCCTTGCGCCGCTTCGCGGAGCGCCGAGAGCGAACGCTCGGGCGGCACCCAGGGCGCTGCCGAGCGCGCGGGCGCGCGCGCGGCCCTCGAGCCTGCCGCCGGCGCCCCGGGCGCATCGCCGCGGGACGGCGACGCGCGGTCGGCGCGCGCGCGCGGCGCCGGAGCTCGCGGCGCGGGGGTGCGGGTCGTTGCTCGGCGCGGCGCCATCGAGAGCGATCGTATCACGGCGCTCGCGATGAGAAGCGCTTCGCGACGGAGCGCCGCGGAGCGCGCCGCTCCCGAAGGTCGTCGCGCCGCCCGTCGGCGATCGCCAGGAGCGCCGCATGCTACAAAACAGTGGGCGTGCCGCGGTGCGGACTCCGAGTGGCCCGTCTTTCCCTGAAGATTGTTCCATTTTTCCGCTGCGGAAGAGGGTTTCGTTCGCTCGCCCCCCGCTCGCGCGACCACCGGTCGCGATCGCGCCACCGCGCTTGACGACTCCTTCGGCGAGCCGCAGCCGGCTCACCGCGTGAGCGACAGATGTGAAGCGGGTGTGCGCCGACCACCGGGTGCGCGTTCGACGCGCACGCGGTGAGACGCCGGTCACCGGCACCACGTCGCGCGCACACCGACGCATCTCGTGCTGCGCGCGCGGTGAAGGGGCTCGGAACTTGCACTTCGCGATGCGCCCATGAGCGCGGTCCTCGGCATCAACGCCGTCTTCCACGATCCCTCGGCCGCCCTCGTGGTCGACGGCGTCACCGTCGCGGCCGCGGAGGAGGAGCGCTTCAGCCGGCGGAAGCACGGCAAGACGCCGGTGCCGTTCTCGGCGTGGGAGCTTCCCGAGCAAGCGGCGCGCTGGTGCCTGTCGGAGGCGGGACTCGACGTGCAGGACCTCGACGAGGTCGTGTACGCGTACCAGCCGTCGCTCGCGTGCGCGCCGAACGGCGACGTCACCGAGGCGGCCTGGGAAGGCCTCCGGACGCTGTACGCGCGCCGCGCACCGCTCTTCCTGCAGACGGTGCTCCCCGGGCTGGCGGCGGAGCGCGTTCGCTTCGTCCCGCACCACGTCGCGCACGCCGCCTCGGCCTATCTCGCGGCGCCGCTCGAGGACGTCGCGGTCCTCGTGCTGGACGGCCGCGGCGACCGGAGCTCGCACCTCGCGGGACACGCCGCCGGCGGCGAGCTGCGGATGCTCGCGAGCCAGCCGCTGCCGCACTCGCTCGGGCTCTTCTACGAGGACGCGACCGCGCACCTCGGCTTCCAGCGCGCCTCGGACGAGTACAAGGTGATGGCGCTCGCGGCGTACGGGGAGCCGCGCTTCCTCGGCGAGCTGCGGCGAGCAGTGCGCCCCTCCGGCGACGGGGGGTTCGCCACCGACCGCATCGACTGGGAGCGATTCGTTCCGCGGCGCGCTCCCGACGACCCGTGGGGCGCGCCGCACGCGGACCTCGCGGCGAGCGTGCAGGCTCGGCTCGAGGAGATGATCCTCGAGCTCGCGCGCTGGCTGCAGGCGCGGACGCGAGCGCGCGCCGTCGTCCTCGCGGGAGGCGTCGCGCTCAACTGCGTCGCGAACGCGCGCCTCGCGCGCGAGGGCCCGTTCGAGACGGTCTGGGTCCAGCCGGCGGCGGGCGACGCGGGCACCGCGCTCGGCGCTGCGCTCCACGCGGCGCACCGGCGCGGCGACCGTGTGGAGCCGATGGCGACCGCGGCGCTCGGACGGGCGTGGTCCGACGACGAGCTCGCGACGTGGCTTCGCGCCGCGCGCGTGCCGTTCGAGCAGCCCGCCGACGTCGCGGCGGCGATCGCCGACGTGCTGGCCGCCGACGGCATCGTCGGGTGGTTCCAGGGGCGAAGCGAGTTCGGGCCGCGCGCGCTCGGCCACCGGAGCCTGCTGGCGGATCCTCGCAACGTCGCGAACGTCGAGCGCCTGAACGACGTCAAGGGTCGCGAGTAGTTCCGCCCGGTCGCGCCCATCGTGACGCTGCCGCGCGCGCCGGAGATCTTCGCCGGCCAGCTTCCGAGCCCGTTCATGCTGTTCACGCACACGGTGCGAGAGCCGTGGCGGGCGCGCGTGCCGGCCGCGGTGCACGTCGACGGGACCGCGCGCATCCAGACCGTCGACCCGGAAGAAGAGCCGCTCCTCGCGCGCCTCCTCGACGAGTTCGCGCGCCGAACCGGCGTGCCCGTCCTCATCAATACCAGCTTCAACACCGCCGGCCGGCCGATGGTCGACGATCCGCGCGATGCGCTCGAGTGCTTCGGCTCCGCTCCGATCGACGCCCTCGCCATCGGCCCCTTCGTCGTCCGCCGGCCTGCGGGAGACGCGTGATGGCCGACGACGCGATCGACGTCGTCGTCCCGACCGTCGGACGGCCGTCGCTCGCGACGCTTCTCTGGTCGCTCGCGCGCGGCGCCGGCGACGCACGCGGCCGCATCATCGTGGTCGACGATCGGCGCGACGGCGCGCGCCCGCTCCCGCTCGGACCGGGTGCTGCCGCGCTCGGCGATCGTCTCGTCGTCGAGCGCTCGGGCGGACGCGGGCCGGCCGCGGCGCGGAACGTCGGCTGGCGGCGCGCGACGACCGAATGGATCGCGTGCCTCGACGACGACGTGATCCCGGGAGGCGCCTGGTGGCGCGACCTCGCGCTCGACCTCACCGGGCTCGCGGACGAGGTGGGCGCGAGCCAGGGCCGCATCCGCGTGCCGCCGCCGTTCGGGCGGCGGCGGACCGATCGCGAGCGCGGCGTGCAGGGCCTCGAGACCGCGTCCTGGATCGCCGCCAACATGGCGTACCGTCGGACGGCGCTCGCCGCCGTCGGCGGCTTCGACGAGCGCTTTCCGCGCGCCTACCGCGAGGACGCCGACCTCGCGCTGCGTCTGGTCGCGTCGGGCTGGCGCATCGTCCGCGGACGCCGCCGCGCGGTGCACCCGGCGTGGCCGAGCGGGTTCTGGGGGAGCGTGCGGGCGCAGGCGGGGAATGCGGACGACGCCCTCATGCGCGCGCTCCACGGCCTCGCCTGGCGCGAGCGGATCCACACGTCGCGCGCGCGCTTCGCGCACCACGCCGCGCTTTCGGTCGCGGGCATCGTCGCGCTCGCCGCGAGCGGCGGTCCGGAGATCGCCGCGGCCGGCCTCTGGATCGCAGGAACGCTTCGGTTCGCGTGGCAGCGGATCGCGCCCGGTCCGCGATCGCCCGCCGAGGTCGCCGCGATGCTCGCGACCAGCGCCGCGATCCCGCCGGTCGCGGTCTGGCATCGCGTCCGCGGCGAGGTGCGCGCGCGGGCGCTGCGCGCGCGCGCGGCGCAAAGCGCGCGCTCCGCCGGACGCGACCTCGCGCCGCCGGCCGCGGTCCTCTTCGACCGCGACGGAACGCTCGTCGTCGACGTCCCGGCGAACGCCGACCCCGAGCGCGTCCAGCCGATGCCGGGCGCGCGCACCGCGCTCGATCGCCTGCGGAGCGCGGGCGTGCGCGTGGGAGTCGTCTCGAATCAGCCCGCGGTCGCCGAGGGGCGGCTGTCGCGCGCGCAGCTCGCGCACGTGAACCGCCGGATCGACCGCCTCCTCGGACCTTTCGACGCGTGGTTCGTCTGCTGCCATCCCGCCGACGCGGGATGTCGCTGCCGGAAGCCGCTTCCGGGTGGTCTCGAGAGCGCGCTCGCGATGCTGGGCGTGCCGGCCTCGCGGAGCGCGTACGTCGGCGACATCGGTGCGGACGTCGCGGCCGCGCGCGCGGCCGGCGTGCGCGCGATCCTCGTCCCGACGCCGGTGACGCGCAGCGAGGAGGTCCTGAGCGCGCCCGAGGTCGCGCGCGACCTGCACGACGCGGTCGACCGCCTGCTCGGGAGGCCCTGATGCGGGTCTTCCTCTGGCACGTCCACGGCGCGTGGACGACCGCTCTCGTCCACGGGAAGCACGAGTCCCTCGTGCCGGTCGTTCCGGACCGCGGCGCCGATCGTCGCGATCGCGGCCGGCTCGCCGTACTGCGCGTCCCGGAACGGGAGCCAGCGCGGGGTCGCGCCGACCAGCTCCAGCGCGGCGGCGTCCTCGGCGCGGCGCCGCGCCATGACGTCGTCTCCCGGACGAAAGCCGCAGTCGGCGTCCCACGGCGTGAGCGCCGCGGCCGCCGGGGGCCCGCCCGCGAAGACCGTGAAGACGACGGCGCCGGGCTGCTCGGCGAGGAGGGTCTCCGCAGCCGAGGACGACGTCGTCGCAGTGCGGGGAGATCGCGACCAGCCGGCCGGGCGCGTCCGTCATCGCACGGCCTCGAGGAACAGCGACTCGCGCGTCGCGTCCGCGAGCGGCAGGCCGTCGCGGATGTCGCAGCACAGGTCCACGCCGCGTGCGTCGAGGCGATCGGAGTTGATCCAGCCCGGGATCGGCTCGGGGCCGCAGCCCCAGTTGAGTCGCGGCGGAAGATCGGCGAGCACGTGGCTCGGTCCGCCTCCAAACGACGTGCCGTCTCGGAGACCGCGTGAGCCGCGCGATTTCGCCTGCTCGATCCCGGCGTTTCTTACAACGACGTTCCGCATTCGGGTCGCCGGACGCCGCAGGTCGGCCGCGCTCACGACCGCGAACCGCCGTCCGCCGCGCGCGGCACGGCGCGTGCTGGCATCCACATGCCCATGCTTCGCTACGTCGCGCTCGCCTCCGACTACGACGGCACGATCGCCCGCGACGGGATCGTGGCCGAGCACGTGCACGCGGCGCTCCAGCGTGTGCGCGAGAGCGGCCGTCGCGTCGTCCTCGTGACGGGACGCCGCCTCGAGGAGCTCGCCGCCGTGTTTCCGCACCTCGAGCTCTTCGACCGGATCGTGGCCGAGAACGGCGCGACCCTCTACCGGCCCAAGATGAAGGAGGTCGCGGTCCTCGCGCCGCCGCCGCCGCGCGCGTTCGTGGACGCGCTCCTCGCGCACGGCATTCCGCTCGACGTCGGCCACGTGATCGTGGCGACGCGCGAGCCGCACGAGACGCTCGTCCTCGACACGATCCGCGAGCAGGGCCTCGAGATGCAGGTCATCTTCAACAAGGGCGCCGTCATGGTGCTGCCGTCGGGCGTCAACAAGGCGACCGGGCTCGACGCCGCGCTCTCCGAGCTCGGTGTCTCGTGGCACTCGGTCGTCGGCGTCGGCGACGCGGAGAACGACCACGCGTTCCTCTCCCGCTGCGAGTGCTCGTTCGCGGTGGCCGACGCGTTGCCCGCCGTGCGCGAGCGCTGCGACGTCGTGACCGCGGGCGGCGCGGGCGACGGCGTCGCGGAGCTCGCCGAGGCGCTGCTGCGCTCCGACCTCGCGGAGCTCGAGGAACGGGTCGCCCGCCACCGCGTCGCGGTCGGCACCGACGGCGACGGGCACGAGGTCGAGCTCGGGCCGTACGGCGAGACGGTTCTCGTCGCGGGTCCCGAGGGCAGCGGGAAGTCGACGATCGCGACCGGGCTCCTCGAGCGGCTCGCGGACGCGGGCTACCAGTTCTGCCTGCTCGATCCCGAGGGCGACCACGAAGGCCTGCCGGCCGTCGTCCTCGGCGACGCGAAGCGCGAGCCGACGTGCGACGAGATCGTGGAGGTGCTGGCGCGCCCCGACCAGAGCGCGGTCGCGAACCTCTCCGGGCTCGAGCGCGAGCGCCGCCCGCCCTACCTCCTGACGCTGCTTGCGCGCCTCCAGGACCTGCGCACCCGGTTCGCCCGGCCGCACTGGATCGCGCTCGACGACGTGCACCGCGTGCTGACGTCGTCGTGGGAGGGCTCCGAGCTCGATCGCTCGCTGGTGCTGCCGGGCATGCTGCTCATCTCCGACGATCCCGATGCGATCTCGCCGGTCGCGCTCGCTGCTCTGACCGCGGTCGTCGCTCTCGGAGAGAAGGCGGGCGAAGTCCTCGCGCGGGTCGCGCGCGCCGCCGGCTGGCCGGCGCTGGAGGAGGCCGCTCCGGCGCGGCCAGGAGAGGCGCTCTTCGCGCGGCGGGGCGAGCCGGTCGTCCGCGTCCGGGTGGACCGGCCGCGCGCCGAGCGCCGTCGCCACCGCCGGAAGTACGCCGAGGGCGATCTCGGGCCGGACGCGAGCTTCTACTTCCGCGGCGCCGACGGGCGCCTGAACCTGCGCGCGCAGAACCTGTCGCTCTTCCTCCAGCTCGCGGACGGGGTCGACGTCGAAACGTGGAACCACCATCGCCGGCTCGGCGAGTACTCGCGCTGGGTGCGCGAGGCGATCCGCGACGAAGCTCTCGCGAACGAGATCGCCGCCGTCGAGCGCGATCCCTCGCTGTCAGCGCAGGACGCGCGCGCGCGCGTCAAGCAGGCGATCGAGCGCTTCTACGCCGTGCCGGCGGGCTGACTCACGAGCCGCCGGCGTCCGACCACCTGCCGCCCTTGCCGGCCATGACCGCGCGGCGACGGCCGTTCGCCCATCCGGAATACGCCTTCAGGCGGTTGTAGAGGGTCTTCAGGCTGATGCCGAGAGCGCGCGCGGCTTCGCGCTTGTCGCCGTGGCACGCCTCGAGCGTCGTCAAGATGAGACGGCGCTCGGCCTCGGCGATCGACGTTCCCGGCCGCAGCACGACCGACGGCGAGGGCTCGTCGGTCCGGATCTCGGTCTCGGGCTGACGCCGCGACCCGCCGATCGGCAGGTCGTCGGCGTCGATCGCCTCGTCGGCGATGATGAAGGCGTGGTGGACGACGTTGCGGAGCTCGCGGACGTTGCCCGGCCAGCCGTACGCTCGCATGCGGTCGTGCGCCGCCCGCGTGAACCGCTTCGCCATCCCCTCCTCGGCGTTGAAGCCGGCGAGGAAGAAGTCGGAGAGCTGCTCGATGTCGGCGCCGCGGTCCCGCAGCGGGGGCAGCCGGATCGGAAAGACGTTCAGGCGGTAGAGGAGGTCGCGGCGGAAGCTGCCCGCGCGCGCCGCGGCTTCGGGATCGCTGTTGGTGGCGGCGATGATCCGGACGTCGACCGCGATGTCGCGCTCGCCGCCGATCCGCATGATCGTACCGGTCTCGAGCGAGCGGAGGAGCTTCGCCTGGAGGTCGAGCGTCATCTCCGTGATCTCGTCCAGGAAGAGCGTTCCGCCGTCGGCGCGCTCGAAGTAGCCCTGATGCTGGCGATCGGCGCCGGTGAAGCTGCCGCGCTCGTGCCCGAAGAGCTCGCTCTCGATGAGCTGCGGCGACATGGCCGCGCAGTTGAGCGCGACCAGCGGACCGCGGCACCGCCCGCTCAGCGCGTGGATGGTGTGCGCGACGAGCTCCTTGCCGGTCCCGCTCTCGCCGTACAGGAACACGGTCGCGCTCGTCGGCGCGACGCGCGCGATGAGCGCGTGCACGTCCTGCATCGCGCGCGAGTCGCCGACGAGCGCGGCGAAGCGGCCCGGGCGCGCGGGCGGCGGGGTGGTCGTGGTGGCCCCGATCTGTGCGCGCCGCGCGGCGATCTGGAGCACGCGGTCGAGCCGGCCGCCGTCGAGCGGCTTCCGGAGATAGTCGGAAGCGCCGGCGCGGAGGGCGTCCACGACGGACGCCACGGTCGCCTCGGAGGCGAGGACCACGACGTCGGTCGAGCGGCGATCGATCATCTCGAGCACCGCGGCGATGGGGCCGTCGTCTTCGAGCCGATCGACGACGAAGACGACGTCCGCGGCGTGCTCGGCGAGCGCGCTGCGCGCTTCGCTCAGCCCCGAAACGGCGTCGTAGGTGAAGCCGCGGCGCGCTGCCGCGGTGCCGATCTCCCGCTGCGTCTCGTGGTCGCTGTCGATCGCGAGAACGTGTGGCATCCTGACCTCAACCGTGCCGCGCCCTCAGAGCTTCGGAAGTACGGACTTCTCGTAGAAGCGTAGAAACCCCTCCTGATCCGCTCCGACCTGGTGAACGTACACCCAATCGAATCCTGCGTCGACAAATTCCAGGATCCCCTGGACGTGTCGGCCGGCATCCGGGCCGCAGACGATGGACTCGGCGACGTCCTCCTCGCGCACCGTCTTGGCCGCGGCCTCGAACAGCGCGGGCGTCTTGATCTCCTGGTTGAGGCCGCCGCCCAACGCCGCCGTCGGCCACCACGCGTGGGCGACGCGCCGAGCCTCCGCTTCCGTCTCCGCCCAGCAGACGGTCTGCTGGCCGATCCGCGGCTTGCCGCGGCCGCCCGCTTCCTGGAAGCCCGCCGCGATCTCGCGCTTCGGCGACGTGCTGATGAGCCCGTCGCCGACCCGGCCGGCCAGGTCCACGGACTTCTTCCCGCTCGCCGCCACGTAGATCGGTGGGGGCGCGTCCGGCAGGGTGTAGAGGCGGGCCTCCTCCACCCGGTAGTGCGTGCCGCGGTGGGTCGTCACGTCGCCGCTCCAGAGCGCGCGGATGACGGCGATCGCCTCCTCGAGCATCTCGAGCCGCTCGCTCGGATTCGGCCACGGCTCGCCGGTCACGTGCTCGTTCAGGTTCTCGCCGCTTCCGACGCCGAGCGCGAATCGCCCGGGAAGGAGTGCGGCCGACGTCGCCGCCGCCTGCGCCACGATCGCCGGGTGCATCCGGATCGTGGGGCAGGTGACGCCGGTCACGATCTCGAGACGATGCGTCGCCTGCGAGATCGCGCCGATCACGCTCCAGACGAACGGGCTCTGCCCTTGGCGATCGATCCACGGGTGAAAGTGATCCGAGATGCCCGCGAACTCGAAGCCCGCCTCCTCCGCCATCCGCGCCCAGCGGACGAGCGCATCGGGACGGTGCTCCTCGGACGACAACGAATAGCCCAAGCGCGCCATGCGCGGCCCGCAGAGCAATGGTCATGCCGCAGCGCCTCGCCGCGCGTGCAGGCGAGACCGCGACGCGCGACGCTCGCGCGAGACGCGGTGGCCCGCCGCCGTGCCGATCGCAAGGCGACGGATCCCCGGTATCACGCGAGCCGTCGGCACCGACATGCGTCATTCCACGCGCCGGCGAGGCGCAGCGCGCTAGCGGTTCGGCTGCGAGACCCCCTTCAACGCCTCCGCGCTTTCGTGCTCGCCCGTGTGGCGAGCGAGGTCGGCGAGCGCGACCATCCCGACCAGCCGATTGTCGCGGTCCAGGACCGGTAGCCGGCGCACCTCGTGCGTCTGCATCCGCTGCACCACGTCTCCCACGTCCTCGTCGGCGAAGCAGCACACGAGGTCCGGCGTCATGATTTCACGGACCCGCGTCGCCTTCGGATCGCAGCCGGCTGCGACCGCGCGCACCGCGATGTCGCGATCGGTCAGGATCCCGATGACCAGGTCCTCCTCGACGACCGGAAGCGGTCCGATGTCGAGCTCCTCCATCTTCGCGGCCGCCTGCTGGATGGTCTCGTCGGGGGCGGTCGTCTCGACCCCGGACGTCATCAATTCCTCGACTCGCTGTGCCATCGTGCCTCCTTTGCGCGAGCGTCCCCGCGTGGAGGCACCGGCTGCGAAGCGTATGCCAACGGTGCCGGAGCCTCGCGCGCGCGCCTTCAGCACGTCCGCCGGGCGCGATCCGTGACGGCCCGCATGCGAGCGGCGCGCGCCCGGAACCTTCTACAAAACGTCTCGGAAGCTCGTGCCGTTCGGCGGCTTTTGACTTGGACGAAGCCACCGCTAAGCAAAGGCGGGATGGCCGATCGCATCGTCGTCCGCGGGGCCCGCGAGCACAACCTCAAGAACGTCGACGTCACCATTCCACGCGATCGCCTGGTCGTCGTCACGGGGCTCTCGGGCTCCGGCAAATCGTCGCTCGCCTTCGACACGATCTACGCCGAGGGCCAGCGCCGCTACGTCGAGTCGCTCTCGGCGTACGCGCGCCAGTTCCTCGAGCAGATGCAGAAGCCGGACGTCGACTCGATCGACGGCCTCTCGCCCGCGATCTCGATCGAGCAGAAGACGACGTCCCGGAATCCGCGCTCGACCGTCGGTACGGTGACCGAGATCTACGACTATCTCCGGCTCCTCTTCGCGCGCGTCGGGATTCCCCATTGCCACCGCTGCGGGAAGCCGATCACCTCGCAGACCGTCCAGCAGATCGTCGACCACGTGATGCGCCTCGGCGACGGGACGCGCATCCACGTGCTCGCGCCGATCGCCCGCGACCGGAAGGGCGAGTACAAGAAGGAGCTACTCGACCTGCGGAAGGCGGGATTCGCGCGCGTCCGGGTCGACGGCGCGCTCCGCGACCTCGGCGAGGACATCGTCCTCAAGAAGACGCTGAAGCACACGATCGACGTCGTCGTCGACCGCCTGGTCGTGAAGGCCGGGATCGAGAAGCGGCTCGCCGACTCGCTCGAGACCGCATTCCGCTACGGCGACGACCTCGTGAAGGTCGAGGTCGTGCCGGACCGCGGGGCGAGCGAAGCGAGCCCGCGGGCAGTGGGGCCCCGGCGGGCTTTGCCCGACGGGGCGAGGGGAGCGATCCCCTCGTTCGATGGCCAGGAGCACCTCTTCTCGCAGCGACTCGCGTGCCCCGACTGCGGCGTCTCCTACCCCGAGCTCGCGCCGCGCATGTTCTCGTTCAATAGCCCGCACGGCGCGTGCCCCGCGTGCAGCGGCCTCGGCGTGCAGCGCGTCTTCGATCCGATGCGCATCGTCGCCGACGAAGGCCTCTCGCTCGCGGGCGGGGCGATCGCCCCGTGGGGCAAGAAGCCGGAGGCGTACCGCGCGCTCCTCGACGGGCTCGCGCGTCACTTGAAGATCTCGGTCGACACGGCGTGGTCGAAGCTGCCGCAGCGCGCGCGCGACGCGGTCCTCCACGGCACCGGCGACGACCCGGTGGACGTCGAGCTGACGCGTGGCCGGCGCTTCTCCCGGCCGTTCGAAGGCGTCGTCAAGATGCTGGAGCGGCGCTACCGCGAGACCGACTCGCCGCTCCGGCGCGAGGAGCTCGAGGCCTACCAGAGCGAGCGCCCGTGCTCGGTGTGCGGCGGCACGCGGCTCAAGCCGGAGGCGGAGTACGTCAAGCTCGGCGGGCGATCGATCAGCGAGGTGACGGCGCTCTCGATCGCGGCCGCGCGCGACTTCGTCGCCGGCCTGGAGCTCACGCCGCAGCAGATGGAGATCGCGCGCCTGGTGATCAAGGAGATCACCGAGCGCCTCGGCTTCCTCTCCGCGGTCGGGCTCACGTACCTCACGCTCGATCGCAGCGCGGGGAGCCTGTCGGGCGGCGAGGGCCAGCGCATCCGGCTCGCGACCCAGATCGGCTCGTCGCTCGTCGGCGTCCTCTACATCCTCGACGAGCCGTCGATCGGCCTCCACCAGCGCGACAACGAGCGCCTGCTGGAGACGCTGAAGCGCCTGCGCGACCTCGGGAACTCGGTCATCGTCGTCGAGCACGATCGCGAGACGATGGTCGCCGCCGACCACCTGCTCGACATCGGACCCGGGGCCGGGCGCCTCGGCGGCGAGATCGTCGCGCAGGGGACGCCGGCCGAGGTCGCGCGCGACCCCGCGTCGCTCACGGGGCAGTATCTCAGCGGGCGGCGCGAGATCGCGATCCCGCGCCTCCGCCGCCGCGGCACCGGCTGGACCATCACGGTGAAGGGCGCGCGCCAGCACAACCTGAAGAACGTGACGGCGTCGATCCCGCTCGGGACGCTCACGTGCGTGACCGGCGTGTCGGGCTCGGGGAAGTCGTCGCTCGTGATCGACACGCTCTTCGCGGCGCTCGCCCAGAAGCTCTACCGCTCGCGGGAGCCGATCGGCGACCACGACGCGATCGAGGGCTGGCAGCTCCTCGACAAGGTCGTCGACATCGACCAGGCGCCGATCGGCCGTACCCCGCGCTCCAACCCCGCGACCTACACCGGCCTCTTCGCGCCGATCCGCGACCTCTTCGCGCAGCTTCCCGAGTCGCGCGTCCGCGGCTACGAGCCGGGCCGGTTCTCCTTCAACGTGAAGGGCGGCCGCTGCGAGTCGTGCGCCGGCGACGGGCTCATCAAGATCGAGATGCACTTCCTCCCGGACGTCTACGTGACGTGCGAGGTGTGCGGCGGCCGGCGCTACAACCGCGAGACGCTCGAGGTGCTCTACAAGGGGAAGTCGATCGCCGACGTCCTCGACATGTCGGTCGTGGAGGCGCTCGACTTCCTGTCCGCGGTGCCGGCGTGCCGGCAGAAGCTGGAGACGCTGCGCGACGTCGGGCTCGAGTACGTCCACCTCGGACAGTCGGCGACGACGCTCTCGGGCGGCGAGGCGCAGCGCATCAAGCTCGCGAAGGAGCTGTCGCGCCGAGCGACCGGGCGCACGCTCTACATCCTCGACGAGCCGACGACCGGCATGCACTTCGAGGACATCCGCCGCCTCCTCGAGGTGCTCGGGCGCCTCGTCGACGGCGGCAACACGGTGGTCGTGATCGAGCACAACCTCGACGTCATCAAGACGGCCGACCAGGTGATCGACCTCGGGCCCGAGGGCGGCGACGCCGGCGGCGAGATCGTGGTCGCGGGGACGCCGGAGGAGGTCGCGCGCCATCCGCGCTCGCACACCGGCCGGTTCCTGCGCGCGGCCCTCGGCGGCACGTCGCGCACGGCGGCGCGCGCCGCGGCCGGGCGTTCCGCTGTCCTCGCGGGCGAATCGCTGATAGACGGGCGGTCGTGACCTTCGCCTTGGGAGCGCGTTTCCTCCGCGGCCTGGCGGCGGCGGCGCTCGTCGCCGCCTGCAGCGCGAGCTCCAGCAAGGACTTCGGGCCGGACCCGTTCAAGGACCCCTTCTTCCAGGAGGGGATGGGCAGCAGCGGCGTGGACGAGGTGCTCGAGCATCCCGCGCCGAGCGTCGGCTATCTCAGCAACAGCGATCTCTACGCCAACGAGGGCGAGGAGGAGATGATCCGCCGCGAGCGCCGCGCCGCCGGCGCCGGTGAGGTCATCGAGGCGGAGGACCGGGGAGAGCTGCTCGGCAACGGGGACGACGAAGACCCCGGTGCGCCCGCGCGCCCCGGCTCGGGCCGCGAGAAGACGTTCGGCGAGAAGGCGGAGGAGGCGACGCTCGCCACCATGAGCGTCCTCATCGGCGCCGGCATGGCCGCGCTGCCATACCTTCTCGGGACCTAACAAAACGAGGGGAACGCTCCCCTCGCCCCATTGGGCAAAGCCCAACGGGGCCCCACTTCCCGCGGGCTCGCTTCGCTCGGCCGCGCGCGAAGCGCGCGGGGGGATCTTCAGTCCAACGCTCTCCCTGCAGGGGAGACGCCGCCGCGGCGGAGCTCCGAATTGAGGCTCGCGGCGATCCGGCTGTGGCGCTGGCTGTAGCCGAAGTAGATCGCGAGGCCGATCGCGAGCCAGACAGCGAGCCGGAGCCAGTTCTCCCAGCCGAGGGCGAACATCATCGCGAGGTTCGTCAGGATCCCGAGGATCGGGATCGCCGGCACCCACGGCGTCCGGAACGGGCGGTGCAGCTGCGGGTTCGTCCGCCGCATGACGAGCACCGCGGCGCAGACGATCACGAACGCCATCAGCGTCCCGATGTTCACGAGGTCGGCGAGGATCTTGAGCGGGAACGTCGAGCCCACGAGCGCGACCAGGACCCCAACCAGCATCGTCGCCTTGTGGGGCGTCCGGAAGCGCGGGTGGACGGCGCCGAAGAAGCGCTCCGAGATCAGGCCGTCGCGCGCCATCGCGAGCAGCACGCGCGTCTGGCTGAGGAGCAGGACGAGGAGCACGCTCGTCAGGCCGGCGATCGCGCCCACCGAGATGATGAAGACGGCGGTCTGCATCCCGTGGTGCGCGAACGCGTGCGCGACCGGGGCGTCGAGGTCGATCTGCGTGTAGTTCACCATGCCGGTCAGCACGCCGGCGACCAGGATGTAGAGGATCGTGCAGATGGCGAGCGACGCGATGATGCCGATCGGCACGTCGCGCTGGGGGTTCGTCGCCTCCTCGGCGTGGGTCGAGACCGAGTCGAAGCCGACGTACGCGAAGAAGATGTACGCCGCCCCCTTCAGGACCCCGGCCGCGCCGTAGGGGAAGAACGGATGCCAGTTGGCGACGTCGATGCGCGGTGTTCCGGCGAAGATCACGAAGACCACGACGACGATCTTGACGATCACCATCGCCGCGTTGAAGCGCGCGCTTTCGCTGATCCCGATCACCAGAACGCCCGTGAGCGCGAGCACGATCAGCGCCGCCGGGAGGTTCAGGTACGCGCCGGTCGCGTACCAGGCGTGGGTCGCGGCGTTGAACTCGATCGGCCCGACCGACCAGTGCTCCGGGATCGAGATCCCGTACAGGCCGAGGAAGGACTCGAAGTAGTGCGACCAGCCGTGCGCCACGGTGCTCGCGGCCACGGCGTACTCGAGCACGAGGTCCCAGCCGATGATCCACGCGAAGAGCTCGCCGAGCGTCGCGTACGCGTACGTGTACGCGCTGCCCGCGACCGGAACCATCGACGCGAACTCGGCGTAGCAGAGCGCCGCGAACGCACAGCCGAGGCCGGCGACGACGAACGACAGGACGAGCGCCGGCCCGGCGTACTGGTTCGCCGCGAGCCCGGTCAGAACGAAGATGCCGGCGCCGATGATGCAGCCGATGCCGAGCGCCGTCAGCGTCACCGGGCCGAGAGCGCGCCGCAGGCGATGCTCGCCCGCCATCTCGGCGAGGAGGACGTCGATCGGCTTGATCGTGAGCGCCTGCCGGCCCCGCGTCATGGTCGGTCGGGCGTAGCAAGCGGGTCGGCGGCGGAGCAAACGCGCGGGCGGGGCGATCGCTTCCCCGCCCGCGGCGCGGACGCGTCCGCCCGCTCGAGGCCGCGCGCGACGACGCGCGCGTACAGCGACTGCACCGCGCGCGTGACGTCGCCCGGCGTGCCCGCTCCGACGCGCCGGCGATCGAGCCGCACGACCGGCATGACCTCGATGACCGATCCGGTGAGAAAGATCTCGTCGGCAGCGTCGAGGTCGCGCGCGCGCAGCGGCGACTCGCGGATCTCGATCCCGGCGCGGCGCGCGGCGCGCACGACCGCGGCGCGCGTGATGCCGGGGAGGGCGCCGGCCGCGACGGGCGGCGTCTGCACCACCCCGCGGCGCACCGTGAAGACGTTGCTCGTCGTCCCCTCGCTCACCGTGCCGTCCGCCTCGACGAAGAGCGCCTCGCTCGCGTGGCTCCGCGCCGCGCGCATGCGGCCCGCCACCGCCGCGAGGTAGTCGACGTTCTTGTGAGAGCTCGTGGTCCCCCCGCGCCCGTGCCCGAACGCCAGCCGGACGACCGACCATCCGCGCTCGCGCTCGGCCGCGAGGTCCGAGGGAATCGCGCGCGCGACGAGGACGCAGGTCGGCGCGATCCCGGGCGGCGGGACGAGGCCCTCGCCGACGCCGCGCGTGATCGTCAATCGCAGAGCCGCCTCGCGGAGGGCGCACGCCGCGAGGAGGTCGCTCGCCGCGCGCCGGAGGTCGTGCTCCGGCCATGGGATCGCGAAGCGCCCGAGGCTCGCCGCGAGCCGGCGGAGATGCTCGTCCCAGAAGAGCGGGCGGCCGCCGTAGAAGCGGATGGTCTCGAAGAAAGCGTCGCCGTAGAGGAACCCGCGGTCGTAGATCGAGACCGCCGCCCGCGCGGCCGGCACGAGCCGCCCGTCGACCCACGCGAATCGGGCGCTCGTCCCGGGCGGCGCGGCGGACGATCGGCCCGCGCGCAATGCGGCGGCGGGGCGTCGCCGCGGTCGCGCGCTCACCCGCCGGCTCGCGACCCGGCGGCGGCGGCCGCTTCGCCGTCGGCGTCGCGATCCACGCCGAGCGCGGGCGCCACGCCGACCGCCTGCAGGAAAGGCCGCGCCTTCAGCCAGCACTCCGCGTGCTCGCGCTCGGGATCCGAGTCCGCGACGATCCCGGCCCCGACGTGGTACGCGAAAACTCCGTCGCGCCACACCGCCGTCCGGATCGCGATCGCGGAATCGAGGTCGCGCGCGCCCCGGAGGGCGACCGTCGCGCCCGTGTACACGCCGCGCGCGACCGGCTCGAGCTCCGCGATGATCTGCGCGGCCCGGATCTTCGGTGCGCCGGTGATCGATCCGCCGGGAAAGGTCGCTCGCAGGACGTCCGCGAGGCCGACGTCGTCGCGCAGCCGCCCGCGGACCGTCGAGACCAGGTGGTGGAGCGTCGCGAACGACTCCGTCCGGAGGAGCGACGGCACGGCGATGCTTCCCGGCGCGCAGATCCGCCCGAGGTCGTTCCGCTCGAGGTCCACGATCATGACGTGCTCGGCGCGCTCCTTGGGATCGCGCACGAGGTCTTCGCGCAGCGCCTCGTCGACGACCGGATCCGGGGCGCGCGGCCGCGTCCCCTTGATCGGCTCGGTCTCGATCGCGCTGCCGCGGACCCGGAGGAAGGTCTCGGGCGAGCGCGAGAGGACGGCGAAGCCATCTCCGCGCAGGAAGGAGCCGCACGGCACCGCCTGCGCGGCCCGCATGCGGAGGTACGCCTCTTCCGGATCGAGGTCGCATGCGACCCGGAAGCGCTCTGCGAGGTTCACCTGGTAGACGTCGCCGGCGGCGATGTAGTCCTGCGCGCGCTCGACCGCCGCGACGTAGCGCCGCCGGTCCGGCGTCTCGAGGACCGTCGCCGATTCGCAGGACGGCGTCGCGGCCGCGAGCGGCGAGCGCGTCGGCGCGAGCGCGGCGACCGCGTCGGCGAGCCGGTCGGCTGCGCGCTCGTCGATCGCCTCGATCGCCAGCCGGGCGGACCGTCCGCCGGGCTCGCGGCGCACGGCGAGGACCGCGTCGTGGCGCGCGAGCCAGACGATCGGCAGCCCGGTCGGGTCGGCGCGCAGGCGGCCCATCGCGGGCTCGATCAGCGGCGCCAGGTCGTACGCGAAGAAGCCGACGAAGCGCGGCGCCGAGCAGGCGTTCGGTGCGCCGCCCGCCGCGGCGACGAACGCCTCGACCGCTGCGAGCGGATCGCCGGTCCACTGGCGGACGGCCGCGCCGTCGGCGATCTTGACGGAGCCGTCGCGCGCGGTCGACAAGCGTGCGGTCGGCGAGAATCCGAGGTACGCAGGGGACTCGTCCCCGTCGTCGAGCCAGAAGGCGCCCGGCTGCCCCGAGATCCGCCGAAACACGGCGGCCGCGTCGGAACAGGGTCCCAAGTCGATGCTCAGCATGCCGCAGTCCGCTCGCTACCCCGCGCCCGGCGAACATGCCGCCGCGCCGGCGGGCGCGCCGGCCGCGCCCGCCCCACGGTTAGCTGCTTGAACGCATCTGTCCACCTCCTCCGCAAGACGGTCGCGGCGACCGTCCACCTCCAGGCGGACATCCCGGAGGACCACCCGTCGGCCGCGATTCTCGGCGCCGAGCGCATGGGCACCGGCGTCTTTCTCGGGACGCCGCCCGCGATCGTGACCGCGCACTACGTCCTGATCGGCTCGCGCGGCGTGCAGGTCACGACGATCGACGGGACCACCGCGAGCGGGACGATCGCCGCGATCGACTACGCGAGCGGCCTCGGCGTCGTGACGCTCGACGACCCGCCGGATCGCAGCCTCGAGGTCCGCCCGATCGAGGAGGTGACGCCCGGGCAGGAGTGCTTCGTCGTGGCGAGCGTCGGCGACGGCCGACAGGTGCGGACCGGGACCGTCGCATCGATCGCGCCCTTCGACGCGTTCTGGGAGTACATGCTGGACCGCGCGATCCTCGCGTCGCCCGAGAACCCCGGGCTCGGCGGCGGGCCGATCGCCGATGCGTCCGGACGCGTGATCGGCATCGCGGCGCTGTCCCTGACCGAGGTCGGCAAGTTCACGTTCGGTGTGCCCGCGTCGCTCGCGCTGCCGCTCCTCGAGGCGCTGCGCGTGCAGGGCCGCCACGCGCCCGCGCGGCGCGCCTGGCTCGGCATCACCTGCTACTCGCTCAAGAACCACGTCGTGGTCGCCGGCGTCATCCCCGACAGCCCGGCGGCGAAGGCGGGCCTCCGCTCGGGCGACCTCATCGTCGCGATCGACGGCGAGGAGGTGAGCGAGCGGCGCGATCTGTTCGACCGCCTCTGGCGGCGGGCGAGCGGCGACCCGGCGCGCCTGCGGGTGTTCCGCAACAACGAGACGTTCGAGGTCGAGGTCGCGACCGGAACTATCGAAGACTTCTTCGCCTAGCGCTACGCTGCCGCGAGGGCGCGGACGGCGGCGACGAGCTGCGGAAGCACCGTCCCCGCGGGCCCTTCGAGGACGATGCCGGCCCAGGGCGTGAGCTCGCTCTCGTGTGGGTTCACCTCGATCACGGTTCCGCCGCGCTCGAGGACGCCGAAGGGCAGGGCGGCCGCGGGGTAGACGGTGGCCGACGTGCCGGCGACGAGGATGCAGTCCGCGCGGGCAGCTTCTTCCTGGCAGCGGTCGAGCACGTCCGGCGGGATCGGCTCGCCGAAGGAGACCGTGTCGGACTTCAGGATGCCGCCGCAGCGGTCGCAGATCGGCGGCAGGGTCGCGAGCGAGATCTCCTGGCGCGGCCAGCGCGAAACGCAGCGCGTGCAGCGGACGAGAAGCGCGTTGCCGTGGATCTCCGCGAGCTCGCGCTGCCCGGCGCGACGGTGCAGGTCGTCGATGTTTTGCGTGACGAGGCAGCGCAGCAGGCCCATCTCCTCGAGCTCGACGAGCGCCTTGTGGCCGGCGTTCGGGCGTGCGGCTTCGAGGCGCTCCGCGAGCTCGCGCATCGGGCCCGAAGGGTTCAGGCGCTGCTCCCACGCGCGCTTCGGGTCCGCGAGGAACAGCTCGTACCCGTTCAGCGGCGGCTCGCCGTGCTTGGTCCAGAGCCCTCCGGGCCCGCGGAAGGGCGGGATGCCGCTCTCGACCGACAGGCCCGCGCCCGTGAGCCCGATCGCGTAGCGCGCGCCGACGAGCGCGCGCGCGGCCGCGCGGTAGGCTGCGTCGTCGCGGCTCTCGGTCGGCGGCGCCATCCGCTCAGCCGTAGATCAGGAGCCGCTGGCCGAGCTGGAGCTGCGCGGAGACCGCGCGGTTCGCCGAGCGCAGCGCCTTCACGGTCGTGCCGTTCTTGCGCGCGATCTGCCAAAGCGTGTCGCCCTTCCGGACCACGTACTCGCGCGCCGCGCGCGTCTCGATGCCGGGGAAGTAGTACGTCGCGTTGCGCGCGATGTGCACGGCCGCGAGGAACTGCGCGTAGAAGTTCTTCCCGGCGTACCCGAAGGCCGGGCTCGCGTGCCGCTCGATGAGCGCGACGAGGTCGCTGGTGCCCGCCGTCGCGACCGCGCGGAGCGTCCCGTTCACGCCGTAGTTGTACGACGTGATGGCGAGCGGCCAGCTTCCGAGCGCCTCGTGGGCGTCGTGCAGGTAGCGCGCCGCGACCGCCGTCGCCTTGTAGGGATCGCGCCGCTCGTCGACGCCGTCGTCCACGCGCAGCGATCCGCGCGCCGTGTCCGGCATGAGCTGCCAGAGGCCGACGGCGCCCGCGCGCGAGACCGCGAGCGCGTCGAACGACGACTCGACGTGCGGCAGGTAGGCGAGCTCCTCGGGCAGCGAAGCGTCGCGTAGCAGCCGGCGGACGTTCGACAGATAGGCCTTCGATCGCACGACGCTCTCGCGGAACACCTCGCGCTGGCCGGTCTGGACGCGGATGCGACCGCGCGCCTCGGCGAGGAGCCGCGGGCTCATCGGCGGCCGTAGCATCGCCCACGCCTCGCCTTTCGGCCCGAGCACGCGGCGCGATCCGCTGCGCTCGGGGTGGGCGAGCGCGCGGCCCACGCGGTCGGCGAGCGCCGAGTAGCGCTCCTGAATCGCTTCGAGCTCGGCTGATCCGCCGTCGGCCAGCGGCACGACCGCGAACACGACCCACGGCCGATCGCGGTCGTGCACGATCGCTTCGGCGAGCGAGTAACGTGTGAAGACGTCGACCCAGAACGAGATCCGGGCCTCGAGGCCTCTTCCGGCCTCCAACGGGGGTTTGAACTCGAGCCGCGGTGCCTCCTCACGCGCTTCGCCGACGCGTGCCACCGACAACCCCAACCCAACGATCAACAGGAAGGACAGCCGCCGGCTCCGGAAGCGGTCGCGTCGCATGCGCACCCTCCGATAGCGGCGTTGCGTGCCGAGAGTGGCAGAGCCGTCGCCCGGAAACAAGGAGCGACGCGTCCGAGTTGCGCGCCGTGCCGGCGGACGGCACGCTGGCGTCGCACCGGTCGCGCGACGCGCGGCCACAGGTGCGAGGAGGTGTCAGTGAGGACGGAGTTTTTCTCGAGCTTCGCGAGTTTTCGACCGTGCCGCGCGGCCGGGAGGCCGCGTTTCGCCTCTGCGCCTTCGACCGCGCTCGCCCTGGCGCTCGCGCTGGCGGCTCTCCTCGCAGCCGCACCGGCGCGCGCGGAGGAGGCCGCGGAGGGCGGCGAGGCGATCACCGCGTCGGGCGAGGTCGTCGACCTCGCCTGCTACTTGACGCGCGGCGAGAAGGGCCGCGGCCCCGCGCACGCGGAGTGCGCCGACATGTGCGCGAAGGGCGGCGCGCCGCTCGGCCTCCTGTCGACCGATGGCAGCCTTCTCCTCCTCGTCGAGGATCACTCGAAGCCCGCGCCCTACGCGCAAATCAAGAAGATGGCGGGCAAGCAGGCCGAGGTGGAGGGCAAGAAATTCGTCCGCGGCGGCATCCCCGGCCTCATGGTCGGCTCCGCCAAGGAGATGTGATCTAGAAGAAGAAGTGGATCTCCATGACGAGCCGGTTCTGGTTCGCCGGGGGCTGGTTCTCCGGCCCGTTCGCGATCGAGTAGAAGAGCCGCGTCTGCAGGAAGCGCCCGAGGAACGGCTCGATGCCGAGGCCGAAGCGGTTCTGCGAGTCGTCGTTCGTCGTCGCGTCCGAGTCGTTGTCGGTGTACTCGGCGAAGGCCTTGCAGTTGATCCAGTCGAGCAGGAGGTAGTTGAGCTCCCCGTAGACGAGGAAGGTCCCGACGGCGGGCTGCGTGCCGCTGAACGAGTCGTGGATCCAGTCGACCTCGCCCTGGTACTCGAAGCGGCCGAGGTTCGCGCCGGCGTAGAACCCGTAGACGTAGCGTTCCTGATCCTGCGGCGCGACGTGCAGGAACGACGCCCCGACGATCGCGTCGTCGACGATCGGTAGGTCGCGCAGCATCGCGTACGCGTTCGTGGTGACGCGGACGTCGGCGTCGCCGGGCGGACCGTCCGTGACCGAGACGGAGAAGTGGAACGGGCCGGGCTCGAGGGCGAACTCCGCGCCGTCGTCCGAGCTCTGAAAATCCGTGCCGGTCCGGCCGCGGACGAAGATCTTGTTCGCCTCGTTGTCGAGCGCGAACAGGTTGTCGTTCTCGGTGCGGAGGCCGTAGTCGAGGAAGAAGCGGCCTGCCTTCACGTAGCCGCGCCAGGGCAGGATGCCCTTCATGAGGCCGAACACCTCGCGCGCGACCGTGCCGCCCGGCGCGTACGAGATGTCCGTGTAGACCTCGAGGTAGTCGGGGATGAGGCCGACGAGCGCGTAGAACGACGCCTCCCGGATCTCGAGGATGTTCTCGTCGACGTTGCTCCGGAAGACCTTGCCGTTCGGGACGCGACCCTGGGCGTTCGGCTCGTCCTGGAAGACGATCGAGTCGTTCACCCGCAGGTCGCCGCCGATCGAGAGGAAGCTCGTGATCTGCCCGTTGAAGGCGTCCGCGGCCTGCGCGAACTCCGGAAAGAGGTCGCGGTAGTGGGTGATCTCCTGGAGGTGGGTGTTCGCGAGGAGCGTGCGCATGCCGCCGCCGGTCTCGTTGACGTGGCAGGAACTGCACTTCCTGCCCTCGCGGATCGCCATGTACGGCTCGGCGCGCGCGGCCCGCGGCGAGAGGACGCACAGGGCCACCGCCGCCGATGCGAGAAGCGGCCGCGCAGAGCGCGCGGCCTTTCTTGGGTTGCACGACATCGAGCCCCCCCGGAGTCGGTGCGGCGCCCGGCGCGCGGTCGGAACGAGCTTCGGATTTCGGCGCGCCGGGCGAGCGAGCGTCTACACGGCGTGCGCGGAGTGTCAAAATCCCGCGTGCCTTGGCCGGCGCGTGGAGTCGTTCCCCGCGTCCCAACGGCTTCGATCGGGTGCCTTGCGGCACGATCCGCGAGGCGGAAAAAGCGCGCTCGAGCGGGACACGACGACCGACGACCCGCCGCCGCAACGCCACCGCAGCGCGCGCGGATGGCAGGCCATCGCGCCCCGATCCGTGTGCCTCTCCACCGTGTCGGTCGACGCGTCGTGCCATTTTCCGACCGCGTGCCGGACATTTGGAAGAGGGTCCAGCCATTGACACCGAGAATTTCACAGTCGTAGATGGCGCCGGCGTTTCGCCGGGGGGCCGGCAGATGTCGAAGCGCCCGAGATTCGGAGGTCGGTGCAGAAAACGGAAGTGCTGAATCCCACGGCTGGAATGCATCACCAGGAGGGGGGTCCGATGGCGCATAGGTTGGCCAGGTGGTGGCTCGGCATCCTCGCGGCGGCGCTCGTCGTCGTCGCGGCACGGGATGCGGCGGCGCTCAAGCTGAACGAGGAAGGCACGATCAATCTGAGCGTTCGCGCGTACGTGAACGCCCGCATCGGCACGATGGCCAAGCAGTCGACGCGGCCGGGAAGTCAGCCGCCCGAATGCGTGGCGAACCCGAACGCGAACAACTGCAACTTCGGGGGCACGTTCCCGTACTCGGGCGCCGGGCACCTGATCCAGAACCGGTTCTTCCTCGAGCTCAAGTGGAATCACGACCTGACCTCGATGTTCGAGGACGTGCTTCCCGAGAGCGTGACGACGTTCAAGTACAACTTGACGTACCGCGGGGAGTACGACGGCATCTACGACTACGGTCCGAGCGAGTACAGCGGGCAAACGGAGACCTTCCAGGAGATCGAGCAGGCGCTGCGCCAGGGCGGCTTCCCGACGACCTCCGCCCAGCGCCAAACGGATCGCGTGCGGCATCGCCTGCGCGCGGTCGCGAGCAACCGGAACCGCCTCTTCCAGGCGTTCGTCGACTGGGAGCAGGGCCCGGTGTTCGTCCGCTTCGGCCGCCAGAACCTGGCATGGGGTGAGACCGACGTCTTCCGCCTCCTCGACAACATCAACCCGATCGACAACAGCTTCGGAGGCTTCTTCCTCGAGCTCGACGAGCGGCGCGTCCCGCTCAACATGCTCCGCACGAGCTACAACTTCGGGACGATCGGGCCACTCGACCAGGCGTTCCTCGAGGGCTACGTCGCGTTCGACCGCACGGTCGCCTTCGTCCCGGGTGCTCCCGCCGGCTCGCCCTGGTACGCGCCGCTCGGACCGACGACCGGAACGACGGTCGGCGACCTGCAGGCGCCGAACCTGACCGGCCACAACCTGCGCGGCGGCGGCCGGTTCGTCTTCAACTGGGCGGACTTCACCTTCACGCTCGCGAGCTACCAGACGATGTTCGATACGCAGGCGGTTCGCTTCCGCGCCGCGAACCCCACGGACCCGGGATTCAACCCGGGAGTCAGCGTGATCACCGCCGAATCGTTCGCGCCGCTCGTGTGGGTGAACGGCGCTTCGATGACGACGGCGCTGCCCTCCCTGAAGAGCGTGCTGCGCTCGGAGGTCGCCTGGTTCAAGGACGAGGCCCTCTTCCGGGGCCCGGTCGAGAGCAAGTTCCCGGGCAGGAACACGACCAACCCGATCGACCTCAACTACCTCAACAACTTCCTCGTTCCGGTGACGGCGCGCGATCCCGCGACCGGTCAGGCCGCGCCGCAGTTCAACACCGTGAGCCGCAAGGACACCTTCAACATGGCGCTCGGCTGGGACACGAACCAGTACATCCGCGTCCTGAACCCGACCCAGACGTTCTTCATCACGACCCAGTTCTTCTACCGGCACATCTTCGACCGCGATCCGTTCCAGTCCGTGCCGGTGCCGGAGCCGAACAACTCGACGCGCACGATCCCGCTGGTCGGTGACACGTTCCTCCACACTCTCGCGATCAACACGACCTACAACGTGAAGGCGCCGTTCACCGACGCCAACATGCAGGTCACGCCCGGCTACAACATGTTCTACGACTGGCAGGGCATGCTCCTCTTCCAGCCGAACATCCGCTTCGTGCGCGACCCGTGGCGCTTCCTGGTCGACTACACGACGATCAACAGCGGCGTGTTCCGGTACCAGATCGGCCTCGTGCGCGATCGCTCGAACGTCCGGGTCCAAGTCGAATACGTCCTCTGAAGCCCCGCACGGGCTCCTCGACCGCCGCCCCGGGCCGACTGGCGCTTTCGACTCGCCAAGTCGGTCCGGGGCTGGCATGATCGACGTCATCCGGCGCCGTCTCGACCGCCGCGCGCGGCGCCGGTCCGCGGATCTCCACCCGCCCATCGAGAAAGGATGCCCGCTCTCATCACCGACGGGGATCGCCTCGCCGCGTCCGCGGCGGAGAGCGCGCACGCGCCCGACACCGTGCCCGTAGCGATCCGCGCGGAGCACCTCTGCAAGCGGTTCGGGACCACGGTTGCCGTCGACGACGTGTCCTTCGAGGTCGCGCGCGGCGAGGTCGTGGGCTTCCTCGGCCCGAACGGCGCGGGCAAGAGCACGACGCTCCGGATGCTGACGGGCGTCTTCCCGCCGTCGACCGGGCGCGCCAGCATCGCCGGGTACGACGTCGTGCGCCAGCCGCTCGAGGCCCGCCGGCGCCTCGGCTACCTGCCGGAGCGCACCGCGCTCTACGGCGACATGCCGGTCGCCTCCTATCTCGGCTTCGTCGCCGAGCTGAAGCTCGTGCCGGTCGGCGACGTCGCGCGCGCGGTCGCGGCGGCGATGGACGCGGCCGGCATCTCGCACGTGGCGCATCGCCTCGTCGGCAACCTCTCGAAGGGGTACCGCCAGCGGGTCGGGATCGCGCAGGCGCTGCTCGGCGACCCGGCGGTCCTGATCCTCGACGAGCCGACCTCCGGGCTCGACCCCGAGCAGGTGAGCGACATCCGCGCGCTCATCCGCGGGCTCGGCGCCGAGCGGACGGTCATCCTGTCGACGCACATCCTGACCGAGGTCGAGACGGTGTGCTCGCGCGTCATGGTCATGAACCGGGGGCGCATCCTGGCCGTGGACGAGCCGGCGCACCTCGAGCGCCGCCTGCGGCCCTACCGCGAGATCGCGGTGCGCGTGATCGGTCCGGAGGAGGCCGTGCTCGCGACTCTTCGCCACGTGCCGCGGGTCGCGCAGGTCGTGACGCGCGGCCGATCGCCCGAAGGCATCGACTTCGTCGTCTGCTGTCCCCACGAGTCCGACGTGCGGCGCGAGGTCGCCGCGGCGGTCGTCGGAAGGGGCTTCGGGCTGGTCGAGATCCGCCCGGTCGTCATGACGCTCGAGGAGATCTTCCTCAGCCTCGTGAGCGAGGGGTCGCCGGTCGAACCGGCCGAGGACGACCTTCCCGTCGCCGCGGGAGCCGGCGTTGCGGGCCGTTAGGGCGATCGCACGCCGCGAGCTCGCGGCGTACTTCGGCTCGCCGACGGCGTACGTCCTGCTGACCGTCTACCTCGTGCTGTCCGGCTACTTCTTCTACAGTGACGTCGCGTTCTTCGTGACGTTCGGAGCCCAGATCCTCCCGACCGGGCTCTGGCGCTACGTCTTCCTCGACTTCCGCCTCGTCACGCTCCTCGTCCTGCCGCTCGTCACGATGCGGCTCTTCGCCGAGGAGCGGAAGCTCGGCACGATCGAGCTGCTCTGGACGCTGCCCGTCAAGGACGTCCAGCTCGTGCTGGGGAAGTTCCTCGCGGCCTGGTGCTTCCTCGCGGTGCTGGTCGCGCTCGCGATCGTGCCGTTCGCGGTCTTCTACGCGTTCTACGCCTTCGACGTCGGCCCGCCGCTCGCGGGCGTCGTCGGGCTCCTCCTGCTCGGGACCGCGTTCATCGCCTGCGGCATCGCGGCGTCGACCCTCACCGAGAACCAGGTCGTCGCGGCGATGCTCACCTACGGCGTCCTCGTCTTCTTCTGGTTCATGACGTGGAACGAGGCCGTCGGGAGCGAGAAGCTGATCCGCGTCCTGCTGCTCTTCTCGCTCTTCGACCACTTCTACAACTTCGCGATCGGCACCATCCAGGTCGTGGACGTCGCGTACTTCGCGGTGTTCGTCGCGTTCTTCCTCTACGCGAGCCTGCGCTCGCTGCAGAGCCGCGCCTGGCGCGGCGTCGACTGATGTCGCGCCCGACCCTCGCGCACGTCCTCGGGCTCGCCGCCGAGCTCGCGCTCGCCGGCGCGATCGCGGTGCTCGTCGTCGTGCTCGCGTGGGCGCACAACGAGCGCCTCGACTTGACGCCGACGCGCGAGCACACGCTGTCGGATCAGGCGCGCCGCACCGCGCGCCGGATCGACCAGGACGTCACGATCAGCGTCTTCTACAACAGCCAGGAGCAGGGACGCGTGCGCGAGATGAAGGAGCTCCTCACGCGCCTCGCGGAGCAGTCGCGGCACATCGACTTCCGCATGTACGACCTCGACCGCAGCCCGCTCATGGCAAACAAGCTCGGGATCGTCAATTACAACTCGGGCGTGCTCGAAGGCTACGGCCGCCGCGTGAAGGTCCGAGACCTGACCGAACCCGATCTGACGACCCAGCTGATCAAGCTCATCGAGGGCGGCGAGCGGCTCGCCCTCTTCACGGTCGGCCACGGCGAGCGCGATCCGAACAGCAGCGATCCGCGGAGCGGCCTCTCGCAGGCGGCCAAGGCGCTCGAGGCGGAGAACTACCGCATCGAGCGCGCGGCCGACCTGCGGGGCGGGATCCCGGACGAGGTCGCGCTGCTCGTGGTCGCGAGCCCGGCGAGCGACTTCGCGCCGGGCGAGATCGCCGCGGTCGTCCAGTACCTCGAGCGCGGGGGCGGCGCGTTCTTCCTCCTCGAGGCGCAGACGCCGCCGCGGGTCGCGGAGCTGCTGCGCCGGTTCGGGCTCGAAGGCGGAAACGACCTCATCGTCGACGAGCGGAACCGGCTCTTCTTCGCCGACAGCTTCGCCCCCCAGGTGGCGCTCTTCAACGAGCAGATCCTGCCGTACACGGGCGCGCCGCCGGCGGTGCTCCCGCTCGCCGAGTCGATCCGCATCGTCGAGCCGGCCGACGCGCGCATGCAGCTGGCACCGTTCGCGTTCACCGGCAGCGACACGTGGAGCGACACCGAGCGGGTGAGCGTCGAGGGCAAACCGCCGGTGTTCCGCCCCGAGGTCGACGTGCGCGGCCCGATCCCGATCGCGGCGATCGCCCGGCTGCCCGATCCCGCTGAGCAGGAGCACGACGACGGGGGCTCCGCGGATCGCGAAGCCCGGGACAAAGCGGCTGCCACCGACGCGGACCGCGGGTCGATCGTCGCGATCGGGGACGTCGACTTCGCGACGAACCTCTACTTCGGGTCGCTCGGGAACCGCGACTTCTTCCTCAACCTGGCGCACCTGGCGGCGCGCGCCGAGGTCCTCATCGCGGTCCGGGGCGAGGGGCGCCCGGGCGGGACGTTCTCGCAGATCTACCTGACGGCGAGCCAGGCGCGGACGCTTTTCTGGACGGGAGTCGTCGCCCTGCCGAGCGCGGTGCTCCTGTGCGGGATCGCGGTCGGGTGGCGAAGGCGGATCCGGAGCGCCGCATGAGCGCCTCGTCGACGTCGCCCGGCGTCGACCTCGCCGCTCCGGCCGGCGACGCCGCCGTCGCGTGGCGACGGCTCGCCGTGCTCGGGATCGTCGTCGCCGCTCTCGCCGCCGTCGCCGCGTGGACCGTTCCGGCGCGCCTCGCTCCGCCGCCGACGACGCCCGCGACGCCGCTCCTCGCGATCGATCCGTCGGCCGTGCGCGAGGTCGACGTCCGGCGTGGCGACGTGGCGGGCCGCCTCCGCCGCACGCCCGCCGGCTGGTCGCTCGCGCTCGGAAGCGGGGAAAGGCAGGTCGACGCGGACGTCGTCGAGAGCTTCCTCGGCGTCCTTCGAACGACCGCTCGTTTGACGCACTTCGTCGAGAGCGACCTCGCCGCCTTCGGCCTCGATCCACCGCGCGGCGAGGTCGTTCTCCGCGACCGCGGCGAGACCCATCTCTCCCTCGGCGATCGGAACCCCGCGCTCACGGCGCTCTACGTGCGGATCGCACCGTCGCCCGACGTCGTCCTGGCCGGCTCGATCGTCCACTGGGAATTCGACAGGCTGGCCGACATGGTCGCCCGCGAGGCCGATGGCGCGGGCTGACGAGCCGATCGGCCCTTCGGCGTTGACGGCAAGGTTGGAATGAGGCTTTGATGCGATCCTGGAGGGTCCTCCGATGAAAACCACTCAGAGATGGCTTCTGGCGGCGCTTGCGGCGGCAGTCGTGGTCGCGCCCGCCGGAGTGCGCGCCGAGGAGTACGTCCTGGACTCCTCGAACTGGCAGAAGGCCGAGAAGCTCCTGCCGGAGCCGGTTCTGAAGCGCGTCAAGGCCGGCGACTACCAGTTCAAGGTGGTCGAGGTCGACAACGAGAAGTTCAAAAACAATTTCAGCTCGAGCTACTGGGCGGCGAGCGAGGCGAACGAGGGCAAGTACGACCTCGACGCCGAGACCTGCGGGCTCAAGGACAAGGCGACGGGCAAGGTGCCCGACCACGTCTTCGGCAAGCCGTTCCCGCGCATCGACCCGAAGGATCCGCAGGCGGCCTGCAAGGTCGCGTGGAACTTCTACCTCGCCAACCAGATCGGCGAGGGCCAGGGCGCGACGTTCACGCTCAACGGCATCGACCGCAACGGCGAGTTCCGCCGCATCAAGCTCTGGCTCCACGCGAACGCGTACATGGGCCGGCACGAGAAGGCGAAGGAGAATCCCGAGAACCTGCGCGGGACCTCGCTCTCGCACGCCATGGAGCCGGCCGACGCCGAGGGCGTCAACATCCTCGGCCAGGCGATCAACGACTGGACGTCCCAGGACAACATCTGGGCGTACGTGCCGCAGACCCGCCGCTCCCGGCGCGTGAACGCGGCCTCGCGCTCGGATCCGGTGGCAGGCCTCGACATCTTCTCGGACGACCTGAACTGCTACGCGGGCAAGGTCGAGTACTACAAGTGGAAGCTCGTCGGTGAGGGCGAGACGCTCGCGCCGCTCATCGGCCCGTACGCCCTCAAGCAGAACCCGACCAACAGCCCGACCCGCTTCAACGTCCCGATCCCCTACCTGCGCGGCGCTTACGAGACGCCCGGAGCGAAGGGCGCGCCCTGGCAGATCACCGAGAACCTCGTGTTCGTGAAGCGCCCGGTCTGGATTCTCGAGGGGGAGTCGACGGATCCCTACTACAACTTCGGCAAAGTGATCATGTACGTCGACAAGGACATGAACCGCATCTACTGGAAGAACGTGCACAACCGGGCCGGCGAGTACTTCTACACCGCGATGTGCAGCTACCACTTCTCGAAGAGCGACGACGGCAAGTTCAGCGCGACCACGCCGAACATGGTGATGGGAGTGAACGACAAGACCGACCGCGCCGCACTGGGCGGCCGCTACGCCGACCAGTTCATCGAGCGCAACTTCGACCCCGGCTACTTCTCCCTGCGCGCGCTCTCCCGCTTGAGCGACTGATCCGCAGCCGACGCCGCGAATCGACGGGGCGCCCGGAGAGCCGGGCGCCCCGTTTTCGTTTTCCGAGCGCTCGACGTTCACCGCGCGGACGTCGGAGCGCGGGCGGGCCGGCGCGTGTGCGAGCCCGGCGACTCCTGTCGGAGGTGCCCCTTTATTGTCTCACGGATTGAGGAAGGGCACCTCCTCCAACGTCGCTGCCGTGCTCGCACACGCGCCGACCCGCCCGCAGTACGTGGGCGGAAGTCGTCGCGCTTCCGCCCGCGCGCCCGCTCCGGCCGCCGCCGGCGGCCTCCGCGGGCGCACATACGGCGTTGCGCCCAGTCTGTCGCGCGAGTGTCGTCACCATGCGTGAGCGACGCGCGGCGAGCCGCGCGAGCGGCCACCGTCTGGCGCGCTCGCGAACCCGAGCGGTGCGCCCGGCACGCGGTTCCTCCGGCGGGAGCTGTGCGTGAGCGAGCACCGGCAGCGACGTTGGAGGAGGCGCCCTTCCTTGATCATGAGATAGAAAAAGGGCGCCTCCGACAGGAGTCGCCGTGCTCGCTCACGCGCAGCTGTCGCCGGGCGCCGCGGTCGTGCCCACCGCCGGTCGCAGCCAGAACGAGGTGCGCTACGGCGTGACGCGCAGCGCTTCGCGGTCGGCGGCGGCGCGGACGATCGTCGCTGCGATCTCGCGGAACTGCGCGGAGACGGGGTTCGCCGGGTCGGCCGCGACGAGCGGCGTGCCGGCGTCGGCGGACTCGCGGAGGGCGCGCGTGAGGGCGATCGCGCCGAGGAAGGGGATGCCGAGCTGGGCGGCCATGGCCTTCCCGCCGCCGCTCCCGAAGATGTCCGAGCGGTGCCCGCAGCCCGCACAGACGTGCCCGCTCATGTTCTCGATCACCCCGAGCACCGGCACGTTCACCTGCTGGAACATCTTGAGGCCGCGCTTCACGTCCGCGAGCGCGACGTCCTGCGGCGTCGTCACGATCACGCCGCCCGTCATCGCGAGCTGCTGGGACAGCGTCAGCTGGACGTCGCCCGTACCCGGCGGGAGGTCGAGCACGAGGTAGTCGAGCTGGCCCCAGTCGACGTTGTGGAGGAACTCGCCGATCAGCTTCGTCACCATCGGGCCGCGCCAGATGACCGGGCGATCCCGCTCGACGAACGACCCCATCGAGATCGCGCGCAGGCCGTGCGCCTCGAGCGGGTGGATCCGGCGCTCGGATGTGACGTGCGGCTCCGCGTCGTCCAGGCCGAGCAGCAGCGGGACGCTCGGGCCGTAGACGTCGGCGTCGAGGAGCCCGACCGAGCCGTGCTCCAGGAGGGCGACCGCGAGGTTCGCCGCGACCGTCGACTTGCCGACGCCGCCCTTGCCGCTCGCCACCGCGAGTACGTTCGCGACGCCCGGGATGCCTTGCGGTCCGCGCGGGCGCGCCGGCGCGGCGGGCGTCGGAGCGGGCGCTGTCACGAGCGTGACGTCGCCCACGCCCGGCACCGAGGATGCCGCGCGGACGATCTCCGCGCGTAGCCGATCCGCGAGATCGGGGCTGTCGGCGGGCGGCGCGAGCGTGATGACCGTCCCGAGGCCGCCGACCTCGATGTCGCGGACGATGCCGAACGACACGATGTCGCGCGAGAAGCCCGGGTACTTCACCGACCTCAACGCATCGAGCACGTCGCGCGCGGTTGCCATGCGCGTGAACCTAGCCGACGCGACCCGCGAGGCAAGGCGCAGCCCGCGATGCGCCGATGACAAAGCGCGGCACCGCGTCAGAAACCCGACTGCGGGAGCGGTGCATGGGTAACGCAGGATACATTTCTGACGCCGCGCCTCTCGCCCGGGCCAGAAACATCCTGAGTTTCGCGATGGCATCTCCGTTGCTCGGGCCCACAGGCGGGACGAACCCGATCACTATACCGAGCCCTGCACCATGAAGAGGGGGGGACGATGGACGCGCAAGACGTCGCAGCGCACGCGGGAGAGTGGGAGATGATGGTGAAGGAAGAGATGTCGGGCGACGAGATCCGGAACCTGCGCAAGAAGCTCGGCCTGACGCAGGAGGAGTTCGCGCACGCCGTGGCGGTCACGTTCTCGACGGTCAACCGCTGGGAGAACGGCCACGCCAAGCCGAGCAAGCTGGCGCGGCGCGCCATCGAAGCGCTCATGAGCCCCAAGGGCGCCTCGAACTCCGGAAGCCAGTCGATCGACGAGCTCGCGTCCGGCGCGTTCGGCGCCGTGCACACGAAGTAGTCGCGGGCCACTCGCGCATCGGCTAGAGCCGATGCGACGTGGCGCGTGCATTCGGATCGGGTGCAGGGAGCCGGCCCGCCATCGCGGGGTGCGACACTCTGGTCGCGCTCGGCGCGGCGACGCGCCGTGGCTCCGTCGTCTTCGGGAAGAACAGCGATCGCCCACCTGGCGAGTGCCAGCCGCTCGCCCTGATCGAGCGCGCCTCGCATGCGCCGGGCGCCGACGTGCGCTGCCAGTACGTCGCCGTTCCGCAGGTGCGGGAGACCGCGCGAGTGCTGGGCTCGCGGCCGGTCTGGCTGTGGGGCTTCGAGCACGGCATCAACGAGCACGGCGTCGCCATCGGTAACGAGACCGTGTTCGCCCGCGAGGCCCCGGCGCCGACCGGGCTCCTCGGCATGGACCTCGTCCGCCTCGGCCTCGAGCGCGCGACGACGGCGCGGGCGGCGGTCGAGATCCTGACCGCCCTGATCGAGGCGCACGGGCAGGGCGGCTCCGGTTTCCGCGACGCCGACTGGCCGTACAACAACGGCTTCCTGATCGCCGACCCGGGCGAGGCGTGGGTGCTCGAAGCGGCCGGTCGCGAGTGGGCGGCGCGTCCCGCGCGCGCGACCGACGCGATCTCGAACCAGATCTCGATCGGCGCCGACTGGGAGCGCCTGTCGCGCGGCGCCGTCGAGCGCGCCACGAGCGCCGGATGGTGCGGCCGAGAAGAGGCGCGCTTCGACTTCGAAGCCGCGTATCGCGACCGCGACGGCGTTCCGGCCGTGTTCTCGGAAGGCCGGCTCCGCCGATCGCGGTCGCTCCTTTCCGCCGCGAGCGGCGAGGTGGACGTCGCGCTCGTGCGCGCCATCCTGCGAGACCACCACGGGGCGCCGCCGGGTGGACCGTCCGACAGCTCGCCGGAGGACGAAGCGTTCTACACGCTCTGCATGCACCAGGGGCCGAGCCGGACGGCGGCGAGCATCGTCGCGGAGCTCGAGCCGGCGCCGCGCGGGCCGCGCGCGGCGTGGGCCGCCTTCGGGCGGCCGTGCGCGTCGGTCTTCTTCCCGGTCGTCGTCGCGGGGCGCTTGCCCGAAGCGCTCGGCGCCGGCAGCGACGAGCCGAGCGAAGCTTTGTGGTGGCTCTTCGAGCGCCTGGCGGCGGCCGCCGAAGCCGACCGGGGAGCGGCGCAGCGGATCCGCGAGCGGCTCGACGAGCTCGAGGCCGAGCTCGATCGGGACTTCGCCGCCGCGTACGGAAGCCTGGGCGGGCCCGGCGCCGACGGCGACGGGCATGCCGCGACGCAGCTCATGGCGGACGTCGCGGCGCGCGTGACGTCGTGCGCGCGCGGCCTCCTGGCCGAGAGCGAGCGCTGACGGCGCGCGAGTCGGGCGCGGGTCGTCTTACCCCGCCTCGGCGCAGCCCCGCCGGCGCGTCGCGTGGAGGGGGGACGCGGCGCCGGCGAGGCTGCGCGGCAGGGGAGACGACTGGAGATTCACGGCGTCTTCAGGCGGCGATCGCGGGCTTCGCGTCCGCGACCGGCGCTTCGGCGGTCAGGAACCACTCCATGGGGCGTCCGGCGTACTGGGCGATGCGGAAGAGCACGTCCGTCGTCGGGATCCGCCCGTTCAGGTAGTTGTAGACCGCGGACAGGCTCAGACCGAGGTCGTAGGCGAAGGCCTTCGGCTCGTCCCGAACCACGTCCCGGATGCGGCTGGCGAACACCGCGCCATCGATCGTGGGCTGCGCTAGCACGACTCTTCCTTCCCTTTCCGCGGCGTCTTGCGCCGCATTGTCTGGCTCGCGGGGTTGCGAGACCAAATAAAAAAGGCCGCTGGGGGACTTCGCCCAGCGGCCTTTTCTCCTTCGAGGGAGCCTGATTCGGGTCAGGTTGCCCTCCTCGGTTCGAAGCCGCTGGGCCCGGGCTTGCCGGCCTGGCGCGTAATCGCGGCGACGAGGACCGACGAGACGAAGCCCGGGACGACCGGACGCACGACCGCCGGATTCGCGTCGGCGCGATTGCGCCAGGCGTCGAAGCTCGCGATATGTTCGTGCGTCATTGTCATTGAGGCTTCTCTGGCCGAATCTCTGCGGGACCGGTTTTCACATTCGAGTTCACTCAAGTCAATACCACCCTTTCCACGCGCGTGGCCTGCGGTCCGTTACCCCGTGGGCTCGTCCGGATCCTCCTCTTCGGTGATCGTCTCGATCTCCATCTCGACCTCGAGCCAGCGCTCGCTCGCCGCCGACAGCCGGCTCGCGACATCGGCGTGGCGGCGCCGAAGGCCCGCCAGATCGGCGCCCGCAGCCGCCGCATAGGTCGCCGGATCGGCCAGATCGCCCTCGATTCCGGCCTTTTCCCGCTCGAGGTCCTCGATCTCGCCCTCGAGGCGGCTCGCCTCCTCGCGCAGCGGCCGGAGGCGCCGAGAGAGCGCCGCACGCGCCTCCGCGGCCTGGCGGCGCTGCCGCCGGAAACCGCGGCCGGATCGCTCCGCGGCCCCTGCCGCCGCTCCGAGCGCGCTTCCGGGCTCGGTCGCGGCCGCGGGTCGGCGCTCGCCGGATCGGCCGCGGCCGTCGCCGTCCGGGTCCCGGCGCGGCTCGTCGTCCGCGCCCGCCGGCTGCGCGCGTCGCCAGCAGTAGTAGTCCCAGTCGCCCGGGTAGTCGGTCACGCGGCCCGCTTCGATGCGCACCACGCGGTCCGCGACGCTCCGGATGAAGTGGACGTCGTGGCTCACGAAGCCGAGCGCGCCCTCGAAGTCGCGCAGCGCGCCCACGAGCGCGTCGACCGACGGGACGTCGAGATGGATCGTCGGCTCGTCCATCAGCAGCACGCTCGGCGGGTCGAGGAGGATGAGCGCGAGCGCGAGGCGGCTCTTCTCGCCGCCCGACAGCACGGCCGCCTTCTTCTTCGCGTCGTCGCCCGGGAAGAGGAACGCGCCGAGGAGCGCGCGCACCTTCGTCTCGGTCTGGCCGCGGGCGCGCGCGAGTGCGTTTTCGAGCGCGGTGCGGTCGGGGTCGAGCATCTCCTCGCGATGCTGGGTGTAGTAGCCGACCGTCACGTTGTGCCCGACGCGGCGCTCTCCGGTGTCGGCCGGCAGCGCGCCCGCGAGCAGCTTCAGGAGCGTCGACTTGCCCGCGCCGTTCGGGCCGACGAGGACGCACTTCTCCCCGCGCTTCAACGTGAAGTCGACGCCCTCGTACACGAGCTTGTCGCCGTAGCTCTTCCGGACGCCGGCGAGCTCCAGCACGACGTCCGACGTGCGCTCGGGCTGCGGGAAGCGGATGCGGACCGCGCGCGCGTCGCGCGCGACCTCGATCCGCTCCTCGCGCTCGAGCGCCTTGATGCGGCTCTGGACCTGGCGCGCCTTGCTCGCCTTGTAGCGGAAGCGCTCGATGAAGCGCTCCGTCTCGCGCACGCGGCGCTCCTGCTCGCGCGCCTCTGCGGCCCGCTGCTCCTCCTCGAGTGCCCGCTGCTTGACGTACGCCTCGTAGCTGCCGGCGTAGCGGCGGACGCGCCCGCGGTCGACCTCGACGATCGACGTCGCGGTCGCGGAGAGAAACGCGCGGTCGTGGGAAATGACGACCAGCGTGACCGGACAGCGCGCGAGGAAGCCCTGCAGCCAGAGCACGGACTCGAGGTCGAGGTGGTTCGTCGGCTCGTCGAGCAGCAGCACGTCGGGCAGGTCGGTGAGGAGGCGGGCGAGCTCGGCTCGCATGACGTAGCCGCCCGAGAACTCGCGCAGCGGTCGGAGCTCGTCGCCGGGCTGGAATCCGAGGCCGGCCAGGACGCGCTTCGCGCGCGCCTCGCGATCGTGCCCGCCGAGCTCCTCGAACCGGCCGTGCAGCTCCGCGAGCCGGGCCGCGAGGCGCGACTGCTCGGCCGTGTCCGACACGGCGGCGAGGACGTCCGGTAGGCGCTCGAGCTCGCTCTCGATGGCCGCCATGCGGCCGGTCGGGCGAAGCGCGGTCTCCAGCACCGTCGCATCCGGCATCGCGAGGATCTGCTGCGGGAGGTGTCCGATCGCGACGCCGCGCGCGCGCGACACGCGGCCCGTGTCGGGCTCCTCGGTCCCCTGCACGAGCGCGAGCAGCGTCGACTTCCCGGCCCCGTTCGGCCCCACGATCCCGATCCGGTCGCCCTCGGCGATCCGGAGCGACACGTCCCGCAGGAGGACGCGACCCGCGTAGCCTTTGCCGACGTCGTCGAGAGAGATCATGGCCCGGTCGCGCGCGACGGCTCGCGCGTCTCAGTCGTAGCGCAACGCCTCGATCGGGTTCAGCCGCGACGCCCGACGCGCCGGGTAGAACCCGAAGAAGACGCCGACCGCGGCCGAGAACAGGAACGAGCCCGCGACCGCCGGCGGCGAGATCAGGGTCGGCCACTCGGAGAGCCGCGAGATCGCGTGCGAGACGCCGATCCCGAGCGCGATCCCGACCAGGCCGCCGAAAGCCGACAGCGCGACCGCCTCGCACAGGAACTGCGCGAGGATGTGCCGCCGCTTGGCGCCCACCGCCATCCGGATCCCGATCTCCCGCGTCCGCTCCGTCACCGAGACGAGCAGGATGTTCATGATCCCGATGCCGCCGACGACGAGCGAGATCGAGGCGATCGCGAGCAGGAGGTTCGTCATCACCCGCGCCATGCTGTCGGCGGTGCGCGCGAGCTCCGCCAACGTGCGGATCGCGAAGTCGTCCTCGTCGCCTTCGCCGATCCGGTGGCGCTGGTGGAGGAGGGCGGTCACCTCCTCGATGACCCGGGCCTCGTCGTTCGGCGAGGCGACCGAGACCAGGATCTGGTCGACCGAGCCGATCTGCGGCGTGCCCACGACCTTCCGCTCGGCGGTGCTGAACGGGATGAACACGGAGTCGTCCTGGTCGCGCCCGTAGGTGTTCTGGCCCTTCGACTCGAGCACGCCGATCACGCGGAACGGCACGTCCTTGATCCGGATCTCGGCGCCGACCGGGTCGACACCCGGCCCGAAGAGCATCTCCGCCACCGTGGTGCCGAGCACCGCGACCTTCGCCGCCGTGTCGTCCTGGCTCTCGCTGATGAAGTCGCCGGAGACCACCGGCCAGTCGCGGACGCGGGTGTACGACGGCGGCACGCCCCAGATCGTCGTGCTCCAGTTCTGGCCGCCGGCCTGGACCTGCGCCACGCCGCGCTTGAACCAGCTCACGGCCAGCAGCCCGGGCACCTGGCGCGCGATCGCCTCGGCGTCGCCCGCCGTGAGCGAGACGACGTTTTCCGCCCAGCCCGAGCGCGCGCCCGCGGTGGTGCTGGCGCCCGGAAAGACCATGACGAGGTTCGTCCCCGCGCTCGCGATCTGTGCCTGCAGCGCGGCGCGCGCGCCCTGGCCGAGGCTCACCATCGCGATGACGGCGGCGACGCCGACGATCACGCCGAGCGACGTGAGGGCCGAGCGGAGCGGGTTCCGCTCGAGCGAGCGGCCGGCGAGCCTGATCGTGTCCAGGAGGAGCTTCATGCGGGTCGCGGCTCCGCGAGGCGTGGCGCGCGCGTGCGCCGGTCCTCGACGATCTCCCCATCGCGCATCACGACGATGCGCTCGGCGTGTCGTGCGACGTCGGCCTCGTGCGTCACCAGGACGATCGTCATGCCGCGGCGGTGGAAGTCGCCGACGAGCGCAAGAATGTCCTCGCTCGTCCGCGAGTCGAGGTTGCCGGTCGGCTCGTCGGCGAGGATCAGCTCGGGATCGTTCACGAGGGCGCGGGCGATCGCGACCCGCTGCTGTTGCCCGCCCGAAAGCTGGGCCGGCGTGCTCGCCTCGCGGCCGGCGAGGCCGACCTGGGCCAGCGCGGCGAGGGCGCGCTCGCGCTGCGCGCGCGCCGGCAGGTCGCCGTAGAGGAGCGGCAGCTCGACGTTCTCGACCGCGCTCGTGCGCGGCAGCAGGTTGAAGCTCTGGAAGACGAAGCCGATCGTGCGATTGCGGACCTCGGCGAGCGCGTCGTCGGGGAGGCGCGAAACGTCACGGCCGAGGAGCTCGTAGCGGCCGCGCGTCGGCTGGTCGAGGCAGCCGAGGATGTTCATGAGCGTCGACTTCCCGGATCCCGACGCGCCCATGATCGCGACGTACTCGCCGCGCTCCACCGTGAAGCTCACGCCGCGGAGCGCGTGGACGAGGACGTCGCCGGCGCTGTACGTGCGCTCGAGCGCGACGGCGCGGATGACGGCGGGCGTGGCGGGCGCACCGGGCGGGTGAAGATGCGAGCGAGGCACGCCGTCCGAGTCGGCCGACGGCATCACCGGCTGCGGCGGCCGCCGCCGCCCATCCCGGGCCAGGTCGCATTCGGCGGCGGCGCCCCCGACTTGAGGCGCACGATCACGCGGTCGCCCGGCTTCACGGTCGGCGACACGATCTGCGTGGAGGTGTCGTCGGAGAGGCCGACCTCGACGGGAACGGCGACGGGCTCGCCGCCCTCGAGGCGATAAACCTGCTCGCCGGGCTTCGCCCCGGGCGCACCCTCGGTGCGGCGCGCGCTCGCCGTCGCGGTGACGCTGCCGGCGTCGTCGTCGCCGCTCGCGGGCGGCCGGAACCGGAGCGCAGCGGACGGCACGAGGAGCGCGTCGTCGACCTTGGCGGTCACGATCCGGACGTTCGCCGTCATGCCCGGCTTGAGGGCGCGATCGGAGTTGTCGACCGCGAGCACGACGTCGTAGGTGACGACGTTCTGCAGCGTGGTCGGCGCGTTCCGCACCTGATCCACGGTCGCCGGGAAGGCGCGCCCGGGGTAGGCGTCGACGGTGAACGTCGCCGCCTGGCGGTCGCGCACGCGGCCGACGTCGGCCTCGCTCACGTAGGCGTTCACCTGCATGCGACCGAGGTCCTCGGCGATCACGAAGAGCGTCGGCGTCTGGAAGGTCGCCGCGACCGTCTGGCCGACGTCGACGTTCCGGGACACGACGATGCCGTCGACCGGCGAGACGATGTCGGTGTAGCCGAGGTTGACCTCCGCTTCCCGCAGCGCTGCGCGCGCCTTGTCGACCTCGGCGCGCGCGAGCTTCAGGTCGGCGTCGGCCTGGTCGGCGGCGGCGCGCGCGACGTCGAGCTCGTTGACGGAGAGAACGCGCGTTCCGGCGAGCTTCTCGCTGCGCTGGAGCTGGAGTCGCTTCAGCTTCCGGTCGGCCTCCGCGCGCTGCACCTTCGCAGCCGCGTCCGCGACCGCGGCGCGCGCGCTGTCGACCTTCACGACGAAGGTGCGCGGGTCGATCTTCGCGATGCGCTGGCCTTGCTCCACGGGGGAGTTGAAGTCGGTGTAGATCTCCTGGATCGGGCCGGAGACGTACGTGCCGACGGTGACCGACTTGACGGGGTTCACGGTCCCGGTCGCCGTGACGGTCGCGACCAGCGGGCCGCGCTCGACGGACGCGGTCACGTACTCGCGGCGCTCGGAGGCGGGCCAGAGCGTCCACGCGATGAGCGCGACGGCGCCGGCAAGCCCGAGCCACACGCCGGCCCAGCGACGGCGGGAGGTCACACCTCGCAAGCTAGCATCGGCGCCCGCGGTGCGCAGGCGCCGATGCGGCGCAGCGCGTCTCCTTGACCTCGCGGGCGAGGGCGCGCAGCGTGTGCCGATGCGAAAGCTCGTCTTCCTCTGCCGCCGGCGGCCGGACATCGACCACCGGCGCTACGTCGAGCGCCTTCTCGAGGGTCACGTGCCGATCGCGCTCCGGCACCATCCGACGATGCGGAAGTACGTCGTCAACGTCGTCGACCGCGTCCACGTGCCGGGCTCGGCGGAGCTCGACTCCGTCGGCGAGCTCTCGTTCGAGACCCTCGCCGACTACCGCGAGCGCCTCTACGACTCGGCGGAAGGGCAGCGGATCGTCGGCGAGGACGTCGCCGGATTCATCGGAGGGGTCCACGCGTACGAGTGCACCGAGCACGTCCAGAAGGCGCCGGCCGCCGCCCCGGCCCGGCTGCGCGAGCGGTCGCCGGTCGTCAAGATGATCGCGGCCGTGAAGCGGCGAGCGGGGCTCTCGCACGACGAGTTCGCGCGGCACTGGCTCGAGCGCCACGTCCCGCTCGCCCTCGAGCACCACGTGGGCCTCGTCAAGTACGTGACGAACGTCGTCGACTCGCGCATCTCCCCCGACGGCGAGGACTTCGACGGCATCGCGGAGCTCCACTTCGCGACCGAGGAGGACCTCCGGACCCGCATGTTCGGCTCGGACGAGGGACGGCGCGCGATCGAGGCCGACATCCCGCGCTTCCTCGGCCCCATGCAGGCCTGGCTCGCCTCCGAGTACGTCTGCAAGCTTCCCTGACTTCCGCCGACGTCTCGAGCAGGGAAGGGTGCGCTCCGATGGTGAAGAACATCGACCACGTGACCGTCGCCGTGCGCGACCTCGCCGCCGCGAAGCAGTTCTTCGCGGTCCTCGGCTTCCGCGAGGAGACGTCGGTCGTCATCTCCGGGCCGACGATGGAGCGCTACATGGCGATCCCCGGTCTCGAAGCGGACCACGTCACGCTCGTGCTCGACGGCGCGAGCCCGCGCTTCGAGATCCAGCTCCTCCGCTACCGCGCCCCCGAGGCGCACGTCGACCCGTTCATCGGCCGCCTCGACAAGCTCGGCTACAACCACGTCTGCTTCGCCGTCGCCGACCTGGACGCCGAGCTCGCCAACCTGCGCGGCCACGGCGTCCGGGTGCTGAACGACGTCATGGCGTTCCACGACCGCCGCCTCGTCTACCTCGCGGGGCCCGAGGGCATCACGGTCGAGCTGGCGGAGTGGGGCAGTCGCTCGGCGTGACGCGCTCCTAGCTGCGATGGCGGCCGTTGCCCTGCGACGCGATCGCGCCCGCGATCGACGCGCGCAGGTCCGCGATGCGGTCGCGCAGCGCGCGCCACGCGCGCACCGTCGAGAGCCGAGTGCCGAGGTCGTCGAACAGCGAGTACGCGACCGGCGTCACGAGCAGCGTGAGGACCAGGCAGAGCGTCTGCCCGCCCACGATGACGTTCGCGAGCGAGGCGCGTGACGCGGCGCCCGGACCGCGACCGAGCGCGATCGGAATCATGCCGGCGACCAGCATGACGGTCGTCATCAGGATCGGCCGGAGCCGCACGTGGTTCGCGGTGATGATCGCCTCGTCGCGCGGCATGCCCTCGGCGCGCAGCGTGTTCGTGTAGTCGACCTGCAGGATGCCGTTCTTCTTCACGATGCCGAACAGCATGAAGAGGCCGAGCACGGAGTACACGTTCAGCGTCTCGTGCAGGAGGAGGAGCGACAGGAGCGCGAACGGGATCGAGAGCGGGAGCGAGAGCATGATCGTGATCGGGTGGAGGAAGCTCTCGAACTGAGCCGCGAGGATCATGTACATGAAGACGAACGAGAGACCGAACGCGATCGCGAAGTTCTTCCCGGTCTCGTCGAGGCCCTTCGCGCGGTTCGCGTAGCGGATCGCGTACTGCTGCGGCATGTCGATGCCGGCGACGATGCGGTTCACGTGCGCGATCGCGTCCGAGAGCGGCAGGTTGTCGAGGTTGGCGACGACCGTCAGCTTCCGCTGACGCGAGAAGCGGTCGATCTGGGCGGGTCCCTTCTCCTCCTCCAGCGTGACGAGGTTCGAGAGACGAACGAGCTCGCCGTTCGGGCGCTCGATCGCGAGGTTGTAGATGGAGTGGGGGTCGCTCCGGTTGGGGAGCGACGCGCGCAGCCAGACGTCGTACTGCTCGTCGGCCTCCTTGTACTTCGAGACCGGCTCGCCGCCGACCAGCGTCCGGAGGGCGCCGGCGATGTCCTCCACCCGGATGCCCAGGTCCGCCGCCTTCTTCCGGTCGATGTTGACGCGGATCTCGGGCTTCCGGAGCGCGAGCGTCGTGTCGATGTCGACGAAGCCCGGGATCTTCGCCATCTGCGCGGTGATCTTCTCGCCGAGACGCTGGAGCTGATCGAGCTCCGGGCCGACCAGGTCGAACTCGAAGTCGGTCATGCGGTTGCCGCCGCCGGCGAACATGTTGACGCCCTGCACGCTGGCCCGCAGGTCCGGATACTCGGCGAGGAGCGCGCGCGCGTCCTTCATGACGTCCTTCTGCGTGAACTGCCGCTCGTGCAGGTCGACGAGCTTCACGTAGATGCCACCGGTGGTGACGTCCCCCTCGCCGGCGGCGACGAAGCCCGACGTGTCGCCGATCGTGACCAGCGTATGCTTGACCCCGCGCAGGTCGCGCAGCCGGCGCGCGACCTCCTCGAAGGTCGCGCTCGAGCGCTCGAGCGTGTAGCCCTCGGGCGTCTGCAGGATGACCTCGAATTCGCTCTGGTCGTCCTGCGGAATGAAGTCCTTCCCGACCATCTTGAAGATCGGGACCGTCGAGTAGACGGTCGCGATCGCCGCCACGACGATCACCCAGCGGTGCCGGAGCGACCACTCGAGCAGCCAGCCGTAGCTGCGGTCGATCGCGCGGTAGAACGCGCGGTCTTTCGCCGACTTGTGGCCGGGGGCCGTGTTCACCTTCAGGAACCGCGAGCACAGCATCGGCGTCAGGGTGAACGAGATCAGCATCGAGAACAGGATCGCGACCGCGGTCGTGATGCCGAACTCGTTGAAGAAGCGGCCGACGCGGCCCGACATGAACGCGATCGGGACGAAGATGACGACGAGCGAGAACGTCGTCGCCATGACCGCGAGGCCGATCTCCCGGGTGCCGTTCAGCGCCGCCTCGAACGGCGGCTCCCCCTTCTCCTCCATGCGCCGGAAGATGTTCTCCAGCACGACGACCGCGTCGTCGATCACGATGCCGACCGACAGGATCAGCGCCAGGATGGTCAGGTTGTTGATCGTGAAGCCGAGTAGCCGGATCGCGGTGAACGTCGAGATGATCGACGTCGGGATCGCGATCGCCGCGATCAGCGTCGACCGGATGTCGCCCATGAAGAGCATCGTCGAGAACGCGACCAGGATCGCGCCCAGGATCAGGTGGAACTGAGCCTCGTGGATCGACTCCTTGATGAAGCGGCTCTGATCCTTGACGACCTCGAAGCGGATGTCGGGCGGCACGATCTCGCGCAGCTGGTCGAGCCGCCGCTTCACCTTCTCGACGACCTCGACCGTGTTCGAGCCGGACTGCTTCCGGACCTCGAGCGTCACCGCGTCGCGGCCGTCGAGGCTCGAGAACGAGCGCGGCTCGACCGTCCCGTTCACGACCGTCGCGATGTCCCGCAGCATGAGGGCGCGGTCGCCGAGGCGGCCGATCACGAGGTCGTTGAAGTCCTCGACCCGCGGCATCCGGCCCATCGTGCGGAGCACGAGCTCGCGCGACCCCTGGTCGATGCGGCCGCCGGGCAGCTCGACGTTCTGCGACTGGAGCGCGCGCCGGACCTGCGCGATCGAGAGGTTGTAGGCGTCGAGCTTGTCGGTATCGACGTAGATCTGGACGGCGCGCTCCTGGCCGCCGATGATCGTCACCGAGCCGACGCCCGAGATCGTCTCGATGTCCTCCTTGATCTTCTTGCGTGCGATCTCGGTGATCTCGCGCGGATCGCGGTCGCCCGAGACGGCGATGCGCATCACGGGCGACGCGTCGAGGTCGAACTTGACGACGACCGGCGGGTCCATGGCGGGCGGCAGCTTCGCGAGCGTGGTCGCGACCTTGTCGCGGACGTCCTGCGCCGCCTCGGCGTTGTGGCGCTCGAGCATGAACTGCACGAGCACGCGCGACGTGCCTTCCTTCGTGACGGACGACAGCTCGTCGATGCCCTCGATCTGGTTGACCGCCTCCTCGATCGGCTTCGTGACGCGGGTCTCGACCTCCTCGACCGACGCGCCCTTCAGCGTCGACGTGACGCTCGTGATCGGGAAGTCGACGTTCGGGAACAGGTCGACCCCGAGGGTCCGGTAGGACATCCAGCCGAGCACGACGAAGAGCATGACCAGCATCGTCGCGAAGACCGGCCGGCGGATGCAGAGCTCGGCGAGCTTCACGAGCGGCCTCGCCCGGCGCGCGGATCGCGCTCGCCCGGGCGGAGCCCGAGGCGCGGCTCTTCGGGCGCTGGATCGATCCGGACGTCGTTCTCGTCCTGCGCGGTGCTCCGGCCCTCCGCCGGCTTCGGCGCCGACTCGCGCACGACGACGCGGACGCCGTCGCTGAGCCGCGCGAGGCCGGTCGTCGCGACCCGCTCGCCGGCCGAGAGGCCGCTCGTCACCTCGACCAGCGCGCCCTGACGGAGCCCGGTCTCGACCTCGCGCCCGCGGGCGGTACCGTCGGGCTGCACGACGAAGACGCGCGTCACGCCGGCGAACGTCACCAGCGCCTCGACCGGCACCATGAGCGCTTCGGCGTCCGTGCGCGTCAGGATCTGCGACTTGCAGAAGAAGCCGGTCTTGAGCTTACCGTCGCCGTTCGGGACGAGGGCCTCGACGGTGAGCGCGCGACTCTGCATGTTCGCGGCGGGGCTGATGCGCGTCAGGCGGCCGTCGATCGTGTCGTCGGGGTAGGCCTCGACGTGCCCCCTCACCTCCTGTCCGATCTGGACCTCCGAGGCGAAGCGCTCGGGGACCTCCCCGCGCAGGCGGAGGGGGTTGTCGGCGACGACCACGAAGACCGGCGTGCCCGTCCGCACGTAGTTGCCGACGTCGACCAGGCGCTTCGCGATCCGGCCGTCGAACGGCGCGCGGATCCTCGTGTGCTCGACCTGGATCGCAAGGACGTCGCGGCGCGCGCGAGAGACGCTGGCCGCGCTCGCGATCGCGTCGAACTCCTGGGGCGACATGATCTTCTGGTCGCGCAGCTGCTGGGCGCGCTTCTGGTCGTTCTCGTTCTTCTGGAGCGACGCCTCGGCCTCCCGCAGCTTCGCCTCGAGCTCCGAGCCCTCGAGGGTCGCGAGGATCTGCCCCTTCGCGACCTGGTCGCCGAGGTCGGCGGAGATCGCCGTCAAGCGCCCGTCGACCTCCGCGGACACCTCGGCCTCGGCGTAGGCGTACAGCGTTCCGACGAAGTCGACCGTGCGATCGACCCGCTGCGTCGACACCGTGTGGACCGTCACCGAGACCGGATTCGCGGTCGCCGCGGGCTCGGGGGCGCTGGCCTGCGCCTGCGCCGTCGCCGCGTCGTCGACGCGCGAGCAGCCCGCCACTGCGAGTGCGAGGCCGAGCGCTAGCGCCCGAGACGACGCGCCGCTCACGACCGACCTCCGCGCGCGAACCGGAACGATGCCGATCCGCGCCGCTCGCCGGAAGCCTTCTCGCGGACGCCGTCGAGGAAGACGGACGAGATCTCGCGCGCGACGTGCGCGGGGTCGCGCGCGTCCGCGAGCGACGACTGGATCGCCGTCCGCGCCATCCCGAGGAAGAGCTCCGCCGACAGCGTCGTGTCGCACGACGACCGCAGCGCGCCGGCCTGGACCTCGCGGTCGAGCGCCGCGGAGACCGCGCGGACCACCTCCTGCCGGCGCTCGCGCCACACCTCGGCGTCGGCCGGCGGCAGGCGGTGCTCGTAGCGCTGGAGCAGGGCGAAGAACTCGGAGCGGCCGCGGAAGTACGCCAGCATCTGGGAGATCGCGTCGACGAGGATCCGCTCGAGGGGCGCCTCGTCCTCGAACATCTGGAGGAAGCGCTCGTGGAAGTCGTCGAGGCCGCGCAGGACGGTCGCGACGAAGAGCTCCTCCTTGGTCGGGAAGTAGCGGTAGAGCGTCCCTTTTCCGACGTGCGCATGCGCCGCAACGTCGTCCATCAGGACCTCGTGGAACTCGCGGCGCGCGAACTCCTCGGCTGCCGCGGCGAGGATCTCCTCGCGCTTGGCGTCGGTCTTCTGTCTTCCGCCCATGGCTTCCGGGTCGGCAGCGTCGCCGACTCGGGAGCCCCGCGGCGAATCGAAACTGACCAGTCAGTATCGTTAGCAGGCGGCCCGGATCAGTCAAGGAGGCCGGCCAGGAGGGCCCGGGCCTTCCACTCCATCCGGAGCTGGCTCTTCTCGCGGGTGTAGGCCTGGAGGCGGTCCCGGGCGACCCAGCGCAGGTCGTTCGACTCCGGCCCGATCGCGATCGCGGCGCCGGCGGGGGCAACGAGGAGGAAGCGGACGTCGTGGTGGAGGTGTGCCGGCTCGCCGGCCCGGGCCGGGATCTCGTGGATGTCGACGTCCAGCGGGACGACGGCGCCCGTGCCCGGGGCGAGCGGCACGACGTCCGGCAGCCCCGACTCCTCGCGCGCCTCCCGCAGCGCGACCCGGAGCGGGTCGGGATCGCCGTCCGCGTGCCCGCCGAGCTGGAGCCAGCGGCCGAGCTTCCGATGGTGCGTCAGGAGCACGCTTCGGCGGTCCGCCGACAGGAGCCAGGCGGACCCCGTCACGTGGCCGGGAACGCAGCTCCGCTCGAAGCAGTCGCGGTGCGCGGAAACGAAGGCCCGCATGCGGTCGACGACCTCCGCCTCGTCGGGATGGAGGCCGAGATAGCGGTCGAGGAGCGCCAGGAGCGGGCGGCGATGCATCCCGCTCGACACTCGCACGCCGCAATCGGGCACGGAAGCGCGCGCGCGTTTTCCGGGAACGGCCGACCTGCTAGTCCGGGCGGAATGGAGATCCACCGCTCGGATCACGACGGCGGCGTCCGCGTGCTGCGCATCGATCGCCCGCCCGCGAACGCGATCAACCGGGAGTTCCTCCAGCGCCTCCACGCCGAGGCGGAGGCCGCCGACGACGACGAGGCGGTGCGCGCGCTCGTCGTCACCGGAACGGGTCGTTTCTTCTCCGCAGGCCTCGACCTGAAGGAGATGGCGGCGGGCGGCGCCCGCGAGCTCGCGTCGCTCGGGGGCGGCGCGGACGGCATCTACCGCCTCTGGCGCGTCGGGAAGCCGACGATCGCGATGGTCGGCGGGCACGCGCTCGCGGGCGGCGCGATCCTGATGCTCGCCTGCGACTTCCGGATCGCCGCGCGCGGCGCGTTCAAGATCGGCGTGACCGAGACCGCCCTCGGGCTTCCACTCCCGAACGGCGCATTCCAGATCGCGCGCTTCGCACTCCAGGGGCGCGACGTTCGCCGCGCGCTGCTCGAGGCCGAAGGGCTCGACCCCGAGCGCGCCTGCGCCGCCGGTCTCGTGGACGAGGTCGTCGCACCGGAGGATCTCGAGGCGCGCTGCCTCGCGTTCGCGGAGCGGCTCGGGCGCCACCCGTCCGCGGCGTACGGCTTCCAGAAGTACAAGCTGCAGGCCGAGGCGAACCACTGGATCCGCCAGCCCGTCGATGCCGGCACCGAGCGCTTCCACGCGCCGCTCTCCGACCCTTCCGCGTTCGCGCGCCTCCTCGCAGGACGCGCCGAAGGGCGCGCACCGGAAGGCGCATTGGGCGGCGGGACGGCCGGCGGCCGGCGCGCGGACTGATCGCGCGTGGACGGCGCGCCCCTCCCGGTCGGCCTGATCGGCCTCGGAAAGCACGGGGCGCGCTACTTGACGCACATCCGCGACGACGTGCCGGAGCTGCGCGTCGTCGCCGTGAGCCGCCGCGCAGAAGCGGAGGGCCGCGCGGTCGCCGCCGAGCTCGGCGCTCGCTTCCACCACGACCTGCGCGACTTGATCGCCGACCCGGCCGTGCGCGCGGTGATCGCGGCCGCTCCTCCGAGCGAGAACGCCGCGATCGTGGAGGGCTGCATCCGCTCCGGGAAGCCGCTCCTCGTCGAGAAGCCGTTCGCGATCGGAGCCGACGAGGCGTTCCGCCTGCGCGACCTCGTGGAGCAGAGCGGCCTCCCGTGCCTCATGGCGCAGACGCTGCGCTTCTCGGGCGTCGTCCAGGCGGTGCGCGAGCTGCTTCCCGAGGTCGGGGAGATCGGCCAGATCGCGCTCGGACAGACCTTCGAGCCGACCCGCCTCGACTGGCTCGACGACCCGCGCTCGTCGGGCGGCGGCAACATCCTCCACACCGGCGTCCACATGTTCGACCTCCTGCGCTACTTGACGGGCGGCGAGGTTTGGGACGTCGCCTGCGTCCTGGAGGCCGTCCACACCCGCCGGACGGAGGACACCTTCGCCGCCGGCATGGCGATCCACGTCGGCGGTCCCGCGGAAAGCCGCCGCGCCGTGCTCGCCGCCGTGTACGGGTCGCGCGCGACGCAGAGCCGCACGGGCGAGGTGCGGATCGTCGGCGAGAGCGGCCAGATCGTCGCCGACCACGTCCACCGCCACGTCGCGCTCGTGAAGGACTGGCGCTGGAGCGCCCTTCCCGACGCGCCCGCGGTCCCGACGGTCCGGGAGGTGCTGCGGCGGTTCCGTCCGGTCGCCGAGGGCGCGATGGCTCCGCCCGTGACCGTGCGCGACGGCGCCGCGGCGGTCGCGATCGCCGACGCGTGCTATCGCTCGGCGGAGACCGGGCGTCGCGTCGCGGTCCGCACGGCGTGATCGCGGTGCGGCGCCGCGCGCGCCGGAAGGAGGGCGGGGGATGCCGTTGTTCGTCATCATCGGGTGGGACGGGCCGCACGGGCTCGAGCGGCGGCCGCACGTTCGACCGCGGCACCTCGAGCACCTGCATCCGCTCGAGCGCGCCGGCCGCGTCTTCATCGCCGGGCCGCTCCTCGCCGACGACGGCAAGACGCCGCGCGGCAGCTTGATCGTCCTCGAGGCGGCGAGCCTCGACGAGGCGCGCGAGCTCGCGGCGCGCGACCCGTACGTCGTCGAGCAGGTCTTCGATCGCTACGACGTGCGACCCTTCGCGAAGGTCTTCCCGGAGGGCTGAGTGGGCGCGATCGGCGAGCGCGAGGAGCTTCCGCACGAGCCCGGGTCCGACCTCCAGTGGAGCGAGTCGTACGCGTTCCGGCTCTACGACCCGCGCGCGTCGTTCGGCGGGTCCGCGCGCCTCGACGTCCGCCCGAACGAAGGCGCGATGGAGGTCGAGCTCCACTTCTTCCTGCCCGACGGCGGCTTCGTCGCAGCCCGGCACGTGAAGCCCGAGAGCCGGAACGCCTCCCGTCTCGAGGTGGGGGGCGTCGAGCTCGAGGCGCTCGAGCCCGGCCGGCGGTGGCGGATCGCGTACGACGGGCCGTCGCACTCGCTCGCGAGCGCGCGCGACGCGGGAAAGCCGGACGCGTGGCGCGCGTCGCGCATCGAGCGCTTGACGGTGGATCTCGAGTTCGAGGCGCTCCACCCTGCGGCGCCGGGCGGGGAGGCGAGCGCGCTGGTGCTCGCGGCGCCGACGTCGGCGAGCGATTCGCCGATCGGCCGGGATCCTGCCGGCGCGTTCGAGCAGGCGGGCCGCTGGTCGGGCGTCGTGTGGGTCTCCGGCGACGAGCATCGGATCGCGGCGCACGGCCAGCGCGAGCGCTGGTGGGGCGTCCTCGACTGGCAGGCGCCGCGGCTCCGGCGCCGCTTCGGAGCCGCCTTCGGCGACGACTGCGCGATCCTGATCTCCGAGCTGCGCTCGGACGGCGCGGAGCGCCAGGGCGGCTGGATCGCGCGCGACGGGCGGATCGTCGAGATCCGCCGCATCGCGGTCGCGGCCGGAGTCGATGGCGGCCCGACCGGCCCGGGCGCCGACGCGGCGGCCCCGCTTCCCGAGCGCTTCTGGTTGCGCTTGACGGATGCCGACGGCCGCGACCACGAGATCGCGGGCGAGGTGATCGACGTCGCGCCCACCCCGCGCGCCCGGAATGGGCGCGTCTCGCTCCTCTCGGAAGCCGTCGCGCGCTTCGAGTACGACGGGCGGTCGGGCTGGGGCTTCGCGGAGGCTCTGGCGCCGCTCGCCGGGGCGGCGCCTTCCGCGCGTCGTCCGCCGGGCTGATCGCAACGACGGAGACGCTTCCCTCGCCCCGTTTGGCAAAGCCAAACGGGGCCGCACTCCTTGCGGGGGTCGCTTCCCTCGCGTCTCGGCTTGCGCCCCTAGCTTGGCTCGTGCGGTCCGGAGCTGGCAGCGCCGTCGAGGCGCGCGTCGATCGCGCCGAAGAGGTCGCCGAAGCGGTCGGTCGGATGTCCCGGACCGGCGATCGCCGCGATCGCCGGGCTGACGTCGTCGCGCGCGACGAGCTGCGGAAGCGCCTCGGCCTCGGCGCGCGCGGCGGCGTACGCATCCGCTGAGCCCGTCCCCGCGATCGCGTCGAGACCGTTCAGCCCGGCGCGCGCGAGGAGCGACGCCTTGTGCGCCCAGGGCGCGACGTCGGCCGCCAGCGCGCCGTCGGAGATCCCTCCGATCGCGGCTTCGAGGCCGGCGATCGTCGCGAGCTGGTCGCGCAGCGCCGAGCGGTCGCGCTCGCTCGCGTCCGGCGCGAACGCGGCCGCGATGCGACCGCCGAGCTCCGGGGCCTCGACGGCCCCCGCGAGGAAGGGATGCCCGCGGTGGAGCTCCGCGAAGTCGCGCAGCGCGGCCGCTCCCGACCCGCCGACGTCCCGGACGGCCTTCTCCCATGACGCCTCGGGATCGTAGCCGCGCGGGTCGCGCATGTAGTCGGCCCCGGTCGCGACCGGGACCAGCGTCGCGGCCGGCTCGATCATGACGTTCATCACGATGCCGCGGGCGGCCGCGTCGAGCTCGCGGTCGCGGCCGGTGTAGGGGCCCATGAAGAGGTCGGTCGGAAAGACGTCGTTCGCCGGGTAGTTGTCCCAGACGATCACCGGACGGCGCGCGAAGGCGCGGAAGCCCTCCGCATCCGCGCGCGTGATCGAGCTCGAGATCACCTGCGGGCCGGTCCAGAGGATCGGGACTTCGGGCGCGACGAGCGCCGCGTAGGCGTCGTAGTAGGCGGCCGGCGGGTTGGGCGCGAGGAAGAGCCGGCGGTCGATCGCGCCCGCCTCCAGATCCGGTCCGGTTCCGGCATAGAGATGGCCGATGAACCAGAGCTCGGAATCGTCGCCGAAGCTCGCGACCAGCGCGTCCACGCGCGCCGTCAAGCGCGCCTGGAAGTCGGGCTCGGCGAGCGCGTCGGCACCGGCGTCGAAGATGTCGTCGAAGAGGAGGGCGAAGCCGCGGACGCCGGCGTCGTGCACGGCCTCGAGCTTCGCGGCCAGCAGATCGAAGTCGGTCGGGTCGTCGGTGCGGTAGGTGATGCCGGGCGAGATCGCGAACGTCAGGCGGACGCCGCTGTGGTCGCCCGCGGTCGCGAGCTCGGCGAAGTCCGCGAGCTCGGCGTCGCTGTACGGCTCGCGCCACTGATCGCGATGCTTCGGGTCGCTCTTCGGCGCGTACACGTACGCGTTCATGCCGCGCTCGCCGATGAAGCGGATGACGCGCGCGCGCTCGGCCGTCGTGTACGGGCGCCCGTAGAAGCCCTCGATCACGCCGCGCACGGCGAAGGCGTCCCCGTCGCCGGGCGACCGGTCGCTGCACGCGGCCGTCGCGGCCGCGGCGGCGAGCGCGGTCGCGACGCGGAAGACCGCGCGCCGCCGGCGGCGGGCGGCCGGCGAGGCGGGGAGCCATCGGCGGGCGGCCATGGCGCGCGCGCTTAGCACGCCGGCGTCCTCGCCCGGAAGCCCGAAGCGCGGTGGGCGGAACGTCGGCTCGAACGCGGCTCGGGGCGGACCGGGTCTCCGACCCGGGCGGTCAGGTCCTGGGTCGCCGCCTGCGATTTCCGAGGAGCATGAGGCCGACCCCGAAGCCGGCCACGAGACACAGAAGGAGCGGATCCACGAGCTGCACGTCGACCATGAACGGGTTCCCCTCTCCGAAGGCCCCTGGAAGCGGATTCGGGTATATGCCCGCATTCTGCGGGTCGACAGACCGTAGAAATGCGTGGAAACGCTATGCCGCGACCCGCGGCTCGGGCTCGCGTACGCCGAGCGCGGGCCGCAGCACGATCTCCGTGATCTCCGACGGCGCGGCGAGCCGCATCGGCGGTCCCCAGAAGCCGGTGCCGCAGCTGACGATCAGCTTCGCGCCGTCGCGCTCGTACTCGCCGGCGAGGAATCGCACGACGAGGCGCACGAAGTAGCCGAACGGCCAGATCTGCCCGCCGTGCGTGTGGCCCGACAGCTGGAGGTCCACGCCGAGGCGCGCGGCCGTGCGGAACGTCGTCGGGTCGTGCGCGAGGAGGACGACCGCGCGCTCGGGATCGCGGCCCGCGAGCGCGCGCGGCACGTCTTCGCCGTGGTCGCCGCCGAAGAGGTAGGCGCGATGGTCGTCGACGCCGGCGAGGTCGAAGCGGTCGCCGCGGTGCTCGATGGTGACGCGCTCGTTCCGGAGCACGCGCCACCCGAAGCGCGCGACGTGCTCGATCCAGCGATCGGCACCGGAGTAGTAGTCGTGGTTTCCCGTCACGAAGAAGACGCCGTGGCGCGCGCGCAGGTGCGCGAACGGCGCGACGTGGTCGGCGAGGTCCTCGGGAGCGCCGTCGACCAGGTCGCCGGTGACCGCGATGAGATCCGCGTCGAGCGCGTTCACGCGCTCGACGACGTGCTCGGCGAAGCGGCGGTCCAGGATTGCGCCGATGTGCACGTCCGAGATCTGCGCGATGCGGAACCCGTCCAGGCCGGCGGGCCAGCGATCGAGCCGGACGGTCACGCGGCGGAGCGCCGGATGGCGGAGCCCGGATGCGATGGCGGTGCCGCCGGCCGCGAGCGCGACCAGCACGACGGCCGCAGCCTGCGCGCGGGCGACCGCCAGCGTGGCCGCCGGCGTCGCGGGGATCGCGGCTCCGATGATCGCAAGCACGACGTTCGACGCCCCGATCCCCACGATCAGGAGCAGCGCGAGCCCCATGTAGAGGAACCCCGGCCAAGCGAGCCAGCGCGACCGCCGCGCGCCCGCGAAGTGCTCGACGATCGGCTGGAAGAACGGCAGCGACCCGAGGAACGCGACCGCCGTCGTGAGCAGCGAGGTCGCGGGCTCACCCCAGGCCGGCGCAAAGACGAGCCGCCGCAGGATGTACGCGTTGCCCGACACCCACACCGACAGCACGACGGCGAGCAGGACGAGCCCAGCCAGGATCTTCCGCATTCCACCCGCGCCACGAAGGCGCCGTTTCGAGCCTACGCGAAAACAGGCGCGAATTCATCACTTCGCGAACCGTCCCTCACCGAGCCGCCTCCGCGTCCGCCGGCCCCCCGCCGCGCTCCACCAGGAGTCGCCGCGGGGCGCTTCGCGCGACCGCCGCTCAGGCCGGGCCGCCATGGCGCGCGGGCGGCCGCGCCGGCGACGTCGCCGCACGCGTCGGCTCGGCCGTGTCGAGGTAGAAGAGCTGGTTGACCGAGACGCCGAGCGCGTTCGCGATGCGAAGCGCAGTGACGAGCGTCGGCTTCACGCGGCCGTTCTTGATGCGGTTGAGATGGCCCTGGTCCAGGCGCGCGACCATCGCGACCTCTCCCTCCGCCAGCCCTCGCTCGTGCAGAACCCGGTTCAGTCGGTTGCGCAAGGTCATGCGATCCTCCTCCTCGGTCGTGCGACCGGCCTCCCATCGAATGCTCCTAGAGCACGACCGGCGATGCGCGCGTAAGTCGCGTGTGACTATTCCGCACGGATGGCGGCCGCCGATCGACGCGCGCGCCTGCATGCGCCGCATCCGTCCGGCGTGCATGCATTCCTCGACTCCATTCGGTCGACGCTTGAACCGGACGCGTCCGGCTTCCCATTGTGTCGCCAAAATTTGGTCGAACGACGATTCGACGCGTGCAACCGGCGCGCGCGCCGGACGGGAATGGCGCCCGGCCGACCCGAGAGGAAGAGAGGATGGCGATCAGGTTCGCGGTGCTCGCGCTCCTCGCCGAGGCGCCGCTCCACGGGTACGCGGTGCACGCGCTCTGCGAGGAGCGGCTCGGCGACTTCTTCGACCTGAGCTACGGGCAGGTCTACCAGGTCCTGACGGCGCTCGAGCGGCAGGGGCTCGTGCTGGCGACGCGCGCGCGCGTCGGCCGGCGGCCGTGGCGCAAGGTGTACGATGCGACGCCGTCGGGACGCGAGGTGCTCGAGCGCTGGCTCCGCGGCCATCGGGTGCGACCGCGCGCGTTCCGCGACGATTTCTACCTCCGGCTCTACTTCGCCGCGGCGTCGCGTCCGAGGGACATCGGCCGCATCGTGTCCGAGCAGATCGCTCGCGCGGAATCCGACGTGCTCGCGCTGCGCACGCGGCTCGAGGCCGTGCGCGGCGCGGCACGCGCGCCGGACGCCGTGCGCCGGTCGTTCCTGGAGGCGGCGGTCCTGCACGCGGAGGCGACGGTGCGCGCGCTCGAGCGAACGCGCGAAGCGCTCCGCGCGTTCGCCTCTATTGCATGACGCCGGGCATCCGCAGGCTGAAGCGCGGGATCTGCGCGTGGAAGATCCGGCCGCCCGACTCGTGCATCTCGTACGTGCCTTCCATCGTGCCGACCGGCGTCGTGAGCACGGCGCCGCTCGTGTAGCGATGCACGTCGCCCTGGTCGAGGACCGGCTGCTCCCCGACGACTCCCGGCCCTTCCACCTCCTCGACCTTCCCGTTCCCGTCCGTGATGATCCAGTGGCGGCGGCGGAGCTGGACGCGGGTCGAGCCCTCGTTGGCGATCGTGACGAAGTACGCGAAGGCGTAGCGATCGTCCTCCGGAGACGAGTGCTCGGGGAGATACGTGCACTCGACGGTGACACGGATCCCCTCGGTGATCGCCGTCGCCATCGGCACCGATCGGTAGGCCAGCAGTCCAGGGACGTCAATCCCTCGACGCGGCGCGCGGGCACCGGCTTTCCGCCGGATTGTCTCTATCCTGCGCCCCGCGTGCGGTGATACGCGACCGGCCAAGGGGCTCGCGTCGGGGCGTGTGTGAAGCGCCGCGCGGGAACCCGTGGGCGCGATGGAGCGCACCCGCCTCGGGCGCGAGGGCCGTCATGGAGGACTTGCACGAGATCGCGCATCGTCACGGCTACGGCGAGACCGTGTGCGTCGACTGCGGCGGCGGAGCGCTGCGATTCTGTCCGACGTGCGGCGGCACCGGGCGGCTCTGGGTGCGCGAAGGCGAGCCGCTCCGGACCGACCGCGAGCTGATCGCGCTCGATCGCTGGCGCCGTTGAGCACGGATTGCGGCTTGCCGGCTGCCGCCGTTCGAGCGGCAGCCGGCAGTCAACGCTGGCCAGCCCCGGTGCGGAGGCGGCCGCAGATCGGGCGCTAGCAGGGTGGGATCAACGGATCGGTATCGTCGACCCGCTTGAACGTGTTCCACTTACAGCTCTGCTGAGAGCCGTCTTCCGCGTAGACCAAGGAGAAGCCCGTGGCCAGCTTGTCGAGAACGGTGCCCACCAGATTGAACACGAAGTTCGCGTGCACCATCTCGGAGCCGACGGGCAGATCGGCGAGCCCCGGCGTCGCGGGCGCGGTCGGACAGCTCGCGAACGTCGCGACCGCCTTCTGTGTCTTGACGCTATTCCCCGCCTCGTCGAGGACGATTCCGCTGTAGTATCGATTGTTCTCGACGAAGTACATGTGGTGGAGCGTCGGATCGCCGCTGTCCTGGCTGATCTTCACGGTGAGGTTCTTCATCTTGCCGGTCTTGTCGGTATCGCCGGCCGACGTGACGAACGTGCAGGTCTCGTTTCCGACCCACGTCCCGGTCAAGCTGACGGCGTGCGCGCTCGGGGCGAGCAAGCCGACACACGTGAACGCGAGCGCTGCCCCTCCGAGGGTACTCGCGAGTCGGTTCCCGAGGAGTCGCTTCATCGCAGATCCGCCTTTCTCGATTGCTGCTGGCGTGGCGGCGAGGCGTGCTCGATTTCGGGCTAGCATTGTGGGGCCTCGGTGTGGGACCGCATCCACGTCAGGTTCCACTTGCAGGTGAACTGGTCGCCGTGCTGCCACAGGAGCACCGAGTCACCCGACATCTTGTGAGGGCCGACGAAGAGGCCCTTCTTGGTGAAGTTCGTGAAGTCGACCTGAACCATCTCGCTCTTCTCCGGCAGGTCCTTGCTCGTCCCGCACTCGACGAGCGTCGCCGTGCCCCTCTTCCCGGGAGCGCTCGCATCGAGCACGAGCTGGCCGTTGTACCGTGTCGCGTCGTTGATGAAGTGGAAGTACAGCGCCGAACCGGTCTGGCTCACGACGACGATCATGTCCTGCGGAAAGTTGTCGTGGGTGCCGTCGCCGCCGCTGATCCCGGTGCAGGTCCGCTTGCCCTCCCACGTCCCGCTCAGGTCGATCGCCTCGGCCCGGGTGACGAACATCGCGCACACGATCGCGAGCGCGACTCCGGTCGCGAGCCCGCGTTCGATCCTTCTCTTCACGGTCCTGCTCACTTTCTCGACGGGTCGTCCGCCCGGCGGTTGTCGCGCATGGCCTCGCTCCGTGATCGACCGACGCGCGGATGTGGCAGAGCACGAGCTCGTGGCCCTCACCCGCGACCGGGACGATCGACCGATGCGCGATTCCGCGGTTGGTCGTCTCGGCTTGTTCTCTCCTCTCTGATGTGGCGTTACATTCGACCGAACAACGTTCGGCTGCTGCCGATTCGCGACCGACCGACGAAGGCACGATCCATGCCCGACGACTACAAAGCGCCGCTCCCGAGCCCCACGCCCGACTCGCAGCCGTTCTGGGAAGCGGCGAAGCGCCACCAGCTCCGCATCCAGCGCTGCCGGTCGTGCAATCAGGCCTACTTCTATCCCCGCAACGTGTGCCCGCACTGCCTGTCGTCGGACGTCGAGTGGTTCACCGCGACCGGACGCGGCCGGCTGCACACGTTCTCGATCGTGTACCGCGGCCTCAAGTACCCGCCGCTCGAGCCGCCGTACGTCCTCGCGATGGTGGAGCTCGACGAGGGCCCTCGCATGATGACGAACCTCGTCGGCGTCGAGCCCGATCCGGCGCGCATCTCGTGCGACATGCCGGTCGTCGTCGAGTGGGCCGACGTCACGCCCGACGTCACGCTGCCGCGCTTCCGCCCCGCTTGATCCGCCCGCCCGTCGTCCAACCGGAAAGAGACCTGATGGCGAAAGAGAAGCTCCACGCACGGCGCGGCACGATCGCGATCGTCGGCGCCGCGGAATCGGACGAGATCGGGAAGCTGCCGGGCAAGTCGGCGCTCATGCTGCACGCCGAGGGCGCGCGCAACGCTCTCGCCGACGCCGGCCTGACCGCAAAGGACGTCGACGCCGTGCTCGCGACCGGCCGCTCCACCGCGAACGAGGTTCCCGAGTACCTCGGCATCCGGCCGCGCTATCTCGACAACACCCAGATGGGCGGGTGCTCGTTCATCGCGCACCTCGAGCACGCGATGGGCGCGATCGACGCCGGCGTCGCCGACGTCGTGCTCATCACGCACGGAGAGAGCGGCGCCTCGCGCGTCGGCATGGGAGGCGGCGATCGCTTCGCGCCCGACACGCCTCCCGGACAGTGGGAGATGCCGTTCGGGATCGGCGGTCCGGCGACGCGCTACGCGCTCGCGGCCACGCGTCACATGCACGAGTTCGGCACGACGCGGGAGCAGCTCGCCGAGGTCGCGGTGTCGACGCGGAAGTGGGCGTCGCTCAACCCGCGCGCGATGATGCGCGACCCGATCACGGTCGCGGACGTTCTCGAGTCCCGCCCGATCGCGTGGCCGTTCAACCTCCTCGACTGCTGCCTCGTGACCGACGGAGGCGGAGCGCTGGTCGTGACGTCGGCCGAGCGCGCGCGCGACTGCAGGCAGAAGCCGGTCTGGGTGCTGGGCACGGGTGAGGCGAGCGCGCACTCGATCATCTCGCAGATGCCGCGCTTCCACGTCTGGGACGCCGCCCTCATGGCGGCGGAGCGCGCGTGGGCGATGTCGGGCGTCGAGCGCTCGGACGTCGACCTCGCGATGATCTACGACGCCTTCACGATCGTCCCGATCCTCGCGCTCGAGGCGCTCGGCTTCTGCCCGATCGGCGAGGGCGGCGCCTTCGTCTCCGGCGGCCGGACGGCGCCGGGCGGCGAGCTTCCGATGAACACGAACGGCGGCGGCCTCTCGTACACGCACACGGGGATGTACGGCATGTTCCTCCTGGTCGAGGCCGTGCGTCAGCTGCGCGGCGAGTGCGGCGAGCGCCAGGTAGAGGGCGCGACGACCGCGGTCTGCCACGGCACCGGCGGCATCCTGTCCGCGTCCGCGACCGCGATCCTCTCCACCGAGCGCTGAGCGCGGGCTGCGCCGCGGCGGCGTTGCGCCCCGCTCCTTGACGCCGGTCGTCCGGGCGCCCATGACCCAGGAGGGAGGCTCCGAGCGATGGCGTACGAGGTGCTGCGGTTCCCCTACGACGGGACGATCGACGCGGACGGGCATCTCCTCGAGCCGGCATGGCTCTGGGAGGAGTACCTCGAGGAGCGCTACCGGCCGCGGGCGATGCGAATCCGCGTCGACGAGCGCGGCCTCGAGTACCTCGAGCTCGACGGCCGCCCTTCGGAGCGCACCAGGGACGGCGTGCTCGGCCTCATGGGCGCGATGGGCGATCCCGACGCGCGCCCCGGCCCCGACCGCCGCTACATGGACCACGTCCCCTACGGCGCGGGCGACGCGCGCGAGCGCCTCGACCTCCTCGACCGCGAGAACCTCGCGAAGGCGGTGCTGTACCCGACGATCGGCCTCCTGTGGGAGTGCGAGGTGACCGATCCCGAGATCACCGTCGCGTACCAGCGCGCGTACAACCGCTGGATCGCCGACTTCTGCCGCGCGAGCGGGGGCCGCCTCGTGCCGATCGCGCACCTCTCGCTGCTCGACCCGCTCGCCGCCGCCGCCGAGCTCGAGCGCGCGGTCCGCGACGGCTGCCGCGGCGCGTTCGTCGCGCCCTTCACGCACGACCGGAAGGCGCACGGCCACTCCGACCACGACCCGCTCTTCGCAAAGGCGTGCGAGCTCGACGTCCCGCTCGCGATCCACCCGACCTACGAGCCCGTGTGGGCGGTTCCGGTTCGCTTCAAGGGCCTCGGACGCGCCGGCGAGTTCTTCTACAACGTGATGCTGCGGCAGGGCGTGCAGCAGGCGTTCCTGTCGTTCTTCGCGCTCGGCACGCTGGATCGCTTCCCGAAGCTGAAGCTCGGCGTCCTGGAAGCCGGCTCGGGTTGGATCGGCGCCTTCCTCGACCGCATGGACGCCGTGCACGAGACGATCTCCGCGCGCGGCCTCGTCCTCCGCCTGAAGCCGTCCGAGTACTTCCGCCGCCAGTGCTTCATCTCGGGCGATCCCGACGAGACCGCGGCGCCGCACCTGATCGAGCACGTCGGCGACGACGCGTTCCTGTGGGCGACCGACTACCCGCACCCGGACCACCCCGGGACGTGGGTGCGCGCGCTCGAGCGCTTCGTCGAGCCGCTGTCGTCCGACGCCCGCCGCAAGGTGCTCGGCGACAACGTCCGTCGCCTGTATGCGATCTGATCCCGTCGTGCCGCCACCTCCGAAGGCCGGCGCCATCCACCACGTCTTCGTCACCGTGAACGATCTCGCGCGCTCGCGTCCGTTCTACGAGCAGCTCATGCCGCGTCTCGGCTATCCCGGTCTGTGGGAGTTCCCGGGCGGGACCAGCGTCGGCTGGCTCTCCGCCGGGGGCAGCTTCTGGATCAAGCAGGCGGACGCGCGCTTCGCGCGCGACACCTTCTGCAAGGATCGCGTGGGCCTGTGTGAGGTCGCGTTTCGCGCCGACAGCCGCGAGCAGGTCGACGCCCTCGCGCGCGACGTCGTCGGCTTCGGCGGCACGATCCTGGATCCGCCTCGCGAGTACCCCGAGTACGTGCCCGGCTACTACGCCGTCTTCTTCGCCGATCCCGACGGCATCAAGCTCGAGCTGGTGTACCTGCCCGCGTGACGCGCGGCGGAGCGCGCCGCACTACGGCACGGCGCGCTCAGCCGCGCCGACGTAGTCGGCGTCCGGCCGGATGAGGCGGTTGTCGCGAACCTGCTCGAGGATGTGCGCGGTCCAGCCGATCGCGCGCGCGGCGGCGAACGTCGGCGTGAACACGTGGCGCGGGATGCCGGCCGCGTCGAGCGCGACCGCCGACCAGTACTCGACGTTCGTGAAGAGAGCCCGTCCCGGCTTCGCGGCGCGCAGCGCCGCGAGCGCCTCCGACTCGACCGTGCGCGCGAGCACGAGCCGCCCGCTCCGGATCTCGATCGCGGTGTCGCGCAGGCACGCCGCGCGCGGGTCCTCGGCGCGATAGACGCGATGGCCGAAGCCCATGATGCGCCGGCCGCGCGCGATCGCGTCGGCGATCCAATCGCGCGCCCGCTCGGGCGCGCCGATCTCGTCCAGCATGTCGAGCACGAGCGACGGCGCGCCGCCGTGGAGCGGGCCGGAGAGCGCGCCGATCGCGGCCGCGAGCGCGGACCCGACGTCCGCGCCCGTCGAGGTGACGACGCGCGCCGTGAACGTGGACGCGTTCATCCCGTGGTCGGCCGTGAGGATCATGTAGCGGCTCGCGGCGACGATCTCGGCGTGCGACGGTCGCCGGCCGTGCAGCATCCAGAGGTAGTTCTCGACGTGGCCGAGGGACGCGTCGGGCGGGATCGGCGTCTCGCACCGATCGAGCCGCACCAGCGCCGCGAGCAGCGTCGGGATGAGTGCGGCGACGTGGAGCGCCTCGGCCGCAGCGGCCTCGGGATCGCGCTCGTGCCACGGCTTGAGCCCGAGCGCCGCGCCCGCCGCCGCGACGGCGGCCTGCAGGCGCGACATCATGCTGCCGCCGCCGCGCGCGAGGTCGCGCATCCAGCCGACGTCGAGCGGCGACTCGCGAAGCGCCGCGAGGCGGCGCGCGAACGCCGCTCCGGCGCCAGCGTCCGGCAGCTCGCCGAAGTGGAGCAGGTGCCACACCTCCTCGAGCGACCGGCGGCGGGCGAGCTCGACGGCGTCGTAGCCGGCGTAGAAGAGCCGGCCGCGCGCGCCGTCGATGTCCGAGAGGCGCGTCGATCCCACCTTGACGTTCTCGAGCCCGCCCCGGCTCGACGGAGCCCAGGGATCGACCCGCATGACGCTCGCCGCGCGCACCAGCCGGCGGAGCGACACCATGCCGACCAGCGCGTCGCCGTCGCAGACCGGAAGGTGGCGGAAGTCGCGGTCGAGCATGCGGTCGAGCGCGGCGGTGAGCTCGTCGCCCGGCGATACGGTGAGCGGGGCGGCGGTCATCCAGGCGCGCGCGTGCTCCGTTCCGGGCGCGGCGCCGGCCGCGACGGCGCGCGCGACGTCGCGCTCCGTCAGGATCCCGACCACGCGATGGCCTTCCACGACGACCGCGGAGCCGACGCCGCGCGCCCGCATGGTGGCGGCGGCCGCTGCGAGCGACGCGTCCGGATCGACGGTCGCCGGATCCGCGTTCATCACCTCGCCGAGATGGAGTGTCATCGCCGTCTCCTTTCGCCGCGCCGCCCTCCGTCGTCGCGAACGGGCAGAGTATCGACGACGCGTTCAGCTTGATCAATCTTGATCAATGATCAATGCTGAGGTCATGTCCGAGAGATCCGAGAGCGCTCTCCTGAGCGCGCGCGAGGCCGCGGCCGCGCTCGGCGTCCGCCGCGACACGCTCTACGCCTACGTCAGCCGCGGGCTTCTGACCCGCCGCCGGCGCTCCGGCGACCGGCGCAGCTGGTTCGATCCGAGCGAGGTCGATCGCCTCGCCGCGCGCGGCCGAAGCGAGGCGCGGCCGGACCGCGAGGTGCGCATCGAGTCGGCGGTCACGGCGCTCGAGGGCGGCCACTGGTTCTACCGCGGCCACGACCCGGTCGCGCTCGCCGCGCGGGCGCGCTTCGAGCAGGTGGCGGAGCTGCTCTGGACGGGCGAGCTGCCGGCCGCCGCGGCGTGGGCGTCGGATCGGGAGGCGGTGGAGACCGGGCGGCGGGTGCAGCGCGTGCTCGGCCCCGACGTCCTTCCGGCAGACCGCATCCGGCTCGTGACCGCGGCGCTCGCGGGCACGGATCCGCTCCGCCACGACCTCCGGCCCGAGGCGGTGATCGCGACCGCGCGCCGCCTCCTCGCGACGCTCGTCGAGTCGCTGCCGGCGCTGCGCGAGTCGACGCGCGCGCGGCCGCGGCGCACCGTCGGGGAGCCGGCCGCGGGTGGGGCGCGGAGCGAGGGCGCCGTGGGCGCGGGGCTCCGGTCCGAGGCGCCGCCGCCGCTCGCCGCGCGCCTCTGGGATCGCCTCACGACGCGACCGCCGACGCCGCGCGACATCGAGCTCATCGACGCGACGCTCGTCATCCTCGCGGACCACGAGCTCGCCGCCTCCACGTTCGCGGTGCGGATCGCGGCCGCGCTCCGCGCCGATCCCTACGGCGCGATCGGCGCGGGCCTCGGCGTGCTCGGCGGAGCGCTCCACGGCGCCGTCTCGGTCGCCGCCGAAGCGCTGCTGCACGAGATCGCCGCGCGCGGCAACGTCGCGACCGTCGTTGAGAAGCACGTCCGTCTGGGCGAGCGCCTTCCCGGCATCGGCCACCCGATCTATCCCGACGGCGACCCGCGCGGCGCCGCGCTCCTCGCGCTCCTGCGGCGCGCGGGCGGGGATCGCCGCCGCCTCCGCGACGTCGACGAGCTCCTCGCCGCGGCCCGGGCGCGCGGCTTCCCGCCGCCGAACGTGGATCTCGGGATCGCCGCGGTGACGCACGTGCTCGGCTTCGCGCGCGGCACCGGCGAGCTCATCTTCTCGATCGCGCGCATGGCGGGCTGGGTGGCGCACGCGCTCGAGGAGTACGCGCGCCCGTCGAGCATCCGCCCGCGCGCGATCTACACCGGCATTCGACCGGGCCGTCGCGAGGGTCGCGAGTGATCGTCCAGCGCATCGTGTCCGGCGCTCAGACCGGCGTCGATCGCGCGGCGCTCGACGTCGCGATCGAGCTCGGGATCGCTTGCGGCGGCTGGTGCCCGGCGGGCCGCCGCGCGGAGGACGGCCGGATCGCCGACCGCTATCCGGTCTCCGAGACGCCGACCGCGCGCTACGACGAGCGCACTCGGTGGAACGTTCGCGACTCCGACGCGACCCTCATCCTCGCGCGCGAGCCGCTGACCGGCGGGACGCTGCTCACGCGCACCGTGGCCGACCGGGAGGGGAAGCCCGTCCTCGTGGTCGACCCGGCCGACCTCGCCTCGTGCCGCCGCGTCGCCGACTGGCTCGGCGCGAACGCCGTCGCCACCCTGAACGTCGCCGGGCCGCGCGAGAGCACGCAGCCGGGCGCGCATGCCGCCGCGGCCGCCTTCCTCCGGGGTCTCCTCGCCGCTCCGCAGCCGAGCGTCCGGCGGCCCTTGGCCGTGCTCGCGGTCTACTGGGCGGCGCTGATCCCGGCGTTCGCCGTCTGGCTCTGGCGCGATCGCACCTACGCGCCGTGGGATCCCGCGTATCACTCGTACCTCGTCATGCGCCTCCACGACGGGCTCGTGCGCGGCAACGTCTGGCGCTTCTACGAGCTGGACCGCTTCTACCCGCCGCTCTTCCACGCGCTCGCCGTCCCCGCGTCGTTCTTCAGCGATCACCCCGATGCGTTCGCGTTCGGCAACTGGCTCGCGCTCCTCGCGCTCCTCTGCGCGACCTGGGCGACCGCCGCGCCGCTCGCGGGCGCCGACGCCGCGCTCGCCGCCGCGTTCCTCGTGCCCGGCTACGCCTACGTCGCGTGGATGTGCCGCATGGCGATGACCGACCTCACGCAGGCCGCGACCGTCGCCGCGACGCTCGCGCTCCTCGTCCGGCCGGCGCCCCTCGCCGCGCGGCGCGACGCGCGTCGCCTCGGGATCGCGATCGCGCTCGGCATGCTCGCGAAGTGGTCGTACGCGTTCTTCGCGGGGCCGCCGATCGCTGCGGCCGTCGTCTCCCGGCTGCGCGAGGCGGGCCCGGCGGAGCGCCGGCGAACGCTGTGGGCGCTGGCGCCGCTCGTCGTGTGGCCGCTCGTCCTTGCGGGGCCGTGGTACGTGCGATCGCTTCCCTACATCGCGTCGCGGCTCGGCTGGCACCTCGGGGCGGAGGTGGCCGCGGCCGAGGGCGATCCGCCGCCGCTCTCGGTCGCGGCGCTCGACTACTACGCCGACGCGCTCTCGGGCGCGTACATGACCTGGCCGACATGGGCGCTGCTCCTGACGAGCGCGACCGCGCTCGCGTGGAGCTGGTGGCGCGATCCCGTGCCGGCGGTCGCGCCGCCGCGGCGCTGGTCGCCGCTCCTCGTCTCCGCGGCCGCCGGCTTCGCCTGCCTGGTCGCGATCGCGAACAAGGACCCGCGCTACCTGCTGTCGATCGTTCCGGTGATCGCGGTCGTGTCGGGCGCGTGGGTCGCGTTCCTGGAGCCGCCCGCCCGCCGGCGCGCGCTCGTGGCGTGCGCGGTCCTGGGCTACGGCCTCGCGCTGCACGCGCTCTTCGTCGCCGATCCGCCGGATCCGACGGAGTGGCGTCTCGTCGAGGCGGCGCACGCGATCGCCGACGACATGGCGTCGTCGGGACGGCGCGACGCGGTGCTCGTCGTCCCGAACGACGAGCACATGAACTTCATGTCGGTCGACTACGCGATCGAGCGCCGGCTGCGCGACAAGGTCCAGACCGACCGCGTGACGGACCCGCTCGACGCAGGGGCGCTCGCGCCCTACGGCTACGCGATCGTCGTGCTGCCGCCGCCTCCGGAGTCCGTGCTCTCGCGTGGATCGATCGCGGCGTCCGCGTTCGTGCCGTCGCAGCCCGGCTGGTCGGCGATCGCGTCGTTCGCGCGCGGCGACGGCCGCGAGGTGCGGGTGCTCAGGCGCGATCGGCCGTGAGGCGCTGCAGCTCGGCGAGCGCGGCCACCAGGCGCGGGCCGTGCCAGAAGGGCAGGGTGCCGTCGATCACGGCGATCCTGCCGGTGCGCGCGGCCGGCGTGTCGGCCAGCGCGCCGCCGGCGAGCTCGCGCGCGTCGGCGTTCGTGAAGCGGTACGGCTCGTCCGGCAGGAGCACGACCTCGGGCGCGTGCGCCGCGACATCGGCGAGCGTCACGCGCGGGTAGCGGTCGGACGAATCCGCGTAGAGGTTTGCGATCCCCGCGAGCGCCAGCAGGTCGTGCGCGTAGGTGTCGCGCGCGAGGGTCATCCACGGGTCCTTCCAGACGGCGACGAAGCCCAGGAGCGGGCGCCGCGGCCGGGCGGCGCGCGCCGCGCGAACCGCGTCCTCGATCGCCCCGATCACCCCCGCGGCGACGCTCCCATCCGCGCCCAGCGCGGCGAGCCACCGCACCTGCGCGATCGCGTCGTCGACGGTGCGCGGGAAGTCGACCCACACCGCGATCCCGCGCTCGCGCAAGCGCCGCACGTCGATCTCGCGGTTCTCCTCGAGGTTCGCGATCACGAGGTCCGGCGCGAGCTCCGCGATCGCCTCGACGTCCGGGTTCTTCGTGCCGCGGACGCGCCGCGTGCCCGCCACGCCGTCCGCGGGGTGGATGCACCAGTCGGTCGTGCCGACGACGCGGTCGCCGAGGCCGAGCGCGAAGAGCGTCTCGGTGACGCTCGGGACGAGCGACACGAGGCGCGCCGGCGCCCGCGGCACGTCGACCGCCTGCCCCGACGCATCGACCTGCGACGGTCGTCCATCGAGCGTCACGACCCGTGGAGTAGCAGGGGACGGCGCGCGCAGCCGCTCCGCGCGGGCGGCTGCGTAGCGGGCGACGGCGCGTGGCGGTTGGCGGCGCGGCGCCGGTCCAGCATAACCGCGGCGTGAAGCGAGCGTCGTATCACCACGGCGACCTCCGGCGCGCCCTCCTGCGCGCGGCGCGGGCGCTCGTCACCCGGGTGGGGCCCGACGCGTTCACGCTGCGCGAGGCGGCACGGGCTTGCGGCGTCGACCACGCCGCCGCGTACCGTCACTTCCGCGACAAGCGCGCTCTCCTCGCCGCGCTCGCGGAGGAAGCGTTCGCCGAGCTCGCCCACGCGATCGAGAGCGATCCCGGACGCACGCCGAACCGGGATCCCGGCGAGCGGCTGCAGCGCCTGGGCGCGATCTACGTCGCCTTCGGGCTCGCGAACCCGACGCGCTACCGCCTCATGTTCGGCCCGCGCCTGAACGAGGACGGCCGCTTCCCCGCTCTCGAGGCGGCGATCGCCCGCTTGCTCGCCGCAGCCGTCGCCGACGTCGAGAGCGGCATCGCGGACGGGTCGTTCGCGGCGCGGAATGCGCGCGACGCGGCCCTCGCGGTCTGGTCGATGGCGCACGGCTACGTCGACGCCGTTCTCCGCCGGCGGATCCGCGTGCGGTCGCGCGACGCGGCGCTCGGCCACTTCGCGACGCTGCTCGCGCCTTTCGTCTCCGGCCTGCGGGCCGGCGAGCCGGCCGGCGCGAGGCCCGCGTCCCGCCGTCGCGGGCTTTCGACGGACGCTGGATCGGCCGATGGACCACCGAAGGAGGACGAGCCATGGAGGAGCTCGGTCGGGAGGAGCTCGGTCGGGAAGCCGTCGCGGCGCGGCGTCGGCGGCCCGCGTGCGGCCCGGGCGCGAGCCGCCGGGAAGCGATGAAGGGCATCGTCGGGCTCGCGGGCGCCGCGCTCCTGGCGCCGGCGCTTGCGACACCGGCGGCGGCCGGCGAAACGAGTCCAATGAAACCCGGCCAGCCCCCCAAGACCCCGGACGAGGCGCTCGAACTCCTCCGCGCCGGCAACCGGCGGTTCCACGAGCGGAAGCCCTACGTCCGGAGCACCGACGAGATCGAGCGCCTCTGGACCGAGCTCGCGAGCGGCCAGGCTCCGTTCGCGATCATCCTCGGCTGCTCCGATTCGCGGCTGTCGCCCGAGATCATCTTCGACCAGTTCTTCGGGTCGCTCTTCGTCGTGCGCGAGGCGGGGAACGTCGCGGTCTCGCCGACGAACATCGGAAGCCTCGAGTTCGGCCAGGCGGTGCTCGGCGCGAAGCTGCTCCTCGTCTTCGGCCACTCCTCGTGCGGCGCCGTCACGGCGGCCTTCGACCGCGCCCAGCCCGGCGGCAACATCCAGGCGATCGTCGACGCGATCGCACCTTTCATCGCCACGGCGGCAACCCTGGACGATGCCATCGTCGCGAACGTGCGCGGCGTCCAGGCGCAGATCCGGCAGCGCAGCGCGCTTCTCCGAGCGGCGGAGGACGCGGGAAACCTGAAGATCGCGGGCGCGGTGTACGACATCCGCTCGGGCGTCGTCACGTTCCTCGACGCCTGATCGCCCGCGTTCGCCATCCGATCGCTCGGTGCCGTCTGCGCGGCGCTCCCGCCGACCCGCGTGGTACGATCCCACATGCGGTCGGACGCGGATCCGGGACGTCGGCTGCGCGAGCGGGTCGGCGCCGGGGCGGTCCTGGTGCGCGCGCCGGGGCGCGTGAACCTGATCGGCGAGCACACCGACTACAACGACGGATTCGTGCTGCCCGCGGCGATCGACCGCTTCACGTGGATGGCAGCCGCGGCGCGCGACGATCGCAAGGTCGTCCTCCATTCCGAGAGCGTCGGCGAGACGGTGACGTTCGACCTCGACGAGCCGTCGGCCCCGAGACGGCGCAACTGGAGCGATTATCCCCACGGCGTCGCGCGCATGCTGCTCGAGGCGGGAGTGGCGCTGCGCGGCGCGCAGATGCGCATGGCGAGCGACGTGCCGATCGGCTCGGGGCTGAGCTCGTCGGCCGCGCTCGAGGTTTCGGTCGCGCGCGCGCTGCTCGCGGTGGCCGGCGCTGACCTTCCCCTCGAGCGCCTCGCGCTCGTCTGCCAGCGCGCCGAGAACGAGTTCGTCGGCACGCGCTCCGGCATCATGGACCAGATGGCGTCGTGCTTCGGCCGGGAAGGCGAAGCGCTCTTCCTCGACTGCCGCTCGCTCGCGCACCGCGGCATCGCCGTGCCGGGGCACCTGAAGCTCGTGATCTGCAACTGCCTCGTCAAGCACGAGCTCGCGACCGGCGAGTACAACCGCCGGCGCGCCGAGTGCGAGGAGGGCGTCCGGATCCTCGCGGCCGCAACCGGGCGCGACATCCGCGCGCTGCGCGACGTCGACGCCGCCGAGCTGGCGGCGCATCGCGATCGCCTGAGCGACGTCGTGTACCGGCGCTGCCGCCACGTCGTCCTGGAGAACCGGCGCGTCCTCGAGTTCGTCGCGGCGCTCGACCGGAACGACGTCGCCGCGACCGGTCGCCTCATGGCCGAGTCGCACGCGAGCCTTCGCGACGACTACGAGGTGAGCTGTCGCGAGCTCGACGTCCTGGTCGAGATCGCCGCGTCGTCTCCCGGCGTCCACGGCGCGCGCATGACCGGCGGCGGCTTCGGCGGCTGCACGGTGAACCTCGTCGAGGTCGAGGCGGTCGACGCCTTTCGCCACAGGGTCGCCGCAGGCTACCGGCGCCAGACCGGCCGTACCCCCGAGATCCTCGTCTGCGAGGCGGCCGACGGCGTGCAGGTGCTCGCGTAGGACGACGCCGCCCGAGGCGCTCTCCCGTCATGGGAGTGACGGAGGCTGTCGGTGGAGTGCCGCCCGCCGCCGGGGGGCGCCACCGAAGCGACCGCGTTTGCTGCGTTTTTCCGTGGTCCGCCGCTTGCTCGAGGCGGTGCCGACCACCCGATGACGCGCCCTCATCGCGCGTCCGAGGCGGGCCCACGGGAGTCGGATCATGCGAAGAGTCATCCCCCGAAGCTGGTCGAGATTCGCGCGCCGCTGGCTCAAGGACGATCGGTCGATCGCGGGCCGCGCGCTTCTGCTCGGGCTCGCCTTCCTCGTCGGCCTCGTCGCCGCCTGATCGGCCTCGCGCCGGAAGAGCACCACCCGCGCGGCGGCGCGGCGGCGACATTCGCCCGCGCGTCTGCTCTCGTGTTCTCCAGCGCTCGCGCACGAAGCGCGCGAGCGCGGAGGCCACATGCTGCGCACGCCGCTCTGCAGTCTCCTCGGGATCGACGTCCCGATCTTCTCCGCGCCGATGGGACCGGACATCACCGGGCCCGATCTCGTCGCGGCCGTGAGCGGGGCCGGCGGCCTCGGCATCCTGCAGTCGCAGCTCAGCCCGCCGCCGCTCTTGCGCGAGCAGATCGCGCGCATCCGGTCTCGCACGCAGAAACCGTTCGGCGTCAACTTCCTGCTGCAGTTCCCGTCCGACGACGGCATCGCCACCTGCATCGAGGAGCGCGTGCCGGTGCTGTCCTTCTTCCGGGGCGAGCCGCCGACGGCCGCGATCGAGCGGGCGCACGCTGCGGGCTTGAAGGTCGTGTACCAGGTCGGCTCGGTCGCTGCGGCCGCGCGCGCGGCGCGAGCGGGCGTCGACGTCGTCATCGCGCAAGGCGTGGAGGCCGGCGGCCACCTCGCCGGCGAGGTCTCGACGCTCGTGCTGGTGCCGCGGGTCGTGGAAGCGATCGCGCCCGTCCCGGTCGCGGCGGCGGGCGGGATCGGGGACGCGCGCGGCGTCGCGGCGGTGCTCGCGCTCGGCGCGCAGGCGGCGGTGCTCGGCACGCGCTTCCTCGCGAGCGCCGAGTCGCACGCGCACCCGCGCTACAAGGAGCGCGTCGTCGACGCGACCGAGGAGGATACCGTCAAGACGACGCTCTTCGGCCGGGGCTGGCCGAACGCGCCGCACCGGGCGATCCGGACGCGCTTCGTCGAGGAGTGGCTCGCGAGCGAGGCGCGCGGCAACGAGTCGCGTCCCGACGAGCCGGTCGTCGGGGAGAGCGAGATCTCGGGCATGCGGGTGCCGATCGTCCGCTTCACCGGCCTGCCGCCGAATGCGCGGGCCACCGGAGACCTGGAGGCGATGGGGATGCTCGCCGGGCAGAGCGCGGGCCTCGTCCGCGACGTCCGCCCGGCCGGCGAGATCGTGCGCGACCTCGCCGCCGGCGCGGAGCGCATCATCGCGCGCGAGCTGCTCGCGCTGACTCTCGGCTCCGGCGGCTGAACGGCGCCCTCGAGGCGCCCCTGCGACGACCGCTCGCGCGCGGCGCGATTCGTCGCCGGCATACCCGCGCGAGCTCCCGGCCGGACACTCGGCGCGTGCCGATCACTTGCGACGTCGGCGTCGGTTCGTCGCGGCATTGCGCGCGGTGCGCCCGCTCGCGACCTCCTCCGCCGTCGCGGACGAGCGGCTCGGCGGCCGCTTCGCCGCCCGCGCGGCCCGCAGCTCGAGCGCGATCAGGCGCGCGTCGAGCGCTTCCAGCCTGCGGATGAGCCACTGCACTCGCGCCTCGAGGCGCGCGAGTGAGCCCCTGATTCCATCCGCGGAGGACACCGACGGGAAGCTGGCGTCGAGCCCGACGGTCGCCGGCGGAACTCTTCTGACCGCGATGCGGGCTCCGCGCAAGGCGAATTTCCGGGCGCCGGCGCTAGCGCGGAAGCCAGCGCGGTCGCTGCCTCGCCCTCAGGCGGCGCGCGAGACGATCTGGCGCAGCACGTACTGCAGGATCCCGCCGTGCACGTAGTAGTCGACCTCGATCGGCGTATCGATGCGCGCGATCACGGGGACCTTCTCCTCGCCTCCGCTCGCGCGATGGATCACGAGCGAGAGCTCCTGCTGCGGCTTGAACTGCCCGTTCTCGAGCCCGACGAGATCGAACGTCTCGCTGCCGTCGAGCCCCAGCGTGCGGATCCCCGTGCCCTCGCGGAACTGGCACGGCAGGACGCCCATCCCGACGAGGTTGCTGCGATGGATGCGCTCGAAGCTCTCCGCAACGACCGCCTGCACGCCGAGGAGGCGCGTTCCCTTCGCCGCCCAGTCGCGTGAGCTGCCGGTGCCGTACTCCTGTCCGGCGAGCACCACGAGCGGGACGCCGGCCGACTGGTAGCGCATGGCCGCGTCGTAGATGCTCATGCGCTCGCCGGTCGGGTGGTGCACGGTGACGCCGCCCTCGACGCCCGGCACCATCAGGTTCTTGATGCGGACGTTCGCAAACGTGCCGCGCACCATGACGCGATCGTTTCCGCGCCGCGCTCCGTAGCTGTTGAAGTCCTCCGGCTTGACGCCGAGCTGCTGCAGGTAGAGGCCGGCCGGCGACGTCGGCTTGATCGCGCCGGCGGGGCTGATGTGATCGGTCGTGACCGAGTCGCCGAAGATGGCGAGCGGCCGCGCTCCCCGGACGTCGGCGAAGCGCCCGGGCTCGAGCGAGAAGCGCTCGAAGAAGGGCGGCTCCTGGATGTACGTCGACTGCTCGTCCCACTGGTAGACGAGGCCGGTGGTCGCGGGGATGTCGTTCCAGAGCGGGTTCTGCGCCGCGAAGTCGGAGTAGAGCCGGCGGTACGTCGCCGGGTCGGTCGCGGAGAAGAGGCAGTCGCGGATCTCTTGCAGCGTCGGCCAGACGTCGCGCAGGTACACGTCCTGCCCGTTGGCGCCGCGTCCGAGAGGCTCGCGCGTGAGATCGTGCTCGATGTTGCCGGCGAGACCGTACGCGACGACGAGCGGCGGGCTCATGAGGAAGTTCGCGCGCACGCTCTGGTGCACGCGCGCCTCGAAGTTCCGATTGCCCGACAGGACGCTCGCCGCCACGACGTCGTGGTTCACGATCACGTCCTCGATGCGCGGATCGAGGGGTCCGGAGTTGCCGATGCACGTCGTGCAGCCGTAGCCGACGAGCGCGAACCCGAGGCGGTCGAGGTAGGCCTGAAGTCCGGTCTTCGCGAGATAGTCGGTCACCACCCGCGATCCGGGCGCGAGCGACGCCTTGACGGTCGCCGGGAGTTGGAGCCCCTTCTCGACCGCCTTCTTCGCGAGGAGCCCGGCCGCCAGCATGACGCTCGGGTTCGACGTGTTCGTGCACGACGTGATCGCCGCGATGACGACGTCGCCGTCGCCGAGGTCCGCGCCGCGCGCGGCGTTCTGATGGATCTGCGGAGGGACGCGATCCGGCGTCGGCCGGTTGTTCATCATCTCGACTTCGGTGAGGACGTTCGTGTCCCTGTCGCTCTCGGCGCCGCGACCGTCGGGCGCCGTCTCTTCCGCCTGCTCGCCGCCGCCCGCGGCGCGCAGCACGCGCGGCGTCAGGTCGACCGGGAACCGCCGGTCGGCGCTGCCGTCCTTTCCGTAGCCGCCTTCGCCGAGCGGCGCGCGCAGCAGCTCCTCGAACCTCGTCTTGACGTCGGGGAGCGCGATCCGGTCCTGCGGCCGCTTCGGGCCGGCGATGCTCGGGACGACGCTCGCGAGGTCGAGGTCGAGGACCTCGCTGTAGTCGCACTCGCCGCGGCGCGGGATCCCGAACATGCCCTGCGCCCGGTAGTACGCGCGCACGAGGTCGATCTGCTCCTCGCTCCGGCCCGTCGCCGACAGATAGGTGCAGGTCTGCTCGTCGACCGGAAAGAACCCCATGGTCGCGCCGTACTCGGGCGACATGTTCGCGATCGTCGCGCGGTCGGGAACCGACAGCGTCGCCGCGCCCTCGCCGTGGTACTCGACGAACTTCCCGACCACCTTCGCCTTCCGCAGCAGCTCGGTGATGCGGAGCACGAGGTCGGTCGCGGTGACGCCTTCGCGGAGCGCGCCCGAGAGGTGGACGCCGACGACGTCGGGCGTGAGGAAGTAGACCGGCTGGCCGAGCATGCCGGCCTCGGCCTCGATGCCGCCGACGCCCCAGCCGACGATGCCGAGCCCGTTGATCATCGTCGTGTGCGAGTCCGTGCCGACGAGCGTGTCCGGGTAATGGACGCCGCCCCGCTCGAGGACGCCCTTTCCGAGGTACTCGAGGTTCACCTGGTGGCAGATGCCGATGCCGGGCGGGACGACGCGGAACGTGTCGAAGGCCTGCATGCCCCACTTGAGGAACTCGTAGCGCTCGCGGTTCCGCTGGAGCTCGAGCTCCATGTTCCGGCGGAGCGCGTCGGCGATTCCCGCGAAGTCGACCTGCACGGAATGGTCGACCACGAGGTCCACCGGCACGAGCGGCTCGACGACCTTCGGGTCTTTCCCGAGCCGCGCGACCGCCGACCGCATGGCGGCGAGGTCGACGAGGAGCGGCACGCCCGTGAAGTCCTGCAGCAGGATGCGCGCGACGACGAACGGGATCTCCTCCGTCCGCGTCGCGTTCGGCTGCCAGCCCGCGAGCGCGCGCACGTCCTTCTCCGTGATCTTGGCGCCGTCGCAGTTGCGGAGGACCGACTCGAGGACGATCCGGATGGAGACCGGCAGGCGGGAGATGCGGCCGAGCCCCGCCTTTTCCAGGCGCGGCAGCGAGTGGAGCTGCCCCGTTCGGCCGTTGCCGATGGAGAAGGTCTCTAGGGAATCGAACGCGCCGCGCTTGCCGTTGATCGCCATCCTTCGAGATCTACTCCCGGGCTCGCGCTGCCGCAATTTTTCGGGCGCGAGCGCGAGCGCGCGCTCGCGCCGCGCCCTCGCTTACAACCCGATGACCACTTTCGGCGGATATTTCGAGAACGTCGTGAGGTGCCCGCGGATGCCGCTTTGGAACGACTCGAGGTACGCGAGCTTCCGGATGAGGTAGCTGCGGGTCTCCTTCGGGTCGAGGTAGAGGTTGTAGAGCCGGCCGTAGGTGTACTTCTGGGTGATGCCCGTGAACCCTCCCGGGTTCAGGACGTCGCGATCGTCGTCGGACGTCGATGCGAGCATGAACTTGTACTCTCCGACCCGGAGCGCCGAGAACTGCTGGCCGAGCCAGTAGTAAAGGTACTTCCGGTTCGACGTCCCGTCGGGCGCGAGCAGGAACGACGTCTGGTCGACGCCGTCGATGAAGCGGTCGCTCGGGAGGCGCTCGCCGGCGCCCGCGAGATCCAGGAGAGTCGGGAAGAGATCGGTCTGCGAGAAGATCCCGTCGGAGACGCGGCCCGGCTCGATCATGCCTTCCCACGCGACGACGGCCGGCACGCGCTGTCCGCCCTCCCAGGTCGACCCCTTGGCGCAGCGGAAGGGCGAGTATGCGGCGTCGGGCCAGGTCTCCATCTCGGGGCCGTTGTCGGAAGAGACGAAGATGAGCGTGTGCTCGAGCTGGCCGGTCTCGCGCAGCTCGGCCACCAGCCGGCCGACGATGTCGTCGAGCTCGATGATCGTGTCCTTGTAGGGGTGCTTCCCCGGCGACTTCCCGAGGAAGCGCTCGTGCGGGTAGTTGTCGAAGTGGGCGCCGCGCGTGCAGTGGTAGAGGAACCACGGGCGCGCGTCGGACTTCATGCGGCGGATGAAGGCGAGCGAGTACTCGGTCCACTTGTCGTCGAGCTGCGACAGGACCGGGATCGTCACCTCCTCGACGTTGCTGAGCTCCGAGCCGCGCGTCGCGTGCACGAAGCACTTGTTGAAGGGCTGGTTCTCGATCCACTTCGTACGCGCCGCGCTGTAGACGATCTCCGGAAAGAACGAGGGATCGCGCCACTCGGTGTACATGTCCGAGACCGAGAGAAAGCCGTAGAAGTCGTCGAAGCCGACGTGCTGCGGCTGCGACTCGACGTTCTCCCCGAGGTGCCACTTGCCGACCGCCTGCGTCGCGTAGCCGGCCGCGGAGAGGAGCTCGGCGAGCGTGATCTCGCCCTGAAGCCCGCCCTTCTCGCCGTACATCGGCGGCCGCTGGAGGCCGTGCCGCATCGGCAGCCGCCCCGTGAGGAGGGACGCGCGCGACGGCGTGCAGGACGGCTCCGAGTAGCAGGACGTGAGCCTGAGGCCCGCCGACGCGAGCCGGTCGATGAACGGCGTCGGCGCGCCGACCGCGGCGCCGCCGCCGTAGCAGCCGAAGTCGCCCCAGCCGACGTCGTCCATGTAGACGAAGAGGAAGTTCGGCCGCCGCCCGCCGTGGCGCGCGCGGTACGCGTCGATCTTCGCGCGCGCCGCCGCGACCTCCTCGGGGAAGACGAATGCGGGCTCGCGGTGGTCCGCGGTCTTGACGGTCGCCGCGGCGATCGGGTCGTGCTGCATCGCTTGCTCCTCGTGCTGTCTGCCGGTGTCGTGAGCGTCCGCGCCCCCAGCGCGCGGTTTACGGGACGAGTCCGAGCGCGCGCCACGCCGGGATCGAGACCGCCACGCCGAGCAGGTACACGAGCCCGTAGGACCAGGCGATCGGTCGCACCTGGCGATGCGTGAAGGCCTGCTCGCGCGTCCCGAGGTAGAGCGCCAGATAGTAGGCGCTCTGGTAGGGGAGGAACCAGACGCTGACGGCGGTCGACATGACGATCAGGAACGCGAGCGGCTGGATGCCGGCGCGGGTCGCGATCGGCACCGCGGTGATGGTGAGCAGCGAGACGAGCGGGAAGCTCGGCAGCACGAAGCGCGCCGCGAAGATGACGACCGTGAGCCCGAGGAGAAACACCGCGGGCCGCGAGGCGAGCGGGACGAGGATCGGCTCGAGCATGCGGATCAGCCAGTCGTCGATCCCGAGGTGCTTCACGACGCCCGTCAAGCTCAAGACGGCCGCCAGGTAGAAGAGGAAGTCCCAGAAGATCGCCGCCCGAAACGCGGCGCGATCGAGCAGGTTCGCGCACGTGACGATGGTGAGCCCGATGAGCGCGACCCACGCGACGTCGATGCCGTGGATCGGAGCCGTCACCCAGCCGATCGCCGCGCTCGAGATGACGAGGCCGTTCAGGATCTCGGCCCGCGACAGGGGGCCGAGCGCCTCGATCTGCGTTTCGACGAGTCCGGCGGACGTCGTGGGCTCGATCTCGGGCGGCAGGAGCCAGAAGGTCGCGGCGAGCCCGCCGACGAAGGTCACGATCGCCAGCGGCAGCGACGCGCCGAGCCAGCCGAGCCACGTGATGCCAGCCTGCTGCTCCGCGGGCAGGAGCCCGTACGCCAGGAGGTTCTCCGCCGCGCCCGTCAGGAAGAAGGGGCTCATCTGGCCGAAGCCGCACACCGCGGCCATCGCGAGCGACGCCGAGCCGCGGCTCCGGCGCGCGTAGCCGAGCGAGTCGGACAGCGCGAGCACGATCGGGGCTGCGATCGCGACCCCGGACGTCACGTCGGGCACGCACGACGTGATCCCGGTCCCGCCGAGCGCGAGCCCGATCGACTGGCCGCGGTGCGTAAGCGGGAAGCGCTTCAGGATGTGGAGCGCCATCCGGAAGAGGAGGCCCGAGGACTGGAGAGCCGCCGCCATCCCGAGCACGCCGATGATCAGGAAGAAGGGCGGGCTCGTGAAGCCGGAGACCGCGACCTCCGCGGGCGCGACCCCGAGCACGATCCAGCCCATCAGGAGGGCCAGGCCGACCCCGTAGTCGGGCAGGACGTCGGTCGCCCAGAACGCGGCCGCGGTCGCGAGCATCGCCAGCATGCGCCGGCCTTCGGGCGACAGCCCTTCCGGCAGCGGGACCAGCTCGATCGCGATGCCGAGCCCGATTCCGACTCCGGCGCCGAGAAGCGTCCGCCGGCGATCGGCGCCGCTCTCGGAGGCGGCGCCGGCCGGTCTTCCCGGCCGAGCGTCGCCGGCGCGCGCCGGCCGCGCGACGCGTCCGGAAGCCGAGTCCGCTTCCGCGAGCGAGCCGTCGAGCGCCGCCCGGAGCTCGGAGGCGCCCGGGCCGGCGGCCGCCCCCCCGGGCTGGGAGAGCCAGCGCGTCACCGCGGAGCGAAGCCCGGAGAGCCGGCGATTCTCCGTCTGCAGCCGATCGCTCATCACCTCCATGAAATGGAAGGTGAGCCACGGATTCTCCTCGATCAGCGACTGGAACTTGTCGCGCGGCAGGCGCCACAGCTGGCTCTCGGTGCGGGCGACGACGGTCGCGTTCCGCGGGCGGTCGGAGAAGAGCGCGTTCTCGCCGAACCAGTCGTCCGGCTCGATCGTCGAGACCGCCTCCACCCCGTCGCGTCCGGTGCCGTCGGGGCCGTGCTTGACGTAGACGTCGAGGATGCCGGACTTGACGATGAAGAACGCGTCGGCCGGCTCGCCCTCGACGCACACCGCGGTGCCGGCCGGCACGCGCTCCTCGCGCAGGTCGGCGATGATCTTCGCGAAGCCGCCCGGCGGGAGGTCGGCGAAGAGCGGGATCCGGCGAAGGACGGTGGCGAGGGATTCCGTGGGCGGCATTCCGGTCCCGGGTCAGGTCGGCATTTCGTCCGGCGGCACGATCACGCAGCCGAGGATCTTCCATTGCCCGTCGGGCTGCCGATCCATCAGGTAGAGTGCGGTCGCCGGACGTCCCCGGGTATCGACGACCACGACCTTCTGCGTCACCTCCCCGGCGACGATCGACAGCTCGGCGAAGCGGACGTCGCGCGGCCGGTAGAGCGGCGCATACGCGCTCTTCACCATCCGGAGGAAGTTCTCCGGGGTGCCGAACAGCTCCTGGATCGCGGGCGCGGCGAACGCGAAGGCGGCCGCGCCGTCGTCGCGCCGGAGCGCGTCGATCTGGTCGGAGATCGCGCGGCGGATCGCGTCGCGATCGCGCGCCGCGAGGAGCTCGTCGTCGTCCTCGGGCGCGCCCTCGACCGGTGTGGCTCCCCTCGTCGGCTCGTCGGCCGGCGTTTCGCTCGACGATGCCGGCGTGGCCGAAGCGAGCGGCGTGGCGGCCGGCGACGGGGAACGAGCCGCCGCCGTCGCGGTCGGCGGAGCCGGGCCCTCGCGTCCGCTGCACGCCGCGAGCGACGCGGCGAGCGAGACGGCCAGCGCCGCCGCGACCGCGGAGAGCGCGCCGTCCGCGGCGCGCGCGTGGGCGGGCCTCGCGGGCCGCCCCGTCGCGCGCTGCTCGCCGACCGCGTGCGCTCGCGCCAGCAGGTCGATCGGGTGGGCGACCTCGACCGCCATCCCGCGTGCGATCGCGCCCGCGCGGATCTGCAGGAGGCAGCCGGGGTTCGCCGCGGCCACGACCTCGGCGCCGCTCTCCGCGATCCGATCGAGCTTCCTCTCGCGGAGCCGGGACGCCATCGCGGGCTCCGTCAGGTTGTACGTCCCCGCGCTGCCGCAGCAGGCGTCGGAGTCGGCGAGCCCGACCAGCTCGATCCCGGGGATCGCGGCGAGGAGCGATCGCGGCTCCGCGCGGACGCCCTGCGCGTGCGCGAGGTGGCAGGGATCGTGGATCGCGACCCGGCGTCGCAGTGCGCGCACCGGCTCGGGAAGCCCGAGCTCCGCGAGCAGCGCGAGCGGGTCGCGAACGATGGCGGCGGCACGGCGAGCGAGCGCATCGTCCGGCAAGAGGCGCTCGACCTCGCGCAGGAACGCGCCGCAGCCCGCGGCGCTCGGGATGGCCCAGTCGACGTCCGCGAACGGCAGCGCGCGGAGGAGGTCGCGCGCGAGGCGCGCGGCGCCGGCCTCGTCTCCGAGGTGGAGCGCGAGGGCTCCGCAGCAGCCCTGCGCGCGCGGCACGAGGACGCGCACTCCGGCGCGCGCGAGAAGCGCGACGGTCGCGCGCGCCGTGTCGGGGAAGAGCGTCTCGGCGACGCAGCCCGCGAGGTAGAGAGCCGTGCCGCGCCGCGGCCCGCTCGCGTCCACGACCTCGGGCAGCGCATCGCGCGCGCCCGCCGGCGGCACGGCGGCCGCGTAGGCGAGCCAGGGCCCGATCGCGGTCGCGGCGGACGCGCGCGCCGCCGCGACGGCGGCGCGCGACCCGCCGATCGCGCGCAGGGGCGCGAACGCGAGCCGCCGTGCGGGCCGGCTCGCGAGCACGCGACCGAGCAGGCGCCGCGCGAAGCGCTGCAGTCGCGGTCGATGCGCCTCGAGCGCCGGCCGCGCCGCCTCGATGAGCTCGCCGTACGGGACCCCCGACGGACATGCCGTCTCGCACGCGCGGCACCCGAGGCAGCCGTCCAGGTGCGCGATCACCTCCGCGCTCGGCAGGAGGCGGCGATCCTCGAGCGCGCGCAGCAGCAGGATGCGGCCGCGCGGCGAGTCGGCCTCGGTTCCGAGCTCCGCGTACGTCGGGCAGGCGGGCAGGCAGAGGCCGCAGTGGACGCAGGTGAGCAGCTTGTCGGCCGGCGCGAACGACATGCGGAGGCGCGAGCTTATCGCGCGCCGGCGGCCGCGGTCGAGGTCGCGCGCGATCCGCCCGAGGCGGCGAGCGCGGTCCGCCGAGCGCGCTTCAGATTCCGCCCGGCATCCGCCCGGGAGAAAGCAGGCGCGCCGGATCGAACGCGGTCTTCACGCCGCGCATGAGCTCGAGCCCGCCGCCGACGTCGCCCCAGGCATCCGCGTCGCCCACCAGTAGTTGCTTGACGACCGGGGACGCCCGCTCCACGACCAGGTACCCGCCGCCCGCGACGAGCGCGGGGCGGAGCCGCCGCACGAGGGGCGCGACCGCGCGCGGCGCGGGCACGAGGGCCCGCAGCACGCCGGTCGCGACGTCCGCCAGGATGGCGACCCGCGTGCCCTCCGACGCGGCCGCGTCGACGAGGGCGCGACTGCACGCCGCGACGCTCCCCGGCAGCGTCGACGCGCGCAGCACCGCCGCGGCCGGCCGGAGGGGAAACGAGGCGAGGTCCTCGCGGACGGCGGTCGCGCCGGCAATCGGGTGCGAAGCGAGGCCGCGCACGCCGGCGACGCGCTCGACCCGCATCACCGCGTCCTCGACCTCGGCGGCGATCCCGGCCACGCCGACGATCGCGCGCGCGGCCGCCGAGGATGCGGCCGGCGCCGGGTGTCCTTCACTTTCCGCCGGGACCTCGATCGCGAGCCAGAGCGGGTCGAGCGCGTCGCGCACCGCGAGCGCGACGAGCGCCGCCTGGTCCAGGTCTTCGCAGTCGACCGCGATCGCGCGCTCGAGCGGCGGACGCGGGCGGAGCTTGAAGGTCGCCGATACGACGACGCCGAGCGAGCCGAGCGCGCCGACGTGCAGCTTCGGGAGGTCGTAGCCGGCGACGTTCTTCACGACGCGGCCGCCGCCCCGGACGAGCGCGCCGTCGGCCGCGACGATCTCGATTCCGAGCAGCAGGTCGCGCACCGCGCCCTGCGAGGCGCGCAGCGGGCCGGAGAGGTTGGCGGCGATCATCCCGCCGACGGTGGTCGCCTCGGGGCACGGCGGATCGACCGCCAGCCATTGCCCGTGGCGCGCGAGCGCCTCGCGCAGGACGGCGATGGAGCAGCCGGCGGCGACGGTCGCCGTCATGTCGGCCGGCTGGTGGTCGAGGATGCCGCCGAGCCGGTCGAGGCGCAGGAGCACGTCGCAGCGCTCCGGCGGGGCGCCGACGTCCAGGTGGCGGCCGAGGCCGGTCGGGACGAGCGCGAGGCCGAGATCGCCGCACGTGCGGATGACGGCGCGCACCTCGTCCACGCTCGCGGGCCGGACGACGATGCGCGGCGCGATGCCGTCGACGCGGTCGGCGCTCCCGGCCGGCGTCGCGAACGGCTCGCCGACGATCGCCGCGAAGCGCTCGGCGGGCGCGCTCGCACGAACGCGCGCTGGGATCGCTTGCGTCATCGGCGCCGCTTCACATCGCCGCCTGCCGGCGCGGGGCGCGCGCCTCCACGCACACCTTCGCGTCGGGGAGCACCTTGTGCGGGTTCGCGCGGTGCTCGGGGTCGAATACGGACCGCAGCCGCACCATCCAGCCCAGGTCGTCCGGCGAGAAGAGGAGGGGCATCTGGCGGATCTTCTCGACGCCGATCCCGTGCTCCCCGGTCAAGCTGCCGCCGAGCGCGACGCACGCCTCGAGGATCTCCTCGCCCGCCGCGAGCACGCGCCGCACCTCGCCGGCGTCGCGCTCGTCGAAGAGGATGATCGGGTGGATGTTGCCGTCGCCGGCGTGGAAGACGTTCCCGATCCGGAGGGCGTGGCGCTCGCCGATCGCCGCGATCGCCCGCACGATGTCCGGGACCCGCGTCCGCGGCACGACGCCGTCCTGCGTGCAGTAGTTCGGCGCCAGGCGCCCGACGGCGCCGAAGGCGCGCTTCCGGCACTTCCAGAGGAGCGCGCGCTCCGCCTCGTCGCGCGCGCGACGGATCTCGCGCGCGCGATGCCGCAGGCAGACGTCGGCGACCGAGCGCGCATGCTCGTCGAGGCCGGCCGCGGGCCCGTCGACCTCGACGATCAGGACCGCGCCCGCGTCGACCGGGAGGCCGGCCCGGAACGCCGCCTCGACCGCCTGGAGGATGAGGCGATCCATCATCTCGAGAGCCGCCGGCACGATTCCGGCCGCGATGATGCCGGACACCGCCTCGCTCGCGTCGTCGACCGAGTCGAAGACCGCGAGCAGCGTGCGATGACCTTCCGGCGCGCGCGTCAAGCGCAGGACGAGGCGCGTCGCGATGCCGAGCGTCCCCTCGCTCCCGACGACGACTCCCACCAGGTCGTACCCCGGCCGGTCCTCGACCGCGCCCCCGAGCGCCACCACGTCGCCCGACGGAAGGACGAGCTCGACGCCGAGCACGTGGTTCACGGTCACGCCGTACTTGAGCGTGTGCGGTCCGCCGGAGTTCTCGGCCGCGTTGCCGCCGATCGTGCACGCCGCCTGGCTCGACGGGTCGGGGGCGTACAGGAGTCCCTCGCCCTCGACCGCGCGCGTGACCTTGAGGTTCACGACGCCCGCCTGCGCGACCACCCGGCGGTTCCGGACGTCGACCGACTCGATCTCGGTGAGCCGGCTCGTGCAGACCATCACCGGTGCGGCGACCGGGAGCGTGCCGCCGGCGAGGCCGGTTCCCGCACCGCGCGGCACGAAGGGGATACCGTCCGCGGCGAGCAGCCGGACGACCGCGGCGACCTCCTCCGGCGTGCGCGGCAGGACGACGAGGTCCGGCGCGGCGCGCTCGAGGGTGTAGCCGTCGCACTCGTAGACGAGGAGCGCTTCCCGTCGATCGACGACGGCGTCGTCCCCGACGACCGCGCGCAGCCGCTGGGCGAGACCGGATGTGCTCATTGCCCGCCCGGTAGCGCTCCCGGCCGGACCGGGTCGACGCGGGTCCAGAGAGTCGTCGCGTCGCGCTTCCGGATGCGCCACGCGCCGGCGTCGCGGACGAGGTCGTCGCGATAGCGGACCGCGACCGCGAGATCGCGCAACTCACCGGCCTCGCGCGAGCGGTGGTACGCGATCGCGTACGTCTCGCAGGCTGCGGAATCGCCGGTCACCTCGACCAGCTGGTTGCCCACGAAATGCATCGTGCCCTCGTAGCGGGCGAGCGACCGGCGAAGGGACGCGAGCGCGTCGCCGACGCGCCCGTGCGCGAGCGCGCCCGCGTACTCCGCATCCGGCGTGAAGCAGGCGGCCACGGCATCGAAGTCTCGGCGGTCGACCGCGGCGGCGTAGCGCAGCACGACGTCCTTCACCGCCTCCCGGTCGCGCAACTCCTGCAGCATTCCTCGATCGTGGTCGTCCACCGCGCGACTCTGCGCGATCGCTGCCCGGCCGTCCAACCGCAGGGCGAGCCCTGCCGTGCGGTTTCGCACCGGCGGTGTTGCGCGGTGAGACAAACTTTCAAACGCAGTACACCAGGGGTTTCCGTCTGCGCGCTCGCCATGGCCTCGGGCGCGCCCTCGCGCCTCCCGTTCGCGACGATCTCCGAGAAATTTCGCGGTCCAGCCGAGCCTTTCGGACGCATTCGCTTCTCCCCACCGTCCGGTGGCACCCTCCTTGCTGCACGGCGAACTCATGGAAGCCGTCCAGGACCGACAGCGGTTCTACCTCGCCGGCGAGTTGGTCGAGGTGTGGGAGAACCCCCAGGTGCCGTTCCAGTGCGGGCCCGCGGGTCTCCGCGGGTATGCGGTCCGCTCGGAATGGGTGATGCTCTTCAACGCCCTCGTGCTCGCCGGCAACTCGGAGTCCGAGCACGACACCGAGGTGCTCGGCTGCTGAGGCTTGCGAGAGGAGGGTGTCGGCGCCGCGCGACCGCGGGCCGTCATCCGCGGCGAAGGAGGTCGTGCCAGTAGAAGGCGACGACCACCAGGGCGTGCGAGATCTGGCGGCTGCGGACGAGGTCGGGGATGGCGCGCGAAGGCACGAGGACGACCTCGGCCTCCTCGGTCGTGTCGAACGACGGCTCCCGTTGCTTGACGACGTTCCGGGCGAGGAACGTGTGGCAGCGGTTGCCCTGGATCGCCGGGTTGGGATGGATCTCTCCGAGCGCGATCACGTCGTCGCTGTCGTACCCGGTCTCCTCCAGCATCTCCCGGCGCGCGGCCGCGAGCGGGGACGGATCCCCCGGGTCGATCATCCCGCCGGGGATCTCGAGGGTGAAATCCCCCACCCCGTGCCGGTACTGACGGATGAGGACGACCTCGTCGTTCGCGGTCACCGGAACGACGTTCACCCAGTCGCCGGCATCCAGCACGAAGAAATCGTGGTCCAGACCGGTCCGCGGTGACCGGCTGCGATCGCGCCGGAGCGAGAACACGCGGCACCGGTAGACGGTCTCGGAGGCGAGGCGGCTCCAGCGCTTGAGCTCGTCGTCCTTCGCCACGCGCGCCGCCGTCGTCAGAAGAGCCGGCGGTACTCGATCGCCGGGCAGCGGTCCATCACCACCGTGATCCCGGCGGCACGGGCTCGCAGCGCCGCGTCGTGGTCGATGACGCCGAGCTGGAGCCACAGCACCCGCGCTCCGACCGCGATGGCCTCGTCCGCGACGCCCGAGACGTGCTCGGATCGCCGGAAAACGTCGACCATGTCGACCGGCTCGGGGATCGACTCGAGGTCCGGGTAGCAGCGCCGCCCGAGCACCTCGCTGCACGTCGGATTCACGGGAATGACGCGGTGGCCGCGATCCGCGAGGAGCCGCGCGATGCGGTGGCTGTCGCGCGCCGGGTCCGGCGAGCATCCGACGACGGCGACGGTGCGCGGCGTCGCGAGGATCCGGCGGATCTCGTCGTCGGGCGGGTTCTCGAACGCATGGTTCACGAGGGCATCCTCGGGCGCCAGCGGGGCTCGCGCAAGGCCGCCGCACGCTCGGCGGGTCGCGGAAACCCGGAAAGAGTGCGTCGATACAGACGTCGCTTTCGGATAGATCGGTCGTTCAGCGACATGCCTCGATGCTCTCACGCAAAAGGCGTTCCTCACGTTCCATTCCGCCTTCCGTTCTCGCCGCGCTCGCTCGCCGCCACCGCCGGTGCGGTCGCGCTCCTTGCGGGCTGCACACCCGACCCGCGGTCGCCCGCACTCCACGACGTGGTGATGATCGTCGTCGACGGTCTACGCGCCGATCGCGTCGGGCTGCAGGGCTACGAGCGCCCGATCACTCCCGAGATCGACGCGTTCGCCGCCGACGGGATCGTCTACGCGCGCGCCACCAGCCCGGCGACCTGGTGTGTGCCGGCGCACGCGTCTCTCCTGACCGGCCGCTGGCCGTCGTACCACGGCGCCGAGCGGTCCTTGGGGCAGGACCGCCGCCGCGTGCAGGCGATCGCCGCCGACGCCGGCACGCTCGCCGAGCTGCTCGGCGCTTCCGGGTTCCGCACGGCGGCCTTCGTCGCGAACGACGAGCACCTGCGCGCCGAGTACGGCTTCGCGCGCGGATTCGCCGACTTCGACAGCGACGCGGCGCTCGCGAGCGGCACTGCCCTCGCCGATGCGGTCGCGCGGTGGCTCGCCGAGCACCCCGAGCGGAGCTTCGTGCTGGTGAACGTCGATCACCCGCGCCATCCCGACGGCGAGCCGGCCGCGAAAGCGGGCGCGAGCGGCGATGCGGCCACCCGGCGAGCCGCGCTCGCCGACCGCTACGATCGCGACGTCGCGAGCGCCGATCGCGCCGTCGGAGACGTCCTCGACGTGCTGCGGCGCGCCGGCCGCTACGAGCGCGCGCTCGTCGTCGTCACGTCGGACCACGGTGAGCTCCTCGGCGAGCACGGTCTCGACGGGGCGGCCCGCCCGCCGTTCGAGCCGGTCGTCCACGTCCCGCTCGTCGTCAAGTACCCGAACGCGGCGCGCGCGGGCGAGTGGATCGACCGCCGCGTCTCGACGCTCTCCGTCTTCGCGACCGTCCTCGGCGCAGCCGGCATCCGCGTCCCGGAGGACGCGCAGGCGCGCTCGCTCGACGAGCTGCACCCGGTGTGGGTGGAGGAGGTGGACGCGAGCGGCGTCCGCCTGCGCGCCGGCTACGACGGCGCCGACGTCAAGATGATGAGCCTCGCGTCCGCCGACGGCGACGTCGCGTGCCTGTTCCAGCTCGGAATGGATCCCGGCGAGCTCCGTCCCGACTGCGGCGCGGGGGCGCGAACCCCGCTCGGCGTCGCGCTCGCTTCCTTCAGCCGGCGCGGCCGCCCGCTGCGACCCGCCTCCGCGCTCGGCGCCCAGGCGATCCCGTCGCCGGGTCCGGACGTCGCACGCGCGCACTGACCGCCGGCGATTTCGAGCGCGGTCGCGACCTGCTACCCCCTCTTGCCAGGTATGCGCGCGCTCTGGGTCAGCGGCATCGACGGGTTCTGCCACCGCTATCAGGTGCTGCACCGCGTGGCCCAGCTCGCGTCGGCCGGCGGGTCGTCCACCGTGCGGTCCTTCACCGACCCCCGCCTTCGAGACGACGCGGCCGCCCACGACGTCGTCGTCCTCTACCGCGTTCCGGAGACCGCGTGGATCGTCGCGGCGATCGCCGCGGCGCGGGCGCGCGGGGCTGCCGTCGTCGGCGCGATCGACGACCTCGTCTTCCTGCCCGACCCGGCGCTCTTTCCCGAGCTCGCCGAGCGTCCCGCCGCCGAGCGCGATCTCTGGCTCGAAGGGCTCCGCCGCTACCGCGCGACGCTCGAGCGCTGCGACGTCACCATCGCGCCGACGCGCGCGCTCGTCGACGAGCTGCGGGCGGTCGGCCTCCAAGCCGAGCTCCATCGCAATGCGGTCGGGGATCCCGAGCTCGCGCTCGCGCGCGCCGCGCGCGCGCGTCGCGGGGCGTACGGGGCGGGCGTCGTGATCGGCTACATGAGCGGCACCGCGACGCACGACCGCGACCTCGCCGGCGTCGCGCCCGCGCTCGCCCGCGTGCTGCGCGAGCGCGCGGACGTCGTCCTCCGCCTGGTCGGTCCGGTCGCGGCCGGAAGCGAGCTCGCCGTGCTCTCCGACCGCGTCGAGCGCCGACCGCTCGTCCCGTGGTGGCAGCTCGCGGACGCGATCGCCGACTGCGACGTGTGCATCGCGCCGCTCGAGGCCGATCGCCGATTCGCGGCGGCGAAGGGGGAGGTCAAGTACCTCGAGTCCGCGGCGGTCGGGGTGCCGCTGGTCGCGACCCCGTCGCCCGCCTTTCGCGACGCGATCGTCGATCGGGTGAACGGCCGGCTCGCGGCGACGGCCGGCGACTGGCACGCGGCGCTGTGCGAGCTGGTCGCGAGCCCGGCGGAGCGCGCGCGGCTCGGCGAAGCTGCGTACGCCGACGTCACGCGGACCGATCGCGCTCCGGAGCGCGCGCGCGAGCTGCTCGCGCTCCTGCGCGCGGCGGCCGCGGCCGCGCGGCCGCGTGCCGCGTGGAGCGAGCGCGCCGCATCGCTGCCGCGCGATCGCGAGCCCGCCCGCGCGCGCGCCGCGCTCGAGATGGACGCGTTTCCGGCCGCGTGCGAGCCGGGCGAGCCGGTCGCGGAATCGCCGCCGCTCGTCGCCGGCCACGTGCTCCGCCAGCGCATCCGGATCGCGTGCGACGGGCTCGTCCGGATCGACGTCCACACGGTCACGTACGGCCTCCCGGTCGCGGGCCGGCTCGAGGCCGAGCTCAGCGACGAGCGCGGCCGCGTGCTCGCGCGCGCCGCCCTGCCCGCGAGCGAGGCACCGGATCGCGGCTGGCTCGCGGTCGACGTCGCGGACGGGCCGATCGCGTCCGCCGGAAGGTGCTTCGATCTGTCGCTGCGACTCGCCGCCGACGATCCGCGCGCAGGCCTCTCCTTCGGTCTCGCGCGCGGCGGCGCGACGTCCCCGGCGGAGCTCGACGGCCAGCCGCTCGACGGCCGGCTCGCGCTCCGCGGCTTCGCCGAGTGGTCCGCCGCGCTCGGGAGCGCCGCGTCGCCGGTCGCCGCCGCGAGCCCGCCGGAGCGCGCCGCGGCCGTACGCGAGGGAGCGCGCGACGGCGGCGCGCGCGAGGTCGGATCGCCGCGATGAGGATCGCGCAGGTGATCGCCCTCTACCCGCCGGAGTTCCGCGGCGGCGCGACGCTCGTCTGCGAGCGCTTGACGCGCGAGCTCGCGGCGCGCGGCCACGTCGTCGACGTGTTCAGCGGGCGCACCACGGCCGCCGAGCCGCTCGGGGCCGTCCGCCGCGAGCCGGTCGGACCCGCGCTCACGTGGCGCGTGAACCTGGGCGGCGCGTTCCTGCCGTGGTCGCGCGAGAACTGGGACGACCGGGTGGCGACCGACTCCTTCGCGCGCTTTCTCGCCGAGGCGCGTCCGGACGTCGTGCACGCCCACAGCCTCCAGGCCCTCGGCGTCGGCGTCCTGCGCGCGGCCGGGGCCGCCGGCGTGCCGGTCGTCTGGACGATGCACGACTGGTGGACCGTCTGTCCCTGTCTCTTCCGGCTCGCGCCGGACGGCCGTCCCTGCGCGCCGATCCCGCACCCCGAGCGCTGCTCGGGACGCGCCGACGTCGACTTCGCGGCGCGGCGCGACGCCATCCTCGCCGCGATCGCCGACCACGTCGCGCGTATCCTCGTGCCGTCCGCCTTTCTCCGCGACAGCCTGATCGCGAACGGCCTTCCCGCGGCGCGCATCGCGGTGCAGGAGAACGGGGTCGAGCGGCCGGCGCGGGGGCGCGAGCGCGACGCCGCCGCCGGTCCGCTCCGCGTCGCGTACGTCGGCGGGGCCGGGAACCGCGAGAAGGGCCTCGGCGTACTCGTCGACGCCGCGGCGCTCCTCGAGCGCGCGGACGTCGAGATCGATCTCCACGCCGTCGATCCGGAGGAGATCACGGCCGCGCCGGAAGCGGCGCGCGCCCGCCTCCGCCCTCGGCCACGCTTCGATCCCGAAGCGCTCGACGCCGTGCTCGCGTCGGCGGACGTCGTCGTCGTCCCGTCGCTCATGCGCGAGTCGTGCTCCCTGGTGACGCGCGAGGCGCTCGTGCGCGGCGTGCCGGTCGTGACCAGCGACTGCGGCGGGCCCGAGGAAGTCGTCCGGTCGGGGAAGAACGGGCTCGTCGTCGCGACCGGCTCGGCGGCCGCGCTCGCCGGTGCGCTCGACCGGCTCGCGGACGACCGGCGCCTGCTCGCGCGCCTCGCCGCCGCGCCGGCGCCCGAAGTGCCGACGCCGGCCGCGCAGGCAAAGGCAGCGGAGGCGGTCTACCGCGACGTTCTCCGCGAGACCGAAGCGCTGCGCGCGGCTCGCCCCGCCGCGCGCGTGCCCGCGCCGGCGCCCGGGCTCCGCGGCCGTGCGATCCTCTTCCTCGTCGGGATCGACGGTGCGCCGCTCCGCTATCGCGCGTGGCACCTCGTCGAGCAGCTCGCCGAGCTCGGGGCGACGGCGCGCGTCCTCTACCACTCCGACGTCGACGCGCGCGCCGCGGCGGCCGCAGCCGACTGCATCGTCGTGTACCGCGCGCCGTTCGGCGTCGTCGTGCGCGACGTCGTCGCCGACGCGCGCCGGCGCCGCGTCCCGGTCCTCTTCTCGGCGGACGACCTCGTGTTTCTCGCCGACGCCTGCGACGCTCCCGCGCTCGACGACCCGCGGCCCGACGTCGCCCGCGGCTTTCGCTGGACGCTCGACGCGTACGGCCGGAGCTTCGCGGCGGCCGACGCCTTCCTCGGAAGCACCGAGGAGCTCGTCGACGCCGCGGCCGCCGCCGGCATGCCGTCGTTCCTGCACCGAAACGGCGTCGGGTCGGCGCTCGTTGCGGCGCTCCACCGCGCGCGTCAGCAGCGGGTCGCTCGCGAGGACGCGGCCGCGGCGCGCCGCAGCGAGGGCCGCCCGCTCCGCGTCGGCTTCCTCTCCGGGACCGACACGCACGACGCCGATCTCGCGGCCGTCGCGCCCGCGCTCCGCGCAGCGCTCGAGCGCGTCCCGTGGATGCGCCTGGTCCTCGGTGGTCCGGTCGGCCTTCCCGCCGACCTCGCGCCGTTCGCGGCGCGCGTCGAGCGCGTGCCGTTCGTCCCGTGGAGCGACTTCGCGGCGCATCTCGCGGACCTCGACGTGTCGCTCGCTCCGCTCGCGCTCTCGCGCCGCTTCAACGAGGCCAAGAGCGAGGTGAAGCTGCTGGAGGCCGCGCTCGCCGGCGTGCCGACGATCGCGAGCCCGAGCCGCGCGTTCCGGGTCGCGAGCGCGGACGGCGACTGCGCGCTCCTCGCGGCGAGCGCCGAGGAATGGGAGGACGCGGTCGTCCGCCTCGCGGGCGACGCCGACCTCCGGAGCGCGCTCGCGCGCCGCGCGCGGCGCGACGTCGTGCGTCGCTACGGGCCGCACGTGCAGGCGCAAGCGCTCGCGGAGACCCTGAACGAGGTGCTCGAGCGCGGCTCCCGCACGCCGGCCGCCGAGCTGCCCGAGCCGATCGCGGTCGACGGCGCCGACGGATCGTCGGTCGCGCTCGAGCCGCCGGACGCGGCGTACGCCGCCCATCAGCTCTCCGGCGAGACGGCCGAGGCCCTGTCGCCCGCCCGCGTCGTCGAGCAGGGGTTCGAGTGTCGCGCCGACGGGCTGTGGCGCGTGGACCTACTGGTCGCGACGTGCTGGCGCCGGAACCGCCACGACGTCGTGCTGACCGTGCGCGACGAAGGAGATCGCGCTCTCGGGACGCGTGTCGTCGACGCTGCGACCTTCGTCGACCGCACGCACGTCGCCGTTCCGCTCGATCGCCCGCTCGCGGGCTCGGCCGGACGGACGCTGCGCGTGCGCGCGGAAGCGCGCGGCGCGGGACCGGGCAACGAGGTCCTGCTCTGGCACGGGCCGTCGCCCGAGGGCGGCCTCGCGATCGACGGGCGCGCGATCGCGGGCCGCGCGCTCGCGTTCCGCGCCTTCGGGGAGCCGGTCGCGTGAGCGTCCTCGTCGTCAGCTGGGATCGCATCGGCGAGCTGATGGCGGGCTCGGCGGTGCGCGCGCTCGAGATGGCGCGCGCGCTCGCCGCGCGCCGGCAGGACGTCGTGCTCGCGGCTCCCGCGGGGAGCGCGTGCCCGCCGTCGCCCGGGCTCCGGCTCGCCTGCGTGCCGCGCGACGCCGAGCTGCGCGAGCTCGTCGCCGCGGCGGACGTGGTCGTGATCCCGGGCCGCATGGAGCTCATGACGGCCGTCAAGAAGCCGCTGGTCGTCGACCTCTACGACCCGTTCATCCTCTCCAACCTCGACCTCTTCGGCAGCGGCTTCGCCCGCTCGCGCGGCCGCTCGCTGCTCGCGCTCCGCTGGCTTCAGCACCACCTGAAGCACGGCGACTTCTTCCTGTGCGCGAGCCCGGCCCAGCGCAGCTTCTGGCTCGGCATGCTGGCGGCCGCCGGCCGCATCAACCGCGCCAACTACGAGCGCGATCCGGAGCTCCGGAACCTGATCGACGTCGTGCCGTTCGGCGTGCCGGACGAGCCGCCGGAGGGCGGTCCGCCGGTCGTGAAGGGCGTCGTCCCGGGGATCGGCCCGGCGGACCGGGTCGTGCTGTGGGCCGGCGGTATGTGGAACTGGGTCGACCCGCTCGCGCTCGTGCGCGCGCAGGCGCTGCTCGGCGCGCGCCGGTCGGACGTCAAGACCCTCATCCTGGGCACGCGCCATCCCAACCCGGAGATCGGGGAGATGGAGATCGCGCGCCGCGCGATCGCGCTCGCCGAGGAGCTGGGCCTCCGCGATCGCGGCGTCTCGTTCGTCGAGTGGGTCCCCTACGGCGACCGCGCGCGCTGGCTCCTCGAGAGCGACGTCGGGGTGAGCCTGCACCGGCGCGGCGTCGAGTCCGAGTTCGCGTTCCGGACGCGCGTGCTCGACTACCTGTGGGCGCTGCGGCCGATGGTCGTCACCGCGGGCGACGATCTCGCCGACCGCATCGCGCGCGACGACCTGGGACGCGTCGTTCCGGCCGACGACCCGGCCGCGGTCGCGGCGGCGATCGAGCAGCTCGTCGACGATCCCGGCGCGGGAGCGCGGAGCGCGCGGCTCCGGGCCGCGCGCGCGTCGTTCGCGTGGTCGGAGGTCGTGGCGCCGCTGGCGCGCTTCTGCGCGGCGCCCGAGCGCGCCGCGGACCAGGCCGGAGACGCGTGGTTCCCGCGCCCCGCCGTTCGCGCCGACCTCCCGACGAAGGAGGAGGCGCTGATCGCCGACGAGTACTTGACGGCGGCGCGCGCGATCTCGCCCGGCCTCGGGCGGGACTTCGCGCCGGTCCAGCGCTTCCGCGCGGCCTACGACGGTCTCTGCCAGGTCGACGTCCTCATGTGGGTCGAGCCGCCGGTCGCGGGATGGAACCTCCGCTTCGATCTGCTCTTCGCGGGCGAGGATCCGACGCCGGCCGCGAGCGTGACGGTGCCCGCGGCCGCGCTCCCGCGCTGCGACTGGCAGCGCTTCGAGTTCCGGCCGATCGCGGAATCGCGCGGTCGCGACTTCGAGATCCGCCTGCGCCTCGTGCCGGTGCACGGCGAGGCGCGCGACCGCCCGCCGGGTCGCGTCTGCGTCTGGCGCTCCGCGCCGCCGCCCGGCGAGCCGCTCGGCGACGAGAGCCTCGCGTTCATCGCGCGCTACCTGATCGCGGACGTCCAGCCCGAGGTGCCGACGCCGCCCGACTCCTTCCTCTTCCTCCACAACGCGACGCTCCCGCTTCCGCCCGGCGCGGACGAGACGCTTCCGATCGCGACCGCGGACGCGCCGGAGCCGGCCGCGGAGGGCGAGGGGGATGCGACCGCGCGGGCTCCCGAGGGGCCTCCGAGCGGCGCCGATCGCGGTGCAGTCGACCGGCTCGCGGCCGAGCTCGCGCGCGTCGCGGCGCAGGCCGCCCTCGCGGAGCGGCGCCTCGCGGACCTCCAGCGCGACATCGATGCACGCATCGACGCGGAGGCGCGCGCGATCGCGCGCGAGGAGATGCGGAGCGTCCCGCTCGGCGCGTGGCTCGTCGAGCGGTCGCTCCGCGCCGTCGTCGCGACGGCCCGCGCGGCGAGCAAGATCGCGGTCGCGCTCTTCGTCCTCGGCCTCGTGCTCGCGTGCGTGCCGCTCGCGCTCACGCTCGCCGTCGGGCTCGCGCTCGTCGACGCCACGTCGGCCGTGCGGCGCCGCCGCGCTCCGGAGCCGGTCGCCGGCAGAGGCGTCTCGGCCGAAGACGCCGTCTCGGTCGTGATCCCGACCTGGAACGGACGCGAGCTGCTCGAGATGAGCCTTCCGCCGCTCCTCGCGGCGGTCCGCGCTCACGGCCATCCCGGCGACGAGATCGTCGTGGTCGACAACGGGAGCGACGACGGCTCGCGGGAGCTCCTCGCGCAGCTCGCGGCCGAGCACCCGGCGCTGCGCGCGATCGCGCTCGAGTCGAACGAGGGCTTCGCCGGCGCCGCGAACCGGGGCGCGCGCGAGGCGCGGAACCCGGTCCTCGTCCTCCTCAACAACGACATGGTGGTCGAGCCCGACTTCGTGCAGCCGTTGCTCGACGCGTTCGCCGCCGAGCCGGGCGCGTTCGGCGTCTCGTGCCAGATCGACTTCATCGACCCGACGAAGGAGCGCTGGGAGACCGGGAAGGTGCACGCGCGGCTCGAGCGCGGGGGCGTGCGCCTCTTCCACCTCGATCGCTTCGACGAGGACCTGATCTACCCGGTCTTCTTCGCGGGCGGCGGCGCCTCGGCCTACGACCGCGAGAAGTTCCTCGCGCTCGGCGGCTTCGACGAGGAGGTGTTCTCGCCGGTCTACATCGAGGACGTCGACCTCGGGTATCGCGCGTGGAAGCGCGGCTGGCCGTCGGTGCTCGCCCCGCGCTCGATGGTCCACCACAAGCACCGCGGCACGACGCGCCGGCTCTGGAGCGAGGGCCGGATCCACAGCTTCTTCGTGAAGAACCTGGCAGCGCTCCTCTGGAAGGACGTGTCGGCGTGGCGCCTCCTCGCGCGCCATCTCGCGGGCCTTCCGTACGTCCCGATCAAGGTCTGGCGCGAGCAGGGCGGCCGCTCGGCGCTCGCGACCGTGAGCGGCCTCGCGCGCCAGCTGCCGCGCGCCATGCGCGCCCGCCGGCGCGAGGCGGGATGCGCGCGGGTGCTGCGCGACGAGGACATCTTCCTCCTCTCGCGCTACCGCTACGCCTACCGCGCGCGCTTCCACGCGAACACGCCGCGCGCCGACGCCCGCCCGCAGGTCCTCGTGGTGTCGCCCTACGGGCCCGTGCCCGCGATCCACGGCGGCGCGACCCGCATCTCCAACCTCCTGCGCGAGATGCGCGACGACTGCGACGTGACGCTCGTCTCCTTCTACGACACCGCCGCCGAAGCGCGCCCCGAGAGCCTCGCCGCTTTGCGCGATCTCTGTCGCGACGCCGAGCTGGTGCCGCGCGACGAGCACGGTCGCGGGCGGCCGCTCATGCCGGACGCGACGGTCGGCTTCTGGTCGCGCCGCATGTTCGACGAGATCGAGTGGTGGCTCGACCGCCGCTCCTTCGACGTCGTGCAGGTCGAGTACACGCACATGGCGCACTACCTCCCCCCGCCGGCGCCCGGCCTCCGCCGGGTGCTCGTCGAGCACGACGTCGCCTTCGTCGCGGTGGGGCGCGCGCGCCGCTCTGCGACGTCGCTCGCGCGCGGGCTCGCGCGCTGGATCGACGAGCTCCGGACGCTCCGCTACGAGGTCGCCGCGGTCGACGGCGCGGACGACGTCGTGGTGATGAGCGACGCCGACCGTCGCGCGCTCGCGCGGTTCGTCGCGAACCGCCGCCTGCACGTGGTGCCGAACGGCGTCTCGTGTCGCGACTTCCCGTTCCGCGACGCGCGGCCCGAGCTCGCGACGATCCTCTTCGTCGGGTTCTTCCGCCACGACCCGAACGTCGAGGCGGTGCTCTGGTTCGCGCGCGAAGTGCTGCCGCGCGTGCGCGCGCGGATCCCGTCGGCGAGCTTCCGCGTCGTCGGCGCCTACCCGCCGGCGGCTGTGACCGAGCTCGCGGGCGAGATCGAGGGACTCGAGCTGGCCGGCATGGTGCCCGAGACCGCCTCGCACTACCGCCGCGCGGCCGTCTTCGTCGCGCCGATCCTCCGCGGCTCGGGAACCCGCCTCAAGATCCTGGAGGCGATGGCGAGCGGCTGTCCGGTCGTGTCGACGACGATCGGCGCGGAGGGCCTCGGCGCGGGCGACGGCGAGATCCGGATCGCCGACGATCCCGCCTCCTTTGCCGACGCCGTGTGTGCGCTGCTCGCGTCGCCGCCGGACGCGGACGCGCTGGCGCGCCGCGCGCGCCGCTTCGTCGAGCAGCGCTACGACTGGCCCGCGATCGCAGCTCGGCTCCTCGCGGTCTACGGCGTCGCGCCGGCCGCCTCCCGCGACGAGGCCGACGGCCGGGCCGCCGATGCCGCCGACGGTGCGTCCGCCGGCGACGCCGCCGCCGGCGCGGCGGCTCTCGCTGCCGCGGACGAAGGCGAGGCGTCGCCGACGAGCGCGCTGCGCGCGGGCGCGGACGAGCCGCGATGAGCCCGCTCGGCCTTCTCCGTCAGATCCGCTACGACGGCGTCAAGGACGTCGCGCTGGTGCAGACCGGCCCCGCCGATCACTTGGCGCGCGTCGCGGCCGAGCTCGCGCGGGTCTTTCCCGGGTGCGCGCTCCACGTCGTCGTGCGGGAGCGCGACGGCGCCGACCGAAGCGCGCTCGGAAGCGCTTTCTTCGAGATCGCGCGTCCCGGCGACCGCGCCGGCCTCGCCGCGCGGCTTCGCCGAAAGCGCTTCGACATCGTCGCGATCCAGCTCGCGGACGAGCCGCTCGGAGAGCTCGCGCCGCTCGCGCTCCGCCTGCGCGGCCGCTCGCTCGTCGCGTTCAACCGGAACCTCGACCACTTCCCGATCAGCCTGCAGCGGATGACCGCGATCGCGCAGCATCTCGGCGCGCGCGGGAGCGGAATGCTGTCCGCGACCGTCGGCCTCGCGGCGCGTCTCGCGCTCAGGGTCTTCGGCTGGCTCCTCGGCGCCGCATGGCTGATCCTGGTGGCGGGCTGGATCCACGCTCGCGGGCTCGCGCGCCGCCTGCGCGCGCGAGAGGACGAGGCAGCGCTCCCGTGACGCGCGCTCGCATCACGCTCTACACGCGCGACGGGTGCCCGCACTGCGAGCGCGTCCGGGCGGAGCTCGCCGCGAGCGGCGAACGCGTCACCGAGGTGAACCTCACGCGCGAGCCGCAGGCGATCACGGAGCTCCTCAAGGTGACCGGCGGCGCGCGCATCGTCCCGGTCGTGGTGCGCGGGACGACGATCGAGATCGCACCCTCGGGCGGGACGGAATTCTAGCCCACGCCGGTGCGGAAGTCGCGCGCCGCGTCGCGCGTCCGGGCCGACGTCGCGACCCGCACTCCCTGGTCTCGGCCACGGGCCTGAGGTAGAAATCGTTTTGGCGGGAGCGGCATGGAGTACACCGTCAAGGACAAGCGGCTCTTCCTTCGTCTCGGCGATCGGGTGACGCACCTCTTCCACGAGGAATGGGGCGAGGGAGCGGTGGTCGAGGAGCGGACGTCGATCGTCCCGGGCGGTACGTGTCTCGTCCGGCTGCTGTTCGAGGACGGCCAGCAGCGCACGTTCAACAACGACCTCGACCACGAGCAGTGCTGCTACTTCTTCGGCGTACGGCGCGTCTTCGCGGTCGACCTGGACGACGTCGTGCCGACCGCGGTGCGCGCGCGACCGCGCCGCGCCGCGCTTCCGGAGCCGGAAGACGTCACGGGCGCCGGCGTCGCGCGCGGCAGGCGCCCGCGCCGTCCGGTCCGGCCGCGCGTCGCGGCGCGCGCCCGGTGACCGGGCCCGCCGGCTCCGACCACGGGTGGGGCGCGGCCGACGTCGAGGCCGCGTGGAACTGCCGCCTCGAGACGGTCGGGCGGAAGTCCGGGCTGCCCCGCACGGTCACCCTCTGGTTCGTCCCCGAGGGCGACCGCGTCTACCTCGCCGGCGGCGCGGCCGTGCCGCAGTGGTGCCGGAACGTGCGCGCGAATCCCGCGGTCGCGATCGAAGTCGGCGGGGTCCGCCGGCGAGGACGCGCACGCGTCGTCGAGGACGCCTCGCAAGCCGACGCGATCCGCGAGCGGTTCGTCCGGCGGTACGTCCTCGCCCGGCTGTCGCGCCTCTTCGGCGGATACACGAGCTCCGTTCCGGTCGTGGTGGAGCTCGAGCCGAAGGCGTCGTAGTGGCGGCCGGTTTCGCGGTCGTGTGAACGCCGCGCCCGCCGCGAATTGAAAGCGCCGCGGCGCGTTGGTACCGGCCGGGAGATGGACTACCGCGCGACGCTGAATCTGCCGTCGACCCGCTTTCCGATGCGCGCGAACGCCCCCGTCCGCGAGCCGGAGATGGTCGCCCGCTGGGACGGCGAGCGGCTCTACGAGCGCATGCTGGAGCTGCGGGCCGCCGCGCCGGTCTTCCTCCTGCACGACGGGCCGCCGTACGCGAACGGCCACATGCACATGGGGCACGTGATGAACCGCGTGCTCAAGGACATCGTCGTCAAATACAAGCACCTCGCCGGGTACCGCGCGCCGTACGTCCCGGGGTGGGACTGCCACGGGCTCCCGATCGAGCTCGGGGTCGAGCAGGAGATCGGCCGTGCCAAGAAGGCGACGCTCGACGCGGTCGAGATCCGTCGCCTCTGCAAGGAGTCCGCGCTCGGGTTCGTCGACGCGCAGCGCTCGGAAGTGCGACGCCTCGGCGTCGTCGGCGACTGGGAGCACCCGTACCTCACGCTCGCGCCCGACTACGAGGCCGAGGAGGTCCGCGTGCTCGGCCGGATCGCGACGACGGGCGCTCTCTACCGCAGCAAGAAGCCGGTCTACTGGTGCGCGTCGTGCGAGACCGCGCTCGCCGAGGCCGAGGTCGAGTACGAGGAGAAGCGCTCGACGAGCGTCTACGTCCGCTTTCCCGCGGCCGGCGGGCGCGACGGCGCGACGGCGCGCGCGCTCGTCACCGCCGCCCGCGAGGCGGGCGCGTCCGCGAGCGACGTCGAAGGCGCCGAGTTCGCCATGGTCGCCTGGACGACGACCCCGTGGACCCTGCCCGCGAACCTCGCCCTCGCCGTGAACGAGGACCTCGACTACGTCGGGCTCCGCGTCCGGGGCGAGGTTCTGATCGTCGCGGAAGGTCTCGCGGACGCGTTCGTCGGAGCGACCGGCGTCGCGGAGGACGCGGGTGCGCCGCGCCTGCGGTTCGCGGCGCGCCGGCTCGAGGGCCTCGAGTTCCGCCATCCCTGGCTCGATCGCACGGTGCCGGTGGTCGCGGGCGAGCACGTGACGCTCGAGTCCGGAACCGGGATCGTGCACACCGCGCCCGGGCACGGCCAGGAGGACTACGAGATCGGGCTTCGCCACGGGCTGCCGGTCTACTCGCCGGTCGACGCCGCCGGCCGGTTCACGTCCGAGGTGCCGGAGCTCGCCGGCCAGAAGGTCTTCGACGCGGACGCCCGCGTCGTCGAGATCCTCGAGCGGGCCGGCGCGCTGGTCGCGAAGGGCACGATCCGGCACAGCTACCCCCACTGCTGGCGCTGCAAGAACCCGCTCCTCTTCCGCGGCACCGAGCAGTGGTTCGTGTCGATGGAGAAGACGCGGCTCCGCGAGCGCGCGCTCGCCGAGATCGAGCGCGTGCAGTGGGTCCCGCCGTGGGGCCGCGACCGGATCCACGGGATGATCGCCACCCGGCCCGACTGGTGCATCTCGCGCCAGCGCCTGTGGGGCGTTCCGATCGTCGCCGTCTACTGCGAGTCGTGCGGCGAGGCGCACTTGACGGAGGAGATCGCGGAGCACGTCGCTGCGATCTTCGAGCGCGAGGGCTCGGACGCCTGGTTCGCGCGGCCGGCGGAGGAGCTGCTGCCGCCCGGCTTCCGCTGCTCGGCGTGCGGCGGGCAGCGCTTCCGCAAGGAGCGCGACATCCTCGACGTCTGGTTCGACTCGGGCGTGAGCCATGCGGCCGTGCTCGAGAAGCGGCCGGAGCTGCGGTTCCCCGCCGACCTCTACCTCGAGGGCTCGGACCAGCACCGCGGCTGGTTCCACACGTCGCTGCTCACCGCGGTCGCGACCCGCGGCCGAGCCCCCTACGAGGCCTGCTTGACGCACGGCTTCATCCTCGACGGCGAAGGCCGGAAGATGTCGAAGTCGGGCGGCAACGCGATCGCGCCCGAGGAGGTCCTGAAGGACCTCGGCGCGGACGTGCTTCGCCTCTGGGTCGCCGCCGAGGACTACCGCTCCGACGTGAGCCTCTCGAAGGAGATCCTCGGCCACCTGGTCGAGGCCTACCGGCGCGTCCGCAACACCGCGCGGTTCCTGCTCGGCAATCTCGGCGACTTCGACCCGTCGACCGCTCGCGTCGCGCCCGCCGACCTTCCGGAGCTCGACCGCTGGGCGCTCGACCGGCTCGCCCGCGTCGAGCAGCGCGCGCGCCAGGCCTACGACGCGTACGAGTTCCACACCGTGTTCCACCTCCTGAACAACTACTGCGCCGTCGACCTGAGCGCGCTCTACCTCGACGTCGTGAAGGACCGCCTGTACTGCGAGGCCGCCGACGACCCGCGCCGGCGCGCGACCCAGACCGTGCTCTTCGAGATCGCGCGCGCGCTCGCCGGCATGATGGCGCCGATCCTGTCGTTCCTCGCGGAGGAGCTGTGGGGGACCCTTCCGGCCGAGGCGGGCCGGCCGGACAGCGTCTTCCTGTGCGACTTTCCGACTCCCGACCCGCGCTGGCTCGACGACGAGCTCGCCGCGCGCTTCGAGAAGCTGCTCGCGGTGCGAGCGGCGGTGACGAAGGCGCTCGAGGGGGATCGCCAGGCCGGGCGCATCGGGCACTCGCTGGAGGCGCGCGTCACGCTGTCGCCGGCGGCCGACATGGCGCCGCTCGTTACGGAGCGCGCGGACTGGCTCCCCGAGCTCTTCATCGTCTCGCAGGTCGCGTTGAACGGAAGCGGGCTCTCCGACAGCGCGCTCGTGCCCGGTCTCGGGCTCGCGGTCGAGCGCGCGCCCGGCGAGAAGTGCGCGCGTTGCTGGATGATCCTCCCCGACGTGGGGCGGTCGGAGCGCTTTCCGGGCGTGTGCGGGCGCTGCGCCGGCGTGCTGGAGCGCATCGGCCACGAGGTGCGGGCGTGAGCGGCTCCGAGTCCGGGAAGTACGTCCTGGTGATCGGCGTCGCCGCCGCGATCGTCGCTCTCGACCAGCTCACGAAGGCGTGGATCGCGAGCTCCTTTCGCCTGCACGATACCGTGCCGATCGTGGACGGCCTCGTGGAGCTGACCTACGTCCGCAATACGGGCGCGGCGTTCAGCCTTCTCGCCGGACGCTCGGCGCTCTTCCGCGTGCCGTTCTTCACCGTGGTCGCGATCCTCGCCGGCTTCGCGATCGTCGGGTTCATCCGGCAGACGCCCGCAAGCCAGCGCCTCGTGCTGCTCGCGTGCGCCGCGGTGCTCGGCGGGGCGACCGGCAACCTCATCGATCGCCTGCTCCACGGCGAGGTGATCGACTTCGTCGTCGTCCACTGGCGCGACTGGTACTGGCCCGCCTTCAACGTCGCGGACTCCTTCATCACGGTCGGCGTCGTCGTGCTCCTCGGGCGGGCGCTCTTCGTCCGCGACGAGCCGGTCGAGGTCGCGCCCGACGCCAAGGGCTCGTAGGCGCGATCCTCGAGGGGACACGGCCACCGGCGACGCGGAGCGTCGCACCCGCGCAGCACCGAGGGCGTCTCGGTTTCGGCGAAACGGGCGAGGAAGCGTTTCCCTCGTGCGCCGAATGGGCCGGACCGTTCAGCAGGCAGAAATGCCCGGAAGACCACTCCTCGGCTGGCGGGCCGTTGCGCGCATGGCATTCGACAAGCCAGATGAGCATCGGGCTCGCCGGCCCCCCGCGGCCGCCGGCGCGGATGCGAGAGATCGCGATCCGCGCCCGCCGCACTCGCTGGCGACGGCCCGAGGAGCGCACCCATGGCCCACGTCCGTATGACCCCCCGACTCACTCTCTGGTCTCTCGTCGTTGCCTGCGCTGCCGCCGCTTGCGGTGGAGGCGGAGGGGGCGGCGGTGGCGGCGGCGGCGAGCCGACCCAGCCTCCGCCGGCGGAGTGCTCCGCCGATCAGGCGTTCACGAGCACGTGGGAAGGCATCCAAAAGGTGATCTTCGAGAAGCACTCGTGCACGCAGGACGTCTGCCACGGGAGCTCGGCGCAGGGCGGCCTCGAGCTCACGCCCGACGTTGCGTACCAGAACCTGATCGAGGTCCCGTCGCAGGGGATCCGCTACCCGCGCGTCGTGCCCGGCGACAAGAATCGCAGCTACCTCTGGCTCAAGCTCGCCGCGGCGACCTTGCCCGGTAGCGTCGAGATCAACGGCGCGCCGATGCCGAACGGGCTTCCGCCGATCAGCACCGACGAGCTCGAGGCGCTTCGACTCTGGATCTACGCCGGTGCGCCGGAAACGGGCACGGTCGGCGGCACCGAGACGCTGCTGAACGCATGCCTGCCTGCGCCCGAGCCGATCACGATCAAGCCGCTCGATCCGCCGGCCGCCGGCGAGGGCATCCAGTTGGTCATGCCGCCGTGGCACCTCGAGGCGCACAGCGAGCACGAGTACTGCTTCGCGACCTACTACGACATCACCGATCAGGTGCCCGCCGAGTACCGCGACCCGAGCGGCAAGTACTTCCGCTGGAAGAGCTTCGAGCTGCGCCAGGACCCGCAGAGCCATCATCTCATCCTGTACATGCCGGCCGGCAACTTCTCGGCCGCAGGCGTCGACGTCCACGACCCGTCGTTCGGCGCGTGGACGTGCATCGGCGGCGAGCGCGAGGGCGCGTCGTGCGAGCCGACGGACCTCACCTCGTGCGGCACGGGCATCTGCCGGAGCGAGCCCAAGCCGACCTTCGCCTGCATCAACTACGGGCCCGAGCAAGGAGCATCCATCCCGGTCGGCGGCGCCCAGCAAGCTCAGGCGCTGAACGACTACCCCGACGGCGTCTTCGCGCAGATCCCGATGAAGGGCGTCGTGTACTGGAATACCCACGCCTTCAACCTCACCGCCGAAGACACGATGATGCACAGCCGGCTCAACTACAACTTCGCAAAGGAGCAGGTGTACCCGATCACCAGCATCTTCGACGCGTCGCGCATCTTCGCGGCGAACGCGGCGCCCTACACGACGCAGACCGTCTGCAACGACTTCGTGCTGCCGCAGGGCGCGCGCCTGTTCCAGCTGACGTCGCACACGCACAAGCACGGCAAGCACTTCACCGTCGACCTGATGAACGGCACGCGCCTGTACGACAGCTTCGTCTACAACGACCCGGTGCAGCAGAAGTTCGAGCCGGCGCTCCTGTTCGATTCGCCGAATCGCGCGGATCGGACGCTGCACTACTGCTCGCTCTACAACAACGGCGTGAACGAGGACGGCTCGCCGAACCCCGAGACGGTGACGCGCGCCTCGCGCGTGCCGGCGAGCGCGTCGCAGACGATCGGCCGCTGCCGCCCGGTCGCGTGCAGCGCCGGCAACGTCGGAGCGCCGTGCAACGGCTCGGACGACCGCGCGACCTGCGATTCCTCGCCGGGCGCGGGCGACGGCGAGTGCGATGCCTGCCGCATCACCGGCGGCGAGAGCACGGAGAACGAGATGTTCATCCTGTTCGGCGCCTACTACCTGGCGCCGGTCGACGGCGGGCAGAGCGAGGAGGGTGTCGCGTCACTCGGCCCGAACGTGCTCGACGCGAACGGCCGGTCGCTGTGGAGCGAGCCCGCCCTCCCGGGCAACTTCGCGTGCTCGGCCGGCGGCCACGGCGCGCACGGAGCACAGACCGCCGAAGGCCTCGCCGACGCGACGGCGCACTCGGGCCACGCGCGCCATTGACGATCGCCGATCCTTCCTTGCCTTCCGGCAGTCGGAGTGTAAATTTCCCGGTCGTCCGGAGCCTGCGCTGCAGCGCGTGCGCGGCGAGCCGCGACCATCGCGCACGACGAAAGGAAAATCCCGACATGAACGCCAGCGCTCGCCTCGTCCGCCTCGGTGCCCTTGCCCTCCTGTCCGCCGCGGTCGCGTCGTGCGGCGGCGGTGGCGGCGCCACGGCTAGCGGCGGTGGCGGAGGCGGGGGCGGCGGCTCGGGGAGCGAATGCACGTCGGCGGAGTCGTTCGACAGCACGTGGCAGGGGATCCAGAAGGTCGTGCTCGAGAAGCACGGCTGCACCGAGCAGGTGTGCCACGGCAGCTCCGCACAGGGCGGCCTCGACCTCTCGCCCGACGTCGCGTACCGGAACCTCTTCCAGGTGAAATCGTCTTCGAGCCCGCTCGACCGCATCTACCCCGGCGACAAGGACCGGAGCCTCCTCTGGCTGAAGCTCGCCAAGGGGACGGACCCCGCGCTCCTGCCGACGGACGTGGCCGTGCCGGGAGCGCCGATGCCGAACGGCCTCGCGCCGATCAGCCCCGAGGAGCTCGAGCTCGTCCGCCAATGGATCTACGCCGGCGCGCCCGAGACCGGAACGGTCGCCGGTACCGACAAGCTGCTGGGCGCGTGCCTGCCGGACGCGAAGCCGATCACGATCACGCCGCTCGAGGCGCCGGCGCCGGGCGAGGGCGTCCAGTTCGTGATGGCGCCGTGGCGTCTCCCGGCGCACAGCGAGCACGAGATCTGCTTCGCCTCGTACTACGACATCACCGATCAGGTCCCCGCCGAGTACAAGGACCCGACCGGCCAGTACTTCCGCTTCCGCTCGGAGGAGCTCCGCCAGGATCCCCAGAGCCATCACCTGATCCTCAACTACTCGGTGACGACCGTCGCCCAGATCCACGACCCGTCGTTCGGGCAGTGGACGTGCAAGGGCGGGGAGCGCGACGGGCAGGAGTGCGAGCCGACCGACCTCGCGTCGTGCGGCAGCGGCCTCTGCGGCAGCACGCCGCAGGACGGCTTCGCCTGCGTCGGCTACGGGCCGGGGGGTGGAGGGTTCTCGGCGTTCCAGATCGGCGGCGCGCAGCAGTCGCAGTCGACGATCGACTACATCGACGGGGTTTTCGCGCAGATCCCGCTGAAGGGCATCCTCTACTGGAACTCGCACGCGTTCAACTTGACCGACGAAGACCACATGATGAACGCGCGCCTCAACTACTACTTCGCGCAGAACCAGCAGGCGCCGGTCCAGCCGATCTTCAACGTCTCGCGCATCTTCGCGCCCAACGCGGCGCCGTTCACGACGCAGACCATCTGCAACGATCACGTGCTGCCGCGCGGCGCGCGCCTCTTCAACCTGAACTCGCACACGCACAAGCACGGCAAGCACTTCACGGTCGAGCTGCTGAACGGGACGAAGCTCTACGAGAGCTTCGTGTACAACGACCCGGTCGATCAGAAGTACAATCCGCCGCTGGCGTTCGACTCGACGGATCCGCGCGATCGCACGCTCCGCTACTGCTCGCTCTACAACAACGGAATCAAGGACGACGGGTCGCTCGACACCGACCTCGTGACGCGCGCCTCGCGCGTTCCCGAGAGCGCGAAGATCGCGGGCATCGGCCAGTGCTCGCCGATCGCGTGCACCGCGGGCAAGGTCGGAGCGGCGTGCAGCGGCTCGAACGACGACGCCACCTGCGACTCGTCTCCCGGCGCCGGCGACGGCGAATGCGACGCGTGTCGCATCACCGGCGGCGAGAGCACCGAGAACGAGATGTTCGTCCTGATCGGACAGTACTACCTGGCGACTCCCGGCTCGCCGTCGGCTTCGGTCGCGTCGGCCAGCTCGACGACCGGCCGCTCCGACTTCGTCGGCATCGCGGTGCCGCCGAGCCGCGGCTGCACGTCGTCGCACGCGGGCCACATGCCCGGGTCGGCCGGTGAGGGAGCCGCCGAGAGCGCACACGCGGCCCACGACCACGCCGCGCACGGCGGCTGAGCCAGAGGGGCGCGCCCGCGGCTCCGTGCCGCGCGGCGCGCTCGCCCCGCTCCCGCCGGACGGCCGCATCCTCCTCGTCCGCCTGAGCGCGATCGGCGACGTCGTGAACGTCCTGCCGGCGCTCGCCCTCCTCCGCGACGCGCTGCCGGGCGCGCACCTCGCGTTCCTCGTCGAGGACCGCGCCGCGGCGCTCGTCGAGGGACATCCGCTGCTGGACGAGGTGATCGTCTTCCCGCGCCGGCGCTGGCGCGCCTGGCTTCGGGACCCGCGCCGGTGGGCCGCGCTCGCGCGCGAGGTGGCGGCGCAGCGTCGCGCGCTTCGCGGGCGCCGCTTCGACGCCGTGCTCGACTTCCAGGGCAACCTGAAGGGCGCGGTCCACGCGCTCGCGACCGGCGCGTCGCGCCGGATCGGTTTCGCGCGCGGCCACGACCGCGAGGGCAGCCACCTGGTCGCGACCGAGGTCGTCGTGCCGCCCGCCGACCGCCCGCATCGCGTGGACAAGTTCGCCGCGATCGCCGAGGCGCTCGGCGCGACGAGCGGCGAGCGCCGGTACGTGCTGCCGTCGCCGCCCGCGGTGCGCGCGCGCATCGACGCCCGCCTCGCGGAGCGCGGCATCTCGCCGGACGGACCGCCCTTCGTGGTGCTGCATCCCGGCACGAGCGAGCGCGGCGCGGCGAAGCGGTGGCCGATCGATCGGTTCGGGGAGCTGGCGCGTCTCGTCCGGGATCGCTTCGGCGTGCGCGTGCTGGTCACGAGCGGGCCGGGCGAGGAGCCTCTCGCGCGCGCGGTGTGCGACGGCGCGAGCGGCGCGGCCGAGCTGGCGCCGCCGACCGAGTCGCTCCTCGAGCTCGCGGAGCTCCTCCGGCGAGCGCGGCTCTTCGTCGGCGCCGACACCGGCCCGATGCACCTCGCGGCCGCGTCCGGCACCCGCTGCGTGGCGCTGTTCGGGCCGAAGGACCCGGCCGTGTACGGGCCGTACGGGCCCGGACACGCCGTCGTGCGTGGCGAGTCGAAGGCGGGCGCGAGCGCGATGGAGGCCATCTCCGTCGAGCAGGTGCTCGCGGCGGTCGCCGGCGCGCTCGCCGACCGCGCCGGCCCGGAGGCCGCGGCGGCCGCACTGCCGCGATCGCCCGGGGCGGCGCGGCGCTGACCGCCGGGTGCATTGCAACGAGGTCGCCGAATCGCGAGGATCGTTCGAACGATCCGTGGGAATGGCGGAGCGGACGGCAATCATCATCGGAGCCGGGCCGGCCGGGCTGACGGCCGCCTACGAGCTGCTGGACAAGACCGAGGTGCGCCCGCTCGTCTTCGAGCAGTCGGACGACGTGGGCGGCCTCAGCCGCACCGTCAATTACAAGGGCAACCGGATGGACATCGGCGGCCACCGGTTCTTCTCGCGGTCCGACCGCGTCATGGATTGGTGGCAGTCGATCCTGCCGCTCCAGGCGGGCGACGGCGGGGACGTCGACGTCACCTACCAGCGGAAGTCGCGCCCCGTCCGGCTCGGTGAGAACGGCGCCGATCCCGCGAGCGACGAGCGCGTCATGCTCGTCCGGCCGCGCATCTCGCGCATCTTCTTCCAGCGGAAGTTCTACGCCTACCCGATCACGCTGAGCCTCGAGACCCTCGCCAACCTCGGGCTGGTTCAGACCTTCAAGATCGGCCTCAGCTACGTCCGCATCCGCCTGTTCCCGCGCCGCGAGGAGCGCTCGCTGGAAGACTTCTTCGTGAACCGCTTTGGAGGCCAGCTCTATCGCACGTTCTTCAAGGACTACACCGAGAAGGTTTGGGGCGTTCCGTGCTCGGACATCAAGCCCGAGTTCGGGGCCCAGCGCGTCAAGGGCCTCTCGGTCACGAAGGTGCTGCTCCACGCCGTGCGACGGCTCGTCGTGCGCGACGAGTCGATTGCCCAGAAGGCGGCGGAGACGAGCCTCATCGAGCGATTCCTCTACCCCAAGTACGGCCCGGGCCAGATGTGGCAGGAGGTGGCGCGGCTCGTCCGCGAGCGCGGCGGCGAGATTCGCATGCGGCGCCGGGCGGCCGCCGTCCGCTGGAAGGGCGACCGCGTCGTGGGCGTCGACTTCCGGAACGAGGACACGGGCGCCGTCGAGTCCGTCGACGGCGATTACGTCGTCTCCACCATGCCGGTGAAGGATCTGATCGCGGCGATGGGGGACGCGGTGCCGCCGGACGTTCGGCAGGTCGCGGACGGGCTCGTCTATCGCGACTTCATCACGATCGGCCTGCTCCTCACGCGTCTCAAGGTGAAGGGACAGAGCCGGCCCGGAATGCCGGACGGCCTCATCCCCGACAACTGGATCTACATCCAGGAGCGCGACGTCCGGATCGGCCGGCTCCAGATCTTCAACAACTGGAGCCCGTGGCTGGTGCGCGATCCCGACACCGTGTGGCTCGGCCTCGAGTACTTCTGCAACGAGGGCGACGACCTCTGGCGGCGGTCGGACACCGAGCTCGCGGAGCTCGCCGTCGCCGAGCTCGCGAAGATGGACATCATCGAGCCGTCGGACGTCCGCGACCACGTCGTCATCCGCGTGCCGAAGACGTACCCGGCGTACTTCGGCAGCTACGACCGCTTCGACGTGATCCGGCAGTTCACGGACGGGTTCTCGAACCTCTTCCTGGTCGGCCGGAACGGCATGCACCGGTACAACAACCAGGACCACTCGATGCTCACGGCAATGACGGCCGTCGAAAACATCCGCGACGGGGTCGCAGCCAAGGAAAACATCTGGGCCGTGAACACCGAAGAGGAGTATCATGAGGAGAAGTAGCGGGCTGGCGCGGCCCGGCGAACTCCGGTAAGGCTCACGGACCCGGGCAAGCCGGCATTGCCGGCCGCGGCCACCGCGATCGCGGGACCTCCTTGAAGAGACACGGACGCAGGTCAGAGCGCGCGTCGGCGAACGCGCGTCGCGTCGCGGGCCCGGCTCGCGGCTTCGCGGGCTCGGCTCCCCCCGGGAGGCCGCGGCGCTCGAAGGCCGCGCCCCGCCGCGACCCCGGCTCGCTCCGCCGGCGCGCGACGCCCCGGCGGCACGCCGGTCGCGACAGCCTCCTCGCCGCGGCCGCCGCCCTCTTCGCGGAGCACGGCTACGACGCCGTGACGACCCGCCAGATCCTGGAGCGGGCGGGGGTCGAGGCGCCGTCGCTCTACCATCACTTCGGCAGCAAGCTCGGGCTCTATCGCGCCGTGCTCGCGGAGAGCAGCGAGCCGTTCGCGGAGCGCTTCGCGCGCCTCGGGGAGCGCCTGCGGACGAGAGCCGGCGGCGACGCGCGCGCGCGACTCGCCGAGCTCGTGTGGGCGATGTTCCAGGGCGGCCTGCAGGATCCCCAGACCATGCAGATCGCTCTGTTCGAGGTGAACCGTCCGGGTCCGCGCCGCTACGACCTCATCGCGGTGTGGGAGCGCCTGCGCGACGTCTTCCGCTCCGCGATCGAAGCCGGCGCGGCCGCGGGCGAGATCGAGCTGCGCGGGGTCGGCCCGGAGCTCGCGGCGAACCTCTTCATCGGCGGCCTCACCGTATACGCGCAGCTCCACCTCGCGGGTCGCCAGAAGAGCCTCACGCGACGCCTGGCGCAGCAGATCGCCGACGCGCTCGTGGGTGGGCTGGAAGCGCGCGGGGCACGCGCTGCGGCCACCGTACGAGGAGCGCTCTAGTCACAGCCATGGTCGAGCTCCGCGAAGCGGCGCCGCCCCCGGCCGAGGGTCGCGAGCGCATCGCCGTCCGCGATCCGGCGGACGACGTCGTGGGCTGGATCCGCGGCGTCAAGTCGATCCGCATCGAGACCCGCCATGGCGGGATCGACGGCGTGCGCGCACTCGTCCGGCGCGAGCGCGCTCCGGCTCGATCCGGGACCGACGTGGAGGCCGGACGTTCTTGTCGGGTCGTGACCGGGCGTGCTAGTGCACGCCGATCGTGGTCGATCGCCTCGGTGAACGCGACGACTACAAAAACTGGAAAGGAAGGTTTGTGTCGAGGACGGCGTTTGTCGGTAATCTGAGCTTCTCAGCCACCGAGGAGGAGCTCAAGCAGCTCTTCTCGACGGCCGGCCCGGTCGTGAAGGCACGCATCGGGGTGGACCGCGAGACCGGGAAGTCGCGCGGCTTTGCGTTCGTCGAGTTCGCGTCGGACGAGGCGTGCGCCTCGGCGATCGAGCGGCTGAACGGCCACGAGATGGGCGGTCGACGGCTCCGCGTCAACGACGCGGACGACAAGCCGCCGCCGCGGCCCACCGGTCAAGCACCGGGCGGGTTCCGCAGCGGCGGGCTCGGTCCGCGCCCGGCGGATCCCGAGCGCTTCGCACCGCGTCCATGGAGCCCGGAGGCGCCACCCGGCGCGATGTTCGATCGCGGTGGCGGCAGCGGCGACGGCGGTGGCCGGACCGAGGAAGGCGGCGACTTCCGCCGCAAGTCGAACGTGAAGGGCAGCCGCCGAGGCATCCGCGCCCGCAAGCGCAGCCTCTGGAGTTGATTCGAGCGAGGGGCTCGCGCCCCTCGCCCCGTTCGGCAAAGCCGAACGGGGGCCCAAGTTATCGCACGAGGGGCTCGCGCCCCTCGCCCCGTTCGGCAAAGCCGAACGGGGCCCCAAGTTATCGCACGAGGGGATCGCGCCCCTCGCCCCGTTCGGCAAAGCCGAACGGGGCCCCACTCCCCGCGGGGTCGCTTCGCTCCGCGCGCGCTTCGGGCGCGACCGTGCCGGTCGGTGCGTTGGAGTGGCGGATTCGGCCGCGATCGACGATCGCTCGACGGCCTTCGCTGGCTCGCGTGCCGGTTGACGGTGCGTCCGGTGGCAGCGGCTGCTACCGCCCAGCGCCGATCGACTCTTCGAGCTTCTTGCCGATGGTGGATTGGTCGACGGGCATGGCGGCCTTCTGCATCATGACCGGATACGAGTCGACCTCGGGCACCTCCTTCATCTCGGGGAGCGGCGCGATCAGGGAGTTCGCGCGCTCGATGTAGGGCGCGAGGTCCTCGGCCTTCTTCTTCGTGCGCGCGTCGTGGCGCTCCTTGAAGCCGGGCTGGATGCGGCTCGCGAAAAGCTCGAGAGCCTCGCAGATGTGCTCGTGGCGGTTGTTGCCGCCCTGCTGGATGAAGATCACCTGGTCGACGCCGGTCTCCTCGAACTTCTCGAGGTTCGCGCGCACCTCCTCGACGTTGCCGATGGCGCCGGTCGGCGCGAACACCTGCGGCCCCTTCTTCTTGAAGTCCTGCCAGACGTCGAAGCGGCCGGGGACGTGCGTGCCCGTGATGTAGTAGTGCGCGAGCGCGTAGCCGAAGAACTGGAAGCCCTCGAGTCCGCGGCGGAGCGCCGTCTCCGAGTCCTCGTGGACCATGAAGCCGGTCACCATCGCGACGTTCGGATTCACGGCTCGGCCGATCGGCTCGCATTCCTTCTTGAACGTCTCGTAGTACTCCTCGACCCAGTAGCGCGCCTCCGACGGGTCGATGAACGCGAACGTGAGCGCGCCGATCCCGAGACGGGCGGCAAGGCGGATCGTATCCCGGTTCGAGCACGCGACCCAGATGGGCGGGTGCGGCTTCTGGACGGGCTTCGGGACGACGTTCCGGTGCGGCATCGAGAAGTACTTGCCGCGATGGCCGGGGTACGGGCTCGCCGCCATCATCTTGGCGGTCTCGCGGACCGTCTCGAGCCACATCTCGCGCTTCTCGAGATAGTTGATCCCGAACCCCTCGAGCTCGAGGCGGGCGCTCGACTCGCCGGTGCCCCACTCGACCCGCCCGTCGCTCACGAGGTCGAGCGTCGAGATGCGCTCGGCGACGCGCGCGGGGTGGTTGTACTGCGGCGGCATGAGCGTGATGCCGTGGCCGAGCCGGATGCGCTTGGTGCGCTGGCTGCACGCGGCGAGGAACACCTCCGGCGCCGAGGAGTGCGAGTACTCCTCGAGGAAGTGATGCTCGACCTCCCACGCGTAGTCGAGGCCGAGCGAGTCGGCGAGCGTCACCTGCTCCAGCGCGTCCTTGAAGAGCTTGTGCTCGTCGCCCTCGCGCCACGGGCGCGGGATCTGGTGCTCGTAGAAGATACCGAACTGCATCTCAGGCTCCTTTTCGCGAGGCGGCGGCGCGACGCCGTCGCCGGGCAGGGGAGGACGCGGGCTTCTGCTGCGCGAGCGCCGGAAGGCCGCCGATCGTGAAGCGCACGAGACCGTCGACGAGCCGCGCGCGCGCGGCGGGTCGTTCGCGCGCCGGCACGTCCAGGACCGCGAGCGCCGCGCCGAGAGTCATCCCCGAGACGAGCTCGGCCGCCAGGACGAGCGCCTCGTCTCCGCCGACGCCCGCCAGCCCGAGCCGGCGGTAGTCGTCGGCGAGACCCTCGAGCCAGCGGCGGCGGTTCTCGCGCAGGTAGCTCCGCACGCGCGGGTCCTCGCTGTCGTGCTCGCGCGCCATGATCCGGAAGAGGTCGTCGTTCCCCTCGGCCATGCGGAGCACGGTCTCGAAGGAGTGGCGCGCCATCGCCTCGGGCTCGGCGACGCGGGTCGGGCTGTGGGCCGCGTGCACGATCGCGCGGAACGTGCGCGAGTGCTCCTCGAGGATCGCGAGGAAGAGGTCCGTCTTGTCGCGGAACTGGTGGTAGAACGACCCGACCGAGACGCGCGCCGGCGCGAGGACGTCGTCCTTCAGGTTCGTGCCGGCGAGCCCCTTGCGCGCGAAGGCGCGCCGCCCGACGGCGAGCAGGCGGGCGCGCGTCCGGGCCCGCGAGTCCGAGCGGCTGTGGCCCTGTCCGAGGACGGCCGTCGTCGCCATGGCGACTAGAATAAAGGTTCTAGAAATTCGAGTCTAGAGCTCGACGCTCGAGCGACCGGTCCCCTCGTTGACGCTCGAGCGCCCCGCCGCTACCTCGAAGCGGCGGTGGAGGAACGATTGATCTTCCTGATCGGTGCGCCGCGCTCCGGCACGACGCTCCTCGCCCGCATCCTCGCCGCGCATTCCGAGGTCTACGGCCGCGCCGAGCCGCACCTCCTCACGCCGCTCGCGCACCTGGGCTTCTACGGCAACGTCCAGAAGGCGCCGTACGACCCGATCATCGCGGAGCAGGCCATCCGGGACTTCGTCGCCGACCTTCCGCGCGGCGAGGCCGACTACCTGGAAGCCCTTCGCGCCTACAGCGACGCCATGTACGAGCGCATGCTCGCGCGCCGCCCGGACAAGCGCTACTTCCTCGACAAGACGCCCGCGTACGCGCTCGTCCTGCCGTTTCTCCGGAAGCTCTACCCGCGGGCGCGTTACGTCGTCTTGACGCGCCACCCCGTCGCGATCTTCGTCTCGCACGCGACGTCGTTCTTCGACGGCGACTACGAGGTGGCGCTCGCGCACAACCCGATCCTCGCGCGCTACGTGCCGGCGCTCGCGGCCGCCCTGCGCGACCGATCCCTGCCGGTCGTCCACGTCGGGTACGAGGACTTCGTCCGCGATCCCGAGCGCGGCTGGCGCGAGCTGTGCGACGCTCTCCACCTCACGCACGAGCCGGACGCGATCGCCTACGGACGAGCGGGCGAGGGTTTCGAGGGCCTGGGCGACCCGACGGGCGTCGCGCGCCACGACCGGCCGGTGACCGGGTCGGTCGCACGCTGGGCGGCGGAGGTCGCCGGAGATCCACGCACGCTCGCGGTCGTCACGCGCGTCGTCGACGAGCTCGACCCGGACGACCTGGCCGTCCTCGGCTATCCGCGCGACCGGATCTTCGCCGACCTGGACGCGGCGCGCGGGTCACCTCGACCCGCGCCGCGGCGTCCTCCGCTCCGCTACGCGCTGCAGCGAAAGCTGCTCGTCGCCGTCCGTCGGAACATCCACCAGAAGGCGCTCGGCCGCCTGCTGAAGCGGGCGCGCTTCGCGCTCGACGTCGTCCTGCGGGAGTAGGAGGGCGGGGCGCGTACGGGGCCCCGGCGGGAGATCCCAAAAGGGTGCGACCCACCGGGCCCGGAGGGCCCGGTGGGTCGCGGTTGTCACGACACCTGTGTCTCCGGTCTTCCGATCGGAGGGATCACACGATCAGTCGACTTCGAAGAACACGCTGGTGCTCGTGACGACGGGGCCGGGGAGACCGGCGTTGTTGTTCACGAGCCCATCGAGGACGGGCGAGCCGCTGGCGACCGCCGGGATGCAGGCCACGTCGCCGAAGTTGCCCGGCAACGGTGCGCCACCCGCGACGAGCGCGCCAGGAGCATCACCGGTCACGCTGATGCCCGTGCAGAGCGCCGGCGTGTCGGCGAACTTGCCGCTCCCGAAGCAGCCGTTGAAGTTGTTGCAGCTGCCCATGCCCGCGCCGCTGCAGCACGGGTTCGGGGCACCGGCGCCGGTGCAGTCGGCGTTGCCCGCCTGGCCGGGGCAGAAATGGCCCGCCGGGTCGCTGACCGAGTCACCCGCCGTCGTCGACGTGGTGTTGATCGTGATCGACGCCGAGCCGCCGCCCGAGGAGTCGGGGACGCACTGCGCCGACAGGCCGGCGTTGTCGCCTGCCGGCTCGAACACGAAGCACTGGGTGCCGGGGTTCGTCGCGTCGCTGTCGCAGACGCCGATGCCCGGCGTGCCCGGTCCCGTCTGGAAGACCTGCGGCGAGGTCGTCGCCGTCGTCGTCCGGCAGCGCGGGCACGCGGTGCTCGTGAACGACGTGCTCGTGAGGATGTAGACCTTCGCGCTCGCGGTGTTGTTGAGAGAGATGTCGCCCGTCTGGAGGTTCAGCGAGCCGCTCGCGGGAGAGCCGAGAGTCGTCACCGCACACACCTTGACCGGGCTGGTGTTGTCGATGGGAGTCGTGAGGCCGCAGCCCGTGGTCGAGCAGTTGATGCCGTTCGGCCGGTCGCCGGCGTTGCCGCTGATCCCGCAGGCCGTATCGGTCGGGCTGGCGCACGAGAGCGAGTAGCGCGTCGCAGCGCCGCCGGCGTTCACCGATTCGCCGCCCGGCATGCCGACCGCCGCGCCGCCGCCGCCGAAGCTCAGGCTGCCGCAGACGACCGAGGTGCGCTCGTCACAGTGGCCGGCGCCGGCTCCGGTGCAGCACGGCTTGGGAGCGCCCGCGCCCGTGCAGACCGCGTTCGGATCCGCGCTCGCATTTGCCGGATCGCGCCGCAGCGGAACGCCTTCACCGGCCATGTTCGTCGTGAGCGCGCCGCAGACGCCGCCCGGGTTCTGCGAGGTCAACGTGAGGGTCGTCGGGGTGGCTCCGCCCGCGGACTTGGTCGCCGGGACGCAGACCTCGGTCACCTTCTTCACGTCGAGGTACTGCGAGCCGATGTTCGTGCTGTTGACGACCGCGTTGCGCTGCGCGAACTTGGTCGCCCCCTTCACCGCCTTCGCCTGGTAGCAGGTGTAGTGCCCGGCGTTGCCCTCCGCGCCGGGGTTGTCGCCGTCCTTGTCGGCCGGGGCGCAGAGCTTCGTCAGCTTCTTCAGGTCGTAGTTGCCGAAGTTGCCGAACTGGTCCGTGAACGCAACGTTCAATGGCAGCACCGGCTTCGTCTTCGTCGCAAGCTTGACCTGGTAGCAGGTGAAGTTGTCGACCGGGGTCGCCGCCGGCGGTGCACCCGGCGTGATGTCCGCCGGCAGGCACAGACCGTTCTGACAGGTGTCACCACCCGTGCAGACGCTGTTGTCCTTGCACTTGGTGATCGGGCCGAAGTCCTTCTTGCTGTTGCGGACGCGCACCGACTTCGGCTTCACGATGGTGACCGGAAGGCTCGTGACATACGCGTCGGTCAGGCTGTACACCGTCGTCGGCTTGACGAACTTGCTGGGATTGAGGTTGACCTTCGAGTCCTTCACCGCGAGCTCGACCTGGTGGACGGTCGGATTCGCTGCCCCGGTCGTCGGGTTGCAGAGCTCGGTGAACTTGCTGGCGAGGTAGTTGCGCCCACTCGGCTGGAACTGGTCCTTTGCGTTGATCTCCACGCCGACGAACTTCGATTGTGCGGGGTTCTTCGAAGATTTAGCTTGATAGCAGAGGTAGTCGTCGGCGGCGATCGCCCCTGTGGGGAGGAGCAGTGCGACGGCCATCGCTCCGAAGAGCGGCAGCGTCCGGAACCTCGATTTGTTCATGTACGTCCCTCCTATCTTTCTTGCAGCCGCTCGCGACGGCTGGATCCCTTGGGGAGGAAGGCGCAGATGCTTGCCGGCGCTCCGGCTCGCCGGCAGGCGAAGCCTCGACCTCGCGGGCTCAAACCGCCGCGCGATTGCCCAGACGACGCACCGCCTCACCGCGGCCGACGATGCGAGGCAACCGCTCAGGCGACAAGCACGGAAAAATACCAGGCAGGGCCGTAATGGTACTTCGGTAATGGTACGCATTGACACTCGCTCACGTCGCCGATGACATGGGCGATCGGAGCGCGGGCACCGGACGCGCGACTGCCCGGAGGTCACGCGCCGAGGGGCTGGTCGGCCCGCGCGCGAGACCGGCGCGTGGCGCAGCCCGCGACCGAGGAGCGGGGATCAGTCTTCGGCGGCTTGCTCGCGCGCGAGCAGCGTCATCCGCACGAGTTCCGCGAACGACGCCGCGCCCACCTTGTCCATGATGTGCGCGCGATGTCCCTCGACCGTACGCGTGCTCAGGCCGAGCTCGGCCGCGATCTCCTTGTTGGCCTTTCCGTCGACCAGCAGGTCCACGATCTCGCGCTCGCGCCGCGTCAGCACCGCCAGCCGGGACAGGACGTCGGCGCGCTCCTCGCGCGAGCGCCGCGCGCTGCGATCGATCTCGAGCGCGCGATGGATCCGGTCGAGCAAGGCCTGGTCGCTGAAGGGCTTCTCCAGGAAGTCGAGCGCACCGGCCTTCATCGCGCGCACGGCCATCGGAACGTCGGCGTGGCCGGTCACGATGATGGTGGGGATCGAGATGCCGCGGCGCGCCAGCTCCTCCTGCAGCTCGAGACCGCTCATCCCTCGCATCCGAACGTCGAGCACGAGGCAGCCGGAGCGCTCCGGCTGATACGTCGCCAGGAAGTCGCTCGCCGACCCGAACGCCTCGACCGAAAGGCCCACCGACTGGATGAGCCAGCGCAACGAGTCGCGCATCGAAGCGTCGTCGTCGAGTACGAATACGGTGCCGGCGTCGCGTGCGGCCATGCCGCCGATCCTAAGGCGAGCCGGCGTGGGGGTCTAGAGATGCCCCCGCGCCGCCTCCGCACAGCAGCCGCCCGACCGCCTGCGAGATCGACGCGCCGCGGCGCGACGCCGCTGGTGGCTGCGCCGGAAGCTCAGGGAGCCGAGGCCGGCTGGAGGACGGAGGCGGTGGCTCCCGCGAGCGCGAGCTCCCGGTCCACGACGCCGCGCACGTCGTGCGGATCGAGCTCCAGCCAGTCGCACACGTTCAGGAACGAGAACGTCCAGTCGCGTCGCTCCTCCTGAAACCAGGCGTAGGCCTCGCGCAGCTCGCGCAGCGGCCGGCCGCGCCGGGCGCCGACGTTCCTGCGCACCGTGTGCAGGGCCTCGTCCAGGACCGCGACGGCGAGGCGACGCGCGGGGTTGGGCGCGGTCGCCCGCGGTCGCGGCTCCGCCTCGGCCAGTCCCGTCCAGAACGCGGGCTCCGCCAGCGGCAAAGATTCGACGTCCGCGATCGACATGCCTCGAAGACTCGTCCACCGGCCCCGGTCGCGTCAACGCGCACATGCTCGCCCGCGACCCCGCGGTACTACGCTGCCGGCGGCGAAGGGCGGCTGCCTACGCCTGGCCGGGGCGGCGCTGCCGGTCCGTCGCGAGCGCGTGCTGCACGGTCGCGAGGAGCACCGTGTCGTCGCACGGCTTCTTCAGGAACGCGAGCGCTCCGAGCGCGCTCGCACGTGCCGCCGTCCCCGCGTCGGCATGGGCGGTCAGGATGATCACCGGCAGTGGAATGCGGCGCTCGTGGAGCAGCCGCTCCACCGCCAGGCCGTCGATCCCCGGCATCCGGACGTCGAGCAGCACGCAGCCGCGGCCGTCAGGCCGGCAGATCGCGAGGAAGTCTTCGCCGTTCGCGAAGGTCTCGACGTGCAGGCCGGCCGATTCGAGCAGCCACCGGAGCGAGTTGCGCATGGCGGAATCGTCGTCCACGACGAAGACCGTCGAGTCGCTCTGGGGCACGGGGGCCTCCGGCTGCATGATGAATCCGGAACTGCGGAGCCGCCGCTCGGCGCCGCCCGCATACCATCGCGCCATCGAGGCAGGGGGGACAGTCGGAGAAGCACGCTTCGGCGCGCGCATTCATACGTCGTCGGTACGCAAGGTGAACCGGAAGGTCGTCCCTCCGCCGGGCGTCGCGGTCGCCCAGATGCGGCCGCCGTGGGCCTCGACGATGGATCGGCTGATCGCGAGCCCCATCCCGAGCCCGTGCGACTTGGTCGTGAAGAACGGCGTGAAGACCTCTCCGAGCGACTCCGGCCGGATGCCCTCGCCCGCGTCCCGCACGGCGACCTCGATGTTTCCTTCCGCCGTCGCCGAGGTGGTGATCGAGAGCGACCGGCGATCGGACGGCACCGCCGCCATTGCCTCGAACGCGTTCCGCACCAGGTTCAGGATCACCTGCTCGATCTGGATTGCGTCGGCGCGCGTCGCCGGCAGGGCGCTCGCGAGATCCAGCTGGATGCCGACTCCGCGCTCCGCGGCCTCGCCGTCGACCAGCCGGACGGCGTGGCGGACGACGTCGTTCACCGCAAGCGGCTCCGGCCGCGGCGCCTCCTTCCGCACGAAGCGATGGAGGCGGCGGACGATCTCGTCGGCCCGCATCGCCTGCTCGGCGATCTCGTCGACCGCGCGCACGAGCTCGGCGGTCTCGCCCGAGCCGGACCGCATGCGCCGCGAGCAGCCACGGGCATAGCTCACGATCGCCGCCAGCGGCTGATTGATCTCGTGCGCGAGCCCTGCCGCGAGCTCGTTGATCGTCGCGACCCGGAGGAGGTGCGCGAGCTCCGCCTGGTGGCGGCGGGCCGCGTCCTCGGCGTGCTTGCGCTCCGAGATGTCCTGGGCGGCGCCGTAGACGCGGAGGAGCCGCTTCTCCTCGTCCCAGACCGGGCGCGCGCTCTCCCGGATCCACCGCACGTCGCCCGTCTTGGTGCGGATGCGGAACTCGCTCGTGTCGGGCCGGTGCGCGATCAGGGTCCGCACGCGCGCGAGCGCGATCTCGATGTCGTCCGGGTGCACGAGCGCGATCCCGCCGCCGAGCTGCTCGACCTCCTCGGTGGTGTAGCCGGTGATGCGCGTGAACGCGCCGGCGATCCATTCGACCGTGACCGCCCCGGTCGGATCGACGCGAAACGCGTAGGCATAGTCCGACGTGAGCTCGGAGACCGCCCGGTAGCGCGCTTCCGAACGGACGAGAGCTTCCTCCACGCGGCGGCGCTCGGTCACGTCGCGCATCGCGACCGAGAAGCCGCGCACCCGGTGCTCCTCGTCGTAGAGCGGTCCGATGATCGTGCTCGCCCAGAAGCGCGAGCCGTCCTTTCGCAGGCGATAGCCTTCCGATTCGTGCACGCCGTGCGCCGTCGCGTGCTCGAGGTCGATCGACGGCCGACCCACGGCGACCTCCTCCGGCGGATAGAGGTGCGAGACGCTGCGGCCCACGATCTCGGCGGCCGCGTATCCGGCGATGCGCTCCGCGCCGCGGTTCCAGCTCGTGATCTTGCCCTCGGGATCGACCGGAAAGATCGCGTAGTCGCGCACGCCTTCGACGAGCGACCGGAAATGCTCCTCGCTCTCGCGCAGCGCCTCGTGCGCGCGCTCGGCCTCCGTCATCTCGCGGTAGAGCCGGAGGAAGACGGGGAGGAAGATGCCGACGCCGACGACGATGCCGACGACCAGCACGGCGTAGGCGCTCGCGATGCGGCCGTTCCAGCGCGCCTCGAGCCGGGCGAGCCGATCGCGTTCGCCGCGGCGCATGCGATCGATCGTCGCGCGGACGTCCGCCAGCCGCGACGCCGACCGCGACTGCTCCGCGGCGACCGGGTCGCCGTGGCGGCGGGCCACCACGCCATCGAGCCATCCGGCGTGCTCCGCGACCAGCGCTTCGACGCCGCGACGCGCCACTGCCCCGCGGTCTCCGACGTCCCCCAAGTCGGCCAGCGCGGGATCGAGAGCCCCGCGCGCGCTCGCATACACGTCGCGGAGCTCGGAGCGCCCCGTGTCGGCATAGCCACGTGCCGCGACGTCGGCCTCGAGCAGAGCGTCGGCGAGCGCGGACAGCGCCACGTCGACGCGGTGGCTCTCCGCGAGCGCGCGCGCCGTGTCGTCGAGCGCGCCGGTGTTCAGATAGGCGTAGCCGCCGATCCCGACGAGCACCGCGAGGACGGCGCCGAGCGCCATCGCGAGCCTGCCGCGTGCCTTCACCTCAGCCTTGCCCCCTCGGCCGCCCGCGTCCGGAACCGCCGCGGCCACGATCGTCGATACCACAGTGAAGCACCCGCTCGGCGAGCGCTGCACGCGGACCGCGATGTCGAATCGCGGAAAGGCCTCTGCTAGCGTCGATGGACATGCTCGGAGCCGACGTCCGCCAGACCTTTCTCGAGTTTTTTCGCGCTCGTTCGCACCTCATCGTACCGAGTGCGCGCATCGTTCCGGAGAGCGATCCGTCGCTCCTCTTCACGAACGCGGGGATGGTCCCGTTCAAGAACGTCTTCCTCGGGAACGAGCGGCCGCGCGCGCCGCGCGTCGCCGACGTCCAGAAGTGCCTTCGCATCTCCGGCAAGCACAACGACCTCGATGACGTCGGACGCGACGTCTACCACCAGACGTTTTTCGAGATGCTCGGCAACTGGTCCTTCGGCGACTACTACAAGGCCGAGGCGATCGAGTGGGCCTGGCAGCTCCTGACGCGCGAGTGGGGGCTTCCGAAGGACCGCCTCTACGCGACCGTCTTCGAGAGCGACCAGGAGGCCGAGCAGCTCTGGCCGCGGGTGACGGATCTGCCGGCCGACCGGGTCCTCCGCTTCGGCGCCAAGGACAACTTCTGGGAGATGGGCGAGACCGGGCCCTGCGGACCGTGCTCGGAGATCCATTTCGACCGGGGCCCGGGCAAGTGCGACCTGCCGCCCGGGCACCGCTGCGGCGTGAACTCCGGCTGCGCCCGCTACATGGAGATCTGGAACCTGGTCTTCATCCAGAACAACCGCGAGCCCGGCGGCCGGCTCACGGAGCTTCCGGCGAAGCACGTCGACACCGGGATGGGCCTCGAGCGCGTGACCGCGATCCTCCAGGGCGTCGACGGCAACTACGACACGGACCTCCTCCGCGGCATGATCGCCGTCGCCGAGGAGCGTGCCCGCAAGCGCTACGGCGGCGGCTCGTCGCCCGACGACGTCGCCTTCCGCGTCATCGCCGACCACGGCCGGGCCGTGGCGGTCATGATCGCGGATGGCATCGTGCCCTCGAACGAGGGGCGCGGCTACGTCCTCCGTCGGCTGCTGCGCCGGGCCGCACGTCAGGGCCGCGTGCTGGGCATCGTGGACCCGTTTCTCGGCGCCGTCACCGACCGGGTGTGTGACGTGCTCGGCGTCGGCTACCCCGAGCTGGGCGAGGCGCGCGACCGCATCCGCCAGACCGTCACCGGGGAGGAGGAGCGCTTCGGAGAGACGCTCGAGAAGGGCCTCGGGCTCCTCGAGGAGGAGGTCGCTCGCCTGCGGGAGAGCCGCGGCACCGTGCTGCCGGGACGCGTCGCCTTCAAGCTCTACGACACCTACGGCTTCCCGGTCGACCTGACGGAGGACATCCTGCGCGGCGAGGGCCTCGCCGTCGACCACGCCGCGTTCGAGACGGCGATGGACGAGCAGCGCGCCCGCGCGCGCGAGGGCGCCCGCTTCACGACGGCCACGACCGGCAGCTTCGGCGACGCGCGCTCGCGCTTCGCCGGCGACCGCGTCGAGAAGGTCGAGTCGCGCATCGTCGGGCTCGCGGTCGACGGCGAGGAGCGCGAGCTCGCGAAGGAAGGGGAGATCGTCGACGTCGTCACGGCGGAGACGCCCTTCTACGGGGAGTCCGGCGGCCAGGTCGGGGACGTCGGCACGATCGCGCTCGCGGACGGCTCGCTCGTCGAGGTGACCAAGACGCGGCGGCCGCGCCCCGACCTGACCGTGCACCACGGCCGCGTCGTGCGCGGAGCCGCCGTGCGCGGCCACCTCGCAACGCTCGCGATCGACGCCGAGCGCCGCGAGGCGACGCGCCTCAACCACTCCGCGACGCACATCCTGCACGCGGCGCTCCGCCACCAGCTCGGCGAGCAGGTGCGGCAAGCGGGCTCGCTCGTCGCGCCCGATCGCCTGCGCTTCGACTTCACGCACGACGCGCGCCTCTCCGAGGACCGCCTCGCGGAGATCGAGGACGAGGTGAACGCGCACATCCGCGAGAACGCGGACGTGACGGTCGAGGAGCTGGCGTACGACGACGCGATCAAGGCGGGCGCGCTCGCGTTCTTCGGCGACAAGTACGGCGACCGCGTGCGGGTTCTCCGCATGGGCAACTTCTCGGTCGAGCTCTGCGGCGGCACGCACGTCCGGCGGACCGGCGACATCGGCGTCTTCAAGCTGCGCGGCGAGGCAGCGGTCGGCGCCGGCGTACGCCGCATCGAGGCGCTCACCGGCGAGGGCGCGCTCGACGCGATCCGCCGACGCGAGCGCGAGCTGCGCGACGTCGCCGGGCTGCTGCGCGGCAGCGAGGAAGAGGTCGCGGCGAAGCTCGAGAAGCTCCTCGCCGCGCAGAAGGAGCTCGAGCGCCGGCTCGCCGAGACCCAGGCGAAGCTCGTGTCCGGAGCGTCGCGCGACCTGCTCGACGGCGTCCGCCGGGTGAACGGCATCCAGGTGCTGGCCCGGCGCGTCGAGCAGGCCGACCCGCGCGTCATGCGGGAGCTCGCCGACAAGCTGCGCGACCGGCTCCGCTCGGGGGTCGTCGTCCTCGGCGGCAGCGACGGCGACAAGGTCATCCTGCTGGCGGCGGTCACGAAGGACCTGGTCGGCAAGGTCAATGCGGGCCGCATCATCCAGGCGATCGCGCCGATCGTCGGCGGCGGCGGCGGCGGGAGGCCGGACTTCGCGCAGGCCGGGGGCAAGGACGCCTCGAAGCTGCCCCAGGCGCTCGAGCGCGTCTACGAGCTGATCTCCGCATGAGCGGCCCCGCGGCTCCGGAAACCCGCCGAAACGGCGCCAGCGCCGCCCAGCGCGTCGAGCTCCACGCGCCCGCCCTGATGACCGCGCTCTTCGGCCAGCACGACGAGCACCTCAAGATCGTCGAGGCCGAGACCGGCGCGCATCTCACGGTGACCGACGCGGCGATCGAGGTGCGCGGCGACGACGTCCAGGTCGAGCTCGCGACCCGCATCCTGCGCCAGCTCTACGGCCTCGTCGAGGCGGGCTACCCGCTGTACGCCTCCGACGTCGGCTACGCGGTCCGGATCCTGTCCGCCGATCGCAGCGCGAACCTGCGGGAGATCTTCCTCGACACCGTCTTCATCTCCGCGCACAAGCGAACGATCGCGCCCAAGTCGATCGCGCAGAAGCACTACATCGACTCGATCCGGAAGCACGACATCGTCTTCGGGATCGGCCCGGCCGGAACCGGCAAGACCTACCTCGCGATGGCGATGGCGGTCGCGGCGCTCGTCAAGGACGAGGTCGCGCGCATCGTGCTGACGCGCCCGGCGGTCGAGGCGGGGGAGCGCCTCGGCTTCCTCCCCGGCGACCTCGCCGAGAAGGTGAACCCGTACCTGCGCCCGCTCTACGACGCGCTCAACGACATGGTCGACGTCGATCGCGCCCGCCGCTACATGGACCGCGGCACGATCGAGGTCGCACCGCTGGCCTTCATGCGCGGCCGCACGCTGAACGACTCCTTCGTCATCCTCGACGAAGCGCAGAACACGACACGCGAGCAGATGAAGATGTTCTTGACGCGCCTCGGCTTCGGCTCGAAGACCGTCATCACGGGCGACGTGACCCAGATCGACCTCCCGTCGGGGAAGACGTCCGGGCTCATCGAGGCGCGCGACATCCTGCAGGGCGTGGAGGGGATCCGCTTCGTCCAGTTCACCGAGCGGGACGTCGTCCGCCACCGCCTGGTCCAGCAGATCATCGCGGCGTACGAGCGCGCGCCGTGAGCGGCCGCCTCCGGTGAGCGAGCGCGCGCGGCCGCGCGCTCCCATCGCCATCGACGTGCGCGCGCCGCGCGGCGCCGGCGAGTCCGCCACGGTCGCACGGCGGACGGCGCGGAGCGCCCTCCGGAAGCTCGGCGCGGCCCCGTGCGAGCTCTCGATCGCGCTCGTCGACGACGCCGAGATGCGCGAGCTGAACCGCGCCTGGCGCGGCAAGGACCGGCCGACCGACGTGCTGTCGTTCTCGCAGCGCGAATCCCGCCGCGACGGGCACGACGGCGACGACCGGGAGCGCGAGGCGCCACCCGGAGCGGCCGGCCCGCCGCTCCTCGGCGACGTCGTCGTGTCGCTGCCGACGGCCGCCCGACAAGCCCGGCGCCGCCGCACGCCGCTCGAGCGCGAGCTCGCGACGCTGGTCGTGCACGGCATCCTGCACCTCCTGGGCTGGGACCACGAACGCTCGCCCGCGGAGGCCCGCCGGATGTTCCGGATGCAGCGCGACCTGCTCGGCGAGATGCCGGCCGGGCGCTCCGCGCGTCGGCGCCCCGCGGCGGGTGGATCCCGCGGCCGCGGCTGAGATCCGATCGACCCGGCTGCTCCGGAACGGGTGGTGAAGCGGAGCGCCCCGTGCCACCTTGGAATCAGACCGCCGCCGCGCGCCGCCGCGCGTCGAACGGCTCGCTCGACGTGGAGACCAGAGACCGATCGCCGGTGCGCATGGCAGGGAGCGCCCGGTCCGCTGCCGCCTTCGCGGAGGCCCCGGCGGCCTCACCGCCGCCGGACGAGGTCGTCTCGGAGCCGGCCCGGCACCGGGGATCGCTGCCGCATCGTCTCTCCGCACGGTCGTTCGCCATCGCCTGGGCGATCGCGATCGGCGCGCACCTCCTCCTGCTCGCGGTGGCGCTGTCGTGGCATCGCGCGACGCCGGTCGCCGAGGAACCGCCGATCCGGCTCGTTTTCCGGGAGCCGCCGCCCCCGCCGCCGGCGCCGCTCGGCGCACCGGACGGCGGAGGTGCGGCCCCGGCCGCTCCGCAGGACGGCGCGCGCGCTTCGTCTCGGGAGCCCGCGCACGACGACGCTCGTCTCGTCCACCAGACGAAGGCGCCGCCAACGGCCGCTCGACCGAAGCCGAAGCCGGAAGCGAAAAAGCCGGTCCCGCCCGCGAGCGTCGCGCCCGCGCGCGCGGAGCAGAACGAGGTCGCCGCGCGCGACGTGGCACCGGGAACTGCCGCGGGAAGCGCGAACGGCGAGGCGGCCGGGGTCGCCGGCGGCGTCGCGGGCGGGGTTCCGGGCGGTGTCGTCGGCGGCAGGGGCGCCGTGCCGGTGAGCCAGGTGGCGGAGCCGCCGGTCCTCGTTCGCCGCGTGCCGCCGGTCTACCCGGAGGAGGCACGCCGGCGCGACGTCGAGGGTCTCGTCCTCCTCGAGGCGGTCCTCGATCGCGACGGGCGCGTCGAGCCCGACGTCAAGGTCCTGCGGTCGATCCCGCTTCTCGATGCCGAGGCGATCGCCGCCGTCCGGCAGTGGCGCTTCAGCCCGGCGCGCGCGCGCGGCGGCGAGACGGTGCGAGTCATTCTGGAGGTACCGATCCGCTTCGTGCTGCGCTGACGCGCGCCGCCGGCGCGCGATCGGCGAGATCGCTGGAGGAACCGATGCAGCTTTCGTTGATGGAGCTCTGGCCCGCGATGGGCCCGCTGGCCAAGGGAGTCGTCCTCCTGCTCGTCGGCATGTCCCTTCTGTCGCTGACCGTCGCCGTCGAGCGCATGCTGGCGCTCGCGCGGTCGGGGAGAGAGTCGGCGCGGTTCCTCCAGGCGTGGCGGCACACGCTCTCGGAGCGCGGCATCGTCGCTGCGGCCGCCGAGGCGAAGGGCTTCCCTCACAGCCACGTCGCGCACCTCGTCGAGGAGGCGACGCGTCTCGCGGCCGACGGCTCCGGCGACGAGCGCGCCTGGCTGGAAGCGTACGACCGGACCGCGCGCCGGATCATCGTCGCGACGGGCGTCGACGCGAAGCGCGGCCTGGGCGTCCTCGCGACCGTCGGGTCCACGGCGCCTTTCGTCGGACTCTTCGGCACGGTGGTCGGGATCGTGACCGCGTTCCACACGATGGGCGTGACCGGCCAGGGCGGCCTCGGGTCGGTCTCGGCGGGAATCGCAGAGGCGCTCGTGTCGACGGCGCTCGGCATCCTGGTCGCGATCCCGGCGCTCTGGCTGTTCAATGCCTTGACGCAGCGGATCCAGCGGCTCCTCGCCGAGCTCGAGTGCGTCGCCGAGGAGCTCGCCGTCGCGGCGCTCGGCGAGGCGCAGCGCACGGCCGCGCGGCCGCTCCACCTCGTCGGCCGCTGACCGGGAGCCCCGCGATGGCCGTGCACGCGACGACCAACGACGACCTGAAGGCCGAGATCAACGTGACGCCGCTCGTCGACGTCGTGCTCGTCCTCCTCATCATCTTCATGGTCGTGACCCCGCTCCTCAGGCAGGAGGTCCCGATCGACCTGCCGCTCGCGCAGAACAGCCGGAACGCCGGCGACCCGGGGCAGATCACCGTGAGCCTCGCGGCCGACGGTCGGACGTTCGTGAACGGCGTCGCGGTGCCGCCCGACGACCTCGTGCCGCGCTTGACGGCGATCTACGCCGAGCGCCCCGACAAGACGATCTTCCTCGAGGCCGACCGCGGGCTGCCGCACGGGCGCGTCGTCGACCTGATGGACCAGTGCCGGGCCGCGGGGATCGTCCGGATCGGCATCGTCACCAAGAAGGAGCCGTCGCCCTCCGGAGCGTCCTGACGCGCGCGCTTCGCGGACGGGCCGAGTTGCGGGACCGCCGCGCTGCCCGGTACGGTGCCGGGATGCGCCGGCGCCCGACGCGCCGTGCGCGAGGGTGTGAGGATGCTGCTCTCCGAAGGACGCGACCGCCTGTCCCAGCTCGAGGAGCGCATCGCCGCGCTCGGGAGGCACCTTTGACGTCGCCGGCCTGACGGCGCGCGCCGCGGAGCTCGATCTCGTCTCCTCGGGAGAGGACCTCTGGCAGAACGCCGAGCGCGCGCAGGCAGTGCTGCGCGAGCGCTCGTCGGTGCAGGCGAAGCTCGCGGGCTTCGCGCGGCTGCAGGAGGGCGCGGAGGAGGTCCGCCTCTACCTCGACATGGCGGCGGAGGGCGAGAGCGACGCGCTGGCGGAAGCCGAGCCGCGCCTCGAGCAGCTCGCGGCCGAGACGGCGAAGCTCGAGTTCGAGCGCATGCTCGGCGGCGAGCACGACCGCTCGAACGCGATCGTCACGATCCACCCCGGCGCCGGCGGCCTCGAGGCGCAGGACTGGGCGGAGATGCTGATGCGCATGGTGCTCCGCTGGGCGGAGCGCCGTGGCTACAAGGCGCAGATGGTCGACGAGCTGCCGGGCGAGGGCGCCGGCATCAAGAGCGCGACCTTCACCGTCGAGGGCGAGCACGCGTACGGGTACCTGAAGGCCGAGGCCGGCGTGCACCGGCTCGTCCGCATCTCGCCGTTCGACGCGAACGCGCGCCGCCAGACCTCGTTCGCCGCCATCCTCGTGAGCCCGGAGATCGAGGAGGACATCGACATCGAGATCCGCGACGAGGACCTGCGCGTCGACACGTACCGGTCGTCGGGAGCCGGCGGGCAGCACGTGAACAAGACGGACTCCGCGGTCCGGCTGACGCACCTGCCGACCGGCATCGTCGTCGCCTGCCAGAACGAGCGCTCGCAGCACAAGAACCGCGCGATGGCGATGAAGATCCTGCGGTCTCGCCTGTACGAGCTCGAGCTCGAGAAGCAGCGCGAGAAGAAGGAGCAGCTCACGGGGCAGAAGCGCGAGATCAACTTCGGAAGCCAGATCCGCTCGTACGTGCTGCACCCCTACCGCATGGTGAAGGACCACCGGACCGGCATCGAGATCGGAAACGCCGACGCCGTCCTCGACGGCGACCTCGATCGCCTGATCGAAGGCGAGCTCCTCCGTCGCGCGGGCGAGCCGGTCGCGGCGGCGCCCGCGTCGCAGCCGGCATAGCTCGCGCGCCGACGGGGCGTGCCCGGCGCCCGGCCGTCTCAGCCGGCGTCGAGGGCGCCCCGGATCGCGCAGAGCGCGAGCTCGACCTCGTCGCGCGCGATCGTGAGCGGCGGCGCGAGCCGGACCACGCGCTCCTGGTGGAGCGTCCACCCGACGAGGACGCCGCGCTCGAAGCAGCGGGCGACGAAGCGCTCGGTCGCGGCGGCCGACTCGAACTCGAGCCCGATCAGGAGGCCGAGACCGCGCACGTCGGCCAGGCCGCCGCGACCGCGCAGCTCCGCGAGCGCCCGCCGCAGCTCGTCGCCGACCTGCAGCGCGCGCTCGGGCAGGCGCTCCTCCGCCGCGAACGAGAGCGCCGCGAGCGCCGCCGCGCACGCGACCGGGTTCCCGCCGAAGGTCGTCACGTGGCCGAGCGGCGGGTCCTCCGCGAGCACGCGCATGCGCTCGGGCGACGCGACGAAAGCTCCGAGGGGCAAGCCGCCGCCGAGCGCCTTCGCGAGGACCAGCACGTCGGGCGTCGCGCCCGGCCAGTGCTCGAACGCGAACCAGCGCCCGGTGCGACCGAGCCCGGTCACGACCTCGTCCAGCACGAGGAGCGCGCCCGCCTCGCGGCAGCGCTCCGCGACGAGCGGCAGGAAATCGCGATCGGGCACGCGCACGCCCGCTTCCGCCTGCACCGGCTCCGCGACCACGGCCGCGACGCTCTCGTCGATGCGCGCGAGCGCCGCGCGCGAGCTCCACGGGATCTGCTCGACCTCCGGCAGGAGCGGGCGGAACGGGTCCTGGTAGAGCGGGTTCCCCCCGAGCGCGAGCGCGCCGGTCGTGTCGCCGTGGAACGCGCCTTCGAAGGAGAGGATGCGGGCGCGCCCCGTCGCCTTCCGCGCGAGCTTGACGGCGCCCTCGATCGCCTCCGCGCCGCTGTTGACGAAGTACGCGACCGAGAGCGACGGCGGCAGGAGCGATGCCAGGCGCCGCGCGAGCTCGACCTGCGGCTCGAGGACGTCCTCGCCGTAGACCATCACGTGCGTGTAGCGCGCGGCCTGCTCCGCGACGGCGCGCGCGACCGCCGGGTGCGCGTGGCCGATCGACGCGACCCCGATCCCGGAGAGGAGATCGAGCCAGGCGCGCCCGTCGGCGTCGTGGACGAAGGAGCCGTGCGCCGATGCGACGGCGAGGCCGCGCGGCGCCGGCGACGTCTGCGCGACGTGCGCCTCGAAGCCGCGCCGGAGCGACGCGGGAGGCGTCGAATCGGGGCGCTCGACGGCGGACCAGCGCAGGAGGTCCGCGAAGGGAGGGCGGCCGCCGGCATGCCAGTCGGCGGGTGGATCCTGCATCTCGCCGACCGCACAGACGCGCGCCGCTCCCGCGTCGGCGCACGCCGCCGCGAGCTCCGTCCACGCGGACGGCGGAGCGGCGAGCCCGACGCACTCGAGCGCGTCGCGGAGCGGCGCGAGCGCCGCGCGGAGGCCTTCCGGGCCGGAGTACGGGTGGATGCGGACGAAGCGATCGAGCGGCGTGGTTGCGATCGCCGGCGACGACTCGGCGACGACCGCCCACGGGAGCGCGCCGCCGCCGGCGAGCGCGCGCGCTCGGCCGGCGAGGACGGCGGCCTCGGCTTCGTCGACGGCGCGCCTGAAGGCGCTCGCCTCGGTGATGGTCAGGCGCCGGCGCGGCCACTCGTCCTCGAGCGCGGCGAGCGCGTCGCCGAGCTCGCGTGCCAGGGCGCTCGCGTCGACCGACTCGTCGACGAGAACCGCCTGCGGCGACAGGCAGCCGCGCTGGTCGAGGAACGCGACGTCGCGCGCGAGCCGGCGCGCGACGTCGCGCGTGGCATCGCCGGGCCCGCATCCGGCCACCACCGCGACGCTGGCGCGCGGGCCGTGCGCGACCGCGCGGTCGCCGGCGCGCTCGCGCACGGCGGCGACCGCGGCCGACGAGCCGTACACGACGACGCGATCCGCGGCGGCGAAGAGCGGTCGCTCGATCGCGCCGTCGCCCCCGCGCCACACGACGGCGGCGCAGGCCGCGCCGAGCTCGGGGTCGGCCTCCGCGATCGCGGCGGCGAGGAGCGGGGCGAAGGTCGCTTCGCGGCGCGCCGACTTGAGGACGACCGCCGCACCGAACGCGAGCGCCGCGTACGCCGGCGCGACGGCGAGCGCCGGCGTGTTCTGCGCGAGCACGACCGCGACCAGCCGCGGCGGGACGGCGATCGCGGCGGGGCCCGCGGCGGCCGACCGCGGCGCCGCCAGAACCGCCGCTTCGCGCGACGCGAGGGCGGCCCGGACGGGCGCGAACGCGCGGCGAAGCCCCGTGCCCCGCCACGCCGCGAACGTGCGCTCGAGCGCGACCTCGAGCATCGCCGGCGCATGGCCGGTCGTGCGCGCGAGCGCGGCCGCCGCGTCGGCGACGCGGCCGCGGTCGCCGAGCCATGCCGCGGACACGCGGTCGAGCGCCGCGAGGCGCTCGTCGATCGTCCGGGGCGCGATCGCCGCCTGAGCGGCGGCGAGGCGCGCGAGGAGGGCAGGGACGTCGTCTGCGCGGAGCTCGCTCACGCCTGCGCTGCGAGGATCTCGGACAGCGCGAGCGCGCAGCCGCGCGCCTCCGCTCCGGGCGCGCGTCCGAGGAGCCGGAAGCGGCGCCCCTCCACGACGCCGAGGTCTTCGGTCTGGACCGCCAGCACCGAGCCCGCATTCGCGAGGTCGACGTGGCACAGGATCCCGGTCTCGCCGTCGGGAAGCGGGGCGAGCGTCGCGGGATCGACGGCGCGCGTGCGGGTCCAGGGCGGGCCGAGCTTCCTGCGCTTCGCGTTCGAGCCGGCGAAGCGCGCGACCAGGACGTCGTCGTAGAACTGCGAGCAGAGCTCGGTCATGCCGTACTCGTTCACGCAGTAGTAGCCGGGGACGCCGAACGTCTGCCATGCGGCCGCGAGGAAGCCCGCGTCCGAGAGCGCGCGGCCGCCCTTCGCGCCGCCCGTGTCCACGATCCGGCTGTCCGCGGGGAGGCTCAGGCTCCGGCCGCGCTCGCGGCAGTGCTCGACGAGCGTGGTCAGAAGCACGCGAAGGCCGAGAACGCAGACGGGACGGCCGTCGGAGCCCGCCGCCTCGATGCGATCCGCGGCGCTCGCCGGATCGAAGCCGCGCTCGTCGACGAGGTACCGTCCCTCGCCGTCGCACACGTCGGTGCGGATCCAGTCGGCCATCTGCACGAGCGACGACGCGGGAAGGAGATCGGGACCCGCCAGCACCCCCACCATGCGCGGCACCGCGCCGTCGGGCAGCACCATGCGCCGGAAGTGCGCGATCGCGGACGCGCGGTAGAGCGCGAGGCGGGGCACGGGGTGTCGCCCGCGCCGCTCGTGCCCGCGCGTCGTCCCGCTCGTCAGGAAGACGCGCTCGGGCGGGGCGCACGCGAGGTCGAGCTCCTTGAATGCCGCCGCCGGGACGGCGGGGACGTCGCGCCAGCCGCGAACCTCCTCGGCGCGGACGCCGCGCCGCTCGCAGAACGCGCGATAGGCCCGGTTCTCGCGCAGCTGCAGCTCGAAGACCTCGCGGACGAGCGCGTCGAAGGCAGCGTCGTCGTCCCGGTCTTCGCGCGGCGACGGACCGGCCGCGCCCGTACCGTCGCCCGCGGCGAGAGCGATGAAGCGGAGGACGTCCGCGACGACTTCGTCGAGCGACGGCATCGCGCGGAGTCTACTCGCCGCCCGCCGCCGCCGCACCCACGCTTGCCTCCCCGGGACGCGCTGCGTAACGTCCCTTCGATGGCGGACAAGGAGGAGCTCTACGACTCGGGGCTCGATCTCGCCTTCGAGGGCGACTTCCGCGGCGCGATCGAGAAGTACCGGAGCGCGCTCGCGCTCGACCCGTCGTACGTCGACGCCGTCCACGCGCTCGCCATGGCGCACAAGGAGCTCGGTCAGCTCGACGAGGCCATCGAGGTCGCGAAGCGCCTCTGCGAGCTCGCGCCCGACGACATCCTCGCGCACACGAGCCTGTCGCAGTTCTACCAGATGAAGGGGATGATCCCCGAGGCCGAGGCCGCCTCGGCGCGGGCGAAGGTCCTCGATTGGAAGCGGCAGCTCGGCGAGCAGAAGAAGGACGGCGACGGGGCGTGAGCCGGTGGTCGAGCGCAGCGACGAGTTCATCATCGGCCGGCTGATCGAGCGCATCCGGCTCCTGATCGCGACGTCCGACGAAATCCCGATCGACGTCAAGCTTCAGACGCAGCCGATGCTGAAGGACTTCCAGCACGCGCTCGCCGTCCCCGCCGGCGAGCAGGACCAGGAGCGGATCCAGGGGCAGTACGGCTTCCTCTGCCGCGAGCTCGACGCCTACCCCGACCTCGAAGCGCTCCTCTCCGCGCTCCGGAACTTCATCCCGTACCTGTGATCGGCGCACGCGCGCCCGCGGAGCGCGCCGGCATTCAAGGGGTCGCGGCCCCCGCAGCCGCAGCGGCGCCGCCACCGCCGGCCTTGAGCGCATTCATCTCCTTCTCCATCGTCTGCTGCCGCCCGCGCGTCACCTCGAGCACCTTGCTGCAGCTCTCGCGCTCGTTCTTGATGCGGTTGATCTCCTGGTCCATGGCCACGACGCGCTCTCGCAGAGCGGGAGCGCCGGAGTCGCCCGATCCCCAGAGCTGCCATCCGAGGAAGAGGCCAGCCGCGAACAGGATCGCGAGCACGACGGCGGCCTGGGTGTACCACCAGACGGCTTCTTTCACCTGGGTTGCGGCCGACTTGTCCTGGTCCATGTACCACCCTCCTTCCGCCGGCGGGCGCAGCGCGCGGAGCGCGTTCCGAATCGACGGCCGATCGCCTGCTGTACGCGATTTTTCCCGCGATTGATAGAGGCGCGCGCGGCCGTCGGCGGAAGGAGGCGCCGCCCGGCTCACGTCATTCCGGGGCGTTGTCGCTCGGCACGAGGTAGCGGCTCACGAGCGCGGACGCTTCGCGCAGCGCGCGATCGCGCCCGCGGTACACCCGCTCGAAGACCCATTCGCCGCCGATCCAGGCGTCGAACGACGAGTCGTTCGCGAGCGTGATCTCGACGATGCGCTCGCCGACCGGCGCTCCGGTGACCACCGCGCGCAGCGACGTCCCCGAGTCGACGATCACGCCGCGCGCGCCGCGCGGCAGCCGCACCGAGTGCTTGACTCGAGCGACGAGCTCGTCGCGCGAGCGGCCTTCGGTGACCGACAGATAGACCCAGCCGTTCTCCGGCGGGTTCGCCTCGCGGATCCAGCCGAGGTTCGACTGGGTGAGCCGGGCGCGCGCGCGATCCTGGTCGAAGTCGCGGCCCGCGCGAAAGAGGCGCTCGCCTGCGAGGCGGGTCGGGCGATTTCCCCCGTCGCCGGCGGGAGCGGCGGGCGAGGGACGCTTCGCCGTGCCGCTGTCGACCCACCAGCGGTTCTCGACCGCCGGTCGCGGCGGCGCTTCCGCGCCGCCTTCCGGCGCGGCGTCCGCCGCGCGATCGCCGGGATGGCGGCGCTCAGCCACGCGTCGACGGCCGCGAGCGCGGGCCGGCGGCGGAGCGGCGCCGCTTCCGGATGGGACGACGGCGCGCGCGCAGCGCGGTCGATCCGAAGCGGTCGCTCGTCTCCTCGACCGGCTCGAACATCCATCGGCCGCGTGCGCGCTCGGCGGCGAGGCCGCGGACCATGCTCATCGCGAAGACGTCTGCTTTGCGCTCGGCGTCGGTCCAGAGGATGTAGTGACCCATCTCGTGGTAGATCATGTTCACCCACTGGCGCTCGGAGTTGTACTTGCGGCCGCGCTTCCAGTTCTCGGGGTGAACGAGGTGGATCTCGCCGTTCTCGTACGTGCGTCCCGCCGTCTTTCCCCAGTCGAGGTACTCGAACCAGGTGATGCGCGGGGTCGGGAGGCGGTAGTAGCGCGCGATCCGGGCGAGCGCGCTCTTGAAGTCGGAGATGCGGTGCTCATGGAAGAAGCCCGCCAGCAGGCGATCGATCTCGCGCCTTTCGCGCATCGGGGGAAGGAGCATCCGCATGGCCGTCATCACCTCGCCGAGCCGGGGATGCGGGGACGTTAAAGACGCCCCTGGTGGAAGTCAATTCAGGGCCTTCCGAAGGCGTTTTCTTTGAAAAATCGATAACTTGGGAGCGTCGCCGCCCGCTCTAGGAGGCGTTCGCCTCGGGCTCCGCGGGGGGCGTCGCCGAAGCTGCGGCCGGAGCGCCGCGCACGACGCGTGCGATGATCCACGGCCCGAATTCGGCGATCATCCGGAGGCGCGGCGGGCGGCCGGGCCGGCTCCCGCTCGTGGCCTCGCGCGTCCCGCGCTGCGACTCGCGCATGATCTCGCGCGTGACGATGACGTAGTCGGCGCCGGCGAGGCCGCCGGCGTCGTCGAGGGAATCGACCGGCCTACGGCCGTAGTACGCGAGCCGTTTCTGGACTGCGGGCGAGGCCGCCACGCGCCGCTCGAGCGGCACGGTTCGCCACACGAACCGGCCGGTCTCGCGCACCGCCCAGCCGTCGAGCGCGCGCTCCTCGCTCGCAGCCCGCGGCAGGCGCAGCGTCGCGGCCGCCAAGGCAGCGCACAAGGCGACCGCGGCGATCGACGTCGTCCGGCGCGAGCGCTCCATGCCCCACACGGCGAGCATCGCGGCCGCGTAGAGCACCGCGACGTATGCGGGCAGCGGAGAGCCGCCGAGCGCGAAGCTGGCCGCCGCGACAAGGACCCAGACGACGATGAAGCGCAGCGACTCGTTCGTCGTCCAGCCGCTCGGCAGCGACGCGGCTCCGAGAGCCGCGACCGGGAGGAGCGGCAAGGTGCTCCAGAAGATCTCGACGTCGGTCGCGCGCGTCCGCGCGAGCTGCGGAGCGGCGAGCTGCGCGGGCAGCGACGCCGCCGGGCTCGCCCAGCGACCGAGCCAGAGCTCCGCCGCGACCGTGACGAGCGCGACGCTCGCGAGGGCGCTCGCGACGACGATCGCGAAGCTCCGCGCCGTGAGGCCGTGATTCATCCGGAGCCAGAGCACCGCGAAGACCGGCAGCCAGAGGCCGTCGCGGCCGCCGATCGCGATCGCGATCCCGCTCGCCACTCCCGCGACGATCGCCGAAGCGCGCGCCTCCGACATGTCGCGGATCGCGGCGAGCGCGGTCAGCATCGCGGCGAGATAGATCGGCTCGCCGCCGAGCTCGGCTCCGAGGAGGCGGCGGCCCGGTGGCAGCGCGAGGATCAGCGCGGCGGCGAGGATGCCGATGCGCGTCGCGAAGAGACGCTCGCCGAGCACGACCGCAACTCCGAGCGCGATCGCGCCCGAAACGAGACCGGGCAGCCGGAGGTGGAACTCGCCGCTGCTCAGAAGCCGCGGCGCCGCGCTCACCGCCGCGACCGTCGCCGGGGTCCACGTCCCGGTCCGCTCCTCGACATCCATCTGCGCGAGGTGGCCGCGCGACGGCTGGGCGGCGATGGCGAGCGCGGCCTCGCGCTCGGCGAGCGGCGCGCGGACGCCGTCGCCGCGCGCGAGCAACACGAGGCCGAGGATCGGCAGCACGAGGGTCGGCCAGGTGAACCGGAACCGCACGCGGCGGTGGCTCCGGACCGGCCGGAGGCGGCGTTTCATCGAGCGGCGTCCGGCCGGGTCACCAGCCCTGGACGAAGCGATCGCGCAGGAGCGCCTTCTGGACCTGCCGGGTGGAGGCGGTGCGCGGCAGCTCGTCGACGAACCGCACGTGGCGCGGCTTCTTGTAGCCGGCGAGGTGTTGCTTGACGAATGCGACCACCTCGGCCTCGTCGAGGCTGGCTCCCGCCCGCGTGACGACGACCGCGAGCACCGATTCGCCCCAGTCCGGATCCGGGACGCCGAGCACCGCCGATTCCGCGACCGACGGGTGGCGCGCGAGGAGCTGCTCGACCTCGACCGGAAAGACGTTCTCGCCTCCCGTCTTGATCATCTCCTTCAGGCGCCCGACGATGTGGATGAAGCCGTCGTCGTCCCACATCGCCTGGTCGCCGGTGTGGAGCCAGCCGCCCGCGAACGCGGCCTCGGTCGCTTCCGGCATGCGCCAGTAGCCGAGCATCGTGAAGTCGCTCCGGACGACGATCTCGCCCGGGACTCCGGGCGGGACGTCGGCGAGGCGCTCGTCGACGATCCGGACGTCGACGTGGTTCACCGGCGTCCCGACCGACCCGGCCTTCCGGGTGAGGTCGCGCGCGCGCAGGCACGAGATCGGACCCGCCTCGGTCTGGCCGTACATCACTACCATGTTCTCCGTACCGAACGACCGGGTGATGCGCTCGATCTGCTCGCGCGGCATGTACGCGGTACCGCCCCCGAGGGCGCGGAGCGAGGACAGGTCGAACGACGCGAAGTCGGGCAGCGCGAGCATCGCGTTGTAGATCGTCGGCACCGCGTAGAGGTAGGTGACGCGCTCGCGCGCGACCGCCGCGAGCATGGCGCGCGGGTCCGCCTTCCGCATGATCACGACGCTCGCGCCGATCGACCAGTACCCGAGCGGCGACGCCCACCCGCCCATGTGGAACATCGGAAACATGCTGAGGCCGACGTCGTCGTCGGTCTGGCCGGTCAGGATCTGGGTGCTTCCGGCCTGCAGGTAGTACGTCCGCTGCGAGAGGAGGGCGCCCTTCGGGACGCCGGTCGTGCCGCTCGTATAGAGCATGACGTGCGGGTCGCGCTCGTCGGGAGGCGCGGCGGGCGCCACGGCGACCGCCGCCGCCCGCTCGATCTCCGCCGCGAGCGACGCGACCCGGGGACGGCCGTCGTGCCCGGCCGTCGCGCTCCGCTCCTCGAGCGCGAGCACCAGCCGCACGCCGGACAGCGCGCCCTCCGCGCACAGCGCCAGCACGTCGTCCAGGAAGTCGCCGGCGACGATCGCGACCTCCGCCTCGGCGAACTCGATCGCGTGCCGGATCTCGTGGCGGCGGTAGCGCGTATTGACGGGGACGACGATCGCGCCGAGGCGGCAGCAGGCGATGTAGGCCCAGGGGTACTCGACGCAGTTGTGCGCCAGCATCGCGACCCGGTCGCCGCGCGTGACCCCGGCCGACGCCAGCACGTGCGCGAGGCGGTTCGCGCCGGCGTCGAACTCGGCGTACGTCACGCGCTCGGTGCGGCCGTCCGCGTGATCCAGGACGTAGGCGGTGCGGGTCGGCCGATAGCGCGCGTGGCGCCGGATGATTTCTCCCAGCAGGAGCACAGCGGGCCCGTGAGAACGCCGACTTTCGCCGCACGCCCGGCCGCTGTCAAACGTGCCCCGAATCACGATTGACGGCCTTCGCGGCAGCGTGTTACCGCCCCGATCGGCTCGTCTTTTCCCCGGGAAGGAATCGCTCATGCTGCTGCGAGGGAAGGTCGCCGTCGTCACCGGCTCGGGCCGCGGGATCGGCCGCGGGATCGCGCTGGCGCTCGCCCGCGAGGGCGCGAACGTGGTCGTGAACGACGTCGGCTGCGCGCTCGACGGCCGCGGCACGGAGCGCGACCCCGCGGCGCAGGTGTGCAAGGAGATCGACGCGCTCGGCGGCAAGGCCGTCCCGAACTACGACTCGGTCTCGGACTTCGCGGCGGCGGACAACATCGTCCAGACCGCGGTGAAGACCTTCGGCCGGATCGACGTCCTCGTGAACAACGCGGGCATCGTCCGCGACCGGACGATCGGCAAGATGACCGAGGAGGACTTCGACGCGGTCCTCGCCGTCCACCTGAAGGGGAGCTTCAACTGCGGCCGGCACGCGATCCCGCTCATGCGGGAGCAGGGCTACGGCCGCATCATCAACATCACGTCGAGCGCCGGCCTGCGCGGCAACTTCGGTCAGACGAACTACTCGGCCGCCAAGGCCGCCCTGATGGGCGTCACCTTCACCTGGGCGCTCGAGCTCGCGCGGTACGGGATCACCGCGAACGCGCTCGCGCCGTCCGGCATGACGCGCATGGTCGGCAGCATGCCGGGCATGGAGAACCGGCCCGTCGCGCCCGAGATGAACCCGGACCTGAACGGCGCCCTCGTGGCGTACCTCGCCTCCGAGAAGGCGGCGCACGTGAACGGCCAGGTGTTCGGCCGTCGCGGCTACGCGTTCACGCTCTTCCAGACGCCGCGGCCGATCGCGGCGCTCTACAAGGAGGGCGGCTGGACGGCGTCCGAGATCGCCGCGAACTTCGACGCTGCGTTCGGCGAGCACCTGCAGCCGGTCGGCATCCCGCAGACGCGCCGCGAAGGGCCGGCGCAGAAGTAGCGCGACCGTCCCGGTCGTCAGGCGGCCGCGTCCTCCGCGTCCGCCTCGAGCTCGAAGCCGAGCGTCTCGACCATCGCGCGCGCCTCCGCGGCCGCCTGCCCGGGCGTCGTCAGGTAGCCGTTCACGAAGACCGAGTTCGCGGGATAGAGCGCGAGCGACTGCCAGTCGCCGAGCGTGCGCTCGCGCCCGCCGGCGGCGCGGATGTCGGCGTCCGGGTTCAGGAAGCGCATCAGGCAGAGCGCTCGCAGGGCGCGCCCCGGCGCGACCGCGGGCCGCTCGCCGAGCGGCGTTCCCGCGATCGGGTGGAGGAAGTTGACCGGCAGCGAGTCGACCGCGAGCTCGCGGAGCGCGAAGCCGAGGTCGACGACGTCCTCGTCGCTCTCGCCCATGCCCACGATCCCGCCGCAGCAGGTCCGGAGCCCGGCGCGCTTCGCCGCCAGCACGGTCGCGACGCGGTCGCCGTAGGTGTGGCTCGTGCAGATCTCGGGGTGAAAACGCTCGCTGGTATTCAGGTTGTGGTTGACCCACCCGACGCCGGCGGCCGCGAGGCGCTCCGCCTTCGGCTCGTCCATGATGCCGAGCGAGACGCAGATCTCGAGGTCCGGATGGGCGGACTTGATCGCGCGCGTCGCGGCGCACAGCTCGTCGATGTCGCGCTCGCCGGGCCCGCGGCCGCTCGTCACCATGCAGTAGCGCCGTGCGCCGCGCTCGACCGCTGCGCGCGCCGCGGCGACGAGGCGCTCGCGCGGGAGGAGCCGGTAGACGTCGACGTCGGCGGTCGACACGGCCGATTGCGAGCAGTAGCCGCAGTCCTCCGGGCAGAGGCCGGAGCGGGCGTTCTGCAAGACGCAGATCTTGACGCGCCGTCCCCAGCGCCGCTCGCGCACGCGGAACGCCGCGCGCAGCAGATCCGCGAGCTCGGCGTCCTCGGCCCCGAGCACCGCGCGCGCATCGTCGCGCGCGATCGTCCGGCCCGCGAGCGCCGTGTCGGCGACGTCGTCGAATCGGGAGCGCGGGACGGCGAGCGGCGACGGTCCGGTGGCCATGTCGCGAGGCTCTAGCCAGAGGCCCGCGGGCCGTCAACGCGGGCCGGACGCGGGTCCGCGGAGGCGCGCGAGGGCGTCGCGCGCGGCGCGCGCGAGGCTCGCGTCCGGACCCGCCGTCGCGGCGTCGAGGGCGGCGACCACCGCGGGCGAGCGATCGCCGAGCTTTCCGAGCGCGACGGCGGACGCGCGCCGGACGCCGGGATCGGGATCGCGGGCGACCCGGTCGGCCACCGCCGTCGCGGACGCGGTGCGCTCGCGATCGTCGCCCGGCGAGAGCGAGATCGCCGCCAGCGCGGCGAGCCGGACGCCCGCATCCGGGTCGTCGAGCGCGCGCCGCGCTTCCGCCGCGAGCCCGGCCGGCGCCACCTCGCGCAGACAGTAGAGCACCATCTTCCGGAGGGTGGGCGAAGGGTCTTGGAGCGCCGCGACGACCTCGCGCGCGACCGCGGGATGCGCGCGCGCGACGCGGGCGGCGAGCTCGACGGCCGCCCAGCGCTGGTCGCCGTCGGCGAGAGCCATCGCCTCGCGTGCCGCCGGCCAGAGGTCGGGGGACGGCTCCGCGAGCGCGCAGCCGAGCGTGAACGCCGCGCCCCATCGCAGGCGGGGCGACGGCGCCGCGAGCGCGCGCGCGAGCGCCGCCGCCACCACCGGCGTGCGCGCGGCCAGCGGCGCGATCGCGTCGGCGGCGCGGCGCTGGTCGCTCCGCGTCTCGCTCGCGAGGACGCGCACGATCGCCTCGGCGAGGGCGACGTCCACCGCGTCGGCGAGCGCCGCGTCGTCGAGCGCGGCGATCTCGGCGAGGGCCGCCTCGCGCTCGACCGGGGACGGGTCGTCGAGGCGCTCGCGCCAGCGCGCGCCTCGCGTCGCGTCCGGCGCGGTCCGCGTGCGTCGCGGTGTGCCGTCACCCGGCGGGCGGCCCGAGCTCGACGTCGGGACGGTCATCGGACGGGCGGCGTGCGCGGGGTCGCGACGCCCTGGGTGGTGCCCGCGGGGCTCGCGACCGCGGCGCGCGCGATGAGCGCTGCGAGCTCGTCGACGGTTGCACCCAGGACGTACCGCTCGCGGCCGTCCAGCACTCCGGAGACGCGCGCCGACACGGCGCTCGCGCTCGCGTCGCAGCCGGCGACGGCTTCTGCGAGCGCGGCGATCGTCCCGTCGCGCGCGAGGAACGCGCCCGCGAGACCGACCGCCGCGACGCGCCCGCCGGACGCGATCGCCCATGCCGTCAACGGTCCGAGGCGGCCGGCGCCGGTGGCGACTCCGGCTTCCGGCGGCGGCGCCGCCGGCGCGATGCCGGGCGCGCGCTGCGCGTCGTCGGCGAGCGGCGTGTCCATCATCGCGGCCACGACCTCCGGGTCGAGACCGAACGGCTCGAGGCCGAAGGTGGCCGCGTAACCCTCCGCGACGAGCGCCGGCAGCTCCCGCGCGAGCCGGGCGGGATCGACCGCCGCGTCGCGCCGCCGGACGGCGAGCTGCTCCGCGAGGGACGTGGGCTCCGGCGCGCCGCTCGCATCGGGCGCGAGCGCGATCGCCCGCTCGCGCGCGACGATCGCCTGGAAGAGGCACGGCCCGTCGGCGTTCTCGGCGAAGCTGACGTGCGCGATCGGGCGCCGTGCGACCGTGATCGCGTCGAGGCCCGGGTAGATCGGATCGAGCGCGAGCTTCCTGAGCGCTGCGAGCACGCCGCGGACGGCGCGATTCATCACCTGCTCGGGCTTGAGCGCTCCCGGATCGTCGCCGACGAGCGCCGAGCGGTGCGGCAGCGCGACGGTCAGGATCGCGGCGTCGGTGCCGCAGCCTACGGCGCGTCCGCCGGTCGTCCGCCGCCAGATCGCAGGCGCGCCGGCAGGCGTCGCTGCCGAGGCGAGGCTCGGCTCCGGCTCGAACGCGCCCAGCGCCACCACGTCGCCCGCGAGCGACGAGTGGTGCAGGTGCATCTCGCCGAGCGCTGCCGAGCCGAGCAGGCGGCGCTCGATCTGCTGCTGGCGGGCGGGCGTGAGCGGCGGCGATCCGCTCACCAGGAGCGCGCGCGAAGCCATCGCCTCACGCGCCGCGAAGGGGCCGCCCGCGCGCGGCGCTCAGCGGAGGACCGACGGGTCGTAGTAGAAGCGCTCGCGGACGATCTTGCCGCTTCGCACCTCGTGCACCGCGATCTCGTTCAGCAGGACCTTCCGACCGCCGGGCCGAAGCGTGATCTGCGCCTCCCACTCGATGATGATCGTCTGGCCGTCGCACCACAGGTTGCGCGCATGCCACCGCACGTCGGACACCATGCGGTTCCACTGCTCGTTCTTCTGCTTGATGGCCTCGATGCCGTAGGTCGGCATCTGGCCGGCCTCCTGAGACTCGACGCTGTCCGCATACAGGCCGAGCATGCGCTTCTCGTCGTGGACCGAGGTCGACGTGACGATCGCGCGCGCGATGCGCCGGAGGTCGGCGATCGTGGCGGCACCCTTCGGTGGGGGGACGGCACGCGCCCTCGGCGCGGCCTTCTTCGCTTTCGTCGTCGTGCGTCTCGCGGCCGTCGTGCGTGTCGGCATAGGCTCCTCTCAATTCCCTCGGTGCTGGAGTCCAGAGTAGAGTTCGGCAGGCTGACACTCAAGGATCTGCTCCAATTCGCCCCCGTGCGGTGCGCCCAGCGGGTGCGTCGGCCGGTCGCTTGCGAGGTCCGCCGCGGGCCGCTTACATCGGTGCTTGGAGGAGGGTCGTCGCATGTCCCACGCCAATCCAGGATCGCGGCCGTCCGCCCCGGCGCGCGCGGCGGGCTGCGCCGGCGAGGCCGGGTGGCCCGTCCTCCATCTGTTCCAGCGCGTCGACCGCGAGCGCTGGCGGCATCTATCCGCGGGCGAGCGCGCGGAGGGCGCGCGCGAGTTCGGCGACCTTCTCGGCCGGCTCCAGGGCGAGGAGGGCATGCAGCTCATCGCGAGCGGGGTCATCGGGAAGGCCGACCTCGGCGTGATGGCGGTGCATCCCGACCTGGCGCGCGTCCAGCGCTTGACGCAGGAGCTCGCCGCGACCGCGCTCGGATCCTGCCTCGTGCCGGTCTACTCCTTCCTCTCGATCTCCGAGAAGAGCGAGTACATCTCGACGCCGGGCGACCAGGCGCGGAAGCTGATCGACGACGAAGGGCTCGCGCCGGAGTCGCCCGAGTTCCAGCAGCAGCTCGCGGGCTTCACGCGCCGGATGGCCGCCTACGCCGACGCGCGCCTCCATCCGCAGCTTCCCGGGTCGGAGTACCCGGTTCTCTGCTTCTACCCGATGAGCAAGGCGCGCGGCGAGGCGCGCAACTGGTATCGCCTGCCCTTCGGCGAGCGGAAGCGCCTCATGGGCTCGCACGCCGACGCCGGCCGTCGCTTCGCCGACCGGGTGACCCAGCTCATCACGAGCGCCACCGGCCTCGACGACTGGGAGTGGGGCGTGACGCTGTTCACGCGCGACCTGAAGGCGATCCGCGACATCGTCTACGAGATGCGGTACGACGAGGGCAGCGCGCTCTACGGACAGTTCGGGCCCTTCTACGTGAGCGTCCGCTTCCAGCCGTCCGACGTTCGGGACGCGCTCGCGCTCTGATCGCGTGAAGCACGTCCGGCTCTTCACCGACGGCTCGTGCCACGGAAATCCCGGGCCGGGCGGCTGGGCCGCGATCCTCGAGCACGCCGGCGTACGGCGCGAGATGTCGGGCGCGCAGGCTCGGACGACGAATAACCAGATGGAGCTCCGCGCCGTGCTCGAAGGCCTGCGCGCGCTCCGCGAGCCGTGCGACGTCGAGGTCTTCAGCGACTCGCAGTACGTCGTGAACGGCATGCGGCAATGGATCCACGACTGGAAGCGGCGCGGCTGGCGCACGGCCGATCGGAAGCCGGTGAAGAACGAGGACCTGTGGCGCGCGCTCGACGAGGAGGCGGGGCGCCATCGCACGTCCTGGCACTGGGTGCGCGGTCACGACGGCCACCCCGAGAACGAGCGGGCGGACGCGCTCGCAAACGCGGCGATCGCGGAGATCGAGTCGCTGCGCTGAGCGCGCGGGAGCGCCCGCTCGGCGCGCGCCGCACGGCCCGCCGTCAGAGCGGCAGGAGGCCGAGCCCGAAGAACGCCTGCAGCGCGGAGAGGAGGAGCGCCGCCATCCCGAGCGCCGGGTGCAGGCGGCGCGCCCGCTCGCTCTCCGCGATCCGCCGCGACAGCAGCGCTGCCGCGGTGAGGACGAGAGCGATCGCGACGGCGAGCCGGAAGTGCCACCCCGCGCCGAGCTCGAGGTCTCCCCGCCACGCGACCGTCGAGAGCGCGCCGAAGACCCCGTTCGCCAGCATGACCCCGTAGGCCCACGGCGCGAGGCGCGCATGGCGCGGCCGGAGCGCCGCGCCGCCGCGCTCGCGCGATCGCAGGCCGAGCGACGCCGTGTAGGCGAGCAGCGCGATCGCGAGCACCGCGGTCGCCGGGTGGAGGAAAGCCGCGATGCGGGCGGCGCCGACCGGCATCCGGCGCTTGTGTTCCAGGCGGACGCGCGCGGCAAGCGCGCCAGCGTTCAGCGCGCCGGCTTCAGGATGTCGATGGTCGGAGCGCCCGCGACGAATTCGCCGACCTTGCCCATGAACGCGAGGAAGTACGGCGTCTTCGAATGCGCTGCGAAGGCCGCGTCGTCGCTGTAGCGCTCGACGACGACGAACGTGTCGGGCGCGACGGTCGAGCGGCAGAGCTCGTACCGCTCGCAGCCTTTCTCGTTCGCACGCACCTGGCGCGCGAGATCGGCGAAGATCGACTCGAACTCCGCCGCCTTCCCCGGCTTGATGGGTATCGTCGCGACCACGTGCACCATGGCGTCCTCCGTTTCTCCGATGCGACCGGCGACGCCGGGCGTAACGGCGCGCGCGCACCCGCGCAAGCGTGGCCCCGCGACCCGCGAGCGAAGCGAGCCCGCGGGTACCGCAGGGAGTGGGGGCCCGCGTTCGGCTTTGCCGAACGGGGCGAGGGAGCGATCCCCTCGTGCGATCACCGCCCGCGGTCGAGCGCGCGTCGGAGGTCGGCTCCCGCCTTCTCGACGGTTTGCCGCGCGCTCTCGCCGATGGCCTCGGCGGTGTCGCCGAGCGCGCCGGCCATCTCTCCCAGCGATCGTCCGCCGGAGCGCGCCAGCTCGAGCGCGAGCGCTTCCGCGATCCGGCGGGCGAGCTCGCGCAGGTTCGGATTGCGGAGCTCGAAGGCGAGCGGCACGCGCACCTCGGGCGTCTCGCGCCCCGCGACCAGCCGGAGCGAGCCGTACGCCGCCCGCAAGCCCGCCGGCGCGTCGGGCGCGGCGGCGAGGTCGAACAGCCGGAACGCCGCCTCGCCGCGCGCGCGACCCTGCTCGACCGTCAGGCGAGCGCTTCCGGTCGTCGTCCCGCCGGAGACGTGCAGGTCGCGGAACGGCGCGAGCGGGAGGGCCTCGAAGTCGGCCGCGACCGCCGTCGGAGCGGGTCCGTCGGGCGCCAGCACGGCCCCGGTCGCGCGGAGCGCGATGTGCGCGCGCGGGTCGAGCGGCCGCGCGCCGAGCGTGACGCTCGCGTCGTCGCCGGCGGCCGCCGGGAAGCGGACCCTCTCGGCCTCGAGCTCGACGTCCGTTGCATCGACGGGGCGCTCGAAGGCTGGATCGCGCTCGCGGTAGCGGCCGCGCTCGACGCGCGCGACGTCCACGGCGACCGACGCGACGGCCGGAGCGTCGAGCCCGCGCACGGCGGCATGCCAGACGTCGACGAGACCGCGCAGCCCGACCGGGTCGCTGCTTGCCGCCGTCGTCTCGACCGCGACGTCGGCGAGCACGACCTCGTGCACGGCGATCGCGAGCGCACCCGGGTCGCCGGGCGCGGCCGACACGTCGAGCGCGACGCGGCCCTCGCCGGCGCGCGCGCCGACCTCCGAGGAACCGCTCGCGATGGGCTCGCGCGCGAGCGTCAAGCTCGCTCCGGAGAACGCGACGGCGCTCGCGGCGGGCGGGCCCGCGTCCGCGGAGAGCGGGATCGCGAGGTCGCGGAGGTCGAAGCTGCCGAACGTGAGCAGGCTCGTGCGCGCGACGCCGCCCGCTCGCTCGTCCGCCCGGAGCGAGAGGTTTCGCACGGAGAGCCGTCCGATCTCGACGCGCGGTGGCTCGCCCCAGCGCCAGGCGCGCTCGTGGCTCGCCCGGATCCGCTGCTGCAGGGCGGCGACCGTCGACGGCGCCAGGTCGGCGGACTCGCTCGCGAGCTCCGCCCCTTCCGCCGTCACGCGATCGAGCCGGACGCGGCCGCCTCCGAGGACGTCGTCGAGCTTCTCGAAATCGACGACGACCGCCTTGGCCGCGAGGAGCGGCCGTTCCGCGCCGGGCAGCGGCGACGCGACCTCGACGCCCTCGAGCCGCGCCGCCAGCGAGACCCACGAGACGTCCGCGGACGCGATCGTGACCGGAGTCGCGAGCGCCGCCGTGAAGTAGCGCTCGAGGGCGCGGCGGACGATCGCCGGCCAGAACCACGCGAGCGCGGCGACGGTCGCCGCCGCCGCCAGCAGCGCGCTGTTCCGTGGGAGGCGGCGCGCCCGCGGCAGCGGCCGCGGGCTTTCCGTCATCCGCCCTCGCCGGTGATGCGCTCGACGTGCGTGTCGGGCCGCGCGCCGCCGGCCTCGAGATCGGGCTTCCAGAGCTTCTCGATCCCGAGGCGGCTCGCGGCGTCGCGGTCCTTGGCCTCCACGACGACCGAGCCGAGCGCGGTGCCGGAGGACGAGCCGCCGACGGCCGTCACCGTGACGCGGTAGCGCTTCTTCATGGCGGGCGATGGTATCAGCCGCGCCGCAGCGCGCGAAGGGAGCGCACCGGACGAGCGAGGAGCGGGAGCGCACACAGGAGCGCGACGGTCGTCTGGCCGGGGGGCGTGTCCCAGTGGTTCGCGAGCACGAAGCCGACCGCACCGGTCGCGAGCGCGACCGCCGGAGCGACGACGAACATGCTGCGCACCTCGCGGCACAGCGAGCGCGCGACGAGCGCCGGCAGCACGAGGCAGCCGAACGTATAGATCATGCCCGCGACCCGGTTCGACAGCCCGACCGCGACGCCGAGGAACACGGCGGTCGCGACGCTCCAGCGCCCGATCCGGAGGCCGACGGCCGCGGCCATCTCGCGGTCCATCGCGAGCAGCACGAGCTCCTCACGCCAGCGCCAGAGCGCGGCGACGGTCGCGATCGCGAGCGCGCCGAACGCGACGACGTCGCCGCGGTTCGCTCCGATGATCGTGCTCGAGAGGAGCCGATGCAGCTCCTCGGTGCCGTGCGGGCTGTTCGCGAGCACGAGGACCGAGAGGCTGCTCCCGACGAGGAACACCCAGCCGGTGATCGCCTCGTGGCTGCCGCCGTGGCGCCCCGAGCGCGCCGTCACGAGTGCCGCCACGATCGCGAACCCACCGGCGCACGTCGACACGAACGCGTCCGAGTCCGCGACGCCGAGCGCCGCCGCGATCGGCAGCGCGCCCGCATGCAGGCCGAGCGCGATGCCGAGGAGGGACGCCTGCGAGATCGCCGCGCCGACGAAGATCTGGTCGCGCGCGATGACGAGCACGCCGGGAAGCGACAGGAGGAGCCCGATGAGCCAGCCCGCGAGGTAGCTGTCGTGGAAGAGCGCCCACGAGGCGGCGAACTCGCGGATCACGATGCCTCCGTCGCGGCGCCGGGGCCGGCCGCGGCGCCGGGCGACGTCGCATGGCTCGCGAGCACGCCGGCGTCGCGCAGGAGCGCCCGCGTTCCGGCGGACGCGCCGCCGTCGCGGAAGAGCGCGACGTGCGTCGCGTGCGCGTCGGCGAGCGCGACGTCGTGGGTCACGAGGATCACCGTGATCCTCGCGTCGCGGTTCATGGCGATCAGGTCGCGGAGAAGCGATTCCTCCGCGTGGTAGTCGAGGTGATTGGTCGGCTCGTCGAGCACCAGGAGCGACGGGCGGCGGACGAGCGCGCGCGCGACCAGCGCGCGCTGGCGCTGCCCGCCCGAGAGCGCCCAGTAGTCGGCGCGCGCGAGGCCGGCGAGGCCGACCCGCCCGAGCGCCTCCGCGAGCCGCGCCGTGCGATCGCCCGGCGTCGTCCGGATGCCGACGAGCCCGAGGCAGACGAACTCCCGCACGGTCGTCGGAAGGGCTGGGTTGAGCTCGCAGCGCTGCGGGACGAACCCGATCCGATCGCGCCTCGCCAGCTCCCGGTGGAGCCACAGGGTTCCAGCAGACGGCTCCACGATTCCGAGCAGCGCGCGGACGAACGTCGTCTTGCCGCTCCCGTTCGGACCGAGAAGCACCCAGAAGTCGCCGCGACGCACCTCGAGGTCGAGCCCGCGCACGACCGGCTCGTCGTCGTACGACAGCGCGAGGTCGCGCGCCCGGACGAGCACGTCGTCGGGACGATCCGGCGTGGTCACGGCTTCGCTCCGAGCGCGCGCACGACCTCGCGGACGTCGTGGTCGATCATGCCGACGTAGCCGTCCGCTCCCGGGACGGCGCCGACCTGGTTCGCCATCTTGAGGACCTTCGCCCCGACCTTCTCGGACAGGAACTCGGCGTAGCGCGGGTCGTAGTATGCGGACGCGAGGACCAGCCGGACGTCCTGTGCCCGCATGAGATCGACGAGCTCGTTCAGGTGCCGTGTCGTCGGCGGGATCCCGGGCTTGGGCTCGAGCTCGCCCACCAGGTCGAGGCCGAAGCGCGCCGCGAAGTAGGTCCAGATGCGATGGTCCTGGACCGCCTTCGCCCCGAAGTGGGGCGCCATGTCGCCGAGCCAGCCCGCGAGCTGCGACGACTCGCCCTGGCTCTCGAGGTACGGCGCGAGCCGGCCGTGCTCGAAGAGGAGGGCGAGCTTCGGCACGTCGGCGCCGTACTTGTCGGCCAGGCGCTGGCCGACGAGGGCGCGGTACACCTCCTTCTCGAGCTCCGCGGCGCGCGCGTCGTAGTCCGACTTGCCGGCGGCGTCGAGCTCGGCCAGCTTGTCCGCGATCGCGCGCGCGACGCGGACGCCGTTCAGCGGGTCGAGCAGGTAGTGCGGGTTGCCGTAGGGGTGCACGTCGCCCTGGCTGCGATCGACGGTGCCGGTCGGGACGTCGCGCGGCGTGATCGAGCGCGAGGCGTCGAGGAAGCCGGCGTTGCCGGGCAGGAGGCGCGGGTTGCGCGCGCCCTGGAGCAGGGGCGGGGCGTATCCGACCTCGAGGTCGAGCCCGTTCTCGACGAAGAGGTCGGCCTCGCTGAGCGCCTTCACGAAGCTCGGCTTCGCCTCGGCGAAGTGCGGGTCCTCGGTCGGCTTCACGAAGGCGGTCACGGCGACGCGATCGCCGCCGACGCGGCGGACGAGGCTCGCGAGATCGGGCGTGGTCGCGCACACGCGGAGCGCTTCCGCGGCGCTCGCCGTCGTGGCCGCGAGCGCGCCGGCGACGAGCGATCCGGCCGCGATCGCGGCCGCGGCGAGCGCCGCCGCCGTCGGGTGCCGGCGCGCGCCCGGGCGAACGAGCGTGGAGATGCGGCTCATCGTCGTCCTCCCTCAGTAGGCGTGCGCGGGGTGCGTCCCGAACAGGATCTCGAGGCCGAGCCAGACGGAGCTCGCCTGCGAGTGCTCGAGGAACGGCGCGTTGTCGTAGTTGTACTGGAGGCGGATGCGCGAGAACTCGGTCGGGTCGTAGATGAGGAGTGGCGAGACGCGGTGGCGCGCGTCGCGCAGAGAGCTCGGGGCGCCGGGAACGTTCCCGCCGTTGGAGTTCGCGTACTCGTAGCGGACGCCGGCCATCCACGCGTAGCGGAACCCCCAAAGGAGCTGGGAGTAGAAGCCCCAGTCGCGAAGCGTGGCCGCGGGCAGGTCGACGGCGCCGCCGTCGTCCGCCGCCGCGCGCGTGGTGCGGCCCACCGCGGCGCGCGCGCCGGCGGCCGGGAAACCGAGTGCGGTGCGCGAGGCCGTGCTCGCGGCGGCGTCGCCGGTGTCGTCGGCGGGGGGCGCGGTGAACGCGGCGGCCGAGAAGTCGCGCGCCATCCCTTCCGATTGCCATACGACGAACGGGAAGCCGCGGAAGTTGTCCGCCGGCCGCCACTTCACGGTGAGGTCGGTGCCGTAGACGTAGGTGCGCTCGTCGTGGCCGGTCGAGTTCGGGCCGAAGAGCGCGGAGAAGCCGATCAGCGTCGCCAGCTGGTCGGTCACGTCGAGCGAGGTCGCAGAGCGCGTCAAGTAGAGGAGGTCCGCCGGGTCGGCGACGGCGTCGGTCGTGGCCGGGCGGCCCCCGACCGTGACGTCGCCGATCGGGACGAAGAAGCTCGGCGTGAGACCTCCGTTGTTCGCGTTCTGCGCCCCGATCACGAGCTCGGAGTAGAACGGCAGGGGCAGGAGCCAGCTCGCCTGCACGCCGGCGGAGCGGAGGCCGTCGCCGCCGAACAGGCGCGTGTTGATCACCGGCTGGTCGATCCACGGCCAGGCGTGCGGGTGCACCGGGTTGATGCGGCCGAAGCTCGTGAGGAAGTAGCCGGCCTTGAGCTGGAGATTCCAGGGAAGGCTCGTCGTGGTCGCGAACGCCTCCTCGGTCTCGACGCCGTCCTCCGCGAAGACGAAGTGCGCCTCGCCGTTGAAGTACGGGTCGACGGCTCCGAAGAGCGAGAGCTCCGCCTGCTGGAACGTGAACCCGCGGCGCTTGGGATCGTGCGCGCCGCCCTCGAGCTGCTCGATCTCCGCGTCGTCCGCGGTCGACCAGCCGCCGACCGTGAGGACGTCGAGCGACGGCTCGAGGAGTCGGAGCGTCGCGCCCGGCACCGGCCGGGCGAGCCAGGTGGGCGGAGCCGGGCCGCCCGCGGGGATCTCGAGCTTGCCGACGGTCGAGTCGGCGGGCCGGTGCGCAGGCTCCGCGACCGTCGCTCCCGACGGCGCGACCTCCTCGACCGCCCGATCGAGAGCCGATTTCGGAGCCTCGGACGGGGCCGCCTCCGCTAGCGCGCGGTCGAGCGCGGACGGTGCCGCCGGTACGGGCGGTGCGCCGCGCGGCGGTGCCGGTTCGGCGGGTGCCGTCGGCGGCGCGGTCGCGAGCGGAGGCGGCGTGCTCGGCGTCGCGCGCTCCCCCTTCGCCGGCGCGCGCTCCGCCTGCGCGCGCTGCGCGTCCGGCGAGCGCGCCGTGAGGTCGCGGAGCAGGTCCATCATCTCGTCCAGCTTTCGCTGCTTCTCGGCGTCGCTTCGCTTGAGCTCGGCGACCTCCCGCTTCAGCGCCTCGATCTCGGCGCGCTCGGCGCCGCTCGCGACGGCGCTGCCGGCGACGGCGAGAAGGCCGAGCAACGAGGCCGCCGCGACACGGGCCAGATCGAACCCGGATCTCGACATCGTGGTTCTCCCCGACGGCGGTCCGCGCGGGATCCGCCGTCCCGACTTGAAGGGATGTCCCGAAGGCGCGCGCGCGAGGCAGACGCCGCGGGCGGCGCGCTCTCGGGCCGAGGGGACGTCGGTCAGGCGGGGGGTGGGCTGCGCGGCGCGCCGAGCGTCCGCTCGGGGGCGTGCGGCTCGGCGTTCGGAACGTTCGGGTGGCGCGCGGCCGCCGCGACGAGGGGTCGCACGTCGGCGGCCGCGGGCGCGGACGCGCCGGGATGCGCCGAAGCCTGGCAGAGGGCGCAGCCGGCGCGATCGTGGTGCGCCGCCTCGCGGCGGGCCGGCGATTCGGGTCCGCGCGCGCCCGTCGACACGGAAGCGTCCGACCCGCCCGCGACCGCGAAGCGCGCCGCATGCAGGTGCGGAAGGACGCCGTGCTCGAAGACGAGTAGCGCCGTCAGCAGAGCGACCAGAGCCTGGACCGGCAGCGCACCCGCGCGCCGGAGCGCGACGCGGCTCCTCGAGCCGATCCCGTGTTTCGCGGGGACCTTCATGCGATCGCCGGGCGGCTCGCCGTCGCGAGCTGCGCCGTTCAGGTCTTCCGGATATCAGCGGGCCCGCGTCGCATCAAAGTCGCGCAGCGCATTTCCTCAGAACACCGCGACGGCGCGGAGGCCGATCGCGAAGGCGTCGCGGTCCGAGAAGATCGGATTCGGGAGGAACTGCGCGTCCGGCTGCACGGTGAGCCAGGGGGTGAGCTGAGCCTGGTAGGTGAGCTCGAGGACCTCCTGCCCTTCCGGGAGCAGCGCCGGCGCCGGGACCGCGTCGCTCGGCTTCAGGATGCCGAACGCGAGGCCGAAGACGTCGGTCGGCCGCGACGGGATCGGCCCGACGAAGTTGACGCCGGCGTCCGCGTAGAGGAACGCCGGGTTGCGGTCCTTCTGCGGGCACGCGCTGAAGCGCGCGAAGATGCCGACCGCCGGCTTTCCGCCGCCGTCCACGACCACGGCCTGGTCGGCCATCACCCACACGCTGTAGTTGCCGTAGCGCGAGCCGTCGCCCGTGAGCAGCGGGACGTCCGCCGCGATGTAGTACCCGCCGACGACGTACCGCCCCGGAAGGCCTGCGGGTGCGGGCTCGACGCCGAGCTCGGAATAGATCCCGTAGCCGACCTGGTTCCCGAGCTTCCACTCGAAGCCGTGGTTGCCGGCGACGTCGCGCCCGGCGTTCGCGGTGTACGCCCCGACCTTCCAGTCGAGCGACGGCGAGAGCTTCGCGTGCGCGTACACGCCCGGCGCCGCGAGCGGGTAGACCGGGGTGTCGGTGTCGATGTTCTCGGTCGGGATGTCGCCGAAGGCGGCGTTCACGAAGAGGCCCGCGTAGTGCGAAGTCATGAAGTTCGTGTCGGCGGCGATCTGTCCCACGTGGACGACGAGCCGTCGGTCCGCGAGCTCCTGGTGGAGGTAGAGGTTGTAGACGCGAAAGGCGTTCGAAGCCTCCCAGCCGTCGATCGCCATCGCGGGCGGAAGGCCGACGAGGTCCACGGAGGGCTGGCGCCCCGCATACCAGTGGAAGTCGGCGTGGAACCCGCCGCCCGGCCAGCCGGCGATCTTCTCGAGGTCGAGCTCGACGCCGGAGTCCAGGTACCCGATGAACTCGGTGCCGTCGGCGCGGCCGCCGAAGTTCGACCACATCGCGCCCGTGTAGGTCAGGTACGGCTCGAAGCCGCGTGCCGACAGGAACGGGCGGACGCCGCGCCAGTCGCCGGTGAGCTGGTCGCGCCGGAGCCAGTCGTTCGGGTCGCCCGAGGGATCGGCTCGCGCACCGGCGGGATCGGTCGGCGCGCCGGCCGGGTCCGCCTGTGAGCCGCCCGGGTCGGTCTGCCCGGCGGCCGATGCCGTCCAGAGGAGTACGGCGAGGAGGATGCTCGCGCGCCGCAACGTTGCGTCAACAAGCGACGAACTCCGCGATCGCCGCGCGGAGCTCGTCCATGCCGGTCTCGAAGAAATGGGTCGCGCCCGGAATGACGCGCAGCTCGTACGGCGGCGCGGCGTCGCCCGCGAGCGCGCGCCGGACGCCGGCGAGCGGCACGACGTCGTCGCGATCCCCGTGGACGAAGAGCTTCGGCTTCGCGCACGTCGCGAGGAACGACGCATTCGACATCGCGATCGGCGCGCCGATCGCGATCAGCCGATGGACGCGCGCGTCGCCGCAGCCGAAGCGCAGGCCGACGAGGGCGCCGAACGAGAACCCCGCGACCAGCACCTCGCGCGCGCTCGGCTGCTCGGCGGCGAGGAAGTCGAGCGCGGCGCGCGCGTCCTCGACCTCGCCGCGGCCGTCGTCGTAGCGCCCGGTGCTCTCGCCGACGCCGCGGAAGTTGATCCGCAGCGTCGTGAAGCCCGACTCCTGAAGCGCGCGCGCCGCGTGGAACACGACCGGGTTGTGCATCGTGCCGCCGTAGAGCGGGTGCGGGTGCAGCACGAGGGCGATGCGCTCGGCGGGCGCGGGCGGCGGGCGGTAGATCGCCTCGAGCTGGCCGTGCGGCGCCGGCACGAGGCGTTTGCCGGGAAACATGGGAGCGCCTAATGTCAGCCGGCGCGATGAAGAGCAACGCCGACGCACGCCGCGCCGGGCCCGCCGAGCGGACGACCGCCGGCGTCGGCCTCGCCATCCTGGTCGCGGCCCTCGGCTACTTCGTCGACATCTACGACCTGATCCTCTTCAGCATCGTGCGCGTCACGAGCCTGCGCGCGATCGGCGTCCCCGAGGCCGAGCTTCTCGACCGCGGCGTGCTGCTGCTGAACATGCAGATGGGGGGCATGCTGGTCGGCGGCGTCCTGTGGGGCGTCCTCGGCGACAAGCGCGGCCGGCTCTCCGTCCTCTTCGGCTCGATCTTCCTCTACTCGCTCGCGAACCTCGCCAACGCCTTCGTGCACGACGTTCCGACGTACGCGGCGCTCCGGCTGATCGCAGGCATCGGCCTCGCGGGCGAGCTCGGCGCGGGCATCACGCTCGTGAGCGAGCTCATGCATCGCGAGTCGCGCGGCTACGGCACGACGATCATCGCGACCATCGGCATCTGCGGCGCCGTCGTCGCCGCGCTCGTCGGCGAGGCGTTCGACTGGCGGACGGCGTACCTCGTGGGCGGCGCGCTCGGCATCGCGCTCCTCGCGCTCCGGATCGGGGTCTACGAGTCCGGCATGTTCGAGCAGGTGAAGCAGGCCGGCGTCGCGCGCGGCAACTTCCTCTCGCTCTTCGCGCGCCGCGAGCGCGCGCGGCGCTACGTCGCGGTGATCCTGATCGGCGTGCCGATCTGGTACGTCGTCGGCATCCTCGTCACGTTCTCGCCCGAGTTCGGGAGCGCGATGGCGATGGCCGAGCCGCCGTCCGCCGGCCGCGCGGTGATGTACACGTACATCGGGCTCGCGCTCGGCGACCTCGCGAGCGGCGCCGCGAGCCAGGTCTGGCGCAGCCGGAAGCGGATCGTGGGGGCGTTCCTCGGCCTCACGGTACTCGGCGTCGCCGCGTACTTCACGATCGCGCCGTCGTCGCTGGTCGCGTTCTACGCCGTGTGCGTCGCGCTCGGGATCGCGACCGGGTACTGGGCGGTCTTCGTCACGATCGCGTCCGAGCAGTTCGGGACGAACATCCGCGCGACCGCGACGACGACGGTCCCGAACTTCGTCCGGGGAGCGGTCGTCCTTCTGACCTCGGTCTTCCAGCTCGCGAAGCCGGCGCTCGGCGTCGTCGGGAGCGGGATCGCCGTCGGCGCGGTCGCGCTCGCCGTCGCGTTCGCGAGCCTCCGCGGGCTCGACGAGACCTTCGGCCGCGACCTCGACTTCGTCGAGGAATGACCGCAGCGGACGCGGGAACCGGACGCGTGTCCGCGGCATCGGACCGGGCAATGGCGGCCAGCGTCCCGAGCTCCGCGTCCGCATCGCCGGGTGTCTTCGATCGCGCAATGATCGCGGCGCGCGGGTCGGAGCTCGAGTGGCTCGAGGCCGACGGACGCGGCGGCTTCGCGAGCGGCACGGTGGCGGGAGTCCGGACGCGCCGGTACCACGCGCTCCTCCTCGCCGCGACGACGCCGCCGACCGGGCGCTTCGTTCTCGTGAACGGCGTCGAGGCCTGGGTCGAGAGCCACGGAGCGAAGCTCGCGCTCAGCGCGCAGAGCTACGGCGACGGCATCGTCTACCCCGACGGCGCCGACCGGATCGCTCGCTTCGCGATCGACCCGTGGCCGACGTGGACGTTCGAGCTGCCTCGTGTCGGCGAGCTCGTGCAGGAGGTCCTCGTCGCTCCCGGCACGACCGCGACGATCCTTTCCTGGCGGCTCGCGGCGCCGGAGCCCGGCGTCGCGCTCGCGGTGCGCCCGCTCCTCTCCGGTCGCGACTACCACGCGCTCCACCACGAGAACGCCGCATTCCGCTTCGCGTCGGAGGTCGCGCCCGGGCGCGTCGCGTGGCGCCCGTACGACGGCGTGCCCGCGGTCGCTGCCCTGCACGGCGGCTCCTTCGAGCCGGCTCCGGACTGGTATCGGAGCTTCCTGTACGCGCGCGAGCGAGAGCGCGCGCTCGACGACCACGAGGATCTCGCGTCCCCGGGCGTCTTCCTTTTCGACCTGTCCGCTGGCGAGGCGTTCCTGGTGTTGACGGTCGCCGACGTCGCCGCGGGCGACGCGCCGTGGCTCGACTCGCTCGCGCGAGCGCCGCTCGCCGAAGCGGTCGCGCGCGTCCGCGCGGCGGAGCGGGCGCGGAGGGCGGGCGACGGCGGTTGCCTCGAGCGCGCCGCGTCCGCGTACCTCGTGCGCGGCGCCCGCGGGCGCACGATCGTCGCCGGCTACCCCTGGTTCACCGATTGGGGTCGGGACACGTTCATCGCGCTCCGCGGGCTCTGCCTCGCCACCGGCCGGGTCGCGGAGGCGATCGACATCGTGCTGGCGTGGGCCGGGGCCGTCTCGCAGGGCATGCTCCCGAACCGCTTTCCGGATCGCGGCGAGGATCCCGAGTACAACGCGGTCGACGCGTCGCTCTGGTACGTCGTCGCGGTCCACGAGGTGATCGCGCACGCCGAGCGGAACGGGGTCTGGATCGCGTCGGAAGATCGCCGGCGCCTCCGGGACGCCGTGCTCGCCATCCTCGAGGGCTACGCCGCGGGCACGCGCTACGGCATCCGCTGCGACGACGACGGCCTGATCGCCGCCGGCGAGCCGGGCGTCCAGCTCACGTGGATGGACGCGAAGGTGGGCGACTGGGTCGTCACGCCGCGCATCGGAAAGCCGGTCGAGGTGCAGGCGCTCTGGCTGAACGCGCTCGCGACGGTCGCGGACGGCGACGAGCGCTGGCGCCGCCTCCGCGAGCGCGCGCTCGCGTCCTTCCGCGAGCGGTTCTGGAACGACGCGCGCGGCTGCCTCTTCGACGTCGTCGACGCGGATCACGTCGCCGGCCGGAACGATCCGGCGCTCCGCCCGAACCAGATCTTCGCGGTCGGCGGCCTGCCGCACGCGCTCCTCGAGGGCGAGCGCGCACGCCGCGTCGTCGACGTGGTGGAGTCGACGCTCGCGACGCCGATCGGCCTCCGCTCGCTCGCGGCCGGCGAGCCGGGTTACGTCGCGCACTACCGCGGCTCGCCGCGCGAGCGCGACGGCGCGTACCACCAGGGCACCGTGTGGCCATGGCTGCTCGGTCCCTTCGTCGAGGCGTGGCTGCGCGTGCGGAGCGGCGCCCCGGAAGCGGTGCGCGCGGCGCGCGAGCGCTTCCTGCCGCCGCTGCTCGCTCACCTCGACGATGCCGGCATCGGCCACGTCTCGGAGATCGCCGACGCGGAGCCGCCGCACCGGCCGTGCGGCTGCCCGTGGCAGGCGTGGTCCGTCGGCGAGGCGCTCCGCATCCTGGCGCTCCTCGCGCCGTCGACGGCCGGCTGACGATCCGAGCGGTGCGAGCGCGGGCGGTCGCACCGCCCGCGCTCGCACTCCCGTCGGAGAGGGTGCCCCGATCCCTCAGCGCCCGCAGACGAGCGACGCGCCGTCGGCGGCGCGCTGGCACCCGCTCGCGAAGTCCGTCTCTCCGCACTCTCCCGCGCCAGCGATCGGCGCGGCGAGCGCGAGCGTCGCGCGGAGGGGGTCGAACGTCGAGAAGTCGGCGCGGCGCGTCTTCAGCGTGAAGCGGACCGCGTCCGGCGTCGCCGCGGCGCGCCGCAGGCGAAGCCACTTGACCGGGCTCGCGGCGTGCTGGTCGCGGAACACGAGCAATGTGCCCTGCTGCTTGACGGACCAGCCGCGCGCCGCGGCCGCGTCCCACGCGCCGGCGGGGAGGACCTCGTCGAGGACGACACCGAGCGCCGCGTCCTCGAGCACGACGTGGGCGCCCCGCTGCACGACGGCGTTCCACGCGTCGCCGCTGATCGCGAACCGGCCGGTGAGCTTCGCGACCTGCTCGCCCGCGGGCGCGTCGAGCGCGATGATCTTCAGAACCGCCGGATCCATCGGCGCGCCGAGCGTGCAGGCGTCGCACGCGTCGCCCGTGCCGTCGCCGTCGGCGTCGAGCTGATCCGGGTCCGGCGTCGCCGGGCAGAGGTCGATCGCGTCGCACGTGCCGTCGCCGTCCTCGTCGGGAAGCCGCTGGTCGACGCAGGCCGCCGTGCTGCCGTCGCACGAGTCGGCGACGTCGCACGCGTCCGCGGCCGCGCGGCACCCGGTCCCCGCCGGCGCGATCTCGCAGGTCTCGGTGCAGCAGGCGCTGTCCGGTGCCGACGGGTCGCACGCCTCTCCCGGATCGATCATCCCGTCGCCGCAGTCGTCGGCGACGAAGCGCGCGAAGGCGACGTCGTCGTCGTTCGCGTGCCGGATGCTGCCGGCGACGACGATCGCGCCGTCGGCCTGGATCGCAACCGCGTTGGCGCGATCCGCGGTGCCGCCGAAGGGAAAGGCGATCACGCTGCCCGCGAAGTGGGGGTCGAGGGTGCCGTCGACGCGATAGCGCGCGAGCGCCGCGACGTCCTGGCCGCCGCTTCGCGCGACGCCGGCGACGGCGATCCGACCGTCCGGCGAGAGCGCGACGGCGCGGCCCTCGGACGACGTCCCGAACGCGGTCGTGACGATGCCGCCGTCGCCGAAAGCGGCGTCGAGCGCGCCGCCGCCGTCGAAGCGGGCGAGCGCGATCTGGAAGTTCCCGTCGATCCGCGCGCGGCCCGCGACCACGATGCGCCCTTCGTCGTCGAGCGCGAGCGCATTCCCGAAGGCGTCGCCGGTCGAGAAGCGGACGCGCGTCGAGCCGCCGTCTCCGAAGGAGGGGTCGAGCGCGCCCGTCGCGTCGAAGCGCGCGACCGCGAGCGCGTACTGCCCGCCGAGGGCGGAGTACCCGCCGATGACGATCCGACCGGCAGCGTCCAGCTCGACCGCCGCCGCCTCGTCGTTGCCGCTTCCGATCGCCGCGATCGCGATCCCGCCCGCGCCGAACGTCGCGTCGAGCCGGCCGTCGCTCTCGTAGCGGACGAGCGCGACGTCGCGGTTCGCCGTCGACTTGGTGTATCCGGCGGCGATGATGCGTCCGTCAGGCTGCACCACCACTCCGGCCGCGCGATCGTCGAACGGCCCGATCGACGTGATCACCACGCCGCCCGTGCCGAAGGTCGCGTCCGGCGTCCCGTCGGCGAGGAGCCGCGCGACCGCGAAGTCCTCGCCGCTCGTCACGCGGCTGAAGCCGGCGAGGACGATTCGGCCATCGCCGTCGAGCGCGACCGCGCGCGCGCGCTCGAAGCCGCCCGCGAGGTCGAACGTCCGCACGCCGCCGGCAGCGAAGCTCGGGTCGAGCGTGCCGTCGGCGCGGAGGCGGAGCGCGAGGAAGTCGTCGTCGCTCGCCGCCGACGATCCGGCCGCGACGATCCGACCGTCGGGCTGGAGCGCGAGCGCGAACGCGAAGTCGTCGAGGTGGCCGACCGGGACCGTCACGATCCCGGTGCCGCCGAAGCTCGGGTCGAGGGTGCCCGACGGCCCGGCGAGCGCCGTCGCGGCGTGCGCGAGCCCGACGGCGACGGCGAGGAGAGCGGCGCCGATCGAGCCGTGCGCGCGCGCGCTTCCGCTCCGCCACGCGCGGCTCACGCGCGCTGTCTCGTTCGCTCGACTGTCTTTCGGCACGAAGCTCGACTTTCCCGGCCGCGCCGGGACGCGGCCAGACGGGCCATCGCCGCTCCAGCAGGCCGCGTGCCGACCGACATCGGCGATTTTGCTGCGATGTCGCGGGGCGCGAGTGCGCTGGAATCTGCCGGCATCTTGCACGCGCACCAGCTGTGACGCGAACGCGATTCTCGTCGGCCGCGGTGGGACGTTTTGCCGCACCGGGACAATGCGACTCACCGCGAGCGGCCGAAAAACGCACGCCATCCCTCGAATTCTCCGCTGCGCCGGGCCGTCCAAGGGCGCGGTGCGCAGCGCCTTCGTCCCCCCTCTCGAGCCCGACGGACGACCCGGCTCTCGCGCTCCGGCGAGGGGAGACGCCGCGCCGATTCTTTCTCGCTCCGCGCACGGCGCGGCCGCGGTCGTGCTGATGTCGGTTTTTCTTTTCTTGCAGCGCGCGGCGCCGGCGGATGGCGCCGCGCCGGCGCCCGAGCCGGCGACGCCGGCGGTCCTCACCCCGGCCGACTACGCGGACGACGGCGCTCTCGTGCGCCTCGTGTGGCAGCACGAGCCGAGCGTCCTCGAGGCGCGCGCGGCGGCGGAGCGCGCCGCCTCCGAGGTGGTGCGCGCGCGCACGTACCCCAACCCGACGCTCGACTTCACGTGGGGCACGATCCCGGTCGGTCCGACGAACCCGCCGGATCTCGCCGACCCGATCACGAACGTCCCGAACTACACCTTCGGGCTGTCCGAGCTCGTCGAGATCGCGAAGCGCGGGCCGCGCGAGGCGGCGACCGTGGCGGAGTTCGAGCAGGCGGACAGCCAGGCGCGCGCGACCCTCCTCGCGAAGACGTTCGACCTCCTGCGCGCGATCGGCAAGATCGCTCGCTCGCAGGTCCGCCTCGCCAGCATGGCCGAGCTCGTGTCGGCCTCGAACGAGCTCCTGGACCTCGATCGCGCGCGCGCCGCGCACGGCGATGTCGCGCCGGTCGACGTCGAGCGCGCCGAGGTGGAAGCCGTCCGGCTGCTCGCGAGCCGCGACCGCGAGGTCGCCGACCTCAACGCCGCCCGCGCCGAGTGCACGGCGATCGTCGCGACCGGGTGTCCCGAGTTCGCGTCGCCGCACGACGCGCGGCGGTTCCTGGTGCGCGCGACCGACGCGGCGATGCCGAGCGGCTGGTCGCACGACATCGAGGATCGCCGGCCGGACGCGCGCGCCCTCGCGGCGGGGATCCGCGCCGCGGAGCAGCGCGAGCTGCTCGGGCACCGGAAGGTCGTCCCCGACGTCACGGTGCGCGTCGGCTACACGTACGACACGTTCGTCGTGTCCGGGAACCAGCGGAACAGCCTCGCGCTCGGCGTGCAGGTTCCGCTTCCCGTGCTCGACCGCGGCCAGGCCGACGTGATGGCGGCGCACTCCGCCGCATCCATGCTCGCGGAGGAGCGCCGCGCGGTCCTCGCGTCCGGGAAGCTCGCGCTCGAGTCGGCGATCCGCCAGCGCGACGTCCTGCGATCGCGCGCGAAGCAGCTCGACGTGGCGCTCGCGAAGGCGCGCTCGGTCCGCCAGACGATCGAGGAGACGTCGCGCCGGGGCGGCGTCGCGATGTCCGACGTCCTGCTCGCGCGGCGCTCCGTCCAGGAGCTGATCCTCGAGCGCGACGACATCGATGCCGAGGCGTTCGAGGCCGCTCTGCAGATGCGCCAGACGGCGGCCCTGCTGCCCGGCGTCGCCGCACCACCCGAGGAACCCCGTCCATGAGCGAGATGCGATCGCCCCTTCGAGTCTCGGCCGAGGTCCCGGCCGACGGGTCGTCCGTGCGCGCCTGGCGCCGCACGGCGGCGATCGCCGGGATCGCCGGCGTGCTGGTCCTGGCGGCGGTGGTCGCGTACCGGTCGCGACGCCGCGAGGAGGAGCAGCCCCACCCGTTCACCGTCGCCGGAGACACGGTGACGATCCCGGACGGGTCGCCGAGCTGGCGCTTCGTCGAGCTCGCCGAGGCGTCGGTCGCCGAGCGCGTGCCGGTCGAGCCCGAACCCGCGCGCGTCGCGTTCGACGAGGCGCGGTCTTCGCCGGTCTTCGCTCCGCTCGCGGGCCGCGTCGAGTCGGTCTCGGCGCTCCTCGGGCAGCGCGTGCGGGAGGGCGACCGGCTCGTCTCGATCCGGTCCGCTGCTCTCGTCGACCTCTTCAAGGAGCGCGACGTCGAGCGGACGCGCGAGGCCGCGAAGGCGAAGGAGCTCGAGCGCGTGCGGGCGCTCGTCGGCCTGCACGCGCTTCCGGAGAAGGATCTCGTCGCCGCCGAGCAGGACCTCCGCGAGGAGCGGCTCGCGCGCGAGGCGAGCGAGCGGAAGCTGAGCAGCCTCTCGGTGTCGCCGGAAGGCGAGGAGGTCTACTGGCTCACGGCGCCGCGCTCGGGCGTCGTCGTGGAGCGCGCCGTCCTCCGCGGCGACGAGGTCGGGCCGGACCGCGCGAGCCCGCTCTTGGTGGTGGCCGACCTCGACGAGGTGGTCGTGACGGCCGACGTGCCGGAGTCGCGCGTCGCGCAGCTCCGCGTCGGACAGGAGGCGGGCGTCACGTGGAGCGGCGGCGACGCGCCGGCGGTCACCGGCCGCATCGAGTACGTCGGCGAGGTCATCGATCCGCAGCGCCGCATGGTGAGCGTCCGGGTGCGCGTCGCGAACCCGGAGCACGCGCTCCGCCCGAACGCGTTCGTGCAGGTCGCCTTCTCGGAGAGCGGACCGCGTCACGTCGTCGTCGATTCCGAGGCCGTCGTGACCGACGATCGCAAGGCGTTCGTGTTCGTGCGTCCCGCTGGCCGCGCCGACGCGCTCGACAAGCGTTTCGTCAAGACGGGCTGGGAGCGCGACGGCAAGGTCGAGATCCTGTCCGGCCTCGAGCCCGGCGAGACCTACGCGCGCAAGGGCGCGGTCCTCCTCCAGAACGCGATCGACCTCGCGAACTGAGCGCACCGCGTGTTCGAGCACGTCGTCGACTTCTCGCTCCGGAACCGCGTCGCGGTCTTCTTCTTCACGCTGGTCGTGATCGTCGCCGGCGTGGCGGCGTTCCGCGGGCTCACGATCGAGGCCTTTCCCGATCCGACCGACACGCAGGTCAACGTCATCACGCTCTTCCCCGGTCAGCCGACCGAGGAGATCGAGCGCCAGATCGGGCTTCCGATCGAGCGCGCGCTGAACGGCACGCCGGGGCTCGCGCGCCTCCGGAACCTCTCGCTCTTCGGTCTTTCGTTCGTCACGCTCACGTTCGAGGACGGCGTCGATCCGCTGTTCGCGCGCTCGCAGGTCCTCGAGCGCCTGCGCGACGCCGAGCTGCCGGACGGCGTCACGCCCGAGCTCGGCCCGCTCGCGACGCCGATCGGCGAGATCTATCGCTACACGCTGTCGGGCGCGGGCGGCGACCCGATGCGCCTCCGGAGCGCGCAGGAGTGGGTGGTGCGACCGCGCCTCCTGCGCGTCCAGGGCGTCGCCGACGTCGTCAGCTACGGCGGGCTCGTGAAGGAGATCCAGGTCGAGCCGTCGCCCGCGAAGCTCGCCGCGTACGAGCTCACGATCGAGGACGTCGAGAACGCGATCCGGAAGGCGTCGCAGAACGCGAGCGGCGGCATCCTCACTCGCGGCGCCGAGCAGATGGTGATCCGGAGCGAGGGGCTCTTCCGGAAGCTCGACGACATCGCGTCCGTGCACGTCGCGACGCACGACGGAACGCCGGTCTCGGTGCGCGACGTCGCCTCGGTGGTGGAGGGCTGGGCTCCGCGCCAGGGCGTCGTCAGCCGCGGGACGGACCTCGACGCGGTCGAGGGGATCGTCCTCATGCGGCGCGGCGAGAACCCGACCGCCGTGCTCGAGCGCCTCCGCGACGCGGTCGACGACCTGAACCAGCGCATCCTGCCCGACGGCGTGCGGGTCTCGTCGTTCTACGACCGCACCGACCTCGTGAGCACCACGCTGCGGACGGTCGCGGAGAACCTCGTCCTGGGCGCGGCGCTCGTCGTGCTCGTCCTCTTCGTCTTCCTGCTCGATCTCCGGGCGGCGCTCATCGTGGCGACCCTGATTCCGCTCTCGCTGCTGTCGGCATTCATCTACCTGCGCGCGCGCGGCATGAGCGCGAACCTGCTCAGCATGGGCGCGGTCGACTTCGGGATCATCGTCGACGGCGGCGTCGTCATCGTCGAGAGCATCGTCCGGCGCCTCCACGCCGCCGCCCTCGAGCCGCAGATGCCGCACGAGGCGCTCGTGCGGACGGGCCTCGAGGGCCGGATCCGGCACGCGGTCGCGGACGTCGTCCGGCCCACGATGTTCTCGCTCATGATCATCATCGCGGCGTACCTTCCGATCTTCCTCCTCCAGCGCGTCGAGGGGCGGATCTTCGCGCCCATGGCGAACACCGTCGTGGCCGCGCTCGTCGGCGCGCTGCTCTTCTCGATCACGCTCGTCCCCGTGCTCGCGACCGTCTGCTACCGGCATCCCATCCGCCACCGCGAGTCGCCGGTGCTGCGCGTCGCGCTGCGCGCGTACCGCCCGACGCTCGCGTGGGCGCTGCGGCGGCCGTGGTGGGTGCTCGCCGGCAGCATGTGCGCGCTCTTCGCCGCCGGCGCGACGCTCTCGCAGCTCGGCTCGGAGTTCCTCCCGGAGCTGAACGAGGGCTCGATCTACGCGACCTTCACGCTCCCGCCCGACATCAGCCTGAACGAGGCGCGGCGCCTCGTGCCGCGCATCGGCGAGATCCTGGCGCAGCAGCCGGAGGCGGACGCGGTGCTGTCGCAGCTCGGGCGACCGGAGGACGGCACCGATCCGACACTCACGAACAACCTCGAGTTCTTCGTGCGGCTCAAGCCGCCCGACAGGTGGCCGGCGGGCACGCGCTCGATGGAGGACGTCGTCGCGCGCCTCACGCGCGAGCTCGGCGCGATCCCCGGCCTCGAGATGAACTTCTCGCAGCCGATCCGCGACAACGTGAACGAGAACATCTCGGGCCAGTTCGGGCAGATCGCCGTCAAGATCTACGGCGACGACCTCGGCCTCCTGCAGGCCGCCGCCGAACACGTCAAGGACGCGGTCGCGGGAATCGCGGGCGTCGCCGACCTCGGCATCGTGAAGAGCAGCGAGATCGACCAGGTCCACGTCGAGCCCGATCGGGCCGCGCTCGGCCGCTACGGCGTCGACATGGAGGACTTCCAGCACGCGCTGCAGGCGGCGCTCTCGGGTCAGCCGGTCGGCGTCTTCTGGGAAGGCGAGGCGCGCCACGACATCGTGCTGCGGATGCCGGAGGGCGCGCGCAGCGACGCGGAGAAGATCCGCCGGCTCCGCATCCCGGTCGCGGGCGGCATCACCGTGCCGATCGAGATGCTGGCGCGCGTCGACCTCGGGACCGGGCGCGCGGCGATCAGCCGCGAGAACGGCCATCGCTACGTCGGCATCCGGATGAACGTCCGCGGCCGCGACCTCGGCTCGTTCGTGAACGAGGCGCGGAGCGCGGTCGCGAAGAGCGTCGCGCTGCCTCCCGGGATGACGATCGAGTGGGGCGGCGAGTTCGAGAGCAAGGAGCGGGCGATGCACCGGCTGGTCCTCGTCGTGCCGGTCGCTCTGCTCGTGACGCTCGTGCTCCTCTTCAACGCCTTCGGGTCGTTCGCGCCCGCGGTGCTCGTCCTGCTGAACGTGCCGTTCGCGCTCGTCGGCGGCGTCGCCGCGCTGGCGTGGGTCGGGATGCCGCTGTCGGTCTCCGCCGCCGTCGGCTTCATCGCGCTCATCGGGCAGGCGTCGCTGAACGGCGTGCTCGTCCTCTCCGCGATCCTCGACCGCCGCGGCCGCGGCCGGCCGCTCGACGCCGCGATCGTCGAGGGCGCCGTCGACCGCCTGCGGCCCGTCCTCATGACGGCGGCGCTCGCCGCGCTCGGCCTGCTGCCGGCCGCGATGAGCCGCGCGATCGGGAGCGAGGTCCAGCGTCCGATCGCGGTCGTGATCGTCGGCGGAACGCTGAGCGCGTGCGTCCTGACGCTGGTCGTCCTGCCGGCGATGTACGGCCTGTGGGCGCGCGCGATCGATCGCCTGTTCCCGCGCCGCGCCGCGGTCGCGGCGCCGCTCCCAGCCGCCTGAGTTGAGCGCCAGGAACGTGAGTCGAGACGCGAGCGAGGCGAGCCCGCGGGGAGTTCGGCTTTGCCGAACGGGGCGAGGGAGCGATCGCCTCGTCGAATCAACGTGCGCGGAAGCGGGCGGCGTCATTCGACGTCACGCCGGCGCCGGAGAACGATGCCTCCCAGCACGCGCCGCCGTCGCGCGTCGTCGTCTGCAGGCGGACGGGTAGGGCGAGCGCGGCGTCGCGACCCGGGAGGAGGGCGCCCTTGCCCTTCACGTCGACGAGGCCGTGCGCCCCCACGCCGGGCTCGAGGCGGATCGCGGTCAAGCCGCCGGGCGACCCGCTCGCATCCTTCATCCGGAAGCCGCCGGTCGGCGTCCGCGTCCAGCGCGCTCCGCCGCCGCGGGCACCGGTCGCGAGCACGCGGCCGCCCGCGTCGTAGAGGCACACGGCGACCTCGCCGCCCGCGGTCGGATCGGCGAGCTCCGACGGATCGATCGCCCCCGACCAGCGGACCTTCAGGCTCCGGCGTGCCGCGCTCGACGGCCGCTTCCAGTCGATGGAGGCCGGTGTCGCGGCCGCACGGCAGCCCGCGATCGGCGAGGGCGGGCAGAGCGACGTGACGCCGATGTCGATCGGCGCGATCTCGGTCGCCGTCGCCCCCGCGTCGTCGCGCACGGTGAGGCGCACGTGGTACGTGCCCGGCTTCGCGTACGCGTGGACGGGCGCGGCGCCGGTCGCGAGCGAGCCGTCGCCGAGGTCCCAGTCCCAGGCGGCGATCGACCCGTCCGGGTCGGTCGACCCGGCGGGCGAGAACGAGACCGCCTCGCCGAACGCGGGCTCGTCGGGCGCGACGTCGAACGCCGCGGACGGCGAAGCGTCCCCGGGGGGCGCGGTGTCGAGCAGAACGACCTCGACGTCCTCGGGCCCGATCGAGCCGACGAGCATCGCGCCGTCGTACGCGAGGCCGTGCTCGGCGCGCGCCGGGAAGACGACGTGCGCCGGCGCGCGCGCATCGCCTCCGACGGCGATCGACACCGGGTGCGCGGCGGCGGTGTCGGTACAGACGACGATCGCGAGGACGCGTCCGTCGAGCCGCCAGACGGCGGCCGGCACGCGCGCGTCGCCGGTCGCGATCTCGCTGCGCGTGCCGGCGAGGAAGAACGGCGCAAGGCTCTTCAGCTCGACGACCTCGCGCGCCAGCTCCGACCAGAGCGCCGGGTTCGCGGTCGGAAGGAACCCGTTCTCGCCCCACGCCGTGTACCAGAGGACGCCCTTCGCGCCGCGGACGAGCGCGTCGAACACCATGTTCCGCTCCTCGCGCTCGGTCGGCCAGCGCGGCGCGCCGGTGAACGTGCGGCCCTTCCAGCGAAAGGCCTGCGGGGTCGCGAGGAAGACCTGTCCCGTGCCGGCGAGCTGATCGCGCACCCAGGCGAAGGAGTCGGCGTTCTCCTGGAGCCACTCCGGCTCCTCGTTGTTGCCGGCGGAGACCGGGTAGCTCTGGAACCCCATGACGTCCATCGTTTCGGCGTACTCGGCGATCCGGAAGCCCGGGAACGCGCCGCCGCTGCCGAACGCGACGTGGCTCGGCGCGAGCGAGTGCACGCGGTCGGTCCGGTCGGCGACTTCCGACGGCGGCCGGCGGAGCGGCCCGGTGTAGGGCGCGTTGAAGTCGTCGGAGACGTTCCAGCCCATGATCGCTGGGCGGTCACGCCACTTCTGGATGAAGTCGTCCGGGCCGTTCGCGGGCCACGGCACCTCGCCGATCACGAGGAGGCCGCGTGTGGCCGCGGCGTCGAGCAGATCGCCGACGCTGGCGCGGATGTCGAGCGTGGGATGGATCAGGTTGAAGCCCGCGTCGGCGATGACCTCGAGGTCGGGGATGGTCTTCCCGCCGGTGCGGTTCCCGATCCAGGAGGTGTGCACGATCCCGATCGGGAAGAACGGCGCGCCGTTCACCACCAGCGTGCCGTCCGGCGCGACCGACGCGGTGGCGGCGCGCGCGACATCGGCGCCGACGGCGACGGTCGCCCCCGTGAGCGCGACCGCGACCGAAAGGCGCACCACGAGCGCGCACGCGTCGTAGCCCCGACACACGGCGTTTTCTATTTCAGACGGACGAGTCGCACGCCACCCTCGGAATCACCCGTGAGGGCGGCGTCGCCGGAGAGCAGCGCCCGCAGCGAGTCGCCGAGCAGCTCGGCGCGCCACCCGGCGGCGAGCCGCCCGCTCGACCGGCCGCCGGCGAGCGACTGCACGTCGGCGCGGTTCGCGAGGAGGCTCGGCTCGATGCCGCGCTCGTCGGCGACCTGCGCGATGAGCGCCAGCCCGAGCGCGACCGCGGGCCCGAGCCGGTCCTCGGTCGGCTCGCCAGCCGGAGGCATGTGGACCTCTTGCGGCTTCAGCGCCTCGCCCGCCGCGACCGCGGCGAGGATCGCGGAGGCGGTGCCGTCTCGGACCGCGCGCGAGTCGAGCCCGCGCACCTCGCGGAGCTGCTCGGGCGTGTGGGGCGGCCGATGCACGATGCCGGCGAGCGCGAGGTCCGACAGCACGAAGCGGGGCGGGATGTCGCGCGCCTGCGCCGTCCGCTCGCGCCACGCCGCGACCTCCTGCGCGACGCCGCGCGCCTTCCCGCGCAGGCTCCGGCTCCCCTTGATCCGCCACCACGCGGTCTCGGGCTCCCCCGGCCCCATGCGGCGCGTCCGGAGCCGCTCGCACTCCTCCTCGATCCACGACAGCACGTCGGCTGCGGTTGCGCGACGTACGAGCTCGGCGTGGATCGCGAGCAAGTGCTCGACGTCGGACGCGGCGTACGCGATCTGCCCCGCGTCGAGCGGTCGACGCGTCCAGTCCGTGAGCCGATCGCCCTTCGGCAGGCGGCGGCCGGCGACGTTCTCGACCAGGCGCGACAGCGACGCGAAGCCGAGCCCGAGGAACGCTGCCGCGATCTGGGTGTCGAAGAGGCGCGCGGGCACGGCCTCGCACTCCTGCCGCAGCACCTCGAGGTCCTGCTCGGCGGCGTGGCAGACGGTGAGCGTCGGCCCCTCGAGAAGCGCTCGCAGAGGGCCGACGTCGACCGCGAGCGGATCGACCACCGCGACCCCGTCCTTCCACGCGAGCTGCACCAGGGCGAGGTGCGGAAAGTAGGTCTTCTCGCGGTGGAACTCGGTGTCGACCGCGATCGCGGGCTCGTCGCGCAGCAGGGCCACGAGCTCCACGAGCTCCGCCTCGGTCGCGATCCAGCGCGGCTCCGCCACGCCGAAACCATATCGGACGACGCCGGTGTCGAGCTACGCGCTGCTTTCGGCGTACTCGAGCCGCGCGCGCTCGTGCGGGGCGGCGAGGTCGAGAGCCGGTCCGACCGGCACGATGCCGGTCGGGTTGATCCCGCGATGGCTGCCGTAATAGTGCCGCTTGATGTGCGAGAAGCTCACCGTGTCGGCGACGCCCGGCACCTGGTAGAGATCGCGCAGGTAGCCCGACAGGCTCGCGTAGTCCGCGATCCGCCGCAGGTTGCACTTGAAGTGCCCGTAGTAGACCGCGTCGAAGCGGACGAGCGTCGTGAAGAGGCGCCAGTCCGCCTCCGTGAGCCGGCCGCCGACGAGCCAGCGCCGCGTCGCGAGGCGCTCGTCGAGCCAGTCGAGGGTCGCGAAGACGTCGTGGAAGGCGGCCTCGTACGCGTCCTGGGCGGTCGCGAACCCGGCGCGGTAGACGCCGTTGTTGACGTTCGGGTACACGCGCTCGTTCACCGCGTCGATCTCGTCGCGAAGGCCCTCCGGGTAGAAGTGCACCGAAGCGTCGCCGATCGCATCGAACTCCGCGTCGAGCATCCGGATGATCTCGGACGACTCGTTGTTGACGATCGTCCGGCGCTCGCGGTCCCACAGGACCGGAACGGTGACGCGGCCGGTGTAGCGCGGGTTCGCCGCGAGGTAGATCTCGTAGAGGTAGCGCGCCCCGAGGATCGGGTCCGGGGTGCAGCCCGGGCCGTCGCCGAACGTCCACCCGTTCTCGAGCATGAGCGGGTCGACGACCGAGAGGGAGATCGCCTCCTGGAGGCGCTTCAGCTTCCGGAAGATCAGCGTACGCGACGCCCAGGGGCAGGCGAGCGAGACGTACAGGTGATAGCGGCCGGCCTCGGCCGGAAAGCCGGACGATCCGTCGCGCGTGATGCGGCTCCGGAACGACGCGTCCTCCCGCACGAAGCGACCGCCGCTCGACTTCGTGTCGTACCAGCGGTCGACCCATTTTCCGTCGACGAGGAGACCCATCGCCACCTCCCGCGCGCGGCTTCGGCGCGCGCGAGCTCTCGTCGGACGATACGCGCGCGGCCGAGCGGTCGCGAGGCCCCGCGCTACCGGCGGAACGGGGCGGCGAGCGAGCCGGAGAGCGAGCCGGAGAGCGAGGGCCGACCGTCGCCCCCCGGAAGGCCGGTCACGATGCGCCTTCCGGAGTCGCTCCACTGAAGCGTCCGAAACGCGCGGTCCCAGATCGTGAGCACCGTTCCGAAGTTCGAGTCGAGCTCGCGAACCTCGCGCGAGTGGTGCCAGCGATGGAGCGCGGGAGTGACGAAGGCGACCGACAGCACGCGCTCGAAGCCGCGGGGAAGGTCGAAGTTGCCGTGCTCGAGGATGTTCGCGAACGCGAAGACGGCCTCGAACGCGAGGACGCCGGCGACGGGAGCGCCGAGGATCACGACCGCGGCGAGCCGGATCGGGAGCGAGAGGAGGAGCTCGCCCGGATGGAAGCGAAGCGCGGTCGATACGTGGAAGTCGCGATCGGCGTGGTGCACGCGATGGAACCGCCAGAGAAACGGCACCCGGTGGTTGGCGCGGTGCCACGCGTACGAAACGGCGTCGAGCGCGAGCACGGTCGCCACGAGCGCGAGCGAGGACGGCACCGCGAGCGCCCGAAGGATCCCGACCCCGCGATCTTCGGCCCAGCGCGCGACCGTGCAGGCGCACGCGCCGCACGCGAGCCCGATGACCGCGGCGTTCACCGCCCAGAGCCCGAGGTTCGTGCGCCACGCCGGGCGTAGGCGCGCGTGAGGCGCGGCGCGCTCGAGCGCCATCCCGGCAGCGAGCGCGACCACGAACGCGGCCCCGCGGAGCACCTGGAACGACTGCTCGTCCACGACGGCATCATACATGGTCGCTCCCCTGCAACGCCCGTCGCGCGGGCGCCACACGCGCCCGGCTTCTCCGGGCTTCGGATCGCGCGATTCTGCACGTGCGGCGGTGGCGCGATCGTTGCACCGCCATCGGTCGTCGCCCGCACTGTCGCGCGGGCGGGAGGTGAGCCGTGGATGCCATCGGCGTCGGATCGGAGGTGTCGGGCTGGCTGGCCGCGCTCGGCCCGTTCGCGCTCGTCGGCGCCGGCGTGCCGCTTCTCGCGAGCGGCGTCCGGCGGTGGGCGCGCGTGCGCCAGGAGGCGCGCGACCCCGAGCGGGCGCTGCTGATCGCGCTCGGCTTCCGGCGCGCGATCATCGGGCTGTGCGCGCTCGTGTTCGGTCTGGCGTGGATGCTCTCCGTCGGCTGGCTGATGGCGATCGCGGCGATCGTGGTGGGCGAGGAGACGCTCGAGTCGAGCGTGCTCATCGCGGCCTTGCGAGATGGCGCGCGCGCCCGCCGCCCCGCCACCACGGTTGGTGCCTGAAGATCCGCGCGCTTTGCGCGCGGCCGAGCCAAGCGATCCGGGCAGTGGGGCCCCGTTTGGCTTTGCCGAACGGGGCGAGGGGAGAGGTCCCCTCGTTCAACGACCTCGGCGGTACGCTTCGAACAGCGCGCGGTCGCGCGGTCCGTACGCGGCGTCGCGGTCGGCGGGCGCAAGCGCGCGCAGCAGGTCGCCGTACGCGTCGCGGTGGCGCGCCGCGTTCTCCGCGGGCGTCGGCTCGCCGTGCTCGCGCGCGCGCCTTGCGAGCTCTTCGAGCAGGGCGGGATCGGCGGCCAGGCGGGCGAGCGCGCCCGCGACCTGCGCGGGATCCTCGGCGACGATCCCGGCTCCGGTCGCGCGCGTCCGCTCCGCGAGCGCGCCGCGATCCGAGACGATCGCGGGAACGCCGGCCGCCCACGACTCGCTCAGCGTGTAGCAGAACGTCTCGTCCCAGGGAGAAAGCAGCACCGTCGCGTCGATCCCGTTCGCGACCAGGAGGCCGACAATCTCCTCGCGCGCGTAGCGGCCGTGGAAGCGGATGCGCGCGGGGTCGCCGACCGCGTCGCGCGCGCGCTCGGGGAACGCGAACGCGTTCGAGTCGCCGAAGACGTGCCACTCGACGTCGAGCGGCCGGGCGAGCTCCATTGCCGCGAGCGCGGGCTCGGAGCCCTTCCATGGCGCCGCGACCGCGCCGACGAGCGCGACGCGCAGGGGGCCGGGCGAGCGCGTCCGCGTCGCGAGGCGGGGACGGTCGTAGCCGTACGGGATGACGCTCCACGCGAGCGCCGCACCCGGGAAGGCGCGATCGACGATCGCGCGCGTCGCGTTGCACGGAGCGATGACCGCCGCCGCGTTCTGGAGGAGCAGCCGGAACTCGACGCGATGCTCGTGCACGCACGCGTCCGGATCGCGCGGCGGGGCGATGCCGCAGGCGCGGAACCAGCCGTCGAGGCAGCGCCGGCGCTCCGCGGGGGCGGCGTCGTCGCACGGGCAGCGCGCGGCGGTAGAGAGGTCGAGCAGGTTCCAGCTCGGGCAGACGCAGTAGTAGTCCTGCACGGTGTACGCGTACGGCACGTCGCGGGCGGCGAAGACGCGCCAGGTCGCGACCGGCCACCACGCGAGGTGATGGACGTGCGCCGCGCCGACGCCGAAGCCGTCGACGAGATCGGCGGCGTGCTCCTCGAGCGCCGGATCTCGCAGGGTGAACCGGCGCGCGGGCTCTTTGGCGCCCGGCGGGCGCGGCACGGCGTGGAGGCGTGCGGTCGCGATGTCGCCGCGCTCGACCTCGGCGACCCGGGTCGTGTCGCCGGCCGGCCACGCGATCAGCGCGCGCGGCAGCGCGAGGCTCCGCACGAGGTCGAGCACGTGGTACTGCGTCCCGCCCATGTTCTCGCGGCGCGGGTCGGCGAGCGGGTTCGCGTGCAGGAGGAAGAGGAGGGCGGGGTGGCGGCGCGCCGCTCGCCGCGCCAGGTGGTATCGCAGCCCCTCGTGCAGCTCGGCGAGCGGGTTCGCGGCGATGAAGGACTGCGCCGCGGCGCGATAGCCCGGGTGGAGGCGCTCGACGACGGCCAGGTGCTCCGCTTCGAGCCGGCTCGCTTCGTCGCCGAAGGAAGCGCCGCCGCGGTGGTACACGAACGCGTCGTCGCAGAGCCGCACCTCGAAGCCCGCCGCCTTGGCGCGCTCGCAGAGGTCGTTCTCCTCGCCGTAGCCCCGCCCGAAGCGCTCCTCGTCGAAGACGCCGACGGCGTCCAGCACCTCGGCACGGACGTACATGCAGAAGCCGTGCGCGGTGACGACCTCGGGACGGCGCCGCGGCGACGTTCCGCCGACGAGGTCGGCGAAGCCGTCGACGTCGAGCCCTGCGGGGATCTCGTTCGCCCGCATGAACTCCGGCACGCCGAAGATCGTCCCGTTGTTCGTGAAGGGCGATACGATCCCGGTTCTTTCGGTCGCGCGCGCGGCGTCGGCGAGGCGCTCGAGGAAGCCGGCCGTCGCGATCGTGTCGCTGTTCATGAGGAGGACGTCGCGACCTTCGGCGGCGCGCATCCCGGCGTTGGCGCTCCGGACGAACCCGAGGTTGGAATCGTTGCGCAGGAGCCGCACGCGCCGATCGCGCACCGCGACCGCCTCGAGCCAGGCGCGGAGGTCGGCGTCCTCGCTCGCGTCGTCGACGAGGACGATCCGGGCGTCGCGCGGTGAGTGGCGGAGCACGCTCTCGACGCACGCGCGCGCGTCGTCCGTCGCATCGTGGATCGGAACGACGATCGCGACCCCGCCATTGCGGGGCGCCGGTGTCGGCACGGAAGAAGCCCCCGGCGTGGCCGCTTCCGCCGACGACGCGGGCGAGCATTCGCGGGCCGGTGCTTCCGCCGCCGCGGGCTGCGGCGGTGCTTCCGGCGCGGGCGGGATCGCGACCGACGAGCCGCCGGCGGCGCGCTCGTGGGCAAACAGCCGCTGCACGTCGATCCAGCCCTGCCAGTCCCACGGCCGCTCCCGGATCGCGCCCTCCATGACCGCCGCGACGCGCGCGAGGATCTCGCTCGCGTCCGCCGACGCGATCGCCGGGTGGAACCGGACCACTCGCCGCCCGCGATCGAGGAACGCGTCGAACGGCACCACCGGGATTCCGGCGCCGGCCGCGAGGCGGAGCGCGCCGATCGGAAGATCGACCGGGCGGCCGAACAGCTCCGCGCGCCCGGAATCGCGGAGGCCGAGCGCCGCGGGCGCGACGTCGAGCACCGCGATGACCGCGCCGCCGCGCGCGAGGTGCGAGGCCGGGCTCCGCACGTCCGCCCGCGGCGCGTTCGGTCCGACCGGCAGGACGCCGTCGCCGAGTTCGCGCCGGAGGTACGCGAAGCGGGCGCGGTCGATCGCGCGCCGGTAGCGGTTGCCGGTCGGGTCGGGGAGCGCGGCCAGCACCGCGGGGCGGAAGCCGCGCGTTAGGAGCGCGTCGTAGACGCGGAAGCCGCCGCCGATGTGGAACGTCGCGAACACCGCGCGGCCGGCCGGCGGGAGGTGGCTTTCGCCGTCGACGCGGAGAGCCGCGAGGCGGAGCGCGCGCGGCCAGAGCCACGCGGTGAGGCCGTCGAGGTCGTCGCACGCGAGCGAGGCGGCGAAGCCGCGCGCGGTCGCGGCGGCGAGCGCGTCGTCGCGCAGCACTTCGGCGGCGTTCGCCCGCACGACGCTCGCGACGTGGCGATGGCGCGCGCCGCCGAGCAGCGGCGTCAGGTCGCGCGTGAGCGCGTACCCCGACGGCGCGGGAAGGGCCGCCGCGAGGAGCCGCAGCGGCAGATCGCGATCGCGGAACACGCGCTACGCCCGCCCGCGCCGGCAGGGGACGGTCACCGCTCGCGCGGCCCGATCGAAACGACCTTGCGAGCGGCGGGGCGCGGCACGGGCTCGAGCGCAGGGCGAGACGGCGTTCCGGAGGCCGCGGTCGGCTCCGGCTCGCGCGCGGCGGGACGCTGCGCGTGCGCGGTCGCAGGTGCGGGGGAGCGCTCGCCAACCGCGACCTCCGCCGTCGTCGCAGCGCCGGCGCCGCGCGCGCCGCCGGCCGCGCGTGCGGCTTGCGCTTCTTCGCGCGTGCCCGCCGAACGCTCGCGCGCGCGCCTTCGAACCGCCAGCGCGCGCTTCGCGTCCCGGTAGCCGGCCTCCATCAGGTTCTGGCTCTTCCGGGGATAGGCGTTGAAGATCATGAACGGGTTCGCGCCGCTCCACTGCTCGCCCGGCTCGATCACGGTGACCGGCGTCTCGCCGACCTTTCCCTCGGAGATCGGTGCGTAGATGTAGCCCATGTTGCCGATCGTGCGCCAAAGCACGTCGGCCACGCGGCTCGTGAAGTCGACGAACGACGTGAACGTCCGCTTGTAGGGCAGCTCGCTCGTGATCGGGGCGAGGATGTAGACCTCCGTCGGCTGGAGGCCGAGCGCGTAGTCGAGCGGCACGTTCCACGCGAAGCCGCCGTCGACGTACCACTCGCCGCGGCACCGCACCGGCGGGAAGAGGAAGGGAATCGCGTAGCCGGCGCGCATGATGGTGCGGAGGTCGCGCCAGTCGGCGCAGTCCTTCTGGCCCATCATCTCGCCCGCGCCGCGCGAGAGGTTCAGGAGGATGAACTCGAGCTCGAGCCGGCTCTCGAAGACCTTCGGGAAGTCGACGTGCTCCTCGATCGCGCGCTGGAGGCGCCCCGCCGAGAAGAGCGAGAGCCCGAAGAGCGGGTTGTCGCGCAGGCTCGGCGACACGATCAGCGGAAGCGAGCGGAGGGTCCGCCAGGCTTCCTCGAGCGCCGGGATCCCGCCGCTCGCGTAGACGCACGCGTTGATCACGCCGATCGAGCTCGCGACGATGACGTCGGGCTTGATGCCCTGCTCGTCGAGGTACTTGAGCGCGCCGACGTGGTGCGCGCCGAGCGCGGCCCCGCCGCCGAGGATGAAGACGCGTCGGGTCTTGCGAGCCATCAGAAGAAGACGCTCCGCCTGCGGCGCAGGCCTTCCTCGAGCATCCCGCGGATGCGCTCCTTCACCTGTGCGACCTTCGCCTCGATCACCGCGTCCTCGTCGTTCGGGTTGCCCTTGAACTCCATCGGCTCGCCGAAGTAGATCCGGTACTTGACAGGCAGCGGGAGCGGCACGAGCACGAGCGGAAACGCCGGCATCGCGAGAAGGCGCGCGAGCGGCTTGAAGTTTCCCAGCGAGGGCGCCTGCTCCTCCGACCCGACGACCGCGATCGGAACGATCGGGGTGTTCGTCTGGAGGGCGAGCCGCATGAACCCGTTCCCGAACTCCTTCAGCTTGTAGCGCTCGCTGAAGCTCTTGTTCATGCCGCGGACGCCCTCCGGGAAGGCGATCACGGCTTCGCCGTGATGGAGCAGGTCGGTCGCGTTCTTGGGCGTGCCGACGACGCTGCCGGTCCGCACCATGATGACGTTGATGAACGGCACGGTCGGCAGCCAGTACTCGCCCATGCCGCGCACGATGCGCGGCGGCTCCGCCTCGAGGATGCAGGCGACCCCGATCATCGCCGCGTCGAGCGCGATCTGCCCTGCGTGGTTCGAGATGAGGAGGATCCGGCCCTCGGGCAGGTTCTCGATGCCGTGGGTCTCCACCCGGAACCAGTAGCGGTACATGAGCGCGGACGAGATGAGGGCGCGGCGGGCGACCTCGGTGTGGAAGCCCCACGGGTCGTAGCCGTAGCCGTTCACCTCCATCGGCGACCGCCGGATGCGGCGCGCGATCTCTTCCTCGAGGTCGCGCAGGAAGCCCGGCGCCAGGCCGTCGAAGCCGCCGGAGAGGAGCTGCGCGACGGCGTCGCTCGCCCAGTTGAGGAGGCTCCTCTCCTCGCTCCCGTCCTCGCTCTCGGCCGCGGTCGGAACGTGGGGCGCCGGACGCGGCGGCGCGACCTGGAGGTCCGCGTGACGCCGTCGCGCGCGCGTCTTCGCGCGCGCGCTCGAAACCGGTGGTCTCGTCTCGCCGACCGTCTTCGCCACGTTGCCTCCGCAGGCCGGCGCGTCAGCGCCGGACGCTCCTGAGCGTCTCCTCGAGCGTGAAGAGCGGCTGGAAAGCCGTCGCCTCGCGGAAGCGGCGGCCGTCGATCGTGCAAGGATACTTCGCGAAATTGATCGCGTCGGCCGGGAGCGGGTAGAAGCCGTAACGGAAGAGGCGGCGGATCGCGGCGCGCGCGGCCATCTCGAGGAGGGGCACGGCGGTCCCGCCGGTCTCGCGAATCGCGACCTTGAGAGGGACGGCGCCCGGCCCGACGACGTTGAAGACGCCGCGCACGCCGGTCTCCAGCGTGCGGGCGATCGCCTCCGCCATGTCCTCCTCGTGGATGAACTGCATCATCGGGTTGAAGCCGAGGATCGTCGGGACGTAGCGGAGCTTCAGGTACGCCCCGATCGAGCTGTGGGTATAGTACCCGAGCGTGCTCACCGGACGAAGGATGCTGGTCGCGATGTCCGGGTAGCGCCAGAGGAACGCCGTCGCGAGCGTGTCGACCTCGGCGAGGTCGCGGATCTCGGGATAGTGCCGGCTCACGTTCAGCGCGGTGTCCTCGTCCATGTAGAACGGGTTCTCGGGCAGGGCGCCGTAGACGTACGAGCTCGAGAGGATCACGAGCTTCTTGACGCCGTACGCGGCGCAGTACTCGAGGAGGCGCTTCGTGCCGACGACGTTCACGTCGTGGCGCAGCTGCGGGTCGAAGCGATGGCGGACCATCCCGAGGTGCACGACCGCCGCGGGCCGCTCGCGCCGGAAGACGTCCTCGACGCGCTTGCTTCGGAGGTCGGCCTGGTGGAGCTTGACCTCGCGCGGCTGGCCTTCCCACGGGCCGACGTCGACCCCGTGGATCTCGTAGTCGCCCGCGACCCGCTTCGCGACCAGTCGCCCCTGGCCGCCGGTGATCCCGGTGATGAGGAGCCGTTCCATCGCGACGATCGGGCTTTAGTGGCCGCCCGATCGCGTTGCAACGGCGCGCGCGTCGGCGGCTGGCCGGCGCGGGCCGCGCGCGTGGGACGCGCGTGCCGCGCCGGCGAGCCGCCGGGTCATCGCAGCGACGACGTCACGCCGCGAGGCCGGTGATCTTGCCGATCATCTCGTCGCGCTTCGCAGCGTCCGCGACGTAGAGCTTGGTCGCGCTCGTGACGTAGGTCAGGATCGCCTTCAGGTCGGCCGGGCCGAACTTCTCGGCGTCGTTCGGACAGTGCTTCAGCTGGCGCTCGATCGCTCCCAGCGCCTTCTCCTTGCCGGTGTAGACGGCCACGGTGTCGACGAGCTTCGTGTAGAACGGGCTCGGCATGGTTTCACCCTCCTCCCGTCCCGCTCACGCCGTGCCGAGCTGGGGCTCGAGCGGAGGCGTCCCGAGCCCGCTTTCGCTCGAAACGCCGACGCGGCCGCCCTTCACCTGCGCCGTCAGCTCGGCCGCCGCGCGCCGCATGTCCTCGCAGTGCGCGTTCAGCTCCTCGCAGATGATCGCCGCCTCCTCCGGCGTCGTCGACTCGCGCTGGCTCGCCTCGGCGATGCTGGCGACGCACTGGCCGAGGAGCGTCGCGCCCGGGCCGAGCGTCTGCACGAGCGCGTCGAGCGGCCGGCTGATGCTGCGCGCGGTCACGTACGCGAGGAAGGACGCGATCACGAGCGCGATCGCGGCGAGCGTGAGCGCGCGCGTGCGCGCCTGCACGCGCGTCGCGATGCGCGCCTCGAGCAGGCGATCGAGCTCCTGGACAGCGACGTTCCACATCTGGAACGAGGCGTCGAGCGCCTCCACGCCCGCGGCGGTGTAGGCCGCGGAGTCGACCGACGCCGCACCCGGCGCGGCGAGCGCCGCGGTCATGTCGATGAAGCGCGTCGCCGCCGCTTGGTAGCGCGCGAGCGCCGGCTTGAGCTCGCTGCGTAGCGTTGCGCTCGTGCCGTAGAAGTTCGCGTCCTCGTTGAGCGAGGTCTGCGAGCTCGCGACGATGCGATCGAGATCGGACTCCTTGAGGAGCGCCGCCTGCACCGCCAGCTTCGTGCGGTCCTCGGGCGTGATGCCGCTCCGCAGGAGGTCGCCGCCGAGGATCGTGGTCTTCGCGATCCGGTCCTGCGTCTGTGGCAGCGCGAGCAGCGTCACGTCCATCAGGTAGTAGGAGTCGAGGTCCGGATCGAGGATCAGGTTCGACGTGTCGCCGGCGTGCGTGATCATGCCGCGCACGTCGGCGACCAGGTGATCCATCTGCTCGTCGACCGCCGGCGAGCTGCCCCCTGCGATCGATGCGGCGACGCGCTGCCACTCGGCCCGCACGTTCGCGACCCGGAGGTGCGAGCGATCGCGCTTGCCGAGTCCCTCCTCGGTGAACTGGAGGTCGGTGCCGACCTCGCGGTCGACGCCCTCGAGCGCGTCGAACGCGCGGTTCACCTGCGCGCTCGCCGCTTTGACCGAGGCGTCGCAGTCGCTCGCGCCCGCCGCGCAGCGATGGGTCGCGACGTCAACCTTCAGGAGGCCTTGCATCAGGGACTCGAGCGGACGCTGGTAGGCGTTCCCCATGAGCTCCCATCGCGCGAAATCGATGGTCTCGTTGATGTTGGCCACCACGAAGTAGACCAACACCGCAATCGGCAGCGCGAAGCTCGCCGCCACCACGAACATCTTGGTACTGATGCTGAGACGCTTCTCCCCCCGATCCATCTCACTGCCCCTTTCTTGTGCAGCTTGCCCATCTCGTCGGCAAGCCTGCTCAACTTTTGTGCGCGCGGGGGCGGTTCCAGTCGCCGTGATGCTTCCTGGCAACTCGTGCGACGAGACAAAAAAGTTGAGCGAAAGATTCGGGAGCGTCAGTCGGCGGCCGGTGGCACGACCACCGCGGATCGCTGGACGTCCTCGTACCGGATCTTCCCGAGGTCGAAGGCGCGGATGTTCTCGGCGAGCTTCGTGAAGGTCTGCTCGAAGGAGGGAAGGGTCTTCCGCGCGCGCGTGAGCGGGGTCGTGCGCGCGAGGAGGTAGGGCTTCAGGAACGGGTGGTTCAGGCCGCGGCGCTTCAGCTTCTGCACCGCGGCGCCGAGCGCCTCGTCCGCCTCGCGCACGAGGGCCGCGCGCTCTTCGCGCTTGGGAAGCGTCTTCGCGAAGCTCCCCTGGAGGAACTTGTCGACGCGCTTCAGGATCGGGGCGAACGCGCCGCCCGCGAAGCGCTTGTTCTCCTCGTAGAGCAGGCCGAGCGTGATCAGGTGCGGCGACTCGAGCTGGAACGCGAAGTCGTTCTCGCCGGCATCGGGGGTCTCGGCGGCGAGCGACCTCACCATGCGGATCACCTCGAGCGACTTCTCCTTCAGGTTGTGCGCCTTCTCGGTGTTGAGCGCGAGGATGTGGAACGAGACCTCGGAATCCGGGACGAGGATGGCGGGGATGAGGTCGCACTTCAGCTTCGCGAGCACCGTGCGGCGATGATTGCCGTTCGGCGTCCAGTAGACGCCCGGGTGCGGGCTCGTCACGACGACCGGGTCGACGAAGCGGTCGAGCTTCTTCACGACCTCGAGGAGCCGCTTCTGGTGCGCGGGCGAGACGTCGCGCTGGTAGGGCGTCGCGTCGACCTTCTCCATCGGCAGCAGGCAGAAGATCTGCCAGTGCTCGCCGACGGGCTCCTGATAGATCCCGAGGACGTGGCCGCCGTCCGCCGTCACCTGCTCGGCGAGCGACAGCACGCGGGCGGGCGCGCCCTTCTCGGGCCAGGTGGTCCAGGGTTGCGTGTCCGGCATGAACGCTTCTATCAAAGGAACCACCGGCCGGCCCAGGCATCGGAGGAGCGACGATGGTGGATTCCGAGCGCGACGCCGCGAACGCCCCGGCCGCGAGCCGTGCGGCCGCGGACGTGGCGGCCCGACGGTCGCCCGTCGTCGCGATCGCCGTGGTCGTCGTCGCCGTCGCGGCCGTCGCGCTCGTGTTCCGGCTGCTCCCGGTCGCCGAGTGGCTCGCGCGCTTCCAGTCGTGGGTACAAGGGCTCGGCACGACGGGCTACGCGCTGTACGCCCTGGTCTATGCGGCCTGCTGCGTCCTCTTCGTCCCGGCGTCGATCCTGACGCTCGGCGCGGGGGCGATCTACGGTGTGACGACCGGGGTCGCCGTCGTGCTCGTCGGAGCGACGCTCGGCGCGGCGCTCTCCTTCCTTCTCGCCCGCACGCTCCTGCGCGACCGCATCGAGCGAATGACGCGCGACAACGCGCGCTTCGCGGCGCTCGACCGCGCGATCGGGAAGGAGGGCGCGAAGATCGTCTTCCTGGTGCGCCTCGCCCCGATCTTCCCGTTCACCTACATCAACTACGCCTTCGGCCTGACCCGCATCGCGCTCGCGCCGTACGTGATCGCGAGCTTCGTCGGCATGATCCCGGGGACGTTCGCGTACGTGTACCTCGGCACCGCCGCGGCCGCCGCCGGTGCGGCGGCCACCGGCTCCGGCGGCGCCGGCGGCGCCACCCGCACCGCGATCCAGATCGCGGGCGCGGTCTTCGCTGTGGTTGCGACGGTCTTCGTCGCGCGCGTTGCGACGCGCGCGATCCGCGAGGCCGGCGTCGCGGATTCCGCCTGACCGAGTAGCGACCGCGCGCCCGAGTCGCAGCGCGCTCCATCGCGCACCGAGCCGCGGATGCGCGTGCACAAATCTGGACGCGCGTTGGTGAAATCTGGCCCGCGCCGACGCGCCGGAGTTCGCAGGCCGGACACCCGTGCGGGTACGCTTCCTGCTCTCCGCCGGGAGATCGATCCCGTGAGCCGCACCGACACGGGTGCGAGCCTCTCGCTCGGTCGAGACACGACGACTTGGAGGTCGAGATCCATGGCGAGGTACGAGCGAGCATTCATCGGTCTTGCGGCGGCCGCATTGCTGGCCTGCGTGACGGTCTCGCCCGCCCGCGGGGCCGATTACGCGACCGACGCGGCGCGAAGAGCGTGTCGATCGGCGGGGACGTGCACGGTCATCGATCAGACGGGCGAGCACGAGTCGCCGTGCTGGCCGTCGCCCGGCGGGCCGGAGCTCTATCCGGGCGACCCGAAGTGGCCCTTCGAGAAGGGCGTCTGTGACACGGTCGCGCAGATGAACGGCGACACGGTCGCTCGGATCGACGCGTTCAGCTCGTCGGCGGGAGGCCGCTGACACCGTGCGCCCCGTTCGCATTCCCGCTCGGTGGCAATCCGATCGAAACCGCAGGCGCTCGGGGGCCGCCGCTCTCGCTCTCGCGGCGGTCGTGGCGGGCGTCGGGACGTTCTCGTGCGCGGCGATCGTCGATCATCAGCGCGAGCTCGCGCAGAGATACTGCGGGTCGGGTTGGCCGACGCCGGAGGGCGACATGGCGTATCCGGGTGACCCCGGCTGGCCGTTCGAGCAGCATCTCTGCGACGACGTCCCGCACCGCGCCGTCGCCACCGCGACGAAGATGCGGTGAACGGCTCCTGGCGCCGGCTGGGGGTCTCGTCGCTGGAAGCGTGGCCCTCGGCTCGTGTGCCGCGCTGCGCGCGTATTCGCGCCGGGTCGCGAAGAACGCGTGCCGCTGCGCCGGAACGTGCACCCTCTGCGACGACACCGGCCGGCACCTGCGGTAGGGACGCCCCGATCGGCTCAGTCGGCTCGCGTCCCGACGAACTGCCCGTCGGGGAGCCGTACGGACGCCGTGTCCGTGGCGCGGCTGTCGGAGTCCGCATCGAGGTGCACGACCGTGGTCCTCCCGGCGCGGACGACCGCGCGAACGCGCACCGGTCCGAAGTTCAGCGCCCGCGCATCGACGTCGTACGTTCCCGCGGGGAGCGTGACGGTCTCGGCATCTTCACCGAAGGGCCCCACTTGATTGTCGACCTCTCGCACGCGGCGACCCTCGGCGTAGATCGAGTAGCCGTCGTGCTTGGGATGCTCGGAGTCGTTCGAGTCGACGACGTCGTCCGCGGTGTAGATCACGAGGCGTCCCAGCGCATCGTTCGACGTGAGCGGGCGGCCGGGCGCGACCGCTCCGGGGACGACGAACCGCGACCGCGGCGCGCACGCCGCGAGCCACGCCGTCGCGGCCACGGCACAGAACGCGCGCGCGCGGCGGCGGCCGATCGTCGGCGTCGAGGCCATGCGGCGCGCGCGTCGCACGTCGCGTGCCGCGAAGGAGGGCTCCATCCTCGGGCATCCGCGCGCTCGCGGTGGTGCAGGATGGAGCGGCGAAGTCCAATTTGGGCGACCGGGCGCAGCGAGTCGTCGGCCGCGCGTCGGTCAACCCTCCGCGCGCTCGGGCTCCGCGAGCCAGCGCGCCAGCGTCTGGCGAGAGATCCCGAGGCGCTGCGCGGCCAGCAGCTTGTTGCCGCCGCAGAGCTGAAGGACGCGTCGGACGTACTCGCGCTCCAGGTGCTCGATCGGGACGATCGCCTCGGCTTCCTCGGGAAGTCGAGCCACGTCGGCCACGATCGCGTGCTGGACCTGTCCCAGCAGCTCGCTCCCGATGCGCGGTCCCTCCGCCATGACCGCGGCGCTCGAGATCGCTGCCTTCAGCTCGCGGATGTTGCCGGGCCAGGTGTGCGCCACGAGGAGCGCCTCCGCCTCCGGCGTGAAGCCGTCGAGGCGCTTCCGGTAGAGCCGGCCGAAGTGGGCGAGCATGTGGCGGGCGATGAGCAGGACGTCGCCGCCGCGCTCGCGCAGCGGCGGAAGCGTCACGCTGATGCCGGAGAGCCGATAGTACAGGTCGCGCCGGAAGGACGCCGCGTCCTCGAGCGACCGGTGCGTCGCGGCCACCACGCGGCAGTCCACGCGCAGCACCTTCGTCCCGCCGACGCGTCTGAACTCGAAGCTCTCGACGAACTTGAGGAGCTTTGCCTGAGCCGCCGCCGGCAGGTCGCCGACCTCGTCGAGGAAGAGGGTGCCGCCGTCGGCGAGCTCGACGAGCCCGCGCTTCTGCTCGCGCGCATCCGAGAAGGCCCCGCGCTCGTGCCCGAAGAGCTCGCTCTCGACGAGCTGCTCCGGGATCGCCGAGCAGTTGAGCTCGATGAAAGGGCCTCGCGCGCGCGCCGACATCCGATGGAAGAGGCGCGCAGCGAGCTCCTTCCCGGTCCCCGTCTCGCCGCGGATCGTGACCACCGGGATCGGTTGCGCGGCGAGCTTGACGAGGAGGCTCACCGCCGCCTTCATGGAGTCGCTCTCGTAGAGGAGCGCCGGCTCCCGGTCCTTCTCCTGCTGAGCGCCGAGATACGCGACGCGCTGCTCGAGGTCCGCCGTATGCACGGCATTCCGGACCGACGCGATCACCTCCTCGAGGTCGAACGGCTTGCGGATGAAGTCGAACGCTCCGAGCCGGAGTGCCCGGACCGCGCTCTCCATGTCGCCGTGCGCCGTGATGACGATCGTCTTGGTCTCGGAGAGGCGATCGCGCGCGCGCTCGAGGATCTCGAGTCCGTTCATGTCGCCGAGGCGGAGATCGACGATCATGCAGTCGGGCGACTCGCTGGTGAGCTGCGCGAGCGCCTCGGCGCCGGACGTCGCGAGAGCGACCCCGTAGCCGTTGCTCTCGAGCGCGATCCGGAGCGAGCGCCGGATCAGCTCCTCGTCGTCGACGATCAGGACGGACTTGCGCACGCGCTGGCTCGATCCCGCGGCAGCTTCACGCGGAAGACGGTGCCGCCATGGTCCGCGGGGACGGCTTCGATCCGGCCGCCGTGCTCCTGGACGATCTTGCGGCTGATCGCGAGACCGAGGCCGTTCCCTCCGGGCTTGGTCGTGAAGAACGGGCGGAAGAGGCGCTCGCGGTGCGCGCGCGCGATGCCGGCTCCGTGGTCCTCGACCGCGATGACCAGGCCGCCATTCTCGACGGCCGCGCCCACCTCGACCGGCGCGCCGCGCGGCGAGGCTTCGCATCCGTTGGCGATCAGGTTCACGAGCACCTGGCGCATCAGATCGGGATCCATGTCCCAGCGGAGCTGCTCGGCCACGGGCGCGATGCGGATGTCGTGCTCGGCGGCCGAGGGTGCGCTGCGCGCCGATCGTGCCGCTTCGCGCAGCACGTCGGCGACCGAGACGCGCGCCGCGTGCGGCTCGAGCGGGCGCGCGTAGTCCATCAGCCGGCGCACGATGCCTTCGACGCGATCGAGCCCGTGCTCCATGTCGGTCAGCTCGCGCGCGAGCGATTCACGGGACACCGGCGCGCGGCGCAGTGCCTGCAGCATTCCCTTCACTCCGGCGAGCGGGTTCAGCGTCTCGTGGGCGATCTCGGTCGCGATCTCTCCGATCTCGGACAGCTTCTCCGCCTGCTGCAGCGCGCGCTCCTGCTGCACGACGCGCTCGATGAGCGCGCTGACGCGCGCCTCGATCACGCCGACGTCGTCGCCCGCCACGGCGAGCTCGTCGACCGCGCCCGACGTGCCCAGGCGAACCGCGAGCCGGTAGATGGGTCGCGCGGCGTAGCGCGAGAGCATGAATCCGACGAGGAGCGAGAAGAGCGCACCACCGACCGTCATCCAGGCGATCGTGCGCTCTCCGTCCGCGAGCACGTCCTCGACGTGCTCGCGGCGCTCCCGGAGGTCGCTCTCGACGAGCGCGATGAGGTCGCGGCTCTCGCCGAGGAGCGTCTCGACGTCCTTCGCAATCGACACGAAGACCTTGTGCGCCTCCGCGTCGAGGCCGCGCTGCTGCAAGCTGAGAACTTCGTCGGCTTTCGCGGTGTACGACGCGTACGTCCGGCGGATGCTGTCCAGGCGCGTCCGCTCGGCGGGCGTCGAAGCGTAGACTTCCATCTGCTCGAGCCATGCCTGGAAGTCACGGCGATGGGGCCGGACGTCAGCGAGGACGCTCTGGTCGCCCGTGATGAGGAAGTCCGCGATGTACCCTTTGTCCTGGACGAGCGTCTGCAGGATCGAGGTCAAGCGCACGGTCTCGACGCCGAGGTCGGAGAGCTGGCGGGCGGAGCGCTGGGCGTCGGCCAGCGACCGTAGCCCCCACCAGGTCGAGAGCAAGAGGACGGCGACGGTCGCCGCGTAGGCGAGCATGAGGCGCGCGGTGAGCCCGGGTCTCATCGCGCTCTCGGCATTCGATTCGTCGCCATGTCGCGCTTCGCCGGGCGTCACCCGCGCGAGCTTCAGCAATCCAAGTACCAGCGGGGTAGCCGGCTGTCACGGTCGCCCAGCTGCCCGGTTCCTCCAGCGCACTTGCCGATGCGGTGCGCGCGGCCGGCACCCCGCGACGCCGCGTGCCTCCGTGCTCGATCCTGGACGCGGATGTCGAAAATTGGCCCGACGCCTCCTGTCTCGACGGCGGGAGCAGGCGCCTTTTCGCGGGCACGTGGCGTGCAACCGGACCCCTCGCGGTCGCAGGCCGGGGAGGGCGCGACGAATGAATGATCCCATCGCTCGACGAGTCCGCGTCTTCGCGGTCGCGGCGCTCGCGTCGGCGGCTGCGACGCTGCCGGCGTGCGCGAGCCTCGAGGCGTACTCGCGCCGGGTCGCCCGGGATGCATGCCGCTCCGCGGGCACCTGCACCGTGTACGCCGAGAACGGCGCGCACGAGGTGCCGTGCTGGCCGACGCACGACGGGCCGATGGCGTATCCCGGCGACGCGCAATGGCCGTTCGAGCGCGGCGTCTGCGACACGGTGGAGCAGATGAACGGCGAGCAGCCCCTGCCCGGGACCGCCACCGCGTCGGTGCACCAGCCGTCGTGAGGCGGTCGCCGGACATCGCGCGGAGAGCTCGTGCGCGTTCGGACGCGGCGCCGGTGCTCCAATCTGGACGAGGCTGCCTCATTCTGGACGCGCCGGCCGGTCTCGGCCTCGCGGCTCGGGCGCGCGACGAGCGGCACGCCGCCTGCTGGAGGCAGGGCGCGCGCGCTGCGTCTCCGGGCGCAGCGGACAGGTTCGCATGCAGCTTCTCCTGATCGCCTTCCGCAGCTCCCTCGAAGGCGACGTGCTCGACCTCGTACGCCGCGAAGGGTTCGCGAGCTTCACGATGGTCCGCGACGTCGTCGGCTCCGGTGAGACCGGAAAGGCGATGGCCGCGTTCCCGTGGCCGGCCTCGAACGATCTCCTCCTGATCGCGCTCGAGAGCGCGGACGCCGCTCGCCTCGTGCGCAGGCTCTCCGCGTTTCGCGACGTCGCGACCGATCGCCAGCACGGGACGCCGATCCCGCTGCGCGTCTTCTCGATCCCCTGCACGGAGATGAGCTGATCCGCCGCTCTCGCCATGTCCGGCTTCTCTCTTCGCAATCCCCACACCGTCGTCGTCGGTGCGCTGATCGTCGTCCTCCTCGGGACGACGGCCTTCTTGCGCATGCCCGTCGACGTCTTTCCCGACCTCAAGATCCCGGCCGTCGTCGTCGCGACGTTCTACCCGGGGATGCCGCCGACGGAGATCGAGCGCAACATCACGACGCGTTTCGAGCGCTTCTTCACGCTCGGCAGCGACATCGAGCACATCGAGTCGCGCTCGTTGCCGGGCGTGAGCCTGATCCGGGTGTTCTTCCACCCGAACGTGGACGTCGACGTCGCGACCGCGACGCTCGCCAGCCTCGCGATGGCGGACCTGCGCCACCTCCCGCCGGGCACGTTGCCGCCCCTCGTCCTGAAGTCGGGAGCCTCGTCGCTTCCCGTGACTCTCGTGACGGTTTCCGGTGAGGGATTCTCCGAAGCGCAGCTCCGCGACCAGGCGCAGTACAACGTGCGCAACCAGCTCGCGACGGTCGCCGGCGCATCGGTGCCGCCGCCGTTCGGCGGCAAGTACCGCCAGATCATGGTCTACGCCGACCGCGAGGCGCTCGAGGCGCGCGGCCTGACGCCGATGGACGTCGTGCACTCGCTGAACGACTCCAACCTCATCATCCCGGCCGGCGACGCGAAGATCGGCGACACCGACTACTTCGTCACGACGAACAGCATGATCGACGAGGTGCCCGAGATCGGCGACGTGCCCGTGAAGGTGGGCGGCGGCGGCCAGGCGCCCGTGCTCGTCCGGGCGATCGGCAGGGCGGAGGACGCCGCGCAGATCCAGCAAAACGTCGTCCGGATCGACGGCCAGCGCTCCGTCTACGTGCCGGTGCTGAAGCAGGGGAACGCCAACACGATCGCGGTGGTCGACGGCGTCCGATCGCTCCTCTCGCGCGTGGCGAGCCTTCCGGAAGGCATGAAGCTCGGCGCGATCTTCGACCAGTCGGGCTACGTGCGCTCCGCCATCGAGAGCCTCGAGCACGAGGCGGGCTCGGCGGCCGTGCTCGCCTCGCTCGTCATCCTGCTCTTCCTCGGGAGCTTCAAGTCGACGCTCGCGATCTTCCTCTCCATCCCTCTCTCGCTCCTCGCCGCGGCCTTCGGGATGTTCATGAACGGCTCGACCGTGAACGTGATGACGCTCGGCGGCTTCGCTCTCGCGATCGGTAGGCTGGTCGACAACTCGGTGGTCGTGCTCGAGAACATCAACCGGCACGTCGCGCTCGGGAAGAGCCCGGAGCAGGCGGCGCGCGACGGGGCCGACGAGGTGTCGCTCGCCGTGTTCGCGTCGACCTTGACGACGGTGATCGTCTTCTTCCCGGTCATCTTCCTGTTCGGCGTCGCCAAGTATCTCTTCGGCGCGCTCGCATTCGCCGTCGTGCTGTCGATGCTCGCGTCGTACGTCGTGGCGATGACCCTGATCCCGGTGTTCTGTGCGCGTTTCCTGACACCCGAGGAGGCGCGCTCCGAGCACGAGGGATCTCGGCCGGGGCTGCTCGGCAGATTCATGCGCGCTTACGAGCGTTTCGCGGATCGCTACGAGCGCGTGCTCGTGCGCGCGCTCGACCACAAGGTCGCGGTGATCGCCGCCATCATGGTGGTCTTCGCCGTCGCGCTGACCGGGTACCCGCGGCTCGGGACCGAGCTGTTTCCACGAACCGATGCCGGCCAGTTCATCATCCACCTCCGCACGCCCCCGGGGTCGCGCATCGAGGTCACCGAGCACCTCGCAGCGCGCGTCGAGGACATCGTCCGCAAGCAGATCCCCGCCAAGAGCCTCGATCGCGTGGTGTCCAATCTCGGACTCGCGCCCGGCTTCTCGGCCATCTACTCGCCGAACGCGGCGAGCGACTCCGGCTTCGTGATGGTGAGCCTCAAACCCGGGCACGAGGAGTCGACCTGGCACGACATGCGGATTCTGCGGGAGCAGATCGCGGCGAACGTTCCGGAGGTGCGGACGTTCTTCGAATCGGGCAGCATCATCGATGCGGTCCTGAATTTCGGGCTCGCCGCGCCGATCGACGTTCAGCTATCGGGCTCCGACTACCGCGACCTGCATCGAGCGGCCGCCGCGGTCGCTCGCGCCGTCCGGCGCACGCCCAGCGTCGCCGACGTGTTCGTGCCGCAGGAGTCCGGCTACCCGACGCTGGCGGTGAACGTCGATCGCGTCAAAGCGGCCCGGCTCGGGTTGAGCCAGCGCGACGTCGTGACGAACGTCATCACGGCTCTGACGTCGAACCAGATGATCGCGCCTTCGGTCTGGATCGATCCCAAGAACGGCAACGACTACTTCCTGACCGTCCAGTATCCGGAGCGCGAAGTCGGCTCCGTCGAAACGCTGCTGAACATCCCCGTGCGCGGCGACGGCCGAGACGACACGCACCGCGACGCGATCCTGCTCCGCAACGTGGCATCGGTCGAGCCGACGACCTCGCCCGCGGAGGCGGATCACTACGACATCCAGCGCGTGGTGGACGTCCTGGTGTCGCCGCGCGGCGACGACGTCGGCGGCACGCAGGCGGACATCCAGCGGGCGCTCGCCGACGTGCCGCTCCCCGCGAACGTCAAGGTCTCGTACCGCGGCTCGGCGTCGGCGATGCAGGAGTCGTTTTCGAGCTTCGGCTTCGGGCTCGCGATGGCGGTGATGCTGCTCTACCTGGTGATGGTCGCGCAGTTCCGGTCGTTCATCGACCCGTTCATCATCATGTTCGCGGTGCCCATGGGGCTGATCGGAGTCATCGCGACCCTCCTCGCGACCGGCACGACGCTCAACATCGAATCGGCCATGGGGACGATCATGATGGTTGGGATCGTCGTCTCGAACTCGATTCTGCTGGTCGACTTCGCGAACCAGCGGCGACGCGAGGGCGCGTCGGTTCGTCGAGCGATCGTCGACGCGTCGCGCATCCGGATGCGCCCGATCGTGATGACCGCGCTCGCGACCGTCGGCGGGCTCCTTCCCATCGCCCTCGAGCTCGGCCAGGGATCCGAAGCTTCCGCCCCGCTCGCACGGGCCGCCGTCGGCGGGCTCGTCGTATCGACGGCGTTCACGCTCGTGCTCGTCCCGGCCCTCTACGAGCTCGTGTACGCGCGACAGGAGGTCGCCGTATGAGGAACGGTACGACGGGCATCGCGATGGCCATCCTCGCCGCCGCGCTGGCGGCTTGCGAGCCTCCCTCGGCGCGCTCGGCGGACCAGGAAGCGCCGCCCGCCGTCGGCGTCATTCGACCGGCACGGGACGACATGACGCGCACGATCGCGCTTCCCGGCGATCTGGTCGGGTTCAATCAGGCGGCGCTCTACGCGAAGGTGAGCGGCTACCTCGCGAGGATCGACGTCGACAAGGGCGACTCGGTGAAGAAGGGACAGATCCTCGCGACCATCGAGGTCCCGGAGCTCGAGCAGAAGCTCAAGCGTGCGCGCGCCAGTCGCGACGTCGAGCGCGTCACCTACGACCGCCTGCGCGAGGTCTGGGACAGCGACCGCCGCCTCGTCGCGCGCGAGGACGTCGACATCGCACGCGGCAAGTTCGCGCAGGCGGAGGCCGACGTCGAAGAGCTCGAGGCGATCGTCGGATACACGCGGATCGTCGCCCCTTTCGACGGCGTGGTGACGGCGCGCTACGTCGACCCGGGAGCGCTCATCGAGGCCGATGGACACGCCGCCGGCGCGCCGGGCGCGGCAACCGCCGGCGGTGCCGGCAAGTCGCCGGTGGTGAGCGTCGCCGACATCTCCGTCCTGCGCGTCTACGTCTACGTCCCGGAGCAGGAGACGAGCCTCATCCGCACCGGTACGCCCGCGGCGCTGACGCTCCGCGAGATGCCCGGCCGGCAATTCCAAGGAACGGTGGCGCGCTTCGCTCACGCCCTCGACCTCTCGACCCGGACGATGCTCGCCGAGGTCGACATCCCGAATCCGCGCGGCGAGCTCTATCCCGGGATGTATGCGGACGTGACGCTCGAGCTCGAGCGCCATCCGAACGCGCTCGTCGTCCCGTCGACCGCCGTGGGCAGCGCGGGCGGCCGAAGCTTCGTCTTCGCGGTGCGGAACGACCAGCTTCGGAAGGTCGCGGTGGAGCCGGGCCTCGCGTCGGCCGGGCACGTCGAGATCCGCTCCGGGCTCGCGGGCGACGAGGAGCTCGTCCGGAACGTGACCCCGGCCCTCGGCGAGGGCGACAAGGTGCGGGCGGTCGCGGCCGGGGACGCCCGCTCGGCGACATGACGTCCGCTCGCGTCAGGCTCGCCGTCGTCTCGCTCGCCTGCGCCGTGTGCCTATCCGTCGCCGCCGCGCGAGCGCGTGCCGAAGAGGCGGCGATCGCGCCCGGCGAGACGCTGACGCTCGAGCGCGCGGTCGCGATCGCGCTCGCTCGCCATCCCGCGCAGAAGGAGGCGGAGGCGAAGTCCGGGGCGGCGGCCGAGCGCGCCGGCGAGGCGCGCTCGGCGTTGCTTCCCCAGGTGTACGGCGTCGCCGAGTACCTGCGCGCGACCGACAATGGGATCGGCGACGCGGCCTACCTGCCGGCGCTCGGCATCGACCGCGCTCCCAGCCAGGGACGTCACGAGAACCAGCTCACCGACACGTTCGACAACTACCTGGGCGGGATCTCGGCGTTCCAGTACCTCTTCGACTTCGGCCGGACGCGCGGCTTGATCGACCAGCGCGACGCCGAGGCGGACGCCGAGCGCGCGCGTCTCGATCTCGTCCGCCTCGACCTCGTCTTCGCCGTTTCGAAGGCGTTCTACGGCCTCGTCGAGGCGAAGAAGATCGCGACCGTCTACGAGAAGGCGGTCGCCCAGCGCGAGGAGCACCTGCGCGAAGCGACGGTCCGAGCGAAGACGGGGCTCCGGCCGGAGATCGACGTCGCGACCGCCGATGCGGATCTCGCACGCGCGCAGCTCCGGCTGGTCGACGCGCGGAACCGCGTCGCGACGGCGAAGGCCGCGCTCGACGAGGCGATGGGGCTCGGCGACGCTGCGCCCGACTACGCGCAGGCGGAGGCCTTCACGTCCCCAACCGTGTCCGGCACGGTCGGCGGCTTCCTCGCCACGGCGCTGGATCGGCGGCCGGACCTCCGGATGCTCATGGAGGAAGCGCGCGCTTCCGGCGCGCGCATCGAGGAGGTCCGGAGCGACTACCTGCCGCGTGTCGGCGCCGTGGCCGGCTACAACGTGCGCGGCCAGGAGAACGCGCCTGCCAACAACCTCTACGCGGGCATCGTCCTCACCTGGCCGATCTTCAACGGCTTCCTCACCGATCACCAGGTCGAGGAGGCGAAGCTGCAGGAAGAGGCCGTCCGCCACGCGATCGAGAACCTGCGCCAGCGGATCGGCCTGCAGGTCCGGACGTCGTTCCTCGACTGGCAGGCGGCGCTCGAGCGCATTCGGCGAGCCGAGAAAGCGCTCGAAGCGTCCCGCCTCGCGCTCGACCTCGCCGAGAAGCGCTACGAGAAGGGGCTCGGATCGATCATCGAGCTCGCGGACGCCGAGCGGCAGTTCACGCAGGACGATGCCGATCGGGTGCGTGCGCTCGCGGGATTCGCGGTCGCGAAGGCCGCGCTCCAGCGCGACACGGGTACGGGCGTCCCGGAGGCGACCTCGTGAGCGACGCCCGGCGGCTGCGATCCTGCTGCGGCGACGCGCCGGTGCGGGCGCGTCGCCGTCACGCCTGCCGAGCCGGCGCCTCAGTAGTTGATCTCCATGTTCGTGAAGATCGCGTGCGTGTCCTGCGGGACCGCCGGGCCGGAGTGCACGTACATCAGGTTCTGCGAGTCCACGGCGAGCCGGAGCCACGGCTCCGCCTGCCACGCCAGGCCGAACACGATGCGATCGAAATCGAGCGGATCGTTCGAGACGTCCAGGTTCGGGTACCAGCGCTGCCACATCCCGAAGAACGAGAACGGCGAGTCTCCGATGTTCAGGTGCCCGAAGACGGAGTAGCCGCGGCCGCGCGCTCCGGGGTTCAGGATCTTCGTGTAGAGCTGCGCGAGCGGGTTCGGGATCGTCTTCGTGGGATCGTTCGGGTCGGGGAGCGTCTGCGGCGGCGCCGCGCCGGTGAAGAAGTTCGCGAAGCTGTTCTCGCCGCGCGTATCGTCGAACTCGAACGCGAGCCCGCCGTACTTGCCGTTGTAGTGAGCGAGCGCCGCGATGCGGCGGATCACCGAGTCCTCCGTATCGGGCGGTACGTTCGTGTAGCCGTAGCTCATGAAGTACGTGAGCCCGAGGTCCTTCCACGTCGGGTTCGCGGCCAGCGGGTACACGCTCACCCGGCCCTGCGGCGAGCGCTTCTCGTTGAACTCGACGGTGTGGAACGAGGACCCGTTGTACGCGCCGAGCCAGTAGTCGGCCCAGCGCACGCCGTCGATCGCGATGGGTCCGTGGAACGCGATGCCGAGGTCGGTCGACGAGTACGCCAGGAAGTTGAGCGGCACCAGGTTCACGAAGCGGTAGCCGTAGAGGTCCTCCTCCCAGGGGATCAGCGGGTTCTCGATCTGTCCCACGCGCACGTTCATGCCGTGGAAGACGTCGTTCACCTGCAGGTAGGCGTACTTGAGCCGGTAGGTCAGGTTGCCGTTCACGTTCGTCGCGACCTGCGAGCTCTTCGAGGTGTTCGTCGTCGCACTCGTGTCGATCTCGCGGAAGACGTTCGGGGTCACCCGGATCGTGAAGCGGTCGGTCGGCTTCCAGAAGAGGTTGATGTAGGCGCGCGTGAGGTCGAAGGAGTTGAACCCGTCGTTGCCCGGTCCGGGCGGCGTGATCTGCGTCAGGAACTGCGGGCCGTAGCCGCTGTTCAGGTAGTACGCCCAATCCATGTAGATCAGGGTCGACAGCTTGAAGTGCCGGAGCCAGTCGGGGAGCTGGCTCTGGACCTCATGCTTGACGAGCGTGTTCAGGTCTTCCGGCGCGACCCGAGCGGTCGGCGGAGCGGCCGCCGCCGCGCTCACGCCGGTGGCGCCCGTCGCCGCCGGCGCAGCGTGCTCCGCGGCCGGCACTTCTGCCGCTTCGAGCGTCGCCGGCGGCGCCGTTTGGAGGGAAGCACCCGTCCGCGCCGTGGCGCCGGCCCGCGCCTTCTTCGAAGGCCGCGCCGCCTCCGCCTGCATCTCTCGGCGAAGCTGCTCGAGGTCCTCCTTGCTGATCACGCCGCGCTCGACGAGCAGGTCGCCGAGGTCGCGCCCGAACGCGCGTGCCGAGCGGCCGAGAAGTCCTGCGAGCGCCAGGGCGGCGATCGTTCTGAATCGTCGGGATGCCATTCGTCACCTCCGGTCGTTGGATCCGAAGGTGTCATAGGAGTCGCACGTGACGTGGCCGTGACACGAGAATGACGTTCAAATAAAAACTCATTCTTGACGTTGGCCGGAGGGTCGTACGGGAGATTTGCGCTCGAGATTCGATGGTCGGCGCGGCGGCGATCGGTCAGCGCGGCTGATCGCGCCCGCGAGATGCCGCCGGGCGGGTCTGCCGCGCTCAGCCCACGGCGGTGCCGTCCTCGATGCGCTGCGCGGGATCGACCGCGAGCCAGCACGCGGCGGCCACGAGGTAGAACGCCGCGACGCTGAGCAGCGGCGTGTCCCACGCGCCCCAGCGGTCGACGGACATGCCGATCACGATCGGGCTCAGCGCGCCGCCCAGGTTCCCGAACGTGTTCATCGCTCCGCTCACGACGCCCGCGTTGCGGCCGCCGATCTCGAGCGTCACGGCCCACGCGGGGGCGACGCCGAGAGCCGCCAGGCCCGCGGCCGCGCCGAGGAGGAGCGCGGCCGTCAACGCGTCCGGCGTCCGTACGGCGCCGACCACCGCGGCCGCCGCCAGCGGGAAGCCGATCAGCCCGGGCGTGCGCCGCCCGCGCCGCGATCCGAGGCGCCGCGACAGCGCGTCGCTGGCGGCGCCGCCCGCCCACACGCCGACGCCGATCGAAAGGAGGGGCAGGGCGGCGAGCCACCCGACCTGCTTCAGGTCGAAGCCGCGCACCTGGAGCAGGTACGTCGGCAGCCACGTCAAGTAGAAGTACCAGCCGTAGATCGCGCTCGCGTACATCGCGCAGAGGAATGCGAGCGTGCGGTGCCGGAGGAGCGCTGCCCACGGGATGGCGTGCGGGGAGACTGCCCCGCTGCGCGGCCCGGCGCCGCGCAGCCCCGGGCCTTCGGCGCCCGCTTCGCTCGCGAGCGACGGCAGGAGCGCGAGCTCGGCGCGGTTTACGCCCGGGTGCTCGCGCGGGTCGTCGCGGAACCAGATCCACCACGCCGTCGCCCACACGACGCCGACCGCGCCGAAGATCGCGAATGCGACGTGCCAGCTGGTGCGCGCGAGCAGCGCGACGACGAGCGGCTGCGTCGCCGCTCCGGCGAGCGCGCCCGCCATGATCAGGAGCCCGAACGATCGGCCGTGGATCGCCCCGGGAAGCCAGCGCGCGTAGACGCGCGCGGTGGCCGGGAACGCACCCGCCTCGCCCATCCCGAAGAGGAGCCGGACGACGAAGAGCGACGCGAAGCTCCACGCCGCGCCCGTGATTGCCGTCATCGCGGACCACCACAGCACGACGCGCGTGAGCGCGAGGCGCGCGCCGTAGCGATCTGCGAACCACCCGCCCGGCACCTCGAAGACGGCGTACGCGATCGTGAACGCGCTGAAGACGAGCCCCATCTCGGAGTCGCTCAGCGCGAGGTCGGCGCGGATCGCCGGAGCCGCGGTCGCGATGCAGACGCGATCGAGGTACGCGACCGCGACCATCGCCAGGGTCATCCCGACGACCGCATGCCGGACGCGCGTCGGGGGTGCGGGCGCGGCCGCGTCCCTGGCCGCCGCCGGCTCGCCGGCGGCCACGCTCAGACGCGTTCCAAGATCGTCGCGATGCCCATGCCGCCGCCGATGCACAGCGTGACGAGGCCGGTCGTCTTGTCCCGACGCTCGAGCTCGTCGAGCACCGTGCCGATGAGCATGCCGCCGGTCGCGCCGAGCGGGTGCCCGAGCGCGATCGCGCCGCCGTTCACGTTCACCTTGTCGGCGGGGATGTCGAGGTCGCGGATCGTCTTGAGCGGCACGACCGCGAAGGCCTCGTTGATCTCGAAGAGGTCGATGTCGCCGACCGCCATGCCGGCCTTCTTGAGCGCACGCTCGGTCGCCGGGCCGGGCGCGGTCAGCATGATCACCGGCTCCGCGCCGATCGTCGCGGCCGTGATGATCTTCGCGCGCGGCTTGAGACCGTGTGCCTTCACGTAGCGCTCGGACGCGAGCAGCACGGCCGACGCGCCGTCGACGATGCCCGAGGAGTTGCCGGCGGTGTGGACGTGGTCGAGCCCGTCCACCTCGGGGTAGCGCTTGTGGACGCGCTCGCCGAGCGTCAGTCCGTCGCCCGGGTCGGGCTTGAAGCCCATCGCGGCGGCGAAGGAGGACTTCAGCTGCGCGAGCCCGTCGAGCGACGTCTCCGGGCGCGGGTACTCGTCGCGCTCGAGGAGCGTCTTGCCGTCGAGGTCCTTGACCGGGACGAGGCTCTTCTCGAAGCGGCCCTCGGCGACCGCGCGCTGGCACTTCTGCTGGCTCTCCCACGCGAAGCGATCGCACTCGGCGCGCGAGATCTTCTCGAGGGTCGCGATGAGGTCGGCGGAGACCCCCTGTGGCACGATCGGGTGCAGCTCGAGGAGATGCATGTTCATGCCGTCGAGCCCGCCGCGGTCGGACCCCATCGGGATGCGCGACATCGACTCGACCCCGCCGCCGACGACCAGGTCCTGCATGCCGCTCGCCACGCCCATGGCGGCGAAGTTCACGGCCTGGAGGCCCGAGCCGCAGAAGCGGTTCAGCGAGACGCCGCTCACGTCGTTCGGCCAGCCGGCGGCGAGCGTCGCCATCCGGCCGATGCAGGCTCCCTGCTCACCCGTCTGCTGGACGACGCCGCAGACGACGTCCTCGACGTCGCGCAGGTCGACGCCGGTGCGCCGGAGGCCGTTCAGGGCGGTCGCGAGCAGCTCCTGCGGGTGCACGCCGGCGAGCGCGCCGTCCTTCTTTCCCTTGCCGCGCGGCGTCCGGACGGCGTCGATGATGTAGGCGGTTCCCATCGCGTTCCCTCGTTCTTCCCGATCTCGCGTCGGCGCCGATCGCGCGCCGCTCGCTCGCCGGCGGCGCCGGGGCCGCTTTTCGGCGGAGACCGACCCTACTAGCACGCGCGAGCGCTCGGCAACCGGGAGGGTTGCGCGGTGCCGCAGGTGCGCGGCGCTACGCGAGCGGGAAGAGCGCGACCCGGAGGCGAGCGCAGCCGTACGGCGCGAGGACCAGGCGCTCGGGCTCCCCTTCCATCGCGACCGGCGGCGCCGGGACCGGACCCGCCGATCCGTCCTCCGTGCCCCACCCGGGAACGCGACGCCCGCTCACCTCGAGCCAGGTCGACGCCCCGGAGCGGGCCCACGGCTGGCGCGCGAGCGGGCGGTCGATCGCGCGGACGGATCGCGCCGCGTCTCCGGGATCGAGGAGGAGCGCCCAGCGCCACTCGCTCCGCGGGTGCAGCTCGTAGTCGCAGAAGGGCGGCGTGCCGGCGACCGCGCGCCACTCCTCCGCGAGCGGCAGCGCGTACACCAGCGGCCCGCGCTCGAGCGCGACCGATGCGCGCTCCCATCGCGACGCCCGCACGTCCATCGGAAGCTCGACCACGAGGACGTCGCCGTCGCGCCAGGTGCGCGACACGGTGACGAGGTCGCCGGCGGGAAGACCGGCCGCCGACGGCCGGCGCGGCGGGAGAGCGAACGACGTCGCCGCGTCCGACGTCGCATCGAGCGAGCCGCGCGCGCGATCGAGCACGGCACCGGAGCCGCCCGTGACGGAGAGCTCCGCGCGCGCCGCCCAGCCGGGGATCCGGACGGAAAGCGGGAATGCGACCGGCCGCTCGCTCCTCACGGCGAACCGGACGACCGGCTCGAACGGATACGCGCTCGTCTGCGTGATCCGCACGGAGGTGCCGCCGATCGACGCCGAGACGGTCGTCGGCGCGAGCTGGAGGGCCGCGATGCCGCCGTCGGGCGTCGCGAACCACGAGTGCGCCACGAAGAGCGGCCACCCGATGTGCATGTTCGCCGCGCAGCAGCCGTACCCCGTCACCGGTCCGAACAGGAGGTCGTTCTCGTGGTGGATGCCGAAGCCGTGCGGCCCCGGCGTGCACGCGACCTGATTCACCTGCTGGAAGTACTGGTGCGTCCGGTGGTCCGCCGCGATGGTCGCGGGCAGGGCGTTCAGCGCGATCCGCTCGACGGCCTCGGCGATCCAGGCGTCGCCCGCCACCCGCTGCGCGAGGTGGAGGCTCGAGAGCGTCTCGACGATCGCGCACAGCTCGGTTCCCTGCGTCGCGCCCGTTCCGTGCAGGAACTCGTCGGACGAAAACATCCCGTGGAGCTGGCCGTGGTGCTCCAGCGTCCGGTGGAAGCCGGTCCGAAGGACGTCGAGCGCGGCGCGGTCTCCGCTCCGCAGATAGGCGATCGCGGGCGCGCGGAACCCCATCGCGCGGTTCACGCCGTGAGCGAACTCGAAGGCGTCGCTCGGCACGTCGCGTCCCAGCTCGCCGAGCCAGTCGCTCGTCTGGGACAGCAAGAGATCGGCCAGCGCGAGGAGCGCGCGGTCGTGCGTCCGCTCGTGGAGCCACAGCGCCGATTCGGCGTTGTCGGCGCCGCGCGGCCGCGCCCAGTCGGCGAGCGGGCGGTCGGCGAGCGCAGCGAGCTGGTGCGCGAAGAAGCGCGCGAGAAACCCCGGGACGCGCACATCTCCGGTCGCCTCGTGGTGGAGGCGGAGCGCCTCGAGCATCGGCATCCGCGCCCACCAGTCGCGGTTCGCCTGCGGCCCGAACGAGCCGTCGTCGCGCTGGCTCGCGAGCGTCCACTCGATCCACGGTCGCGCGCGCTCCGCGAGATGCGCGTCGCCGAGCGCGTGCGCCGCGGCGACGAGGCCGCGCGCGTAGTAGGGGCCGCGCTCCCAGCTCTCGCCGTCGCCGCCCAGCCACGCGCTGCCGGGGCCGACGTCCTCCCAGATGTCGCCGAGCCGGCCGGTCAAGCCCGCCGCCGCGAGCGCGAGCTGCTCGCGCAGCCAGCCTTCCGGCCGGATGGCGCCCAGCGGGAGGCGCGCGAACGGTGTCGGAGCGAGCGGCGGGGGCGCGGACGCGACCACGTCCCGCATCAGCGTCGCTTCGGTCGCGTCGCGCCGGCGCGTCCACGACGCGCGCAAGTGCCGGAATTCACTCGCGCCGGCCGGCAGGTGCGCGACGCTCGCCGTCGAGCGCACGCGCATTCCCGCGCGCGCGTGGCACGCGCGTCGCCGCGCTCGCTTGTCGCTTCGCCCGGGTGCTGCAGGCGCGCTGGAACCTTTCAGGTCGTGCGCGCCTCGTCAAGCCGCGCGCCGCGACGGGCGCGACCGGAAAGAAGGTTGACGATGCCCGTACCGACGCGCAATGAACGTCGCCGGGCACGGCGGCGGTCGAAGGCCGGAACAGGGAGGTTCCGGTACTTTGCTCTTGATGGCGAGGGAGTTCCGCCGCTTCGCGGAGGTCCAGTGCGTCCTGATCCCGTCACCGAAGCCTACCGCGAGAAGAGCTGGCAGGTCGCCGCGCGCCAGCTGCCCCTCGCGTTCGCGATCTTCCTCTTCCTCGTCCTCGCTGCGAACGTCCTCGAGTACGTCAAGCACTCGTCGCGGCTGCCGCACCTCCTCGCGTTCGACGCGATCTGCCTCGCGACGGTGGCGGTGATCGCGGTCGCCGCGCGTCGCGGCCCGGCGGCCGGGCGGACCGCCGCGATCGCCGGCACGGTGGTCCTCGGCTTGCTTCTGAACGCGTACGGCGCCGCGGTCCGGGGATCGGCCGAGATGCTGGTCGTGAACCTCGGGATCCTGCTGGCGGGCGTCGCCCTCCTGTGTCCCTGGGGCGCGCGCGGTCAGGCGGTCGCGAGCACGGGCGCCGTGCTGGGCTACCCGCTCGCGCTCGTCGCGGGCATCGTGCCCGCGATCGACCCGCTCTACGGGCTCGGCGGCCTCGCGGCGATCGCCGGCCTGACCATCCGCGGTGCCGGCCTCATCGACCACCATCGGCGCAGCGACTTCCGGGCGATGGCCGAGCTGCGCGGGCGCGAGGCTCGGCTCCAGGGCTACTTCGACCTCGCTCTCGTCGGGATGGCCGGGCTTTCGCCGTGGCGCGCGTGGCTCGAGGCCAACGACGAGGTGAGCCGGATGCTCGGGTACGGGCGCTCCGAGCTTCTCCGGCTCCGCTGGGACGACGTCGTGCACCCCGACGAGCGAGCCCGCCATGAATCCTGGTTCGACCGCGCGCAGTCGGGCGCCCGCGAGGACTTCAAGGCCGAGACCCGGCTCGTGCGGAAGGACGGCGACCCGTTTCACGCCATGGTCGCGCTCCGTGCGCTGCGCCGGCCGCACGGCGGCATCGATTCGTTCGTCGCGCTCATCGAGGACCTGACCGAGCACCGCCTGGTCGAGGAGGAGCTGCGCGCGGCGAAGGAGCAAGCCGAAGCGGCGAACCGCAGCAAGAGCGACTTCCTCGCGACCATGAGCCACGAGATCCGCACGCCGATGAATCTCATCTTCGGCATGACCGAGATGGCGCTCGACTCCGACCCGACGCCGCAGCAGCGCGAGTACCTGCGGAAGACGCGCGCGGCCGCCGGTACGCTGCAGGTCCTCCTGAACGACGTCCTCGACTTCTCCAAGATCGAGGCCGGCAAGCTCGAGGTCCGGCCGCGCGCGTTTCCCTTGCGCGAGTGGCTCGACGAGTCGCTCGGCCCGCTCTCCTGGCTCGCGCGCGAAAAGGGGCTCGACGTCGCGTGCGAGGTCGACCCCGCGGTGCCGCAGACGGTGCTCCTCGACCCCGATCGCCTGGGACAGGTGATCGTCAACCTCGTCACGAACGCGATCAAGTTCACCGACCGCGGCGGAGTCCGGATCTCGGTCGCGGCCTCTTCCGAAGACGGCGCCGCGTCGTCGCTGCACTTCGTCGTCGCCGACTCCGGCATCGGGATCCCCGCCCCCGAGCAGGCCCGGATCTTCGATGCTTTCGCGCAGGCGACGCCGGCGCAGCCGCGCGCGCGCGGCGGCGCCGGGCTCGGGCTCGCGATCTGCGCTCGCCTCGTGGGCCTCATGGGCGGGCGCATCTGGGTCGAGAGCGCAGTCGGGTCCGGCAGCCGCTTCCATTTCACCGCGCGCTACGGCGCGTCCTCCGTCGGAGAGGCGGGATCGAGCGATGCCCCCGAGCAGACACCGGATCCGCTCTCGACGGCGCCCGTGAGCGCGGCGTAGCCGGCGCTTCACTCCGGGCGCCGCCCGGGACCGGCGCGCCGCCCGTCAGCAGTTCGCCGCGACGAGGCTCACGATTGCCTCCGGATCGACCGGCTTCTCGAGGCCATCCACGCCGAGCTCGTCCCGGATCTCCCGCGCCGTCCGGATCGCCGACACGATGACGACCGGAATGTCGCGGAAGCGCGCGTCGGCGAGCTGACGCGTGCGAAACTCGAACCCGTCCATTCGCGGCATCGCGAGATCGAGAACGATGAGGCACGGGCGCAAGCCGCTCTCGAGGCGGTTGAACGCGTCTCGGCCGTCCATCGCGTAGGCCACCAGGTAGCCCGCGCGGCGGAGCACGATACCGATGAAGTCGCGCTGGTCTTCGTTGTCCTCGACGATGAGGACGGGCCGTGGGTCGATGGTCATCGGGGGGCGACCTCGGCCACCCACCTTGCCGCGAAGGTCATTGAGTCGGAAGCACGGCTCGTGAGCCGGGAGACGACGCCGGATCGTTCCCGGACCCTCCGGTCGAATCCGGCACGCGAGATGCCGCAAGAGCTCTTGCGGCACGCTCTCCGCGATGCGAGATCGGAGGATGGCGCGCGCGCGCCGTCGTGAAAATTTGTCGAACGGCTCCGCTCGCCGTTCGCCGCCCGCCGCTCGGCCGTCGCGGCGCTCCCGGCGTCCGACCTATGGCGCGGCCGGTCGCCTCGTGCGCGCGTTCGTCGCGCTTCTCCGGGCGCCGCACGGCCGCGAGCTCGGAGCGCTCGCCGAAGAGCTCGGCGTCTCTCGCAAGACCGCGGAGCGCTACGCGCGGGTGCTCGTGCGCGACGTGCCGGGTCCGGACGGCGCGCCGCTCGTCGAGATGCTGCGGCGCGACGGCCGCGTCGTGCTGCGGCTGCGCGGCACCGCCGCCGAGGGCATCGACTCGACCGAGTTCCAGGCGGCGTCGATCTTCTTCGCGGCGAGCGCGCTCCGGTCGCTGCGCGGGACCGTCCTCGCCGACGGGGCGGACGAGGTCTGGGACCGCTTCAAGCAGAAGCTGCCGCCCCGCACGCGGGACGCGCTCGACCACGTCGAGCGCAAGTTCCACTACGTTCCCTTCGCGGCGAAGGACTACGCCGGGCTCGAGGAGCGGCTCGACGTCCTCCTGAAGGCCGTCCTCCGGAACGAGGTGCTCGAGCTGCGCTACCGCCGGCCGGACGGCCGGACCCATCTCCACCGGTTCTCGCCCTACACCTTCGTCCTCTATCGCGACGCGCTCTACCTGCTCGGCCAGTCGAGCCGGCACGCGCGCCCGGTCCACCTCGCGGTCGACCGGATCGCCGAAGCGCGCCGGACCGGCGACCGCTATGCGTACCCGGCCGACTACGATCCCGGGCGCGCGCTCGAGGGCGTGCTCGGCATCTGGGGCGGAGACGAGATCGAGGTGGCCCTCCGCCTGACCGGTCGCGCCGCCGAGCAGATCCCCGAGCGCCGCCTGCACCCGACGCAGACGTTCGCGCCGCTCCGCGCCGGAGCACTCGAGATGCGGCTTCGCGTCCGCGGCTGGCAGGAGCTCGCGTGGTGGATCCTGTCGTGGGGCGCCGACGTGGAGGTGCTCGAGCCGCCCGCGCTCCGCCGCTGGGTGAAGCGCGCGGTGGAGTCGGCGGCGGCGCTCTACGCGCGCTGAGGCGTTGCGGAGCGCGCCCGCGACGCTTTCCCTCGCGGGCGCCACTGGCTAGCCTCCCAGCCGTGCGGGTGCTCGTGATCGAGGACGACGAGGAGGCGGCGCGCTACGTGGTGAAGGGCCTCGCCGAGAGCGGTCACGTCGCCGACCACGCGGCCGACGGCACGCGCGGCCTCGAGCTCGCGCTCAGCGGTCCGTACGACGTCCTCGTCGTCGACCGGATGCTCCCGAAGCTCGACGGCGTCGCGATCGTCGCGGCGCTCCGCCGGAGCGGCATCACCATCCCGGTGCTCGTCCTGAGCGCGCTCGGGCGCGTGGAGGATCGCGTCGAGGGCCTCAAGTCGGGAGCCGACGACTACCTCCCGAAGCCGTTCGCGTTCGCGGAGCTGCTCGCGCGCCTGGAAGCGCTGGTGCGGCGCGCGAAGCCGGAAGCCGCGGAGACGCGGCTCCGCGTCGCGGACCTCGAGCTCGACGTCGTCCGCCGCACCGTGCGCCGCGGCGGCGCCGCGATCGACCTGAAGCCGCGCGAGTTCCGGATCCTCGAGTATTTGATGCGACACGCCGGACAGGTCGTGACGCGGACGATGCTGCTCGAGAACGTCTGGGACTACCAGTTCGACCCGCAGACGAACGTGATCGACGTCCACATGAGCCGCCTGCGCCAGAAGATCGACGGCGAGGGCGATCGCCCGCTGCTGCAGACGGTGCGCGGCGCCGGGTATCGCCTGCGGAGCGAGGCGTGAGCGACGAACCCCCTCGGCGATCGAGCCTGATCGTCCGCTTCACGGTCGCGTACGCGGCGCTCGCGAGCCTCATCATGGCGGGAGCGCTCGGGTTTCTCTACTGGTCGACGCGCGACGCCCAGCGACGGGTCGTCGACCGGGAAGTGAAGTCCGAGATGGATCGGCTCTGGCCCGCGCTCCAGAATCGCACCGTCTCGGAGAAGGTGTCGGTGCTCACGACCTGGACCGAGGCCGAAGGCCACTTCGTGGTGTGGTCGCTCATGAGCCGGACGCGCGAGCGGATCGCGGGCAACGTGCCGTCGCTGCCGGCCGAGATCGCCGCCGAGTCCGAGGATTTCGAGTTCCCCATCCCGGCAGAGCCGGGTGCTTCGGCACAGCCGGAGTACGCGCGCGGCCGGGTCGTCCAGCTCTCCTCCGGCGAGCGGCTTCTCATCGCCCGAAACGTGACCGACCTGAAGGAGTTCGGCGGGCGCATCGCACGCGCGTCGATCTGGGCGTTCGGCGCGACGCTCGTCCTCGCGGTCGCGGCGGGCTACGGGTTCAGCCGCAGCGTCGCGCGGCGTCTCGACGCCATCAACCGCAGCAGCGAGGCGATCCTCGCCGGCGACCTCGCGCGACGGATCCCGGTCGGCGAGCCCGGTGACGAGTTCGACGAGCTCGCGGCGAACCTGAACCGCATGCTCGATCGGCTCGAGAGCCTCATGCGCGGCATGCGCGAGGTCGCCGACGACATCGCCCACGACATGCGAAGCCCGATCTCCCGCCTGCGGAGCCGGAGCGAGGTGACGCTCATGGGTCCGCCGGACGCCGGCGCCTATCGCCAGGCGCTCGAGCAGACCGTCAAGGACGCTGACGACGTCCTGGCGATGCTGAACGCGCTCCTCAAGATCGCGCTCGCCGAGTCGGGAGAGCCGCGCGACCGCTTCACCGAGGTCGACGTCGCGGCCGTGGTGCGGGACACCGCCGAGGTCTACGAGCCGCTGGCGGAGGACAAGGGCATCGCGCTCGAGGTCGGGGCGCCCGCGCCCGTCCGCCTCCGCGGCGAGCCGCACCTCCTCTCGCAGGCGGTCGCGAACCTCCTCGACAATGCCGTCAAGTACGTCCCGGCCGGCGGCCACGTGCGGGTTTCGGCGGAGAGCGACGGCCGGCGCGCGCGCGTGGTCGTCGCCGACGACGGCCCCGGGATCCCGGAGTCGTTTCGCGAGAAGGCGTTCGACCGCTTCAGCCGTCTCGAGGCGAGCCGCTCCGCGCCCGGGAGCGGTCTCGGCCTGAGCCTCGTCCGGGCCGTCGTCCGCCTGCACGGCGGCACCGTGACGCTCGCCGACCGGAGCCCCGGCCTCGAGGTCGCGATCGAGCTGCCGCACGACGCGCGCACCAGCCATCGGGCTGCCGCAGCCGCCGATCGCGCCGCGCCGGCCGCGGCGGACCGCGCGACGGCTCGCACGTGAGCGCTGCCGCAAGACGGGAGACTTCCGCTCACGCCGCGCGCGAGCGCTCCGGCGACCGGTCCGAAGGATAGAGCGGCGGCAGCGCGTTCGCCGTCGGTTCGGCATTCATCGCGGACCTGCCGGGACGCGCGGCCGCGAGCGCGCGCGCGAGCGCGCGCCCGTCCCACGCGCCGTCGGTCCGGCCGTAGAGCCGGCCGTCGAGCGCGGCGAGCTCGCGGGCGAGCTCGCCGTCGCTCAGCCGGCGCGCGACGTCCGCCGTGCTTCGCGGCGGGGCGTCGGGCCACACGACGCGTCCCCAGGTCAGGATCGCGTCGCGCGCCGCGCGCGGGTCTCCGGTCTCGCAGGCCGTGCGCACGCGAGACAGGAGCCGCGCCGGCGACTCGGACGCGGGGGAGGTCGCGTCCGGGGTGGGGGGCGCCGCCGCCGCGCCCCGGCGGCGGAACGCGAGCAGCGTTCCACCGGCAAGGAGGAGGGCAGCGGCGGCGGCGCCGAGCACGACGGCTCCGGAAAGCGGCCGGGCGGCCGCAGTCGGGGGGTCGGAGTCCGTCGCACTGGTCGTGACAGCCTTGGAATCGTCCTTTGAAGAGGAGGGGTTGGCGCTCTTCTGCTCGGGAGCGCGCTCCGGTGGTGCGGCGGCGGTGGTCGCGCCCGCGGCCGGCAGCACGTCGATCGTGTCCTCGGGAAGGCGCGCCGTGCGCATCTTCTCGGCGGCGACGTCCCACCACCGCACCTCGACCGCGGGCAGCGTCGTGCGGCCGGGCGCGGTCGGCACGAGGCTCACCGACTGCTCGAGGACGGAGATCGTTCCGTCGTCGCTCGGGAGCGTGCCGTCGCGCGTTCCTTCCGGGTACTGCCGCACGCCGGCGGGCGCCGGGATCTCGAAGCGCGGGAGCTGCTCGGCCGCGCTGCCGAGAGCCCGCAGCGCGATCGTGCGGGTGATCGATTCGCCGACGCGGAAGGTCGGCTTGGCAGGAGTCCACGACTGGGAAAGCTCGACCGAGCGCGCCGGCAGGAACCACTCGCCGGCCGCCTCGGCCGGGCGCGCCTTCACGTGCAGCGCGACCGGGTTCGATCGCACGCGCACCTGACGGCCGCCCATCATTCGCTCCATGAGCTCGGCAGCGGACGGGAAGCCGGCGAAGCCGCCGAACGCGTCGTCGAACGGGTCGTCCGCGAGCGCGTCGTCGAGATCGTCGAGGGAGCCGAACGGATCGACCGCGCGACGGCCGGAGCGCGCCGCGCGCTGCGGCTGCGCGCGCGGGACGCGGGCCTGGAGGGTGACCGGCGGGATCACGAGGTCGCCGCTCGCGTCGGGCACGACCGTGAAGTCGCGCTCGTGCACGCGGTAGCGCCGGCCGTTCCGGGTCGCCTCGTGCGTCTCGACGTCGCCGACCGGCGTGAAGCGGAGGTTCTCCGCCGACGGCTCGCTGATCGCGCCGTCGCGGATGCCGACGCCGTCCCAGACGCGGACGGTGTAGCGCACTTCGCCCTGGACGATCGGCGCGCTGTCGTCGACCGTCGCTTCGACGAAGAGGTCGGGCGTGCCGGTCGGCGCTGCCGAGCCGGCCGCGGTGGGCGCGTTCGCCGCGGCGCCCGCACCCGCTGTGCTCGCGCCCGGCGATGCCGCCGTCCCGCGGCCGGCCTGCGACCCGCTTCCGCCGGTCGCCCGTGGGCTCGCGGACGCCGGTCGGACGTCGATCGCGATCGGCTCGCTGGTCGCGTCGCCGGCCCGGATCGCGGGGATCGTGAGCGCGCCCGTCGATCGCGGCGACAGCGTGACGATCCAGTCGACCGACGCCTCGCTCCGCCCATTCACGACCGAGAGGCGCTGGCTCTGCCGGGTGCCGACGACGTCGAAGTCCTTCGCGAGGACGGAAAGGTCGGGCGCCGCGCTCGGGGGATCGCCGGCGGCGCGCAGCAGCAGGTCGAACGTGTCGCCCTCGTCCAGCGTCGCCTGCGAAGCACGCGCTCGCAGCTCGGTCGCCGCGTGCGCGGGCCCGGCCGCCGCAATGCCCGTCGCGAGCGCGATGGCGAGCGCGATCGCCGCCATTCCTCCGATGTGTCGATGTGCCGTGCGCATGTCCGGAACCTTTCCTCGTCCTGTCGGTCGTCCTCGTCGCCTGAAGCGAAGCGCGGCGCGCGTCATTGCCGGGCGAGCGCGCTCTCGGCGAAGTGCCGCCGGATGCGGGCGCGCAGGAGGCCGCCCGGGTCGTCCGGGACCTGGCGGAGCTTCTGCTCGCGCGCCTGCTCCTCCTCGGTCGTGGGTACGCGGGCTGCCGGGCGATCGGACTCCGCGCTGCGGCTCTGCGCGTCGCGGTCTGCGTCGCCCTGCAGGGCTCGCGTCACGCGATCGGCGAGCGACTCGCCCGCGGCCGGCTGATCGCCGTTCTTCTCGTCGGGCTTCCGCGGCGGTGGCGACGTCTCCGCATCGGCGCGGCGCGCGTCGTCGGCGCGACCGCTCGCGTCGGAAGCGGTCGCTTTCGCTTGCTCGCGCGCGTCTGCGGCTTCGGCTTGCGGTTCGCCTTCCTGCTGCTGCTTCTCGGACGACGCGCTCGCGTCGCCGCCGCCGCCCTGCGGCGAGTTCTGCTCGTCGGGCTTCTTCTCCTGCGACGCGGTCTGATTCTCGCTGCCCTGGTCTTGGCCGCCGTGCGACCCGCCGTTCGAGTCGGCCTGGCTCTTCTCGCTGGCCGACGCGGACGCGTTCTGCTGTCGGTCCTTCTGCTCGTCGCCACCGCCGCCGGACTGCGCCTCGGATTGCCGCTGGCCGCCCCCGCCCTGCGCGCTCTCGTTCTTCTGTTGCTGCTGCTTCTGCTGCTCCTGCTGCTTCTGCTTCCGCTGCTCGAGGAGCCGCTTCACGAGCTCGCGGTTCGCCTTCGCGTCCTCGTGATCGGGCTGCTGCGCGATCGCCTCGTCGTAGGCCGCGATCGCGTCCTCGAGCTTGCCGGCGCGCGCGAGCGAGTTGCCGAGGTTGTACCGGTTGTCGGCGCCTTCGAGCTTCGCATAGCGCTCGACCGCGGCGTCGTAGGCGCCGCCCTGGTAGGCCGCGGCCGCCTTCCACGCCGGGTCTTCGAAAAGCTTTTCCGCGCTGCCGGGGTCGCCGGTCGCGAGCGCCGCCTGCGCCTGCTGATCGCGCGTCGCCCAGAGGTCGTCCCAGGTGCTCGCGCGCGCGCCGCGCGGATCGCCGAGGAGGACCGCGAGCGCGAGCGCGACGAGCCAGCCGCGGCGGAACGCGAGCGGCGCGAGCGCGAGCGGGATCGCGAGGAGCCACACGCCCGCGTCGCGCCAGGTGTCCGCGTTGGCCGACGCGCGCTTCGCATCGGAAGTGGAATCCGAGAGCGGCTCCGCGAGGAGGCGCGCGACGTCGTCGTTGCCGGGCGTCGCGATCTCGAAGCGGCCGCCGCCCGCCGAAGCGAGCGCGCCGAGCTCGCCGGCGTCGACCCGCGACACGACCGGCGATCCGCTCGCGTCCTTCACGAGGCGCGCGCGCGCGTCGACCGCGGGAGCGCCGTCCTTCGTCCCCACGCCGAGCACGGACACCTTGCGGCCGTGCGCCGCCAAGGTGCGCGCCGCGGCGATCGCGGCGTCGCGATCGTCGCCGGGCGAAGCCGTCAAGACGACGACGTTCCCGCCTGGCATGCCGGCCTGCGCGAGGAGCGCGTCGGCCGCGGCGAGCGCGCGATCGGGACGGCTCTGGCGGCCCGGCATGATCCCGCTCGTCAGGCTCGGCACCATCTCTGCGATCACGCGTCCGTCGTCCGTCAACGGGGACGCGACGAACGGCTCGTCGGCGTAGAGCACGAGCGCGACCTGGCCGCCCTTGGCGGCGTCGAGGACGTCCTGCAGCTTGTGGCGCGCGTGCGCGAGCCGCGACGGCGTCAGGTCCGCGACGTCCATGGCCGGCGACGTGTCGAGCAGCACGACTGTCGGCTGGATCGCCTTCCAGGTCGGCTGCGGGATCCGCTCCCAGGTCGGGCCGGCCATCGCGACCGCCGCCGCGATCCACCCGGTTGCGAGGGCCCAGAGCGGCCAGCGGCGGATCGGGCGCTCCTCGTCGAGCAGGAGGAAGCGGAGCAGATGCGGATCGACGACGCGGCGCCACGCGCTTCCGCGCACCGACGAGCGGGCGGCTGCCCACACGACCAGCGCCGCGGGCACGAGCGCGAGAAGCCACGCCGGCCGGAGGAAGTGCAACGTCTCGGAGATCATGCCGTCACCTCGTGAGCCGAGCTCGCCGATGCCGACGACGACGCCGTCGCTGACGACGCCGTCGCCGACGACGCTGAAGCGCTCGTCCGCGAGAGCGACGGCGCGACCTGCAGGAGGCCGATCCCGAGGCTCAGCGCGAGCGCGACGCCGAGCGGCCACTGGAAGAGCTGGCGCGTCGGCCGGACGTACAGAGGCTCGGCCGTCGCCGGCTCGAGGGCGTCGATCTGGCGGTAGATGCTCGCGAGCCCCTCCGCGTTCTTCGCGCGGAAGTAGGCGCCGCCGGTCGCGTCCGCGATCTCGCGCAGCGTCCGCTCGTCGAGGTCGGCCGACGGGTTCACGATCTCCTGTCCGAAGAAGCCGGAGACCGCCATGCGATCCGCGCCGACGCCGATCGTGTAGACGCGCACGCCTTCTGCGGCCGCGAGCTTTGCCGCCTCGACCGGCTGGATCGCGCCGGCGTTGCTCGCGCCGTCCGTCAGGAGCACGACGACGCGGCTCTCGGCCGGACGGTCCTTCAGGCGCTTGACGGCGAGCGCGAGCGCGTCGCCGATCGCCGTGTCCTCGCCCGCGAGCCCGACCGACGCGTCGCCGAGGAGGCTTCGCACCGTTTCGCGATCGAAGGTGAGCGGCGCCTGCAGGTACGGGCGCGTGCCGAAGAGGACGAGGCCGACGCGGTCGCCGTCGCGGCGGGCGAGGAAGTCGTCGGCGACCTCCTTCACGACCGTGAGTCGATCGGCCGGCTGGCCCGCGACCGTGAAGTCCTCGCGCGCCATGCTTCCGGAGAGGTCGATCGTGAGCAGCAGATCTCGCCCGGCGGCCGCGACGGGCTGCGGCTCGCCGGCCCACTGCGGGCGCGCGGCGGCGACGACGAGCGCGATCCACGAGAGCGCCATCGCGGCGACCAGCGCCCGGCGAGCGCGCGCGCTCGCGAGCGGGCCGCGCGCGATGCCGGCGATCGCGTCGAAGAAGGGAACCCGCAGCGCTCCGGCGCGCGTCTCGGGCGCCGCCGGCCAGAAGCGCCGGACGACGAGCGGGAGCGGGAGGAGGGCGAGGGCCCAGGGCCAAGCGAGCTCGATCATCGGTTGCCTCGAATCCAGGCGCGTGCGGCCGCGAGGAGCTCGACGCGGTCGATGCGCGCGCCGCCGCTCGTGAAGGACGCGACGCCGGGCGGCGCGTAGGGCGCGAGCGCGAGCACGCGGCCGACGTCGCCGGCGAGCGCGGCCCGCGAGCGCGCGCCGCGGCGATGGCCGGCGTGGCTCGAGAGGAAGTCCTGCCACGTCGCGCCGTGGAGGCCGGCCACGCGGCTGCCGAAGCGGACGAGCGCGACCCGTCGCAGGAGCTCGGAGATCGCCGTGGCGAGACCGTGCAGGTCGAGCGGTCGGCGGGCGAGGGCGTCGAGCTCGCGCAGCGCGCGCCGCGCGACGCTCGCGCGCCGCCGTCGCCACGCGATCGCCGCGACCGCGACGCTCGCGAGGAGAACGGCCGCGACGATCCACCAGCCCGGCGCGGGCGGCCACCAGCCGATCGCGTCGGGGAGGTGCAGGCCACGGAGGCCAGCGAGCGCATCGCCGCCGGCCGCCTGCGGCAGTCCGGCGGGCATTCCGTTCGGCATTCCGTTGGGAGAGAGCGCGTTCATGCGTGTGCCCTCGACGGCGTGCGTGCCCCGAAGGCGCGCGCGAAGCGGTCGGCGCGCAGCACCTCGGCGCAGTCCTCGCCCGTGCGGAGCGGGAGGAGCGCGATGCGCCGGCGTCGGCAGAGATCGGCGAGCCGGTCGCGCCGGGCGGCGAAGCGGGCCGCGTACTCCGCGCGCCACCGGCGGTCGCCGGTGAAGACGGACGCGACCCGGCGGCCATCGCTCACGCGATACGCGCCGTCGGGCGGCGCATCCGCCTCGAGCGCGTCGTAGACGAGGATGCAGCCGACCTCGCAACGCGCCGCGAGACGCGAGAGCGCGCGCTCGGCGTCCTCGTCGAGATCGGCGAAGTCGCTGACGATCACCACGAGCGTGCCCGGTCGCTGCACCCGCCGGATGCGCTCGAGCGCGCCGGCGAGCGAGGGCGGCGCGGCGTCGCCGGACGCGACGCACGGCGCTTCGTGCGACGCGGGCTCGAGGCCTTCGCTGGTCGCGTCGCCGAGCGCGCGCAGGAACGCGAGCAAGCGGCCGCGGCTCCGCTGCGGCGCGATCTCGCGGCAGCCGTTCGCGGTGATCACCATCCCGCCGACGCGGTCGCCGCCGTCGCGCGCCGCCCATGCGAGCGTTGCGGCGGCGCGCGCCGCCTGGACCGACTTGAAGGCGTCGCGCGTCCCGAAGCGCATGCCCGGGCGCTGGTCGACGACGAGCAGCACCGGCCGCTCGCGCTCCTCGTGGAAGAGCTTCGTGTGGACCCGGCCGGTGCGCGCGGTGACGCGCCAGTCGATCGTGCGCAGGTCGTCGCCGGGCTGGTAGATGCGCGCCTCGTCGAACTCGAGACCTCGACCGCGGAACGTCGACTCGTAGCCGCCGGAGCCGAGCGTCCGGACGCGGGCGCGCGGCCGCAGGTGGACGTGCGCCGCCCGCCCGCGCTGCTTCACGAGCTCGTCGACGGTCGCGGTGATGCCGTAGCGATCGTGCATGGTCGCCGTCCGACGTCAGGCGAGCGGCACGCGCTCGAGGAGCGCGTCCAGGAAGCGATCGGGCGTGAGGCCGTCGGCCTCGGCCTCGAAGGTCAGAAGGATGCGATGGCGGAGCACGTCCTTCGCGACCGCGTGCACGTCCTCGGGCGCGACGAACTCGGCGCCGCGGAGCCAGGCGTGCGCGCGCGCGCAGCGCTCGAGTGCGATGGTGCCGCGCGGGCTCGCGCCGCAGCGGACGACGTGGGCGAGGTCCGCGCCCCAGACGCGCGGCGCGCGCGTCGCGACGACGAGCTGGACGACGTACTCCTCGAGAGCGGGCGACAGGTACAGGTCCAGCACCTCGCGCCGGGCGGCGAAGATCGTCGACTGGGAGATCGTCGCGAGCGGCGGCGCCTCGTCGCCGCGCGCCTCGCGCCGTACGAGCGCCAGGATCTTCCGCTCGGACTCGACCGTCGGGTAGTCGATGCGCGCGTGCATGAGGAAGCGGTCGAGCTGCGCTTCGGGCAGGGGGTACGTGCCCTCCTGCTCGAGCGGGTTCTGGGTCGCCATGACGAGGAAGAGCCGCGGAAGCGGATACGTCCGCCGGCCGACCGTCACCTGGCGCTCGGCCATCGCCTCGAGCAGCGCCGACTGCACCTTCGCCGGAGCGCGGTTGATCTCGTCGGCGAGGACGAGGTTGTGGAACACCGGTCCGGGCTGGAACGCGAAGCTGCCGTCCTCGGGCCGGTAGACGTCGGTGCCCGTCAAGTCCGCGGGCAGGAGATCCGGCGTGAACTGGATGCGGTGGTCGTCGCCTTCGATCGCACGCGCGAGCGCGCGCACGGCCTTCGTCTTCGCGAGGCCGGGCGCGCCCTCGACGAGGAGGTGGCCGTCGGCCAGGAGCGCGATCAGGAGCCTCTCGACGAGCGCCTCCTGACCGAGGATGCAGGCGTTCAGGTGGTCGCGCAGGCGCGCGAAGTGCGGATGCGCGCGGGTCGCGTCCGCGGGAAATTGGGCGACCGGATCGGTCGTGGGCATCGTCTCTCCTCCTTGGGGCGGGCCGACCTTCGCGGATCCCGCCGTGTTCGCGTGGGAGAGACGCTGGCGCGTCGCGGAAGCACCTTTCCGGCAGATGAACTTCCGTTCATGTCGCCGGAGGGCGTCGGAGGACGCTCGGGCGCGTGCGATGTGCGCGACCCCGGCCGCGGGCCCATCCTAGAAGCGCGCCGCGAGGGTATCCTGGCCGGCAGGAGGGAGCTCCATGAGGACCAGGACGATCGCCATCGCGGCGGCAGCAGCCGCCTTTGCCGTCTCCGCATCCGCGTACGCAGCGCCGTCGATGCGCATGAGCCGGGAGGAGCGCGCGCTGGCGGAAGCCCGCGAAGACGTGACCGCTCAGGCCAGCATGACGAAGGGCGCGGCGCAGCAGAGCTTCGAGCTCGAGCGGCGCCGGCTGGATGACCTGATCAGCGATCTCGAGGCGGGACGGCGCGTCCCCGCCTGGGAGATCGATCGGGCGCTCGACGAGGCGCGCACCGCGCCGTGATCACGCGCTGCGCGAAGCGCTGAGGCAGCTCGCCGCTGCGACCGCGCGGCCGCGCGAGGCGGCGCGCTCGCACGCGGCGAGCGCTTCGCGCGCCTCCTTCAAGCGCCCGAGCGCCAGCTCGCGGTCGCCGCGACGGAGCGCTTCCGCAGCCGACCGCATGAGCGACTCGTAGCGCGGGCACGCGGCCGCGACGACGAGGGCCGTTCCTTCCGGCGCGACCGCCACGACCGATTCGGCGCTCGCGGACGGGGCGAACGCGCACGGTGCAGCGAGCGCGACGACCGCCGAGCCGATCGCGATCCCGCGGGCAAAGCTTCGCATGGCGCGACCGCACCGCAAGCGGGGTGCCGGGGACCGCGATCGGCTCGCGGCCGAGAAACCCGCGTGGTTCTCGCGTGCTGCGGCATCGGCGCCGGACGCTCGATGCCGCCGGTGTGGGCACTGCCCGGGATTCGAGCAGCGGGCCGCCCGCGATCCGGGCAATTCGGCGTGCGCGACCGCGGCGCCCGGAAGGCGGCGCGCTGGCGACAGGTCGCGAGGCATGACATCGACGGCAGCGGGGCGGCGCGTCGGATCGCCGGCCGGCAAGGAGGCCGAAATGCTGAAGCTCCACTTCCACCCGTTCTCGACCTACTCGCGAAGGGTGCGGATGGCGCTCATCGAGAAGCGCATTTCGTGCGAGCTGGTCGAGGTCGACATGGCGAAGGGCGCGCATCGCACGCCCGAGTACCGCGCGCTGAACCCCTACGGGCGCGTTCCGACGCTGCAAGAGAACGGCTTCGTCCTCTACGAATCGACCGCGATCCTCGAGTACCTCGAGGCGACGCACCCGACGCCGCCGCTGGTGCCCGCCGACCCGCAGGGGCGCGCGCACGTCGCGATGCACATGAAGCTCTGCGACCTCCAGCTCGCGCGCCAGACGGGCACGATCATCTTCCCCAAGCGCTTCCTGCCGAAGGAGCGCTGGGACGATGCCGCGATGGCGCAGGCGAAGAAGGAGATCGAGAAGCACCTCGAGATCGTCGAGGCGCAGGTCGCGGGAAAGGAATGGATGGTGGGCGATCGCTACTCGCTCGTCGAGGTCTGCTACACGCCGTTCGTCCAGTTCCTGCCGCTCATGGAGGTGACGCCGCCGCCCGGCGTCGCGTCGTGGGTCGAGCGCATGCTCGCGCGGCCGTCGGCGAAGGAGACGGCGCCGGCGGTGTGAATCGTGCGGCGCTGCCGGCTCGCGCGGGCCCGCCGCAGGTGCCGAGTGCCGGGCGAGTGGGCTTTCGACCCGCCCGTCGAGGTCGTGGCCGCGGGCGCGGCTCGCCGCGCGGCGCTCGGGCAGCATGGTAGGACCCGTAGGTGCAACAGTAGAACCACGTGTTGGCGGTGTGACGAAAGGGAGCCACAAAGAAGCAGCATCGAACGTTGGGGCTACGGAGGAGAATGCGATGAAGCGATTCGTCGGAAGTCTCGCCGTCCTTGCCCTCTTGACGCTGACGGCGCATGGCGCCGTCGCCGCCGCGTGCGATCCGGACGGGGTCGATGCGCAGGCCATCGCGGATGCGCGTGCCGACGCCGCCGCGCAATGCGACTGCGCGACCGCCGAGAACCACGGCTCCTACGTGAGCTGCGTGGCGGGGGTCCTCAACGCGCGCGTCAAGAACAATCAGCTTGCGCCCAGCTGCAAGGGCGCGATCCAGCGGTGCGCCGCGCGGTCGACGTGCGGGAAGCCCGGCTTCGTCACCTGCTGCCGCACGAGCGCAAAGGGCGCGACGAAGTGCTCGACGAAGCGCGACGCCGACCACTGCACGCCTCCGTCGGGCGGCTCGGCGTGCGTCGGCGGCTTCTCGAGCTGCTGCGACGCCTGCACCGCCACCGGCTGCGCCCCGACCCCCACCCCGGCCCCGACGCCGTAAGCGGCCGGGGCATCGCCGACCGCGGCGACCGACAGCATCGCCCGCGCTCCAGCGCTCTCCGGATCGGGCGCGGGAGTGAACGAGCGATGCGGCTGGCGCCGACCCACGGAGCCGTGTGGCGCGGGCAAGCGACGTCCGGTCGAACGACCGTGACGGAGCGCCCGCCCACACGGCTGGGGCGGCCTCCGCGCGAGCGACGCGGCTACGAGCGACGGTCGATCGCCGTCACCCGTGCGGAACGCGCGCGTCAGGCACCGATGCGACGGACGATCTTTCGCTTCGTCGCGTTGATCTCCTTCAGATCCACGATCGCGGCTTCGGCGATGTCGTCGCCCACCATGCGGTCGCTCTCGGCGGCGAGCTCGTCCATGTCGACCCACATCGCGTAGCTCGCGCGCGTGCGGTCGGTGATGACGCCGGCCTTGAGGAGAGTCTTGACGAGCGTCCGGAAGACGTTCGTCGACTCCTTCATGAGCCGGCGGCGGTCCTCGTCGCCGAAGGCTTCCATGACCGCGCTTCGGACCCACTGCCACTCGAGCCCGAACCGCGGGTAGATCGTGCGCTTCTGCTCGGCGTTCACGAGGTTGAAGAGCAGCAGGTTGAAGCACTCGAGGGCCCAGTCCTCGACGGCGTCGTGCTCCGCAGCCTCGAGGCCCGGCATCGTCGCGTGCGCCCAGATCTTTCCGAACTTGTGGTGGAAGGCCTCGTCCGTCATCACGAGCTGGCACAGCCGTCGGAGGGTCGGGTCGAGAGCGACCTTGTGCAGCGTCGTGAACGCGCCCATCGCGACGCCCTCGACGAGCATCTGCATGCCGACGATCTTCTTGTACACGACCGGCGTCGCGACGAGCTCGTTCAGCAGGTTCCCGATCGTGTCGCCGACGGGATAGATCTCGCCGCCGAAGCGCGAGCGCGCATAGAGCGAGAAGGCGTGCACGTGGCGCGCCTCCTCCCGCACCTGGTTCGCGGCGTACTCCTGGGCGCCGGGATCGAGGAAGATCTCGCACAGGCTCGCCGACAGGCTGAGCGCTCCTTGCTCGCCGTGCAGCAGGTTCGACGTCGTCCAGCGCGCGCTCTCGTTCACGAAGTCGATGCGCTGGCGCTCGTCGAGACGGTCCCACACCGCGGTGTGCGACTCGACCACGAAGTCCTCCGGCAGGAGCGCCTCGCCCGCCTTCGGCGGGGTGACGAGGTCGATGTAGTCGCGGTCCTCGGGGTTCCAGAAGTGCTCCTCGGTGCGCGCGATGATCTCCTCGAAGTGCGGAGACCGGCGCGCGTAGCGGCCGACCTCCATCATCGCGGGGAAGTCGTCGCGCGAGACCGTTTGATACGCGGGGTCGAAAGCCATGAGCGTTCCTCCGCAGCCCGAGCGGCTGGACCGACCGTCCGGTCGGTTGCGAGTCTCCTGTGTAGAGGGCGAGCGCGCTCGAAACAAGCCGGGGCGCCGCCGCGCGCGTTCGAGGTTCGCGAGGCGCGACGCGATTCGCCGCGCGGCTCGCGTGCGCCGCCGTCGCCGCCGATCTTGCGGAACGCCGACCGGCGTGGGAGTCCAGCCAGCCTATGGCCAGCAAGCAGATCTGCGAGACGGCGATCGAGGCCGTCGCCGATGTTCCGGACGGCGCCTCCCTCCTCGTTCACAGCTTCGGACCGCCCCAGGCGTGGCCGACCGACTGCCTGCACGCGCTCGCGGAGCGCGGCGTCCGCGACCTCACGGTCGTCTGCAACACGCCGGCGGGCGGACCGACGTCGCTGAACGTCCTGGCCGCGAAGAAGCAGATCCGGAAGCTCGTCTGCAGCTTCATCTCGAATCCCGCGATGGCGACCGAGATCTCGGAGCTCGTCAGGGCGGGCGAGATCGAGGTCGAGATGGTGCCGCAGGGAACGCTCATCGAGCGCGTCCGCGCCGGGGGAGCCGGCCTCGCCGGCTTCTTCACGCCGACGGGCGTCGGCACCGCGGTCGCCGAGGGGAAGGAGGTGCGCGAGTTCGGCGGCCGTCCGTACGTGTTCGAGCGCGCGATCCGCGCCGACTACGCGCTCCTCCAGGCCGACCGCGCCGACCGGGTCGGCAACGTCACGTATCGGCGCGGCGCCCGGAACTTCGGGCCGGCGATGGCGATGGCCGCGCGCACGACGATCGCCGAGGTGAAGGAGGTCGTCGACGTCGGGGCGCTCGATCCGGAGGAAGTCGTCACGCCCGGCATCTTCGTCGACCGCATCGTCGAGACGACGACCCATCTCGACGTCGGCGTGCTGCGCCAGATCCTGTCCCTGGTCGGGCGCGTGAACAACATGGAGGGGCGCTCGGTGCGCGAGGGCGGGCCGGTCGGGCTCCCCGCGGACCTCATGGCGATGAAGGCGGCGTCGCTCCTCCGCGAGGGCGAGTACGTGAACCTCGGGATCGGACTTCCGACGCTGGTCTCGAACTACGTCGCCGGGCGGAACGTCACGCTCCACGCGGAGAACGGCATCCTCGGCTACGGTCCGTTCCCCGAGGAAGGCGCCGAGGACGTCGACCTCTACAACGCGAGCGGCCAGCTCGTGACGCCGCTCGCGGAGACGTCGTACTTCGATTCGACGACGTCGTTCGCGATGGCGCGCACCGGCCGCGTGTCGACCGTGATCCTGGGCGGGTTCCAGGTCGCGCAGAACGGCGACCTCGCGAACTGGACGATCCCCGGGCAGACCGGCGGCGGGATCGGCGGCGCGATGGACCTGGCAGCCGGCGGCGCGCGCGTGATCGCGCTCCTCTACCAGCTCGAGCGCAGCGGCCGCTCGAAGCTCGTCGAGAAGCTCGAGTACCCGCCGACGGCGCTCCGCTGCGTCAAGTCGGTCGTCAGCGACCTCGCGTGGATCGACGTCGACGACCGCGGGTTCCTGCTGCGCGAGCTTGCACCCGGCCTCACGGTGGACGACGTGAAGTCCGCGACCGGTGCGCCGCTCCGGGTCGCGAGCGACGTGCGCGAGATGACGTTCGACTGAGCGCCTCGGCCGGCGCGCCTGCGGCTTCGCAGCAGCCGCCGTGCGATCCGTTCGGGAACTGCTGGGGCCCGCCCGCCTAGCTTCTCCCCCTGGGTCGTCGACACCGCGGTCGTAAGGAGCATCGTCGCCCGGAGGCGCCGTCAGTGTGCGCAGCGCGGCGACGCGGATGGCACCTGTTCGCAGAGCGCCGCGCCCACCGGGGCGGCGAGCGCCTCGGCGACGATCGCGTTCAGCCGCCGTCCATAATGGCCTCCCGGCTGGAAGTCGCCGTCGCCGAGCGGCGCGAATCCGCCGTCGGGTCGGACGACCGCCTCGCCGGCGGTGATCGCCGCGACCAGCCCGGCGTCCCACGACGTCCCGCGCGCCCTCGCCTCGTCGAACTCCTGCTTCCGCGGCAGGTACACGACGAGGAATGCCGCGCCGCTGTCCGCGACTTCCGCCGCGAAGCGCGCGAGCAGGCGTCGCGCGATCCCGGTCACCTCGGGATCGCTCGCGAGCGCGGCGAGCGAGGCGTCGGCCGCGTCCGGCCGCTCGCGATCGAGGAGCGCCGCCGCGAGCGCGAGGAGGCGACTCTTCTGCCACCACGCGGCGTTTGCCCTTCCGGCATCGAAGAAGCGCTCGTGAAGCGCGAGCGGGTGTTCGGGGAAGCGCGCGAGCGCGCCGACGACCTCCTCGGGCGGTAGGGCCGGTGAGTTGATCAGCCGGAGCGAGTCGCCGTCGAGCAGGAAGCGCGGCTTCGAGAGCGGCACCTCGGTGTTGCCGAAGTAGAGCGGGCGAAAGACGTTCAGGTCGCGGAACGCGTTCTCGGGCTGAAGGCCGAGGACGACGACGGCCGGGCGCATCGCTCGGCCGGCCTTCCGCCAGCGCAGGTACGCCTGGTCGAGGCCGTAGGCGTTCACGCCGAAGTTGAGCACGTCCACGTCGAAGCCGCCCGCGCGGAGCCGCTGCTCGAGGAGCGCGCCCCAGGTCTCCTCGTCCGTCGACTCGTCGCCGAAGGTGAACGAGTCGCCGAAGAGCTCGACGCGCGCGCCGTCGGCGTTTCCGGAAGGCGACGCTCCCGTCACCCGCGCCCCGTGTCCGTCGACGTGCGCGCGGCCGTCGCGCGAGGTGGCGCCCGGCCGCGGTGCCCAGCCGAGGTCGGGGTCGTAGACGAGGAACGGGCTCGCCGAGGATCGGTAGCGCTCGATGTTGTCCGCGATCGCGCGCAGCCCGATGCGAACCGGCGGGACCGCGATGCCCGCCACGCGCATCTGACCCTCGGCGTCGCGCGCGCTCACGAGGCGCGCGAAGAGCTCGCACGCGACGAGGGCGATCGCGACCGCCATGGCGACGCGAGCGGCGCTCCGGAGCGGGCGCATCGGACCGTTGCTGCCAATCGCGGGCGCTCGCGTCCAGCGCGGCCCGCATCCAGCGGTCGGTGCCCCGGCTGCATCAGCAGGACCGGCCTCCGAATCGTTCAGGAATCTCTCAGCGGCGGTGCGGGATTTCAGCGACACCCGGCGACCAACGCGGGAACGGTGTGCCGCGCCGCCGCCGGCGTCTGCGACGTCGCCGAGACGTGCGATGGAGCGAGCCCGCTCTGTCCCGCAAACGGCTTCCAGCCGGCCGGCGCCGCGTGCACCGAGGACGGCGACCTCTGCACGAGGAACGAGTGCGACGGCTTCGGCGGCTGCTCGCACGTCGACAAGCCCGATACCGACGACGACGACCTGTGCGACGAGCAGGACCCGTGCACGAACGTCCTCCTGAACGCAGGCGGCCGCCGGCCGGGTGAAGGTCACGCTGCGTACGAAGTCGAGCACCATCCCGGTCGTCCTCGGCGACGCGACGGTGCTGCTCGGCGATCGGGCGGACGCGACCAACGGCCTCTGCGCCGAGACGGACTTCTTCGACGCGGGCGACTGCAGGTTCAACGGAACGCGAACGACGCTGAGCTGCGCGAAGTAGGACGGAATCGCGAAGGCGGGCGGCTCTGGTCATGGCTGGCCGCCTTCGCGGTTGGCGGATCGGGTCGCTTCAGAGCTTCCCGGCCGTCAGGTTCCAGGTGATGTCGCCGTGCGCGAGCGGGGCGATCACCTCTTTCTGGAACTTGCCGTCCCGGAACCGGTACCGGCGAAGCTCGTGCTGGTCCTCGGAGGCGACGTAGATCTCAGGCTTCCCGTCGCCGTCGAGGTCCGCGAGAAGGACCGGATGCTCGAAGCCCGAGGACTGGGCTTCGATCTGCGTCGACTTCCACGTGCCTCCGTCCTGCTGCTCGAAGAGCCAGATGCCGGATGAGAGCCCACCCGCCACGAGATCGATCTTGCCGTCGCCGTTCGCGTCGCCCGCGACCAGCGACCGCATCTGGCGGTCCGGCACCGTCGCGACGACCGCGCTCTGCCACGCGCCGTCCTTCATGCGGTACTGCTTGATCGTGACCGGGCGCGCGACGTCGCCGCCTGCTCCGATCGCGCCCTCCCAGACGACGTAGAGCTCGGCCTTCCCGTCGCGATCGACGTCGGCCGCGAGGATCTCCTTCGCGTGCGTGTCGCCGGGCGCGTCGACAACCGAGCGCAGCCACCCTTTCCCGGGCGTGCGCTTGTACATCCGCACCTCGCCGGGCTGCTCCTTGTCGAGCTTGTTCGGCTCGCTCGGCGTCGCGAAGATCTCGGGCTGGCCGTCGCCGTCGACGTCGCCGATCTCGATCTCGTGCACGAACGTGTTGGGCTGGCGATCGATCTCCTCGACGCGCCAGCCGTCCGACGGGTGGACGATCGCGATCACGCCCTGATCGTGCGTCGCGATCACGAGGTCCTGCTTGCCGTCGCCGTCGACGTCGGCGACCTCGACGTCGCGCAGGCGGTCGAACTTTCCGCCGAAGGTCGGGCTCCAGCGCGTCTCCTCCGTCCATCGCCCGTCGCCGAACTTCCAGGTCTTGAGGAGCGCGCGCGTCGCGCCGATCGTCAGGACCCCGCCGTCCCACGGGAGCGCCTTGTGGAACACGTTGCTCCCGGGGTCCTCGAGGATCGCCGTCTCGGTGCCGCCGGGAGCGAAGCGGAGGATCATGAGCTTGGCCGCGCCGGGGACCGGCTGGCGCTTGCCGTCGGGCATCACCTTGTCGGTGAACTGGGCCTGCACGACGAACAGGGCGGGGTAGGGGCCGCCACCCGCGATCGGATCGCGACGCGGAGCCGCGGCGGCACCGCTGCTCGGAGCGCCGGCGGCGCCTCCCGGCGGCGGCGCGGCGGGTGCGGCGGGGCGCGCATCCGCCGGCGACGCGATCCTTTGGGTCGACGTCGCCGTCGGCGACGGAGTGCCGCCTTTGTCGGCGCCGTCGCGGCCGCCCGTGCACGCGGCGAGCGCGCACGCGACCAGCGCGCACGCCAGCGCGGCCGCGATCGTCGCCGGCGCCTGTCGCGCGTTCCTCCGCACCCCTCGCACGCCCGCCATGCGCCGCGTTCAACCAGAGGGTCGCGCGACGAACAACCACCCGCGGCCGACGCGACCCTTGCCTAACGAACGTTCGTTCCGGTACAATCGCGCTGTTTTCCCGGCGTCCGGCGCGGTGCGCTGGGCGCCCGATCACGCTTCGTCGGCGAGCGAGGAGAGCTGGGAATGGAGCTGTCGGAGATCGATCTCGTCAACCCCGACACCTGGATGGCCGGGGTGCCGCACGAAGCTTTCCGGGTGCTGCGCGAGCGCGCGCCGATGTTCTGGCAGGACTACCCCGGCAGCCAGGGCTTCTGGGCCGTCACCAAGTACGAGGACGTGGTCGCGATCTCGAAGGACCCGGCCACGTTCTCCTCGCATCGCGGCAGCGCGCTGCTGCGCGACATGCCGGCCGAGGACCTCGCGCAGACGCAGCTCATGATGCTCAACATGGACCCGCCGCAGCACTCGAAGTACCGGAAGCTCGTGAGCCAGGGATTCACGCCGCGCATGACGACGCGCCTCGAGCCCCGCATCCGCGAGATGGCCGTCCGCATCCTCGACCGCGTCACGCCGATCGGCCGCTGCGATTTCGTGCGCGACATCGCGGCCGAGCTGCCGCTCCAGGTGATCGCGGAGCTGATCGGGGTGCCGATGGAGGACCGCGACAAGGTCTTCGACTGGAGCAACCGCCTCATCGGCTTCGACGATCCCGAGTTCGGGACGTCCGAGGAGAAGGGGAAGGAGGCCGCCGCAGAGCTCTGGATGTACGCGAACGCGCTCGCCGAGCAGCGGAAGAAGGAACCGCGCGACGACCTCGTATCCACCCTCATCCACGGCGAGGTCGACGGCGAGAAGCTCTCCGAGATGGAGTTCGACTCGTTCTTCCTCCTCCTCGCGGTCGCCGGCAACGAGACGACGCGGAACCTGATCGCCGGCGGCATGCACGCGCTGATCGAGCACCCGGACCAGTGGCGCCGGCTCCGGGAGAACCCCGAGCTCATCAACACGGCGGTCGAAGAGATGCTGCGCTGGGTGACGCCGGTCATCCACTTCCGGCGGACGGTCATGCGGCCGACCCAGATCCGCGGCGTGCAGCTGAACGAGGGCGACAAGGTCGCGATCTACTACACGTCGGCCAACCGCGACGAGGACGTGTTTCCGAACGCGATGACGTTCGACGTCGGCCGGACGCCGAACAACCACGTCGCGTTCGGGATCGGCGAGCATTTCTGCCTGGGCGCCAACCTCGCCCGCCTCGAGATCCGCGCGATCTTCGAGGAGCTCGTCCGGCGCGTGCCGGACATGGAGCTCGCCGCGCCGGTCCGCCGGCTGCGCTCGAACTTCATCAACGGCACGAAGGAGATGCAGGTGCGCTTCACGCCGACGCCTGCGGTCGCCGCTTGAGAACCGCGCGCGATCGTTCCATGGTGGCGCCATGATGAGAGTGATCGTGGACTACGATCGCTGCGAGGCGAACGCGATCTGCATGAAGGTCTGTCCCGAGGTGTTCGAGGTGCGGGAGGACGACAACCTCTACCTCCACACCGAGACGCCCGACGAGAGCTTGCGCGCCAAGGTCGAGGAAGCGGTGCGGCGCTGTCCGCGCCAGGCGCTCGCGATCAAGGAAGAGTAGGGCGCGCGGAGGAGGTCGCGGGTCTCGCCGCGTACCTCGCGTCCGACGAGGCCGCCTTCATCACCGGCGCGACCCACGTGATCGACGGCGGCGGCACGGCGACGCGCGGCATTCGCCTCGAATAGCGCCGGCTTCGTCTCGAGACCGCGTCCGCCGCGCGCCGTGCGCCCGGTGCCCGGCCGCGGCGGCACGGGTTTGACCCGGCCGCGGCGGCACGGGTTTGACTCCGCGTGCCCCTCGCGCGACAGGAGCGCGACCGCGCACGCGCTTTCGGGCCACGGATGCCTCCCGGCCGGCCGATGCCGCGGGGAGGATTCGTGGAGCAGACACGTCACCCGGGTCATTTCGACGCGCGTTTCGTCCGCCACCTGGCCTCGTTGACGCGCATCTACTGGACGTCGCCCGATGCCAAGCGCGGGGCGCCGCTGCTCTTGCTCTGTGTCGCCATGGAGCTCGGTCTCGTCTACGCGAACGTCCGCCTGGCGGGCGCGAACGGCGCGGTCTTCAACGCCATCCAGGGCAAGGCGTGGCCGCGCTTCGTCGACGCGATCGAGCACTTCCTGCTGGTCGCGCTCATCGTCGTCCTGATCTCGACCTACCGGATCTACTTCCGGAACATCCTGCAGATCCGATGGCGCGAGAATCTCACTGCGTACTTCATCGACAGCTGGATCGGTCCCTACGCCTACGGGCACAGCCAGCTCCACCACGAGCAGACGGACAATCCGGACCAGCGCATCTCGGAGGACATCCAGAGCTACGTCGCGAGCGCGCTCGGGCTGTCCCTGTCGCTGCTCTCGGCGGTGGCGACGCTCGCGTCGTTCTCCGGCGTCCTCTGGAAATTGTCCGGAAGCTGGCCGCTCCGCATCGGAGATCACGAGTACTGGATCCCGGGCCTCATGATGTGGGTCGCGATCCTCTACTCGATCGTCTCGATGTTCTTCACGCACCGGGTCGGGCGGACGCTCGTCGGCATCAACTTCGACCGCCTGCGCTTCGAGGCGGACTTCCGCTACGGGCTCGTCCGCTTCCGCGATCACACCGAGGCCGTCGCGCTCGCGCGCGGCCAGGCGATCGAGCGCGGCCTCGCGATGCAGCGATTCCACGCCGTCATCGCCAACTGGTGGGATCTCATCACCAAGCAGCGGAACCTCACCGTGCTGACCGGCGGCATCGGGCAGGCGAACGGCATCGTCCCGCTCCTCGTCGCGGCGCCCGCGTTCTTCACCGACCGCATGACCCTCGGCGGCGTGACCGAGACCGGCATCGCCTACGGGCAGGTGTCGGGCGCGCTCTCGTGGTTCGTGGACGCCTACCAGGAGATCGCCGCGTGGCGCGCGAGCATCGAGCGCCTCTCCACCTTCCGCGAGACCCTCGACGAGACCCGCGCGGTCGTCGGCCGTCCCGATGCGGTGCACGTCGTCGACGGCCGCGACGCCGCCATCCGGCTGGTCGCACTCGACCTGGAGCGGCCGGAGGGCGAGCCGATCGCGAAGGGCCTGGCCGGCGACCTGCCGCAGGGTGACCGGTTGGCGATCCTCGGTCCCCCCGGCGCCGTCAAGACCACGCTGTTCCGGGCGATCGCCGGCATCTGGCCGTTCGGCCACGGGCGCATCGAGATCCCGGGGAACGCGCGCGCGCTCTTCCTCGCGCGGCAGCCGTACCTCCCGATCTGCAGCCTGCGCGCGGCGATCTCGTATCCCGCAGAGACCGACGCGTTCGGCGACGACGCGATCCGCGAGGCGCTCGCGGTCGTCGGGCTCGATGGTCTCGCGGCGCGTCTCGACGCGAGCGACGCGTGGGACCAGCAGCTTTCCGGAGACGAGCAGCAGCGCCTGATGTTCGTCCGCGCGCTCCTGCACGCGCCCGACTGGCTCGTCATGGACGATGCGACCGCGGCTCTCGACGAGGCGACCGAGCGTCGCATCTACGACGTCGTCGCGTCGCGCCTGCCGACGACCACCGTCGTCTCGCTCACCAACCGGCCGAGCGTGGCGCAGATCCATCGCCGGCGCTTTGCGCTCGAGGTCGGCGCCGACGACACGGCGCGCCTCCGCCGCGAGTGAGCCGGCGGCTCGTACCATCACCTCGAGGTCGACGTGAGGTCTCGTTCCAGGTGTTCAACCCGACGGCGAAGCCGGTCGAAGTCCGGTTGTCGCCGCTCGCGCGCCGGCGGTAAAGTCCTCCCGCGATGGTGAACCCGATCTACTCGGCCGACTCGCACGTCACCGAGCACCCCGAGACCTACACGCGCCACATCGACCCGGCGTACCGCGACCGCGCCCCGCACGTCGTCCACCAGGACGGAGTCGGCGACGCTTACGTGATCCCGGGGATGCAGAACGCGTTCCTCCCGATCGGCCTCATCGCCGCGGCCGGCAAGAAGCCGGAGGACATCCGGCTCGGCGGCAGCTTCGACGACTGGTACCCCGGCGGGTTCGATCCGCACGCGCGGCTCGCCGACCAGGACCGCGACGGGGTCGCCGGCGAGATCCTCTACCCGACGGTCGGCATGGTCCTCTGCAACCACCCCGACCTCGACTACAAGCGCGCCTGCATGAACGCCTTCAACGAGTGGATGGGGGCGTACTGCGGCGCGCACCCCGATCGGCTGTTCGGCGTCGGCCAGACCGCGATGCGATCGCCGGAGGAAGGCATCGAGGACCTGAAGCGGATCAAGTCGCTCGGCCTGCGCGGCGTGATGCTGCCCGGCGTCCCCGGCCGGGCCGACTACGACAGCGAGATCTACGCGCCCTTCTTCGATGCCGCGATCGATCTCCGCCTGCCGCTCTCCTTCCACATCCTGACCAGCCCGTCCGACTTCGGCCCGGTGCGCGGTCCCGTCCTGAACCACGCGGTGAGCATCCTCCGCAGCAATCAGGACATCATGGGGATGTTCGTCTTCGGCGGCGTGTTCGAGCGCCATCCGGATCTCCGGATCGTGTGCGCGGAAGCCGACGCCGGCTGGGTCCCGCACTGGACCTACCGGATGGACCACTTCTACAAGCGCCACCGCCACCACATGCGCGCGCGCGAGCTGCGCCGCCTTCCGAGCGAATACTTCCGCGACCACATCTACACGACGTTCCAGGACGACTGGGTCGCGTTCCGGACGATCGACCTCGTGAACCCCGAGCGCCTGATGTGGGCGAACGACTTCCCGCACAGCGACTCGACGTGGCCGTGGTCGCAGGACGTGCTGCGCGAGCACACGGTGCACCTGAGCGAGGCGCAGAAGGCGCTCGTCCTCCGCGACAACGTCGCCCGCCTCTACGGCCTTCCCCACTGACGCGCTCCATCCGATCGCGGTAGGATGAGCCGCGATGGAGCGATCGTGGCAGAAGCTCGTGCGCGAGCTCCGCGACGAGGGCTACGACAGCCCGTACCTCGAGCGTCTGCGCCGCCGGCTCGACGTCTACGAGGCGCAGGAGCAGCTCGAGAAGGAGGTGGTCCGCGAGATGGCCGCCGCCCTCGGTCGCACCGAGGAGAAGCTGCTGGTGGCGCTGCTGCGGCTCGAGCTCGCCGGCCGCGAAGTCGATGCCGCGCGCGACGACCGCGATCGCCGGCGCTGCATCGCGCGCTTCAACGTCGCCCGCGAGGACGCGCTGAGCGCCCGCTACGAGCTCCTGGTGCATCGCGAGGCGATCGGGTTCCGGCGCAATCAGATCCTCGAGACGATGTACCCGGTTCCGCCGCGCCGCTGAGGCGTGCGGGAGCCGGGGCTGCGCGTCCGCGGCTTCGCTGCCGTCGTCGTCTTTGAACGGTTGCATCAAGGATGTAACAGGCGTATCCAACCCCCGAGCGGCCGCCCTCGGCCGCGGCCAGGGCCGAAGACATGCCGGCACACGAACGCGCGGTTGCGACCCGGGCGAGCGGCGCCATTCCGGTCGAGGACCTCTACCGGAGCGAGCGGAAGCTCCTCTGGCGGCTCGCGTACCAGATGACGGGCGACGTCCGGGACGCCGACGACGTCGTGCAGGAGACGTTCGCGCGGCTGATCGAGAGGCCGCCGCCGGACGCGGAGACGTCTCTCCGGCCGTGGCTCGTCCGCGTCGCGACGAACCTCGCGATCGACGTGCTCCGCGGCCGGAAGCGGAGCGGCTCCACGGGCTGCTGGCTGCCGGCGCCGATCGACACCGGGGACGAGGGCGATCCGGACGCGGCTCACCTCGTCGACCCCGAGCCGGCGCCCGATGCGAAGTACGGCCTGCGCGAGAGCGTCTCCTTCGCCTTCCTACTCGCGCTCGAGGCGCTCGCGCCCCGGCAGCGAGCGGTCGTCGTGCTGCGCGACGTCCTCGACGACTCCGCCGCGGACGTCGGCCGCGCGCTCGGAATCAGCGAGGAGAGCGTCCGGATCGTCCACCACCGCGCGCGCCGCGCGCTCGCGGCCTACGATCGCGAGCGCTGCCTCCCGGACGCGCGCCTCGAGCGCCGGACGCGCGCGGCGCTCGAGGCGCTCGTCGACGCGCTCGTCCGCCAGGACGCGCGCGCGCTCGAGCGCCTTCTCGTCGAGTCGGCGCGCGCGGTCGCCGACGGCGGCGGCGTCTACACGGCGCTCCGCGTCCCGCTGGTCGGACGCGATCGGGTCGCGCGGTTCTACCTCCAGGCCGCGCTCCAGCGGCTCGCGGGCGGGCCGCGGCTCGGCTTCCGATCGGTGAACGGCCTGCCCGCGGTCGTGATCGAGCTCGCCCGCCCGGTGCGGCGCCAGGCGCCGCTCGCGGTGCTCCGGTGCGAGCTCGCGGAGGACGGCCGGATCCGGGAGATCCACTCGATCCTCGCGCCCGCGAAGCTCGGGCGGATCTCCGAACGCGCGCGCGATTCCGCGGCGGCGCCCGCGTAACGAGCGACCCGCCTCCCGCGTGTCCTTTCCAGGCACGCAAAGGAGGCGCTCATGACGTTTGCCGAAGCATTGATCCAGAGCCTGGGGACGATCGCCGGCCTGCTCGCATTGATGGCCGTGGTCGCGCTCGTCGAAACGATCGTCCCGCTGCATCGCCGCGGGCGCGTGCACCGCCGGCACCTCGCGCCCAACCTCGCGCTCACCTTCATCACGTTCGCGACGAACCTGGTGTTCAACCTCGCGCTCGTCGCCGCGCTCGTGCGGCTGGACGCCGACGGCGTCGGCCTGCTGAACCGGCTCGCGCTGCCCTGGCCGGCGGAGGCCGCGCTCGTCCTGGTCGTCCTCGACTTCTCGTTCTGGGTCGCGCACCGGGCGATGCACGCGCTCCCGCTCTTCTGGCGCTTCCATCGCGTCCATCACGCCGATCCCGAGGTCGACGTGACGACCACCATCCGCCAGCACCCGGGTGAGAGCGTCATCCGCTACGTCTTCATGGCGGCGTTCGCGCTGCCGCTCGGCGCGAGCCCCGCCGCGTTCGCGGTGTATCGCGCGTGGTCGGCGATCAACGGGCTCTTCGAGCACGCGAACGTACCCATGCCGCGCCGGCTCGACGGGCTCCTCTCGGCCGTCGTGACGACGCCGAACATGCACAAGGTGCATCACTCGCGCGCGGTCCACGAGACCGACACGAACTACGGGAACGTCTTCGCGTTCTTCGATCGGCTGTTCGGGAAGTTCACGCCCTCGGAGCGCGGGCTCACGATCGCGTACGGCCTCGAGGGCTTCGACGGTGCGGAGCTCCAGACGACGGCCGGGCTGCTCGCGCTGCCGTTTCGAGACGCCGTGCCGACGCTGCAGCACGCGGCGACGCCGCCCGCGGCGGCGTCCCGCTTGCGGTGACCTCGCCGGTCGGGCACGAGTTCGACTGCGATGCCAGGCTGGTTCGAGGACAACGCTCGTTCGATCGGACGAACGCCGCTCGTCCGGCTGAACCGCGTGCACGACGGCGCGCCGGCGACGATCCTCGCGAAGATCGAAGGACACAACCCGGCCTACTCGGTGAAGGACCGGATCGGCGCCGCGATGGTGTGGGACGCCGAGCAGCGCGGCCTCCTGGACGGCGGCAGGGAGCTGGTCGAGCCGACGAGCGGCAATACGGGCATCGCGCTCGCCTTCGTCGCGGCGGCGCGCGGCTATCGCCTCACGCTGACGATGCCCGACACGATGAGCATCGAGCGGCGAAAGCTCCTCGTGGCGTTCGGCGCCAAGCTCGTTCTCACGGAGGGCGCGAAGGGGATGACGGGGGCGGTCGCGCGGGCGGAGGAGATCGTCGCTTCCGACCCCGGCCGCTACGTCCTCCTCCAGCAGTTCGAGAACCCGGCGAACCCGGCGATCCACGAGCGCACGACCGGACCCGAGATCTGGAACGACACCGACGGCGCGGTGGACGTCTTCGTCTCCGGCGTCGGGACCGGCGGCACGATCACCGGCGTGTCGCGCTACCTCAAAGGGACGCGCGGCAGGAACATCGTTTCGGTCGCGGTCGAGCCCGTGGACAGCCCCGTCATCACGCAGACGCGCGCCGGGCAGCCGACCAAGCCCGGACCCCACAAGATCCAGGGGATCGGCGCGGGCTTCGTCCCCCGGAACCTCGACCTCTCGCTCGTCGACGCCGTCGAGCAGGTGACGAACGAGGAAGCCATCGCGTACGCGCGCCGCCTGGCCCGCGAGGAGGGCATTCTCGCGGGCATCTCGAGCGGCGCCGCCGCCGCGGTCGCGGTGCGGCTCGCGCGGAGGCCCGAGAACGCCGGCAAGACGATCGTCACCGTGCTGCCCGACTCCGGCGAGCGCTATCTCAGCTCCGTTCTCTACGACGGCGTGTTCGATCCCCAGGGCGGGGCGCTCTGAAGCATTTCTGCCGTGGCCGCGAGCGACGCGCGGGAAAAACGCATTCGTGCCTTGACTTCGCGCGACCCGGCCCCGATACTGCGCGAGCCATGACGGAGAGGCACGCAGCGACGACCTGTCGTTGTACCGAGGCTCGGGGAAACTTCCCGGCACTCGGGGGCGTCTCGCTCCGTCCGCGGTGACCTAGCCACCGCCGAAGGCGCAGAACCACGCCGCTTCGAAGGCCCGGGAGGAAACTCCCGGGCCTTTTTCTTTCTCGCCGCGCCCGCGCTCCGCGGGCGCGGAACCCGACACCCGCCCGTGCACGACACGGGACGAGATCGAGGGCAGCGCTGCTGCCGCGGGCCTCCGGGCCCGGGAGAGAGACGACGATGAAGCGGACCACTCGTGGACTGGTATGGCGTTTCGCGCTGAGCGCGCTCGGCGCGGTCGCCGTCGCGGTCCTTTCGCCGCTCAGCGAGGCGTGGTCGCAGGGCACCAAGGGACAGGACCTCCTGAACGTGTCGTACGACCCCACGCGCGAGCTCTGGCGCGACGTCAACGAGAAGTTCGCTCGGGCATACGAGAAGCAGACCGGGACGGCGCTCGTGATCAAGCAGTCGCACGGCGGGTCGGGCTCGCAGGCGCGCGCCGTGATCGACGGTCTCGAGGCGGACGTCGTCACGCTCGCTCTCTGGCCCGACACGAACCAGATCGCGAAGGCCGGCCTCATCAAGCCCGGCTGGGAGAGCCGACTTCCGAACAACTCGGTCGCGTACACGAGCACGATCGTGTTCGTCGTCCGGAAGGGGAATCCCAAGGGCGTCAAGGACTGGCCCGACCTCGTGAAGCCGGGAATCGAGATCATCACGCCGAACCCGAAGACGTCGGGCAACGGCAAGCTGTCGTTCCTCGCCGCCTGGGGCTCGGTCATCACCCGCGGAGGCACCGAGGACCAGGCGCGCCACCTCGTCACGAAGATCTACGAGCAGACGCCCGTCCTCGACTCGGGTGCCCGCGGATCGACCACGACGTTCGTCCAGAAGAAGGTCGGCGACGTGCACCTCACGTGGGAGAACGAGGCGCACCTCGAGGTGAAGGAGGCGAACGGCGAGCTCGAGCTGGTGTACCCGCCCGTCAGCTTCCTCGCCGAGCCGCCGCTCGCCGTCGTCGACGACAACGTCGACCGGAAGGGCACGCGCGCCGCCGCCGAGGCGTACCTCAGGTGGGTCTACACGGACGAGGGCCAGGAGGTGGCGGCGAAGAACTTCTATCGGCCGACCAACTCCGCCGTACTCGCGAAGTACTCGTCGACCTTTCCCTCCCTGAAGCTCTACCCCGTGACCGCCTTCGAGAAGGACTGGGACGTCGCCACCAAGAAGTTCTTCGGCGAGGGCGGCGTGTTCGACCAGATCTACCAGCCGCACTGAAGAGAGCGCCTGAGCGGACGACCACAGGGAGCGACGATGACGCCGAATGCCGCACACCGAGTCTTGCCCGGGTTTCGGCTCGCGATGAGCTGGACCCTCCTCTACACGACGCTCCTCGTCGTCGTGCCGCTCCTCGCGTGCTTCGCGAAGGCGTCGACGCTCTCGCCGAGCGAGTTCCTCGCGGCGGTGTGGACGCCGCGGGCGCGCGCCGCGTACGGCGTGACGTTCGGCGCGTCGCTCACGGCATCCGCGGTGAGCGTCGTCCTCGGGCTCCTCGTCGCGTGGGTGTTCGTCCGGTACTCGTTCCCGCTGAAGCGCTTCCTCGACTCGCTGATCGACCTGCCGTTCGCGCTGCCGACGGCGGTCGCAGGGCTCGTCTACTCCGACCTCTACGTCGAGAAGGGATGGCTCGGGCGCTTCCTCGTGCCGCTCGGGATCAAGGGCGCGTACTCCTGGCTCGCGATCGTGCTCGTGCTGACGTTCATCGGGGTCCCGTTCGTCGTTCGGACCGTGCAGCCGGTGCTCGCCGAGATCGACGCGGACGTCGAGGAGGCCGCCGCCTGCCTGGGCGCGAACCGCTGGCAGACGTTCCGCCGGGTGCTGTTCCCGATGCTGCTGCCGGCCGGCATCACCGGCTTCGCGCTCGCGTTCGCGAGGTCGCTCGGGGAGTACGGCTCGGTCGTGTTCGTGTCCGGGAACATGCCGTTCAAGACCGAGATCGCGCCCGTCCTGATCGTCTCGCGCCTCGAGGAGTTCGCGTACGCGGAGGCGACCGCGATCGCCGTCGTGCTCCTGCTCATCTCGTTCTCGATGCTCGTCGTCATCAACCTGCTGGAGCGATGGAGCCGCTATGAGTAGCGCCGCACCCGCCGTCGCCGTCACGCCCGCACCGGCCGCGGTCGGCCCGCGCGGCGTGTCGCGCGAGGACCCGCTCGTCGTGCGCATCGCGCTCACGGGAACCGCGCTCCTCGTGATCGGCGTCCTGATCGTGATCCCGGTCGCCGACGTCTTCTATCAGGCGCTGCGCGGCGGGATCGGAGCGTACGCGAAGAGCCTCTTCGGGGACGCGGACACCTGGGCGGCGATCAAGCTCACCTTGACGGTGGCGCCGATCGCCGTCCTCGCGAACACGGTCTTCGGGATCGCGGCGGCCTGGGCGATCGCGCGCTTCGAGTTCCGCGGGCGCTCGGTGCTGACGACGGTGATCGATCTTCCCTTCTCGGTCTCTCCCGTCGTCGCCGGTCTCGTGTTCGTGCTGCTGTTCGGCCTCCAGGGCTACTTCGGCCACTGGCTCCGCGACCACGGCCTCAAGATCATCTTCGCCACGCCCGGCATCATCCTGGCGACGGCATTCGTCACCTTCCCGTTCGTCGCGCGCGAGCTCATCCCGACCATGGAGGCGCTCGGCGACGAGGAGGAGACGGCGGCCGTCAGCCTGGGTGCGAACGCCTGGCAGATGTTCTGGCGGGTCACGCTCCCGAACATCAAGTGGGGCCTCCTCCACGGAATCATCCTCTGCAACGCGCGCGCGATGGGAGAGTTCGGCGCGGTCTACGTCGTGTCGGGCCGGATCACCGGGCAGACCGACACGATCCCGCTCCGCGTCGAGAAGCTCTTCCAGGAGTACGACACTCCCGGGTCGTTCGCGGTCGCCTCGCTGCTCACCGTCCTCGCCCTGGTGACGCTCGTCATCAAGGTCTTCCTCGAGGAGAAACGCCGGCGCGAGCTCGCGGAAGCGACTCGCTTCGAAGCAGGCGGAGGCGAAAAGTCATGAGCGTATCGGTCAAGAACCTCACGAAGCGCTTCGGCGGGTTCACCGCGCTCGAGCGCGTGAGCCTCGAGGTGCCGGGCGGCGAGCTCCTCGCCCTGCTCGGCCCGTCGGGATCGGGCAAGACGACGCTGCTCCGCATCATCGCCGGCCTCGAGGCCGCCGACGAGGGCACCGTCCTCTACTCCGACGAGGACGTGACCGGCGTCTCGGTGCGCGAGCGCAACGTCGGGTTCGTCTTCCAGCACTACGCGCTCTTCCGCCACATGACCGTGTTCGAGAACGTCGCGTTCGGCCTTCGCGTGCGAAAGCGGAAGGAGGCGGACGTCGAGCGGCGGGTGAGCGAGCTCCTCCACCTGATCCAGCTCGAGAGCCTGGGCCGGCGCTATCCCTCCCAGCTCTCCGGCGGCCAGCGCCAGCGGGTGGCCCTCGCGCGGGCGCTGGCCGCCGAGCCGAAGCTCCTCCTCCTCGACGAGCCGTTCGGAGCTCTCGACGCGAAGGTGCGACAGGAGCTCCGCGGCTGGCTCCGCCGGCTCCACGAGGAGATCCACGTGACGAGCATCTTCGTCACGCACGACCAGGAGGAGGCGTTCGAGGTGTCCGACCGCGTCGTCGTGATGAACCACGGCAAGATCGAGCAGGTGGGGTCGCCCGAGGACGTCTTCGAGCACCCGGCGAGCCCGTTCGTGATGGACTTCCTCGGGAACGTGAACGTGTTCCACGGGCGCGTGCAGGGCGGGCTCGCGCACGTCGGCGGGATGAGCGTCGCGGCTCCGGAGCATCCGGAGCACCACTCGCGACCCGCGACGGTGTACGTGCGGCCGCACGAGCTCGACATCCACCGCCAGAGCATGAACGGGTCGAGCATTCGCGCGAGCATCGTGCGGATCAATCCGCTCGGCGCGGCGGTCCGCGTCGGCTTGACGGGCGAGAACGGCGAGGTCCTGCAGGTCGACCTGCATCGCGACCGCGCCGCCGAGCTCGGACTCGCGGTCGGCGAGTCCGTCTGGGTCGCGCCGCGGAAGGCGCGCGTGTTCATTCACGACTACCAGATCTGAGGGAAGAGGCGACGACCATGGTCTCGACGAATCCACCCACCGGGGACGCCGCCCTGCGGCGCCTCGATCTCGCCGGCGACGACGTCGATCGGATCGTGGGCGCCCTGCGCGGCCTCCGCTACGGCGCCGTCACCGTGATCGTGCAGGACGGCGTGATCGTCCAGGTGGAACGCACCGAGAAGCTGCGCGTCAGCCGGCGCGCCGCGGGAGCCGCCTAGACGCGCCGAAGCCACTGCCGACCCGGCGACGGGAGGCCCATCGACAACTCCCTGCGGCGCTGACCGGACCGACCGGAGGCACGCGGATTTCCAAGAGGAAAGCCCATGCGTGTCTCATCCTCGTGGCGCTGGATCACGGCGGGACTCCTCGCCGCCCTGATCGATCTCATCCCGCTCACCGTCCTGGGCGCTCCGCCGCCGCCGTCGAGCGCGGACATCCAGAGCATCGAGCAGCAGATCCAGGAGCTGCAGGAGGAAGTCCGCCGCCTGAAGCGGGCGAACGCCAACGTCGAGGAGGTCATCGACGACAAGATCCGGCAGCAGAAGCCCGTCGTGGGCTACAAGCCGGGCGGCTTCTTCATCCAGAACCAGAAGGGCGACTACGTCCTTCGGATCGGCGGCTACACCCAGCTCGACGGCCGCTTCTTCCTCAAGGACCACCCCGGGACGTCCGACACGTTCCTCTTCCGGCGCGTGCGCCCGATCCTCGAAGGCTCGCTCGGCGAGCACGTCGACTTCAAGATCATGCCGGACTTCGCGGGCGCGACGTTCACGCTCTACGACGCGTACGTCGACCTGAAGCCTTTCGGCGACTGGGCGAAGCTCCGCGTCGGCAAGTGGAAGCCGCCGGTCGGGCTCGAGCGGCTGCAGTCCGCGACGGCGATCAACTTCGCCGAGCGCGCCGCGCCGACGAACCTCGTCCCCAACCGAAGCACCGGCGCGGCGGTCTGGGGAACGCCCTGGAAGGGCACGCTCCTCTACGAGGTCGGCGCCTTCGATTTCAGCCCCGACCTCGGGAACGTGAACATCAACCTCGACAACACGTTCATGTTCGCGGGGCGCGTCTTCGCGCAGCCGTTCGTGACGACCGACGTCGCGCCCTTGCAGGGCCTCGGCGTCGGCATCGCGGGCTCGTACGGCTTCGAGGAGGCGACCCAGACGTCGCCCGACCTGCCGACCTACCGCAGCTTCGGCCAGGCCGCGATCTTCCGGTTCGTCACCGGGGACGACCTCGCGACGACGGCGATCCAGGACGGCAACTCGAGCCGCTTCACGCCGCAGGCCTACTGGTACTGGGGGCCGTTCGGCTCCCTGTTCGAGTACGTCCAGTCGCGGACGCCGGTCACCCTCGGCGACACGAGCGACACGCTGGACAACCACGCGTGGGAGGTGACCGCGTCGTGGGTCCTCACCGGCGAGGATGCGAGCTTCCGCGGCGTGACGCCCGCGAATCCGTTCGATCCGTGGAACGGAAGGTGGGGCGCGTTCGAGGTGGTCGTGCGCTACGACTCGCTCGACATCGACAAGGACGCGTTCAAGCTCGGCCTCGCGAGCGCGAGCAACTCGGTGCAGCGCGCCACCGGCTTCGGCGGCGGTCTGAACTGGTACTGGAATCGCAACATCAAAATCATGCTCGACTACTATCACACCGGCTTCCTGAAGGGTCAGAGGGGCGGGACCGGAAACCGCCCGGCGGAGGACGCCGTGATCGGACGCGTCCAGCTGGCCCTGTAGGGCGGCTTTCGTCGGCTCCCTCCGTCCGGGACGGCGGGGCCTGCAAAGCCGTCCGAGCCGGGTTCGACTCCCGGGGAGCCGCTGAGCCGTGTGCACCTTCGATGCCGTGCTTTTCTCGCGCGACGGGCCTGGTTAGAAGGGAAGGGTGACGTGCTGCGTGACCGGCTCCGGCCGGCGCGCCGTCCGGCCGGAGCGCGCCGCGCGACGGCGCGGTCGCGCGCGTGTGGCGGTCGTCGCGGCCGCGTGCCTCGTCGCGGGCTGTCACGCGGGCGCGGTCGCCGCGAACGGATCCGACGTGCCGACGAATGCCCCAGTTGATGCGACCGCTTCGTGGTCGAGAGTGATCGTCGAGCTGCGCGCCGCGCGCAGCCCGGGCGGGCCGGATGCGGCGCGCGGGAAATCGATCGCCGACGCTCGCGCGGATCTCCTCGCGGCCTTGCCGCCCGGGCAGTTCCGGGTGGCGCGGTCCTACGAGACGATTCCGTACGTTGCGCTCGAGGTGTCCCCGGCCGGCCTCGCCGCGCTCCGGGCGTCGCCGCTCGCGGGGCGGATCGACCCCGACCGCGCGGTGACCGTCCAGGGCGAGCGGACACCGGGCGGCACGCCGCGGGCCGAAGGCCCCGATCGCTGAATTCGCGGGCACTGCTCGCCCGGCGCGCAGGCGACGAGGCCGCCACGGGCGTGCCGGCGCGGGTTTCTAGGTGTCGCGGCGCGGCATGGCCATTGCTGCCCGGTCGTCCCGTGCTCGGCGCAGGGGCGTGACTCGCCGGGCGAGATCCCCTGCGTGACGAGCGAGCCGGCGAGGCCGGCTCGGCGATCGGCGAAATCCTTCGGATGCGACCGCGGAGAGGCCGCGGCACGTGGGAAGGGGCGCCAAGAGTGCGGCCGGTGGAACTTCCCTCCTCCACCGGCCGCATTTTTTGTCTTGGATGATCCGCCGCTCCCGCACGCGGCCGGGACGGCGCGCGTCCCGGCAGCCTGCGACCGGAGCGTGCGCGATTCGCAGGCAGCTGCCTCCTTCCACACCACGGGCGCGAGCCTTTCGTCGCCCCTGCCGCGAGTTCGCGACGCCCCGTTTGGTGGCACACCCGTTGCAGCCTCGCCCCGACGTCGGTCGAGGCGGAAGGAGCGTCGTGTGAAGAAGATCGAGGCGATCATCAAGCCGTTCAAGCTCGATGAGGTGAAGGAAGCGCTGTCGCGCGCGGGCGTCGAGGGGATGACGATCTCCGAGGTGAAGGGCTTCGGCCGCCAGCGCGGCCACAGCGAGCTGTATCGCGGCGCGGAGTACGTCGTCGACTTCGTGCCGAAGGTGAAGCTCGAGATCCTGGTCGACGAGGCGAAGGTCGCCGGGGTCACGGACACGATCGTGAAGACGGCCGCGACCGGCCGGATCGGGGACGGGAAGATCTTCATCCTCGACGTGGACGAGGCGATCCGGATCCGGACCGGCGAGCGCGGCGACCACGCCGTCTAGTCCAACGAGAGGATCGCCGTCGCGCGCTTGACGAGCGACCCGGTGCGTCCGATGCCGGCAGCGTGCTCGACGTCGCGCGCCGCATCCTGCTCGATCGCGACGGCCTCCTCGCGGTGAACAAGCCGCCGGGGTTGCCCTCCACCGGCCGCACGCTCTCCGACCGGAGCTGCCTGCAATGGATCGTGGGCGAGTGGGCCGGACGGCCCGTCTGGGCCGTGCACCAGCTGGACGCCGATACGTCGGGCGCGATCCTCTTCGTCCGGAAGAAGTCGCTGGTCGCGGAGACGGCGCGCCGGCTGCGGCCGCCGGCGGGACGGAAGGTCTACTTCGCGATCTGCCACGGCGATCCCGCGTTCGAGGAGCGCACGATCGATGCGCCGATCGGGGCTGCGAGCCGCGCTCGTCCCGGTCGTCTGTGGATCGCCCGCGATGGGCGTCCCGCGCGTACGGGGGTTCGCGTCCTGGCGCGCGCCGACCGCTTCTGCGCGCTCGCCGTTCGCCTCTTCACGGGGAGAACGCACCAGGCGAGGATCCACCTGGCGTCGATCGGACATCCGCTGGTCGGCGAGCGCCTCTACCGCGCGCCGGCGTGCGACCTGCACGTCCGCCACGCGCTGCATGCCGCCCGGCTGGTGCTCGGCGGGCGGCCGCGCGACGTCGTCGACGCGCCGATGGCGCCGGATCTGCTGGCGCTCGCCGCGCGTCTCGGTCTCGGCGGCCGCACGACGTTCGATCCCGGCCGGGGGCCCTGAGCGCGGCGACGCGCGTGTCGCTGGACCTCGCCGACTACGCGGTGTCGGCCGTCCGCGCTCGCATCCAACGCACGAACTCGCGATATGGCCGCGCCTGCGCGTGCGCGGCGGCCAGGGCGGCGAGCGCGTCGTCGAGCGGCATGGCGCGCTCGAGCACGAGGTGTGCGAGCGCGATCGACGGCGCGCGGTTCACGCCTTCGCAGCAGTGCAGGTAGACGACGCCGCCGCCCGCGCGCAGCTCGGCGAGCGCGGCGAGGGCGTCCGGCAGGCGCGCGATCAGGTCGTCGGGATCGTAATCGCGGATCGCGACGTTTCGCCACGCGATCGCGGGCGGCGCCGCGCACGCGGCCCGGATCCGCGCCATCGCGGTCGCGAGGATGTCCGCGCCGGGCTCCTGCAGCGACAGTACACCGGTCACGCCGGCACGGCGGAGCCGCGCGACGTCCGCCGGGGCGATCGCCGGGCCGACGAGGAGATCGGGCAAGATCGCTCGCACCCGCTCACTCCCGGATGCCGCGGAGCTCCTCCTTGTACTCGCGCTCGAGGAGAGTGCGGAGGGCTTCGAGCAGCGGGCGGCGGTGGTGCAGCACCTGGTAGACCTGCTCGGTGATCGGCATGTCGATCTTCTTCTTCCGGGCGAGGTCGTGCGCCGCGACGGCGGTGTAGAAGCCCTCGGCGACCGAGCGCTGCGCGGCGAGGTAGGCTTCGGGGTCGAAGCCCGCGGCGACCTTCATGCCGAGCGTCCGGTTGCGCGACTGATCGCCGGTGCAGGTGAGGACGAGGTCGCCGACGCCCGCCATGCCGAGGAACGTGAGCGGATCCGCTCCGAGGGCGACACCCAGGCGGGTGATCTCCGCGAGGCCGCGCGTGATGAGGGCGGCGCGCGCGTTGTTGCCGAGCCCGAGCCCGTCGCACGCGCCGGCGGCGACCGCGATCACGTTCTTGAGCGCGCCGCCGACCTCGACGCCGATCGGGTCGTCGCTCGAGTAGACCCGGAACGTGGGCGAGTGGAGCCACGGCTGGAGCTTCCGCGCCGCCGTCATCCCGCGCGAGGCGGCGACGACGTCGGTCGGGAGCCCGCTCGCGACCTCGCGCGCGAAGGTCGGTCCCGAGAGGAACGCGAGGCGCTCGGCGAGCACGGCGGGGAGGGTTTCGGCGATCACCTCGCTCATGAGCGCGAGGCGAGACTCCTCGATGCCTTTCGCCGCGACGGCGACGACGGCCTCGTCGCCGATGTGCTGCGCGGCGGCGGTCGACACCTCGCGCAGGTGCTGCGCCGGCGGCACGAGGATCACGAGGTCGGCGCCGGACACCACGGCGGCGAGGTCGGTGGACGCGTCGAGCTCGACGGGCAGCGTGATGCCGGGCAGGAAGAGCGTGTTCTCCTGGCGCTCGTTCACGGCCTCGACGACCTGCGGCTCGCGCGCCCACAGCCGGACCTCGTGATGCAGGCGGCACGCGTGCGCCGCGAGCGCGGTTCCCCAGGCCCCGGCGCCGACCACTGCGACTTTCGCCATGATGTTCCTCCTGATGTTGCCGGCGCTCGCTCGGCCGGCCCTCCCGAGTCTCCGGTTTCCTAGCAGGTTTGTCGCCGCGCGCGCGTGCGCGGCGCACCCGGCCGGCATCCGGGTCGGAAAGGCGCTGGCGCCTTCGACGGGCCATCGGGTATGCAGGCCGAATGAGCACGAACCCCTTCCGCACCGCTTCCATTCGGACTCGCACGCGTCCGCGCGCGGCCCGCCCGCTCCGGACGGCCCTCTGGTTGGCAGCGACCGGGTTCGCGGCGATCGCCCTCGTCGCCTGCGGCGACGGCGGATCCGGATCGGGCGGCGAGGTGACGCTCGACGCGCCCGCGCCCGACCGCTGCGACCCGCTCGACACGCGCCTCTGCCTCTTCCCGTTCCCGAACGACTTCTACACCGTCGCCGACGACACGACGGACACCGGACGGCGCGTGAACCTCGTGCGCGAGTCGATGCCGACCAACAAGGACGGCGTCCACGTCGACCCGACCGAATGGAACCGGAACGACGGGTTCAGCCCGGGATCCCAGATCTTCACGTTCGTCGCCGGCCTCGACCTCGAGGCGACGGGCGCGGCGCCCTCGACCGACATCGGGCGCTCGCTCGAGGAGGACGCGCCGATCGTGCTGCTCGACGCCGACACCGGCGAGCGTACGCCGTACTGGGCCGAGCTCGACGCGAGCGTCGCGAGCGACGACGATCGAGCGCTCTTCGTCCGCCCGGCGATCAACCTGCACGAGGGCCATCGCTACGTCGTCGCGTTCCGCCATCTGAAGGACGCGAGCGGCGCCGAGATTCCCGCGGGCGACGCGTTCCGCGCGATGCGCGATCGCCTGAACACCAACGTCCCCGAGTTCAACGCGCGCCGCGACCACTTCGAGCAGGTCTTCGACGACCTGAAGAAGAACGGCGTCGAGCGGAAGGACCTCTACCTCGCGTGGGACTTCACCGTCATCAGCACGCGCAACCTCACGGGCCGGATCATCCACATGCGCGACGATGCCTTCGCCGCGCTCGGCGACGCGGCGCCCGCCTTCACGGTGACGAACGTCGAGCAGAACGTCGACGATCGGCTCGCTCGCATCGTGCACGGGACGTTCCAGGTCCCGAAGTACCTCTCCGGCACCGGCGCGCCCGGAAGCCGCCTCCTCTACGACGCCGCCGACCAGCCGCGCGCCGAGGGCACGTTCACCGCGACCTTCGTCTGCGTCGTGCCGCACGCCGCGCTCGCCGGCCCCGGCGGCACGGCGGTCCCGGCGCGCGCGTCGCTCTACGGCCACGGCCTCCTCGGCAGCGACGACGAGGTCGACGCCGGCAACATCCGCGACATGGCGAACGAGCACGACTTCGTCTTCTGCGCGACCAAGTGGCTCGGCATGTCCGAGGACGACATCGCGAACGCCGCCGCGATCCTGCAGGACCTATCGCTCTTCCCGACGCTCGCCGACCGGACCCAGCAGGGGCTGCTCGACTTCCTCTTCCTCGGTCGCCTGATGATCCACCCGAACGGGTTCTCGTCGGACCCGGCCTTCCAGGATGCGGCGGGCGCATCCGTGATCGACCGGAGCGCGCTCTTCTACGACGGCAACAGCCAGGGCGGCATCATGGGAGGCGCGCTGGTCGCGATCGCGACCGACTTCACGCGCGGCGTGCTCGGCGTCCCCGCGATGAACTACTCGACGCTCCTCCAGCGCAGCGTCGACTGGGAGGACTACCGCCTGCTCTACGATCCGTCGTACCCGAATCCGATCGAGCGCGCGTTCGGTCTCGGCCTGATCCAGATGCTGTGGGACCGCGGCGAGGCGGACGGCTACGCGAATCACCTGACGGGCGACCCGCTGCCCGGGACGCCGGCGCACACCGTGCTCATGCACGTCGCGCTCGGCGACTGGCAGGTCGCGAACGTCGCCGCCGACGTCGAGGCCCGGACGATCGGGGCGCGCGTCCACACGCCCGCCGAGGTGCCCGGCCACACGCTCGACGTCGAGCCCCACTGGGGCATCGAGCCGATTCCGTCGTATCCCTGGGCCGGCTCGGCGATCGTCGTGTGGGACAGCGGGACGCCGCCGGCGCCGCCGGTCAATCTTCCCCCGAGCCAGGCGCGCGATCCGCACTCCGACCCGCGCAGCTACGTGGTCGCGCGCGTGCAGAAGTCGGAGTTCTTGAAGGTCGACGGTGCGGTCGTCGACGTCTGCGAAGGCCAGCCCTGCATGGCACCGCCGCGGTGACGTCTTCTAGTTCCGGACGCCGAGCCCCGGAGCGCAGGTCGGGAGGTGCCATTTGAACTGCGTCTGGTCCTGGGTCATCGGGATGCCGATCGCGTCGTGGCGGCTCACGCGCTGCTCGAGGCCGCCGTCGGGGCGGATGACGCCGAAGGCGTCCGTCCGGTAGGCGTCCGAGCCGAAGCGGTTATACCAGTAGACCGGTCCGTGGTACGCCTCGCGGTTGCAGCCGCGCTGCGCGCCCCACTGCGGGAACGCATCCTGCGTCGAGACGAGACGGCTCCGGTCCGAGGGGTCCATCACCGTGATGGGGTCGAACGCGGCCGTCGACGCGTGGATGCGCGCCACCTCCCTCCCGTCCGGCCAGCGGATCGAGAGCACGAACTGCCAGATCTCGTAGAGCGATCCGACCTCGCAGCCCGATCCGGGCACGACGACGACCGTCCGTCCGATGCCGCCTCCCGCGTCGCGCTCGCAGATCGATCCCGCGAGGCCGGTGTCCGCCATGCCGAGCGCGTGCACTCGGTACGGGCCCTTCTTCAAGTCGAACTCGAGCGAGTGGTGCGGCCGGGTGTAGCGGGCCACGCCGCCGGTCCCCATGTGCGCGACGATCCGCGTGTGGGCGCGCGCGCGTCGCCCCTCGTCGTTCACGAAGCCGCGGTTCGCGACGAAGACCTTGAAGCCCTCGTGCGCCTCGTCGTGCGGCGCGCCGGCGACCGCGTTCACGTAGCCGAAGGCGGGAAGCGCGCGATTGGCGCGGCTCTTCCGCGGGTCGTCGCCGTGCTCGTGGGCGAAGCGGCACGTCGGTCCCCCGGCGACCGATGGATCGACCGGCACCTCCTGCGGGTGCCACGTGCGATACGTCGCGCCGTCGGGTCCCGTGACGACGTAGCGATCGTGGACCGCCGCGCTGCAGGTTCCGAGGATCGAAGGATCGACCGGCGCGAGGGCCGCCGCACGCGCGGCGCTGGCGTCGCGGTGCGCGGCGACCATCACGGCGACGCCGACCGCGAGCGCGCCGGCGACGAACGCGATCGCGCGCCGTCCACGCGCGGCGACTGACACGAACCGCATCGCCCACCCCCCGCGCGGCACGCTAGCGGCGCGCGCGAGGCGTCACCATCGCGCGTCCGCCCGAGAGTGCGCTCGGAGGTCGCGAAAGGCGTTCGCAAGGTTTCAGGACTGCTCGGACGGACTCCGAGCGCGGGTCACGACGCGGGCGCGATCTCCTTCGTCACCTTTCGCACGGTGATCCAGCGGTCGAGGACCTTCGCCAGGCTGCCGTTCGTGCGGAGCTTGTCGAGCGCGCCGTCGAGCGCCGCGCCGAGAGTCGACGCGTCGTCCTTCCGGACGGCCCACGCGATCTCCTCGTGCGTCAGCGGGCGGTAGAGGCCGGTGAGCTGATCGTCGGCCGCGTCGAAATGGCCGCTCACGCGCCACACGGTGGGCGCGTCGTGGATGAAGTAGTCGATCTGCTTTCCGCGCAAGGCTTCGAGGCCGGCGTCGATCGAGTCGTACTCGACGATCGTCGCCGACTCGAGCTTCTCGCGCGCGTACTTCGCGCCGGTCGTGAGCCGCTCGACGCCGACCTTCACGCCCTTCTGGTTCATCGCGTCGGGCGGCGAGAGCTTCGTCAGATCGTCCTTGCGGATGAGCGCCATCTGCCCGGTCTCGAGGTAGGACTGCGTGAAGTGGACGCGCTTCTTCCGGCGCTCGGTCACCGAGACGCCGGACATGATGACGTCGACCTCGCGCCCCTCGAGCGCGTCGAGAAGCTCGTCCCAGGGCGTCTCGACCAGCACGAACCGCACGCCGAGCTGGTTCGCGAGCTCCTTCGCGAGGTCCGGCTCGATGCCGACGAGCTGCCCGTCGCGCTTGAACGCGAGCGGCGGGTAGTTCGGCGTGATGCCGACCCGGATCTCCGCCGGCAGCTTCGCGGAGCCTTTCGTCGGGCTCGGCGCTTGCGCGAGCGCACCGCCGGCCGCGAGCGCGCCGACGGCGGCGATCGCGGCGGCCGCGATCGCGAGTCGATTGCCGGCGGTGCGCGGAGCGCGCCGCACGTCCCTGCGCGCCGCAGCGCCCGAAGCCGATCGCGTGCCCGTCATGGACCCTCCTCCCCCTGGTCGCGCCGTGGCCCCGATGCCCGCCGCGATCGTGCGACCTCTCGCTAAGCGATCGAACGGCGCCGCGTCAACCGCGGCCTCACGCGCCGCCGCCGACGACGAAGTTCCACGCCTTCCGCACGTCGCTCCGCGGGACGAGGAACTCGTCGACGAAGCGGCGGTGCGCGGGGTGGCTGCGATAGCTCTCGAGGTCGGCGAGCGACGCGCAGCGCGCGGTCACGATCACGTCCCACGAAGCCTCGCTGGCGGCGTCGGCGGGCGTGCCCGCCGTCAGGCTCGCGACCCCGGGGATCGCGGCGAGCTCGCCGAGCGCGCGCTCGACGATGCGCGCTCGCTCCTCCGCGTTCGCGTGTTCGGGCTTGAGCTTGATGAGGGCGATCCGCTCGACCATCCGTCCTCCGTGGCGTGCGCCGGCTCCTCCGGCGTTCTCGTTCAAGTCGATCGCTCGCGCCGCCGCAAGCGGTATCCGGCGCTTGCCCCCTTTTCCGGCAATGCGCGCGAGATGTAGCCTCGAAGCTCGGCCGTCTACGGACGGGGGGAGGGCAACGAGGCATGGCAGCGAAATCGGTCCCGGAGGGACACAACTCCGTGTCGCCGTACTTGATCGTCCCGGGCGCGGCACAGCTCATCGAGTTCTTGAAGAGCGCGTTCCGCGCGACCGAGCTCATGCGCTCGGCGATGCCCGACGGCAGCATCATGCACGCCGAGGTCAGGATCGGCGACTCGGTGGTGATGATCGCCGACGCGAACGAGCAGGTTCCGGCGACGCAGGCGAACGTGCACGTCTACGTGCCGGACGTCGACGACGCCTACGGGCGCGCGGTCGGCGCGGGGGCGACGTCGGTCCGGGAGCCGGCCGACCAGTTCTACGGCGACCGGAGCGCGGGCGTGAAGCACGCCGGCACGCAGTGGTGGATCGCGACGCACGTCGAGGACGTGAGCGACGAGGAGATCGCGCGCCGCATGAAGGCAGCGCGACCGGACGCCTGAGCGATCGATCCGAGCGTAGCGACGTCGCGGTCGTCGGAGCGGGCGCCGCCGGCTTGATGGCAGGCCTCTGGGCGGCGCGCTCGGCGCGCGCCGCGGGCGGGGCGCGACCGCGCGTCGTCGTCCTCGACGGCGCGCGCCGGCTCGGTGCGAAGATCCTGGTCGCGGGCGGCGGGCGCTGCAACGTCACGCACGACGTGGTCGACGAGACCGCGTTCGCCGGCTCGTCGCGCCGCGCGATCCGGAAGGTGCTCGGCCGCTTCGACGTCGCGCGGACGGTCGCCTTCTTCCGCGAGCTCGGCGTCGACCTGAAGCGCGAGGAGACCGGGAAGCTCTTTCCGACGACCGACTCCGCGCGCACCGTCCTCGATGCGCTGCTGGGCGCCGTCCGCGATGCGGGCGCCGAGCTCGTGCACCCGTGGCGCGTCGAGCGCGTCGCGCGTCGCGACGGCGGCGGCTTCGAGATCGCGGGCCCCGCGGGAACGCTCGTCGCCGAGCGCATCGTCCTCGCGACCGGCGGGAAAAGCCTTCCCCAGACCGGCAGCGACGGCGCCGGCTACGGCATCGCGCGCTCGCTCGGGCACTCGATCACGGAGCGCGTGTTCCCGGCGCTCGTACCGCTCTTGCTTCCCGCCGGCGACGCGCTCCGTGCGCTGCGCGGCGTGAGCGCGCGCGCGACGGTCGAGGTCCGGAGCTCCGCCGGCGCCGTGCTGGCCCGCTTCACCGACGGACTTCTCTGCACGCACTTCGGGGTCTCCGGCCCCGCCGTGCTCGACGCCAGTCGCTACTTGACGGCCGCGCGCTTCGACGATCCCGGGGCTCGCCTCGTGGTCTCGTGGCTGCCGGGCGAGACGCCGGAGAGCGCGGATCGGGCGCTCCTCGCGCGCGGGGCGGCGGGCGGCGGCCGGTTCCTCCGCGAGCGCGGGCTCCCGGAGCGGCTCGCCGAGGCGATATGCGACGCGGCGGGCGTTCCGGCGGGGCGCCCGCTGCGCGAGCTCGCGCGCGCCGAGCGCCGCGCCCTCGCCGGCGCCGCGACCGAATGGACGCTCGCGGTCGCGGGCGACCGCGGCTTCACGCACGCCGAGGTCACCGCGGGCGGCGTGCCGCTCTCCGAGATCCGCCTCGAGACGATGGAGTCGCGGCCCTGTCCGGGCCTCCACGTCGTGGGCGAGGTCTGCGACGTCGACGGCCGGATCGGCGGCTACAACTTCCAGTGGGCCTGGGCGAGCGGCTACGTCGCCGGACGTGCGGCGGGTGCGGCGGCGCTTCGCGCTCGCGATTCGGCGGTCGACGGGAAGCGCGCGCCCGGGTAACGATCGTCCGCGTTTCGCTCCGGAGAAGCTCGATGACCGCTCCCATCCGCTGCTCGCCGGCCCGTCCGCGCGCCCGCGCGCCGATCGTCGCCGTCGTGGCGGTCGGCCTCGCCGCCGCCGCCGCGACCGGGTGTGCCGACGCGCCCGCGACGAGCCGCGCTTCGTCCGAGGACGTCTGCGACTCGGCGCCGGTCGACGGTGCCGGCTTCGATCGCTTCGGCGGCTGGAAGGGAGTCGAGCTCCCGGCGACCGGACGCTTCCGGGTCGCCGAGGTCGACGGCGTGTGGTGGCTCGTCACGCCCGACGGGCACGGGCTCTTCTCGAACGGCGTGACCGGGATCGATCCCGAAGGCGACACGACGGCCGACGGCCGCCAGCCCTACGGCGAGAACGTCCTCGCGCGCCATGGGAGCGTCGAAGCGTGGGCGAGCTCGACGCTTGCCCGCCTGTGCGACCTCGGGGTGACGACGCTCGCGGCCTGGACGAACTCGAGCGTCGCGCTCTTCACCGGAAAGCGCGCGTACCCCGTGTCCGTCTCCTTCCACGACACCGCGCCCGAGGTGCCGGGCTGGCCCGCCGGCTTCACGGGCCGCCGCCTGCGCGACGTCTTCGATCCGGCCTGGCCGGAAGGCGCCCACCGCTTCGCGCGCGAGAGCGAGCCGATCCAGCTCTGCGAGCGCGATCCCTGGTGCTACGGCGTCTTCGCCGACAACGAGCTGCCCTGGGGAGCAACGACGCTGTCGGTCGGGACGCACCTCGACGCCTTCCTGACCCTCCCGCCCGGCGCGCCCGGCAAGGTCGCGTTGCAGCGCTTCTTCGACGATCGCTACGCCGGCGAGGTCGCGGCCTTCGATGCCGCGTGGGGCGTCGCGCTGCCGTCGTTCGACGCGCTCCAGGAGACGACCTCTCTCACCGCCTGCGCGCTGCGCGAGCCGCTCGGCGACGACGCGTGCCTGAAGGCGGAGCCGGCCGTGCGGCGCGCGGATCGGATGGCCTTCGAGGCGGTCGTCGCACGGCGCTATGCAGAGGTCGTCGCGGACGCCCTGCGCGACGAGGCGCCCGGCGTCCTCCACCTCGGCGTCCGCCTGTTCTCGATCTACACGCACCCGGACGTCGTGCGAGCGATCGCTCCGTTCGTCGACGTCCTGTCCGTGAACGACTACGACTACGGCGCGACCGAGCGCCCCGTCCTGGTCGGGATCTCGGGAGGCGCGGAGTTCGGGTACCTGTTCGGCTCGGACGCGTTCACCGACCTCGCGACCCTCCACGAGCTCTCGGGCAAGCCGGTGCTCGTCGGCGAGTGGTTCTATCGCGTCGAGCGCACGGACGGCGCCGGCACGCCGCTCCCGCCGCTCTTTCCCGAGGTCGCGTCGCACGAGGAGCAGGCCGCCGCGTACCGGGGCTACGCCCGGCGCATGATCGACCTGCCGTTCGTGGTCGGCCACCACTGGTTCCAGTGGATGGATCTGGTATAGGGGGCAAAGGGATGTCCACCCTACCCGGAATTGGCCGCCTTGCGCCGCGCCGCCATGAGTGGATCGACCGGCCGGTCCCCGATCCAGGCTGCGTAGACCTCGGAGAGCTTCTGCACGCTCGTGCCCATGTGTGCGGCCACTTGAACGAGCGGCGCTCCCGCGCTGAGCGCCATCGACGCGTACGTGTGGCGCAGCAGATAGAGCCTGCGCGGCCTGATGCCGAGCACCCGGAGCTGTGGTCTCCATTTCGACGCCGCCCAGTTCGTACTGTCGATCGGCCGTCCGTCCGGGCCGAAACAGATCCAGTCCCTTCCCCGCGCACCACGCGGCCTGGATTCCTTCAGCAGCTCGACGATGTGATCGGTGATTCCGATCACGCGCGGGCTGCGATACGTTTTGCCGGCGGTCTCCTCGCGAGCCACGAGCCCGCGCTTGATGTCGAGCGTTGCGGCGCGAAGGTCGCTGTCGTCCCATTGGAGTCCGGCAATCTCCGAGGGGCGCGCCCCGGTCGCAGCCAGCAGCGAGACCCACACGAACCAGCGGGCGGCCGAGTACGAGCGAAAGTGTCGCAAGATCGCGACGAGTTCGGCCTCGCTGAAGACGTCTGGCCGAGCGCGGCGCTCTCGATCCCAGTCGAGCCCCAGAAACGGGTTCTGCTTCGTCAACCCGTGACGGTACGCAAACCGGAACAGGCTGCTGCAGATCGAGACCACGTGCCGCACCGAGGCTGCGCTCAGTCCGGCATCGAAGAGTTCGACCTGAATTTCCGTTGCCCGTCGTTGGTTGATGCGATCCGTTCGGAGGTGACCGATCCGCGGCAGAACGTAACGCTCCAGTACCTTGCGACGGTGTTTTTTCAGGTAGGCAGCGGCGGGTCGACCGCGTGGGCCAAGCCACGCCTCCGCCGTGTCTCGGACGGTCGGCATTTCTTGGCCTCGCTCCGGACGGAAGATTGCGAGCGTCATGCCCGCGAGAAGGACGACCTCCGTGCTCCCCTGTGGGAAGTCGAAGGTCGCGAGCGTCGTGCTCACCAGAAGGGCGACATCCGTGTCCCCGGTCAGGAATTCGAAGAGGGACATAGCGGCACCGGGAAGCGAGGTTTTTTGGAGCCCTACTTCCCGCGTGCCACGACCATTCCCTCTCGTCAATCCGTGTTTCTGCGTATTGGCCGTCAGCTACGGAATTCCCATCGCGCGCTGCTGCCTCGGAACAAGCGGCGCTGTGAATTGCAACAGGCAAAACCACGGTGGCGGCGAAGTAGCACGACCGTATTGATTCTGTCAACAGCCGCGTGCTAGGCCCAGGAGGAATGGCGGCAGTGGGAAGAAAAGCGACCTACGGCGAGCGGATGGATTGGCGCGGAAACGCTCCTCTTTCCGCTGAGATCTACGAACAGCTAGAGGTTCTCGCCGCCCTCGACGAGTGCGACCTGGGCGCGTGCGTTCGAAAGCTCGTCCATCGCGGACTCGCGTCAGGAGAGCCCCTGGCGCCCGAGGAGGTTCTCCCGGAGCGCGACATCGCGGAACGGGTCATGGTGAGGCTTCCGCCCGAGACGGTGAAGAAGGTCGTGCATCTTGCGCGGAAGATGAGAACGGATCGCGGCGCGATCCTCCGCGCGTACGTAAAGCGCGCCCTCGCACCGCCTCGGAAGTCGACGCGACGAGCTTCCGCCGCGGCGTGACCGCGTTCGCGGTCACGGAAGGAAAAACGCGCCCGAGATCGGAACCCGACTCGCGATCGGGGTCCACTGATCTCCGCCGCATGGCGTCGCGGCGCAGCGATCTGCCCCCTGGCAGTCGAAGTAGAAGACCGTTAGCCGCGGATCGTCATTGTGGTCCGAGTCGACGACGCGACACCAGACGAACGCCGGCGGCGATCCGTCGGGGAAGAAGACGTTCCCGCTGACCGTCCCGCGATCTCCGTCGAGCGCAATCGCCCAGCGCTGATCGCCGACGTCTTTGTTCACGAGGATCTGCTTCCGGTCGGGGGTGCCCTGCATGCCGTGCGACTGCGCGCCGGCCGGGCTCGCTGCCGCGAGTAGGGCGGCAATCGTCAGGAAACGGATTCGCATCACAAGCCCTCCTGCTTTCAGTGTCCGGGGCGACACGTAGCCATACCTCGCGGCCGTCGGCAAGTTTTTTTCTCAGTGCTGGCGCGACTTTTCCGGGTTGTTTCGGATTTCTGCAAGTACCCCTGTTGACAAAATCAATCGCGGCGCCTACTGACATTGTCGCAACGTGATGGCGGCAGGAGAGCAAAGGGGGGCGGCGAGGTGGTGGTGGCGGATCTTCATGTTCGCGTCCACGAAGCCTACCGGGTGGCGGGGCTCGGCACTCGGGGGCTGTCGGTTGGGCGTCCGCTCGCCATCGAGGGCGGCGTGATCATGGTGTCAAGCATTCTAGTCAACGACGGTACCAGACGCTACGCGATCTCGTACGTCGGGACCAGCGACGCCGCCCGCATCCTTGATCGCTCCTTCGACTCGCCGCAGCTCGCGGCGAAGTTTCTCGACTGGGTTTACGGCAATTTCGCGCGGGGGGCCGCGTGAACGCTCGGGTGCGTAGCGCGGGGACGGCGTCCGTGCGGTCCGTTCGTGCGGACGCCGCTCCGGCGGAGGTCGCGTGAGGTACGTCGGAAAAGGAAGCGACCACTCACCACCGATGCCGCGCAAGCGCGCCGCTCGCCGCCGGCTTCGGGCTGCGGAGCGTCGCCGGCGCCGAAACCTCACGCCGGAGGATGTCCAGAAGAACGAGGCGGGCGCGCGTCGCTGGCGCGACGTCGTGGAGCGGGGCGCGTGAGGGCCCGTCGCTGCGAGCGGTGCATGCACTACGTGCACGATGCGACGACCGACGCGTCGAACCCGCTCTATCGGAACTCCGAGAAGTACCCTGACGGGATCCGCCGGGGCGGTCACTGCGTCGCCCGCGAGAACGAGGTTCATCAGCATACGGGCGTCCCCCGCGGTCGCGATCTCGTTGACGCCGATGACGACTGCGGGCGATTTGAGGAGCGGGCCGCGTGATCTCGGCGCTCGCACTCGCGACGCTCGTTTGCATCGGCGACAGCAACACGGCGGGCGGCCCGTGGCTTTCGTCGGGGACTCCGACCTACGCGCAGATCCTTGAGTGCGACTGCAACGTCAGCGCGCACTCTGGTTTCGGCGTGATCCGCGATCCGAGCTTCGGTGGGGCCGGCATCGAGGTCGTGAAGGCCGCGATCACCGAGGCGCTCTTCAAGAAGCCGGACGTGATCGTGCTCTCATTCCTAACGAACGACGTTCAGAGCCTCTATCGGATCGACCAAATTCTCGAGGTACTCGGGCAGCGTTACCGTCAAGCGCGGGGTCGCGGGGCGCGCGTTCTCGTCGTTCCGCCGCTCGGGCGGTACGTCGGTAGCGGTCCGGTCGTGAGGCAGTGGCGCTGGAAACGTGACGAGATCCGGCGGCGCCTGATCGAGCAGGTCGACGTAATTGACATTGTCGACGTCTCAGAGATCAGCGATGACGACTACGCCGAGCCGCTTCACCTGAACGGTCTCGGGCAAGCGAAGCTCGCGGCCGCAGTCGTGGGGATGCTGGAATGATGACGATTAGCCTGGGCGCAGTAACGTTACTGGCGATTGCTCTCCCATACATCGCGATCGGCCTGGCCTACGGGCCGGAGGCGGGTGTCGGCGCGTTTCTTTGCACGGCCCTGGGCGGAGTCGTCTTGATGATCTTTTACATGACAGGGACGCTCGTCAGGGTCGCCCTGGGGTGGGATGGGTGATGGGGGAGGCTCGAGCACGAGCGCAGCGCAGTTTGTCGACGGCCCTGGGCGAGCGTCCGGGCGCGACGTTCTTGCGCGATCGGAAGTGGTACGTCGAGGGGGACATCTATCCGCTGGCGCGCTCGAAGACGAAGCGCGGCCAGGTGATCACCGTCCGCCGGCGCATGACGTCGCGCGCGGGCCCGTTCGACTCGTGGCAGGCGGCGAAGGCGACGCGCGGGCGGCGCTCCGCGGGGCAAAGGATCGTGGCGGCATGAACGACCTGCGAGATCTCCTGCGGCGCCGGGCGAAGTGCGCCGAGATCCAGCGATGCAGCGCGGTGACCCAAAGCGACGTGCTGGGGCAGCTCGATCGCGAGCTCGACTCCGTGCGCGATGAATTGATCCTGCGCTTCGCGATCGCACTGACCGCAGGGTTTCAGGCGCGACCGGTGTCCGATCGCGGTGAGGCCGCGGATCCGGAAGTCTTCTTCGTCGCAGCCGAGGCAATGGTAGCCGAACACGAGCGCCGGATCCGTGCGCAGTTGGCGGTGTCGGCATGAACGCCACCGGCGACTGCTCGGTCGCGGTGGAGACGGTCGTGTTCTGCGACGAAGAGTGCGCGCGCCTGACTCTTGCATTCGAGGCAACCGGGACGCGCCTTACTTGCACCTTGACGCCCCAGGGCGTCGCCAAGCTCTCGACCGTACTGAAAGCCTGGAGCGAGGGGCGACCCGGCGCGTCCAGGAAGAAGAGCCGGGCATGATGCGACTCTGCGTCGCCTGCGGCCGCGAGACTGAGCACGAGATGGTGGAGCTTGTCGCCGCACCGCGGCCGGATGGCAGCAAGACGCGCGTCTTCGTCTGGCGCTGCCCGAATCAGGACCAGCACACGAAGAGGATGATCGCGACCGAGTGTCGCGCGTAGGCGACCGCGCCCCAACGTCCCGGGGCGCGGGAACGGGGCCCGGCGGGAGGTTTCCTCCTTTTCCTCCTGCCGGGCCGCCCGTGCGGTGGAGGTGGTGGTGGAGTTGTTGTCGAACCTACTCACGAACTCGAGGCTCTCCGACGCGCGCGCTTGTCAGCGGCTGCATTACATCAAGTACCTGCTGGGCTACCGCTCCGTTCGTGAGCGCCGCGAGCTTCGTGTTGGTCACCTCGTTCACGCCGGCCTCGAAGCCTGGTGGCTCGCGTGGCGCCTCGGAGGCAGCGACGAACGTCTCGACCTCGCGCTCGCGGCCGTCGCCGGCGAGGAGGTGGATCCATACGATCGCGCGCTCGTCGAGGTTCTGCTCGAGGGCTACCACTTCCGGTGGTCCGAGGATCCGAGCGAGCAGTACGAGACGCTTGGCGCCGAAGAGGAGTTCCGCGCCGCGCTTCGCAACCCGAAGACCGGTCGCCCGTCTCCGATCTGGGAGATCGCCGGCAAGCTCGACGTGCGCACGCGCGACCTGAACGACGGACTTCCGAAGATCGTCGAGCACAAGACGGCGGCGTCCGACATTTCGCCGGGCTCGGACTACCTGAAGCGCCTGCGGATGGACAGCCAGATCTCGCTCTACTTCGATGGCGGCCTGGCACTCGGCGAACAGCCGGCGACCGTCGTCTACGACGTCCTGAAGAAACCGGGCATTCGTCCACTGAAGGCGACGCCCATCGAGGCCCGGAAGTACAACAAGAAAACGGGCGAGCTGTACGCGAACCAGCGCGATCACGACGAGACCCCCGAGGAGTTCAAGGATCGCCTGCGCGGCTACATCGCCGAGCGTCCAAATGAGATCTACGTGCGAAGCGAAGTTGTCAGGCTCGAACGCGAACTCGAAGAAGCGCGCCACGATATATGGCAGGTCGCTACGCAGGTCAGGGAATCGATCAAGGCCAACCGCTTCCCTCGTAACAGCGATTCCTGCTGGCGGTACGGATCGCTCTGTCCGTTTTTCGGCGTTTGCGCAGGAGAGGCATCGCTCGACGATCCGACGCTATATGTGAAGGTCTCAAACGTTCATCCGGAACTTAGCGAGGTGAACATTGGCCAGTAAGGGGTACGATTTCACCGGTCGTCGGTTTGGTCGCTTAACCGTCGTGCAACGCTCGGGCTCGCAGCTAACCAGCAGGGCGATTCTCTGGCTCTGCAAGTGCGACTGTGGCGCCGAGCATCACGTGACATCGAGCGCCCTGCTGCGAGGTACCAAGTCGTGCGGGTGCCTACGGAGAGAAATCGGCACTGTCAAGACGCTTTCGCACGGCCACTCGCGGAGGGGGCGCTGGTCGCGCACGTATCACTCGTGGGCGTCCATGATCGAGCGGATCACCTCTGCGAATCCGCGCACCGCTCCGTACTACCGGGACCGCGGCATTTCAGTATGTGAGCGCTGGCGATCGTTCGAGAATTTCCTTTCCGACATGGGCGAGCGTCCCGCCGGCAGGACTCTCGATCGCATCGACCCTAACGGCAACTACGAACCCGGCAATTGCCGCTGGGCTACACCCAGCGAGCAAAGCCGCAACCGCCGCCCGCGCGCGAGGCGGCGAACCGAGGAGGCAGCATGACGACAGCAGCAGCAGCGGCGCCGCCGGCGCCCCGCCAGAGTCGAATGAAGCTGGCGAACGTCACCAAGGGGCCGCTCCAGCGTCCGCACCGGATCGCGATCCATGGGGTCGAGGGCATCGGCAAGACGACGTTCGGGGCATGCGCGCCGAACCCCATCTTCCTCGCGTCCGAAGACGGAGCGAGCCAGCTCGACGTGCAGCGTTTCCCGCAGCCCGAGACCTGGCGCGACGCCCTCGATGCGGTCGCAGAACTCACGAACGAGAAGCACGATCGCCAGACGCTTGTCGTCGACACGCTCGACTGGCTCGAGCCGATGGTGTGGGCGCATATCTGCTCCGGCACCGACAAGAAGTCGGTCGAGGATTTTGGCTACGGGAAGGGCTACGTCAAGGCCGTCGACGAGTGGCGCATCTTCCTCGCTGCGCTGGAGCGAATGCGCGCCGCGAAGCCGATGCACGTCATCCTACTCGCGCACACGAGCGTCAAGGCGTTCAACAACCCCGAGGGCGAGAACTACGACCGCTATCAGATGAAGCTTCACGCGAGCGCCGCTGCCCTCATTCGGGAGTGGGCCGATGCGGTCTTCTTCGCGAATCACGAGACCGTCACGCGGAAGGAAAAAGACGAGCGGAAGGCGAAGGGCCTGAGCACCGGCGCGCGGCTGCTTTACACCGAGCGGAGCGCGGCCTGGGACGCCAAGAACCATTACAACTTGCCGCCCACCCTGCCGCTCTCGTGGGACGACTTCATCTCGGCTGTCGAGAAGCGCGAGGTCGCCGATCCCGCAGAGATGATCGCGGCGATCACGCAGAACGCCGACCTGCTGCCCGACAGCGTCAAGGCCGACACCCTCGCATCACTCGAGCGCGCCGGCACGGATCCCATCAAGCTCGCCCGTCTTCACTCCTGGGTGCTCTCGAAGGTCGCCCAGCGTAACCGCGCGGCGGCGTAGGTCGCCCGCCAAACCCGGGGCGCTGCCCCAATAGCGAAAGGAAGAGGAAAGGTATGAGCGTTCCCAACGGAAGACTTACCGGCCGCGCGTGCGCGGTCGGCCTCGGCCTCACTGGCACCGGCAAGGAGCAGGTCGCGGTCCAGTTCAACTTCACCGACCACCCCGGCGAGTCGCTGACGTGGTATGGGTTCTTCACCGAGGACGCCTTCGACATCTGCCTGCGAGCGCTCCGGGCGTGCGGCTGGAAGGGCCAGAGCATCCTCGACTTCCAGAACGGCGATCTTTGCGGCCTCGACACGAACGAGGTGCAGCTCGTCGTCGCCACGGAGCCCGACCTCGAGGGCACTCCGCGCCAGCGAATCAACTTCGTGAACGAGCTCGGCGGCCTCGCACTCAAGGAGCGTCTCGACGACGCGCAGGCGAAGAGCTTCGACGCCCGCATGCGGGATCGGATCAAGGCCTACGACCTGAAGAAGGCGGGCGGCAGCAATACCGCCGTGAGCGATCGGCCGCCGGTCTGAGCGCGGACGCTGGGTGCGGCGGCGGGGGTGGAGATGACGACGACTAGGGATATCGCGAAGGTTCGAATTCTGACCTTACCGGGGATCCACTGGCGTCGGATCGCCCTCCACGCCGCCGCGCTCGTGGCAACATTCGCGCTCGGCGCGGGGTCTGCGACCTACGCGCTCCTGGCGCACGGAGACGCCATCGGCGGCCCGGTCATGCTGCTCGGCGCGAAGCTCGTACAGGCGGCAGATCCGGCAGTCATCCAAAAACAGGACACGATCGCTCCACTGAAGGGGGAGCTCGACGAGCGGCCGGAGCCACCGCCGCCGGCGCGTCCGACGAAGCGGAAGGGAAGGTAGATGGACGAGGCAATCTTGAGGGCGCTTCACCAGGCGACCGATCTCGCGCGCGAGATCCACGGCTGGACGACGTGCGTGAACGTCGGGACGACCGCTCGCATCAAGGGTCGTGACACAAAATTCAAGGCCGTGGTCACTCACTCCGACACCGAACACGAGGTCTCGTTCGGTGAGACGCCGCTGATCGCCCTTCGGAAGCTCGTCGTGGCGCTCGAGGCGGAGAAGCTCCTCAAGGACCGGGCGGCGGCATAGGGGCGGTGATGGGGGTGGGGTGGACGAGTCATTCACGCCGGATCCAAACGACGCAGTAGTCGAGCCTCGGCAGCAGCAGCCAGGTCACATTCGGCTGATGATTGGGCTCCTCGAGGATGCCTGGTACGGCGCGCTCCGCGGTGATCCGGACGACATCGCGTGGCTCCACTCGGATGACGAGGGCTCCATCTTCTCGTTCGTCGTGATCTGCGAGAACCTCACTCACCACACGCCCGAAACCTTCGATCCGATCGCTATCAGAGCCGCGTTCGCGACTGCGGAGCCGGCGAAGAGAAAGAGGTCATCGTTGATCGCGCGCGAGGTTAAGCCGCGCGTGAGAATCAAGCGTCAGAGAGCGGCATGAGGCGCCGCACGGCAGCGCGCCCGGTTGCGCGCAAACAGGAGAGAGCGAAGATGAAACGTTCAGTCACCGACAGGCAGGCGGCGCGCATCCAGGCCGACGTGCAGAAGGCTCGCGAGTCCGGCCGGCGCGGCGCCATCGGCAAGACGGTCATGAAGTACGCCGACAAGCTCGGCGTCAGCGAGCGCACCATCTGGAAGTACGCGGCCTAGAGCCGCACGAGCTCGGCCGACGCTCGCAGGGGCGACGTCGGTCGAAGGCGGGCTGGTCCCTAATCCCGACCCGGCGCCGCTCAGTAGGCCCGGAAGCGCCCCTGCTGGCGCACGGAATTGTCCGTGATGTTGGCTGTCGCCCCCGCGACGAGGGGCGCTTCCGGGATTGAGGAGTTAAGGATGAAGCGAATTCGATTCGCGGTGCGCCGCGCGCTTCGCCGCGTGCGGCAGGCGTGGGCGTCCTAGTATTTCTTCAGTAAGCCGGTTTCGTGGTACAAGCCGGCAGCGATGGCACGGATTGCCACCGCTCGGTCCAAGATCGACCTCGGACCGTCAATCATCGGCGTCATGGAGAACAAGCTTCTCCTGGCGCCGTTCTTCCAGCCCGTCGAGGCGTGGAGGCCTTGGAAAATCTGCCTCTCGGCGATGTTCGGCTTGCCACCGCCGAACTACAGCGTCATCGACGCGATCGATGGGAGTGACGAGCCCGAGCGGCTGATCAGCGCGCTCGAGTTCTACCAGAAGCACACCGGCCGGTCGCAGTGGCCGACGAAGCAGGCGTCGGAGGCCTGGATTCCGACTGGAGTCCGCGGGGGGAAAGCACTCGCGCTTGACACCCCGGTTCCGACACCCGGCGGATGGACGACAATGGGCGACATCGCCGTCGGTGACGTCGTCTACGGTCGGGACGGCGCCCCGACGCGAGTCATCGCCACGACCCCCGCCCAGTACGATCGGCCTTGTTACGAGGTGGAGTTCTCCAACGGGGAAGTGATCGTTGCCGATGCCGAGCATGAGTGGGTCGTCGAGGACTACCGCACGAGGAAGGCCGGGTATCGACGACTGCAAGCTCCGCCTAGCCAGGTCGACATCTCGACCCTGAAACCCATTCCCCTCGGGCCGGTCGCGAAAAATCTGACCGGCCAGAAGTTCGGCAAGCTCACTGCCCTCTACCCGGTCGGCAGGCGAAACCACATGCTCTGGGCAGCACGATGCGAGTGTGGCGGAGCCTGCGTGATCGCCTCGAACAACCTTCAGGCGCGCAAGCACACATGCGGTTGCGCGGGGCGTGACGCAACGATCGGCGAGCGGACGGTGGTAACCCGCGAGCTGTTCTCGGGGCTACGTGCCCGGAACGGACACCAGGGCAACTTCGCCGTCCGACTGCCCGCGGCTCTGCGGTCACCCGAGGCCGAACTACCGATCGATCCCTACGTTCTCGGTGCGTGGCTTGGCGATGGTCATTCTGCGGGTGGATGTATCACTTCGGCAGACCCCGAGCTGATTGCGGAGATAGGAGCTCGTGGATTTCGCACCACGAAGTGGGCGGCGAAGTACGGGTACGGGATTCTCGGCCTACACGCCAAGCTCCGCCTGGCTGGACTACTGAAGAACAAGCACGTCCCGCCGGCATACTTGCGCGCTTCAGAGAATCAGAGACTCGACCTTCTTCGCGGCCTGATGGACACCGACGGATACTGCTCCGCCGACGGCAAGTGTTCGTTCTCGTCTACGTCGTCCATTCTCGCCGATCAGGTCAACGAGCTTGCCTGTAGCCTGGGGTGGCGGTCCGCGGTTTCGGAGGGTGTCGCCAAGCTGAACGGGCGCGTGATCGGTCCCAAGTTCACCGTACACTTCGCACCCAAGAAGCCCGTGTTCCTGCTGCCGCGCAAGGCTGCTCGCCAGGTCGTGGGTATGGCACGGTCAGCGAAACGAAGCGGCGCGCGCGACTTCCTGCATGTCGTGGAGGTGCGCCCGTGCCCATCGGTGCCGGTCCGCTGTATTCAGGTCGAAAACGACGAGGGGGTTTTCCTGGCGGGCCGGTCCATGGTCCCGACGCACAACTCCAGAATCTCCGCAACGATCGCGACGTTCCTCGCGCGCTTCCGCGACTACAGCCCGTTCCTGGCGCCCGGCGAGTACGGCACTGTCATGGTCGTCGCTGCCGACCGCAAGCAGGCGCGAACGGTCTTCGGGTACATCCGCGCGTTCTTCATGGAGAACGAGCTCCTGCGCGACGAGGTCGAGAGCGAAACGCAGGAGTCGATCACCCTCAAGAACCGGATCCGGATCGAGGTCCACACCGCAAGTTTCAAGAGCATTCGCGGGTACACCGTGGTCGCCGCGGTCCTCGACGAGATCGCGGTCTGGAATTCGGAGGGCGCGAACCCCGACGGCGAAATCGTGACGGCGGTCCGGTCGCGCTTCGCGACGATCCCGTCCGCGATCTTCATGGCGATCTCGTCGCCCTACGCGCGCGTCGGCGAGCTGTGGAACGTCTACGACCGCCACTTCGGGGAGAAAGGCGATCCGGACGTGTTCGTCTGGCAGTCGAACACGCGCTCGATGAACCCGACGGTCACGAAGGAGTTCGTCCGCAAGCAGTACGAGCGCGACCCGGCGCGCGCACGCGCCGAGTACGGCGGCGAGTTCAGGACGGACATCGAGAAGTTCGTCCCGCTCGAGATCGTGCGCGAGTGCATGGCGGTCGGGCAGACGCAGATCCCGCCGGCGGCGTCGTGCACGTACCGAGCGTTCGTCGATCCATCTGGCGGCCGCGGCGATCCGATGGTGATGACGATCGGGCATCGGAGCGGGGACACCGCAATTCACGACGCCACCCTGTCCGTTTCGCCGCCGTTCGTGCCGCGCGAGGTCGTCAAGCGAATGGTGGAGTTCGCGCGCCCGTACCGCATCCACAAGGTCTACGGCGACCGGTTCGCTGGCGAGTGGCCGCGCGACGAGTTCAGGCAGAACGGCATGGAGTACGAGCTGTACTCCAAGTCGAAGTCGGAGCTCTTCGTCGACTGCCTGCCGCACCTGTTCTCGAAGACCGTGAGGCTGCTCGATGACCCAGAGCTCGCCGTGCAGTTCTCGCAGCTCGAGCGGCGATCGTCACCTTCGGGGAAGGAAATCATCGACCATCCGCCCCACGGACATGATGACAAAGCAAATGCAGTTGCAGGTATGGTGCGCCTTCTAATGGGGGAGTCTGCGGTTAGTTGCGTCTGGTGATTAGGTCGATCGATTGACCGAATCGTGATATGGGTCGCCGATCAATGAGTCGTCGTCGCGGAGCCGGGAAGCGAATTCTGAGTGGGCGCGCCGCGCTCGATGTCCTTGGATCGATGTGGGAGTACTTCCGCACGTTCGGGGGCGAGCGCGACTACGCGTGCGTGCTCGGCTACAAGCGCGACCTCACGTACGTCGACTACCTCGCGCGCTATGCGCGCGGTGGCATCGCGGGGCCGATCGTCGACGTGCCAGCGCGCGCAACGTGGGACACCTTGCCGCGCCTGACGGACGACGAGCTCGGCACCGAGAACGCGCTCTCGAAGAAGTTCGCCAAGATCGCAAAGGACATCGATCTCCGCCAGAACCTCGAGAAGGTCGATCGACTCGCCGGCATCGGGCGCTACGCCGTGTTGCTGCTCGGATTCCGCGACGGCAAGAGGCTCGAGGAGCCAGTCGATGAGGACGGCGCACGCGATGGCGGAATGCTCTACGTCGCGCCGTTCAGCGAGGCGAACGCGCGCCCCGTCGAGATCAATCTCGACTCGCAATCTCCGGAGTTCGGACGTCCGCTGCTCTACGAGATCGACTTCGCGCGCGGCGCGCTCGACATGGACCCGCTGATCAAGGCGACGTTCCTTCAGCGGCTGACCGGGACGGGTGGCTCCAACCGGATGACGCAGAAGGTTCACGCCTCGCGCATCGTGCACATCGCCGAGGGCACGCTCGAGGACAACCTCTACGGAACGCCGCGCCTCCGTCGCGTGTGGGATCGCCTCGACGACCTCGACAAGATCTCCGGTGGAAGCGCCGAGGTGTTCTGGTTGGTCGCGAATCGCGGCCTGCAATTCGACGTGAGTCCAGAGGTCGCGTTCGGCGAGACCGAGAAGGAAGCTCTCCGCGAGCAGATCGAGTCCTATCGCCACGGTCTCAGCCGCGAGATCCGGACGCGCGGCGTGACAATCAAAGGATTGAACGAGCTCGGCGCGGGCAATGTTAATCCGTTCGCCGTGTTCCGCGTGCTCGCCGCGCTGATCACGGGGACGACCGGCTTGCCGTATCGAATGATCTTCGGCACCGAGCGCGGACAGAACACGACGAGCCAGGATCGTCGCTCGTGGCTAGAGGACGTCTGGTCGCGCCGCGAGACGTACGGCAACGAGGTCGTGCTCACGCCCCTCGTCCGCCGCCTCGTACATGCCGGCGTACTTCCAGTGAAGGCGCTCGATGCGCAGGTGATCTGGCCGCCGGTTCACGACGATATGTTCCAGGCCGAGGTCGCCGACACCTACGCGCGCGCCGACTTCAACCGCAGCAAGGCGAAGAGCTCGCCGGGCGGATCGTCGATCGGCGAGGGCGAGTGGCGCGAGAAGTTCCTCAACCTTCCGCGCGAGATGCCGAAGGGCGACAGCCGCGAGGACGTCTCGACTCCGACGCCAGAGCCCGTGGCGCCGGCTTCTACGTCGCCCGGAGCGCCCCCCGGAGCGCCCACGGCCCAGGAGGACCAGCGTGCTGCCGCGTGACCCCGTCGAGGCCGCGATCGAGTCGGCGATGTACTATCGCCTGACGCACGCGGACGCCGACGTGGAGCACACCGGCGTCATGGTCGCGCTCGTGCCCCGCGCCGAGGACGCCGCGCGTCTCGCGCTCGACGGCGGCGAGGCGGCCGAGGATCTCCACGTGACGCTGTTCCACTTCGGGGACGCGAGCGCGATGCCGATCGAGGCGCGACGCGACCTGATCGACACTGTCCGAATGGAGGCTTCGCAGTTTACGCCGCTCCTCGGCGCCGCGTTCGGGGCGGGCGTCTTCAATCCGACGGGTCCAACCCCGTGCCTCATCCTCAACATCGGCGGCGAGGCCATCGAGCAGTTCCACCGGGCGCTCTGGTGGATGCTCCCCGAGTCGCCTGACCAGCACCGTCCGTGGGCCGCGCACCTAACGCTCAAGTACTTGACCGAAAAGGACAACGTGCAGGTCTTCCCGGCCACCGAGAAGATGGTCCCGCGCATGGGCGAGCTCGTCTTCGACCGCGTGCGGGTCGCGTTCGCGGGCGCAGCGATCGACATCCCGTTCGCGACGGAGTCGCCCGAGGTGCTCGCGGCCCAGCGGTCAGCAGACGTCTACCGGGCCACGCGGACGCTGCTCGCTGCGCGCGGCGCGGCCCCGCCGGCACCGATGCCGCGCGTGGTGTCGTTCCGGGTCGCGTCCGCCGTCAAGGTCGACGGCGACCAGATGACGTTCCCGGTCGTCGCTGCGGTCGAGGGTGTGCGTCGGCCGATGGGCTCGCTCGGCCCCGAGCTCGTGCTCGCGAGCCAGCTCGCAGCCGGGCTCGATAGCGCCCAGGAGATGCCGGTCGTGTTCGACCACCCAGCACTGGCGGACGGCAATCCCGAGGTGGTCTCTGTCGACGACGAGCGGCCGTTTCGGGAGGGGACGGGCGTCCGGGTCGGGACCGTCGCCAACGCACGGATCGAGGGCGACCGCATGATGGTCGATGCGACCGTGAGCATCTCCGCTCTGCGGTCTGCGGGCCCCGGGAGTTCGGCGATCGCCGACGCGCTTCTCGCCGGCCAGCAGACGGAGGTCTCTGTCGCGTACGCCGCGCGCATCGTAGCCGCCAACAGCACCTTCGGCGGGGTCGCCTACACGGGCGTCCACATGGACATCACGTTCGACCACCTAGCGCTTCTGCCGCCGGGCGTGCCGGGGGCGTGTAGCCTCGGTGACGGCTGTGGCGCGGCGCGCACCTAGCGAAACATCAAACACCGTTTGCTGCAAAGTTGGAATCGCGATAAAGGCCCTGGTGTTAGGTCGATCGATCGATTCAATCGAACGACCGTTTGAACGGCGCGGGACGCGCGGGACGAGGGAGAGACGGCACATGGACAAGGCGGGCACGATCGATCGGCTGATCGCCTCGGGGAAGTACAAGGACGAAGCACGCGACTGGCTGAGCAAGCTCGCCGACGGGCAGCTCGCCGAGATCGCTTCGGCGTCCGGTTGCAGCTGCGAGGGGGCGCCCGCGGGCGCTTCCGCTTCCGGCGACGGCAAGCCCGCGCCGGTGGCGGCCGCGTCTGCGGGCGGCGACAAGACGCCCGAGACTCAGGCGACGCCGACTGCGGCCGCGGCATCGACCGCGACGCCCGCGCCGGCGACAGCAGCGGCCGAGGCGCCGGCGACGTCGGCGCCCGCCGCTGCATCCACGCAGACTCCGGTCGCGGCCGCGAAGCCGCTGACCGATGCGGAGTGGCTCGCCGCGGCGCCGGCTGGCGTTCGTGAGGAGCTCGAGGATCTCCGCCGGGAGCGCGCCGCGAAGGAGAACACGCTCCGCGAGAAGATCGCCGCCAACAGCGGCGGCAAGCTCTCGAAGGAGTTCCTCGCGAGCAAGGGCCTCAAGGAGCTCGAGGTGCTCTACGCCGCGACGATCCCGGTCGACCAGAGCGGGCGCGGCACGTCCGGCGATGCCATGACGGCGGCCGCCGCGGGCGACAAGAACAAGAACGAGACGCCGCCGATGCCGGCGTGCGACTTCAGCAAGGCCTGAACGGATCCCGGAGAGGGAGATCATCGGCGGCCTAGTGGCCGCGCGGAGTGGAGGCGGAGGCGGATATGGCAGCGAGGAAGGTCGTTCTCTACGGGATCGCGACGCAGGTCGGCGAAGGCACGGTCGCGGGTGGCACCATCACCCCGGGCGATCTCCTTGCGCGCTCGTCCGCGACGCAGATGATTCGCCACGGGAACGCCGGGCGAAACCACGCGTTCCTTTTCGCGGACAACGTTCCGGACCGGAACAAGGGCATCGACGACGACTACAGCGCGAACGACAACGTCCGGGTAGTCGTGCCGACGCGCGGCGCGATCATGAACGCGAACCTCGCCGCGAACGCGGCCGCGGTCGCGATCGGCGACGCACTCGAGTCGAACGGCAACGGCAAGCTCCGCAAGCACACGCCGCAGGCCGTCAACGAGGGCGGCGCCGCGTCCTACACGATCTACGCCGAGGCGATCGTCGGGTACGCGCTCGAGGCCATCGACAACTCGGCCAACGGCTCGCCCGTTCGGATCCGCGTCGAGATTCGCTGAGTTCAGCTTGCCCGCGGTGTTGACAATGTCCACAGGGCCGCGAGGTCCATTGGGGAGGATGGGAGGATGATCGGGGACTTCAAGGCCCTCGCCGCTTCGGGCGGCATGGGCGGTTTCGGATCGAGGCTGCTCGCGCACGGCCTCAACGCCGAGAAGGCACTGCGCGCGAACTCGCCGCTTCTGATCGACGAGCAGGTCGTCGTCGACCAGCGTGTCATTCGGGAGTTCATGCCGCGGCTCGGCGTCATCGCGCGCCTGATCCAGAACGGGCAGTGGACGCGCCTGAGCAACCCCTTCGCCGTCGAGTCGCTCCGCCACTACACGATGAGCGACACGTCGGGTGCCACGCTCGATCGGAACCCGACGAAGCGGACCGAGGGCGACCTGCCGGACAAGACCCCGGTCTACACGCCGGTCTACTACGGCTTCGCCAACTTCCAGCTCGGCATCCAAGAGCTCCTCACTTCGCGCAAGGGTCTCCTGCCGCTCGACCTCACCCTCATCGGCCAGAAGGCGCGCGATCTCGCCGAGGCATTCGAGGAGTCGGTCATCCGCGGCACCGTCGGCGGCGTCGCGCTGCCGCAGTGGGGCTCGGCGGTCGCGAAGGGCATCCTCAACGCCCCGAACATCCACGGCGTCCAGTACGAGGGCGGCAAGCCGTGGGACGACCCGACGAAGACCGTCGCGGGCATCCTGACCGACGTCAAGGCGATGTTCGCCGCGCTCGACGCGGACTTCGCCTACGGCGCGGTCGACCTGCTTGTGCCCCAGGCATGGTTCAACGCGCTCTCGTTCCTCACGAACACCGCCACCGACCGGACGGCGATGTCCTTCCTCAAGGAGCTCGAGCGCGGCGGACAGCCGCTCCACATCCAGGCGGCCGACAAGCTGCCGGCGAACACCGCCCTCATGTACGTTCGATCCTCTGACGTCTTCGAGGTCGTCGTTGGCGACTTCGGCGGCTCGGCGGACGATCCGATCAACGCGCCCGACAAGAACCCGGTCCCGATCACGGTCTTCCACTGGGACGAGCAGGCCGGGCTCATGCTCAATTTCAAGCTGCTGGGCTGCGTGATCCCGCGGGCGAAGGCCACGTACGGCAGCAAGAGCGGCATCGCCAAGCTCACGGCGTAATAGCCGTCGTCGACGTCAAACCAGCGACCGGGCCCCGCACTCGTGCGCGGGGCCCGCGATCGCCTGTCTGGAGGTCATTCTATGTCCGAGCAGAAGGTCATCCGCGACGCGTACTGCATCATGAGCGGTGGTTGCTCCCAGGCCGACCCCAAGCCGGGTCACGCGGGCAATCTGCGCGAGTTCGGAGTCGGCGAGACGATCTTCCTCACTGAGGACGCCGCGAAGGCGCTTCAGAAGAGCGACGCGAACCCGGCGGGGCTCGAGCTCAAGCGCCTGGAGGGCGTGCCGTCGATCGAGGTGGTCGTCGAGCTCGCCGACGTCAACGAGGCCGCGATCGCGCCGCTCGAGGAGCTCGCCGCCGCCGCCGCCGCCCCGCCGCCCGTCGCGCCCGTCGCGCCGGTCGCGCCGCCGTCGTTCGTTCGCAGCGACGACGAGTAAGCGGGCGGGCTCCGCGAGCCTGCCATGCTCCTGATCACGGGCGCGGACGTCCGAGCGATCCACGACACGGGTCGCGACGACGCCGCGCTCGCGCCATTTCTGGCGGTCACCGACGCATTCGACGACGCGTACCTTGCCTCGGCCGGCCTGACGAACGCCGTGCGGAAACAGGTGCAGGCGTTCCTGACGCTGCACTGGACGTACGTCGCCGACGTCGGCGTGCATTCGTCTCTGCGGGTCGACGACGTCACCGAGACGTTCACGTCATCGAAGAAGGAGCCGGGGCTCCGCGATTCGAACTTCGGCCGGACCGCGATCCTGCTCGACTCGAGCGGCGTGCTGCGCGAGGTCTCCGACACCAGGCCCAAGGCAGAGATCGAGATCTTCGGCCGCCCGTGCGCGCCGTGCGCGCCCGCGGCCAAGCCGGTCGAGTTCGACATCGAGTTGCCCTCGATCAACACGATGCCCCCGGGCCCGCTTACGCTCTACCTCGGGCCGGGCGGCTGGTCGTCGAGCGAGGACGACGTCTGGACGCCGGCGACTTACGCCGGGTCCATCGTCGCGATGTTCGGCACGGTCGACCAGAACCCCGGCGCGGGCGGGGTCGCATACACGCTGCGCCGCGCGCCGTCCGGGCAGGTCGGCTCGGATCAGACGATCGCGACGACGATCGCGAATTCGGTGCGTGATTTCGGGGTCGACGGATCGGTCTCCTATAACGCCGGCGATCGATATGCGGTGAAGGTCGTTCTGGGTACCGGCGTGCCCGGGATGAACATGAACTTGACGCTGCGGTTCCGCCGCGGGTGAGGAGGGGGTGGCGATGACGATCTGGGGAATGAGGCGGTGGGTGCGGCGTGCGCCGTTCGTGGCGGGGCTGCTGGTCGCGGTGTCAGTGCTCGGGAATCCGATGTCGGCGGCCGCGTTCGACATCACGTCGGGTGGCGGCCTGCGGCGGAACTCGAGCAACCCCGAGAGGTACGAGGTCGACCCGACCGCGAACTTCACGTGGACCGGCACGCACAACTTTACGTCGGGCGTGCTCCGCGTACCCAACAGCACGACCCTCCCTGGCACATGCGCGGTTGGCGACGTCTACATGGACACCGACGCGACGTCGGGCCAGCGCATCTACGCCTGCGAGTCGACAAACACCTGGGTGCTGCAGGGTGACGGCACGAGCGCCGGACTGACGTCGGTCGCGATCCCGATTTCCTCGGAGACCCCGCTCGCTGGCATGGGGGCGAGTGCCACGCGGTACATGGACCTCACTGGCCGCTTCTACACGAACGAGAGCGACTGCCGGCGGCCCCTCAAGGATCGCACGATCAATCGCCTCTCCCTGCTCATGACGACTGCGCAGACTGCCTCGAACGTCACGTTCCAAGTTGGCGCAGGCGCATGCACGGGCGCGCTCACCTACGACGGCTCGTCCGTGACGATCAACGCGACCGCGAACACGCCGACCGAGGGGAGCAATGCGGCCAAGACCACCACCGGTCTGCAATGCTTCTGCATCAAGATCACGAGCGGCGGCTCAGCTGTAACCGACGGCTACGTCGGGGGCTCGTACGTCGAGAGCTGATGCGTGCGTTTCGCAGCCATCATCACAGCGCTGGCGCTGGGCCTCTGCTCGGCGCCAGCGCTGGCGCTCGAAGACTCCGTCTACGTCAAGACGATCGCGAAGGGTCTTCAGGTCACCGGGCTCGACGACACCCGCACCGACTCTAGCGTTGCGTCGCAGCTGACGGGTGGCGTCGACGAGACGATCGACAACACCTACGAGGCCTTCCGGTTCGCCACCGGCACGAGCGGCACCGCGGGCTCGAAGTACAACGGCGTCCGCATCTGGGTGAAGAAGACCGGCTCGCCGGCCGCTACCGACTACATCGAGCTCCGCGTCTACACGAACTCGGGCAGCAGCAAACCGAACACCGAGGTCACGGCGAACTTCGCGGTCGCGCGGCCGCGCCTCTCGATGGCGAACGTTTCGACGTCGCTCGCGTCGTTCGACTTCGGCCTTCCGTACGCGCTCTCCGACTCGACCACCTACTGGGTCGTCATCAAGAAGAGCCTCACCGCGGGCACTGTCGTCATCGACCGGCGCTCGAGCGGGACCGGGCTCTATGCGTTCTCGTCGGACGCCTCCACGTGGACGCTCGAGAACTCCAAGGAGCCGGCCTACGCGTTCCTGACGGCGCCGAGCACGATCGTCAAGCCGACGACGGACATCGGGTACGCGATCGACGCCGCTGGCGCCGGGCTCACCGTGCGCGCGACGGGCACCCGTCTACCGGCGGTCGCCGGCATCGGGACGGACAGCTACGGACTCTTCGCGCAGTCGACCAACGGCTCGCCGCTCGCCGCAGTAACCGCGGCCGGCGCCGGCGTCGAGGTTGATGCGACCGGTCTCCTGCAGTCGATCGGCGGCGGCGGGATCCTCGCCACCAAGATGAACGGCACGGCGGTCGATGACGACCGCTACTACCAGTGGGACTGCAACACCAACGGGCCGGGGACACCCGGCGCCGACAAGATGAGCGGCTACTGCGTCGTCGGTAGCCCGGACCGCTGGTACGTCAAGAACGACGCCGGGACGCTCTTCGCGCCGCCGCCGGCGTGCTCGACGGTCACGCAGGGGTCGGGCGAGACCTGCCTCACGACGAAGGGGCAGTTCGCAACCGGCCGCGGGAGCACGACAGCCGCGGGGACAACGTCACCGGGCGCGGACGGCACGTACAAGCAGGCCGACTCCTCGGCGGGCGATGGCTGGGCGGACAAGCTGCCGTACATTCTCGACACCGTCAAGCAGCGCACGGTGGCAACGAACCGCGGCGGCACATCCACGGCCTCCGACGACGACGACGGCGGCGCCGGTCCCGACCTGACCTTCAGCGCCGCCGCGAACACCACGTACATCGTCGAGCTCGATGCCCTGTACACCGCCGCCGGCACCACGACGGATCTCAAGCTCGGGTGGAACATCCCGGCCAGCGCCACGGTCGAGGGCGTCGCCTTTGGAACGACTGGAACCGCGAACGACGGCGGCCGCACCAACTCCGACAGCGGGACGGTGGTGATCCAGCTGCTGAACGGCACGAACGGCGTGCGCGCCAAGGCGAAGATCGTCATCGCGGGAACGAGCGGAACGGTCGCGCTCTTCTGGTCAGGCAACTCCGGCTCCGGCACGTGCCAGATCGAGGCGGGCTCGACCCTGACCGTCTACCGGGTGCAGTCGTGATCGCGCATGTGCTGCGAGCCATCTTCGCGGTGCTCGTCGGTGCCGGCGTCGTGGCGGCCGCCGTAGCGCAAGGCGGGGTGGCGCAGGGCGGACGCACCGGAGACCAGAAGCGCGGTGTGCTTGCGAAGGACTGGTGCCAGAGCTCACTGACGGTCATGTGCCAGCCGCTCGAGGAGGACACGACGGCGACGCGCGTGAACGTCGCGCCCAGCGGCTCGAATTATAACCTGACGCCCAACGGCTCGATTTCACGCGACGGGACGCTTTTCGTCGAGGGGTCGTATTCGAACGTCTTCCCGGCCGCCCCGATGCGGTACTTGTCGTGCACCGACGCAACGTGCTCCAACCTCGACTTCTCGGGCGCCTTCTCCGCGGGCGCCGCGTTCCGCTCTACGCTCCTCGGCCAGTCCCACGTCATCATGGGAAAGTGGAACAACAGCGACGGCACGGGGTGGGCCCTCGTCGTTGGAATGACCACGCTCGGCAAGGTGCAGAGCTTCATCGGCAACACCACCGACCAGCACTCGACCGTCCTCGCGAGCGGACGCTGGTACGAGCTCGGGATGTCGTTCAGCGGGTCTGTCGTCAAGACGTACGTGGATGGGTCCGGGACGAGTGGCACGTCCGCCACGATCACCACGAACAGCCTCGACTTCGAGGCCGGCGACGACGGCCGGACCGGAACCGGGCTCGCGGCCAACCTCGACATCCTGTGGGCGGCCTCGGTTAACATGAGCGCTGCGGGCCAGTGTCGCGTCGCGTCATGTGGCTACCGGAATCAATACGGTTGCTTGTGTGACGCCGGCAATACCGCCTCTTTCCTCTTCAAGGGTCGCAATGCAGATGCCGGTGGGTGTACACTCCCCGGCGACTGTTACGCCGACGACCCGGCATAGGAGGAAGCGATGAGGCTGTTTCTTGCATTGATGCTATTGACACTGTCCACTGCCGCGCACGCAGCGGCGACGTGCTCTGCGCGCATCGACCACAAGACGGGCGTCGTCAAGGTCAGTGCCAGCGGTGTTTCCGGCACCTCGGTCACGTGGGGCGAGGCGCCCGGCGGCCCGTACCCGAACTCCTTCTACGTCAGTGCTGGACAGGTCAGCTGCTTTGCGCCGGCGGCCGACGGCAAGGGGGTTATGGGCAGCTGTCAGATCGACCAGCTGGATGCCGACGCACGGATTCCGACGGTCGACTGCATGATCTACGTCAAGGATGCCGGCGCCGAGTGCGCGGCGCACATCAAGTTCTGCTCGCCGCAGCTCGATGGACTCGGCGGCGCGGACGGCGCGAAGCTCGACTACGTACTAGCGCACACCGAGACCGGTCCCGACCCCATCACCGGCGTCCCGACCGTCAAGCTCAAAGGGGCGAATCTTCAGATCGTCAACAATGTCGGCGAAACCGAGTCGTCTGACGGCACGGGGAACCTGATTCTGGGCGGCAACGGGTGGGACAAGCAAGGAACGCCCGTGCGCAACGGCTCGCATTCCCTGATCATCGGCGAAAACGCGCAGTGGTCGGGGTGGACAAACCTCAACGTCGGCGACAACAACCGGACCTTCGGCGACACCTCGGTCGGTATCGGCCTCGATCACGTCGTCACTGGCTTCTACAACACGCAGGTTGGCGGCATCGGGAACACCGTTGGCGGCGCGCCGATTGATGGCGGCGGCCCGATTGGGGTTACCGGCGTCGGCGGGTCGGGCAATACGTGCATGTCGTACGTCGGCGGCTGCATTCTCTCGCGCAACTCGACCACGACCGGGATCCAGGCCGGCGTGTACAACTCCGACAGCACAACGGTCGCGGCCGAGGGTGCGGCGACCTTCAACACCAAGAACGTGACCGTCGCGGCCAGCGCGACCGGGGCCACCGTCAAGGGCAAGGTCGGCGGCGCGCCGATCACGCAGGCGTTTCTCAACCAATGAGCAGTTACCTCGGATCATCGATCGAGCGCCTCCGCCGCCGGACGGGGTTCACCATCACCGTCAAGCGGAAGACGGGGGCGTTCAATCGCGTGACGGCGACGCGGGCGTCGGGCGAGCAGTCTGTCTCGACGCCCGCGACGTACACCCGCGGGCTGCAGCGGAGCATCAAGGGAGACCCGCTCACGAGCGCGCAGGCGTACTATGGCGTCCCGTCCGCGCCGTTCGTCGGCGTCTTCGAGCCGCGTGACTCGGACCTCGTGGTCGACGGCTCGAGCGAGTACCGCATCCTGTCCGTCGAGCCGCAGCGGCGCGGCGCGGACGTCGTCGGCTACCGGCTGTACGTCGGCGGAGTGGTGAGCTGATGCCGACGATCGGCCTGGCAAAGTTCATCCGCGAGTCCGAAGCGATCAAGGTCGAGGGGCCCGAGCTCGTCGCCGAGGGATTCCGCGAGCTCGTCCGATTCTCGTTCGACCGCGTCGTGGAGAACTCGCCGACGGCCGACCCGGACGCGCCGGGCTCGGGGCGCCTCCGCGCTTCGTGGACGGCCGCGGCCGGCGCCCCCGACTACGAGTTCGCGCCGCTGCCGGCGGCCGGCGGCCGGATCCCGGCGCCCAGGACGCCCGCACTCGCCGACGTCGACCTCGGCGACGAGGTGTTCATCGCCAACGGGTCGCCGTGCGTCTCGACGGTGAACGACCGGACCGCGTTCGTGGACGCGAACATCGAGGCGACCCAGGCGAAGGCGGAAGAGATCGCGGCGCGGCTCTCGAACCGCGAGATCTCCGGCGCGCGCGCGATCCAGCGTGCGAAGGCGGCCTGAGCCATGGCAGACACGCAACGCATCCAGCAAGCGATTCGCTCACGCATCGAAACGCTCGTAGTCGCGCCGAACCCGAGCATTCTCTGGTTCTACCGCTGGCAGCAGCGCGAGTACGCCGGCCTCACGGTCTCGCACGTGATCACCGACATCGTGCCATCCGAGTCGAAGCAGGTCGCCATGGGATCACCGCGGCTGTTCCGGACGCGGGGCATTCTGGCGTTCCGGATCGCGACGCCGCTCGACTCGGGCTCCGGTCCGAACGAGGCGATCGGCGACCTGATCGAGCCGCATTTCCTTGCTCTGGTGGACACGAGCACCGACCCGCCGATCCGGTACCGGAAGCCGTACTGGTCGCCGTGGGAGGTGCCGGACGAGTCCATGTACATCGGGCGCCTCGTCGTGCCCTGGCAAGCCGACACGAACGAGCCGTAGCCGCGAAGCGCGGCCGGGAAATAGGGCGATCGATTGATCTAATCGGTCGTTTGAACTAGAGGTAGGTAGGCCGTTGACAGTGTCAACGGAGAAAGGAGCGGAAATCAACGCGCCTCGGGTGGGCGGCGGGGGAGTGGGGAGATGGCAGAGGCGGATACCTCAAACAGCAGATTCGCGATCGTCAAGGAGTCCTCGATCGGGGTGAATCCCGGGACGGGCGCGAAGTACATGCGGGGCACCTCCTTCTCCGGCCAGGAGAAGCAGAACCGCACCACCTCCGCGGAGGTGAACGGCAACCGCAATCCGCGCGAGAACGTGCGGACAAGCGCGAACCCCGAGGTCTCCGTCGACTTCGAGTTCTCGCCGAACAACCTCGACAACATCCTCGAGGGCGCGATGATGAGCGCCGCGTTCGCGGCCGCTCCGTCGCTCTTGACCGGCAACATCCAGGCGGTCGCCGCCGGCCCCTCCTTCACCACGTCGGGCACGCCGTCGCTCGCGGGGATCGCGAAGGGTCAGTGGTTCCAGACTTCGACCTTCACCAACGCAGCGAACAACGGATGGTTCCGCGCCGCCGCGGCCTCCACCTCCACCTCCGTCACGGTCGAGGCGGGCTCGGGTATCGTCGACGAGGCGAGCGCCTCCCGCAAGCTGCAGGTCTCCTCGCTGATCACGATCGGCACCACGCGCGTCAGCTTCTCCGCAGAGAAGCAGTTCCCCGACGTCAGCGTGTTCGAGCAGTTCAACGGCCTCGTGATTGACCAGCTCTCGATGCGGTTCTCCGACGAGCAGATCATCACCGGCAGCATCAATTTCATGGGCACCAACTCGGTCGCCGCTGCGACCTCCACCGGCATGGGCACGGTGGCCGCGGCGGGCACCGAGCTGATCGCGGCGGCGGTCGACACTCTGCGCGGCCTGAAGGAGGGCTCGCTCGGCGCCGACGCCACGCACAAGCTCACCGAGCTCTCGCTGCAGATCTCGAACAAGGCTCGCGTGAAGCGCCAGATCACCGCGCTGAACCCCTTCGACATCGGAATCGGCGTCGCGGAAATCACGCTCCAGGCGACCCTCTACCTTCGCGACAAGAGCGTCATCGACAAGTTCCGGAACAACACGGTGACGCCGTTCTCGTGGCGGATCATCGGCCGCTCGGCGACCGACCCGTCCTACGTCTTCACCGTGCCGCAGGGCCGGATCACCGTCCTCGACGACCCGATCCCCGGCAACAGCCAGGACGCCTACCAGAACGTCACGATCGTCGCGGAGACGGACGCGAACAACATCGGGTTCCAGATCGACAAGATCATCGCGATCCCCTGATCGCGGCTGACTCGCTGCCGGCTACTCGTCGCGGGGGCGGCGTGCGGCTCGGGTAGCAGCAGACCAAGAAGGTCAATCCATGAATATCGGCATGCTGAAGTCCCCCATCTCGGACGAGGGCACGATGACGGACCTCCCGGATTTCCCGGGGGTCCGCGTGTCCGTCCGGACCACGGACCATCCAGACTACCAGGGCTACATCGCGCGCGCGATCGAGCGCGAGCAGGCCGGCTCGCGGAACGGCAAGGTCGAGCCGAAGGTCCGCGACGAGATCGTCGCGAAGGCGACCGCGAAGCACCTCCTGATGGACTGGGAGGGCGTCACGAGCGAGAGCGGCGAGGTTCTCCCGTTCGACCGGAAGCTGGTCACCGGCTGGGCGGAAGACCTCAAGAACTACGGTCGCTTCTTCGACCGCGTGCTGAGCGCGTCGGTCAAGGTCACGAACAGGATCGCCCAGGAGCGTGAAGATCTGGGAAACGACTGACGGAATGGGTCGAGCGCGTGCTGGAGCGATCCAGCATGACGCCGGCCCAGCGTCGCAACACCGACAAGAGGGTCAGGGAAGGGCTCCCAGCTGAGCTGGGAGTCGTTCCGAAGCTCGACGGCGTTGCGGCGTACTACGCGAGACTCTGGACCGACCTTAGATCACACACCCCCTCCGAGCACCCCCTCTCCCTCAACGACCTCATCTCCTTCGTCGGTCGCGACGGTGCGTTCCACGTGCTCCCGCTCCTTCAGGCGATGGACGGGGCCCGCTTCGAGTTCATCGGCCGCAAGCGCGAAGCGGACATGAAGAGGCAGGAGGCGAGAACGAAGGCGGCCAGGTCGCGGGGACGGCGGAGGTAGGGGGCGTGGCGGCGCGCGGCGAGGAGCGGCAGGTCTAATGCCCTCCGTACAATATAGTATTGACGCCAGGGGCTCCGAACAGGGCGCCGCGCGCTTCTCCGCCTCCGTCGACAAGATCATCGCCGACGCCACGCGCGCCGCGAATGCGATCGCCGTCGTCGACAAGGCGATGGCGGCCGCCGGCCAAACGGCGACCTCGAGCGCCTCGCAGATCGCGCAGATCCTCACGCCGCTCCGGCAGGTCGCCAGCGGCGCCACGCCCGCGCGTTCCCAGGTCACCGGCCTCACGGTCGCCATGCGCGATCTCGGCAGCGCGAGCGTGCTGGCCTTCGGGCCCCTGTCCGGCATCGGCTCGCGGTTCACCGCCGTCGGCGCGCTCGCAGGTAGGGCGAACCTCGCCCTGGGCGCGAGCATCGCCGTCGTCACGGGCGTCGGCGTCGCTTTCTTCGGGAGTGTCAAGGCCGCGGCGGACTTCGAAGAGGCGATGATCCGCGTGGCGAAGGTCACGAACGACACACCGGCGCAGCTGCGCGCCATGAGCGCCCAGGTACTCCAGCTGTCAGCGACGCTCGGCGTGCCGGCCACCGAGCTCGCGAAGATCGAGCAGGGTGCGGCCCAGCTCGGGGTCAGGGGATCCGCGAACCTCGCGGCCTTCGCGGCCCAGGTCGGGATGCTGACGCGCACCACCGACCTGACGGCCGAGGCGGCAACGAACTCCCTCGGTCGCCTGATCGCGCTCACGCACGAGTCGGTCTCGAACGTCGCAGGGATGGCGGCGTCGCTCACGGCGCTGGGCAACAACTCGAAAACCACGGAGTCGTCGATCCTCACGATGACGGAAACGCTCGCGCGCGCGACCGCGGCGTTCCACGTCAACTCGCAGACCCTCCTCGCCGTCGGCGGCGCGCTCGCGGACGTCGGCGCGAAGAACCAGAGCAGCGCGACGGCCCTCAGCCAGATCTTCGTCAAGATCACGCAGGCGGCGGCCACCGGAAAGGATCTGCAGAAGTTTGCGGACGTCGTCGGGATCACCGCCGACGAGTTCCAGCGGCTCGGCAAGGTCAACCCGGCGGACGTTTTCCTGAAGTTCCTCGGCGCCCTGGCGCAGCAGGGCCCGCGCGCGGTCGACACGCTCCAGCAGCTCCACATTGGCAGCACCCGCAATACCGCGGTGATGCTCTCGCTCGGCCAGGTGCTGGGTACCGTCAATCGCAATCTGGCCATGGTCGCCGACCAGTACAAGAACCCGACGGCGACCGCGAGCGAGTTCGAGCGCATGAACGACGCGCTCAACCGGCAGCTGGAGATCTCCGGTGTCCGGCTCCACGACTTGGCCATCAGCGCCGGCAGCGAGTTCGTGCCGCCTATCACGCAAGCGACGAAATCGCTGAACGACTTCCTGGGTGTCCTGCTCGGCGTCGAGAAGGTGGACCCGAACAGCCTCGGGACGACGCTCGGACAGGGCGCAAAGCTCGCTGCCGACGCGTGGCACGCACTCGAGACGGCAATCATTCCCGTCCTCGGTCTAATGAACGACGCGGCCAAGGCTGCTGCGTCAGGCGACTTCGACAAGGGCACGCATGACCTGATCGACAACCTCATCAAGCGCCTCTCTGATGCCGGCGTCGAAATCGACGACTTCTGGGAGAAGCTCAAGCACGGCGGCGCCGAGCTGCCGTCGACGTCGACGGAGGTCGCCGATTTCACCGACTCGCTCGACAACGCAAGTCAGGGAGCCCGCGTCTGTTCCGATGAGTTCGCAAATCTCTCATCGGAAGTGCTGGACCTGAACGCGGCGTTTGGCGCTAGCGACGTCGACAAGTTCACGCAGAAGCTCAGGGATCAGATCGCCGTCCTGCGGATTCGGAACACGCAGGGCGATGCGGCCGCCAACACCGAGCAGTTCGTCCGGGATCAGGATCGGAAGGGCAAGGTCGTAACGGACGACGAGAAGAAGGACATCCTCGATCTCGAGCGCACCCTCGTCGGCCTCCAGAACGCGCACAAGGGCCTCGCCAGAGAGACCGCCAGCACCGCGCGCGAAACGGACAACTTCTCCAAGAAGATGGCGAACGAGACCGCCGCCGCGAACGCGCAGACGGCGATCTGGGAGCAGGTCTCCGCCGGCACGCTGTCGTTCTCGGAGGCCGAGGTCCGCGCCGCCGCCGCGAGCGATTCGCTCGGCAAGGGCATGCGGACGGAGGCGGAGATCCAGGCCGCGCTCGCCGCAAACAAAGCGAAGGCAACCGCGGCCACCGAGAAGGAGATCGCCGTCGGCACGCAGACGCTGGCTGGGATCGAGGCCCAGATCAAGGCGTACGACGAGGCCGCGGCAGCCGGACTGTCGAAGGCGGACGCCGACCTGAAGGCCGCGGACGCGCTCCTGAAGGTCCAGGCCGCGGAAAAAGCGCGCGACGTCGGCGAGGACCGCGCGCGCCGCTGGCTCGTCGAGAAAGAGGCGATTGACGCCGCTACTGACGCGCTCGAGCGACGCAGGGCGGTCCAATCGCAACTCGACGAGACGAGCAAGCTTCAGCTCGAGCTCCAGCTCACGCAACAGGTCAACCAGGGCCTGATCACCGAGCTCGACAAGAAAATCGCCATCGCGCGCCAGCAGGCGGAAATCAATCACCAGAGCGCCGACGAGGCGGAGCACCAGGCCAGGATCACTGATGCGATCGAGCGCGAGAACCTCGCGTACATTCACCTCGGTTCGACCATCAAGGACTCGTTGAGTCAGGTCGGCGACGCGCTGATCAGCGGCACGCTCAAGTGGGGTGAGGCGGGGAAGTCCTTCGGCCTGGCAATGGGCAAGCGCTGGGTCGAGGGGATGATCGACAGCAAGCTCCATGACTTCGACCCTACTGTCAAAGCAAACTTTCTCGACCTCGCAGGCGAGGGCAATTCGATCTTCAAGACGCTGTTCTCGGGCGTTTCCGACGGCTCAACTCCCACCGGCGGCACCGGCGGCATCAATGTCGGCGGGTTCTTCCAGAAGGCCATTAACTGGGTCGGCGGGCTTTTCTCCTCTGGGACGCCCGCAAGTAACCTCCCGACGTCATATGTACTCCAGCCGGGGTTCGTTGACGAGGCGGGTGGATTCCAGGGCCCGCCGGCCGGCGATACCGGCGGTTGGTCGTTCGGCAGCGGGGTTGCCGGCGCCGGAATCGGCTTCAGCCTCGCGAGTCTCGGCAACTCGCTCCTATTGAAGAAGGGCGCGACCGGGCTCAACGGTATCCTTCAGTCGGCCGTCGAGCCGGGCGTTCTCAGTAAGACGGCGAACATCAACCTGCTCGTCAGCACGGTGCTCGGCGCCGTGCTCGGGCCGCTTGGCGGCCTGATCGGCGGCGTCGTGTCGAACATCATGGCGCCGCTGTTCGCCGGCTCCGTCAACCGCGGTACGCTCCTCGGCCACGGATTCGGCGGGCTCGTCGGCGCCCAGCAGTACTTCGATCCCGCGAGCGCGGCCCTCTACGGCGCGATCCTCGGACTGCCGACCCTCGGCACCGCGCTTCGTCGCGGCGGCGAGTCGATCATCGACTCCTCGAAGATCTTCGGCGGCGAGGACGGCCGTGGCGGACTGCAGGGCCTCTTCGGCGACTGGACTCGCACGGCGTGGAAAACCGGCCCGCAGACCGCGCTCGACCGCGGCTTCACCCCCGAGCAGATCAAGCAAATCGAGGGCATGACCCAGGCGCTCTTCGGCACGATGGGGGGCGAGGGCGGCAAGGCGGAGCACACGAAGGGCAGCGATCTCGCCTCGCTTGCGGAGCAGCAGGGCCAGATCATGGCGGAATTTTTGTCGAGGGGCTTAGCCAAGGGCCTAAGTTTCGACGAGCTCTTCGCGAACCTCGGCAAGCTCGCGCAGGAGTCCGGCATCACGCTGATGGACGCGCTGAATGCGCTGCCCAAGCAGCTCTCCGGAATCACGGACGCCGCGAAGGAGCTCGGCGGAAAGGATCAGTTCACCGCGGCGCGGGAGGGCGCCGACTCGTTTGCTCTCAGCCTCTACGGCATCTCGAAGGGATTCGCGGATCAGGTTCCGCAGGGTGTTTCGATTGCCGAGATCGCGCTGCAGGAGCTCGAGAGAAACGGCACCAAGGCCTTCGAGAACCTCGACGACAAGACGAAGGACTGGCTCCGCGTCCTCGCGAACAACCCGGAGGAGTTCCGGAAGCAGGTCGCTGACCTGGCCTCGCAGGGCTTCACGATCGACACTGCGGAGTTCAAGAACGCGCTGGCCGACATCTCCGCGAGCGCGTCATTCATCGGCGGGAATCTTGGCGACATCTTCACCGCGCCTAACATGGTCGACGGCATTGATGCGCTCGGCCAGAAGCTGAAAGATACCGTCACGCAAGCCGTCCAGGCGTCCGGGCTGAAGGATCTCTTCAACAACACACGCATTGCTGAGTCGTTTCAGGGTACCTTCGGTCTGCTGCGTCAGCTTGACGCTGGCGAAATCAAGGTGACCGACTCCGACTTCGCCCTGAAGATGGCGCAGTCGATCGCGGAAGGGAAAGCGACCCTTGAGGACTACATCCCCGAGCTCCGCGCCATTCGCGACGCGGCGAAGGATGTCGACAAGACCATCGAAGACGCCTTCAAGCCGACGGACGAAGAGGCCCGGTGGACCTGGCTCGAGGAGCAGCTGAAGAAGAACACGGACGCGGCCAAGCAATTCGCCGGGTCTTTGTTTGACGTTGCTGCCGCGGCCGAGGCAGTCAACCCGGGCAGCGGGAAGGCGGCTGCACGAGCTGCGGCGAAGTCCTCGATCGACCAGTCCCTGCGTCAAAGCGCCGTGAATCTGATCGGCGAGGCGGCCGCCGAATCCGTTCAGGGGAGGGCCTTCGCGCGGGCACAGACCGAGTGGGAGGCCGCATTCAAGGCCGCAACGAAGGACGGAGTTATCACCGCCGAGGAGGAACTGAAGCTCAATACCCTCCGAGCCAAGCTCGAGAAGGCGGGCGAGGGCCTCGCCGATTCAATGGCAGCGTCGGCCGAGGTCATCGGCAAGATGTTCTCGGTGCAGCTCGAGAACGCTCGTCAAGCCGCACAGGACATCTTTGGTGGCGCCCTCGGAAAGTTTTTCGCCAACATCAAGGACGGCAAGACAGTCGTCGAGGCCAAGGTCGAGTTCAAGAAGGACTTCATCGAGGGGATCTTCGACTCCCTGATCGGCGGGATGCAGCAGGCCATGGTCAACGCGATTATGGCCGGTCAAGTAATGGCGCCGCTGATGGCAACGTTCTCGACGGAGTTCGCGAAGGCGATCGAGGACGGCAAGATCGACGCGAACGAGCGCAGCCGACTCGACGCAATCATGCAGCTGATCTTCGAGCGCGGCGGTGCCCTCGCCGAGATGCTGGCCGACGTGCTGGGCGATGCCGGTCACATCGCTAAGACGGCGTTCGACTATGCGAAGGAGGTCGACAAGCGTCACGGCGTGCCGTCGAATGACCGGGGCAAAGGAACGGACGAGGGTTCCGTCGGGAGCAGGCACTACACAGCGAAAGAGATCACCGAATTCGCCCAGCTCGCCGGCATCAAGACTGAGCGCGATAAGTGGACGCTGCTGCAGCAGATTCAGGCGGGCAAGAGCCTGTGGCAAATCTACGAAGATCTCGGAAAGCTCGGCGCGTTCGACAAGGACGCGACGCGCGAACATCGAGACACCACCGTCAAGAGCGGTGATGCAATCGGCGACATGGGGCGCGCCGCGATCGGTGCGGCGAATGCCCTCAACGCGCTCGCCGGGGCGGCGTCGCGCCTCGATGGCGCGGGCGTTCTCGATCTCGGCGGCAGCGGGGATGGTAGGCGTGGGATTGGCAGCGGCGCGGGCGACGGCCGTGCGCCGATCGGCGGCCGCGCCGCCGGCGGCCCGATCCACGCCGGCACGATGGCGATCGTCGGCGAGCGTGGCCCGGAGCTATTCATCGCGCACGCGGGCGGGGGCGCATCGATCATTCCGCTCGGAGCGTCGACGGCAAGCATGATGCTGGGCCACGGAGTGGCCGGCTATGCCATGGGCGCGGGCCGTACCGGACAGGGCGGCCAGACCGGCAACCCGCGCGGAGGCAACCCGCGCACGGGGGGACTCCCGTCGGTGTCGCCGGACGTGCTCCGGCTGCTCCAGGGCCTCGGTGATGCCGACCAAACCGAGGCGCCCGGGTTCGCGTCCGCCGTCGCCGAGGCGCTCAAGGCCGCGTTCGAGAAGGGGAAGGACTTCGCCGCCGACTTCGCGAAGGGCCTAGGCGACGACGTCAACGAGCAGCTCGTCACCTCGATCATCAAGGGCTTCACGGAGTCGCGCGGCGTGCGCGCGGCCGAGGAGAACATTCAGCACCTGATCGATGGCGCTGAGAAGCTCGCCGGCGCTGGCAAGCTCACCCCCGAGAATCTCGAGAAGATCCGAGAGCAGATCAAGACCCAGACGGACTACATCGAGAAGCAAGCCAAGGATCTAGACGATCTGCTCGAGCCACTGCGCCAGGCGCAGACGATCGCGAAGGACATCGGAAACATCGACTTCGGCGGGCTCCTGAAGTCCATGGCGGAGCTCGACTTCTCAGATTCCGGTGCCGTCAAGGACTGGGCACACTCCGTTCGCGACGCAACCAAGGAGGCCGTGCTTCAGGCGGTCATTGACTCCCTGCTCCTCACCGGCCCACTCAAGACCGCGATCGATGCGTTCAGCGACCAGATGAGCACGGCCCTGAAGGCCGCATTCGATCCGGATGGGCCGGGCGGCTCGGAGATCACGAAGGACGAGGCGAAGGCGCTCGCGAAGGGTGCGCGGCTGGGGGCCAAGGAGATCCGGCGCGCAATGCGCGCGCTGGAGCCGGTGTTCGAGGCGCTTGGCATCCACATGACCCGCAGGGTCGCCAAGGGAGCGAAGGCGGCCGCGGACATCATGAAGCAATCGCTCTCTCAGGCGTTCAGCGACCCGACGAAGAGGCCTAGCTTCGCCGAGTTCATGAAGATCCTGAAAACGAACATCTACGAGCACCTGAAGGAGGGGCTCATCCAGGCGTTCGTTGACAGCGCGCTGATCCAGGGCGCGCTCGCTCCGATGCTCGGCGAGATCCAGCACATCTTCGACATGATCGCGAAGCATCAGATCGAAACGGCGAACGCGAACTCGGCGATCGCGCAGCAGATCGCCCTCATGCTCGGCGTGCTGAACGACCCCGCGTTCCAGCAGGCGTTCAATGCGATCGCGAACGGGATCGCGCAGCTCGCCAATTCCCTCGGCCAGAGCGCTGTCGCCATCACCGATGCCGGCGACCAGATCTCCGAGGCCGGTAACGCCGCCGAGCAGGCGGAGTGCACGAACTGCGAGCTCGAACAGCGTCTCGCGCGGATCCAGCTGACCAACGCTGCGCTCGATGTCTTCGGTCGTGGCGGCTCGGGCTATCTCGACGTGCTCATCCCAGAGAAGCCGCCGGTGCCCGACACGGCGAGCGGCGGCGACGGCGGATCGGACGATGACATCCAGGCGAAGTCGCGATACCTGCGCGGCGTCGCAGGGGCAGTCGGCAACAACCTGATCGACGAGATCCTGAAGGATCATCCCAGCATGAGCCGGGACTCCGTCGCTGGCCTCGGGTTCGGGCTCACGCAGGGAATCATCGGAAACTCGGTGGCCTTGGCGCAGATGGGCCGGGAAGGCGCCCTCGCTCAGATTTACAACGCGAACATCGCGGGCAAGTGGTTCGCGTCGTCTGTCACGCGCGACGAACTCGCTAGCTGGCTCCCGGGCCTCGCCGCCGGCGGCCTCCTGACTCGTCCGCAGGTCGTCAACTTCGCCGAGCATAGGCCCGAGGTCGCGATGGATCTCGAGCACCTCCACCGCTTCGTGGAGGCCGGTCTCGACGCCGGCGGGCACGACGACGAGGAGCTCGAGCGCCGAATCTCGCGCGTCGAGCAGGAGCAGAAGAAGACCAATGCGCTCCTCGAGCGCCTTGTCCGGGCCGCCGAGAAGGGTGGCGGCGGAAACCCGGTGGGCGCGCTGCTCACCGCGCAGAGCAAGGCGGCCCCGTATACCTCGCGTACCCGCGCCCGCACCGCGTCGCCGACCAACGTGAGGCCCTGACCATGGCGACGGAACTACTCCCGAGCGGCACTGGCTCGTTCGCTGGCTACTCCACGATCTGGACGAAGAACCTCCTGTGGCAGCCCGGCGCGTCGCTCGTCGGCGTCGGCACCGAGGATGAGTTTCATCCTGCCTCGTACGTCATGGACCCGGCGCGCCATCTCCGGTGCTGGCCGATCACCGGCGGAGCCTTCTACTTCGACTTCGACCTCGGCACCGCGCAAACGTGGAAGGGACTCTCCCTGATCGACTGCAACCTGGCCGCGAGCCAGGGGTCGGCCGTCGAGCTCTGGGCACACAACACTTTCGCGAACCTCGGAACGACCACCGGAACGTACAGGAAGTGGACGTACGGCACCCGCACCGTGGTTCCGGACCGCGGCGTCGACCGGTGGTTCATCGGCGCCGACGACACGAGCCAGGCGAACAATACCGCCTTCCGGTACGCGCGCGTCAAGATCATCGGCACCAAAATCTCGACCGACATATCCCCCTGGCTCGCCGCGCCGTGGCTCGGCGACTGGTACCAGATCCCGGTCGGAAGCATTCAGGTCTCGGCCGTCGAGACATCCCAGATGGAGGAGAGCTTCAACCGCACTCCGTATGTCGACTCGCTTCCCGTCAAGCTGGACCTGAACTTCTCGACGGACCCCATCGACGAGTCCGTCTTCTGGGCCCTTCGCCGCGAGCTTCTCCGGATTGGCGGCTCGCAGCACGTGATCTTCGACCGATTCTCGCAGTCGACGGACGACAACCGTCGCGCAGCGTCGGGTCACTATGGCCTGCTGTCGATTGCTGGCCCGTGGGAGGAAACGGTCGAGGCTCCGAACACGGTCAGCCTGTCGATGAAGTTCAACGAGCACCCGCTCCCTATCGGTCCGGTCTGATGCGGGACAACGACTACAACGTCTTCTACGCCTGCCGCGACGAGCTCCCCACCGACGTCCCGTACTTCTCCGCGAACCCGTCGAGCGGCTTCACTGCGTCGCCCGTTGGGTTCGACGTCACCTTCTCGTCTGCTTCAGCCATCCGCGTTAACTACATCTATAAGATCTCCGAGGGCTCGCACGCTTTCTATGCGCGCGCAATCAGGAAGACGGCGACCGTGGTCACGTTCGTACCGATCTGGTCGACGGCGGACAGCGCGACCGCATTCTCGACCGCGACGTACACAACCTCGGCCACCGTCGTCGTCGTCGAGCAGTCGCACGTCACCTTGCCGCTCGACCTCCGCGAGGCCCCGGTCGGCGGCACCTACGACTATCTGCTCATCGGATCGGCTGCGGTCAGCTGCGACACCACGGCCCAGCGGGTCACCGCGAACCTCTGGACGAAGTGCCCGAGCGGCGATCGGCCGGGCGGAACCGATCGCTCCGTCGCGCTGATGACCGTCGGCAACGCTTCCTTCGCCGACAACGAGCCGTGGAACTGCGCTTGCGTCCTGACAGACCTGAAGCCGGGGACGCTCTGGGAGCATCATCTTGCGATCGCGCCGACGGGCAGCGCCGGCACGGCCCGCATGAGCTACGGGCACCTCGCCGCGATCCGCGTCCGGGAAAGATATACGGTCGGAAACGCGAACCTGAACTCGGTCTCGTCAGCGAGCGCTACCCTGGTCACCGATGCTAACCACTCGTTCGACCTCCCTAACGAGGCGTTCTCGAGCGTCAATCCCACATGGATCATCGTCGCCACCGGGGTGATCTCAAACGACGCGGCTTCGAATGGACGGGTCGTGGTCGACGTCGTGGGGGCGTCGAGCGTAACACTGCTTGACGCAACCCTTCCACTTCGCACTGCAACCGACCGGAGAAGTTTTGGAATCGTAGCCATGGTCTCGGCCCTACCGAACGGTGCGACGGCGCCGAAGGTATCAATCAAGGTCGCAGCACCTAACGGCGGCACGTCGACTATCCGACGTGCCTTCCTGGGGGCGTTTCGGGTCTTCGAGGATGCCTACGTTCCAAATGCGTCACTTCCGTTCGAGGACGTGTTTTCGTCCCTGCGTTCAGGCGATGTTGCGGGCACAACGGGCACGTCGTTTGTTGCAACGTCCGGAACGGACGAGCAGCCCATCACTGGGCTGATTTCTGGTCAGAACATCGAAGACACAGTACCCGACTGGAACAACCAGCGACTCGAATTCATCTCGCTCGACGTACGGAAGGCGGGGAACGGTCGCTGGGAGGCGCGGCCGCTCTGGGGCGGACCGCGCGTGCCGCAGCAGAGCGCCCACGGGCTCTGGGGTCCGTCGCAGCGCGGCTGCGGCTTCTTCATGCACCGCGTACCTGCGTCGCCCGTGGACTCGAGCCCGCAGGTCAACGTCAATAAAGTCGAAAACCGAGCGGTCGTAAATGACGGCAACCCTGTCCTTGTACGTAATACGGGGTACGTCAGGCTGCAGGAGCTCACGCCGCCGCGAGAGAACTCCGACTCCGATGTCGAGCTGCTGGCCGAGGTCGAGCATGGCGTGCTTCTGCAGGACTGGACGCAGGTCTCCGGTGATCTCTACAAGATTCCGCTCGGCACGGGGGTCGGCCGCGCAAACATCGACGACGTCGGGCGTGTCCTGATCAATGGCGTTGAGGCGACCGAAATCTTCAAGAAGCCGAGCGCCGCGAGCACGTGGTACTTCAACCCGGAGAAGGACGGACTTCCGGCTATCGACCTCACGCTCGCTTCTACCTTCACTTTCGACCAGTTCAACTCGACTGACGTGCCGCTGTCCGCATCCACGAACGTGGCGATCGGTCGGATCGTCGTTCTGGAAGACAGCGCAACCGGGAACATTGCGCACGCGCGCGTCGAGGCGAACACCTCCGGCAATACCTGGCAGATGTCCGTTCTCACGCGCTACCCCGGCGACAAGGGATTCAAGTTCGCGTCGGCCACGACGACCGTGCGCGCGACCGAGGGCCATTATCTCTACCTCCAGATGCCCACCGGGAAGACGCCATACCCGCAGACTTCGGACCAGCGGGTCGTGATCGTCGCGCGCGAGCGCCTGGGCCGTCGTCTCTTCGATCTTCAGGACTACCGCGGTCGCACCGTTCCGTACTTCCCGCGCATCTCCAAAGTGCCGGACATCAGCGAAGACTTCGATGTCAGGGTGAGCGGATCTCAGGTCCAGAGCTCGTACGGGACGATCGAGGTCGCCAACGGCGACGGATACTACGACGGGCTGCCGGCACGCCGGTTCATGGAAGGACTGCCGGTTACGCTGAAGCGACTCGTCTGGGATCACCGCCGCATGGCGCAATTTCCGTGGGAACCGAAGGACCGCGCAGAGTTCGTCGAGGTGCTCGCGCGGGCGTTCGGATCGCTCCCCGAAGTGAGCGCGGCGGCCCTGGCGATCGGGCTCTTTCCGCGGGGCGTCAACCTCAATCGCCCGCTTACCGCGGTGCGTAACACGGCCTTCGGCGGCAACAGCAACGAGACCGCGGAGCGCGGGGTAGGCATCCCCATCGTGATGGGGCCGGCTGACCGCGTGCGCGGCCGCCGCATTTCGCGTCGCACGGGCGTGGCGGTGAACCAGTACCGCGTCTCGGCGGCGATGCTCAAGCAGGTTCGCGCTGGCTACCTGACGCCCACGACAGCGCAGACCATCACGATCGCGGCGCCTTCGAACAACGCGCTCCTGCTCTCCCGTGGCATCGTGTCGGTCAACAACGACCAGAACGGCAACAATCCTGCCGACGAGCTCTACTTCGACGTCGATGGCATCACCGACGACGGAACGCCCACGGGGAACCTCATCCAGGCGCATGGGTCGATTCTTTCGTACGTGCTGAAGAATTTCCCGTGGGTTCCCGATGCCACCGTTGCTGGGTCTACCACGACGAATGCGAACCACACGCCGACAGCGAACACCGTGATCAGCGTGGGCATCTCCCCCGTCCCGAGCATCATCTACGAGGGCGCGCGCGTCCGTATCACCGCGGCCAACGGCAATCGTTGGCACGGCCACATCACGACGCTGGGCCTTACGGCGAGCGTCTGGCCGGCGCTCGAGCCCGGGGACACGCTCGACGTGCAGTACGTCACCGGCAGCACGTTCGAGATTCTGGAATCTGCGCCACTAGGCTTCGCCGACACCGATCTCGACGCCGAGGTGATGCGCCTGATCGATAGGGTGTGGCGCTGCCAGTCGACCTCGAAGAGCGGCCTCCTCATGCCCGTGCCCGGTCTCGCGCAGAGGATCTCGCACGTCTTCGAGCCGGAGACCACGATCCAGGAAGCTGTCGAGAAGATCGGCAAGGACGGCTTCTTCGCGCCCTACGTCAACCGACAGGGGCGCATGAGCGCGGTCGCGCCAGACTTCGACGTGGACGGTCTCCTCCCGAACTCGAGCGGCGAGGAAGATCGCGTCTCCGCCGACGGAACCGCGGGCGTGCGCCCGTGGACCGCCGAGGCGGGCTCCGATCCGACCGGGCAGGGCGCGCCCACGATCGAGGTCGAGGCCGGCGGTACCGCGCTCTTCGGAACGCGATGCATGCGACTCGTGAGTCCGGCGGCATCGGGCGGCAACGTCTCGACGACCGGGTATGCCTGGTACGCCGTCCCGTGTCCGTCGTCGGGCTGGTATCAGTTCGTCATCTACATCCTGAACGACTCGTCGATCGCGACGCCGGCCGATTTCACTATCACGGTCACGAAGCCCGGCATCGGCGTGCAGACGGTCGCTAAGTCCTATGTCGTCGGCACTGATGTCTTCACGAACCGCTGGGTACGCCAGGAGGTGCTCTTCTACGTCGCGCCGGGCAATGTCGGAACCGCGATCATCAAGCTTTGGCCGACCACAATCTCCGGGAGCCTCGGCACGACCACGACCACGAAGCGCGCGGCGTGGTGGATCGATGGGTGGCAGCTCTACCCGGTCGCGGCCGTGCTCGATGACTACAACTCCGACTTCGGGAAAATCGAGTTCGAGGACGAAAATTTGATCGAGGCCCGCGTGTCGTACCTGATTCGACGCGAGAACTCGGGATACGCCTTCTACGCCGGCGCCGTCGACAACGACGCGCGCGGTCTCGCGCCGACGCTCTTCTCCGAGGCGCGGTATACGCTCTTCACCGCGGGCGTCGGGCAGATCGACGATGCCGGCTACGCCGACGCCGATTCCGCGTTCGGTACTGCGTCGGCGGTCATGCGCTATGGCGGCCGCGGCCGTCAGCGGATGAACAGTTCGTCGTTTGGCTTGACGCGCATTCCGCGCATGGGCGAGCGTGTCGTCGTCAATCTCTCGCGCGAGAGCAGCCCGAGCGATCGCGACACGACGTGGATCGTCCGCAGCGTCGAGGCGGACGGTGGGCACCTGAAGACACTCCGACTCGGCCTGCGGCGTCAAAACGACCCGCTCTTCGACAGGGTCCGAAGAGTCACTCGGTGAGGTAGTGATGGTGAGGTGGTGGCTTGCCGCGGCTGCGGCGCTGGTATTGACAATGTCCATCGACGCACGTGCGGTGGACCTGCCGCTCGACTGCCGTCGAGGTCCGATGATCTTCGGCGACGTCGGCTGCGGCAAGCTCGTCTGGCGGCGCGCGAAACGGCAGTGGGAGCTCCGCGGCTGCGACTCGCTCGAGGCCGTTGCGCGCGAGGGGGCATGCCCCGCGGGCACCACGCCGCGCGTGGTGTGTGAGACGGTCGTCACGCCGACGCCCATTCCGACGCGAACGCCGGTCCCGACACCGAGCGCGACGCCGACGTGCGTGCCAGGCAAGGTCCGCAACCCGGACTGCGGCGTGTTCGGCTACCCCGGCTCGTGCGACTGCATGCAGCGGTCGAGCGGCGTCGACAAGTGGAGCGTCCTGGCTTTCATGGGCCTCGGGAGCTTCCGCAACGTGGGGCACCCGAAACCAACCCCGGTCCCCACGCCGACACCACTCCCCCGCGGCCCGGCCGCGTTCGCTGGCATCTGGTGGCCGGCACCAGAGCAGGCAGGCCTCATTCCTGCAGCGTTCGGGCACCCCTACAACCCCGACCTCGTTTACGCCGAGCACGAGTGGCCATACGCGGTTCCCGACCGTGCGAGCAACGACGAGGTGCACACTGCGGTCGAGGGCATGAAAGCGCGCGGCCAGATGCCGCGATTTTTCGTGGGCGAGCCAGCACCACAGTTCTGGTTCCGCTGGAACCCGGCGGGTGATCCACTCGGCGGCACGCCCGGCGCGGCGGAGCGGGTCGCGAACCTCCTCGCGTGGGGCGTCGAGCCGGGTAACGCGATCATGGTCGCGCCGTACATTTTCGGCTGCACGCACGAGATGCCGCGCGACGAGCAGGACGCAATGCTCGCGCGCCTCGGTCTCACGCGGCCACCGGGCTACGAGTTCCGGCCGATCGGCGCGCCCCTGGTCGCGGCCGATGGCCAGTGCCTGCCCGATTATCCCGATGCGTTCGAGGTAAAGGTCGCGGCGCGGATCTTCGAGGTCTGGCTCGAAGCTCTCATGCAGAGCCACCCCGAGGTCGGCCTCGTGGTCGTGCAGATGTCGAACGGGTCGAACGCCTTCAGCTACGACGGCCACGGCTACGCAATTGCCCGCCGGATTACACGCATCCTTCGCAAGCACGGCTTCCCGCCAGCTCTCCAGATCGAGGACCGATCCTGCCAGGCGTCGGGTGCGCGCACTTTCTGGGAAGCGCCACCGTCGGCCGACTGCCGAATGCTCCGCGCCGTCAGGGTAGCCGGCGCGCAGTGGTCGGTGTTCTGGGGATTTAGCTTCGGGCCGAACCCGGGCGACGAGCTCGTCGAGGCGTGCCCATGAGCGCCGTAGCCGAGTGCGTGCGCCCGTGGGTGCCGCTGATTCGCCTCGAGGCACCGCGCTGGAATCTGAAGCCGAACCTCGTGGCGGCCGTCGTAGCCCAAGAGAGCTCGGGCAACCCGTGGGCGCAGCGCCCGGAGCCGTCATTCTACCAGCGGTACAAGGCCGGCATCCTCGCGCTCGTCAAGCGCACCGCCTTCAAAGCAGACGACTACTGGGCGCGGTACCCCGACATCTTCTCGTCGAGCTACGGCCTCATGCAGGTTCTCCTGACGGTCGCGATCGAGCATGGCTTCACGTTCGAGTTCCCCACAGAGCTCTGCGACCCGCCCCGCAACCTCGCGATCGGCTGCAAGGTGCTTCGTTCCAAGATCAACGCTGCCAGCGGAAACCTGCGCGACGGACTGCTCCGCTGGAACGGCGGGTCGAACAAGAGCTACCCGGATGAGGTTCTCGCGAAGCTGGGCGAGATCAACGACTCGGGCGTCTTCGGGGCGGGTGATGCCTTCTCCTGAACTCACACCAGCACCCGCTGGGGTCGACTCGTTCATCGCCGAGTTCTGGCGATGGATATTCGGCATCATAGGCGCGGTGGGCGGCATCTTCTTGACGCGACTTACGGGCCGATACTCGCTCATCGTCGAGAAGGTCACGAGGCTCGAGACGCAGATGGAGGGAATCAAGGAGCAGCTCGATCGGCTCGAGAACCGGCTGACCATTCTCCTCGAGAACAAGGGGGTCGGCCGTGGCTGACGAGCTCCCGAAGATGTCGCATGTCGGTCGCGCCGCCGGTCCGATCATCACCGCGGTGTGTGTTGCGATGGTCCTGTCCGGCGGCGTCGACCGGGTGCTCCTAATTCGGAACTACGCGACCACGGAGGCTCGGATAGAGCGCGCGCGCAGTGATCTGGTGCACCTGACCAAGCGCGTTGCCGACATGAAGGAGCGCGTCACGCGGTCTCGGCTAACGCTCAACACCGTACGACGAGATCTCGGAGCGGTCCGCGCACGTCTAGCTCTACTGATGCAATGGACGAGGTCGGACCTCGAGAAAGAACTTCAGAAACAGAACATCGAGAAGGGCAAGGGGAAGAGACGATGAAGACGTGGCTCGAAAAGGTTTGGACCGACCAGGCGTACTTCATGGGCGCCGTGCGCGGCGCCATGACGCTGATCGCGCTGCTCGTCTTCCAGGCATGCAGTGACAACATGCTCCACGGCTGGTGGTGCACGGTAGCAAAGGTCGTCGTCGGCGGCGGTCTCGTGACGTCGGTCATGTTCCCCGCCGGGCAAACCAACCCGCCGAAGAAGAACGGGACGCTCGTTGCCCTGGACGAAAAGCGCGTCACGCCGAGCGGCCCGAGCATCGGGTGAACTGCCCCGACGACAAAGAGGTCGAGCGCGCCGAGGAGTTTCGGCGCGAGGATCACGAAGGACTGCGCGTGCCGATCGTGACCGCGCAGAGCGATGGGAACGGATGGCGCATCGGCGGGCCGGTGGGGGCCCTCGTGCGTCTCCTGGGGTGGAGGAAGTGATGGAAGCGACGGACGCAATCAAGGTCGCCGCGGCACTCGCGCCGATCGTCTCGCAGTTCGTGAAGGAGGTCGAGCACACCGACGCGTCGAGCGAGGAGAAGAAGGCCGCCGTCATGGGTCTGACCGAGACCGTATACCGAGGCGCGCAGGCCCTCGGCACGCTCGACGGCGTGAAGGAGCTCCGCGGGGTCGATTTCTCGACGCTGGCGCCCCTCTTCGCGATCCTCGTCGACGGGGTCGTGGCACTCTTCAAGGCGGTCAGGATCTTCGTCTCCAAGCGCAAGGCGGCGCCGGCGGCCGCCCCCGCCAAGTGATCTTCGGGACGCTCTGGAGCGCCGCGAAGGCGACGCTCGAGACATCGCACGCGTTCGCGGCGGCCAAGAAGGCCTACGACGACGGCGGGGGACTGCCGGCGATCGTGTCTGCGTGGGCCGCCGAGACGAGCTCGGCTGGCGACGACCTGTACGCGACGAAGGTCGAGGCGGCGCTTCGCATCGTCGCCGGATGGGTGCGGAGCGCAGCCGTGCTGGGCGTCAAGGCGGCGATCCGGGTTGAGCACTACGTGCCGGCCTGGGTCGACCGCGCGGAGGGCGGCGTGGCGTGGCTCGAGCGCACGGCGCTTCGCGTCCGCGCCGGCATGAATCGCCTGCGCACCCTGGTGCCGCCAGCGACGGCCGGCGCGCGGCGCGTGTCCTCGGCCCTGTCCGGGGTGGCCGCCAAGCTCGACCGGTTGCGCGACGGCGAGTCCCGCTAGTCTGACGCGCCGCGGGGGCGGCGGTCTTCTTCGAGGTGGGGTGGACTGAATGAACATCTCTCCGCTGTACGAGCTTCCGAAGTCTGGGATCCTAATCCCAACGAGCGACTGGCACATCGGGGCAGAGGAGCACGACGAGCCGCACTTCGATGACATGCTCCGGTTCGCCAAAGAAGAGAGGGCCGGGATGGTCCTCGGTGGCGACCACATCGAGAACGCCGTGGCGGCAGGTAAGGCCCCGGGCGAAAAGCTCCTCGGACAATCGAAGTGGCCGACGGAGCAGTTCAAGATCTTCATCGACAAGATGCTCCCGTTTGCCAAGCGCGGACAAATCATCGGAATCATCCGCGGCAATCACGACGCGCGCACCCGCCGCGAGGCCCTCGTCGATCTCTGCGAGATCGCGGCGCACTCACTGGGCGTCCCGTACTTCGGCGTCGGCGTGATCGCCCGCGTCAAGCACGGCTCCCAAGTCTACACTACCGCGTGGCAACACGGTCGTGCCGGCGCCCGGAACTACTTCATGGAACTCGACAGAATGATGCACCGCTATCCGACGGCCGAGGTCGTCGGACTCGGCCACATCCACGTGCTCGACGCGCGCCGCGTGGCCCATCTCGAGGTCGACCCCGAGGGCCGCGAGTCGGTGGGAATGAAGCATCAAGTCCGCACCGGGTGCTTCCTCAAGCTCGCCGAGTACGCACGCGAGGCGCTCTACGCCCCGCCGGTGATTGGCGCTCCGGTGATCCGGTTCGGTCGCAAGGAGCACGCGATCGACGTCGACACGAAGACGCTCTCATGGATCTGACGGGGACGGGCGGCGTGCGCCGCAGGCAGCTGCAGCTTGATCAGGTCGAGGTCATCAAGCGCGGGCGCATCCGGACCACGAGGCGCGACAAGCAGTCGCCGGACGTACGGACGATCACCCGAAGCGTCACATTCAGCGTCGAGTGTCTCGACATCATCCACCGATGGGAGCTGGCGCGTAACGCCGGCCGCTCCGAGATCGTGCGTCAGGCGCTCCGGATCGCTGACGCCGAGTGGTCGAAGCAGCGCGGGGAGTAGCGCCATGCCGACGGACGTCTTCCTGAATCGCGAGGGATGGACGGTCGAGCACGTCGACGACCCGGCGACGCGCGTGTCGGAATACGGCGAGCACAGCGAGTTTCGCAATCACAAAGATGGCGTTGCGATTAAGCCCGAGAACGTCATCCTGATCAACGAGGATCTCCCGGGCCCCGATCGCCTCGAGATGGAGATTCACGAGATGCTCCACGTGCTCGACTGGGACCGGCCCGAAGACCAGATCCACGCGCGCGCCGAGGAGCTCGCGGCCGCCCTGTGGCGCCTCGGCTGGCGCCCCCGGAAGCGCGTGCGGCAGTGATGTTGACAAAATCAATAGGCTTGCTAGGGCAGTGGAGGTTGGTGTGACGGACGAGCAGGAGCTGGAAGTCCGTCGTCGCGCGACAAGAGCCGAGACGCTCACCTTCCGGATCGCGCGACTGGGGGTGAAGAGGGACGCGGCGTCGCGCGCCGCGTGGGACGCACACAGGGCCGCGCTCGAGGCACAGCGCGAGGCCGCACGCGCCGAGGAGGAGTTCCGCACCGCGATGCAGGAACTCCGTGACGAGCTCGGGGACGGAGCGGCGATTGCCAGCGAACGCGCGGCCGCAGCTGGAGGACGAGCATGAAGAAGCGAATCGACATCAAGGATCTCCGGAAGAAGCTCAAGCTCACGCAAGAAGAGCTCGCCCGCGAGCTCGCGGTCACGGTCTCGACCGTGAACCGGTGGGAGAACGGACACTCCGGTCCGAGCAAGCTCGCGCTCCGCTCGATCGATGCCCTGTGCGACAAGCACAAGGTCGTGCCGACGGAGCTTCCGGCGGCGTAACGAGGAGGTGGTGATGATGTGGGTGCCACGGACGGCACTTCTGGCGGCGGTGGCGATCGCGCTCATGGGCGCACGCACGCCGACGAACGACGAGTACGCGCTGCTGGTTCTGGCGAATCAGTCGCGCGCGAACCCCGCAGCGGACGGCGGCACCGAACCGGTCGTCCCGCCGATGCGATGGAGCGATCAGCTCGCGGCAGCCGCACAGGCTCACACCGACGACATGGTCGCGCACACCTACCCCGGGCACACGTGCTTTCAGCATAACTCCTGCAACGGACAGCTCTGGTCGACGCGCGTCGGGAGCTTCTATCCTGGCTGGGCCTGGCTCGGCGAGAATATCGGCTCCGGGCTGAACGACCCGCGCTACATGCACACCGGATGGATGCGATCGCCCGACCACCGAGCGAACCTGCTCTCGGGTGCGTTCAACGACTTCGGCTCCGCGTTCGGCTCGGCCACGGACAACTTTGGGCCGCTCCCGCTCGCGACAGAGGATTTCGGCAGCAAGGGCCTCCTGTCGCTCGGCTCGAGCGCGTACCCGACAATCCCGGCCGGCGCGGCCGTGCTCGGGGCTGGTGCCGGCACGCACGAGCTGATCGTCAACTACTGGCACTACCACGGCGGCCCGCCACAGATGGTCGTCGCGATCCTCGGCGACGAGTGCGTGCCGATGGCGCTCAATCAGGGCACACCGACGCACGGCACCTATCACGCGTTCCGGACATGGTTCGACTGCACGCCGTTCGCCTTCCAGGCGGTGCGCTCGGACGGCGTGGTGGTCCGCTGGCCCGCGGTCGGCGGTATCATTGCGGGCGACAGCGACGCGAGCTGCGTGCCCTACAGCGCGACCCGGCCAACGAAGGACTGCTTAGGGCCCAGCTCCACGCCGGCGCCCGGCGCCACGCCGACCCCGACGCCCGTCCCGATGCTCGGGCACGTGCGCTTCACCGCCCGCGATCACGACACGACAGGCCGCGACTACGTGCGCCTGGTGGTCGACCTCCCGAGGTTCGACCCGGCGGGCGTGAGCATCGGCCTCTTCGTCAAGCTCAACGGCACCGACTACTGGAGCGCACAGATGCCGGTCCTCGCGCCCGACCAGAAGCGCCGCGCGTGGCGCACGAGGGGCGCGTCGCTGCGGCCCACGGGGGCTGGCTATCGCCTGTACGTCACCCAGACCGCGGCCGAGGTCGCCAGGCCGCGCCCCGGCGTGGTCGATCTCACCGTGTCGCTCCCGATGGGTGATCTCACTGCGCGCGCCGCGGCGATCGTTCACGGACACTCCGTCACCGCCTCGAGGGCCGTGTTGTGACCGAAGATGAGGTCGTCCGGCAGTACATGCCGCTCGTGCGCGGCATGGCGTACCGGCTCAAGAGACACCCGAGCGTGAGCCGCGACGACCTCATCAGCTGGGGGCTCGCGGGGCTGATCGACGCCCACCGCCGATATGACCCCGCGAAGCTCCCGTTCGTTTCCTATGCCTCCTGGCGCGTCCGGGGTGCCATGATCGACGGGGTGCGCGAGTCGCAGCGCGGCCAGCACGAGCTCGCCGAGAACGTCGACGTGCTGGATCCCGAGTGGCGCGACCCGGCGGACGAGGCCGCACGCCGCGAGCTCGGAGCGATCGCGCGCCGCGCCCTCGCGACACTGCCGGCAAAGGAGCGACAGGCGCTCCTGCTGATCTACTTCGGCGACCTTTCCCTGCGTGAGGCCGGCGAGCGCATGGGGCTCAGCGAAGCCCGCGCGTGCCAGCTGCGGGCGCAGGCGTTCGCGCGGCTACGACCAGTCCTCGCCGACGTCGCCGAGGTCGCGGCCTAGCCCCTGGCCCGGACCTCGTGCCGAATCGGCCGGGGCGGCCTAGCCCCTGGCCCGGACCTCGTGCCGAATCGGCCGGGCTTTGCCCGCATCATTGAACAGCATGCGAGCGCCGCCGAGTAGGCGCCCGACGCGCACGTGCTTGCAGTTCCAGGCGTACCCATAGCCGTCAGAGACGGTGTAAAGCGCCGTCTCCGTCTCGACGTAGGCGCGCGACGAGAAAAATCCCGTCTCCCAGCACTGCTTGACGGGTTGCCAGTCCGTCTCCCACGACGTCAACCCGAACAGCCGGCCGATTAGCCTCCTCACCGGTCCACCGTATTTCGGTCCTGAACGCAGGTCATCTCCTCGCGCTTGCGGTGGCCCGTGTTCTGATCGAATGTCTGATCGAACGTCATCGCCCCCCGACAGACGAAGAGCAGGTTCGGAGCTTTGTACTTCATCCACGGCGCGGCGAGCTTGAAGCGACAGCTTCGCGGGTAGCAGTCCGCATTCGCGAAGAGGTTGCGGAGCGCGTTCAGGCGCGCCGCGCAGCGTTCACAAACGTAGCCCGTCTGGTACTGCCCGGTCGGATCGTAGAGGTAGGGGTTGATCGCACGGTTGGCGAGGGCGGGGGTCGCGAGCGCGAACGTCAGGGCCGCCGCGGTTAGCAGTCGTTTCATCATCCCCGACCTCCCGCGATAGCCCGGAGCGGCATCGCGTCCGGCGCATCCGGCAGCGCGGTCTTCCGCGCCCCGCGTGCGATCGTCACCTGGCTCCGCAGCGACGCGACCTCGCGCTCGAGCTCGGCGACCTCGCGCTCCAGGCGCCCGGCGACGCGGGGAAGCTTCTCGACGGCGGCTTCGTAGGCGTGGTCCACGGCCTACTCTCCCACCCGCACATGATCCGGCAGCTTTGCCTCGAGGCGATCCAATTGCAGGCTGGCAACCCTTGCCTGGTCCGTGGTGAGCGCGAGGCTCGTTCGAGCGTTCAGGATCACCGCCATCGTCAGGCGGTCGACAGCGGCAACTAGACTCTCCATATGCATGGTCCCGGTCTCCTACGCCCCTCTGTTGATTTTGTCAATGCCTTTGTCATAGGAAAACTGAAGATTCACGCCTTCAGCGACTCCAGAAACCGAGTCGCCGCCGCCACCATCTCGTCCTCGAATCGCTGCGACTCCTCCGCCGTGAGTGGCCGCGGCACCTGAACGTCCATCGAGAAGTTCCACGCCTGGATGCCGCGGACGATCGCATCGCGGACGTCGTCCGGAATGACCGGCACCATGGGCTCAAGCGATGGTCGAACGCCGAACTGCGTCTCGGGCACGAAGAGAATCTTTGCCTTGTCGCGGCTCATCACAGCACCACCCGCAGCCGAACCCCGACCGCGCGGCCCTCCTCCGGCACAAACCCCTGCGTGCGCAGTAGCTCGATACTCTCGATTCGCATGCCGTGTTCTTCCTGAAAGCGCTGTACCCTACCGAGGATCTCGGCTTCGAGTATCTCGCGCGCAACCCGAATCTTAAGAAGTGTCTCATTCATCGGCCTTTGCCTCCTCCGCAGCGCAGGATTACCTGCACCACAGATTCTCCAGTCGCGGCCGCAGCCTCACGTCGAGCACGCGGTCGGCCTCGGGCCCGAAGTCGTGCGGCCGGTTCAGCTGGACCTGCTCGATTAGCAGGCCCGGAAAGTCGGCCTCGTAGTCGTAGATCAGCTGCTGAATCTTCTTCTCGACCTCGCGGCATGCCTCCCGCGCGTCCCTGATTGTCTGATCGTTCATGCCTTTGCCTCCAGAGATTTTTAGTCGAGCGCAGCCCGGAATCGCTCGCGCATCTCTTGATAGCCATCGTCGCCCGAGTAGAGTAGATCGGGGTCGTCGGCCCCCGATCCCAGCTCGCGCCCGTAGTCGATCGCCTCCTCGTCGTCCGCGATGGGGTAGGCGCCGTACATTGACGGACCACCTTCACCGCACGGCGAAACGCGGATGACCACGGTCTCCGCGCTCTCGCGCCGGACCTCGACGTCATAGCCGAAGCTGAGATCCGTTCCGTTGAATAGCTCAGCGATCACCGACATGGCCTTTGTCCCCCGAATTTTGGCCTTTGCCTCCCGAAAATCAGGCCTTTGCCCCCTGGAATTTTGGCCTTTGCCTCCCGGAAAATCACGCGCGTCGATCACGCGGACCCTCTCGCTCTCATCGTCGGGGATCATCACAACCGCGGGTCGGCCGCCGAGCGTCCAGTGCTCAATACGTCCCGTGCGCCGTCTCACCGGAGCCCCACGACTTCGGCGCGCCGCTCTCCGCCGACCTGCTGCACGCGAGCGGCGGCGTCCCGGAGATCCTGCTCGCTCACGATGTTGTACCGGTCCAGAATCGACCGCGTCCGCTGGCCGAGCACGTCCTGCACGACGCGCTCCGGGACGCCCGACCGCACGTATGCGCGCGCGGCCGACCGCCGGAGGTCGTGGAGCATGAGGCCCGGCAGCCCAGCCCGGACGCACGCGGACCGCCACGCGCTGTAGTGGTCGCGGATCTGCTGACCGTCCCGGTGGCAGACCCAGCGGACGATCATCCCGCGCTCGCGCTCGACGCGATCGGTCTCGGCGCGCCACGCCCGAAGCTCCTCGAGCGCCTCGGGCGGGAGGTAGGCAACCCGACCCTCGCGGTTCTTCGTCGTCCCGACGTCGAGGCGGACCTCGCCGGTGACCAGGCTCACCTGGCGCCACTCGAGTCCCAGGAGCTCGCTCCGGCGCCAGCCGAGCCAGCAGCCGAGCACCGCGAGCGGCCGGAGGTGGGGCGGGAGCTCCGCGAGCAGGCGCACGTAGCCCTCGGCCTCGAGGAAACCGGTCCGGACGTTCTCCACCTTGATCGAGGGGAAGACGGGCACGCGCGTGACGCGCCCGGCCTCGAGGCCGAGCGTGAACGCGCGCCGCAGGACGGCGAGCTCGAGCCGGGCGGTCGCCGGCGCGGCGCCAGCGGCGAGCCGTCGGCGCACGTACCCCCGGAGCCGCGGCGTCGTCACGTCCACGGCGCGATCGCGGCCGAAGACCGGCTCGAGGTGCTTCCAGGCCTTCGCCAGATTCTCGATATGGCGGCCGTTCACCTCGTAGTCGACCCGGAGGTCCGCCCAGAGCTCCGCGACGCGCGTACGGGCCGCATCGGGCGCGCTGCGCCCCGCCTCGTAGTCCGCCAGCAACGCGCGCCCCACCGCCTCGGCCTCGGCACGGGAGGTAGCGTCCGTGGGGATCTCCGGCCGCTGGCCACGGAATGAGACCCGTACGTACCAGCGCGCGCCACGCTGCCGCGCGTGGACTCCCGTCCGCTGCGATGTCACTCTGTCGCTAGCCATTCCCCATCTCCCTTCGAAAAAAGTTGGGTCCGCCGGCCGCACCTAGCGGCCGAAAAGTTGGGGTCGCCCGGGGGGGCGTAGCGCGACCCCCTGACGCGGTGCGTCGGGGGCATTCCACCGCACGGCGTCATTGGTGCACCGCGTCATGGCACAGATCATGCTGTTGACGCGTCGCGCCACGCTGCGGCACCTGGCATGTTTTTTGTCATGACGCCGGCCGTTTCCGACCCCATCGCGCGGCGGCCGCCATGCGCGCGATGCGCTTGCGCGCGGCCGCGGACACGGGTCCGCGTTTCTTCAGCCCGGCGCGCCCGAGGCACGATGGACATCGCAGCGGGCGGCCGCAGTCGGGGCACGCGGGCGCGGACGGCGGCGCGCCTAGCGCTCGCTCGATTTGATCCAACACGTCGGGCGCGAGCGCGTCCGCAATGGCGCGCGCGCGCACGCGGGTGATTACCGCAAGCGCAGCGCGCACACGGTCGTCTTGATCATTCATCGTCTGGGGAGCCTCCCTTCCGCGGCAACGGACCGTCGATAGCGAACCCGTGTCCATCGGCGCGCGCCTGCATCTCTAGCTCACGTGCGAACGCGGCCGGGTCGGCCGTTTCCACGTCAGCTACATACTTGCCGTCCGATTCCACGCGCAGCAATGGGAATCCGTGCGGACCCGTGCCGACGTGCCGAACCGTCATTTTCGCCCGGCGAGCGGGCGGACCCCGCTTGTCGTTCGACATCTAGCCTCGCAATCTCCCGCAAGGGTGCGGGCGGACGGGCGCGCCGCGGGGCGTGCCCTACCGTCCGGACCCTACCGTGCGCCGCACGCGCGGCACGGTAGCGCCGAGTCTCGTGTTGCGGCACGCATGGCGCAGTCGCGCGTCGGATGGCGCACGGTCCCGCCCGCGTCGCACGTCGCGCAAACCACGCGATAGTCACTAGTCCCGCGGCGTACCACGGCGCGCGTTCCGATGGCGTAACGGTCCCCGGGCTCTGTGCGCGTGTCCATTCGTTCAACCCTCCGCGCGCTTGACGGCAGCGCGCGCCTTCGGCGCCCCGCTACCGTGCGCCTCGAAAGCGATCGCCGCGCGCCGCGCCTGCAGCGCGTCGGCATTCCAGCACAATCGACAGTCAGTGCAACGGATGTCGTCGCGCGCCTGAGCGGGGCAGGGGATCACGCGGACCCCGTCGACCACGGCGGCGCGGTCCGAACCGAACCGCGAGACCACGATTGCCGGCGCGTATCCACGGTTCAACGCGCGCTTGGCATCGCCGATCGATTCCACGCTCGCGAGCACGCTAGTCGCGCCCCATGCCTCGCGCGGGACGTCGCGCCAGGCGTGCGTATACGTCCACACGGGCGCGCCGCTGCGCAGCTGGTAGCGGTCGACGGCGCGCGCGAGCGTACGCGCGGCGGATGTCGTCGCGGCGTCGCCAACCACGCGCAGCCGTAGCGGGCGCTTGCCGCTCAGCTGGTCGATGGCGCGCGCCTCTTCGCGTGCGAGCTCTCGCCGATCGGCGCGCCCGGCGGCGCGATTGAGACGCGACGTATGAATGCCCTGCACGCCTTGCTCGGCGTAGCAACCTGACTTGAGAAGCGGACAAGTGGCGGGGCACGTCGCCTGCGTGGCGTGCGTCACGCTCACCGGGCCCGTCTTGCGGTTGGCGGTTCGTTCGACTGCGATTGCCCTGGTCATTTCGCCCTCCGCGTTCTGTCGCGCAGTAGCTTCGCCTTATTGCTTGCCGACCGCATTGCATCGGCGACGCGCCGAATCTCGGCCTCGCTGCGCTCGCCCTCTAATGTCGCGTCCACGTCACCCGCCAGGAGAAACTCCAACGCTTCGACGATTCCGTCTAATTCACGCTTACTGAAACGAATTCGCGTTATGCCCATAGCCCCCTCCGGTTGCCTTAGTGCGACCGCGGAACGGCGCTCGCGCGCGGCGAACGCCGAACCGTGGGCGCGCTAGCCCTCCGGCAGTAGCGCCCGCGCCATTGCCTCGATCCGAGAGAACCGAGCGTAGCTCAGCGCGTGGCGTTCCATAGCCTCGCGGTCGCCCGAGAGCGCCGCCGACTGCATGCGGCGCGCGGCGCGACGGACCGCGACGCGTAGGCGCGCGTGCAATCGCTCGCGGCGCGTCGGATACATAAGCCGGCCGTAGCAGGCTGCAGTATGTGTGTGCATCGGGTTAGCCCTCCGCGCCGCCCGCGAGTAACCGCGCGATCGCGCACGCCATATCGATCGAAAGCGACCGAATGTTGATTGACACACTGTCGCCGCTTACCTGTACGTCGGCCGCGTTGTCGCCGCGCGTCCAGTAGGACGAACCGCCCGCGCGATGCTGCGGTTGGTAGAGGTCCAACCCCGCAGCGCGCAGGCGCGCGACGTTCGCCGCTACCTTCGCGGCGTAGCTGTCAGACCGCGCGCGCCGTGCACGGAACTTCGCCATGGCATCGTCGAGCGCCGGGAGCAACCGCCGCTTGATTTCCGAAGCGACGCGGTCCGGCGCGGCGTCGAGCGCAACCGTGATCACGGGACGCGCAACGCCCGATGGCCATAGGTCGCGATGGCGAGTCAGGTCCGCGGGGTCCGGCGCGACGTCGCCGCGAACGATCAAGCGGCGCCTGTAGCCGTCGACACTGAAAGTCAATTCGCATTCGTTCGCGTCGGTCAATTCACAGGCGCGCCAAGCGCGATCGCCGTCCGCATCCGGCTTACCTTGCGTCCATTTGCGGTCGCCGATCGACAATATTTCGCCGATGGTTGCGACGCGCGCCGGTAGCGCCCGCTCGGATACTTGCTGGTTTTCGTATGACATAGCTCAACCCTCCGCGCGGCGCGCCGGGCGTGACCGCTTGAATAGCTCGCGCCCGTCGACAGTTTCGACGATGCGAGCGCCAACCTTGGCCAGCGCGTCGCCGGGCGTGAGCTTATCGGCGCACGCGGCGCACATAACGTTTTCCGAGCGATTGCCGCTCGCGTGCTCGACGGTCAGGATGACCGTGCGCCGGCAATCGAGAATGCTGCCACAGTGACGGCAAGTGATGGAGTAGCCGGCCGCCCATTTCAGCAGATTGCGGTTGAGTGTTGGCGCGATGCCTAAGGTGTCTTCCATGGTATCTCCTGACATTGTCAATGCGCGCGACGCAGCTATGGACGCTGCAGCGCGCGACGGAACACCGTCTGCCGATTGCCGTCCGCATCCTCTACGACTGCGAAGGTATGCGACCAACCGCGCATATTGGGACCGTAGTAACGCGTGACGCCACGCACGCGCGCGTTGCGCTCGATTGCGCGGCCGCGCGGACAGCCGTGCGTCAACGGTTCGCACAAGTCCAGTACGCCGGGGCGGTAGATCCAAGGGAATCGAGGGCGCGCCATGGTCCTAGCCCTCCGCGGCCGCGCGCTGCGCCGCGCGAATGCGGCGAAGTAGCTCGCGCGCGAATTGCGGGCTGACGCGACCGCGCCAGAATGGACCCCGGCCGCCTCGCCTTACTTCGCGCGGCCCGCATCCGGCGGGTCCGTCGTAGAACCAACCTTCGGCGTCGCGGGTTAGTGTCAGCATGCCAAAACGGTAGACCGTGGCGTCCATAGCTCAACCCCCTCCGCGCCGCGCGCCTAGCGCCCGCCCGTGGCCAGAAGCGACCACGTCCCGTCATCTTCCGCGCAGTAGATCGCGAGCACGATGCCGCGCGGCGCGTCGACCACGAATCGCACGGCGCGGCCGCAGCCGACATCCACGCTCGGTACCGCGCTGTAGGCGACCACGCCCGTCGCGGCGTCATGGGTAACGGGGTCCAGCTCGCCGAACGTCCAGCGAGCGGGAGTGTCGGGAAACGACTGTGAACCGATCAAGCTAATGAAAGCGGCAACTGCAGTAAGCATTTTCATTCCTCCACAAGTCCGGTATGCGATTCACAATCTTCGCACCATGTGTCGTCCGCATCGTCCGCCGGTTGAACTACTGCGTTCGTATTTGGGTCCACCCAAACGTGAGCGCGCACGTGGCGGCCGCCGCACTTCGCGCAAACAGGTCTAGTCGGCATTATTCCTCCAGGTTGGTGGCGCCCGCGGGCGCCGGGTTAGGGCGTTACTTCGTATCGTCCGATCGCGTTGCCGTTGACGTCCAGTAATTGCCGGGCGCCGACCGTGCACCGCTGGCGAATGGCAAGTTGAATCTCGCCCGGCGCAATGCTGCGCAGGATTCGACAGGCCTCACGCGCGGGATTAGGCTCGAATGCTGCGTTGTCCATTTCGATTGTGACGGTGAGTGTCATTGTCGCGCCTTCCTATGGCGCCCGCAGGCGCCGTTGCGAACATTGTCAATCGCGAACGCCCGGAAAGACCACGGGTCCGGTGATCGGGCAACCGCGCCAATGCGACTGGCCCGTCCTTACCGCGTCGAGAAAATCGGCCAGCGAGCGCAGGTTGATCGCGGCGGTTCCGGCAACGTCCTGCCATGATGCATTGCCGGGTCCGACGACATCACCCGCGAGGATGTCGAGGTCGCCGATAGCGTCAAGGTAAAGCTTCTGCACAGTGTCGTAGATGTCCATCGGTCAGCCCTCCGCGAGCGCCGTACGCTCGTCTGTTGTCGACATTGTCAATGCCCCTAGCGCGCGACGGCGCCGCTGCGCCGGTAGACGCGCACGGCCCCGCGACGGTCCCGCAGCGTTCGCACGAATGCCGTTGCCATGGCCCGCTCGCAACGGCGGTTGTCCCGAGCGATGGCCAGTAACCGCACGCCATGCCGATAGCGGCGTCGGCGCTCGATTGCGCTCGCAGCGGTCAGGAGCCAACGGCCGGCGCGCCCGGCGAGCGTAGCCAGCGGCGAGCGTGGCGCATAGCGGTAGGCGAGGGTGCCCTCGCACGCGACCGGCGACGTGCGCGCCATGTCGGGCGCGAGCGCGATGCGGGCGCGATCGGATAGCTGTAGGGTTGCGGTTGTCATGCGACCCTCCGCGTCCGCCGGGTGATTCCGCGGTCGGTCCATTCGAGCTTGTCGAGATGCACGCCCTCACGCGGCGATCCGAGGTCGCTGCGGTCGACGTACCAAATCTTGCGACATGATGGACACGTGCGGTCGTATGTCTCGCGCGGGACGTCTGCGATCGCAGTGAACAATGCGAGACGGCCGCAACACGGGTACTTCGCGCGCAGCGTGCGCCGTGGCAGGGTTGCGGTTGTCATGGCGTCACCCGGCGGGCGCCGCTCGCCCGCGGTCGCACCGAACAGGACCGGGCATCCGCAGCGGCGGCAACCGGCATCGTGGTCAACGTCGATCAACGGCGTTTCGCATTCGCAGTACAGCATGGCGTCAGACCTCCTCTGAGCGCAGCACCTCGGCCACCGCGTCGACCGTGCCGTTGTCGCGACCGGCGCAGACGAGCGCACCCGTGCGCTGGCCAGTCGGCACGTCGCGAGGCGTCGGACGCTCCCAGCAACGCCCGATCGCGTACCCGTAGGCGAACGCGGTCGCCTCGCGCTGGTAGCGGCGCCCCTCGCGCGCCTGGGCGAGCTCGTCATAGGTCGCGAGATACATCGGCGCAGTGCGGTCGGGCGCCGCGTCCGCGTCGGCCGCGTTGTACTGCACCCAGCCCAGTGCGCCGTCGACCTGCGGCGCGCGGCCGTGCGTCGCGTGGTCGATTTCCCATCCGTCGCAGATCCGCAGTGCGGTGCGGAGCGATTCCTCGCGCGCCTCGCGATCCCAGAAAGCCAAGTACGCTTCGCCGAATGCCATCGTCTCCCCCTTCGTGCTGTGCACAATGTCGCTAACCACGATGCCGTTATGCAATGGGCCTGCAGCACTGTCAACGACCTTCTGAGAGATTTCTGAAAAACGTAGCGCTGGCGCGGGAAAATAGTTGCGACAATGTCAATGTCAAGCAATGGACGAAGGCGTAGCTACCCGAGCGTAAGTTACGGTGGCGTAGCGTAGGCGTGCGGGGCGAGGGGGCGGCGAGGGCTGACGTCTAATTGAAAACGATTCTCAATTTCATGTCGGCCACCGCGGCGCTCGGAAGGCAGACCGACTGGCCTGGCGCAGTGCGGCAACCAGATGTGGTTCAACGCGGTGCGGCTGGTTCAAATGAACCAGGCAACGGGCCGACGCTGACCGTCGGTCAGTGATTTTGATAATCACTTTCAATTGGACTTCCACCGCAATGCGTTGTGTTTGACCTAGGCGCCGCTCTGTTCTATTTCTGGGCCTTGCCGAAGCAATTCGTTATTGCTTGGGGGTCAGAAAAATGAGCGAAAACGTAGACTTACAGGGGAATTCCCCGGATTTGCCCCGGTTCTCGGACGTGGCCAACCAGCTAGCGGCGCCGCTTCCGGTGCCCGCATCCGAGACGGTCAAACGACGGCCGGGCGCGCCCAAGGGAAATCAGAACGCGCGCAAGCACGGGTTGCGGACGCGCAACTTTCGGGCATTCGATCGGCGGAAGGGTGCCGATCGGCGAGCGCTCGAAACCGTGGCCGCGATCGAGCGAGCGCTAGGCGAGAAGCGCGCGACGCCCCAGCGCTTGCTCATTCTAGCCAACGTCGCGCGACGTCTGCGCGACCTCGCAAAGGTCGACGGCTACCTAGCCCGCACGGGCGAATTCATTGGCAAGTCAAAGGGGATGCCCACGCCCACGCCGCTCGTGGAGTACCGCCTGCGGTTGCTCGAATCGATCGACCGGGCGATGGAGCGCATCGGGCTAGACGCCGGCGCGCCGGCGCGCGCGACCCTCGCCGATGTCGTCGCATCGTTCAGCGCGGTCGACACCGACGACGATGGGTCTAGCGACCCCGGAGACGAGAGCTCCGGCGGCGCGGCACCCGCGGTACCGCCCGCGGCGTGATCGCGCGCCTCGCGGGCGCCTGGCGCGTTGGCGGGGCAGCCTCGCGGGGGTCGCGACTACCCATGGGGACCCCCCGCTTGAGCGGTCGCGGCCGCTTTTGTTGCGCGTAAATCCCGCCGCAATCCTGGGACTTTTTCCGACGCGACGCGTCACCGCGGGGCGCCAGCACGTGTGCCTACCGGCCCGAGCCGCTACCCAAGGAGCGCCGAGAGCACGTCGACGAGTTCGCGGGCCATGTCCGGCGTAAGGGTGAGGCTGGGGATCCGGGCCGTCGGTGCCGAAATCGTGATCGCCGCACTGGCCCCCTCCTCCTTGACCATCTTGACCTGGCCGCCGACTCTCCGCCTGACCAGCTGCGGACCGCGGAGATACCCGCGCTGCGCGCGCTCGATGCTCATCGCCCCTCCCCCGGGACCGCCCCGAGCATCTCCCAGAGCTCCCGGGCGGCCTCGGGTGAATGGAGATAGGTGATGGGTCCGTTGCCGAAGTCCTCATGCGGGGTCACCTCGATGCACGTCGTCGGCTCCGTCGAGGGACGCCGGACCCTGTAGAACTTCCCCTCGAGCTCCACGACCCTCACTGGGGCACCTCCGTCGCCGGCGTGGCCTCGGCGAGCTTCATTCGCTCCGAGACCACCTTCGCGAGCGTGGCGATCTGGGCCGTGACGTCACGGACGAACGTGACCGAGGTCGCCGGGATCGCGTACATGGGCTTCCGGTGGTCGTCGAGGAAGGTGACCCACCCCTCGCTCGTTCGCATGTCGTGCACACCTTGAAGGTAGAGCTCCGGGAGCACCTTCCCGTCCTCGCCCCGGACCTCGCACCCTGGCCTAAGGGAAACGACCCAGATATGTCCTTGCGCCCTGCTATCCATTTCGCCTCCTACCCCCCATTTTGGCACCACCCGCACCACCCTTGGCACCACCCTTTTCTGAAGGTTGGTGACACTTTTTCTGAGCCAGGTCGTGGACTTACGCGATTGTCACCACGGCACCACCAAAAACCGGTCCCTATACTACCAGGGGGGTTGGTGGGCCTTGGCATATGCCATATTCCTACTCCCCCTATTTACCTTCCATTACTAAAATGGTGGTGACAGGTAGTGACAAGCTGTAACTGCCCGGCGAGACAGGAGAAAGTTGTCACACCGCAGTGCGTCATGGGGTGGTGCCGGCACCACCCTGGGGCGGTGACGCGGCAGGCCCCCCCCACGGCCCTCGCGGGCAACGTGCTTGACGCCCGTCGGGGCCCGTGCTATTCGTGCGCCTGCCGACCGGGCCCCCGGGGCTCCGGTCGGAGAGCTCGCCCGCCACGTGCGGAAGGAGTAAGGGCGGCGTCGGGTAGCGGTCGGGCCGCCCCGGCGCCGTCAACTTGCTCACGGCGCCCCCCGCGCGGCCCGCTCCGCCCCGTCCAGGGCTTCCCACACCGCGTTCAGCACGCGCTCGAACCGCGGTCGCCACGGCGCCGCGCGGTCGAGGCGGACCGTATATCTTCCGCCCCCGAGCGCGAGGACGTAGCCGTCCCGCCCCGCCCGAACCACCCGCAGGGCCCGGGTCTCAACGAACGGTGCTCTCGGGGCTTCGACGAGCGCCGGCGACAGGAAGAGGGGGCACTCGCGCGGGAAGTGGATGAAGTCGCCCTCGCGCTGCCGGAGGAGCTCGGCCCAGGGGCTCACGGGCGCACCCGCAGCCACATCAGCGCGCGCTCGTAGAGAGACGGCCGGATCGCCTGGGGGTCGATGGCCTGCTGCAGTGCGGCGAGCTTTCGGAGCGCCTCGGCCGTGTCGCTCATCGCCCAGTCGACGTAAAACGCCTCGTATCCGTACTCGCACACCTTCGGGCCGCGGTACGCAGCACGCGCGTCGCGGAGGGCGTGCTCCAGCAGGCCGATCGCCTCGCGGTGGAGTGCGTCGACACCCTCGAGCTGCGCTGCCGCCGGGTCGGGCGTCACGGCAACCTCCTCACGAACTCGAGGCACCGGCCGACCTCGTCGTCCGAACGCTCGAGCGCCTCGCGGCAGAGTCGGGCAGGCCCGCCGGCCGGGGCCCGGGAGAGGGTGGCGTCGAGCTCTGCGCGTCGCTCGCACGCCGTCGGCGGGCGCGGTGGGTGTGGGTCTGCCGGCGGCGCCCCGACGGCCGCGGCGAGCACCAGGAGCAGGATCGCCAGGATGCCGCCGATCACAGCGAGGTCGGGGTGCCCTCGTTCGACGCAGTCACCGATCCGCCAGATCACCGAGGCGGCCACGCCGAGAAGCACGAGGGCAACGAGCGTGCTCACGACGCCCCCTTCGCGGCGCGGAGCATTGCCAGCGCCTCCTTCTGGCTGATGAGCCCCGCGACGAAGTCCACGATCGCGCGGTCGGAGTACCCGTACAGAAGCCCCTCGCGGATGGCATGGTCGGCCAGCTCCTCGGACAACTTGGAGCGCGGGAGCGGCGGCGCGCCCTCGCCCCACTCGACGCGGGGTCCGTAGCCGCGGGACGCGCGCACGAGTCGGACATCGGGAAAGCCGCGCCGCCCGGCGAGTTCGCCGAGGATCCGCCGCCCGTCGGCCGCACCGTACGACCAGCACCAACCCGCCCGCCGCCGGCCGCCGCAGGGCACGGCGAGCGTGCCGACGCGCCCGACCGCCACGGCGCGCTTGAGAAGTCTGGGGTCATGGAGGCGTTCGGCAAACCAGACGTACTCGTAGGTCGCGAGGCCGGGCAGCTCGTGGGCTCCATGGAGGCGTTCGGCAAACCAGACGTACTCGTAGGTCGCGAGGCCGGGCAGCTCGTGGGCTTTCACCCGACACCTCCCCACTCGCCCTCCGGCCCGACCACGATCACCGGCAGCCCCGCGCGCCGCGCCCTCGCCACCATGTCCCGGGTGCCCGCGGTGAGCGCCGGGTACTTGGTCGAGAACGCGAGCACGTCGGTGGGGCGGCCCTCGTCGAGCATCCGCTGGTTGCGGATCGCGCCGGCCGAGCGCCCGTAGCGCTGCCAGTCGGCGGGAAAGATCATGGTCGAGATCCCGCGCTCGACGGCCGCGTCCGCTGCGATCGCGTCCGCGCCGCGCGCCCCGCCGGAGATCACCAGCGAGGGGGTCAGCTTCACGAGCCACTCGCGCATGAGCCGAGCGTCGGTCCACGTGCGGCTGCCGCAAACGAGGAGTCTCACAGCGCGACCCCGGGCTCGCGGATCACTGCCACGCGACAGGCGATCCCGTCTTTTATGCCGCGGCGCACCTCGGGGGAGTCGATGGGGTCCATGGGTGGCACACAGTCAAAACCAGACGTGAAGCCGTCGAGGTACTCCGGATAGGCCTGTCGGCCGATCGACCAGGCCTGCCATCTTCCGCGCGCGTCGCCACCGCCGCCGAGGGCGAAGAGAATCGCTCCCGCGGCACAGCCGCACCACCCGTGCCCGTCGTAATGGTACAGCTCTCCCCGCATCGGACGCATCCCCGTCGCGCGGTACGCGCTCACGACGAGCTCGGGGGTGATCTCGAGGCTAGCCACGGGTAAGCTCCAGCCCACCCAGCGCCGTTGCGCTCTCGATCGCCGCCGAGAAGACCTCCGCGCACGCGAACGGGTCCGTCTCGCCCAAGTCGCACTTCGCGTCCAGGGCGGCGCACGCTGCCCGCAGGCAGTCTGAGCACACGTGCTCGTCGAGCCAATCGAAGAGCTCCTCGTCCGTAAGGCCGCTGGGCATCGCGCGAATACCCCGGTTTAGAAGCTCGATCGCTTCGGCCTGCGTCATTTCACACATTTTATTTGACCTCCTCCACGGTGACCGTTACCCGTGCGACGCGCGCCTGCTCCACGCGGAGTCGCCCAAGCTCATTTCTCACCGCATCGGCCGCGACCCTGGTGCGAAACAGCGCCACGCCGCCCAGGACGTCCATCGCGAACCGTTCGCGCTCGTCGCCGACGACCACTGCCCAAAATTCATCGACCTGCTTCACTGCGCCTCCGTCACGGTGACTGTTACCCGGGCGACTTTGCACGGCATGCCGTGGCGTCGGAGCGCGCCCGCGAATCCGCTGGCCTCTGAGTGATGGCGAAAGAGCGCCGGGCCGCCAGATCCGCTCAGCGCTAACATAGGTGCGCGCGGTCCCTCTGTGATGATCACGGCGTAGAGTTCATCTGTTGCTGACACGGCGTCACCTCCGCTTCCGCCACGGCGAGATCCCACGCCGGCAGCCAGGTCTCGAGAGCCTCGAGCGCGGCCGCGGCGCGCGCATCGGCCGTGGGTCCGCCGACGTCGAGCGCCGGCGTCCGAATGAACGGCGACGCGAAGACGAGGAGCCGCTCGCCGTCGTCCCAGACGACCGCCTTCGGCCAGCGCCGCTGGGCGAGGGCGCAGACGTCGGCCGGGAGGCTCATGGGGCTGCCGATCGGCGAGCTTCGAAGAATCGATCCCACGCGCCGACGCCCCACCGCCGGAAGATCCGCTCGCCCCGCGTCTCGCCGAAGAGCGCTACGAGCTTGCGACGAGTCTTGTCCTGACGCTTCAGCTCGACGAAGAGCCACCGTGGAATCTCAAGCGGCGAGTCGATTGGCTTCGCGTGCCTGGTCAATCAGGTTGCGCGTCTCCTGAACGGAGAGGCGCCCGCGATAGGTCATGATGGTGAGCAGGATGTCGAGCTGCTCGTCAGTGTACGTCACGCCCGTCCCCCGGATCCGCGTTCGGATTCATGCCGCAGCTTCCTCGGGCGCCGGCGACGACGCCTGGCGGAGCGCGGAGACCGCGTACCCCTGGCCTTCGCTGAGCTTGTAGGCGGTGATCAGTAGGTCGTCGTCGCACCAGATCGAGTAGCGTTCACCCGCCTTGCCGTTGGTGGGCCACAGGAGATCGCCAAGCTCGTTCTCGAGGGCCGAGCGCGCGTGGCGCGCCGCATCGAGGTCGCGCTTTGCCTGCTCGATGCGCCTGTCGGCACGCTCGATCTCTTCGAACTTCAGCTTCGCCTTCCATGAACGATTCATCGCATCTCCTAGTCGGCGCGCAGTCCTATCGCGTCGATGATCGCTGCCTCGAACCGGGCATACCAGTACGCCGGATCCGCAGCGCCGTGATGATCGGTCGGCTCGAACATCTCCGTTGCCGCCTCGTCCCACAGCACGTCGAAGCGCACCGGGTGCAGACGCACGTCAGCGCCGACGTCGAAGCGGTGAGGGATGTCGCGCCACAGCGACCCGTGCGAGTGTCCGTGGACCATGAGCGCGCCGCGGTGCGCAGCGCGCCATGATTCCATGGGGTAGTGGCAGAGCTCCGCGCGCATGCCCTCCTGCTTGAGGGTCAGGATTTGATTGGCACTCTCCCAGGGCAGGCTCAGGACGTGCTTCTTGTCGTGGTTGCCCCGGACAAGGTGTTTGTGGCCGTTGAGGCGCGCGAAGATGTCTGCGAGTGGCTCCTGCTTTTTCGACTGAAAGCCGAAGTCGCCGACGACGTAGATTGTGTCGTCCGGGCCGACGACGTAGTTCCAGCGCTTCACGAGCGCCTCGTTCATGCCGGCGACGTCGAGGTAGGGGCGCCCGTGGCGCAGCATGCCGGCATGATTGAAGTGAAGATCACTCCAGAAGAAGATATTCACGAGCACTCCGTAGCGCGGCATCCCACAGCGGGCGCAGCTTGCGCTTCGGCCCCTGCTTGACCAGCGTTCCCGGCGCGACCATCGGCAACGGTGGCGGCGGATCGGGGATCAGCATTGGGCGTGTCGGCGCCCCGAGCATTTGCGCGATCTCCCCGGTCGATTGCCGCGTCAGGCGCTGCCGCCCCGTTCGCATCTCGATCCCCGCCCTGATCTTCGGCAGGCACAACACTTCGCAGGGCTCGATCACCGAGATCTCGTCGAGGTCGACCAAGAACGGACGATTCGACTCGTCTGTTAGCCAGGCCCAGCGCCTCACGCCGTCACCCCCAGCCCTGCCGCGATCTTCCGAATGCCATCGACCACTGGCGGTAGGATCTCGCGCGACAGTGCGGCCGTCTTCGCGGCGCGTTTCCGGTAGCGCACGCGCCGCTTCGAGATCCGTTTCTCTGCAGCGCGCCACGCGCGACACTCCGGGCAGAGGTGCGCCCGGTCGCGCCGATTCTTGAGCTCACGTTCGAACGTGCGGGTGCCCTCGGGCCAGATTCGCACGACGCGCCGGTCGATGCCGGCGCGCGCGACCGCGGCCATGAGGCGCGAGCCGGTTCCCGCGCGGTGATGCTCGAGGCGTCGCCCGAGCGTCTCCTCATTCTCGGAGAACCCGAGGTAGTGCTGCGCGTGGGCGAGCGGCCGGTCGAAGTGGATCAGGTAGACCATTCTTCACCGAGAGGCGGCTGAGACGCTTCGTCCGCGGACGCGCAGGGGCTTGTCGGCCGGGCCTTTGACGTACGGCGCGATGTAGCGCGGCTCGTGGTCGCCCCTGCTGGGCAAGAACTGATTCCGCCAATGTGCGCCAACGAGCCAGCGGCAAGACCAGTCTCGAGCAGCCGAGCAGCCGTCCTCGTGAGCCTCGGGCTCTTCGAGTCGACGCAGCAGCCGAACTTGTGCCACCTCGCGCAGCGCTACCCCGCTTTTCTTTCGACGGCGCGCTGCTGCCTTCGTGGTGTGCGGGGGGTCAAGAATCTCCCGACGCGCGACCTTGGTTTTCAGGAACTGGGATGCGGCCCAAACGTCATTGCCCGACTGTGCGGTGTTGGTGCTGAAGATGACGGACGTGATTCGTAGTATCGGACAGCGGTTTTGGTGGGGCTCATTCAGTGGCGTTGGGCATATTCCGATGGTTGAAACCGGGTGACTGCATTTAGTTTCTCCGGATGGTAGTACAGTAAGCCCGATCGCGAATCCTTCGCCGGGCGGCAGTCCGGAGTCGGCTAGGCAATCTCCGAGTCTCATCGGATTGCGAAACACCCAGCACTGAGTGCCCAGACCACGAACGTCGTTGTCTTTCCGTGTAACTTGCAAATCCTGCGCACCGCGCGTTGCGGCCCGGAAGATCTCAGATTCCCAAACGGTTACTGGAGCAGTAAGAAATGCCAGGTAATGCCCCTCTGTTATGTACTCAAGATCGGCCCGACCTCGCCCTATCCAGTCATTACCTGGGCATCTGGCAGCTTCGGAGGCTATACCGTTACCGGCGGCTGCTACGAAGTCTGACCAGAACCTCACCAGCTGATGAGGCTTGAAGTTGAGTAGGTGATCGACCGTTACGGTGTCGTCGTCGCGTACGGGTTGCCGCTCTCGGTCCATCCTCCACCCTCCGCTAGCCCACTCTGTGAACATTGTCAATAGGCGACCTACAGCAGCGGTTTCCCGACGAGCGACGCCGGCGAGTAGCCCCAGACGCGCACGCCCTCGATGCGCCGCTGGTAGCGCATCCACCCGAGTTCGCGCAGGCACGCCGCAACCGAGGTCATCGCGTTCTGCGTGATCTTGTCGCGATCCATCGCGATCTTCGATTCGGTCAGGATTTCGGCGACGGTCGCCCACTCCTTCGCCCGCAGGTACTGCGCCACGAACGGGAGCCAGGGCTCCTGAACGCGCCGCGCCTGCTGCTCTTCGCCGGCGAGTTCCTGGCCTTCGCGGTCGAGCCACCATGGCTCGCGCGCGCGGTATCGAGCCACCGCCTCGGCCCACAGCTGATCGCGGTCCTTTTCCAGTGCCGCGAGATTCAGGCGTCGGCACCGGACGGGCCAGAACCGCCGGTTGCCGGTATGGTCGCGGAGGTACGTGTCGTGGTTCGACGTGCCGACGAAGATGCACTGACGCGGATGATCGCCGGTGACGCGCTCGAACGGCGCGCGGTAGCGGTCGATCTGGATCGTGATGAACTGCTTGACGCGCTCGGCATCGTGCTTCGAGATGCCGGCGAGCTCGCCCCACTCGACGATCCAGACACCGGAGAGTGTGAGCTGCGAGTCCTTCGACTCGAGCGACGGGAGGTGATCGGAGAACCAGGGGCCCGCGAGAATCCGGAGGGCCTGCGACTTGCCCTGACCCTGGTCGCCCTCCAGCACCGGCATCGTATCGACCTTGCAGCCGGGGTCGAAGACGCGCGCGACCGCCGCGATCATCCACGCCGCGCCGACGCGCTGGGTGTAGCCGGTGTGCTCAGCGCCGAAGTAGGCGGCCAGCATCGTGTCGAGCCTCGGCTCGCGGTCCCACTCGAGGGACGACAGATAGTCGCGGACGGGGTGAAATGATCTCTCTTGCGATGCGGCGATCACCGCCTCGAGGACGGACTCCTTCGGGAGCGCTAGCTTCTTGAAGAGTGAGAGCCAGTGCTTGACGTAGGTCGTATGCTTGTCTTCGTAGTAGCCGGGCGTGCGCGGCTTCCTCATGCCGATGATTGGCGGCGGCGCCTTTGTCCAGTACGCGCGGTCCGCGAACTCACTCCAGGCAAAGACACCCTTCCACTCGTCGAGGTGCGCGAGCATAAGGGCGGCGTTGCCTGCCTCCTTCGTCACACGCCGCTCTTCATTTTGGCGGAGTGACTGACGCCAGTCAGGCTCGAGCTCCGTTGCGTCAGAATCCGAGGTGGCTTTTTGAGCTTGCGCCTGCGTCACTTCCGTCGCGATGCGCTTCGCGTGGGCGGGGAGCTGCTCGAGGACCTCGGCCTGCGTGCGGTGCGAGCAGTGGCTGTGGCTACAATGGAACCAGCCGCGGACCTCGCCGGCGTTCGGGGCGAAGACGACCGTCGAGCCGTCGTACGCCTCGCCGACGGTGTGCTCGCTCAGCCAGGGGCAGAGGACCGCGGCGGTGCCGGGGGCCCTGTTGATTCCGAGCCAGCCGGCGGCCTGGAAGGCCTTTCCCATAAAGCCGTCGGTCACGGCGGAGAGCGAGGCCTCGAACTCGCGATCCTCCGAGGCGAGGCGATCGGTGACCCACGCCGGGCACTTCGCGATTTCGAGATCCTCGGGGTGGTGATCGGTCTCCCACTCGTAGTACTTGCCGCTCGCGTGCAGTGACGGCGGGGCGACGACGTACCCGCCCTCTCCGCGGATGTCGATCGCGCCCGGGACGAGCGCCTTCTGTTTCAGCTTGTCCTTGACGTTGTCCGGCTTCTTGAAAATGTAGTGCACGCCGCCGCCGCCAGTGAGCGATTGCACCGTCTCGGGCAGCTTGCCGTACTTCGCCTCGAGCTCGCGGAGCGCGGCCATGCCGTCGACGTTGTGCATGTCGACGTCAAGGACGACGAGGTTCTTGCACCAGATGCCGATGTTCGCGAACGGCCGCTTCTTCCAGAGAACCTTGATCTGGTCGGGGTCGATCGTGCCATCCTTGAATCCGTTCGGGGTCGCCGGGTGCTTCCCGGGGTTCGAGCACTTCCCGGTCTCCGCGCGCGTCTTCGAGTTGTGCGGGCACGTGCAGTCACCCTTCGCCTTGTCGTACTCGAAGACCGGGAAGACGTAGAACCCGTATCGCTTCGCCAGCTCCGTCGCGAGGATCTCGGTACCGACCCTTCCCTTCGCCTCCTCACTCACTCGCATTCCCCAGCTCGCGCGCGACCGAGCGCCGCCATGGCCTCGTCAACGCTCCGCACCACCGCCCCAAAACCACCGTACCGCCGGACCAGCCGGAGGAACCGCTTCTGATCTTCTGTTGGATATTTTCCCGGTTGCTTGACCTCGAGCGCGATCCAGCGCGATAGCGTCACCTCCACCCCGTACAGGGTGACCTTCATCGCGAGCATGCCGACGAGGTCCGAGCCGCCCTTTCCGAGCCCGTACGGGACTCGGAATTCCCGGCCGGTGGTCGCGTCGACGTAGCGGGCGACGCCAGTCTGGTTCCGAAACACCGCTAGATCAACCTCCCGGCCGAGGGCGATCCGGATGTCGCGCTGGATCTTGCTCTCGAGCTCGTGTGCGAGGTCGCGCACGGCCCCCGCGGAGCCGTGCGCTTCGACGCCTCGCCGCCGGCGGGGTGGTCGCTTACTTTCGAGAGACTGCGACCGGCGGCCCATCCGAGCGACCTGCGGTCATCGTGCTGCCGCCACGCGTCGCCGAAACGGAACGAGGGCGGCCGTTTTGACGATCGCGCGCGACGCCTGGATCTTCGCCGCGAGCAAAGTGCTTTCGAATCCGCCGTCGATGTCGACGTTGCCGATGACGTACCAGACGCGCCAGCTCCACCTCCGTCCTGGCCTTCGCCAGATCTCGATGCGACGGGAGTCAACCGCCCAGGCGTAGTGGCCGGGCTCGCGGATGATTCGGCGGGGCTTCATCGCGCCACCCACCACAGGCTCCGCTTCGCCCGTGTCGCCGCCGTGTACGTCCACCGCTCGTGCGTCCATCCCGGGATCCTCGGCGCCTCGATCACGACGACGTGGGGCCACTCCGAGCCCTGCGCCTTGTGACAGGTGATCGCGTACGCGTAGTCGAGCTTGACGACCGCCCGCTCGTCGACGGGGGGCTCGAGGCGCGGGAGACCTGCGTAGGAGACGTTCCGGAGGCGCGGGTCACCGATGCGTCGCAGCTCCGCGCGTCCGTCCTCGGCGCTGATCCACTCCAGCAGCCACGTCTCGCCGTTGTAGACGCCCTGCCGGTTCGACAGGGAGATCACGCGGTCGCCCTTCTCGGCGAGCTCGGGGTGGCGCCCGTGAATATGGCGCGCCTTCGCGTTCAGCCGCTGCCGCGACGCGTTCGTGGCGACGATCAGCTGCCACTCGGGATCGCGGAGGTTTCTGAGGATGCTGTCGTCGATGTGCGGAACGAGCCGCACGGCACCGGTTGTCGAGACCCACTCGCGCGCGCGCCGACCGCTCCGGAGATGGAACGCGAAGTGAGCGATCTCGCCGGCGTTCCGGTGCACCGTCTCGAGGCGGACGTCCGGGTTGAAGATTGGGTTCGCTGCGCCGTCGTTTTCGACCGGTTCGAGCTGCCCGTGGTCGCCGACGAGAATCAGCGTCGGGACGAGCTTCTGCAGATCCTCGAGGAGCTTACCGGAGAGCATCGACGCCTCGTCGACGACGACGATGTCCGCTTTCGCCGCGTTCTCCGGGCGGAGCGACTCCGAGAAGTCGAGACACGCCCGGCCGCGCGCATCCTCATACTCCCGCGGCTTGCCGTAGATCAGCGCGTGCACCGACGTCGCCGGGATCCCCTTCGCACGGAGCACCATCGCGGCCTTCCACGTGGGCGCCACGACGGCGACGCGGCAACTTCGGAGTCGGCGGATCGCGTGCGCGACGAGCACGGTTTTCCCCGTGCCCGCGAGGCCGCCGATTGTTGTGATGCGACGCTGACGGGAGAGCGTGAGCGCGATGTCGAGCGCATCTTGCTGTTCCTGCGTCAGGTCGGGCAACTCGACGCTTCGGACGTCACCCTGCGGACGGTGGTAGGGGACGCGCTCGATTTCCGCCTCGCGCTGGAGAACATTGTCAATGAACTCGTCGAGGCCGTCGTCGTAGGTAGCTAGGCTCACGCAGCAAGCTCCTCTCTGATCCAGTTGGTCGGCGGCCACTTGCCCAGCAGGGACTTGAATCGCACCGCCGCGAAACTCTTCTTGTAGCCGCGCTCGTTTTGGAACTTGACGAGGTCGCGGAAGATCTGTCGGCGCTCGTCCTCGGCGAGCTCGGGGGTCTCCTCCGGGAAGAGCTTCTGGTACTCCTTGACGCCCCACGTGAGATCCCAGCCGCGCTCGCGACAGAGCGCGGCGAGGCGGATCCACTCGCGCTGCTTTGCGCCGTCCGGCGTCGCGCCGCCGGCGAAGACGCGCTTGAGTTCGATGTCGTAGATCCGCGGCGCTGGCGCGGGCTCGGAGCCGGGCGGCGGGAAGGCGAAGCCACAGCGCTCACAGACCGCAGGCGAGCCGGGATAGACCGCGCCGCACTCCGGGCACTGCCGGAGGGATGGCGTCGCGCGCTGGATCGCGCGTCCGTCGAGCGAGTAGACGCGGTCCTCGGTCGGGAGCCCGAAGCGAAGCACCGAGCCCATGAGGTCGATGATGATGGCGTCGGGCTTCCCTGGAAACGGACGGAGCACCCTGCCCGCACACTGAAGATAGGGGCCCTCGTGGTTGAACTTGCGCGCGAAGATGCAGACGCGGGCCGCGGGTACGTCGACGCCCTCGGTGAGCGTGTAGACGTTCGTGAGCACGCGGATCTCGCCGGCCGTGAAGGCGTCGAGCCATTCCTTCCGGTCGCCCGACCTTGTGCGCTCCGAGATGCAGCGCGCCTCGACGCCGGCGTCGCAGAACTGCTTCGCGAAGTCCTCGGCGACGTCGACGCGCGTGCAGAACATGAACGCGCGCTCGCCCTGGCCGAGGGAGAGGTAGGTTTCGACCGGATCGCGCGCGAGTCCGGCGCCCGTGTCCGCGATCGGTGCGTAGGCCTGGCAGTCGACGAGGTGCCCCTCGCGGACAAGGTCCGGGTAGCGCGCCGCGACCACGAGCTCGGAGAAGACGTCACCGAGAGCCTGGCCGTCCTGTCGCTCGGGCGTCGCCGTCAGGCCGACGACCGCGGCGTCGGGGTATGCCTCGAGGAGCGTTGACCAGAGGTTGCTGGCCACGAAATGATGTACTTCGTCTAATACTATCCTTGACGCAGCCGGCCGCTCGCCGCGCGCGAGGAGCGTCTGGATCGTGGCGACGCGGATCCGCGGGTTGTGGCCCGGTTCGGCGCCGGCGCCGACGAAGCCGACCGAGTTGCCGCCGATCACTCGCGCGATCGCGTTCCGGGCGTCGGTGAGGAGCTCGCGGCGGTGGACGATCCAGAGCCCGGTGTCATTATGCAGGAGAGGCGCGCCGCGGACGCCCGTGTAGCCGGAGAGCCACGACGTTCCGAGAAGCGTCTTTCCAGATCCCGTGGGCGCGACGAGACAGACGCGCCGCTGGCCACGCTCACTGATCGCGGCACGCACGTTCGACAGGGCGCGTTGCTGATATTCGCGGAGCGTGATCAATTTAGCGCCCCGAGCTCGGCGCCGAGGTGCGCCTGTTCGTCGTGGTCGTAGATCGCGGTGAGCGCGTTCAGGAATGGGGCCGGCGCGCGATTGGACGCACGACGAATGTATTCATCGGCGTCGTTAATGAAGAGTTCGTGCATTCTGTTGTACTGCTCGCGCGTTCCGTTCAGCTCGATGTACGTGATGGTCTCCGAGCACTTGCGGCATTCGAAGCAAAGGTTTGCCCCCGTGCAGTCGTCGCAGTACGGCGTCAGGTAGACCCCGTAGCTAGGGTGCGCCTTCGGTCTCACGCGGCCATACCCGTCTTTGCGCCATGGAGTCGAAGGTATTCGGCGGCCCCTTCTAGATTCTCGGCGTTTTCTCCGGCGAATCCAATGAGAACGTTGCATCTACTGCAAAGAATCCCGCGGACCGCCCCAGTTCTATGGTCATGGTCAACGTGCCAGTCCTTGTTCCATCGCGGTGTTTGGGAATGACAAATTGCGCACCCACCCTGACTGGCAAGTAGGTCGTTGAACTTTTCGATAGTGAGGCCGTACTTCGACTGAAGGCACCATGCTCGGTACTTCTCACGATGGCCGCTCTTTGCGCGCCTTTCTTTTTGTTTTTGGCGGTCTTGTTCGCGCCTCCCGGCCGACAGGCACCGCACGCATAGTCGAGCTAATGACGACCTAGTAACCCGCGATTGACCGCACTTCTCGCAAGAGATGGTGATCTCCCGCCTGATAATTGGGCGATGGCCACTAATATAGTCCACCGGCTTCCCCTTGCGAGTGCCGGCACGCGCGCTGGTTTTCTTTGCGATGCGGGTTGCTTGACCGCAGCCGCATCTACATAGTCCGCCACTCATCGAGAGCTACCTCGCGCGGACTTAAGCAGTTGCGCAATTCTGGGCGGCGAGTAGGTCGGAGGCTTGACTAGTTTTCCGAGCGCATTTTTAGTGCCGCCAACTTTTGACATATTGCTTCGGTGAATCTCCCAGAAGAACGGCTCGAGGTCGATCCCGAACGCGACGGCGGTGCCGAGGACGACGTAGATCAGGTCGCACATGCCGTCGATGGCCCCGACGAGATCCCCGTGCATGATCGCGTAGGTGGTCTCGTTGGCCTCCTCGTCGATGAGTGTCGCGCGAAGCTCGGGCTCGCGGATCATCGGCGTGTCGCCGATCGTCAGGTCGAAGGCCTGGTGGAATTGCTTGACGGCGTTCTGTGAATCTTTCACGGCAATCTCCTCGGACGCCCGTCGTGGCGGTACGTCGTTCCGTCGGCACGAAGCAGCTCGTCCGGGTCGAGCGCGAATCGCCGGCAAAGGTCGGTGGCGTACGTGCTCCCGACGGCTAGGGTGTCGGCGACTGCTGCCCATCGCGGTTGACCATTACGTCGCGGGCGCACGTTGCGGATGGCGTTCCGGACTAGGACGGCGTCGTGTGACTTCATGCGGCGCTCGCGTGGTGGATGCAGCCGAAGCGCTCGCCGACGACCATGTCGCCGCCCATGACGACGACGATCCGGTTGTCCGCCTCGCGCAGGTCCACGGACTCCGGTCGTGACACCCACGGGTGCCGACAGCGGCCAAAGTGCGGCTTTGTGCGCGATCGCTCGAAGTATCGGCACGTCGCACACCGGTTGCGATCGATCTCTCGCTGGTGGTCATTCATGGGAGGAGAAGGAGGCGCCCCGACTTCGCGCGCGCCGCGTACGGCTCGATGACGTAAGTGCCGATTCCGTCCCGGCGCAGCTGCTTGACGGCACGCCGCAGGAGGTTAGCCCACGACTCCGCGGTGTGACGCTCGAAGCGATACTCGTCGCCGATCGCCACGCCGTCGCCGTCGAAGGCCCAGGCGAGGGTAGGGGCGGGCATCAGTCGCTCTCTCCGTCCGGCTCGAGGACGGTGTGGTAGTTCTTCCAGTGCACCCAGCCGTTGGCTGTCTGGAATCCCCATCGCCGGCGCTTCGGGCCGTGGACGAAGAGGGTCGTGGTCGGCGCACCGCCAGCGAGCTCGAGCCAGTGCAGGGACTCGGCGCGGCGGAACAGAACCGACCCCCCCCGGTCCGTGCCAGCGAGTCGGCATTCCGGGACGATGCTCCCAGTACCCGCCGCGCAGGATCAGGGTGCAGTAGTCCCAGGGGTGGTCGTGGTGATCGCGGTCGTCGTCCGAGCGAAGGATCACGTGGATGCGAGCGCTCAAGCGCGGCGAGTCTTCACCCTTGTAGTTCTTGACGGTGCCCTTCGAGCGCCAGATCCAGTAGCGCTCCATGTATCCGTCGAGGTGGAAGTAGGGCGTGCGCTTGCCGCGCTCGAGCAGTCTCTCGGCGATCCAGTCGAGTAGGCGGATCATCGTCGAAGCTCCCGCCGAAGTGTCGCGCGCCCCTCGTCCGTCGGCGCGAAGAACAGCAGCGACTGCACAAGCGCGCTCACGACTTCGTCGTCCCGCGCGCCTTCGCTCGCCGGCGTTCCCACTCCAGCGTGGGATTGCTCTCCACGCGGCAGTTGTGATCCTCGCGATTGAAGAGGTTGTAGAGCAGGATCCGATCGGCCGGCTTCATCGTCCGGACGATCTGGAGCATCTGCTCCAGCGCGAGCTTGTTGTCGTTCGTTGCCGACGGATTCGGAAGCGTCGGCGGCTCGCTCGATGTCTGCGGCGTCCACGGTGGCGCTAGGCCGCCCATCCCGGGGTACATTCACCAGTCCCTCACGAGGGCGTCGGCGAACGCGCGGGCCTTGTCCGCATCGGCGGCCGCGTCTTCGATCGAGATCAGCGGGCGCATGATGCGGCCCGTGCATCCGTATGCGACGGCCGCGAGCACCCAGACTGCGTTCCGAACGATCGAATTCATCCCTACCTCCACCACCACCGCGGCTGGCCGCGCCCCGCGTGCGCATAATCGCGCGAGGCGCGGCCGCCCGTAGCCGCGACTACTGCCGCGGCGTCCTGCAGCCCGGAACGATCGCGTCCGCGATGTCCTCCTTCAGCTCGCGGTACCAGCCCTCGCTGAAGGCCTTGCGGTCCGCCTCCGGAACGCGGCTCTTCGCGCCCTCGACGATCGCGTTGGCGCGCTGCCGCGCGGGCTGGCACTGCTTCTCGGTCGGCTTGGCGAACGCCGGCAGGGCGCACGCGAGGACGAGGGCGAGTGCTGCAACGATTTTCTTCATGGGTTCCTTCCCCCTTGGTTGAAAACGCGGCAAGAACGGGTGCCGCTGCCCGAAGGAGCGCAGGATCGCGCTCACGGTCATGCTGTCTCGCCGCGGGCGCTTGACGGGCTTCATGACGCGACCCCGAGCGCCGCGTTGACCGCGGCCTCGCGCTCCTCGATCTGGCGACGGAGGCTGTCGGTGTCCTTGTTGAGGCCCGCGAGGAGCCGCTTCTCGAGGTCGTCGAACGCCGCCTCGTAGGAGCTGCCCTGGCCCTCCGCGATCAGGAGTCCGCGACCGCGGGCCCCGGCGACGAACTTGTCGTTCGCGGCGTTGTTGCTGGGGTGAATGTAGATGTCGTCGATTGGCCTCCCCTGGCCGATCTCCGCGAGCTTCGCGACGCGCGTCAGCTGGCCGACGGAGTTCGCGGCGCGGACGACCTGCGCGGCGGCGTCGTTTTCGACGACAGTGAAGTCCTCGCCGTTGATCGTCGCGCAGATGCGCCCACGCTCCTCGTCGAGCCAGACCTTCTCTACTCCGACGAGCGAGAGGAGATCGGTCGCCGTTACCTCGCCGCGGATCGTGCGCAGAGAGACCGCCACGGTTGTTGGCTCGGCCTGCCTGTTGGTTCCCTTGGATGTCGACATTGTCATCTCCCGCGGCGCGCGGCCGCGCTCAGTAGTCCGCGAGTCCTTCTTTGAACGCGAACCATGGTTTGACCACGAGCTGCCCTTCGTGCCCGGGCTCGAAGACCTCTGAGTCGTCCATGATCACCGAGTGGGGTACCCAGAGTTCGCGCGGCGGGTTGCCGGGGATCGCACAGAGGAGCGCGAGGCCCGAGTCGCAACCGCGGATTGCGCGCACGCCGTCGATCGGCGTGGCGTTGGTGTCGCGGCCGTTCGACTTCATCACGGACGCTCTCCGGGCACGCAGTTGCGGCGGACGTCCGGGCGCGCCTCCGCCTCGGTCAGCTCGATTTCGATTGCGAAGAGCAGCCGAGAGCAGGCGCGGTAGATGTGGCCCCACTCACCCTCGCTGCGATCGAGCTCCTCGTGCGCAAACAGGTGAGCCAGGACGTGACGGAGGTGCTGGCGCACGGGGATACCGCGCCAGTTCCGGTCGTCACCGTACTTGTCCTCGCCGTGCTTCAGGACGCGGCCGATCTCGAGGATTGAGAGACCCATTGAGCGCTCGGGCAACTGAACGAGGAGCTCTTCGAGCGCGCTCGCGAGGCCGGCGACGTCGCCCGTCCCGAGTCCGTGCGCGAGGTGATCCAGTACGTGGTCGCGCACGTCGTCGATCCAGTCTGCCTCTTCGCAGTTGATGCGATGCATGATCTCTGCAATCGCCCGCGGCGTGACGTCGAGCGCGAACGGGCAGAGGCTCTCTTTGCTGCCGTTCTCGTGGACGACCATCGGGGCGTCCGGGCCCATGTCCTTCGCGAGATCCATCCTCACCCCTCCACCACCACGTCCACTTGCCACCCGAGGCTGCGCAGTAGCTTGACGCAGCCAAGGCAGAGCAGATGCGGCCGGTCGTCGCAGTGGCCGCTGGGGGCCCTCGCAACGAACCGGTGCACCGAACGGTCTTCGTTCGACCCGAGGTCCGGGTCGGAGGACGCCGGCACCGAGGCCGCGTTACACGCGGAGCACCTCACGTGCGGCGCCTCGCGATGCGCTTCTCGAGGCACCGGAGACAAAGGCACGGCAGCCTGCCGACGCGCGTGGAGCGGGCGCCGTCCCTGGCACCCGCCCCGCCCCTCCACGTCTTCCCTTTTCCCTCCATCCCCCAACACCCCCTCCAGCACCACCGCGCCCCGAGCCCCTTACCTCGTCACGGCCCCTGCCGCGCCCGAGATCTTACAACGCGATCGTCAGCTAGAATTTCTCGTTGTGTGATTGACGCCCGGACGTCGGAAATCCGCGTCTGGCGCCGAATTTTAGTCCTGCAGGTTCCAGTGGATGGACCAGCCGCGCGAGGGCCGTCGCGACGGCGAGAACCAGTGGATCGGCGTCGTCGACATCCAGGACGACCTGCGCCAGCCGCTCGCGGACGCGATGCGCGAGGTGAACGCGACGCTGGTCGCGCGCCGCGCCGCGCTCGCGCGTTAGCTCTAAGGAGAAGCGGGCGCGCCGACAGCGATCGTCGCCGACGCCGACTGTCCGCCCGATGCCGGCGACGCGGGAAACGTCGCGGACACCGTTGCGCTTCCCGGCGCGATCAACCGGAACGCTCCGGCTCCGAGGCAGTCGCCTGCGGACGGAACGGCGACGATGCTCGCATCCGACGACGTCCAGTCGGCGAGCTTCGTCACGCCGCGCTGCTTTCCACCCGGGAACGTCGCAACTGCGCCGAGCCGCAGCACCTCGCCCGCCGAGCCGGTCGCGACGCCGCCCTCCCCGACCCGCGTGATCGCGAGCGACTCGACCACGGCTGGGACCTCGAGCGCTCCGTTGCGCGGCGGGGCGCCGTCCGAGCCGATTCCCAAAGCGGCATCGAAAGCGGTGATCGTCGCCTGACCGGCGGCGAGGCCCGTCGCCTCGCCCGCTGTGGAGCCGCCGCTCGCGATCGCGATCACGCTCGGATCGCTCGCCGTCCACGTCACCCGTCGCGTCCCGTCGAAGCGCGATCCGTCGGAGAGCAGGTAGAGCGCGCGCATCGAATGCGCCGTGCCCGACGGCACGATCGCGCGGCGCGGCGATACGGCGATGCGAACGACGGTCGGGCCGCACGCGATGCGCGAGTCGCCGCCGGTCGCGGTCGACGTGATGCCGGTCGGGCGGTCGAGCGCGGAGATCGTCGCGAAGCCCGACTGGTGGCACTCCACCACGCCTTCGCGGTCGACCGAGGCGATGCCCGCGTCGCTCGAGGACCACTGGACGCGGCTCGTGTAGGTGAGCGGCTCGCAGCTGCTCTCGAACGTCGCGCGCGCCTTCAAAGCCCCCGTCTCGCCCGGCAGCAGGACGGTGCTCTCGGGGAGCACCCGAAGCGCAGTCAGTCCGGCGACGACGGTGAGCGCGCCCTGGCGCGGATCGCTCGACGCGCTCGAGAGGCCGGTCGGGCGGTCGACCGCGATCACGGTCGTCTCGCCTGCGGCTTCCGCGGTGGCGCGTCCGATCGCGTCGATCGTGGCGATCGTCGGATCGGCGACGCTCCAGTCGACATCGGTTGCGAGCTCGATCTCCTCGCCGCCGGCGAACGTTCCGAACGCGTGGTAGATGGTCGGCGTCCCCACGACCAGCACGCGCTTCGCGGGGCGGAGGCGGATCGATCGCAGCTCGCCGAGCACGCGTACGACGTTCCAGTCTTCCGGCGTCGAGACGATGCCGGTCGTCGGCTCCGTGGCCGCGATGCGCGCGGTGCCGGTCCGGAGCGCGGTGACGACGCCGCCGTCGACGGCGACGACGTCGGGATCGCTCGAGGTCCACGTCACCTGCGGAAGCGGCACCCACGCCCGGCCGTCCGCGAACTCGCCGTACGCGCTCGCCCCGCCCGTCTGCCCGAGCCGCGCGAGGGAAGGCCAGACGAAGACGTGCACCGCGACGAGCGGCGGGCACGGCCCCTCGACGATGTCGTCACACTTGCTCGCGCAGCCCGTGTAGCCGCCCTCGCACTCGCAGTCCCACTCGCAGTCGTCGAGGCACTCCGAGACGTCGTCCGGCGATGGCAGCTGGCGGCACGCCTCCTCGCACGCGGCCGATCCGAGCGGACAATCGGAGTCGTCGCAGTCGTCGTAGCAATCCTCTTCGCACCAGTGGTACTCGCCGGGCGCGACCGGCGGGCAGGCGGCGACGCACGCCTGATAGCCGTCCGGACACTCCTCCTCGAAGCACCAGTCCTCGCAGCTCTGCCGGCACATGTCGGCGAGGCCGACGTGGCAGAGGTCGTTGCCGGCGCCCGCTTCGGCGTGTGCTCTTCCGGGCGCGCCGCTCCAGAATCCGAGCGCGCAGGCGACGGAACACAGCGCGAGCGCAAGCCGGCGATCGGGCCGGCGCGAGCCGCGGGCGCACCCGCGCGACGATTCCGCTTTCTCCATCGGAACGGACCTCCGCGGTCGCAGGGCCGTCAGGGCGCAGGCACGTTCCGGGAAGGAGGCGGGAGAGGGCGACCGGGCGGCGTCCCGCGCAAAGCGCGTGCCATGCGCTCGGGCGCGGGATCGAGGTAAATCGCGGATTTCGTCGGGCGTCGCGCCGGGCCGGAGATTGCGTCAGCGCAAGATCTGGTCTTTCCGCGGCAGTGGGCCGCTATTCCGCGACACCCGCTCGGCAGCCGATCTCGACCAGCGCGCGCGCGCTGTCGGCGAGCTCCGCGGCGTCGCGATAGCGCGATCCGTGAACGACGCGCGTCACGCCGATGGCGGCGAGCTGCGCGATCGTCTCGCCCGCGGCGTCCGGCTCGCCGAGCGGCAGCGAGGTCAAGAGCGCGATCTCCGGCGTCGGCTTCCCGCCGGCCGCGGCGCGCTCCTGCAGCTCGGCGATCGGCGCGGCGAGGCGCGCGGGGTCGGGCGCGCCGGTCGGCATCCAGCCGTCGCCCCACGCGAGCGCGCGGCGGAAGGCGTGCGGCGGCGCGCCGCCGACGAGGATCGGCGGGCGCGGCGGCCGCGGGAGGAAGAGGAAGCGCCTGCCGTTCGACTCGACCTCGTCGTCGGCGAAGCAGCGCGCGAGGAAGGCGAGCGTGTCGTCGGTCACGCGGCCGCGCGCCGCGAGCGGAACTCCGACGGCCTCGAACTCGGCGCGCATCCAGCCGGCGCCGACGCCGAGGAGCATCCGGCCTCCGGAGAGCTCCTGGACGGTCGCGACCCACTTCGCGGTCGCGAGCGGTGGCCGGTACGGCAGCACGAGCACGCCCGTCCCGAGCCCGACGCGGCTGGTCGCGCCCGCGAGGAACGCGAGCGTCGCGAGCGGATCGAGGTAGCGACCCCCCGAGCCCTCCGACTCCTCGCGCGGGATCGCGATGTGGTCCGCGACCCAGACGTCGTCGATGCCCGCGTCCTCGGCCGCGAGCGCGCACGCGCGCAGCGTCTCGAGCGTCGACTGCGGGCCCATGTTCCGGAGGTGGATGCCGAGCTTCATCGCTCAGCCATCCTACGGCGCCCGAGCCGTCGCAATCGGCATCGGAGCGAGGCGGTGCGCCCTCCGCCTCGCTCCGCGTCGATCAGCGCGTGCTTCCCGAGCCGGTTCCGGAACCGGTCGCCCCCGGTCGCCGAGCCTGCCGTGCCGCTCCGGCTCGCGCCGGAGCCGCTGCCGGTCGAGCCGCTGCCGCCCATCGCCGCGCCCGAGCCCGTGCCGCCGGTGGCGCCCGCGGGCGCTCGCTCGCTCGGTCGCGCCCGTTGGCCGCGGCCGCGCGCGGAAGCCTTTTCAGGAAGATGGCGCCACCGGACCGAAGTTGGCGATGGCGGAGGGCGGAAGCGGCGATGCGAAGACGGCGTCGCCCGACGCGGCGTGCGCGAGCTGCGCTACGCGCGCGGGGTCACCACGATTCGACCCACGGGCGCACGTCCAGCTCGTGGGTCCAGGCGCTCCGCGCCTGGGCGTGAAGGTGCCAGTAATTTTCTGCGATGGCGTCGGGGTCGAGGAGCCCATCCTGGCCGCGCTCCTCCTTGAGATTCGGGAGGAACTGGTGGATGCGGTCTCCGTCGATCGCACCGTCGACGACGACGTGCGCGACGTGGATCCCCTTCGGGCCGAACTCGCGCGCGCCCGACTGCGCGAGCGCCCGCAGTGCCGCCTTCGCCTGCGCGAACCCGGCGAAGCCGGCCCGGCCGCGGAGCGATCCGGACGCGCCGGTGAAGATGAGAGTTCCCGCGCCACGCGGCAGCATCGCGGAGACGGCGGCCTTCGCGAAGAAGAAGCCGGCGAGCGCGTTCACGCGCCACATCTCCTCGAGGAAGCCTCGGTCCATGTCCAGGAACCGCTTCGGCCAGTTGCCGCCGGCGTTGAAGACCGCGGCGGCGAGCGGCGCGTCGGAGGCGTCCGCGCGCGCGACCGCCGAGCGCACGGCGTCCTCGTCCGTCACGTCCGCGACGACGGCCTCCACCGCGGCGCCGCGCGCGCGCAGATCGTTCGCCGAGGCGTCGAGCTTCTCCGCGGTCCGCCCGAGGATCACGATGCGAAAGCCCTCGCGCGCGAAGCGCCGCGCGACCGCCGCGCCGAGGCCGCGCGGCGGTCCCACGCCGGCGACGATCGCCGACTGCGTGGTCATCGCGTCAGTCCGCGTGGTGGTGCGCGCCGCACGACCACGCCGGATCGACGAGGCGCATGAGCGCTTCGATCGAGCGCGGATCGCTGCGACCGCTCAGGAGGCACACCGCGCGGTTTCCGATCCCGGCCGCCGCCTGGGCGTTCAGGACGACGTGCACCTGCCGCTCGAGGAGCGCGCGATCGGCCTTGGATCGGCGCGCCGACTTGTCGTCGAGATCGAGCGACAGCGCGGCGAGGCCGGCGCCGAGGGCGTAGGCCGGGGACTCGTCGCGCGTCGCCGCGCTCTCCGCCAGGGTCGCGCGACCGGCGACGGTCGCCGCGTCGCCCGACGGCGCCGAAAGGACGGATGCGCGGCCGCGATCGACGTCGTCCATGAAGCTCGACCCGGAGGCGATGCCCGAGGACAGGGTCATCGCGAAGGCGAGCGCGATCACCGCGACGCGCGTCATGGCACGCCTCCCGAGCGCGTGATGAACGGCAGCCGGAGATCGCGCGCGAGGATACGGAACGACGGCGACGTGAGCTCGCCGCGCTGAACGGACGCGTCGCGCGCCACGACCTTGATGCGCGCGTTCGGCGTCGCCGAGTCGGTCGGCAGCCGGAGCGAGAAGCGGGAGCGATCGCCCGGCACGTCGCCGACGAGCTCCTTCCAGGTTTCGCCGTCGTCGGTCGAGAGCCAGATCTCTTGCGTCACGACGCCCTCGTCGTCGTGCGCGCGCCACGCCACCTCGAGCAGCTCGCCGGCGTGGATGCGGATCGACGATGTCGGCGCGCGGACCGCATCGACGACCGGCGGTGCGTCGGTCGCGGCCGGGATGGCGACGTCGACGGTCCCCTCGTCGTTGTCGTAGCGCGTCTCCGTCATGAGGCGGTTCGGGTTCCAGGCCACGTGCAGCTTGTAGTTCCCGGGCGGCAGGTCCGTCACGTCGATCCACTGGCAGTCGAGGATCGCGGGGTAGAAGTCGGCCCAGCCGACCTGGATGCCCTGGTTCGTGCACGTGTACTTCTTCGGGATCGTCGAGCCGCGCTCGGAGGGGATCGTGTCCTCGAGGCAGAAGCCCTGCTTCCGCCCGAGACGGACGCGCTGGCCGCTCTCGTCGAGGAGCTCGTAGAGCGCCGCGCCGCGGAAGTGGTAGTGGCGGTGGCAGGCGCTGTACTCGAAGAGGTCGGGCCGCTGCTTCGGGTCGCCGAGGACGAGGTCCTCGTTGCCGCGGTTGTGCACGAGGACGTCGAAGCGCAGCAGCTTCCGGATCCCGGCGCCGCCGACGCAGTTCTCGTCCGGATCGAGGACGCACGTTCCCGAGACGGGGACGGTGGCGTCGAGCGCGGGCGCGCGCTTCGTCGGCGCGTGGTAGATGGCGGTCGCGATCCGCGCCGAGCTCTGCATGCGGGGCACGTCGAGGACCAGGTCCGGGCCGTCCTGCGCGCGGGCGCGCGTCGCCGCCGAGATGGCGGAAACCGCGGAGAGCGCGGCGATCGCGCACAGGAGCCCGCGTCCGGTCGCCATGGGGACTTCTTGTCACGCGGCCGCGGAATTTGGAAGGCGCTATCCCGATCCTGCTCCCGGCCGCCACGCGACGCGGAGGGCGCGCGGCCGGCGCAGCACGCCGCCCTCCGGGGCCGACCCGTCGCGGTCGACCAGCCGGAGCCCCGGCAGGCGCTCGAGCACGGCGTCGAGCGCCGTCAGCAGCTCCCGGCGCGCGAGGTGCGAGCCGGGGCAGAACTTCGAGCCGAAGCCGAAGGTGACGACGTCCTGGACCGGGCGAGCGGGATCAAACTGATCGGGATCGCCCCAGCGCGCCTCGTCGCGGTTCGCGGACGCGAGGCCGAGCAGGAGGACGGTGCCCGCCGGGACGTCCTCGCCGGCGACGCGCGCGGCCGCGGGCGCGACGCGCGGCAGCGTCGCGAGCGGGCCCTCCCAGCGCAGCGACTCGTGGATGAGCGCCGCGCGGATGCCGGGCTCCTGCCGCGCGCGTTCGAGGAGCTCAGGCCGATCGAGGAGCGTCGCGAGCAGGTTCCCCATCGCGTGCGACGTGGTCGTGGCGCCGACCGCGAACAGGAGGCGCACGTGCGACAGCACGTCGTCGTCCGACAGCCGCTCGCCGGCGAGGTCCGCGTGGGCGAGCGCCGAGAGCAAGTCGTCGCGCGGCTCCGCGCGGCGCTGACCGAGGAGCGGGCGGAGGAGCGCGGACAGCTCCTCCGCGGCCGCGATCGCGCCCGCCGGATCGCGCGGGTACGACAGCATCGCGTCCGCCCAGCGCCGCATGTCCGCGTCGCGGGCGCGCGGGATCCCGAGCTTCCGCGTGATGGCATCGTAGGGAAGGACGCCGGTCAGGACGGTCACGAGGTCGGCGCTGCCGCGCGCGGCGAAGCGATCGATCACCTCGTGCGCGAGGTCGACGAGCGCGACCTCGTTGAAGCGCGCGATCGCGCCCGACTGGAACGCCGGGGTCGCGAGCTTCCGGTAGAGCTGGTGCTCGCGACCGTCCATGCTGATGAACGTCCGTCCGACGACCGGCTCGGTCGTGCGGCGATAGGTGAGGCCGCCGGGCAGCGCTTCGTCGTCTCGGAAGACGTCGATCACGTCGTCGAAGCGTGTCACGAGGAGCGCGGGCGCCCCGTAGAACGACACGCGCGCCGTCCGCCCCGCGCGGCGAAGCTCGGCGAAGCGGCGGTGCAGGTCGTCGCCCGCGAGCGGGTCGGTGCCGAGGTCGACCTCCCTCACGTGCGGCTCACGAGCGAAGCGTCGCCTCGCGGAAGGCGCGCCAGTGGAAGGCGACCTCGCGGAGCTGCTGCGGGAGGCGCGCGAGCGACTGCGCGGGCGCGTGCCGTCGCGCCTCGCGCCGCGCCTCGGCGGCCTCGCCGTGCGCCAGCTCGGCGACGTGCGCGGCGCGCGCTCGCCACGAGTCGCAGAGGAGGAGGTGCGCCGCCGTCTTGCTGAAGGGGTTCAGTTCGAACGGCCCTTCGGTCGCGCGGAAGACGCGCTCGCGCGCGATCGTGTCGAGCGCGCGCTGGCGGCGATCGGCGGGCGCGCCGGCGAGCACCGTGCGCGGGATCGCGAGGGCGAGCGGCTCCGCGAGCGCGCGGAGCGGGGTCCAGAATGCGCGCGAGAGCCGGCTCCCGCGCGCCCATCGCTCGACGCGGTCCCAGTCGAGATCCGGCGTCGCGTCGAGCGTCCATGCGACGTCCCACGCGGTCTTCAGCCCGAAGGCGAAGACGTGCGCCGTGCAGTGAAAGAGGGCGTGCAGGACGAAGCCCTCGGGATCGAGCACCCGGAGGGACCGCGTGCCCGGCACGGCGCGCGCCCGCGCCAGCATGTCTTCCTCGGGGAGGCCGAAGGAGCGCGGCAGGATGCGCTCGTGGATCTCGATCGCGACGCCGCGAAACGAGACCGGCGCGAGGTGGTGCGCCGCGCTGCGGCCTCCGTCGCAAGCGCCTTCGAAGCCGCCGCCGCTCGCGAGGAGGTCAGCGCGGAGCCGGCGCGCGGCCGGTGGCGGCACGACGATGTCGACGTCTCCGGTCGCGCGGAGGCGCCCGCGGTCGGCGGCGGCCGTCGACACGAGGAGCGCGGTCCCCTTGAGCAGCACGCCGTGCGTTCCGATCGCGGCGAGCGCCTCGTCGACGCGCGCGAGAGCGTCGCCCTTCACGAGATCGGCGATCGCGGCGCGCGCGCCCGCGCGCCGCAGGTCCTCGACGAAGAAGCGCGGCGCCCAGCGCGCGAGCTCGGGGTCGTCGAGCGCGTGCGCGAGCGGACGGGCGAAGCCGCACGCGGCGAGGTACTCGGCCCGGCGCTTCCAGTCGAAGTCGGAGCGGCCGAAGACGCGCGCCGCCGCGGAGCGCGGGAGCGCGCTCGAGGGCGAGCGCGCGGCGTCGAAGAAGAGGCGCGCGGCCCCGACACCGTTCGCGTGGCGCGTCCCGAACTCGCCGTCGCGGCGCGCGCTCTCGATGACCCGCACCGTCGCCGCGCGCTCGGCCGCGATCCGCGGATCCGAGAGGCGCTCGCGGAGCGCCGCGACCGCGGCCGGATCGGACGTCAGGTGCAGGCAGAGATCGCACATCCCGCCGTAGCGCTCGCGGAACGGAAAGCCCTCGAAGCCGGGAAGGCGCGCGAGCTCCTCGCGGAGGCGCGTCGGGCCGAGCGCGCGGATGGACGCGACGATCGGGTCGTCGCGGTGGCGCGCGAGGAGCTCCGCGAGCGGCGCGTCGCGCATCGAGCCGAGCACGAGTGGCGACCCGGGCTTCTGGAAGTACGCGGGCCCATTGCACGCGGTCACGCGGCCGTCGTCGGTGAGCGCCGGGAACCAGGCGGCGCGGCAGAAGCCGGCGACCTCGCTCCGGAGCGTCTCGTTCCGGAAGGACTTCGCGCGGCCCACGGGCTGCGCGTCGTAGAAGCGGAGGCGGACGCTCGGGAAGCCGGTCATGCGCTCGGCGAGCGCGCCCACGTCGCGGTCGTCGGCGCCGCGGACGATGTTCACCTGGACGACGAACGAGATCTCGGACGCCGCGCGCGCGACGTTCAGGACGGGCGCGAACCCGAGCTCCGCCTCGTGCCAGCGGTCGTAGCTGACGGTCAAATGGCGGAGCCCGGCGTCGACGAGCGCGCGCAGGCGACGGCGCGCGTCGTCGGGCGTCGCGCCCCAGGACCCGTTCGTCGTCATCGCGGTGCCGATCCCGAGGCGCGACGCCTCGCGGACCATCGCGAGCGCGATCTCCTCCCGTAGCATCGGCTCGCCGCCGGTCAGCTGGAGGAGGCGCACGCCGGCGGCGGCCGCGTCGCGCACGGCGGCGAGGAGCTGCTGCGCGTCGGGCTCGTCGCGCACGTCGGGCCCGCTCACGACGCTGCAGTGGCCGCACGCGATGTCGCAGCGGCGCGTCAGCATGATGGCGAGCACCTCGGGCGCGCCCTCGATGGCTCCGGTCGCCGGCCGGACGGAGATGCCGCCTTCGGTCGCCACTCAGGCGTTTCCGGCGATCGCTTTGCGGACGCGCGCGACCATGAGGGGCAGGGGGCCGCGCTCGAGGTCCCACGCCGCGACGCGCGCGGCGAGCGGGGCGACGCGCCGGATCGCGTCCCCGGGATCGAGCCGACCCGCGGCGACCAGGTACGGAAGCCACGCGAGCACCGCGTGCGCCGGCGCGATGCGCGCGACCGCGCCCGGTGCGAGCGCCGGACGCGCGGAGCGCGCGAGGAAGATGACCGCGGCGAGGGTGGTCTTGGCGCGCCGCGGTCGGCCGTCGACCTCGCTCGGGTGGAAGCACCAGCCCTCGTCGGTCGCGACGCTCGAGCGCGCGGCGAGGATGCGCCGCCACACGCCGTCGCCGAGGAGCTCGCGGCTCGCGTGGCGGAGCGCGACCCGCCGCGGCCCGGGCCGCGCTTCGGCGCTCGCGAGGTCGACGAGGGCGACGTCGTCGGAGAGGAGCGCCGCGCCATCGAGCCAGGCGGCGCAGGCGAGCGACGACTTCCCCGCGAGCTGCGGCCCGACGACGAGCGCGCCTCGTCCGCCGAAATCGACGAGGGCGCCGTGGATCGCGATCGCGGCGGACGTGTCCGGCACGAACGCCTGGACGGCCGAGTACTCGACGCAGCGGAGCGCGTCGTCGGCGCTCTCCCTGTCCCAGCGCTCGCCGCTCGGCTCCGCCACGATGCGCCAGCGGGCGGCTCCGCTCGCGGACGACGCGCGATCGTCGCGCGCGACGGCGTCGCATCCGCGCGGCTCCTCGTGCGCGATCCGGTCGACCCGGAACGCTGCGGCGCAGCTCGCGCTCGGAGGTGCGGGCCACGTCGCGAACACCTCGCGCGCCCGCGCGGCGAGCGTCGGATCCGGCGTCTCCAGCCGGAACGCGAACGGGGCCTGACCCCATCGCACCGTCTCGATCGGAGCTCGCATCGCGGACGGCCTCGCCGATTCGCCGGACGGCGCCTTCAGGCTTCGTCGACGGCGAGCATCTCGTGCGCGCCGAGCTCCGCGAGGAACGCCTCGGCGTCGCGGCGCGCCGTCTCCCGATCGAGGCTCGGGTAGCGCTCGACGAGCGCGCCCATCAGGTCGTCGGCGCTACGGGCGCGCTCGAGCCGTGTCCAAAGCTCGGAGCCGCTCGGGTTCAGGACCAGCGCCTTCCGCGTGCGGCGGTGGTAGAGGACGAGCCGATCGCCGACCTGCGATGCGTCGACGTCGGAGCACGAGCGAAACCGCTTCACTTCGCCTCGGCTCCTCTACCGGTCACACCGCATTCACTCGACGCTCACCCCGGCGTACGTCGCTTCACGGTCGAGGTCGTCGGCCGTGAGGACGCTCTCCACGCGAGGGCGCTCGTAGCCGGATGGCGGCGCGCTCTCGGGCGCACGCGCGCGGCGATCGCTGTTGCTCTGGTCGTTCACGTTCAGGTCTCCCGCGCTTCGGTCGACGAACGACGGAGCGCGCTGGTGGGCGATCACTTCTGCGAAATCGCGCCCGCGTATTGCGCCTCGCGATCGAGCTGATCGCCGGTGACGACCATCTCGACCGCGGGCGCCTCGTACGGTGCGCTCGGCTCCCGCGGCGAAATCGGATGCGAGGGACGTCGCGGCTCCATGCGCGTCGGCATTTCGGTGGCTCAGGGGACCGGCGTGATGCCGGCGTACTGACCTTCGCGGTCGAGGTCGTCCGAGGTCAGGACGGTCTCGACCTTCGGAGCCTCGTACCGCTCGCCGGTGTCGGCTGGGACGGCGCGGCCGTCACGGGTCGTCATCCACCTCCTCCGCGGCCGCGCCGTGCTGCGCGGCGTCGTGCGACCGGTCGATCCGAGCCCCCGTGCCGACGGTCTCTGCGCCAATATCACGATTTTTCCGCGTGGATCAACGACCGCCCGGCCGGCGGAGGGCCCCCTCACCACGACAGCGCGAGCGACGTCGGCCCGCGCAGGACCATCGACCGCCGCCACTGCGATGCCGAGCGGTCGCCGTCCAGGTCCGGCAGCTCGCGCAGCAGGGTCGCGATCGCGATCTGGGCCTCGGCGCGCGCGAGCGCGGCCCCGAGGCAGAAGTGGGCGCCCTGGCCGAAGGCGAGGTGGTGGTTGTCGCGGCGGCCGAGGTCGAGGCGGTCGGCATCCGGGAAGCGCGCCGGGTCGCGGTTCGCGGCGCCGAGCAGGCAAAGGGTCACGGCGCCGCGCCGGATGCGCACGCCCGCGACCTCCGCCTCCTCGGCCGCGACCCGGTCGGTCGCCTGCACCGGGCTGTCGAAGCGCAGGAACTCCTCGACCGCGCTGTCGACGAGCGACGGATCGTCCTGCAGCCGGCGGCGCTCGGCGGGATGGCGGAGGAGCGCGAGGACGGCGTTCCCGATGAGGTTCGTCGTCGTCTCGTGGCCGGCGCCGAGGATCAGGAAGACGAGCGACAGGAGCTCGGTCTCCGAGAGCGTCTGCCCCTGCTCCTCGACCGCGACGAGCGCGCTGATCAGGTCGTCGCGCGGCTCGGCGCGGCGCGCCGCGAAGATCGCCCGCATGTAGGTCGCGAGCTCGTCGTAGGCGCGCTGGCATCCCGCGAGGCCTTCGGCGGCCTGCAGCGGGTCGAGGAGGACGGCGAGGGCGTCGGACCATTCCTTCAGGTGCGCTCGGTCCTCGATCGGGACGCCGAGGAGCTCTGCGATCACCGTGACCGGCAGCGGGACCGCGAGGTCCCGGACGAGGTCCATCGCGCGGCGCGACCGCACGCGATCGAGCAGCTCGTCCACCTGCGCCTGGATGCGCGGGCGAAGCGTCTCGACGACGCGCGGGGTGAACGCCTTGTTCACGAGGCGCCGGAGCCGCGTGTGCGCCGGCGGGTCCAGCATGAGGAGCGTGCTCGTGATGCCGGCGACGAAGTCGTCGGAGAGCCCGCGGAACGGCTGCAGGCGCCGGAAGACCGCCGCGTTCGTGCGATCGACGGAGAGGCGCGCGTCGGTCAGTGCGGCGACGACGTCGTCGTAGCGCGCGAGCACGATCCCGCCGCCGAGGAGCGGGCTCTTGAGCGGGCGATCGCGCGCCTGGAGCCGCCGGTAGGCGGGGTAGGGGTCGCGCTGGAACTCGCGCAGGAACGGGTTGAACGGCCCGACGAGCGGACGGAGCGCGCGGAGCGGCCACTCCCACCGGACCAGCGTCTGGAAGATCCGCAGCACCCCCTCACCAGGTGTCGATGCAGGGCCGCTTCTTCGCAGGCGTCCCGCCGTGGCCGTGCCCTTCCGAACGAAGCGCGCTCGCGATCCACCGCCGCGAGTCCGCCGGGTCGATCACGTCGTCGATCTCGAAGTGGGTCGCGGTGTTGAGCGCCTTGCCGCGCTCGTACGCGCGCTCGACCATCGCCTCGAACGCGCGCATCCGCTCCGCGGGATCCGCGATCGCGGCGAGCTCCTTCCGGAATCCGAGCTTGACGGCGCCTTCGAGGCCCATGCCGCCGAACTCGCCGGTCGGCCACGCGACCGTGAAGAGCGGCGCCTTGTGGCTGCCGCCGCCCATCGCCTGCGCGCCCAGGCCGTAGGACTTGCGGAGGATGATGGTCGCGAACGGCACGCTCAGGTTCGATCCGACGACGAACATCCGGCAGCAGTGCCGGACGAGCGCCGTCTTCTCGACCTCGGGGCCGACCATGATCCCGGGCGTGTCGCAGAGGAAGAGGATCGGGAGGCCGAAGGCGTCGCACAGCTGCATGAAGCGCGCGGCCTTGTCGGCTCCCGGGCTGTCGATCGCGCCGGCGAGGTGCTTCGGGTCGTTCGCGATGATGCCGATCGGCCGGCCCTCGATCCGGACGAGCGCCGTCACCATGCCGCGACCGAACGCGCGCCGGAGCTCGAGCACGGAGCCGGTGTCGGCGAGCGTGTCGATCACCTCGCGCACCTCGTAGACCCGCAAGCGGTTCTCCGGCACGACGTGGCGGAGCGCGCGCTGGTCGGCGCAGGTCCAGCCGTCGAGCGCGCCCTGGAAGTAGCCGAGGTACTTCTTCGCGACGTCGACCGCCTCGGCCTCGTCCGCGACCGCGACGTCGACGACGCCGTTCGGCACCTGCACCGACATCGGCCCGACTTCCTCGGGCCGGAACACGCCGAGCCCGCCGCCCTCGATCATCGCGGGGCCGCCCATCCCGATGTTCGAGTTCGCGGTCGCGATCACGACGTCGCAGCAGCCGAGCAGCGCCGCGTTCCCGGCGAAGCAGCGCCCGGAGTTGATGCCGACGAGCGGCACGAGGCCGCTCAGCCTGCCGAAGAGGTGGAACGCCATGCAGTCGAGGCCGGCGACGCCGGGAGCGTCGGTGTCGCCCGGCCGGCCGCCGCCGCCCTCGGTGAAGAAGACGACCGGGAGCCGCATCCGCTCGGCGATCTCGAAGAGGCGGTCCTTCTTCCGGTGGTTCATGAAGCCCTGCGTGCCGGCGAGGACGGTGTAGTCGTAGGAAAGGACCGCGCACCGCGCGCGCTCTTCGCCGAAGAGATCTCCGTTCACGCAGCCGACGCCCGCGACCAGGCCGTCGCCCGGGGTGCGCTCGATGAGGTCCTCGAGGGACCGGCGCTGGCGCTGCCCCGCGATCACGAGCGAGCCGTACTCGACGAAGCTTCCCGGGTCGCAGAGATCGTCGACGTTCTCGCGCGCCGTGCGCTGTCCCGTCTTCCGCCGGCGCGCGACCGCGTCGGGCCGCGCGGCGTCGCGCGTCTTCTCGTGGCGGCGCTCGACCTCGCCGAGGTCGGGCCGGATGCGGTCGAGGTCGACGTCCCCGGACGCCGCCGCGTCGGCGGAGCCGGCGTCGCGCGTCTCGAGCACGACCAGCGGATGGCCCTCGAAGACCGTGTCGCCGGCGCTCACGTGGACGCTCCGGACGACGCCCGCCGACGGCGCCTCGACCACGTGCTCCATCTTCATCGCGCTCAGGACGACCAGCGCCTGGCCCGCGAGGACCTCCTCGCCCGCGCGCACCTCGACCGCGACGACCGTCGCCTGGAGGAGGGCGCGAACGGCGAGGGCGCCCTCGGGAACCTCGACGTCGGCCCGAGCCCCGGTCGCGGCGAGGGCGTTGCCGGCGGTCTCGAGTCCCTCGGCCGAGAGGGCGTCCGCGACGACCGCGCTCGCGTCGCCCTTGCCGTAGGCGAGCACCGCGAGCGGATCGCTCCGGTCGACGCGCGCGCCGGCGAGCGCCCCCGCGAGCGGCGCACCGGGCGCCGCTCCGCGGCCGGCGTCGTCCTCGGGCGGCACGAGCTCGGCGACGTGGTCGTCGACGAAGCGCGTGTGGATGCGGTTCGCGACGAAGTCCGGGTGCCGGAGGAGCCGGCGCAGGAACGAAACGTTCGTCCGGACGCCCTCGATGCGGAGCTCGGAGAGCGCGCGCTCGGTGCGAGCGACCGCGTCGGCGAAGCGCGCCGAGGTCGAGCGCCCGATCACCTTCGCGAGCAGCGAGTCGAAGCGCGGGTTCGTGCGGTAGCCGACCGTGCCGCACGTGTCGGTGCGGACGCCGTGTCCCGACGGGAGCTCGAATGCGGTCAGCGTCCCGCCGCTCGGACGAGCGGTGCCGTCGGGCGCGATCGTCTCGCAGTTGACGCGCGCCTCGATCGCGAAGCCGCGCGGCGCGCGCAGCGCGCCCTCGTCGAGGCCGATTTCCGCGAGCGTCGCACCGCGCGCGATCTGGAGCTGGATGCGGACGAGGTCGACGCCCATCACCTCCTCGGTCACGGTGTGCTCGACCTGGAGGCGCGGATTCGCCTCGATGAAGACGTGGCGCGCGCCGCGCGCGCTCGGGCCGTCGCCGCTCGCGACCAGGAACTCGAAGGTGCCGGCGTTCCGGTAGCGGAGCGCCTTCGCGAGCGCGCTCGCGTCGCGCGCGAGGCGGTCGCGCATCTCGGACGACAGGCTCGGGCAGGGAGCGATCTCGACGATCTTCTGGTGGCGCCGCTGGACGCTGCACTCGCGCTCGCCGAGAGCGAGCACGGCACCCGACCCGTCGCCGACGATCTGCACCTCGACGTGACGCGCCGCCGGGAGGAACTCCTCGAGGTAGAGCGCGCCGTCGCCGAACGCGGCCTCGGCTTCCGACGCCGCGCGCGCGAGCGCGTCGGCGAGGTCGTCGGCGCGCCGCACGAGCCGCAGGCCGCGCCCGCCGCCGCCTGCGACCGCCTTCACCATCACGCCGGCGCCGTCGCCGAGCGAGGCGAGGAAGGCACGCGCGTCCGCGAGCGTCGCGCCGCCGGGCGTGCCGCGCGCGATCGGCACGCCGGAGCGCTCCGCGAGCGCGCGCGCCGCCGCCTTGTCGCCGAGCTCGGCCAGCGTCTCCGGGCCCGGGCCGACGAAGACGAGGCCCGCGTCTTCGCAGCGCCGCGCGAAGTCGGCGCTCTCGGAGAGGAAGCCGTAGCCGGGATGGACCGCGTCGCAGCCCGCCGCGGTCGCGACGGCGACGAGCTGCTCGCCGTCCAGGTACGCGGCGGGGCCGGTGCCGGCGAGAGCCTGCGCCGCGTCGGCGCGTCGGACGTGCAGCGCGCCCGCGTCGTCCTCCGAATACACGGCGACCGTCGCGATCCCGAGCTCCGCCGCCGCGTGCGCGATCCGCACGGCGATCTCGCCGCGGTTGGCGATCAGGAGCTTCTTCATCGATGGCGCCTATATCGGTTGCGATGGGGCAGCGACACAGGGAGATCCCGGCTCGAAGCCTCGTCCTCTGACGGCATCCGACCGCTTCGCCGAGCGCGCGGAACCACCTGCAGACGCGACGTCCGCTCTCGCGTATCGTGGTGCGCGAGGAGGGCGTCCCGTGCAAGGACACGACATCGCGGCCGCGCTGCGCGTGCTCCCCGAGCTCGCGATCGAGGCGCGCACGAGCGAGGAGCAGGCGAACGCCGCCATGGAGATCGTCGCGCCGTTCAACGACTGCATGGTCGGCGTGGTGCGCTTCTCGGGGCAGACGCCGTGGGAGCGACACCCGCAGGACGAGCTGCTCTACGTGCTCGACGGCGAGGTCGCCGTGACGGTGCTCGGCGACGAGGGACGATCCGAGGCCAGCATCGCGAAGGGGTCGCTCTTCATCGTCCCGGCCGGGCGCTGGCATCGCCAGCTTCCGTCGCCGTCGGTCACGCTGCTCTTCATCACCTCGGCGCAGGGAACGAGCCACTCGCACGCGGAGGACCCGCGCGTGGACGGCGGAGAACGCGGGGCGGTCAGCGAGCCGCGTTCTTGATGGAGGTCGCGACCGCGGACACGACGGCGTCGAGCGGCGCGTGGTCGGTGCTGTCGGCGTCGAGGTGCTCGTACGCGACGCGCGGACCGGGCGCGATGACGAACGTCGCGCCGAGCTGCGTGACGCGCTTGCCGGCGTGGTGGATGCGATGGCCGCGCCGCCACGTCTCGCGCGTCGCCGCCCACGTCCGCGGGTGGAACATCCCGATGAACGAAGAGCTCCGGACGGATGCCGCGTCCGCCGCGCGCCCGTCGTCGTCGACGAGCACGGGGAACGGGATCGATTCGTCCGCCACGAAGTCGCGCGCGTAGCGGACGTCGCCCGTGCCGACCGCGACGATCTCGCCGCCGACGTCCCGGATCTCGCCGTACCGGCCGCGCAACTGCGCGGCGTGCTCGCGGCAGTGCAGTCAGCCGAAGTGGCGGAGGAAGACGAGCGCGGTCGCGCGGTCGCGCCAGAAATCGCCCAGCCGCCGGGTCGCGCCGGAGGCGTCGGGCAGCTCGACCGCCGAGAGCGCCGCCAGGTCCACGGCGCGGTTCTAGGCCGGGCCTCCCGGAGACGCAATCGCGTTCGGATTCCGATTCCGGCTAGTCCGACGTCGCCTTGAACAGGTCGGGCCGCGCGACCTTCGCGGTGCTGTAGGTCGCCTCCCAGCACGTGCCGTCGTCGATCCGAATGAGCTGGATCTTGGCGGGGAGCGCGAGCGGCAGCGGCGTGTCGGGGAGGTTGGCGCCCTTGCCGCTGATCCCGATCTTCGCCTTCCCCGGCGCGCCGGCCTTCATCGTCATCTTCGAGAGGCCGAGTGGCGTCGCGTCCTTGTCGGAGTAAAGGAAGCCGGTCGGCAGCGAACGCCAACACGGATGGCCGCTGCACGTCCCCGCCGCGGGCATGAGGGCGGCCGCGCGCAGCGTGTTCTGCGTGTAGAGGCACAGCTGGTAACCGGTCGTCGACGAGGGCGAGCCGAAATCCGGGACGTCGACGGTCGCGCTGCTCTGCCATTTCCAGCCGAGCTTGTCCTTGGAGTCGTCCGCCTTGCTCTGGAGGTGGAGCTGGCTCTTGGTCGACTGCGCCGGCTGGCATCCCGACGTTGGCGACGGCGGGCAGACGGGCGTCGTCGACGTGTCCGCGAGCGTCCACAGGCTCGCCGCGGACGTGTTCACGATGATCTCCAGGTCGCCGCTGAGCTGCGGGGTCGTGCTGGCGATGCACGGATCGGGGCTCGCGGTGCCCGGCGCCCCCGTGCAGGGACCGAGCCGGTTCAGATTCCGGATGGCCGCTACGAAGCCCGACGCGTTCGGCGGGTGGATCAGGAACCTCAGCACGAGCGGGTTCACGGCGGTGGCGGTGGGCGCGGTGATGTCCAGCTCGATGGCCCCGCCGGGCGCACCGACCGCGAGGCCGCCGACGATCGTCACGTTGCCCGCGTTCGGCGAGGTGACGGACACGTCGACCAGGACGGTCGCGATGCTCGCCGTCCCCCCGGCGGCCACCGCCTGCTGTGTCTGCGCTTGGCCGTGCGCGAGCTTGGTGACGAACGAATCGTAGAGGCCGCTGTCTCCCGGCTCGGTCTCGAAGGGGAACCGGGTCGGAAAGTCGGACGACGTCGTGTCGCCGCCGACGTAGGCTGCCACGAAGGAGCCGCCGGCCCCGGGTGCCGGACGGGTTGCGACCTCGTAGGCGAAATCGCCCGCGGCCCCGCCGAGATAGGTGGAGAAGGACAGCGCGCTTCCAGTCGCGTTGAGACGCGCGACGAACGCGTCCGGTGCCGCCGCGATCGCCGGCTGGGAAGGCGATGCGAGCGGGAAGTTCGACGAGCCCGTCTCACCGACGACGAAGGCGCCGCCGGCGCCGTCGACGGCGATGCCGTAGCCGTAGTCCTCACCGCTCCCGCCGAGGAGCGTCGAGTACGCGAGCTGCGTTCCCGCCGGCGTCAGCTTCGTGACGAACGCGTCCGCCAGCCCTTGGCGCGAGGTCTGGAACGCGCCGGGGGTCGTCGGAAAAGCGGCGTCGCTCGTGAGGCCGACGACGTACGCGCTTCCCGCGGCGTCGACCGCGATGCCCTCGGCGTAGCTCGCGGTGGTGAAGCCGCCGCCGAGGTAGGTCGAGTATGCGAGGGCAGTCCCCGCCGGAGCCAGCTTGGTGACGAACGCGCACACGGCGGTGCACGTTCCCTGGAACGGCGTCTTCATCGGGAAGTCGAGGCTGTCGGTGTAGCCCGTCACGTACGCGCTGCCCGCCCCGTCGACTGCGATGCCGGTCGCGACCTCTTCCCCCGAGCTCGAGCCGCCGAGGTACGTCGAGTAGACGAGGCTAGCGCCATTCGGCGCGAGCTTGGCGACGTACAGGTCCATGTCGCCGCCGCCACCTCCGCTGATCGGCATGGGCGACTGCGTCGGGAAGTTCGTCGAGTACGTCGCCCCGCCGACGTACGCGCTGCCCGCGGCGTCGACCGCGATGTCTCCCATGTTGACCTCGAAACCGGTGCCGCCGAGGTACGTGGAGTACACGAGCGCGTCGCCCGAGGGCGAGAGCTTCGCGACGAAGTTGTCCTGTGGCCCGCCGCCGAAGATCGCCTGGAAGGCCGACTCGGTCGGAAAGTCCGCCGACAGCGTGAGCCCGAAGACGTACGCGCTGCCCGCGTCGTCGACGGCGATCGCGACGCCGAAGTCGACGTTCCCGCCGCCGAGATACGTCGAGTAGACGAGGCCGCTGCCGTCGGGCGTGAGCTTCGTCACGAAGGCGTCCGCGGAGCCCGCATTGCTCGCCTGCAAGGGCGCCTCGGTCGGGAAGTCCGAGGAGGCGGTCGAGCCCGTCACGTAGACGCTGCCGGACGCGTCGACGGCGATCGACGTGACGCCGTAGCCGTCGTTGCCGTCGCCGCCCAGGTAGGTCGAGTAGACGAGGATCGGATCGATGATCAGCGGCAGCGTGTCGTCGAATGGGTCCACCGCGAAGCCGATCTCCTGGCCACGGCCGGATTCGGCGTCGCCATCGTGGACGACGTACCGCGCGGCGACCGCCTCGCGACGCCCGCCGCGCTCCTGATACGTCACGGGAGCCTTCTGGAGGACTTCGCCGCCGGGCACGAGCACCACGAGATCGCCGTGCTCGTCGACGGAAAGCGGCGCGGACTGTCCGGCGAACGCGATCCGGATCCGGCTCGGGTCGGCCCCGGGCGCGACCACGAAGTCGTGCTCGAGCTGCCGGCCGTTGCCGTAGTAGACGACGTCGATCCCGGGATAGACGTCGCGCGCTCTCACCTTGCCGAAGAGCGGCACGCCCGTCCGCCATTGCGAGCGATCGCTGCCGACGAGGTGATTCGCCGTGCCGCCGAGCGGCTCGGAGGCGGAAAGCTCGGGCTCCGCAGCGCCGCCGACCAGCCGCATCCGCAGCGCCGCACCCGGCGCGGCCGGGACGTCGTTTCGGAGACCGAGGATGGTCTCGCCCGGCGTGACGGCGACCGTATGGCCGGGCCCACGGCCCAGGAACCGGACGCCGCCGTCGCCCTCCTTTCTCTCGAAGGCCAACGGCAGGGCCCCGAGCGCGCGAGCTGCGATCGGACGCGGCTTTGCGCCGAGCGCGTGCAGGGCCGAGCGCCGGTGAGGCTCTTCCGCGCCCGTCGTCGCGGCGCGATCCGGGGAAGGCGACGTGCAGCCCGGCACGACGAACGAGAGCGCCACCAGGCAGGCGAGCCGACGCAGGGAGGGAACAGGCGTCGTCATCGTCGGGTTCTCCAGTCGTTCGATCTGTCGAGCCACGACTGAAGGACGTGACATTTGGGACGTCACGATCGTGACGTCAGCGTGACGACGCAGGGCTCCATGGCGCTCCGTGACGGCGGTGGTGGCCGCGAGGCGCGCTCGGCACCGGATCGCGGACGTCCTCCGGCGCGTCGCCCAGCAGGTAGCGCGGGCCGGCGCCGAGGCGCGCGGCGGCGTCCTCCGGGTTGTAGAGCGCGCACGCCTGCAGCGACAGGCAGCCGCAGCCGATGCACGACGTGAGCCGGTCGCGCAGGCGCTCGAGCGTCGCGATCTGGGCGTCGAGGCGCGGCTTCCAGGAGCGCGAGAGCCGCGCCCAATCCTCCTTCGTCGGGGTGCGAGAGGCGGGCAGGGTTGCGAGCGCCTCACGGACCTCGTCGAGCGACAGGCCGACGCGCTGCGCGATCCGCACGAACGCGATCCGCCGGAGCGTCTCGCGGTGAAACCGGCGCTGGCCCCCGCCGCTCCGGGTCGCCCGCACGAGCCCCTCCGCCTCGTAGAAGCGAAGCGCCGACGTTGCGAGGCCCGAGCGCCGGGCGACCTCGCCGATCGTGAGCCAGACGTCGCCCATCGGCCGACGAAAATATTGCGTCCATCTCTTGACTTCAAGTGAACTTGAACTGGTAGCCCTGGCCGGCATGACCATCAGCGGATCGACAGCCGAAGCCCCCCTCCGTCCGGTTGCAACGCCGGCGACCGGCATCCACCCGACCCCCGCCGCGACGCCGGCCAGCGACGCCGCGCTCTGCGACGCCGTCGCCGACCGCATCGCGCGGCCGAAGATCGCCGAGGCCGACTCGTTCGTCCTCCACGCCCCGCTCGAGCTCCTCGCGCGCTGCGCGCTGCTGCCGCTCGTCGCGCCGGGCGAGCGCGAACGCGCGCGCCGTCGCCTCGCGCGGCTGGGCGAGGCGTACGACGCCTGGGGGCCGGCAATCGACGATCCGCTGCCGCGCCCCTGGCCGACGGCAGAAGCGGCCGCGGCGGACCTCGTGCGCGCGATCGACGCCGGCGACCTCGAGGCCGCGGACGCCGCCGCCGCATGGCTCGCCGACGCGACGACGGCCGAGGAGCTCGCGCGCGCCCTCGCCGACGACGTGCTCCCGCGGCTCGCGGCGGCCGCGCACGGCGCAATCTTCCTCTACCAGCTCCCCCGCGTCGCGGCGCGGAGCCGGTCGGCGGCGCGCGGATTGCGCGGTCTCGTGCGCGAGCTCGCGCGCGAGCGCGAGTGGCGCCTCGGATGGCAGCGCGAGCGATCGCGCGACGGTCGCGCGACCGACGACCTCGTCGAGCGCCTCCTGTGCCCGCCGTCGCCCGGCGATCCGGGAAGCAGCTTCATCATCCCGACGATGTCGCTCGTCGAGCGTAGCGGCCTCGCGCGCGAGCTCCTCGACGAGCCGACGCGCGCGATCTCCGTCCCGGAAGCGAGCCGCCGGCTCGCGCGCGTCGCTGCGTGGTCGATGCTGCAGGACGACCCGAACCACGCTCCGTACGGCTGGACGCACTGCCTCTCGATGTCGCAGGCCGCGCTCGGGATCGCCGATCGCTCCTCCGACCCGCGCGCCGCGATCGCGATCGCGGCGACGTACGTGCTCGGCTTTCGCGCGACGCTGGGCCGGGTCGCGCTCGACCCGGGCTGGGAGCCCGAGCCGCCGACCGACGACGATCCGCTCGCGGCGCTCGACGGCTCGCCGTCGGACGCGGCGGCGGCCGTCTGGCACGCGCCGGCCGCGGCGGTCCCGGCGATCGTCGCTGGCGTCGCGACGCGCGCGGCCCTCCACCACGACGCCCACCTCGCGAAGTACGCGGTGGCGTGCTTCGACGCCGCGCGCGCGGATCGCGCCGCCGGCCGCCTCTACCTGGCCGCGGCCGCCTTTCTCTGCGCGTGGTGGGCCGAGCAGCCCGGCGACGGGCTCCGCGACGAATGAGCGGAGTGCGCGCTCGCGCGGCCTCGTCAGGACCGCTGCGCCCGGGCGAGCGCCGGTCGCGCCGTGCAGCGCGCGAGCCACGCGCTCGCGGCGGGGGCACTCGACAGGTCGAGGCGGGCGAGCGCCGCCCACGTGAGCACCGACGCGACGTTCAGGTCCGCGACCGTGAACGACTCGCCCGCGAGCCATGCGCGTCCCGCGAGCGCGCTCTCGAGCACGCCGAGCGGCTTCGCGAAGCGCCTTGCCGCGTCGTCGGCCTTCTTCGGGTCGCGCTGCGCCTCGGGCAGGAACGCGCGGTGCACGAGGCAGGTGACGACCGGCTCCTCGAGCTCGGTCATCGCCCAGATGCTCCACTGGAACGCCCGGCCCTCGTCCTCGACCGTCTTCGGCCAGAGGCCGCGGTCGTACTTGCGCGCGAGGTAGAGGTTGATCGCCAGCGACTCGAAGAGCCGAACGTCGCCGTCCTCGAGCGCCGGGACGCGGCCGTTCGGGTTGATCGCGAGGTACTCGGGCCGGCGCGTCTCGCCGGTCACGAAATTCGTCTTGACGTTCTCGTAGGGGACGCCGAGCTCCTCGAGCATCCACAGCGAGCGCATCGCGCGAGACCTCGGCACACCGTACAGTTTGATCATGGCTCCCTCCGTCGCGAGCTGCCGTGGGCGCTCGGGCGTCGATCGGCGACGCTATCCGGGCCCTCGCGCACGGGCAAAAAGGCGCGTGGTTGCTTGGACTTCTGTGGATTGCGAGGGGCCCGAGAGCGCAGTCCGAATACGCGACGGGCGGCTTCCGTCGGAAGCGGCGTGTTCCTCGACCTGAGCGGCGACCAGCCCACCCTCGCGCCCTTCATTCGCGCTACGACATCTGATACAGCGGGCGCTCCTTTCGGAAGGCGACCCGGCGAACGAAGGAGCTCCGCGACCGCGCGCGCTCCGCGGCGGCGATTGCAGACGAGGCAGGTGAGGCAGGTGATGGACCACCGCGACGGCGCAACCACCCCGCTCGCGAGCGAGGCGCTCGCCGAGCCGCAAGTGCGAACCGTCGCCGCGCCGAGGATGCGTCCTTCGCATCGCGCGTCGAAGCGCCCGCAGGCGATTGCGACCCCGGCGAGCGGCGAGCGCGCCTGGCGCGACATCTGCGTGAGCGCCGGCGGCTGCCCGTCCGACGATTTCGAGTAGCTACGGCGACGCTACCGGCGCCGGCATTCCGAGCGCGGCTCGCATCGCGAGCGCAGCGCGGGTCCGCCGGCCGTCGCGGTCGCGCACGACGAGAGGGGGCTCGAGGCGCAGAGTGCCCGGCTCGTCCGCGCACCGGCACGCGATCAGCGTGAAGAGCGGCGCCTTCCCGGCCCGCGGAACGACGTCCTGCCGGCGAGCGATCGCGAGACCGGCGCCGTCCGCGGCCGCGGCGAGCCGGCCGGGCGCGGTCTCGGACGCACACGCGACGAAGCGACCGCCGGGGGCGAGCAGGCGCGCCGCTGCGCGGCAGTAGTCCTCGATCCCGCCGTGGAGCTCGAGGCGAGCGGGCGTCCGCTGCGGCCGGGGCGACGCGGCGCCCGCGCCGGGCGCGACGTAGGGCGGCGTGCCGGTCACGAGGTCGAACGCCGCGCCCTCCGGCACGACGGCCGGGTCGCGCAGGTCGCCGGCGCGCACCTCGCACCGCCCCGCAGCACCGTTCCGGGCGAGGGAGCGCCGCGCCAGCCCGACGCTCAGCGCCTGCGCCTCGATCCCGATCCCGCGCGCCGCCGGGAAGCGCCAGGCGAGGAGCAGGAGCACCGTCCCGATCCCGCAGCCGAGGTCGGCGACGCGAGCGGGAGGTCGGCCGGTCGCGGCGATCGTCTCGATCGCGAACCACGCGGTCGCGAGGTCGTCGAGCGACCAGCGGTGACCGTCGCGCCGTTGCAGGATCTTCCAATCGCCGGCGAGGGCGCACAGGTCCTCTCCCGGGCCGGGCCAGAGCGAAGGATCGCCGGCCAGCGGCGACGGCGGCGGTCCGGGCGGCGCCCAGCCGTCGGGCCGGCGCGCCGCGCGCACGATCCCGATCGAGGCCGGAGCCGGAGACATCGCGGCGAGGGTAGCGTACGCGCCCGATTGCGTCGCGCACGCGGTCGCGCGCTTCATTGCGCCACGGCGGCGGGCGGTCGATAGTCCGCGCATGACGAGCGAGCGGCCGACGACGCGCCAGAAGGCGCTCCACCTGAACCTCGACGACCGGAAGTACGGCGTCATCGCCGAGATCGGTGCGGGGCAGGAGGTCGCGCGCTGGTTCTTCGTCGCCGGCCGGGCCGCGGGAACCGTCGCGAAGACGATCTCGGCCTACGACATGGAGGTGAGCGACGGCATCTACGGCCGCGCCCACCGCTACGTGAGCCGCGAGCGCCTCGAGTCGATGCTGCGCCACGAGTTCGAGCAGCTCGTCGGCCGCCTCGACGCGAAGCGCGGCGAGCAGACGTCCTTCTTCGCGTTCGCCGACACGGTCGCGACTCGCCGAGCGGATCGGCCCGGGCCCGGGGAAGGATGGATGGGCATCCGCTTCCAGCACGCGCCGCGCGCGGAGCCGTCGGAGATCCTCGTCCACGTCAGCATGCTCGACCGCGTGCGCGTGCACGAGCAGGAGACGCTCGGGGTCGCGGGCATCAACCTCATCTACGGCGCGTTCTACCTTCACGATGACCCGCCGACGCTCATCGCGTCGCTCCTCGACATGCTCGGCCGCGAGCGGATCGAGGTCGACGTCATCAAGTTCTGCGGCCCGGCGTTCGAAGGCGTCGACAACCGCCTGATGAGCCTCCAGCTCGTCGAGCAGGGTCTCTGCGACGCCGCCATGTTCCTCGCGAACGGCGAGGTCGTGCAGCCGTCCGAGGTGCTCTACAAGCGGCCGGTCCTGGTCGAGCGCGGCGCGTTCCGGCCGGTCACGAACTTGACGCTCGACATGCTGGAGGGCGCGCGCCAGCAGTTCGTGGCCGAGCCGGGCGTCGCGGGTCAGGATCCCGTCATCCTGCTGGAAATGACGCTCCGCGACCTCACCGAAGGCACGTCGATCGCCCACACGGACTTCCTCGCGCGCGTCGACCTGCTGCGTGCCCTCGGGCACGGCGCCCTCGTCTCGCGCTTCGCGCGCTACTTCGGCCTCGTCGAGTTCCTGTACCGCTACACCGACAAGCCGATCGGGCTCGCGGTCGGCGTGCCGGGCGTGCGCGCGATCGTCGACGAGGCGTTCTACGAGGACCTCCCCGGACGCCTCATCGAATCGTGCGGCCGCCTCTTCAAGCACAACGTCAAGATGTACGTCTATCCGTGGCGCGATCCCGAGTCGGGCCGGGTCGTGACGATCGACGACGTTCCGGTTCCCGATTCGATCCGACCCCTTCTCGCGTTCCTCCGCGGCCACGGATACGTCGAGCCGATCGGCTGCTGGCAGGACTCCTGCCTCGACGTCGACGCCGCGCAGGTGCTGGCTCGCATCCAGCGCGGCGACCCGTCGTGGGAAGACATGGTCCCGCCGGCGGTCGCGCGCGCGATCCGCGAAGAGCGGCTGTTCGGGTGCGTCCCTCCGCCCGGCGGCTCGGCGGTCGCGGCCGGCGCGCAGGCTTCGGCGCGCGCGCCCTCTCCACGCTCGGCGTGACGCCGAGCTTGCCGGCGTGCCGGTCGTGCCCTAACGACACCACGTGCGGCAGGAGCTCGGCGAGCTGACCGTCGCGACCGGCGGTCGCAGCCTGGTCGAGGTGACGGACGACGTCGCGCGCTGGCTCGGCGAACGGCGCGCTCGCCGCGGGCTCGTGACCCTGCTGGTGCGGCACACCTCGGCGAGCCTCCTCATCCAGGAGAACGCCGACCCCGAGGTCCAGCGCGACCTCGAGCGCTTCTTCGCGCGCCTCGTGCGCGACGGCGACCCGCTCTTCGTCCACACCGCGGAGGGTCCGGACGACATGCCGTCGCACGTGCGGGCGGCGCTCACCCAGACGTCGCTCTCGATCCCGGTCGACGGCGGAGCGATGCGCCTCGGCACGTGGCAGGGAATCTACCTGTACGAGCACCGCCGCGCCGAGCACGACCGGCGGATCGCGCTCCACTACGTCGGCGACTGACCTCGGCGCTCGCCAGCAGGGGTCTGGCGAGTCGACGCTCATCTCGGCACGCTGAAACCGTGCGGGGCGAGGTCCGGGACGACGACGCGGCCGCTCGCGACGAGATGGTCCGCACGCAGATCGCCGCGCGCGGCATCGGCGACGATGCGGTGCTGTGCGCGATGCGGGACGTCCCGCGGGACGCCTTCGTGCCGCCGGAGCTGCGCGAGTTCGCGTACCGGGACTCGCCGCTTCCGATCGGGTGCGGGCAGACGATCTCGCAGCCGTACATGGTCGCGCTGATGGCCGCGGCGCTGCAGCTTCGCGCCAGCGACCGCGTGCTCGACGTGGGCACCGGGTCGGGGTACGCGGCGGCCGTGCTCGCGCGCATCGCGCGCGAGGTCTACACGATCGAGCGCCACCCCGAGCTGGCGGCGATCGCGGAACGGACGCTGCGGGAGCTCGGGTACGAGAACGTCCACGTCCGGGTCGGCGACGGCACGCTCGGGTGGCCGGACCGTGCGCCGTACGACGCGATCGCGGTCGCGGCGGGCGGTCCGGCGGTGCCGGACGCTCTGCTCGACCAGCTCGCGCCGGGCGGCCGCCTCGTGATCCCGATCGGCGAGGGACGCGATCTGCAGGAGCTCGTTCGCGTCACGCGCCGCCCGGACGGGACGCTGGAGCGCGAGAGCCTGGGTGACGTGCGCTTCGTGCCGTTGATCGGCGTGCAGGGCTGGCAGAGCGCGGAGGAGGAGCCGCGCTGGGACGGCAGGAGCGCCCGCCCGCCGAGCCGGCCGGCGGCGCTCGCTCGCCTCGTGCGCGAGTCGGCGATCGCGTTCGACGACGTGCAGACGGCCGACGTCGACGCGCTCGTCGAGCGCGTCGGCGACGCCCGCGTCGTGTGCCTCGGAGAGGCGACGCACGGGACGTCGGAGTTCTATCGCATGCGGGCGCGCATCACGCGCGCGCTCGTCGAGCGCCGGGGCTTCGCCGCGGTCGCCGTCGAGGCCGACTGGCCGGATGCCGCGCGCATCGACCGCTGGATCCGGGGCGCGCCCGAGCCCGGCGGCGATGGCGAGCTCGACCCGCCGTTCACGCGCTTTCCGACCTGGATGTGGCGGAACCGCGAGGTGCTCGAGCTCGTCGAGTGGCTCCGCCAGCACAATCGCCGCCCGGGAGTCGCGCCCGTCGGCTTCCACGGGCTCGATCTCTACAGCCTGTCGACGTCGATCCGCGCGGTGCTCGACTATCTCGACCGCACCGATCCGGCGGCTGCCGCGCTCGCCCGTCGCCGCTACGCATGCTTGACGCCGTGGGAGAAAGACCCGGCGGCGTACGGCGACGCGGCCATCCGCGGCCGCTATCGGGTGTGCGAGGAGGAAACGGTCGCCATGCTGCGCGACATCCTCGTGCGCCGGCTCGAGTACGCGGAGCACGACGGCGTGAGCTTCCTCGATGCCGCCCGCAACGCGGCGCTCGTCGCGAACGCCGAGCGCTACTACCGCGCGATGTACTACGGCGGCGACGCGAGCTGGAACCTGCGCGATCGCCACATGTTCGAGACGCTCTGTGCCGTGCTCGACTTCCACGGCGCCGATTCGAAGGTCGTCGTCTGGGAGCACAATTCCCACCTCGGCGACGCGCGCGCGACGGAGCTCGGCGCGACCGGCCAGCTGAACGTCGGACAGCTCTGCCGCGAGCGCTTCGACGAGAAGGCGTACCTGGTCGGATTCGGCACCGACCGCGGAACCGTGGCCGCCGCGCACGCCTGGGACGGCCTCATGAAGGTGATGCGGGTGCGCCCGGCGCACCGCGACAGCTACGAGCGCACCTGTCGCGACAGCGAGCGGCCGGCGTTCTTCCTGCCGCTGCGCGACCCCGTCCGCCGCGAGCTACGCGACGAGCTCCAGCCGCCGCGGCTCGAGCGCGCGATCGGCGTCGTGTATCGCCCCGAGACCGAGCTCCAGAGCCACTACTTCCACGCGTCGCTGCCCTTGCAGTTCGACGAGTGGATCTGGATCGGCGAGACGCGCGCCGTGCATCCCCTCGGCGTCGCCGACACCCGGTCGTTACCGCCCGACCACCCCTTCGCCGTCGTCCCGCAATCTCGAGCGGCCACGGCTTGACGACGTCTCCGCGCGCTTCGCGCGCGGCCGAGCGCAGCGAGCCGGTTCGGCTTTGCCGAACGGGGCGAGGGGAGAGATCCCCTCGTTTTGACCAACTCAGCGCTGGGGATGGAAGTCGAAGCCGAGGAGGACGTACTGCGTGTCGAGGCCGCGGTTGTCGTCGCCGAGGCCCGCGTTCGACATGTGGCGGTAGCGGTACGAGACCGACAGAGCGAAGTTGTCGTTGCAGAACAGGTCGAGGCCCGCGCCGACGACCTCGTCGAACTCGAAGGGCCCGCCGAGCTTCAGACCGTCCTGGAGCGACGTGTACATGACGCCGACCCCGCCCTGGAAGAACGGGACGAATTGCTGTCCGACGTCGTACGCGAACTTGAACTCGATGGGATTGATCCCGAACTCGAAGGCATCCGAGCGGGGCGTGTGGATGCCGGCCGCCCATCCCTCGAGGATGTACTTCATGTCGACGCCGTGGCGGCGGAGCGGGAGGTCGATCACGTCCGGCATCGACCAGCCGACCTGCCCGTACACCGGCATGATCTCGACCTGCCCGCGCTGCGAGGTCCCGTAGCCGAGCTTCACGCCCCACTCCTGGACCCCGTGCCGCGACGCCGGCTCCGGGTCGGCCGCGGTCACCGGCACCGCGCCCACGGACCCGGCCGACAGCACGACGGCCGCTGCGAAGGCCGCCATCGCGACCCGGCGTTCGGCACGGCCACGCGCCCGGACCAAAGTCGCGCAGGAAGGAACGATTCGCGTCGTGTGGGGCATGGCGTCCCGCAGTATCCGGGGACGCTTTCCATGGCAATCGCGACGACCGCACGCCGGCGGAATCGGATCACGTCAAACTTGACATGCACCCGGTTCGCCCGATGTGATGGGCCACCGATGAGCGGTCGACGCACGATGGCGAAGCGGGACGTGGAGCGGCGCGAGGCGCGGCTCGTGCCGCGGGCGAACGCGTGGCACCCCGGTCGCTTCGGACGCGGAATCCCGACCGAGCTCGGCGAGTGGCTGGCGTTCGCGGTCCTTCCGGAGCGCGCTGCGGAGACCCCGCTCCGCGCGCTGCTCGCGAGCTACGAGACGTTCGCCGCCTGTGAAGGCTACGCCGCGATTCCCGAGCTCGCCTTCGTCCGGCACCTGGAGGCGCTCGGCATCCCGCGCCGCGGCGCGACGTTTCTCGGCGTGCGCGTCTTCACCTCGATTCCGCCGCTTCGCCTGCTGACGCGCCTCGAGATGTACGGCTTCCGCTTCCTCGTGCGCCACGGCGAGCTCGTGTGGCGCGCCCCGCAGGCGATCGCCGACCTCGAGCGCCGCGTGATCGCGCGCCACCGCGCCGATCTCGTCGCCGCGCTCGACCAGATCGAGTCGGCGAAAGCGTTCCTGCGAGGACAGAGCGCGACCGTCCCTCCGTCGGCGGTGACCGCTCGGCCGCGGCGCGCCGCCTAGCCTGCTAGGGGTTCGGCGACCTCCACGCCGGGACGCCGCTCGCCGCGAGCGCGAGCTCGTCGTGCGACACGAGCGGCCGGTAGCCGGCGTCGACGAGGCTGCGCAGGAAGACCCGCAGCTCGTGCTGGCGCGCGTCGTCCTCCGGGACCATCAGGAGCCGATAGAGGAAGGGCTTCGGCACGTCGTGCGCGAGGCCGTCGAGCGCGTTCACGATGTCGCCCGTGAAGACGTAGCGGCGCGCGTCGGCGCCCTTGCCCACCGCCGCGACGTAGATCTCGCTCCCGGGCGTGTGCCCGCCCGCGTGGATGCCCGCGACCCCGGGGAAGCCCGGCAGCGGCACGATGCCCTCGCTCGACAGCCGCTCCACGCGGGCGCACGGGAGATCCGCGAGCACGCGCCGCCCCGGTCGCGTGGTGAAGTTGGGGCGCGCGTCCTGCGCCTCGTTCAGGAGGACGGCGAGCGGCGCGGACCGGCCCTCGCAGAGCTCGACGGTTCCCCCCACGTGGTCGACGTGCAGGTGCGTGAACGCGATCGCTCGCACCCGCGCGCGGGCGTCGCCGAGCTGCTCGGCCGCCGACCCGTGCGGCGCGATCGGGCGGGCGCCGCCGAGCCACTCGAGCGGCCGGCCGAAGCCGGAGGCGCCCGCGCGGGTCATCCCGGCGTCGAGCAAAAGGATCCTGCCGTCGGGCCACTCGAGCACGAACGAGGGGTGGCTCATCACGTAGCGCTCGTTCGGCGCCGGGTCTTGGCCTGCGCTCAGCACCGAGGAGCGCGGCATCTCCTGGCTCGCGGTGTTGGCGATCGAAAGGCGTACCGGCGGATCGTCGGTCGCGATCGCGGCCGCGATGGCGCTCTCATCGGGCAGTGGGGTGCGCTCGGCCCGCATCGCGCGGTGCGCGAGCGCCAGGCCGATCGCGGCGAGCGCGATCGCGAGCGCGGCGAGAGCCGCGGCGCCGAGGAGGAGGCGCCTCAATCGTCGAACGAGGGAAACGCTTCCCTCGCCCCGTTCGGCGAAGCCGAACGGGGCCCCACTCCCTGCGGGGCTCGCTTCGCTCGCATCCGCGGCTCGTACTCCGGTGCGCCGCGCTCGGCAATTGCGGCGTGCGGGAGTGAAGGGTCGGGGGGTTCGTCTGCTATAAGAGCGCGCGGCGTGCGGCGCCGATCGCGTCCGGCGCATCGCCGCACGACGCCGGCGTGCGCCGCGGCGCTGCGCGCGGGCGTCGCGGAAGGGCGGCGGGAGCGGGATGAACCGGGAGCGGATGATCGCGGCCCTCGACGAGGGCCCCTGGGACGTGATCGTGATCGGCGGCGGGGCGACCGGCCTCGGCGTCGCCGTGGACGCGCAGACGCGCGGCTACCGGACGCTTCTCGTCGAGCGGTACGACTTCGCGAAGGCGACCTCGAGCCGCTCGACGAAGCTCGTGCACGGCGGCGTCCGCTACCTCCAGCAGGGAAACGTGTCGCTCGTGCTCGAGTCGCTCCGCGAGCGCGGCCTCATGTGCCGGAACGCGCCCCACCTCGTGCACGACCTCGCGTTCGTCGTGCCGCGCTACCGCTGGTGGGAGGGACCGTTCTACGGCATCGGGCTCAAGCTCTACGATCGGCTCGCGGGCCGGCTCAAGATCTCGCGCTCGCGGCTCCTCGATCGCGAGGAGACGATCGCGCGCATCCCGAACGTCGCCCGCAAGTCGTTGCTCGGCGGCGTCATGTACCACGACGCTCAATTCGACGACGCCCGCATGGCGCTCGCGCTCGCGATGACGGCCGCCGACCACGGCGCGGTGCTCGTCAACTACATGCGCGTCACCGGGCTGCGAAAGGAGAACGGGACCGTCGCCGGCGTCGACGTGCGCGACGAGGAGACCGGGCGGACCTGGTCGCTGCGGGGCCGCGTCGTCGTGAACGCGACCGGCGTCTTCTCGGACGACGTACGGCGCATGGACGACCCCGGCGTGAATCCGCTGATCACGCAGTCGCAGGGCGTGCACATCGTGCTCGATCGTAGCTTCCTGCAGGGCGACACGGCGATCATGGTCCCGCACACCGACGACGGCCGCGTGCTCTTCGTCATCCCGTGGCAAGAGCGCGTGCTCGTCGGCACGACCGACACGGAGGTCGACCGCGCCGACATCGAGCCGCGGCCGCTCGCGGAAGAGATCGGCTTCATCCTCCGCAACGCCGCCCGGTACCTCGAGCACGACCCGACGCAGAAGGACTGCCTGAGCGTCTACGCCGGGCTCCGACCGCTCGTTCAGGAGCGCACGCCGACCGCCCGCAAGCGCCGCGCGGGTCGGACGGTGCGCGCCGGGCGCAGCAAGTCGATCTCCCGCGAGCACGCGGTCGTCGTGTCGGAATCGGGCCTCGTGACGATCATCGGCGGCAAGTGGACGACCTACCGGAAGATGGCGGAGGACACGATCGACGACGCGATCGTGGTGGCCGGCCTCCCGCGACACAAGAGCGTCACGGAGCGCCTCAAGCTGCACGGCTGGATGAAGCGCGACGACCCGGCCCTCCCGAAGGCCCTTCACATGCAGATGTACGGCTCGGACGCTGCGGCCGTCGAGGCGTTCCTCGCGGAGGAGCCGCGGCGGCGCGACCTGCTGCATCCGCGCCTTCCGTACGCGATCGGCCTGGTCTCGTGGGCGGCGCGCCACGAGATGGCGCGCACGGTCGAGGACGTGCTGGCGCGCCGGACGCGGAGCCTGCTGCTCGACGCGCGCGCCGCGATCGATGCGGCCCCGCGCGTCGCCGAGGTCCTCGCGCGCGAGCTCGGGCGCGACCGGGCCTGGGCGAAGGCGCAGGCCGAGGCGTTCTGCGCGCTCGCGCGCGGGTACCTGCCGCGCGCGGCGTGACCTTCGCTCAGCTTCCGCCTTCGTCTTCGCCCGGCAGCGACTTCAGATACTCGACGAGGTCGCTCTTCTCCTGCGCGCTCAAGCCCAGCGAGAAGAAGGCGTCGTAGTGGTCGACGACGTCCATCAGGGTCGCGAACCGGCCATCGTGATAGAACCCGCCCTTCTGGTGCGTCCAGAGGCCGCCGAGCGGCGACGTCCGGTACGCGCGATCGGGGGCGCGGTTGGCCTGGAAGTCGTCGATCCCGATGTCGCTCGCGGGATGCATGTTCCAGCCGGGCTCGGTCCAGATGGGCTCGACGTGGCAGGTGCTGCACCGCGCCTTGCCGCCGAAGAGCGCGTCACCGCGCTGCGCGGCCTCCGCATCGAAGCTGCCGGCGGGCGGGGACGGAGCGGGGATCGACAGCTGGTAGAAGTGCAGCGCGGGGAGCTTCGCGGTGATGAGGTCGGGCTCGCTTCGCACGTGGCCGAGCCGGTTCTTCGCCGCGATCGGAAACTGCACCGGATCGTCGAGCCGCGGGTCGAAGAGCGTTCCCTGCCCGTGCATCTCGAGGTTCGCGACGAACGCGTTCCAGTGCGTGACCGAGCCCCACCCGGTCCAGGTGTGGAGGTTGACGCCGGCGAGCCCGAACGCCGGCGGGAGCAGCGTCGCCGCGGAGCGGCCATCGGGGCGGAACGCCTTGCCGTCGAGGATCAGCTCGGCGTCGAATTTGCCGGGACCCCAGCTCCGGAGAACGGTTCGCACGGTGTCCTGGTCGACCCCGAGCAGATCCGCGATCGGCTGCAGGTTCGGCGCGAGCGCGACGATGCCGCCGACGTCGAGGTCGCGGTTCGCCCAGCCGTCGAGACGCCGCCCGATGCCGGACGCGAAGCTGTCGTCGACCGTAGAATGGCAGAGGGCGCACTGGATCCCGAGGCTGGAGAGGCTCCCGTCGCCGGCGAAGAAGCCGGTGACCCCGACCACGGCGTTCAGCCGGAGGAGGGCGAGGGTATTCGCCGGGTCGTCGAGATCGACCTGGCCGGCTTGCAGGCTGCTGGCGAGCGACGGGGGTATCGCCTCCGAATCGACCTTGAGGCCGGCCGCGAGCGCGGCCCGCGGGCTCAGGCCGGGCCCGACGCCGCCGAGCCGATCTCCTTCGATCGCTCGATGGAGACCGAGCGCGTCGCCCCAGAATGCCTCGTCCCCGAAGGTGTCGAAGCGGAAAGTTTGCTTGCCCTCGTCGATCATCCGGAGCGCGTTGTCGCGGATCGCGAGGTCCAGCGAGCCCGGGTGTCCGCGGTGCATGTCCGGAAGCCGCGGGACCGACGGAATCGGCGGCAAAGGACCGACCGGAGCGACCGCGGCCTGTGCGAGGTCGCCGCGGGCGGGCCGGAGCGCGATCATCGCGATCGCCGAGACGATGGCGACGGCGAGGGCCGTCGCCAGGAGTTCGAAGCGCCTCATCGATGTCTCCTCGACGCCCGCCGACGCTCTCCTGCGGCGGCCGCGGGCGCGCTCCAGGGACGGCGCGTTGCGTCCTCTCCTGGCTCTTGGCGCGCCGGCGAGACGGGTCCGGGACGTCGCGCGACGCGCGAGATCGAGATCGCACCTTGCGGCTCATCGCCTGCTGCAACGTGCATGCCGGGGCGCCTGCGCGCTCGACAGAGGGGCGGCGCGACCGACGCTTGCAACCGTGGGAAATTCGCCCACGGCAATTGAAGAAAAGAGATGCAATTCCGTCGCGAGCGGCGTCGGCGCGCGCCCCACCGCCCGCCGAGACGCTCGCGCGCCCTCCGAGCTTCGGCCGCATTTCATGGCGCGTCGGCTTGCGGCCTCGGCGTGCGCAGCAGCGCGGCGGCGTCGTCGAACCGCACGGACGGCGCAAAAAAGTCGGCCAAAGACCCGTTTCGAACCGATTCCGCGTTGCCTTGCCGCGACCGAACGGCCAGCCTCCCGAGCGCGATCGGCGGACTCGCGCGCTTCCGCCGGCGCGGTGGAGGGTGATCGGATGAGGCGCGAACCTTCGGCGGGCTCTCGGGCGCTGCGGCTCGTCGCCGTGGCCGTGGCGGCGACGGCCGCTCTCGCAAGCGTCGTGCTGCCGACGGGCGCGTCGGCCGTCGGCTACGACATCGTCTACGTCCGCCAGCCGCGCTACGGCGACACCACCGAGACGACGTGGCCCGAGGTGTTCCACCCGGCGCGCATCGACCCCGGCGCCGACCTCATGCTCCTCCATCCGGACGGCAGCGAGGAGCTGCTCGTCCCCGGCGGCAACGGCGCGGTCACCGATCCGTTCGTGTCGTTCGACGCAGAGTGGGTCTACTACAGCCTCTTCCCCGACGTCCGCGACGAGGCGATCAACTCGCAGCGCGGGCTCCCGTACGACGGCGCCGACATCTACCGCATCCACCTCGCGACGCGCGCGATCGAGCGCTTGACGCACGGCGAGTTCACGCCGAACTCGGGCGCGGGCCACTTCGACGAGTCGAACCCGGTGAACCCGGGCGGGCAGTACGACTCGCTCGGCTACGGCATCCTGAACCTCGGGCCCGCGCCGGTCGCGGGCCACAAGATCGCGTTCACGAGCAACCGGAACGGGTTCCTGCCGCCCAAGGGCTACACCAACCCGACGCTCCAGCTCTTCGTCATGGACGAGGACGGCTCGAACGTGACGCAGATCGCGCCCATGAACGTCTCGAGCGCGCTCCACCCGACGCCGCTCAAGGACGGGCGCCTCATGTTCACGTCGCACGAGTCGCAGGGTCTCCGCGACGCGCGCCTGTGGGGCATCTGGGCGATCTGGCCGGACGGCCGGCACTGGGAGCCGATCGTCAGCGCGTTCCGCGACGGCCAGGCGTTCCACTTCATGACCCAGCTCTCGAACGACGACCTGATCGTCGTCGACTACTACAACCTGAACAACAACGGCTTCGGCGCGCTCTATCGCCTGCCGCTCCACCCGCCGCCCGGCGCGCCGCGCTTCTACCCTGCATTCGTCGACCAGAACCCGCAGGTCGAGCAGACCGTCGGCGGCGGGTTCCCGTATCCCTTCCAGATGCCGTTCACGCCGCGCGGCCTCTACTCGATCGTCCCCTTCACGCACGGAAACGACGAGGCGGCGCCCGTCGGCGCGGGCGGCGTGCGAGTCGGGAAGTTCACGCACCCTTCGGCGGCACCGGGGAACGACCTCCTGGTCGTCTGGACGGCGGGCCCGGCGAACGACCTGAACCGCCCGACGCCGTACCCGACGTACGATGCCGGCATCTACGTGATTCCGGGCGGCGACGTCGTCGGATCGCCCGGCGAGCTAGTCAAGATCAAGAACGAACCGCAGTACAACGAGGCCTGGCCGCGGGCGGTCGTGCCGTACTCCGCGGTGCACGGCGTCGACGAGCCGGCCGCGCTGTCGTGGCTGCCGAACGACGGCACCGTGCACCCCGAGCTCCCGGCCGGGACGCCGTACGGTCTCGTCGGGACGTCGAGCTTCTACAAGCGCGAGAGCTTCCCGGGCTGGGTCACCCCGTGGAGCGACACGTTCGGCGGCCTCGACGCCTTCAACACGCCCGAGAACGGGCAGTCGTCGAACTGGGTCACCCAGGGCGCGGACGCCGGCAAGTACGCGAGCTCCGACGTGTGGGCCGTGCGCCTCCTCGCGATGGAGCCGGGCACGCACCGGAGCTACGGCCCGAACGGCGGCCCGAGCGGCGGCCAGCTCTTCTTCAGCCACGCGATGGAGCGCCTGCGCATCCTGGGCGAGATCCCGCTCCGCAAGAAGAACCCCGACGGCTCGACGATGCTCGACCCCGAGGGCAACCCCGACACGAGCTTCCTCGCGAAGATCCCGGCCGACCAGCCGTTCACCTTCCAGACGCTCGATCGAAACGGACTCGTCCTGAACATGGCGCAAACGTGGCACCAGGTGCGGCCGGGCGAGATGCGAGCGGACTGCGGCGGCTGCCACGCGCACAGCCAGCCGCCGCTCGCGTTCGCGCAGACCGCGGCCGGCAAGCCCGGGTTCCCGGTCGTCGACTTGACGCAGTCGGCGCCCCTCCTGACGCAGGACGGGAGCGGCCAGCCGGCGCTGCGCACGGTCGCGGCCCGCGTCGTCGACGTCGAGTTCTACCGCGACGTCCGCCCGCTCCTCGTCCGGAGCTGCGTGCCGTGCCACACGAAGGCGAGCGCCAATCCGCCCGGCCGGCTCGTCCTCGACGACTACGCCTCGGTCGACGGCCTCCCCGGCGACTACGCTCGCCTCGCCGACGATTCCGACGCGCAGTTCGGGATCCCGCCCGTCGTGGGCACCTGGCGTCAAACCAACGCCAGCCGCTACGTGCGCCCGTTCCAGAGCCGGCGATCGCTCCTCGTGTGGAAGATCTTCGGGCAGCGCCTGGACGGCTGGACGAACGCCGACCACCCGACCGAATCGACCCCCGGCAACCCCGCCACGCTGCCGCCCGGCGCCGGCGTCGGGGAGGCCGACCTCGACTACACGGGGGCGATCATGCCGCCCAGCGGCAGCGGCGTGCCGGCGCTCTCGATCGATGAGAAGATGACGATCGCGCGCTGGATCGATCTCGGCTGTCCGATCAACTCCGGCGACGGCGGCGCGACCCCGTGGGGTTGGTTCCTCGACGAGATCCGCCCGACGCTCGCGGTGAGCTCGCCGCGCGCCGGCGCGAACGCGCCGCCGCTGGCCGAGATCCGGATCGGCACGGCGGACGCGAACTCGGGCGTCGCCGCGGGATCGCTGTCGGTCACCGCCGACTTCGCGGTCGCGGGCCGTGCGCCGGGAAGCGAGCTCGCCGATCTCGCGACGCCGGTCGCGGACGGCGTGGTGCGGATCGCCGTCGAGCCGGCCCTCCCGGAGGGCACCGCGGGACGGCTGCAGGCGCGGGTGCGCGACAACCAGGGCAACTGGACGCGCGTCGATCGGCGCTTCTTCGTCGGCGATCCGCCGGACCCCCCGGGCCCGCCGGCCGAGTGCGATCCGGCGCCGCGCCCGTGCCGCGGAGCCGATCGCGGCCAGGTCCGCCTCGACGTCGCGCGCCGGAACGTGGTCTGGGTCTGGAGCAGCGCGACGCCGTTCGCTCCGGGCGAGCTCGGCGACCCGGTCTCGGGCGCGACGACCTACGACCTGTGCTTCTACGACGCGACCGGCGTTCGCCTCGACGCGCGCGTTCCGGGCGGCGGCACGTGCGGCTCGTTGCCGTGCTGGAAGGCGCGGCCGAACGGCGGCCTCCGCTACAAGCGCGCCGACGGCTGGCCCGGCGGCATTCGCCAGCTCGTGACCGCGACCGCCGGCAGCGGCCGGACGCGCATGCGCGTGCAAGGGCAGGGGCTGCTGCTCGATGCGCCGACGCTGCCCTTGAGCGGCGCGCCGGTCGTCGTGCAGCTCGTCCGCCGCGACGACCCGACGCAGTGCCTCGAGTCGCGCTTCGCGACGAGCGCCGCGAACGGCCCGGTCGCGTTCAAGGCGAAGCTTCCGTAGGCGCGCATCCGATGAGGACGCCAGATCGCGAATCGCGTATTGGAGCGCGATTCGGTACCGTGACGCTGCCGCCGGCGGCGATTCGACGTCACCATCGGCTGGCACGACGCTGATGCTCGACACGCTCGCCTATGCCCGTCGCCTGAAGCAGGCCGGGGTTCCGGAGCAGCAAGCGGAGGCGCATGCGGAGGCGCTCGCGACGGCCCTCGACGATCAGCTCGCCACCAAGCGGGACGTCGACGAGCTGGGAGGCGAGCTCGTCGCGCTCGAGGGCAAGCTCGGCCAGCGCATCGAGCGCGTGGACCGGCGGATCGACGAGGTCGAGTCGCGCCTCCTCCTCCGCATGAGCGAGATGGAGAACCGCCTGACGCTACGGCTCGGCGCGCTCCTCGCGTTCGGCCTGGGAGCGCTCGCCACGCTCCAGATCACGCGCTAGCGGTTGACCGTCCGGGCAAAGCAGGCGTTAACGCCTTCCGACGGCCGGCGCGCGCTCTCGTCGTCGCGCGACGTCGGCCAGAATGGAGGCGGCCTCGTGACGGTACCGATGTGGACGTTGCTCGGGTTCGCGGTGTGGACCGTGCTGCTTCTGCTCGGCACGGTCGGCGTGTATCGCTGGAGCCGGATCCTCACCGGCCGCGTCGAGATGCGGAACTTCCGTGCGGATCAGGTCGAAGGCGAGGACTGGTACCGGCGGGCGATGCGCGCGCACTCGAACTGCGTCGAGAACCTCCCTGTGTTCGGAGCGATCGTGCTCGCGCTCCAGGCGAGCGGTGTCGCCGGACCGACCGTGAACGGTCTCTGCATCGCCATCCTGGGCGGCCGGATCGCACAGTCGCTGATCCACGTCGGCTTGGTCCAGACGAATCCAGTCGTCTCGGTGCGATTCGCGTTCTTCTGCGTTCAGATCGCCGGCTTCATCTGGCTGGCCACTCTCATCGTTCGCCGAGCGGGCATTGGCTGAGCCTCGCCCCCGCGCCGTGGAACTGCGGCCACGCGGCAGGAGAGCGAAATCACGCTGCGACCGTTCGACGCCGTCCTCTGCGATCTCGGCGGCGTCGTCCTGAAGATCGATTTCGATCGGACGTTTGCTCGCTGGGCTCGCCATGCGGGCGCGGAGGCGGCCGCGATTCGCAAGCGCTTCTCGTTCGACGACTTCTACGAGCGTCACGAGCGCGGTGAGATCTCCGGCGCCGAGGACGCGGGCGCCATCGCGCGCCGGATCGGCGCTCCCGCCGCATGAAGCGAGCGCCCTGACGGCATCAGCGCTTCGGAACGATCGGCAGCAGGAGGCGCGAGTCGAAGCGCCCGCCGGTGTGGATCGTATTCGTCGCGCAGTGGACGCGGTCGCACGGGTCGTCGTGCTGGAAGGTCGTCCGCGGGTCGTCGTGCGAGCCGATCTCGAGCACCAGCCGATGTCCCGGCGCGAGCACGATGCTCGTCGGCCAGATCTCGACGTCGACGCACACCGGCTGGCCGGGCGTCAGCTTCTGGATCTCGTCGTGGGTGTGGAACGGCCGGTAGGGCGTCGAGCGTGCCGGGTCGACCTTGCGGTGCGACGCGCGGAGCCAGCCGTAGGCGGCGGCGATGCGCGGTCCGCCCGGCATCGGACCGGGGTAGGTCACCTCGCTGCCGTCGGGCGCGACGTTTCGCAGCACCGCGAACAGGTCCGCGTCGTCGCCGCTCGACGACAGCCAGAGCTTGAGAGCGACCGGACCGGTGACCTGGGTCTCGCGCTCGAACTGCGCGGTCGAGAAGGCGACGCTGCCGTCGGCCGCGCCGCGCTCGGCGGAGTAGCTCGATGCCGTCTCCGGCGTCGGCCGCTCCATCGCAATGGTGCGAGCCGCGCAGTCCAGCCAAAGCTCCGTCCACACCGTGCGCGCGATCGGCCACTCGTCCTCGTAGCTCCAGTGGTAGCGATCGCCGTCGTCGCGGATCGCGAGCCGGACGCGCGGCTCGCGGCTCATGCCGGTGTCGACGCCGCGCAGGAACTGCTCGAGGAAGCGCAGCTGCACGAGCCGGCCCTCGAGCGAGTAGAAGGGCGCGACGTGGTCGCCGACGTGGATCTGCAGCCACTTCTGCGCCGAGCCCGCCTCAAGCCAGCCCTCGACGTTGCCACGGAGGTGGAGACCCGCGCCGCCCCAGTTGCCGGCGGACAGGAGCGGCACCTCGATGTCGGCGATCGCGGGATGATTGCGCGCGTAGAGCTCGACGTACGTCTCGGGCGGCAGCGGCGCCGCGCCTCCCTGCGCGTCGCCGGCCTCGCGCGCGGCGTCCGCGGCTTCCGCGTCGCGCGAGCGCTCGCGGCGATGGCTCGCCCACGCGCGCAGGAAGCCGTTCGAGAAGATGCCGCCGTGCCGGTTGGCGTCGCGGTAGAGGTCGACGGCGCCCTCCCACGGCACGATCGCCGCGAGGTGCGGCGGTCGCAGCGCGGCCACGCGCCACGCGGTCATCGCGAAGTACGAGATCCCCATCACGCCGACCTTCCCGTTGCTCCACGGCTGCGCGCCCGCCCACTCGATCGCGTCGTGGAAATCCTCCGCCTCCGACGGCGAGAGCAGCCGCGCCCGGCCCTGTGACTTTCCCGTGCCGCGCGAGTCGCAGCGGACGACGGCGTAGCCGTTCGGCACCCACCACTCCGGATCGACGGTCTCCCAGTGCATGTATCGCCCCTTCCCGGGCAGGCGCTGCCACGCGACCGGGTTCCAGGCCTCGAACGGGATGTCCTTGGGGTACGGCCCCATCGTGACGATCGCCGGAAACGCGCCCGCCTCGTTCGGGCGAAACACGTTCGCGCACACGGTCCCGCCGTCGCGCGTCGGGATCGCGACGTCCTGCTCGACATTCAGCGTGTACGACATGGTCGTCCCTCGATGATCCGGCTTCGTCCAACGGCTATGAGCGGCTCATGGAAGAAAGGGCTCGAACGTCGGAATACCTCGTCCTGTCGCGCGGCCAATGGGACGCGAGTCGCTCGCCGGAGGAGATCCAGAAGGCGGTCGACCGATTCTACGTCTGGCTCGACCGCCTCGTCGACGAGGGCAAGATGAAGCGGGGACAGCGCCTCGGACCGCAGGGAAGAACGGTTCGGCGAAGCCAGCCGCTGATGGACGGCCCCTTCGGCGAGACCAAGGAGGTGATCGGCGGCTACTGGTTCATCGTCGCCGGCAGCCTCGACGAGGCGGCCGAGATCGCAGCCGGCAATCCCTGCCTCGAGTGCGGCCTCTTCTACGAGATCCGACCCGTCGATCCCGAGCGCGCGAGCGCGTTCACGGTCACGACCGAGACGCCGCCCGAGCGACGGATGGGCGACTAGCGACCGAGGTGGCGATCGAGCCAGTCGAGCGTCCGCTTCCATGCGTCCTTCGCGGCCGGCTCGTGGTACGCGGGCCGGACGTCGCAGTGGAATCCGTGTGCGGCCCCGGGATAGCGCACGATCTCGTGCGGGACGCGCGCCTCGCGGTCGAGCGTCGCTCGCAGGCGCTCGACGTCCTCGACCGGGATGCCCGTGTCCTCGTCGCCGAAGAGCCCGAGCCACGGCGTCGCGAGCTTCGGCGCGTCGCCGACGAGCGGCTGGAAGAGCGGCAGGCGCGACGTCACGATGCCGCCGCCGTAGAAGCCGACGGCCGCGCCCAGCTTCCGGCGCGTCGCGACCAGGAACGTCACCCGGCCGCCGAAGCAGAAGCCGACGATGCCGATGCGATCTTCCGTGAAACCCGCGCCGCGGAGATGGGCGACCGTGGCGTCGACGTCGGCCACGATGCCGTCGTCGCTCACGCCCGCGAACAGCGGCATGACCTTCGAGAAGTCGTCGTACGGCGCCGTGCCGCCGCCCGCGCGGTGGAACATGGCCGGCGCGGCCGAGCGGTATCCGGCCGCGGCGAAGCGTCGCGTGACGTCCCGGATGTGGTCGTTCACGCCGAACGCCTCCTGGATCACGATCACCGCCCGTCGCGCGTCCGCCGCGCTCGCGTCCGGCACGACGTCGTAGACCTCCATCGCTCCGTCGGGCGTCTCCACGGTCTCCGTCGAATCGCGCATCTCGGCCTCCGTCAGCGCAGGCTTGCGCAAACCCGCGCCTGCGCCAAGACGTACGGCGTGCGAACGAAGGCGTCCGCCGAATGGCCGCGGCCGCGCCGGTCGGCGATCCCGTGACGGACCTCGAGCCGATCGCCGTCCGCCGGCACGGCTCGCGCGGCCGGACCGTCGTCGTCCTGCACGGCGGACCGGGCGCGCCGGGATCGGCCGCGGGCCTCGCGCGCGCTCTCGCCGACGACTTCGTCGTGCTCGAGCCGCTGCAGCGGCGCTCGGGTCGCGTCCCGCTGACGGTCGCGCGTCACGTCGAGGATCTCGCGGCCGTCGCGCCGAGCCCGGCGGTGCTCGTCGGGCACTCGTGGGGCGCGATGCTGGCGCTCTCGTTCGCGTCCCGACAGCCCGAGCGCGTCTCCGAGCTCGTCCTGGTGGGATGCGGCACGTACGACCATGCGGCGCGCGCCGAATTGCAGCGGTCGCTCGCGCGACGGCAGACCGAAGCGGACCGCGCTCGCATCGAGGCGCTGCGGGCGTCGCTCGCGGCGGAGCGAGATCCCGCCGCGCGCGACGCGATCTTCGGAGCGATCGGCTCCGCGACCATGCGGGCCGAGTCGTACGAGCTCGTCGACGACCCGGGGGATGCGGCGGACCCGGTGGCGCCCGTGCCGGCCGACGAGAAGGGCCACCTCGAGACCTGGAGCGACGTGCTCCGCCTCCAGGCGGAAGGAGTGGAGCCCGCGGCGTTCCGCGCGATCACCGCGCGCGTGCTCATGCTGCACGGCGACGTCGACCCGCATCCCGGACCCGCGACGCGCGATCTCCTCCGGCGTTTCATCCCGCGGCTCGAGTACGTCGGCCTCGAGCGCTGCGGCCACGAGCCGTGGCGCGAGCGGTACGCGCGCTCGCCGTTCCTCGCGGCGCTTCGACGATGGCTCGCCGCCGCCTGACGCGCCGGACCGGTCGCGTCCAGCACGGGATCGACGAGCTCTTCCGCGCGCTGGACGCCGAGCCCCGGCTGCGCGATCGTCGCCCGCGATGAGCACTGCCTATCCCCGGCTGTTCTCGCCGCTCGCGATCGGCCCGCACACCGCGCGGAACCGGATCGTCTTCGGCGCGCACTTCACGATGTTCTCGGAGCCGGCTCCGGTCTACGGCGAGCCCGGCTGGTTCGGCGCGCGCTACGCCCGCTACCTCGCGGAGCGGGCGCAGGGCGGCGTCGGAACGATCGTCGCCGGTCAGGCGCAGGTGCACCCGACGACCGCCTACCAGATGCACAACAACGCGATCGCGTGGGACGAATCGGCGGTTCCACATTTCCGCCGCGTGACCGACGCGATCCACGAGCACGGCGCGCTCGCGTTCGTCCAGCTTGCGCACAACGGCGGCGTCAATCAGGGACCGTGGTCGCGCCTGCCGGTCTGGAGCGCGTCCGACGTCGCGAACTCGTTCGAGGCGCCGAAGGTGCTCGAGCGCCACGAGATCGCGGAGGTGGTCGAGCACTTCGGCCGGTCCGCGCGAAACGCCGCCGCCGGCGGTTTCGACGGCATCGAGATCCACGCCGCCCACGGCTACCTGTTGCAGGAGTTCCTCTCGCCGCGCAGCAACCGGCGCGACGACGAGTACGGCGGCAGCCTGGAGAACCGGATGCGGTTCCCGCTCGCGGTCCTGCGCGAGGTCCGGCGCGCGGCCGGCGACCGGGTCGCGGTCGGGCTCCGCCTCGTCGGCGACGAGGAGTCGCGCGACGCAGGCGCGCTCGGCCGCGAGGAGTGCGCGGAGATCGCGCGACGTTTCGTCGCGACCGGGCTCGTCGACTTCCTCAACGTGAGCGTCGGCCTGTCCGGGATCGGGATGGTGCGGCCGATGTACGCGCCTCACCTCTGCGCCGTCGACGCCGCGTCTTCCATCCGGCAGTCGCTCCGGGCCCACGCGGAGCCGCCGGCCGGCTCGAGCCCACCGCCCGTCTTCGCCGTCCATCGCATCCTCGTTCCCGCCGAGGCGGAGGGCATCCTGGAGCGCGGAGACGCGGACGCCGTGACCCTCGTGCGCGCTCTCATCGCCGACCCCGACTGGCCGCGGAAGGCGGAGGCCGGGTCCGACGCGACGATCCGCCGCTGCACCGGCGTCAACCAGGGCTGCTACGGCAACTTGACGCTCGGGCTGCCGATCATCTGCGTCACGAACCCGACGGTCGGACGCGAGCGCGAGCTCTCCGAGCGCGACCTCGCTCCCGCACCGCGCCGTCGGCGCATCGTGGTCGTGGGCGGCGGGCCCGCCGGGCTCGAGGCCGCCTGGGTCGCGGCCGCGCGCGGGCACGAGGTGATCCTCCTCGAGCGCGACCGCGCGCTCGGCGGGAAGATCCGCCTCGCGGCCGCGCTGCCCGGGCGCGGCGAGATCGCGGACCTCGCCGCCTGGCGCGCCGGCGAGTGCGAGCGGCGCGGGGTCGACGTCCGCCTGGGCTGCGATGCCGACGCCGACCGGGTGCTCGCGCTGGCGCCCGATGCCGTGATCGTGGCGACCGGTGGCGTCGCGACGCGCGATGCCGCCTCCAAGGTCCATCCCATGCCGGTGCCCGGCTGGGACCAGGACTTCGTGCTGGACCACGAGCAGGCGATCGCGCGCGCATCGGAGCTCGGGCCGCGCGTCGTCGTGCTCGATGCGGTCGGGCACATCGAGGCGATCGCGCTCGGAGAGCTGCTCGCGCGCCGCGGCTGCGAGGTGACGGTCGCGACGCCGCTACCCTCGCCGCTCGCGCTCGACCGCGAGACCGCCGGCTACGCGCTGCCGCGCGCCGTGCAGGCGGGCATGCGCTGGCGCCCGAACACCGCGCTCGGCGCGATCGGCGACCACGAAGCGCTCCTCGCCGACGTCTTCACGCGTGCGCTCGACACGGTCCCGGTCGACCACGTCGTCATCCGGACGCATGGCCGCGCCGACGCCCGGCTCTACTTCGCGCTCCGCCAGCGCGCGCCCGACCTCGAGGTGCTGCGCGTCGGTGACGCGGTCGCGCCGCGCTTCGCCGATCGCGCAATCTACGACGGTCACCTCGCCGGCCGGCGCGTGTGACCGTCCGCGCGAGCGCCTTCGCCGCCGCTCGCGATCTCGATCGACCCTTCGCCCGCGAGCCCTTCGAGCGAGACGCTCTCCGCGGTCACCGTGGCGTGGCCGCGAAGGCCCTCCAGCCGGACGGCGACCGGCGCAGAAAGCTCGCTCACGTCCAGCTCGATGGCGCCCGACGTGGCCCGCCCGGACAGCGCGACGGCGCGCCCGCGAGCGTGCGGCGCCGCTCCCTTGCCCGCGTCGCCGCGCGAGGCCGCGCCGCAGCCGACGCGGCACGACGCGGCCGTCAAGACGAAGCCGTCGATGCGACGGGTCCGGACGCCGCCGAGGTCGACCGCGGCGCGCGCCGCCGGGAGGCCATCTGCGGGCGGCGCGCGGAGGAACGTGATCGGGTTGCTCGCCGCCTCGAGCGCGCCGTCGCCGCCGCGCACCTCGGCGCGCACTGCGGTCGCCCCGGCGACGGCCAGCTCGACGTCGTGCGCGGCTTCGACGCTCCCGCTCCTGGCGGCCGTCGACGCCTTCGGCTCGCCGGCGACGACCAGCGAGACGACCTGTCCGACCTGCAGCCCGGTGACGGCGACGCGGACCTCCTCCCGCGGCCGATCGGTCACGACGATCTGCCCCATCCGGAAGCCGCGGCTCGTCGTGAGGTCGATCGCTCCGTCGAAGAGCGTGATGTCGCCGAAGAAGACGCGGCCCGCGCGCAGCCCCGCGAGGAGCTCCGGCTTCTCGGGCGCGGTCGCGTAGACCCAGCTCAGGAAGTTGTTCTTGCCGGTACGCCAGCGCTGGTCGGACCCGCCGTGCGAGTCGCTCACGCCGACCCCGACCGGATGGAGCCCGTGCTCCGCGAGGCGATCCCAGACCCAGAGCTGATCGGCGAGGCCGTGGCCGCCGCGGTCGCGATAGCCGACCTCGAGGAGGTCGGCGCCCCAGACGTGGGTCCCGATCAGCTCCTGCAGCAGCTCGTCGCGCGAGCTCTTGGCCAGGGAGTCCTCGCCGGCCGCGCCGAACATGTGGTTGTACGAGACCAGCCCGCCGCGCGCGTGCGCCGCCGCGACCGCGCGGCGCGCCACGACCTCGCGGAACGATTGCCGCTGCGCCTCGGCGTCGTCTCCTTCGGCGCGCGCGGGCAGCTCGGCGCGGAGCGCGTCGTAATCGAGGAGGTGTGGGGCGACGCTGAGCTCGTTCAGGTGCGGCGTGGCGAAGCTGATCTCGACGCCCTGCAGCTCGCGCAGCCTCGGGTAGCGCGCGCCGACGGCGCGCAGCAGGTCGGCCTGGTGCGCGAACGCGGCCTCGCCGCTTCGCTCCTGGCGGATCGCGAGGCGATCGAACGCCGCGGATGCCGGCGCTCCATGCCGGCTCTCGACGCCGAGCCGGATCGCGACCACCGAGTTGTCCTCCGCGACCATCCACGGAAACCCGGCCGCCGCATCTCGCGTGAGCTCGAGTCGGAGGCGCTTCCACGCGCCGGGCGTGGCAGAAACCGGGATCTCGTAGATCGTCCCGTCGAGGCGCGCCGGCCCGGCCGAGGGCGAGAGGACGTAGCGCAGGTGGACGCTCGCGATCGCGCCCCCGTCGCGCGGCGCGTGCTCGGAGAGGTCCACGTCGACGATCGGCCGTGCGTCCTCACTCACCTCCTCGGGTCGGATCGAGATCTCGAGGGTGATGCCCGACGCGAGGGGGCGCTTGAAGAGCCCGCGATGTGCGACGAGTTCGTGGGTGCGGGTGGCGAAGGCGTCGCCGGTCGCGGTCCCGCGGACGCGGAGGCTCCGGCTCCCGTCGTCCGCGACCTCGGCGGTGATCTCCGACGATCCGGTGATCGCGCCCGAGACCGTGGGCTCGCGCGCGATTCCCTTCTCGCGCTCGCCGTGCCGGCGCGTGGCGGTCCAAGGCTCGCCGGTCGAGAGTGGCTCGCTCCAGCTCTCGAAGTCCAAGCGCGATGCGTGGCGGTAGGACGCGATCCGGAAGTCGTGGTCGCTCCACCAGATCGCGTCCGCGCCGACGTCCGACGCCTCCCAGCTGTGCGAATCGATGCTGCCGACGCCCTCGCTGAACGAGCCGTGGACGTGGAGCTGCACGGAGTAGGGCCGCACCTCGGCGGCGCGTGCTGCCGGGCGGTCGAGCGGGACGTCCGCCGCAAGAGCGACCAGCACGCATGCGAGTGCGGCCGCGCGGCCGCGGCCATGCGCGATGAACGGCGGGCGCGCCACGTCGTCCCGCGTGCTTGCCTCCCGCCGCGGAGGCCGTCAAGCCGGGTTGTCAGAGCGCGGAGCGGAGTCGCGAAACGTGTGCGCGGCGCGCGCGAGGCACCTCGGCGGCCGTCGCTGCGCTCGGGCTTCGGCGCGCGAGCGCGGCCGGAAACAGCAGGCGGAACGTCGTCCCGGCGTCCGGAGCGGTCTCGACCTCGACCCTCCCGCCGAGCGCGCGCACCGCGCGATCGACGAGCGTGAGCCCGAGGCCGAGGCCCGAAACGCAGCGCCGGATGGAAGCGGCGTCGCGCGCGAAGAGCTCGAACATCGCGCGCGCGTCGTCGGGCGGCATGCCGGCTCCGACGTCCGCGATCTCGACCGCGAGCGCCGTCCCGTCGCCGTGCGGGCGCCCGCGCGCGACGACCGCTCCGCTGCTGAACTTGTGCGCGTTCCCGAGCAGGTGGACGAGGACGCGCCGCAGGAGCCGCCCGTCGAGCTCGGGCCGGGCGGCTCGCGGGTGGACGTCGAGCGCGAGCCGGCGCGCGGGGTCGGATGGAGCGATCTCCGCGGCCGCGTCGTCGAGCAGCGCCCGCAGGTCGAGCACCGCGGTCTCGACCGGGAAGCCGCCCGCCTCGAGCTGGATCAGGAGCAGCACGTCGTCGACGAGCGCGGTCAGGTGGCGGGCGCCGACGACGATCCCGTCGAGCATCTCGGCATGCGTGGGGTCGAGCGTCTCGGTCGTCTCCTCGCGCAGCAGCTCGGCGAAGCCCACGACCGCGTTGAGCGGCGTCCGGAGCTCGTGCGAGATCGCCCCCAGGAAGTCGCGCTTCGACTCGCTGGCGCGCAGCAGGTCGTCCGTCAGCGTCGCGATCGCGCGCTCGCGCTCGAGGAGCGTGTGGTCGCGGGTCGAGAGCTCGTGGCGCGTGATGCCGAGCTCGTGCTCGAGGCGCGCCGTCACGCGCGCCGTCACGTCGCGCGAGCGCGCGATGGTGAGCGCCTCCCCGACCGCGTCCGCGAGGAGCCGGCTCGCCGTCGAGTAGACGAAGCGTTGTGCGGGCATCGCGAGGCGATGGAGCACGATCGCGCCTCGGAGCTCGTCCGACACCGCGAACGGCAGGATCTGCAGCGACTCGCCGTCGAGGTCGTCGAACGCCGCGTCGCCGAGGTCGCCTTCGGGCGTGCGCCGGAGCCAGAGAATCGGCTGGCGCGCCTCGGCGCGCTCCGCCGCCGCGATCCACGTGTCGACGCGGACGTCGTCCGAGGGAGGGCCGAAGCGCTCGGCCTGGGTGGCGAATCCGATGAGCGCCGGGCGCGGCGCGCCGTCGTCGCACAGCACGATCGCGCAGCTTTCCGCTGCCAGCTCGTGGACGAGGACGTGCGCGAGGTCGCGCGCACAGGCGCGCACGCCGGCGAGCGACCGCGCGCTCTCGAGGATCGCGCGCACCGTTCCGAGGTAGGCGAGCGCGTCGTCCCGCTCCGCCTGCAACGTCGCGATCGCTTCGCTGAGCACCCGCTCGGAAGGGCTCATGCGGTCGCGAGATTGCGCAGCACGTCGTCGGCGAGGACGGCCGACGCGGCCTCCGCCCACAGGTCCGCCGTGACGCCGCACGCCGCCGCGAGGGCGCGTGCGCCACCGTCGCGCGCGTCGATCTCGTCGTCGGCCATCTCGTCGAGGCGCGCGAGCGCGCTGGTCGCCGCCACGAGCGCCGGCAGGCCGGCCTCCGGCTCGTCCGCGTGATGCTGGCGCACCGCGGCCACCAGCGAAGCCGGCAGGCGCCACGATTCGAGGAGCCACCCGCCGACCACCGCGTGATCGACGCCGATCACCGCGCGCTCCGCCTCGTTCACCGGCGTTCCGGTCGCGGCGCGCGCCCGCACCTGGAGCGAGGCTTCCCCGTGCGAGCGCGCGAGCACGAGCTGGCCGCAGTCGTGGAGGAGGCCCGCGGTGAACGCCTCGTCGGGATCGCAGCCGCCCGTCGCGACCGCGAGGTGGCGCGACGCGATCGCGACCGCGACCGCGTGCTGCCAGAGCGCGTCGACCTGCGGTCGTGGCAGCCCGCCCGCGATCGTGTCCCAGACGGCGAACCCGATCGAGACGCTCCGGACGAGCGACGTTCCGAGGACGAGGATCGCGCGCTGGATCGACGCGACGCCGCGCTGCTGTCCGAAGAACGCGCTGTTCGCGGCGCGCAGCAGCTTCGCCGTGAGCCCGGGCTCGACCTGGAGGACGGCCGCGAGCTCGTGGATGTCGCAGTCCTCGTCGATCAGGCGCACGACCTCGGTCAGCACGAGCGGTGCGCCCGGGACCGTGCCGTGGCCGATGATCTCCGCTCGGAGCCGCTCGAGCGGGTCCACGCCCGAGGAATGCTGGGTCGCGGTGCCGCGCGCGCGCTGCGCGTCTCCCTGGAGCCGATCCCCGAAGATGCCGTGCTGCATGCCACCCCTCCGTGCGTCATTCGTGCCGGCGCCGTCGGGACTTGAGCGCGAAACCGCGCGATCGTTCGTTCGCCCGGTCGGGCGGGGCCGCCGATCGCCGCACCTCGGGCCTGCATCGCCTCTTCGCGTGCGGCCCCGGTCGCGCTACAAAGGCCGCGCGCGACGCCCGCGCCGGAGGTCCGCCATGCCCGAGCCGTCTCTCGAGAGCGATCTCGACTCCGCCTTCGCGATGCCCCTCGCCGACGCGATGAGCACGCAGCGCGCGATACGGCGGCTCAAGCCCGACCCGGTCGACGACGCGCTCGTGCTGCGCCTGATCGAGCTCGCCCAGAAGGCGCCGACCGGCGGCAACGCGCAGAACTGGGAGTTCATCGTCGTGAAGGACCGGGCCGTCAAAGCCAAGCTCGGCCGCCTGAACCGGATGGCCTGGACGATCTACGGCGGCATCGGGCGCCGGATGTTCCGCAGCGACGAGAAGATGATGCGGATCCTCGAGGCGGTGCAGTGGCAGGCCGACCACTTCGAGGAGATCCCGGTGCTCGTGGTCGCGTGTCTCCGCGGCGGCCGGGCGCCGTTTCCGATTCCGCTCCCGGCGATCGCCGTCTCGAGCACGTACGGATCGATCTACCCGGCCGTCCAGAACCTGCTGCTCGCGGCGCGCGCCGCAGGGCTCGGCGCTGCGCTCATCACGCTGCCGCTCTGGAGCCACTTCCTCGCCCGCCGCGCGCTCGGGCTGCCGTGGAACGTGTCGCCCTGTGCGGTCGTGCCTCTCGGCTGGCCGCGCGGAAGATACGGGCCGACGACGCGCCGGCCGGTCGGCGAGGTGGTGCACGTCGACCGGTACGGCAACCAGCCGTTCCGCCGCTGACGAGCCGCGGCTCGCGCGTCCGCGATGGCAGCACCCGATCTCCTTCGGCTGCCGAAGACACGCGGCGCCCGAGCGCGCCCTCTCCGGCGCCCGACCGCCGGCCGCGCGCTGCTCTTCGCCGCGATCGCCGCGATCGCGGCGACCGCCGCGGGCCTCCGCTTCTGGCGGATCGGCTGGGGCCTGCGCGACGGCTACTCGTTCCCCGACGAGATCATCGCCTGGAAGCAGCACCTGACGGCGTTCGTGCCGCTCCGCGCGGAATCCTTCTTCCCGCCGCACCTCGTCTACCCGAGCCTTTACGGCTTCGCGGCGGGCGGCGCGGTCGCGATCGTCCACGCGCTCGGGTGGATCGACCCGCCCGCGCGCGCGGTGCTCGACGCGGTGCTGGTCGCGCGCTGCGTGTCCGCGCTCGCGGGCCTGGCGACGGTCGCGCTCGTCGGCATCGCCGCGCGCCGCGCGTACGGCGGTCGCGCGGGCCTCGCCGCGTGCGCGTTCATGGCGGTCCTTCCGATGGAGGTGCTGCAGGTCCACTACGTCTCGTGCGACGCCCTCGTCGCGACGCTCGCGACCGCGACGCTCCTCGCGTCGCTCGCGCTCCTCGAGAGCGGGCGCGCTCGCTCCGCGGTCGCCGCCGGCCTCGCGGGCGGCCTCACGACCGCGACCAAGTACACGGCGGCGATCGCCCTCGCCGGGCCGGCATGGGCGGCGATCGAGACCGCGTGGCGTCGCGGAAGCGTCCGCGTGCTCTTGCTCCTCGCCGCCGCGTCTGGCGTCGCGGCCTTCGCGGGGTTCTCGCTCGGCTGCCCGGAGTGCGTGCTGCGACCCGAGGTCATGCTGCAGCCGCTTCGCGTGCACTACGGCCGGGTCGTGTTGCTTCCCGCGAGCGCTGGCAACAACTTCATCGCGCCCGGGCTCGGCTGGTACGCGCGGCCCTGGCTCTTCCAGGCGGTCGCCGTCTTCCCGTGGGCGATGGGCTGGCCCCTCTACGCGACCGCGCTCCTCGGGGTCGCGCTCGCGCTCCGGCGGCGCGAGCCGGCCGATCGCCTGCTGCTCGCGTCCTTCGCCGCCGGCTTCGCCGCGATGGGCTTCTTCGAGGTCACCTATCCGCGCTACTACATGCCGCTCTATCCGCTCCTGGTCGTGTTCGCGGCGCGCTTCGCCGCGTGCGGGCTGCCGCGCCGCATCGCCCCCGCGCTCTGCGCGGTCGTCTTCGCGTACACGCTCGCGCTGTCGGCGAGCCAGGTCGCGCGCTTCTCCTACGATCAGCAGCGCGCGGTCGTCGCGTGGGTGCAGCACGCGTTCGCGCCGCGTCTCGCGCGTGGCATCGCTCCGGACGTCGCCTTTCCGGCCGAGTGGGGGGGCTACACGCGCATCGCGCAGGCCCTGTCGGGTGCGCACCTGACCGCGCGCGCCACGCGGCTCGGCGCGTGGCGCGCAGGGTCTCCCGAGGTCCTCATCGTCCCGGACTTCGTGGCGGTCCAGCTCCGCCGCGATTTCCACGGCGACCCGCGGCTCGCCGAGATCGAGGCGCTGCAGACCGGGACGGCGGGATACCGCGAGGTCGCGGCGTTCCGCTCGCGCTACCTCCACCAGGAACTCTACACCGCCATCGATCCGGGACTGCAGGCTGACCTCTGGCAGGGCGAGATCGGATTCACGGTCTACCTCCGGGACGACGTCGTCGGATCGCCCGACCTCGCGCTCCCGCCTGCGGCCTCCGAAGGCCATTGAGGTCGGCTCGCCCGCGCTGTAGAACAATTGTTCTAGGAGCGGGCGCGACGAGAAATGCGGCGCGCCGACGGGCGGCAGCGCCGCGCGAAAGGACGTCCGATGGCGGCAGGCGGAGAGCGATCCCTCTACATTCGAAATGCGCGCATCGTGGACGGGACGGGCGCACCCGCCCGCACCGGTGCCGTCGCCGTCCGGGACGGCAAGATCGCGGCGGCGGGCCCGGATGCGCCGCTCGGCGCGGCCGGCGAGGGAGCGCGCGAGATCGACGCGCGCGGCCAGGTCGTCGCGCCCGGCTTCATCGACGTGCACACGCACTTCGATCCGCAGATCTGCTGGGATCGCCTCGCGACGCCCTGCATCGAGCACGGCGTCACGACCGTCCTCATGGGCAACTGCTCGCTCTCACTCGCGCCGGTCCGCAGGGCCGACCAGCGCGCTCTGGCAGGGATGTTCAAGCAGATCGAGGACATCCCGCTCGAGACCTTCGCCGAGGGCGTGCCGTGGACCTGGGAGAGCTACCCCGAGTACCTCGCCTTCATCCGGAAGGACCTCGGGATCAACGTCGCCGGGCTCGTCGGGCATTCGGCGCTCCGGAGCTACGTGATGGGGGCGGCGGCGCAGGAGCGCGCCGCGACGGCCGAGGAGACCGCGGAGATGTGCCGCGTCCTGCGCGACGCGATCCGCGGCGGCGCCGCCGGGCTCTCGACCTCGTACGTCGACATCGACGAGCACATGAAGCCGGTCCCGAGCCGCTGGGCGGACCGCGACGAGGTGATCGCGCTCGGACGGGCGATGGCGGAGGAGGGCCGAGGCCTCATCCAGACCGTGCCCGTCTTCTACAACCCGCCCGAGCAGCTCCAGAACATCCACGACATGGGCGAGATCTCGCGCCAGACCGGGCTCATGTGCACGGTCGCACCGATCGTCCACTCGACCACGAGCACGCTGTGGCAGGACTCGCTGGCCGCGCTCGAGGAGGAGAACGCGCGCGGCGCGCGCGTCTTCGGGCAATCGATGCCGCGGACGTTCGACATCAACATCCGGCTCTCGGAGAGCTCGTTCCTGCTTCTCGGCATCCCGGCGTGGGCGGAGATCATGCGCATGCCGATCGCCGAGCGCGTGCGCGCTTTCGCGGACCCCGCGCGCCGCGGCGACCTGCGCATGCAGTTCGGGCTCCTGCGCTTCGCGATCCCGAACTTCGAAGAGGTGTTCGAGGTCGGGCGCGTCGCGCGGCCGGAGAACCGCGCGCTCGAGGGCCGGAAGGTCGCGCAGCTCGCAGCCGAGCGCGGCGTCGACGTCGCGGACGCGATGCTCGACCTTTCGGTCGCGGAGCAGCTCGAGACCGAGTTCGCGCTCAAGAACTTCCTCCACGTCGATCCCGAGGGCGTGACCGCGATCCTCTCGCACCGGCTGATCCACATCGGCGCGAGCGACGCGGGCGCGCACATCGCGCAGTTCTGCGGCGCGGGCGACACGAGCTACCTCCTCGCGCGCTGGGTGCGCGATCTGAAGGCGTTCACCCTCGAGGACGCAGTCCGTCGCCTGACGGGCGACCTCGCCGACGCGTTCGGGATCCGCGGCCGCGGCCGGATTCAGCCCGGCCTCGCGGCGGACCTCGTGATCTTCGATCCCGACCGGATCGATCGCGGCTCGGAGGACTTCGTACGCGACGTCCCGGGCGGCGCGAACCGCTACGTCCGGCACGCGACCGGCATCGACCGGGTGGTCGTGAACGGCGCGGTCGTGTGGGAGGAGGGCGCCTACACCGACGCGCGCGCCGGCGAGACCGTCTGATCCGCCGACTCGCCGTCGCCGCTCGGCGGCGGCGACGGCTCGCGGTGCGGCGGTCGCGGCCCGGCCTTGCCGTCCTCGCGCGCGCCGTCGCCGCGCGCCGACCGGTCGTGCGCGGGAAGGCGCGCGACGGTGCGCCAGCCGCCGGCGATCAGCGCGCTCACGTGCGCCAGTAGCGTCGGCAGCTCGAGCGCGCTCGAGTACGCGAGATAGCGCGGGGTCCACCGCGGGTGGAATTTGCTCTTGTAGTCGCGGAGACCGCGGAAGTTGTACCAGGTCTCGCCGTGGCGGAAGAGGACGCGCGCGAGGCGCTCCGGCAGGTACGCGGTTCGCGCCTCGCCGACGGTCGCGAGCGGCGCCATCCCGAGGTTGAAGTCGACGTACCCCTCCGCGCGGCACCACTCGAAGAGGCGCACGAGGAGCGAGTCCATGACGCCCGGCGGCGCGTCGGGCGTGAAGCGCATGAGGTCGATCGAGACCTCGCCGCCGCGCGGCCCGGGCAGCAGGTTCGCGAACGCGACGACGTCGCCGTCGCCCGACCGGACGACGGCGACCGGGTACCGCTCCAGGTAGCGCTCGTCGAAGGAGCCGATCGAGAACTGCTTCTCGGTCGCGTCCTTCGCGGCGAGCCACGCGTCCGAAACGCCGCGCAGTGCGGGCAGCAGCCGCGCGACCCGGTCGGGCGCGACGACCTCGAAGCGCGCTCCCGACCGCTCGACGCGAGCGACCGCCTGGCGCAGCGACTTGTACGTGCCGCCCGCGAGCGAGAAGCGCGTCAGGTCGACGTGAGCCTCCTCGCCGAGCTTGAAGAGCCGGTATCCCAGGTCGTGCAGCGCCGGGATCCACGCGCTCGAGATCTGGTAGAAGACGGCGCGCCGATCGAGCTCTTGCGCGCGCGCGAGCACCGACTGGAGCAGCGGAAGCTCGCGCCCCGGGACGACGACCGGATCGGAGAACACGACGAGGTACGGCCCGACCGTCCGGTAGAGGCACGCCCCGACCCCCTCCTCGAAGAGGATCGACTTGTCGAAGTTCGCGACGCTCAGGAACGACGACGTCCCGCCGAGGCGCGCGTGCAGCGCGAGCGCGCGCTCGACGTCCCGCACGCTCGGCGGCGTGAACCGGGTCGGCACGCGCATCGCGACCCAGAGCACGATCGCGACCGCGCCGATGCCGAGCGTCGCCAGGGAGCGCCCGAAGCGGGACGTCTGCGCCCGGTGCGCGAAGATCCAGAGGTCCCCCGCGACCAGAGAGCGCGGCTCGTGGGTCGCGAAGCCGACCGCGATGAAGACGAAGACGGCCGCCACGACGAGCGCGGCGCCCGGCCAGCCGATCCAGTCGCCGTGGCTCGGCCGCCGGAAGAGCGGCGCCTGCGACGCCGCGAGGAGGGCCACGGTCGCGAGCAGGGTCGCCTCCTCGAAGTCGAGACCCTTCAGCAGCAGGGCCGCCGCGCCGACCGCGGCGGCCGCGACCGTCAAGCGATGTGCGGCGCGATACCCGCGCGCGAGCCCGCGCGCGAGCACGAGGAGGAGCACGCCGATGCAGGTCGTCGCGAGGTGCGACGCCTCGACGACGTGCACCGGCACGCGGCGCTCGAGGAAAGCGAGCCGGTGCGCGAGCGCGGGCGACGCCGCGCTCGCGATGAGGACGAAGCCCGCGCCGCCCGTGACCGCGGCCATGGCCGCACGTCCGATGCCGGCCCAGCGCACCCCGCGGCGCGCCGCGAGCGCCAGCAGCGCGAGCGAGGCGAGCGCCCACGGCACGACGTAGTAGATGGTGCGATAGGCGACGAGCGCCGCGGTGCGCGCGCTCGGCCGCCCGTGCAGGGTGGCGAGCCAGAACGCGTCGGCGCTGCCGAAGCCGCCCGGGATGAGGCTCGCGACGCCGATCGCCTGCCCGAGGAAGAACGAGTGCAGGGTGCGAGAGCCGAGCGGGACGCCCGCGCTCGCGACCGTCAGCGCGAAGACGCCGGCCGCGAGCGCCCAGTCGCAGACGCCGACCAGGAGGAGGCGTCCCCACGGCGCGGGCGCGGCCGCCCACTCCCAGCGGCGCGCGAGGCGCGCCTGCAGCCGTCGCAGCACGAGGCCCGCCGCGACCGCGATCGCGACCGCGCACGCCGCCTGCACGGCGATTCCCGCGCCGTGCCTCCCGTACGGCACGAGGGCCGCCAGCACCCAGGCAGCGAGCCCGCCCGCGAAGCCGATCGCGATCTGAGCGATGCCGGCGCGCAGCGCCGACGCCGGCACCGCGGCCGCGCGGTAGAGCCAGAGGCGGACGGCCGGGCCGGCGAGCGGACCGAGCGTCAAGAAGTTGCTCCACGCGAACGCGATCGCCCCGAAGGTCCAGCGATCGCGGCGCGAGACGCCGGTCCGCGCGAGCACGACCACGTCGTAGAGGCCCATGACCGCCACGTTGAGCGCCGTCAGCGCGATCGCCGCAGCGAGCCAGCGCCCGTTCAGCGCGCCGATCGCGCGTCGCACCTCGTGCGGGTCGATCGTCCGCACGACCTTCCACGACAGCACGAGCACGAGCAGCACCGCGGCGGCGGGCAGGACCTGGGGCGCGTGGCCGACGAGCCAGAGCGCGGCGGCGCGCAGGCGCGAGCGCGGCGCGGGCGGAACGGCATCCTCGGACGCCGGCCGTGCATCGGGACCGCGCATGCCTCAGCTTGCCGGGAAGAGGCGGCTCGCCGCCAGCGCCACCGCGGCCGCATCGTGCGCGAAGTGGTGGTCGCCGGGCAGGGTCACGACCTCCACTCCGGGGATCCCGGCGAGCTTCCGGCAGTCCGCCTCGGCGTCGTCGACGCCGCTCAGACAGAGGACGCGCGGCACCGCTGCGGTCCGTAGCGCGGCGTCGACGCGGTGGTCGGCGCTGGCCTCCGGGCTCCTGACCCAGTCGAGCGGGTTGATCTGGAAGGACGCGCTCTCGCCGGGCGCGATGAGCAGCACGCCCGCGAGGCGCGCGCGCTCGCGCGCTTTCCAGTCGGCGACGACCACCGCGGCGATCTCGGCGCCGAACGAGTATCCGCCGAGCACGACCGGCAAGCCCGAGCTCGACGCGACGGCGACGACGCGATCGACGTCGCGCGCCACCTCCACCGGCTCGCGCTCGGCGTAGAAGTACTTGAGCGAGCTCCAGCCGATCGTCGCGATGCCGCGCCCGGCGAGCTCGTGCGCGACGCTGTCGTCGAGCCAGGCCCAGCCGCCGTCTCCCGAGAGGAACACCACGAGCGCGCGCGGCGCGGACGCGGGCCAGACGTAGGTGAGCGGCAGGTCGAGCCGATCGAGCTCGGCCTCGAGCCGCTCGGCGAAAGCCGTCCGGGGTTCGCTCGCCGCCGGCGTCGCGGCGCCGGCCGGCGCCGGGGTCGGCGGGGTCGCATCCTCGGCGCGTGCGATGGCGCCCATCGCGAGCGCGCACGCGAGCGCGCCCGCCGCCGCCGCTGCCGGGACGCGCCGCCGCCCGCGGCTCGCCGCCGCTACGCGGGCGCGCATGCGAGGATGTGGCGTGCTGCGGCCGCGAGGTCGGCGACCACCGGGGTCGCGACCGTGAGCCGGGCGCGCTCCTCCTCGCCGTGTCCGGTCGTGACGAGGATGCCGCGGCATCCCGCGCGCGCCGCGAGCTCGACGTCGACGGCATGATCGCCGACGACCCACGAGCGCGGCAGGTCGGCTCCGAGCACGTCGCGCGCGCGGAGGAGGGGGGTCGGAGACGGCTTCCGGCAGTCGCAGCGGGCGTCGGGGAGATGCGGGCACATGTAGGTCGCCTCGATCGCGATGCCGGCCCGATCGAGGTCGTTCAGGAGCCGGCGGTGGAAGACCTCGAACTCCGCGTGCGAGAAGATGCCGCGCGCGATGCCGCTCTGGTTCGTGACGATCGCGAAGCGGTAGCCGGCGGCGCTCAGCACGCGCAGCGCATCGACGACGCCCGGCAGCAGCTCGTAGTCCGCGAGGCGGTAGCCGTACCCGACGTCGCGGACGAGCGTGCCGTCGCGATCGAGGAACACGAAGCGGCCGTCCGGCATGCGCTCCAGGATCGCGCGAATCCGGCCTCGGGACAATTTGGGATGCTGCGCCACCGCCGCCGCTCGGGAGGTTCAACACCGGCGCACGCCCGAGGACGCGATCCGCGACCGCGTGCGATTCAGAATGGCGTTTCGCACGTTCGTCGCACGTTCGTCGCACGTCGCGGCGGTGGTCCTGGTCGGCGGCGGAAGAAAGCCCTACGCTCGCTCGGCATGGGGGAAGCAGTCGAGCCGGCCGGCGGCGGCGCGGATCTGCGGGCGAGGGCGGTCACCGTCTACGCCGGGTCGTCGCGCCGATCGCCCGCGGGGCTGTTGGCGCTCGCGCGCGACCTCGGGCGCGGCATCGCCGAGCGGGGCTGGGTGCTCGTGTACGGCGGCGCGCGCATCGGCCTCATGGGCGCGCTGGCGGATGCGGCGCTCGCGGCCGGCGGTCGCGTCGAGGGCGTGATCCTCGACACCTTCGCGCGGGTCGCGCACGCGAGCCTGCACGCGCTCGAGACCGTCGCCGACATGCGGTCGCGCAAGGCGGGCCTCGCGCACCGCGGCGACGCCTACGTCGTCCTGCCGGGGGGCTTCGGCACGCTCGAGGAGCTCTCGGAGATCCTGGTCGAGCGCCAGCTCGGGCTCCACGAGAAGCCGCTCGTCCTCGTGAACCACGAGGGCTTCTGGGATCCGCTGCTCGCGCAGATCGATCGCCAGGTCGCGGACGGACTCGTGAAGGAGGCGTACCGGGCGCTCTTGACGGTCGTGCCCGATGCCGAAGCGGCGCTGGCCGCGATCGCGCGCTCGCCGGCCGCGGATCGCGGCCGCTCGGGTGGGGCCTCGGACCTGGCGAAGCTCGCGTGAGCGACGTCACGGGCGCGCGAGCGCGAACGCGCGGCCGCCGAGATCGCGGAGAAGATCGTCGAGCGGGAACGCGCCGCGCGTCGCCCTCGCGATCGCCGCGTCCCCGACGAGCGTGCGCATCTCCGGCATCGCGCGCAGCATGAAGCGGGCGACGGCCCGGTAGAGGAACCGCATCGCGGCCCGGCCGACGCGTCCGAGCTGCCACGCGATCAGGCCGACGTGGCCGATCTCGTCGATCAGGATCTCGTCGTAGAGGAGCGCGATGCGCGCGGCGACGGCCGGCTCGTCGGCGAAGATCTCGCGTCCCCGGTCGCGCAGCATGCGGAAGAGGATGCAGCCGGCCATCTCGCTCGCGCCGGTGAGCGGCAAGCCCAGGCGCTCGGGAAGGGCGAGGATCGCGTGGACAACCGCGCGCGCCGCGAGCGGGGGTCGCACGTCCGGGACCGGAAGCCCGAACGCCCGCACGACGTCGGCCAGCATGCGGGTGTGGTAGTGCTCCTGCAGCGTCACGTGGACGAGCACGGGCTCGCGCCCGGCGTGCATGCGCCCGAGGCGCTCGGCGAGCTCGACGCCGTAGCGCTCCGACACGTTCGACTTCGCGGTGGCGAGCAGGAAGAGCGCGCGCTCGTCGAGCCCGCGCTCGGGCCGGGCGCGCGCGAGGTTCCGCAGGAACGTCGCGCGATCGATCGGCGCGCGCGCGGCGAGCGGGCTCGAGTCGAGGCTCGCGAAGAACGACTCGCGGTGGGCGAGCGTCCGGCGTGCGAAGTCGGGCGCGCCGTCGCGAGCCGCGAGGATCGCGACGTAGCGCGCGAGGCCGCCCTCGGCGTCCCGTTGCGCACGCGCCGTCCGAGCCGCGACCAGCAGCACCGCGACCGAGCCGATCCCGGCGAGCGCGGCGGCCGCCGCCCACGGCGCGAGGGCGCCCATCGTCGCGGCGCCGCTCGCCGGGCACGTCAAGAACGGCATCCATGAACCGATCATCGTCCGTCCCTCCTTGCCGCGAATCGTAAGGAGGAGCCGGAGCCAGGCGCCATCGCGCGCTCGCGCCGATTTTTCGCGTACGGCCGATCCGGTACGAGCGGCCGGGCCTCGTAGTCCGAAAGTACGGTCTGGTGCGTCGCAGCCTTTCCGTCATACTTCGCGCCGGAGGTCCGAGTTGGCGCGCGAGCCCGTCAAGGTCGTCATCGTGGACGATCACCCCGTCTTCCGCGACGGGCTCCGGCGCTGCCTCGAGTCCAGCCGATCGCTCAAAGTGCTCGCCGCGGTCGGCGGTGCCGACGAGCTCTGGAAGGCGCTGCGCACGCACGGCCGGCCGCAGATCGTGCTGATGGACGTCGAGATGCCGGGAGAGGGCGGGATCGCGCTCACGCAGCAGCTTCACGACCGCCACCCCGACGTGCGCGTCCTCATGCTGACCGCGTTCTCCGACTCGGAGCGCGTCTTCGCCGCGCTCAAGGCCGGCGCGGTCGGCTATCTCCTCAAGAACATCGCTCCCGAGGAGCTCCGCCGGACGGTCGGGCGCGCGGCGGCGGGCGAGGCGATGCTCTCGGGCGAGGTCGCGGGGCGCGTGCTGCGCGAGTTCGAGCGCGAGCGCGCCGAGGAGCCGCACCGCGAGCAGCTCGCGACGCTGACGCAACGCGAGGAGGAGGTGCTCCGCCTGCTGGCGACCGGCGAGTCGAACCGCGAGATCGCGCGCCGTCTCTTCATCAGCGAGCAGACGGTGAAGAACCACCTCGCGAGCATCTTCCGGAAGCTCCGCGTGAACGACCGCACCAAGGCGGCGCTGCTCGCCGTCAAGCTCGGCTTCGCGCGCGACGAGACGCGATGAGCCCGCGCCTCCGCTTCGCCTTCCGCGTCGCCCTCGTGGCGGCCGCGATCGCGACCGTCGTTGCGAGCGCGTTCTCCTTCCGAGCGTCCGACTGGCCGATCTACCTCGTCTTCGTCCTGCTGCGCCTCACCGTCATGTCGCTTTCGGTCGAGGTCCTTCCCGGGCTGCTGCTCCCGATGCCGGAGATGGCCGTCACCATCGGGTTTCTCTACGTCGGGGGGCTGCCGATCATCATCCTCTGCAACCTCTCGCCTCCGACACTGGCCCAGCTCCTGTACTGGGTCCTTCCGGGCCGCCTGCCCGCGCGAATGCCCACCATCTACTCCGGCCCCGGTGGACACGGCCCCCGCGAGCGCTTGGTACCCAGGTCCGCGGTCGCGGCCGACTGGGCGATGTACGCGATCGGCCTGGGCGTGCGCTGGGCCGTGGCGAGCGTCGTCGCGGGAGGCGCGCCGCCGTGGTCGAGCGCGCTCGCCATCCTGGCCGGCGAGGCGGCGGGTTACGCGGTGTGGTCGGTGGTGTCGCTCGCGCCGATCCTGAGCTTCAGCGACGTCCTGCGCGCTCCGACCGGCCTGTGGGCGCGTGCGCTCCGCCAGGACCTCGGGCTCATCATGATCCCGACCTTGACGCCGTTCATCTTCCTGATCGCCTACGGCTACCGCGCGGTGGGCGTGCTGGGAGCGACGGCGTGGTCGCTGGCCGCGCTCGGCGTGCACTTCCTCCTGAAGCGCCTCACCGAGCGCCGGATCGTCGTCGAGCGCCAGAACGACCAGCTCGCGGCGCTGAACCGCGAGCTCGAGCACCGCGAGCGGCTGTCGGCGATCGGGAAGATGTCGTCGGTCGTCTCGCACCAGATGCTCCAGCAGCTCGGCATCATCGGCCTCCACGCCGACCTGATCCGCCACGCCGAAGCGGACGGCGACGCGGCGCACGCGCTCGCGCAGGCGCGCTCGAGCGCGCGCGAGATCGAGGATGCGCTCGCCGACGTGAACCGCGTCCTGACGGACCTCCTCGTGTTCAGCCGCGACCTCCGGCTGAACATCGCGGAGCACGACCTCGCGACGCTCGCGCGCGAATGCGCGGAGGAGTGCGGCCGGGTCGCCGACGCGCGCGCCGTGACGATCGACCTCGAGTGTCGCGCCGCGCCGCCCGTCGTGCTCGACAAGCTGAAGATGAGGCAGGCGATCGTGAACGTCGTCCGGAACGCGATCGAGGCGGCCCCGCCGGGATCCGTGGTGACCATCGCGTCCGGGCCGGCCAGCGATGGCGTCGAGATCGCCGTCCGCGACCGCGGGGGCGGGATCGCCCCCGGCGACGCCGATCGGGTGTTCGCGCCGTTCTACACGACCAAGGACGGCGGCACCGGCCTCGGCCTCGCGATCGCGCGCGAGTTCACCGAGGCGCACGGCGGGCGGATCGCGGTCGACCGGACGGCGTCGCCCGGCACGACCGTCCGGATCGCGCTCCCGCTCCGGCCGCAGGACGCCGGCGGACTCGCGACCGCGGCCGCCGGGGTCGCTTCGTAGAAGCGCCGACGGCGCGACGCTGCGCGCCGGCGGCGCCTCAAGCGGCCGCCGCGATCGCCCGACATTCGATGGAGCGGCCGCGCAGGGGCGTCTCGCGCGCGCGCATCGGAGGGGCATGGCGGTGTGTGGTTCGGGAAGCGATCGCCGTCGACGAGACGTCGCGGGACGCGCGCTTCGCCGACGCGCGGGCGCGCTGGCGCTCGCGGCCGGCCTCGCGGCCGACGCGGCCTGGGCGCAGAGCGCCCTCCAGGTCACGCCCGACGGCAAGCGGACGCTCATCAACAAGCAGGTCGGCGACGAGCGCTGGGCGATCACGCTCAACGCCGACGACGCGACCGTCACCGGCAACGTCTCCGAGGCCGGCGGCTCCGCTGCGTTCCTCTTCTGCACCCCGGGCCTGACGACCGATCGCGAGGATGTCGCGCTCTCGTGCCAGTCGGCGCCGCCGTGCACGGTCGCGCCGTGCCCGGGATCGCAGTGGACGTTCGCGGACGACGTCGCCCTCCCGCTCTCGTTCTTCGCACCGCCGGCAGGGCCGACGCCGACGCCCGTGCCGACCGCCGCGCTCTCCGATCTGCGCGGCCTCTGGCAATTCGACTACGCGATCGCCGGCGGCTCGACGGCGGTCTACGAGCTCGTCGACGTGCTCTACCAGTTCGGTCGCCCCGTCTTGACGGGCCACGACGCGACCGGATTCCCGGTCAACGTCGCGTATCCGCAGCCGGGCGCCGCGCCGCAGTACGAGTTCGCGCTCCTCGCCGTCGCCGAGAACGGCTGCCTGCTCACGCTCTTCCGGCGAGACGGCGCCGCGACGATCGCCGGCATCGCGTTCCCGGTCGGCCGGGCCTCCGACGGCAGCTGCCTCGGCATCGCGCTCGGACAGACGCCGGTCGAGGTGTCGGGGTTCCGGCTCCCGACCGACGGCGCGCGCGCCGCGCCCGGGCCCGCGGTCGACGCGAGCGAACTCCAGCGCCTGATCGACGTCCTCCAGCCGAACGTCCGCCGCTGACGACACCGGGCGGAGACTCGTGCGCTCGACGTGCGCCCGGCTCGGTCGCCCGCATCGCGACCGGCTCGGGACCGCGCCATGGCTTCTCGGTGACGCAACGGTCGCGCGCGCGATCGTGCATCCGCGCATGACGCGAGAGCGGTCGCGGACGAGGCCGGCGCGGCTTTTTCGAAGCCGCTCGGGGCACGGAACTTGGTCCCCTCGTCGGTCGAGGGAACGTCGCGAGGGACCAGGGGCCATGTCGGACACGATACCGCCGATTCACGTACCGCTTCGCCGGAGCGCGCTCGTCGCCGCGCTCAAGGTCGCGGATCTCGCTCTCGTCACGGCGAGCTGGGCGATCGCGACCGCGATCGGGCGCGCCGGGCTGTCGCTCGAGCGCTGGCCGTCGCTCGTCGGGGTGCTGCGCTCCGAGATGGCCGTCGCCGACGCGCTCGCGGTCGCCGCTTACCTGTACTTCTTCCACCTCGTCCTGAGCGCGTGCGGGATCTACCGCTCGCATCGCATCGCGCCCGCCTCGCGCGAGCGCGGCGAGCTCGCGACCGCGGTCGTGCTCGCGAGCTTCCCGCTCGTCGTGGTCGGCTGGTGGCTCGAGCCCGCGCTCCTCCCCCCGCACTTCCTGGTCGCGTTTCCGATCGCGGCGCTCGCGTCGCTGTTGCTCGCGCACGAGGCCTTTCGCTGCGCGGCGCGCCTCGCGCGGAGCGCCGGCCGGAACCTGCGCGACGTGGTGATCGTCGCGGACGGGCCGTCGTCGCTCGGCGTCGCGATGAAGCTCGCATCGCGCGTCGGGCTCGGCTACCGCGTCGTGCGCGTGATCCCATGCGGCTCGGAACCGCCGGGAGCAGGCGCGCCGCGCCCGCCCGCCGAGGTCGCGCGCGAGCTGGAGGAGCTCCTCGCCGAGCGCCCGGTGGACGAGCTGTTCCTGGCCCTCCAGTACGGGAGCGCGCAGCCGCTCGCGCGCGCGCTCCTCCTGCGCTGCGAGCAGCAGGGCATCACGGTGCGGGTGATCGCGAACCTGACCGCGCTCGACTGCGCGTGGACGACGGTCGACGCGCTCGGCGGCCACCCGGTGATCACGGTCGCGACCGGCCCGCGCGACGCGGTCCAGCTGGCGCTGAAGCGTGCGGTTGACGTCGCGGGCGCGCTCGTCGGGCTCGTCGCGCTCGCGCCGCTCATGGCGTCGATCGCGCTCGCGATCAAGCTCGACTCGCGCGGCCCGGTCATCTTCGCGCAGCAGCGCGTCGGCCTGAACCGGCGGCGCTTCCGCGCGCTCAAGTTTCGCACGATGGTGAACGGCGCCGATCGCCTGCAGAAGCACCTGGAGCACCGGAACGAGGCGGACGGCCCGGTCTTCAAGATCGAGAACGACCCGCGCGTGACGCGTGTCGGCCGCATCCTCCGGAAGCTGTCGCTCGACGAGCTGCCTCAGCTCGTGAACGTCCTGCGCGGTGAGATGAGCCTCGTGGGCCCGCGCCCGCTTCCGGTCCGCGACGTGACCCGCTTCGACGCGAACTGGCACAAGCGCCGCTTCAGCGTGAAGCCCGGCATCACCTGCATCTGGCAGGCGACCCGCCGCGAGCCGACCTTCGACGAGTGGGTGCGCTCCGACATGGAGTACATCGACAACTGGTCGATCGGGCTCGACCTCAAGATCCTCGCGAAGACCTTCTCGATGGTGCTCTCGCGCGACGGAGTGCACTGACCGTTCCAGCCGCCGGCGCACCGCGCGCCGGCGTCGGGAGCCCGGCCCCGGGCCGCTCGCGACCCGCTAAGGGGTGCCGCCGAGGCGGCCGATAGGGAGGCAGGCGAGCCCCAACCCGCCCGAGGGCGACGTGCGCACCGGCGCCGGCGGACGGGAGGCGCGGCGCGGGCCGCGACGGCCGGCGGCTCGCCGCGAGACCATGGCGGCGGCTGAAGCGCGGACGTTCGGGGACACGGCGGCGGCGGGCGGGCCGGCGCGCGAGGTCGTCGCGCTCGGCGTCGTGACGGCGCTCGTCTTCGGCGCGCTCGCGACCGGGTCGTCGCGCCTCGCGCTCGTCGGGACGGCGGGGATCGCGGCCGCGGTCGGCCTGGCGCTCCTCGTTTCGATCGCGAGCGCGCGCACGGCGGACGTGCTCTTCGCCGGCCTCGCGTGCCTCGTCGCGGTGCCGGTCGACAAGTACTTCGGCTACCAGGCGCACGTCGGCGGCTGGCCCGGCATCCGCGTGTCGGCGGCCGATCTCCTGCTCCTGCTGCTCGCGCCGCTCGCGCTCCTGTCGCGCGTGCTCGATCGCCGGCGAAGCGGCCTGCCTTCGCTCCTGGTCGCGATCGTCGCGTGCGCGGTCGTCCAGTACGGCGTCTCGCTGCTCGGCTCGACGCGCACCGCGCTCTCGCTGTACGAGATCGCTTCGACGCTGCACGCGCTCGCGGTCGCGTGGGTCGTCGCCGTCCTGTTTCGACGCCGTCACGTCGGCGCGATCGTCGGCGCGCTCGCCCTTCTCGTCTGGCTGCACACGGGCTTCGCGCTCGCCCAGGTCGCGACCGGCCGGCCGCTCGGCGCGGGCATCTTCGGAGGGCGCGACGAGATCCTGAACGAGTCGCTCACCACCGGGGCCGCGTTCCTCCGCCCGTCGGGTCTCTTCCCGCACCCGATCGTGTACGCGGACTTCCTCTTTTTGACGCTGCCCGTGATCGCGGCCGGCGCCGCTTCGCTCGGGCGCGCCTGGCAGCGCTGGCTGCTCGCCCTGACGGTGCTCGCGGGCGCCGGCGGCCTCGCCCTCACGCTGTCGCGCGGCGCGTGGCTCGCCGCGCTCGTCGCCGGCGCGACGTTCGTCGCGCTCGGGGTTCGACGACGGCTCGTCGATCGCGCGACCCTGCGGCGGATCGGCGCGGCGGCCGCCGTCGCCGGCATCGCGCTCGCGGTCGCGCTCGGGCCGCGCGTCTACGACCGCCTGACCGAGAGCCAGGCCGGGAACCTCGACGTCCGCTTCGACCTCAACTGGATCGCGCTCCGCATGGTCGCGGATCGGCCGCTCGCCGGTCAGGGGCTGAACACCTTCGTCGAGGTGATGGAGCGCTTCGACCCGAAGGACGTGATGGCGTACTTCCCGGCGCCCGCGCACAACCTCTACCTGCTCGAGGCGGCCGAGGCGGGCGCTCCGGCGCTCCTCCTCCTGCTCGCGACCTTCGGGTTCCTCCTGACGGCCGGCGTGCGCGGCACGCGGCGCATCGCCGATCCGGCGCTCGCGTGGCTCGCGATCGCGGTCGTGAGCGGGGTCGCCGGGCTCGCGGTGTCGCAGCTCGCGGACTTCAGCCTCCGGCTCGAGCCGCTCCGGACGACCGCGTGGTTCCTGATCGGCGTCCTCTTCGGGGCGCTGAACGTCGGCTCCGCGCAGCCCGCCGTACGGTCTCCCGCGGAGGTCTCTCCGCCGGCCGGCGAGCCCGTCGGGGCGTCGTCGTGAGCGAGGCGACGACCGCGCTCGGCGGCGACGCGCCGACGGACGCCGGCCCGGCCGGGAGCGCCGGTGCCGCGGGAGCGATCGCATCCGCACACGCGGGCGCGGAATCGGTTGCGCCAGCCGGCGGAGCGCGCGCGCCCGCGTGCACCCACCCGGAGACCACGCCGCTCTACGGCGGCCTTCTGGCCCGCTGCGTTGCCTGCGGCGTCGTCCGGACCGCGCGCGATCCGCGCTTCGTCTACGGCCGGTCGTACTTCGTCTCGGACGAGGCCGACGGCTACGACTTCGACTCGACCTACGCGCGCATCGCGGACGCCGAGCGCTTCGGCGCCGAGCTCGACCGGCTCGCCGCGCTCGGGCTCCGGGGCAGGGTGCTCGACGTCGGCTGCGCGACCGGCGCGTTCCTCGCGCTCGCGCGCGCGCGCGGCTGGAGCCCGACCGGCGTCGAGCTCGCCGACTTCGCGCGCGCCGAAGCGGTGCGGCGCTCGGGAGCGCGCGTCGAGCGCACGCTCGACGACCTTCCGGCGGGAGCGACCTTCGACGTCGTGACGCTCCACCACGTCCTCGAGCACATCCACGACCCGGTCGCCTTCCTCGCGTGCGGCGTTCGCCCGCGCGTCGGACGGCTCCTCCTGGTCGAGGTCCCGAACTTCGCATCGCTCGCGTCGCGCGCGGAGGGTCCCGCGTGGCAGGACCTGCGGCCCGAGCAGCACGTCTTCCACTACACGGCGCCGACGCTCGCGGCGGTCCTCGAGGCGTCGGGCTTCGCGGTGCGCTCGACCGGGACGCTCTGGGCTCCGGTCTGGAGCTTGCGCTCGGCCGTCACGCTCGCGCGCCGGCTCCCTCACCTCCGGGGCGGCGATCCGCGCCGGCATTCCGAGCTGCAGGCCCCCGGCGACGGGCGCACGCCCTTCGCGACCCCGGCCGCGAGTGCCGCGAGCGCGGCCGTGGCGATGCGCGGGTGGCGCCCGCCGACCGGCGTCAAGCGCCTCCTGACCGAGGCGTCGCGCCGCGCGCTCGCGCCCGTCGTGCGGCGGCTCGAGCAGGCCGGCCTCGGCGAGCGCCTCGTCGTGGAGGCCGTGCCGCGATGAGCGAGGAAAGGGCCTTCGCCGGCGTGCCGCTCGTGGTGTGGAACGCGGTCGCGATGCTGGCGGCGCGGCTCGCGCCGCCGGTCTTCTCGTTCGCGATCAACGTCGCGATCGCGCGCCTCTACGGCGCCGGCGCGCTCGGAAGCTACGTCTGGGTGCTCTCGCTTCTCGTGATCTTCCAGACCGTGGCGGGCGCCGGGATGACGCTCCTCGTGACGCGCGAGATCGCGGCCCGTCCAGGGGACGCCGCAGCGCTCGTCGTCCAGGCGCGCACGATCGGCGTCGCGACCGGTCTCGGCGCGACCGCGCTCTTCCTCGTGATCGCCTTTTTTTCCTCGGACGCGACGAGCGCGCTCGCGGCCGCGGCGCTCGCGCCGTCGCTCCTGCCGTCGGCGTGGATCGCGGTGCAGGAGGCGTACTTCGTCGCGCACCGCCGGCACCACGCGGTGACCGCGGTCGCGATCGCGGAGAACGCGGTCAAGCTGGCGCTCGCCGCGCTCGCGCTCGCGGCCGGCGGCGGTCTCGTCGGCGTGTGCGGCGCGATCACTGCGGCGCGCGTGGTCGCGCTCGCGTTCGGCCAGCGGCTCATGGCGCGCGCCGGCTGCCGGCCCGGGTGGCGCCTCGCGATCCGCGACTCCGCTCCACTCGCGCGCGCGCTCCCGCCCTTCGGCGCGATGCTCGTCGTCGCGATGCTCTTCTTCCGGGTCGACGTCCTCGTCGTCGGCCTCTTGCGCGGGGAGCACGACACCGGCGTCTACGGCGCCGCGGTGACGCTCTACACGGTTGCGCTGCTTCTCCCGGACAGCGCGATGTCCGCGGTGTTCCCGCGCCTCGCCGCCTCCTTCCAGAGCGGAAGGGCGGGCGCCGCGACGGCGACGCTCCTCACCGCGAAGCTGCTCGCGATCGCGCTCGTGCCGGTCGCGGTCGCGCTGATCGACCTGGCGGACCCCGTCCTGCACCTCGTGTACGGGGCGCGCTTCGCCGACGCGGCACCGGCGCTTCGGATGCTCGCCGCGTCGCTGCCGGTGCACGCGGTGAACGCGGCGTTCGGGCAGGCGCTGCAGGCGGGCGGCCACCAGCGCGCGATCCTCGCGGTCGCGGTCCTCGGGACCGCGCTCCACGCGGTGGTCACGTGCGCGCTGGTCGCGCTCCTCGGGATCGAGGGCGCTCCGATCGCGGTCCTGTTCTCGTCGTCGGTGGTCGCGGTCCTCGGGGCCGCGGTCTTCCATCTCCGGGTCGCGCCGATCCGGATCGGCCTCCGCAGCGTCTGCGCGGTGAGCGCGGTCGCCGGGCCGGTCGCGCTCGCGCTCCTCGCGCCGGCCCGTCTCGAGCTCGCCGCGACGGTCGCCGGGGCGGTCTGGCTCGCGTGCGCGCTCGGCGCGCGCCAGGTGCTCGGTAGCGACGAGATCGCGGAGATGGCCCGCGTGCTGCGGCCCGGCCGCATGGAGGCGAGAGCGTGAAGATCGCCATCGTCCATCCCTACCCGGTCTCGGAGCGGGCGGTGGGCGGAACGACGCGCGTGTACCTCCTCGCCCGGCATCTCGCGGCTCGGCACTCGGTCCGCATCCTGACGCACGCGTCGGGCGACCCGATCGCCGACGCCGCGGCCGTGCGCGCGATGGCGGACCTCGGCGTCGCGCAGGAGATCTTCGCGCGACCGCGCGCGACCGTCGGGCGGAAGCTCGCGTGGGCGCTCGGCCACGCCCCGTACTTCGTCGGCCACAACCGCAATCCCGCGCTCGAGGCCGCGCTCGCCCGTCTCGACGCCACGGACGAGCTCGACGTCGTGCACGTCGAGTTCGCGTACCTGGCACCCGTCCTGGGCGCGCTCGGCCCGCGTCCGGCGCGCGTGCTCGCGGAGCAGGAGACGATGTCGGTCGTCGTGGAGCGGCTGCACGCCGTACCGAGCCGGCGGCTCTCGCTCTACCAGGTCTACCTGTCGCGCCAGCTCGCCGGCGTCCGCCGCTTCGAGGCGCAGGCGGTCCGGACGTTCGACCGCGCGTTCGCGATCAACGAGGCGGAGGCGGCGCTGCTGTCGCGGGTCGCCGGGCGCGAGGTGGCGGTCCTTCCGCACGTGGTCGCGGCCGACGCGTTCCGAGCGCCCGCAGCCGAGCCGCGCGAGCCGGTCCTGCTCTTCGTCGGCAACTACGCGCACGATCCCAATCGCCACGCGGTGCTCTGGTTCGCGGAGTCGGTCTGGCCGCGCGTGTGCGAGGAAGCCGGCGACGCGGCGCTCGCCGTGGTCGGTCCGCACCTGCCGCCGGCGGAGGCGCTCGAGCTCGCGCGCCGCGGGGCGCGTCTGCTCGGCCGCGTCGACGACCTCGCCGACTGCTACCGGCGCGCGACCGTCTTCGTGAACCCGATCCTCTCGGGTGGCGGGATGCGCGGGAAGGTCCTCGAGGCGTTCGCGAGCGGCCGGCCCGTCGTCTCCACCCGGCTCGGGATGGAGGGCATCGCCGCGGAGGACGGTGTCCACGCCGACCTGGCGGACGACGCCGTTGCCTTCGCGCGCGCGGTCGTCCGGCTCCTTCGCGATCCGGAGCTCCGGCGCCAGCGCGGGCGCGCGGCGCGCGCGCTCGTCGAGCAGCTCTACGACGCGCCGTCGGTCTTCGGGCGCCTCGAGGACGCCTATCGGGACGCCGTCGCCGAGCGGCTCGCCCGCCTCACGGCGGATCGCGTCGCATGAGCGCGGCGCCGAAGCGGCGGCTCTCGATCCAGGTCGTGACCTGGAACAGCGCCGACGTGATCGACGGCTGCCTCGCGAGCATCCTCGCCGAGGACCATCCCGACGTCGAGACGATCGTCGTCGACAACGCCTCGCGCGACGGCTCGGCGGAGCGCGCCGACGCCTGGATCGCGCGGGGGCTCCGCGGTGCGGTCGTCCGCGCGGAGGAGAACCTCGGATTCTGCGGCGGCCAGAACCTCGCGTTCCGGCGCTCCGAGGGCGACCTCGTCCTGCTGCTCAATCCCGACGCCCGGCTGACGCCGGGCTTTGCGGACGCGCGCCTCGCGCCGGGCTTCGCGGCGCGCGCGATCGCGCTCGGCGACGCCGCGGATCCCGAGATCGGCATCTTCGCGCCGCGCGTTCTGCTTCCCGACGGCCGGATCGATTCCGTGGGCCTCGAGCTCGACCGGCTGCGGCGCGCGTGGGATCGCGGCGCCGGAGAGCCCGGCGAAGGAGCGTACCTCGTCGAGGAGGACGTCTTCGGCGCGACCGGTGCCGCGGCGCTCCTCCGGCGGACGATGGTCCGAGACGTCGCCATCGACGGCGCCGTGCTCGACGAGCGCATCTTCGCCTACTGCGACGACGTCGACCTCGCGTGGCGCGCGCGCCTCCGCGGCTGGCGCTGCCGCTACGCGCCGTCGCTCGTGGTCGAGCACGGCCGCGCCGGCCGGAACGCGCTCCGCACCGACGCCGGCCGGCCGCGCCGCGTCCTCGAGCAGCGCCTCATGGTGCGGAACCGGCTCCTCGTGATCGCGAAGTGCGAGGGCCTGCGCGCTCTCGCGGCCGCGGCTCCACTGCTCCTCGCGTTCGAGCTCGCCCGCATCGCATTCCTCGCGTGGCGCGCGCCGCGCGTGCTCGGCGCGTACCGCGAGCTCGCCGCGCTCCTGCCCGCGGCGCTGCGCGATCGCGCGCGCATCCAGCGCCGTCGCCAGAGCGACGCGCGCATTCCGCTCGCGGCGCGTCTCGTCCGGAGGGCGGCGTGAGGGTCCTCCACGTCATCGACAAGTCGTTCCTCGGCGGCGGGCAGTCGGTCGTGCGGAACCTGATCGCGGGCTCTCGGGAGACCGGCGTCGCGACCGCACTCGCCTGTCGCGGCGGTGGGCCGCTCGTCGGCGCCGCGCGCGCGCTCGGCGCTCCCGTCTTCGAGATCCCCTTCGACAAGCGCTTCCGGCCGGGCCCGGCGCGCGCGCTCGCGCGCGCGGCGTCGCAGCATGGGGCCGACGTCGTGCACGCGCACGGCCTGGTCGCGACGTTCTACTGCGTCCTCGCGCGCGGCCTCTTCGGGATGCGGCGGCCGATCCTCTACCACCAGCACGGCTTCCACCATCACAATTACGGCGCGCTGTCGGTCGGCCTCCGGCGGGCGATCGAGCGCGCGGTCTGCCGCCGGGTCGAGCGCGTCGTCGCGTGCTCGCGCGCCGACGTCGATCAGCTCGCGCGCGAGCGCTACGCGCCGGCCGATCGGCTGCGGCTCGTCTATTACGGGATCCCGGAGCCGGCGGCGCCGGCCGACGTGGTCGCGAGGCGCCGCGCCGAGGCCGGCCTCGCGAGCGGGCAGCCGGTCGTCGGGACGATCGCGCGCCTGCACCCGCAGAAAGGCGTCGACGTCTTCCTGCGCGCGGCGGCGCGCATCGCCCGCGCGCGCCCGGACGCGGCCTTCATGATCGTCGGCACGGGCGAGATCGAGGAGGAGCTGAAGCGGCTCGGCGCGGGGCTCGGTCTCGACGGCGAGCTCCGCTGGATGGGCGGTCGTCCGAGCGCGGAATTCTTGCCGCTCCTCACGGTCGACGTGATCTCTTCGCGCTGGGAGGGCCTGCCGTTCACGCTGCTGGAGGCCATGGCGAGCGCGCGGTCGATCGTCACGACCGACGTCCCCGGATGCCTCGAGGCGGTCGGCGACCAGGAGGCATCGATCGTCCCGCGCGACGACCCCGAGCGGATGGCCGACGCGGTCCTGGATCTCCTCTCCCGCCCCGACGCGGCGGCCCGCAGCGCGGCGGCGGCGCGGCGCAGGTGGGAGCAGCGCTTCACGCTCAAGGAGATGGTCCGGCGCGTCGACGAGCTTTATGCGGAGCTCGCTCTATGAGGTCGATCGGCTGCCGGAGCGTTCCGGCCGGCGCGCGGGCGGCGATCGCCGTCCTCGGCGCGTGCGCGCTCGTCGCGTTCGCCGGCGCGTCCGCTGCAGCCGTCGACAATGCCGACCTCGCCGGCACCGCGACGCCGACGCCGGCACCAGGCGATGCTTCGCCCGGCGCCACCGCGAGCGCCCGCGTGCAGCTCGATGCGACGCGCAGCGAGCGCCAGGTGAGCCCGTTCCTCTTCGGCATGCACATCGAGTGGGTGGAGGACGGGCTCGGCCTCATGGACCCGGAGGCCGCGACGCTCCGCAAGCCGGTCGTCGACCTCCTGAAGCCGCTCCGGCCGCCGGTCCTCCGCTTCCCGGGCGGCATCCACGCCGACTACTACGACTGGAAGCTCGGCGACGGCGACCCGTCCGGGCGCGGCTCGAGCGTGAACGTCTTCACCGGCGCGTCGGAGCGCCACCGCTTCGGGACGCCCGAGTACACGGCGCTCCTCCGCGAGCTCGGGTCGCAGGCGCTCGTCACGGCGAACTACGGAACCGGGACGCCGGCGATGGCGGGTGCGTGGGCGCACCGCTTCGCGGAGATCGGCGTCTTCCCGAGGTTCTGGGAGGTCGGCAACGAGATCTACCTGAGCGGCCCGAACGCGGACGGCCCGAACGGGAAGGCGATCTTCCGCGCGCCCGAGCAGTACGCGGCCGACTTCGCCGCGTATCGCGCCGCCATCCAGAAGGACCTGCCGGACGCGAAGGTCGGTGCGATCGCGCACCTCGAGAGCGGGGCGTTCGCGCTCGCGCCCGCCGACGATCGCGACTGGACCGTCAAGATGCTCGCCGCGCTCGGGACGCGCGCCGACTTCGTCGCCGTGCACGACGCCTACGCGCCCGTGATCTTGAACGACGCCGTCGACTTCGGGACCGACGAAGGCCGGCGGCGGGCCTACCGCGCGATGTACGCCGCGACGCTCCAGACGCAGGCGAACCTCGACGACGTCGCCGCGACCGTCGCGCGCCTCTCGCCCGTCAACCAGGGCGTGCCGATCGCCGTGACGGAGTTCGGGCCCTTCTTCGGGGTGACGCGCCTCCCCGACATGAACGTCGCGTACGTCGACCAGTCGCGCACGCTCGCGGCCGCGCTCTACGTCGCGTCGGTGCTCGACGTGCTCATCGCGGACCCGCGGGTCTTCCTCGCCGCGTACACGAACCCGATCCACCGCTACTACGGGAGCCTGATCACCGATACGCCGTCGGGGCTCGTGAGGACGCCGACCTATTACCTCTACGAGCTCTACCGGACGCGCTTCGAAGCCCGGCTGATCGCGACCGAGGTCGTCACGTCGCCGAGCTTCGCGAGCTCCGAGGTCGGGATCGCGAAGGCGCGGAAGGCGGTTCCGGACCTGCTCGCGAAGGCGAGCACGAGCGCGGACGGAAAGCGGCTCACGGTGATGCTCGTGAACCGGAGCCTCGACCACGCGCTCGCGACCGCGATCGAGGTGAAGGGCTTCGCGGCGGCGAGCGCGGACTGCCGGATGCTGACCGCGGCGGCGCCGAACGCGATCAACGGGCCCGCGCTCGGCGCGACGGTCGCGGCGGGAGGGCCCGAGATCCGACCGCAGGAGGTCGCGTGCGAGGCGGCGGGGGGCAGCATCCGGCTCACGGTCCCGCCGATCGCGATCGTGAGCGTCGTCGCGCAGGGATGAGCGGACGGGCGGGGAGACCAGGGAAGGTCGGGACATGGCGGGACGACGGGGGAAGGGAACGGCCGGTGCGCTCGGGGCGCTCGCCGGCATGGTGGTCGCGTTGGGGACGATGACGGGATGCGCGGCGCAGCGGACGACGCCGCTGCCGGCGACGGCCGCGGCGCCGCTCGGCGAGTATCGCATCGGGCGCTCGGACGACCTCTCGATCAAGTTCTTCTACACGCCGGAGCTGAACGAGGACGTCGTCGTGCGTCCCGACGGGAACATCTCGCTGCAGCTCGTCGGCGACGTCCCGGTCGCCGGGCGGACGCCGGCCGAGGTCTCGGCCGACATCAAGCAGCGCTACCAGCCGAAGGTCCAGACGCGGGACGTGACCGTCATCGTGCGCGACTCGAAGAGCGCGCGCGCGTTCGTCGGCGGCGAGGTGAAGCAGCCGGCGATGGTCGCGATCGACGGCGCGATGTCGGTCGTCGACGCGATCTTCATGGCGGGCGGCGCGCTCGAGACCGCGCAGCTCCAGAACGTCGTGCTCCTCCGCATCGGCCCGAACGGCAAGGAGGCGCACCTCGTCGACGTGAAGGACGGGCTCGCGGGCGGCGAGCCCGTGCCGACGCTCCAGCCCTACGACGTCGTCTACGTGCCGAAGAGCGTCATCGGCGAGCTCAACACCTTCGTCGAGCTCTACGTCAACCGCATGATCCCGAAGAACTCCGGGTTCTTCGCCTACTACCAGATCAACCCGGTCCCCACGGTGCCGACGCCGTGATGCGCCTCGCGGTCTACTACCCCTGGCTCTACCTCACGAGCGGGGCCGAGCGGACGATCCTCGAGATCGCGCGGCGGAGCCATCATCGGATCACCGTCTTCACGAATCGCTGGGAGCGCGCCGCGACCTATCCGGAGCTCGCCGCGTGCGACGTGCGCGAGCTGTCGGAGGTCCCGGTCGATCGCAGGCTGGCCGGCGTCGCGACCGCGTTCGTTCGCATCCTCCGCCAGCGCATCGATCTTTCGGAGTTCGACGCGCTCCTGGTCGTGTGCGAGGGCCTCGGCGACCTCGTCGCGCTCCGCGCCGGCGCGACGCCGGCCTACTGCCTCTGCTTGACGCCGCTCCGGATGGCGTTCGATCCCGTGTACCGCGAGCGCTGGATGGCGACGCACGGAGCCGCCGAGCGCGCCGTCGTGCGCGCCGGCCTGCCGCTGTTCCACGCGCTCGACCGGGTCGCGTGGCGCCGCTACCGCCGCGTGTTCGCGATCAGCGAGGAGATCCGCGGCCGCATCCTGGCCGGCCGCCTCTGCCCCGAGTCGCGCATCTCGGTCCTCCATCCCGGCGTCGAGCTCGATCGCTTCACGCCGTCGCCGCCGGCGGAGCCGACGTTCTTCGTCCCGGGGCGGATCATGTGGACGAAGAACCTCGAGCTCGCGATCACCGCGTTCCGGCGCTTCCGCACGCTCGCCGGCGGCGATCGGCCGTGGAAGCTCCGCATCGCCGGCATCGTCGACCGGAAGAGCGAGCCCTACCTGGCGCGCCTGCGCGACCTCGCCGCCGGCGATCCCGCGATCGAGTTCGCGATCCACCCGAGCGACGCCGAGATGCTGGAGCACTACCGGCGCTCCTTCGCGATGCTCTTCACGGCATTCAACGAGGACTGGGGGCTCGTGATCATCGAGGCGATGGCGTGCGGCAAGCCGGTCGTCGCCGTCGACCGCGGAGGCCCGCGCGAGATCGTGCGCGACGGGCACGACGGCCTCCTCGCGCCGGCCGACCCGGAGAGCTTCGCGCACGCGATGGCGCGCCTCGCGCGCGAGCCCGGGCTCTACGAGGGGCTCTCGGCGGCAGGGATCGGCGGCGCGCGCCGCTTCGGATGGTCGGCGTTCGTCGCCGCGCTCGACGACGCCGTCGAGCGCGACCTCCGCGCCGAGCCCGTGCGCGCCCCCGTTCCGACGGGCGCGGTGGATGCGATGCCATGAGCGAAGGATGGAAAGCGGCGGCTCGACCGGTCGCGCCGGACGAGGCGCTCGCCGGCGAGGCGGTTCGGGTGCTCCGCCGCCTGATCGACGTGGCGACGCGGCGCTGGCGCGTCTTCGTCGCGCTCTTCGCGGGGGTGGCGGTCGCGATCCAGATCGTCGCCTTTCTCTGGCCGGGAACGTACGCCGCAGTCGCTGCGGTCGAGCTGCAGCGCCGGCGCTACCCCGCGCCGATCACCCCCGACCGGGCCGCCGCGCCGACGCTGATCACGACCGCGATCTCCGAGGAGGAGCTGAACTCCCAGGTCGCCGTCCTGACGAGCCAGGAGGTGCTCGAGAAGACGGTCGCCGAGGCCGGCCTCGACCGCATCCCGCCCCGCTGGTACATGCGCGTCCTGCTCGCGCCGGTCGACGCGTACAACGCCGTCTACTACCGGTACCACGACGTCCCGCCGCCGAGCGCCGTCGAGCGCGCCGTCCGCGGTCTCCGCGACGCGCTGCACGCCGAGCCCATGAAGGACTCGAACGTGCTCGCGATCACGTACGAGGCCGGGAACCCGCGCTTCGCGCAGGCGGTGCTCGACGTCGTGCTCAAGCACTACCTGGCGCACGCGCTCCAGCCCGATCGCAGCCGGGACGCGCAGGGCTTCTTCGACGACCAGGCAGCGCGCCTGAAGGACGAGCTCACGGGCTACGAGGACCGCCTGCTCGCGCTGAAGCAGCAGGTCGGCGCGGGGGACCTCGCGGGCGAGCTGAACGTCCGGCTCGCGCTCGACGCCGAGCTCCGGAAGGAGGACTGGGAGCTCCGCCGGCAGGCCGCCGAGCTCGACCGGAAGATCGACGCCTGGCGCGCGACGCTCGCCGGCAAGGCCGGCCGCGACGACTCGTCGACGACCGTCGCGCGCAACGACGCCGCGCTCCAGCTCCTCCAGGACCAGCTGCTCAAGCTCGAGCTCGAGCGCGTGCACCTCGTCGAGAACTACGCGCCCGACTCGCCCAAGATCGCCGACAACCAGCGCAAGATCGACGTCGCGCGCCGGCAGATCGCGGAGCAGGACCGGGCGCAGCTCTCGCACCGGACGACGTCGACCAGCCCGGCGTTCCAGCAGGTGGAGACCGACCTCGAGAAGGCGGTCGCGGAGCGCGCCGGGATCGCGGCGCGCCAGCAGGTGCTCGCCGGGCAGCTCGCGGATTCGCGCGCGGCGCTCGAGCGCCTCGACGCGCAGTCGCTCCAGGCGACGCGCCTCCAGCGCCTCGTCGACGTGACCGCGAGCAAGTACGAGACGTATCTCAAGAGCGGCGAGGCGGCGCGCATCGACGCGGCCCTCGACGCCGATCGCTTTTCCAACGTGACGGTCGTGCAGGGCGCCGCGGCGACGTCGCGTCCCGTCCGGCCGAAGAAGCTGACGACGCTCCTCCTCTCGCTCGCCGGCGGGATCCTGGCGGGTGTCGCCGGCTGCGCGTGGCTCGAGCTGCGAGCGGCGGGGTGGCAGCGTGTCGTCGGATCGCTCGTCGGCGGAACGGCGGAGGCGACGTGATGGAACCGGAACGCGATCGAGAAGCGCTCGAGCTGCCGCGGACCGCGGCGGGACGCGCGGTCGCGTCGCTGCTGGCCGGCGGTGCAGGGCCGTCGCCCGCGAGCGCGATCGGAGACGCGGTCGCGGACCCGCGCGTCGTCGATCCGCGCGTGATCGAGCCGGCCGGGTCCGAGGACCGGCCGCCCGCGGCGGCGGCCGCGAAGCCCGCATGGCTGCGTCCGGGCGTGCGAACCGGGGCGCGCGAGCGACTCGTGTACCCGCTCCGCCAGCTCGTCCTGTTCGGCGCGAATCGCGTCGTCGGCCGCCTGCCGGGCCATCGCCTCCGGCTCGCGTACTACCGGCACGCGCTCGGCTGGACGATCGGCGAGCGCAGCTCGATCCACTACGGCCTCCAGCTCTACGGCGGCCGCGGCCGCGTGACGATCGGCGATCGCTCGACGATCCAGATCGGGTGCCTCTTCGCGGGCGTCGGCATGAGCGATCTCGCGGTCGGCGACGACGTCGCGATCGCCTACCGGACGACGATCATCCTCGGCGGCCACGACGTGCACTCGCCCGACTTCGAGATGATCCTCGCGCCGGTCGTGATCGAGGATCGCGTCTTCGTGGGCGCGAACGCGACCATCCTCGGCGGGGTGACGCTCGGCGAAGGCTCGGTCGTCGGCGCGGGCGCGGTGGTCGGGAAGAGCGTTCCTCCGTACGCGGTCGTGACGGGCAATCCCGCGAAGGTCGTCGGCGAGCGGCGGCGCGACCTGCGCTACTCGGCGGAGCATCGCTGGCCGTTTCACTAGGCCGATTCATCTCACATGGAACGGGGTATGGAACGGGGCGCGGCTCGGGCCGAAGCGGTCGCGATCGACGCGGATCGCGGCGCGGCCGCGCGCGCGCGTCTCGGTGAGATCGCGATCGGGGTCGCGCTCGCCTGGTTCGCCCTCGAGACGGCTTTCCTCGGGCTCCGGAAGTCCTTCAGCATCGACGAGTTCCAGTACGCGCACGCGGCCTGGCTCGTCGCGCACGGGAGCGTGCCGTACCGCGACTTCTTCGAGGTGCACTTCCCGCTCGTGTACCAGGCGCTCGCGCCCGTCTTCGCCGTCCTCGGCGACGATCCGCGCGCGGTCCTGGGGTTGCGGATCGCGATGCTCGGCTTCCTCGCCCTCGCGTGCTTCGGCGCCGCGGGCATCAACCGGCGCGAGGGAAGGGTCGACTCGCTCCTCGCTCCGCTCTTCCTGCTGGCGCTGCCGCCCTTCGTCACGTTGGCGATAGAGATCCGTCCGGACGCGGCGGCGTGCGCGCTGTTTCTCGCGGCGCTCGGCGCTCTGCGCGCGGCCCGGCTCGGCGACCGCGCCGCCGGCTTCGCGAGCGGCGCGTTCCTGGTGGCGGCGGTGTGGAGTTCGCAGAAGGCCGCCTTCTACGGGTCGATCTTCGCAATCGCGCTCGTCTCCGACGTGCTGCGCCGGCTCCGCCGGAAGTCGGCGGGTGCTTCCGCGCTGCTGCGAAGCCCGCTCTTCTTCTGCCTGGGCGCGCTCTCGGTGGCCGGCGCGGTCGCGCTTTACTTGACGGTCACGCGATCGTGGGCGGCGTGGTGGTCGTGGTGCTTCGTCTGGGCCGCGGCGCACGAGCGCGGGTACCCGGGCTTCTCCTGGAGGCGCTACTTCGACCCGATCGCGCTCGACGCGCTCTGGGCCCTCGGCCTCGGCGGGCTCGGCCTCGCGACGACCGTTCGGCGCCTGACCGACGGACGACGAGCCCTCTCGGACCCCGACCTGCTGCTCGTGGCCGCGGTCCCGAGCACGCTCGCCTCGTTCGCGCTCCAGCGCGCGCCGTATCCCTACAGCCTGCTTCCCTTTCTCGCCGTCGCGGCCGTTCTCGCCGCGCGCGGCGCGGCGCTGCTGCTCGCAGCGGCGAGCGCCGTGCAGCGCGTCTCCGCCGCCGTGCTCCTCGCCTGTGTGCTCGGCCTCCAGAGCGCGGCGATCGCGCGCTTCGTCGCGAGCTCGAACGCACACCAGCTCGCGGTGCTCGGCCGCGTGGCGGAGCTGACGGCGCCCTCCGACGCCGCCTACGACAACTCGGGCGGCTACGTGAGCCGCCCGCACGCGTTCTTCTACTTCTACACCGATTCCTACCTGCGCGAGTCGATCCCCGAAAAGCTCGCGCGCGACGTCCCGCGCGCGATCCTCGCGAACGGCGCGGTCCTGAGTCTCGTCGACCTGCGATTCGATTCGCTGCCCGACGACCTGCGCGCCTTCGTCGCGCGCCACTTCCAGCCGGTCGACGGCGACATCGCGCTGTGGGGCCAGCACTACGTCGTCCCGGACGGCGGGCGTCTCGCCGACACGTTCCTCGCCGTTCGCTCCGACCGCTACTTCGTCGCGCCGCCCGAGGCGCTCGGCGACGGCACGCTTCGCATCGACGGCGAGCCCGTCACGGGGCCGGTCTTGAGCCTCGCGGCCGGGACGCACGCGCTCGCCTACGACGGGCCGGCCCGCGAGCTCGACGTGCTCTGGCTGCCGCGCAACGGCGAGCGGTGGACGCCGCGGCGGGGCCTCGCCGCCACCTTCTCTCGTCTCTTCTGAGATGTCCCGGCGGGTCCGGGCGGCGCGACGACGCGCCCTCGCACGCCGCGGCCGGAAGATTTTGCCGGAGGCGCGACGATCGTTGCCCCCGGGGCGCTCGCGCCGCGCGCCCGGTCGCCCGATTTTCCAGCAAGCTGCTCGGTGGTCGTGCAGGCGCGGCTGGCACCGCGCCTGCTACCCCGGCCGGCATCACCTTGGGGGCTCGAGGAGGGGAGAGGCGGATGGCTTTGAACGCGGACCTGCTGCGCACGAGCTTCGATCTGGTCGTCAAGCGAAACGACCACGTGACGGGTCGGTTCTACGACATCCTGTTCGAGCGCTACCCGCAGGCGAAGGCGCTCTTCCGGCGCAACTCGCGCGCCGAGCAGGAGAAGATGCTGGCCGAGGCGCTCGCTGCGGTGCTCGACCACCTCGACGACGCGTCGTGGCTGGGCGCGACGCTCGTCGCGCTCGGGCGGAAGCACGTCGACTACGGCGTCACGACCGAGATGTACGGCTGGGTCGGAGCGAGCCTGCTCGCGACGCTCGCCGAGGTGGCCGGACCGGACTGGACGCCGGAGCTCGAGAGCGCGTGGACCGAAGCCTACGGCGCGATCAGCGGGCTCATGCTGAAGGGCGCCGAGCCGAGCTACGAGCTCGCGAGCTGACGATCGCGTTGCGACGGCGGGCGGCGCGGCGCGGGTAGCCGTGCCGCGCCGCCCGCTTCGTATTCTCCCAGCATTGCAGGGCGTCGCGCGAACTCGCTGTGAGCGAAGAGCAGATCCAGGCGAGGCGATTCCTTCCTGTGTGATCAACGCCGCTTTCCATCACCGCGGTCGCGCGCGTCTGCACCTACCGGGCCACGATGTCGCGATCGCGCGCGTCGCGCTGCACGTCGGGTTTGTCGATCGCCGGGGCTCGCCCCAGTCCGCTTTCGCGCGGCTGCTGGCTCGTGAGGACTGCCCGATCTGCGCTACTTTCGACCGAATCTGGTTGACCGCCGTTTTCTCCATTGCGTACCCTCGGGCGCGCGCAACGGGATGGCGCCCCGGTGGGCACGGGTACCTCAACGACGAGATCGGTGCTCAACGCGCCGCGTATCCGATCCTGAGCGGAGGCGTGACGGACGCGCATCTCGATCTGAAGATCCCGCTTGCCCATGGCGGTGGCTACACCGCCCGTCGGCATCCCCCCTGGCACGGCCGTTCGGAAGCGCGCGTGCGTATCACGAGGCCGCCGCGCGCTTCTTGCCGACGCGGAAAAGGGAAGCTTGTCGAGAACCTCGAGCGGATGCTTGATCGAACCCGTCCCATTCACCCGGATCGATGAGGAGACACTCGCATGGAGGAGCTTCGTACGATTCTGATCGGCATCGTCGCTCTTGTTGGACTGGCCGGCGCGGCGGAAGCGTCCACAGATCTCTGGACGATGCCGATCGAGGTGACCAGTGGCGACGGCATCGGCTGCAACATCGTCAACATCAGCAGCAAGACGATCAGCGTGCACGTCGCCATCGTCAATTTCGTCGGAGGGATCACCCAGGAAAGCACGTTCGATCTGTTCCCGCACGGCGGACAAGGTCTCGTCCGCGCGGCGCAGGCCGGTCTCCACGCGTGTCAGTTCACCGTGCCTTCAAAATCGAAAGTGCGAGCCGGCATGGCGCTCTTCACCGACTCCGGCAACCAACCCGACAAGCTGCTCGTCCCGGCGCAGTGAAGCGACGCCGGGCGGTCGCGCGTCCCGGCGCTACCGCTCACCGCGCGCGACGAGCCGTCTGCGACGGGCGAGCCCGATCTCGCGCGTCACCTCGCCGAGCGATACGCTGCGAACGGCGAGCTCGCCGGCGAGCCGAGCGTCGAAGAAGCGGCGGCGACTGCCGAGTGGGACGAGGGTGCTCGCGCTCGCCGACGAGCGCTTCTCGGATTTCCGGTCAGGCACCGCGCTCGCCCTCGAGCAGCATCCGGAAGTCTCGAGGAGATCCGTCATGGTGACGATGCCGAGCAGCATCAGGACGTGCGCGGCGGCGGCCGATCGCGCGGAGGAGCCGGCGGCGTGACGTGCCCGGCGTGCGGGTTCGAGAGCCCGACGGGGACGCGCTTCTGCGGGAGCTGCGCGGCAGCGCTGCCGGCCGCGTGCGGCGCCTGTGGCTTCGAGAACCCGCCCGGGTTCAGGTTCTGTGGCAGCTGCGGGGCCCCGCTCGCGCGTCCCGCGGCGACGGGAGCGACGGCACCTCCGCAGCGCGACGTCCGGCCGAGCGCGCCCGCCGCCGCACGCGACCCCCGCTCCTACACGCCGCGGCACCTCGCGGAGAAGATCCTCGTCGCCCGCAGCGCGCTCGTCGGCGAGCGGAAGCGCGTCACTGTCCTCTTCGCGGACATCGAGCGCTCGATGGAGCTCGCCGAGCAGGTCGGCGCCGAGGAGTGGCACCGGCTCCTCGATCGGTTCTTCGCGATCCTCGCCGAGGGCGTCCACCGCTTCGAGGGGACGATCAACCAGTTCACCGGCGACGGGGTCATGGCGCTCTTCGGCGCGCCGATCGCGCACGAGGACCACGCCCGGCGCGCCTGCCATGCCGCGCTCCACCTCGCCGATGGCCTCCGCCGCTACGGCGAGGAGCTGAAGCGGACGCTCGGCCTCGGCTTCTCGGTCCGCATGGGGATGAACTCGGGCGAGGTCGTCGTCGGCGCGATCGGCGACGATCTCCGCATGGACTACACGGCACAGGGCCACACGGTCGGTCTCGCCGCGCGCATGCAGCAGCTCGCGGGTCCGGAGCGGACGTACTTGACGGAGCACACGGCGGCGCTCGTCTCCGGCTGGTTCCGCCTGCGCGACCTCGGCTCGTTCGCCGTGAAGGGCGCCCGCGAGCCCGTCCGGGCGTACGAGCTCGAGGGCGTGGGGCCGATCCGGACGCGCCTCGATGCGTCGCGCGCGCGCGGCTTCGCGCGCTTCGTCGGGCGCGCCGAGGAGACGCGCGAGCTCGAGGCGGCGCTCGCGGACGCGATCGCGGGCGCGGGGCGGGTGGTCGGCGTGGTCGCGCAGGCGGGCGTCGGGAAGAGCCGCCTGTGCTGGGAGTTTCTCGAGGCGTGCCGCGCGCGCGGGATCCGTTGCACCGAAGGCCACGCCCTGCCGCACGGCAGGATGATTCCCTTCCTGCCGTGGGTCGCGCAGCTCCGGAGCGAGTTCGGGATCGGCGACGACGATTCCGACGACGCCGCGCGCGATCGCATCGCCGGCCGCGCGCTCCGGCTCGACGAGGGCCTCGCCGACTCGCTTCCGATTCTCTTCGAGCTGCTCGGCGTGCGCGAGCCGGACCGCCCGTCCCCGCCGATGGATCCCGAAGCGCGCCAGCGACGGCTCGTCGAGATCGTGCAGCGCCTCCTGCGCGCGCGCAGCCGGCGCGAGCCGGCGGTCCTCCTGTTCGAGGACCTCCACTGGATGGACGGCGGCAGCGAGGCGCTGCTCGCCGCGCTGGTCGCGGCCGTGCCCGAGACGCGGACGCTCGTCGTCGTGACGCTCCGGCCCGAGGTACGGGCGCCGTGGATGGACGGGCCGGGCTACCGCCAGATCTCGCTTCGCCCGCTCGGGCCGGAGGGCATGGCACAGCTCCTCGGCGGGATCCTCGGCCGCGACCCGTCGCTCGCGGATCTGGCGGACCGGATCCGCGAGCGCGCCGGCGGGAATCCGCTGTTCATCGAGGAGGTGGTGCAGTCGCTGCGCGAGGCCGGAGTGCTGGTCGGGGTGCAGGGCGCGTACCGCCTGGTGAAGCCGGTAGACGCGCTCGACATCCCGCCCAGCGTGCACGCGATCCTCGCCGCGCGCATCGACCGGCTCGCGGAGCGCGAGAAGGCCGTTCTCCAGACGGCCGCGGTCATCGGCACCAGCTTCTCGGAGCCCGTCCTGGAGCGCGTCGTCGGCGTTGCACCGGAGGAGCTGCGGGAGGTGCTCGGCGAGCTCGTCGCGGGTGAGCTGATCCGCGCGGAGCGGCCCCTTCCGCACGCCGAGTACGCGTTCCGCCACGCGCTGACGCAGGAGGTCGCCTACCGGGCCCAGCTCGCGGATCGGCGGGCGCTGACCCACGGACGGGTCGCGCGCGCGATCGAGGAGGTCCATGTCGGCAAGCTCGACGAGCGCGCGGCGCTCCTCGCGCACCACCACGAGGCGGCGGGCGACCACGTCGACGCGGCGAGGTGGAGCCGCCGCGCCGCGCGCTTCGTGCGATCGGCCGACCTCGCACAGGCGCTCGTCCACTGGCGAGACGTCGTGCGGCTGCTGGCGAGCGCGCCCGAGTCGTCCGAGACGGTCGCGCTCGAGCTCGAGGCGCGGACGTCGGCGCTCGCGAGCGGCTGGCTGCTCGGAATCTCGGCGGACGAGGCGGAGGCGCTGTTCGCGGAGAGCCGGGCGCTCGCCGAGCGCTTCGACAACGCGAGCGCAGTCGCGCTCTTGACGGCGCAGTTCGCGGGCATCCAGGCCGCGCACGGTCGCATCGACGAGTACGTCCGTCGGAGCTGGGAAGCGGTTCGCATCGCGGAGCGCACCGGCGACGAGGCGCTGCGGGCCGCGGTGTGGCCGCCCGTCGTGCGGGCGCACCTTCTTTCGGGGCGACTGCGCGAGGCGCTGGCGCTCTCCGAGCGCGCGCTCTCCGCCATGCCCGCCGACCCGTCGTTCGGCACGCTCCTCGGGTACAGCCCGTACCTCAACCTGGAGCAGCTCCGCGCGAACCTTCTCGCGTACGCCGGCCGCTGGCCCGAGGCGGGCGAGACGTTCGAGCGGGTGCTCGCCGTCGGCCGGAGGCACTCGCACCTCGGCCTCGTCGCCTCCGCCTCGAGCGACTACGCCTGGTGGGCCGCGCTCCTCGGCGACCCACAGACGGCGCTGCCGCACGCGACCCGCGCGCTCGAGATCGCGGAGAGGATCGGAAACCAGCTCACGCGGGTCTACTCGTACACGGCGCTCGGCGTCGCGGAGCTCTCGGCCGCGCGGCCGAAGGACGCGATCGCGCCGCTCGAGCAGGCGATCCGGATCGCGCGCGAGACGCGTACCGGCGAGGAGGCCGCGGTGCAGACCTTCGCGCATCTCGCCGACGCACACCTTCGCGCCGGCGCTCCGGACCGCGCGCGGGAGATCGCGGAGAACGCGGTGGCGATCGCGGCGCGCAACCGCGCGCTGGCACCCGAATGCTTCGCGCGGATCGTGCACGCCCGGGCCCTGCTCGCGACCGCGGGGCTTGCCGCGGCCGACGCGGCGGCGGCCGCGCTCGAGCGCGCGCTCGCGCTCGCCGACGAGACCGGCGCACGGTGCTACGAGCCGCTCGCGCGGATCGAGCGTGCACGGCTCGCGGCGCTCACCGGGGACGAAGCGACCGGCGAGCGCGAGCTCGGCCTCGCGCGGGCGCTCTTCGCCGAGTTCGGCGTGCCGGTGCGCGCGGCGAGCCTCGAAGCCGGAGCGTGATCAGCGGCGGGTCGCCGCGCGCTCGAGCTCGACGTCTCCCCGCGCGTCGATGCGCGCGACCCACGGCGAGTCCGGCTCCAGCTGGCCGCCGAGCCATCCGACCAGCGCGGCGCTCGAGGTCGGAAAGCGGTCGTCGGCGGGCCCGATCACGTCGCGGACGCGGAGGCCGCGTCGGACGATCGTGCGGCTACCGGCCACGACGGCGCGATAGAGCGGGTAGCGGTGGTCGACGAGGAAGGCGCGGTGGCGCGCCGGCAGCGCGGCAAGCGCGACGGCCAGCGCGGCGACGTGGAAGGCGGCGCGCGGCCGCGCCGGCAGGACGTCGGAGACGGCGCACGCTCCGGCCAGCACTGCGAGGGCGAGCGCGCCGAGCACCGGCACGAGCCAGTACGACTTCGGCTCGATGGCGATCACGGTGCAGGCCGCCGCCGAAGCGGCGATCGAGACGAGCGAGACGGCCGCGATCGATCGGCACGGTCCGCCACGGACGAGAGCCAGCACCGCGGCCACGAGGGACGCGGCGATCACGGCACCGCAGGCCGCCGGCGGGACGACGGTCGACCCGAGCAGCAACGAGCCGCCTTCCGCGACGACGAAGCGAAGCCCTTGCGCGGAGAGCACCGAGCCGGGCTCGGAGAGCAGGTGCCGGAAGGTCTCGGTGACGGCCGTCGCTTGCGGCTCGCTCGAGGCGGACGGAGCGAGGACGCGGGGAAGCTGAAGGAGCACGGCGGGCGCGGCGAGGCCGAGCGCATACGTCAGGAGTGCCCGGCGGCCGGCCGCCGCACCGCGCGCGAGGATCAGCGTCGCGAGCGCGAGCACGACCCCGAGGCACGCCATGTGCGCTTGCAGCGCGAGCCACGCGAGGCCTGCGACCGCGAAGATGCGCGGCGTCGTCCAGCGGTCCTGCCATCGCACGAAAAGGGCGAGCGCGAAATTCACCAGCGCCAGAGCGAGGCACGGGTTCCAGCCGGCCCGTGCGAGCGCAGCCTCGTAGGGACACGTCGCGAGCAGGAGCCCGGTCGCCAGGACGAGCGCGAACGGCGCTCCCGCGATCCAGGCCGCGGCTCCGAGACAGAGGAACGAGAGGCTGTCGAGGAAGCTGACGGAGATTCCGGCGGCGTGGGGCAGACCGTTCGTCCACGCTCCGATCGACACCCGCGTGAGCCAGAGCCACCAGTAGTACGCCGGGCCGAGGTGGTGGCCGCCGCCGGTGCGCTCCGGACCGACGACGGGCAGGTCGCGGAACGAGCCCTGCACGAGGCTCCAGTCGCCGATCTGGTCGTGCATGAGCCAGAAGTCGGCGGAGATGCCGTGGACCCGGGCGGCGAAGGGGCACACGAAGAGCGCGGTCGCGAGAACGAAACAGCCGAAGGCGCGCCTCGGGGTCACGGTGTCGTCGACGGCCTCCGTTGCCGGCGCGCCTCGGCCTACCAAAGTCGGCGTGCGGCGAACAGCCGCGCGGCTTCAATCGACGGCCGCGGATTGCTAGCGCTACCGCGTGTCGACGGGCGCGAGCGACGCTTCCGCGCACGCGAGGAAGCGCGCGTTTCGCGCCGACTTCGCGGTGCTGTTCTCCTGCCTGGTGTCGGTCGGCATGGGGCAGTCGATGCTCTTCTCGGTGCTGCCGCCCGCGGCGCGCGAGATCGGCATCTCGCCGTTCCAGGTGTCGACGATCTTCGCGACCTCGGCGTCGATCTGGGTCTTCGTGAGCCCGGCGTGGGGACGCCGGAGCGACCGCGCGGGACGGCGGCGCATCATCATCGTCGGCCTCCTCGGCTACGCGCTCTCGATGGCGCTGATCGCGACCGTGATCGAGATCGGCACGCGCCACCTGCTGCCCGCGATCGCGGTCTACCCGATGCTCGTCGCGTCGCGCTGCGTGTTCGCGCTGCTCGGGTCCGGGACGGGTCCCGCGTCGCAGGCGTTCATCGCCGACCGCACGTCGCGCGAGGAGCGGACGGCCGGCGTGGCGCTCGTGAGCGCGGCGATGGGACTCGGCGAGACGATCGGGCCGGGCGTCGGCGCGCTGCTGTCGGTGATCGACCTCGTCACCCCGATCTACTTCGCGGCGGCGCTGGCGGTCGCGAGCGCGGCGTCGATCGGGCGCTGGCTGCCCGAAGCGAAGCCGCATGCGCATCCCGCGGTCCCGCACGGCCGCCGCATGCGGGTCTTCGATCGCCGCATCCTGCCGTTCCTGCTCGTCAGCACCTCGCTCCAGGCGGCGCGCGGGACGACGGTCGTCACGCTCGCCTTCTTTCTCCAGGACGTGCTGCGGCTCTCGCCGCCGGAGACGGTGCGCGCGTCGGGCGTCGGGTTCGTCGTGCTGGCCGCGTCGGGGCTGATCGCACAGCTCGGCATCGTCCAGCGCGTCCGGCCTTCGGCGCGCGCGCTCATGCGCGCGGGCGCGGCGTGCATGCTCGTCGCGTTCTCGATGCTGGTGGTGGGCCGGACGCTGCCGGTCTTCCTGGTCGCCCTGGCGCTTCTCGGGATGGGCCTCGGGCTCGTCCGGCCGGGCGCGGCCGCGGCGGCGTCGCTCGCCGTCGGGACCGACGAGCAGGGGGCCGCCGCCGGCATCCTCGGCGGCGTCGCCGTCGTCGGAAACATCTTCGGGCCGATGATCGGGACCGCGATCTACGAGGCGTCGCACACCGGGCCGTACCTCGTGAACGCGGCGATGATGGCGGTCGTGCTCGCTTTCGTGCTCGTCAGCCGGCGGATCCGGAGCGTCCACGTGTGAGCGCGACCGGATCGTGCGGGAGCCGCGTCAAGAGCTCGACGCCTTCCGGCCCGACGACCACGACCTCGCGCGCCAGGTAGCGACGTTCGTCCGTCGCATGCGCCGCGACCTCGACCGCCAGGACCATGCCGGCGGCGAGCGTCTCGTCCTCGCCGCCGCCGTCCTCCGCGGCCGTCACGACGGGCGGCTCGACGCCGAGGCCGACGCCGCGGACGGCCGCGTGGCCTCCGGCTTCGCGCGCCGCGGCGCTGCACGCGGCGCGGACGTCGGCGAGCGTCGCGCCGGCGCGGCATGCGGTGGCGAGGCGGTCGAACGCGCGCCGCCAGCGATCCCGAAGCGCACGCAGCTCGTCCGAGTCGGCCGGGGCGGTCAAGCACGGCCACGTGCGCGCGAGCGTGCCCTCGTAGCCGTGGTGCAGCACGCCCGCGGAAAGCGCGGCGACGTCGCCCACGGCGATCGCGATCGGCGTCGCGAGCGCGGTCGCCCCGCTCTCGGCCGCGACCTCGACGAAGCGGGCGCGGAGCTCCCGCTCCGTGACCCCGGGCCGGATCGCGCGCGCCGCCGCGGCGAGCGCCGTCTCCGCGATCGCGATCGCGCGCCGGATGCAGGCGATCTCGTCGCCCGTCTTCACGCGACGCGCGTCCCGCATCGCCGCCTCTCCGTCCGCGAGCTCCGCGCGGGGCAGTGCGGCGGCGAGCGAAGCGGCCCAGCGCGGGGTCATGCCGTCGCTCCCGATTCGCCGCGCCGCCCGCAGACCGGGTACGTCGGCGAGCGTCCGGGCGAGCCGCTCGCCGTCCCAGGTCGTGAAGTGCACCCGGTCGCGCGCGACGTCGTCCGGCACGCCGTCGGCCGACATCGCGATCAGGTGGACGGCTGCGTCCGCGACGACGACGACGGCGGCCGGCGCGAACGGTCGCGTCCCCGCGACCCACAGGCGCTCGCCGCCCGTGACGTACGTGACGTTCGCCTCGCGCCCGAGGACGACCGCGTCGATGCCGTGCGCGCGCGCCGCCTCCAGGCAGCGCTCGCGGCGCTCGCGACGCAGGCGCTCGGCGTCGATCGCGGGTCCGTCCACGGCCGATTCACTCGAACGGCGCATAGCCGTGGTGCGTGAGCTGCTCGCAGCCGTCGCGCGTCACGACGAGCATCTCCTCCGCGCGATGCCCGGCGTGCCCGTCGTCCCAGATGACGGGCTCCAGGACGATCGTCATTCCCTCCGCGAGCACGACCGCCTCGTCGAACGACTCGCCGAGGTCGGAGCCGACGAGCGGCATCTCCGCGCTGTCGAGGCCGATCCCGTGCGCGAGGTAGAGGTGCTCGAGCCACGGCGTCCCGCCGCCGTCGGCGGCGCGTGCGGCGCGCGTCAGGCCGGCCGCCGTCGCGCCCGGGCGCGTCGCGGCGATCACGGCGTCGCGCACCGCGCACCAGCGCCGCCACTGGTCGCGCTCGCGCGCCGACGGCGCGCGCCCGACGACCCAGGTGCGCCCGAAGTCGGACACGTAGCCGTCGCAGGCGATGCCGGTGTCGACCCACACGACGTCGCCTTCGGCGAGCCGTCGCGCCGCGCTCGGGCGCGGGAAGAAGAGCCGGCCGAACGCGGTCGGCGCGCGCTCCCGGGAGAATCGCGGGACGACGTCCCAGATCGGGTCGACGAGGCTCGCGTCGGCCCCGAGCTCGACGACGCGGGAGAGGAAGCGCGCCGACAGCGCCGACTGCGACGCGCCCGGACGGGCGAGCGGCAGGACGTCCTCCATCGCGCGATCGTTCGTCGCCTGCGCGCGCCGGAGGCACGCGACCTCGTCGGCGGTCTTGATGACGCGCGCGGCGACGGTCGCCGGGGTCGCGTCCGCGATCTCGCGCGCGAGGCCCGACCCCGGGAGGAGCGCGTGGAGCGGCATCGTGAGCTGGTCGACGCCGAGGCGCGCGACGGTGGTCCCGCCGAGCACTTCCCGGATCCGGTCGACGAGCGCGCGCGCGGCTCCCTCGCTCTCGGGGGCGATCGCGCGATGGACGTGGTCGGGCGGCAGGTCGGGCGGTGGCGGCGTCGCGGGCGCCGCGCCGTGGGGCGTCGCGGTGAAGAGGTGCGGGAGGCTGGCGGCGGGAACCACCGCGATCGCCGGGAAGTGGTGGCCGAAGCTCGCGTCGGCACCGTCGACCGCGACGCCCGCCGCGTAGACGGCGTTCGCGCGTCCGAGCAGCAGAAGCGCGTCGAGGCCGGCGTGCGCCATCTCGGCCTGGAGGCGCGCGCGTCGCTCGCGGCGCATGCGGGCGAGGTCGGGCGCGAGCTCGGCGCGCGCGGCGCGCGCGATCGCGTCAGAGGGGAAGGCGGTAGGCGCGGACGGCATTGTCGCCGGCGATCTTCCGCTGCTCCGCTTCTCCGAGCGGCGCGAGGCTCGTGCGCAGCGCTCGCACCGCGCCCGGGAACTCGATGTCGGGATGCGGGTAGTCGGACGCCCACAGGATGCGATCCGCGCCGACGTACTCCGCGGTCGCCGCGAGGTTCCACTCCTCGGGCTCGAAGCCGATCCAGCACTGGCGGCGGAAGTACTCGCTCGGGAGGAGGTGGAGCCACCGCTTCTCGAGCGGAAAGGCCTTCACCTGCTCGTCCATCCGCTGGAGGAGCGTGCCGATCCAGCCGCCGCCCGACTCGAGGAAGAGGAAGCGGAGGCGCGGGAAACGCTCGCACACGCCGCCCATCAGGAGCCGCCCGACGGTCACCATCATGTCGCAGGTGTTGCCGATCGCCTGGCCGAACGCGGAGCCGCCGTGCTGGGCGTCGACCAGCATGTTGGTGATCGTCATGTTCGCGTGCTCGTGCACGAGGCCGAACTTCCGGCACGCGCCCGGCGTGTCGACGTGCACGCCGGGATGGAACGCGACCGGCACGTCGAGGTCCTGGCACGCCGCCCAGAAGCGGTCGTAGACGGGGTCGCTGAGCGGTCGCTCGTCGACGTAGGGCGACGGGCGGAGGAAGACGCCGCGCAAGCCGAGGCCGACCGCGCGCTCCGCCTCGCGCACCGCGAGCTCGACGTCCTGGAGCGGCACGCCGGCGATCGCGAAGAGGCGCTTCGGCGCGGCGCTGCAGAACTCCGCCGCCCAGTCGTTGTACGCGCGCAGGCAGTCGGCGACGAAGGCGACGTCGTGCAGGGCGGGGATGGGATCGAGGGGCCCGAAGAAGAGCGCGCGCGTCGGGTACACGACGGCGGCGTCCATGCCCTCGAGGTCCATGTCGGCGAGGCGAGCCGCAGGGTCGTAACCTCCCGGGCGCCGGATGCTGTCGAGCAGCGCCTCGAGCTGTTGGGCGGTCATCCCGTACTGCGACGCGACCTCTTCCAGCACCGGCTTGCTGCCGGCGCGGCACACGCCGCCGACGTACCACGTCTCGAGACCGTCGTCGTGGAACGAGCGCGGGATCCAGTCCCCCCACCGCCGTTGGTCCATCCGCTCCACCCAGAGGTCGGGCGGCTCCACGGTGTGCCCGTCGCCGTCGATGATCTGCATCAACTCAGCATCACCATGCCGCCGTCCACGGGAAAGATCTGGCCCGTGATGAACCGCGGGGCGTCGCTCGCGAGGAAGATCATCACGGGCGCCATGTCGCGATCGGGGTCGCCGAGCCGTCCGCCGAGCGGGATCACGTGCGCCATCGCCATGTCGTGGATCGCGAGCTCCTGCTCCGAGAGGTGGCGGCGGTAGCTGTCGTACATGCGCGTCCAGATCGCGGGGACGACGGAGTTCACGGTGATGCCGTACTGCGCCCACTCCTGCGCGACCGTGCGCGTCCAGGACATGACCGCGCCCTTCGTCGCGGAGTAGTGCGCGGAGCCGCGCTGCCCGCGGATGCCCGCGCCCGAGCCGAAGTTGATGATGCGGCCGCCGCGCTCCTTCATGTGCCGGAAGGCCGCCTGGTTCGTGTAGACCGTCCCGTAGACGTTCACCCGGAACATCCGCTCGAGCTCGGGCTCGGTGATGTGCTCGGCGTCCTTGGGGCCTTCGACCGCCGCGACGTTCGCGAGCACGTCGATCCCGCCGAGCTCCCCTGCGACGCGGTCGAAGACGGCGAAGACGTCGTCCCGCCGGGAGACGTCGCAGTGGTGGTAGCCGACGGACGGCCCCGCCTCGGCCGCGACCTGCCGTCCGAGCTCGTCCTCGACGTCGAGCGACGCGACGCGCGCGCCCTCGCGCGCATAGGCCCGGACGGTCGCGGCCGCGATCCCGTTCGCTCCGCCGGTCACGACGATCCGCTTCCCCGCGAGCTGCATGCGCGATCTTGTGAGCGCCCCCGCCGGTGCGGTCAAGCGGGTCTCGGGCTGCGCCGGCGGGCGGGGCCGTCGCCGTGGCCGGGGACCGGGGTGGGCTGGTCACGCGGCATCGAAACGTGCTCTCTTCCCGACGCCCAAACGCAGGAGGGAGCCATGCCGAGCCTCGGGGGCCCCGGAGGCGTGGATCGAGATCGGAGCGCGATGGCCGCGGCGAGCCGCCGGCGGCACGCTCTACCAGTGCCGTCGCGGCGGCGTCGCGAACTCGTCGCTCGACGCCGCTCGCCGGCGAAAGCTCGACGGTCGAATCGTGCCGAGCGCTCGAGATTCGCGGGTTTTTCACCGGCACCGCCCTTGCTGCCCGGTGTGTCGCCTGACGCGGCGGACCGCCGCGCAAAGCAGTCGCCGCGCGCCGTGCGGTGCTCCTCCATGCGGAAGCTTCCCCATCTCCTCCTCTGTGCGATCCTATCGCTCTGGCTGGCGACGCCCGCCGATGCCGCGCCGGCGTCCGGGATCGTCCAGCTCGGCGGCGGCTACCAGATGCTGGTCGCGTGCGACGGAACGAAGATCCGCGTGAAGCGCGTCGGGACCGACGAGGTCCGGGTGAGCTGCAGCCCGTCGGTCGAGCGGCCGACGCCGCCGCTCACGGCGACAGAAGTCCGCCTCGATCCCGGCGAGTCGACGACGGTCTTCTGCCAGGGCCTGAAGCTCGTCGCGAAGCGCGACGGCGGCGCCCGCATGCGCGCCAACTGCACGTCGATCCCGGTCCCGGAGATCTAGTGTCCCGTTCCCGAAGTTCGGCGAAATTCGGCTGCCGACGCATCCCCGCTGGCTTCGCCGCGC